>QMCD01000001.1_pt1 | contig 427530 bp, 396 predicted proteins | sample 1821841 | NCBI WGS metagenome assembly QMCD01 (sample SAMN01991225, study PRJNA193472) | Termite gut metagenome, whole genome shotgun sequencing project. | isolation source: worker | host: Macrotermes natalensis
GAGAGCCAATGGTTCTCCGGTGAGTGCGATATTCTCACCTATCCGTTGAACGAGTTGGTCGGCACGAAAGTCAGGGCGTTGTACGAGCGGCGCAAAGGACGCGACCTTTTCGATCTGCAACGGGCGTTACAGGACGACCGGTTGGATGCGAACGACGTTATGGACTGCTTTCTGAAATATATGGATAACGAGGGCAAGAAACCAACTCATGCACTATACACGAGTAATATGGATGATAAACTTGCCAATGCCGAGTTCTTGGGCGACACGAACAACATGCTCCGTCCCGGTACAGAGTACAATCCGGCAGAGAGTTATCTCATCGTGAAAGAGAAGTTGATCGATAAGTTGCCACAGCCGACCCCGCGCAAATCTCGCAAAAAAGCGAATCGTTCTGATGAAGAATGAAATGACCACCAAGCCACATATCGGTAAAGTTCCCGACCCAGTATTGTACAAGTACCTCGACGTTGATGGTGCGAAAAAGATGCTTGTTAATTGTAACATCCAGTTTACAAATGCGACCCAACTGAACGATCCACTCGACTGTCATCCCGGATTGGTTTGCGATGTAAATGAATATCCATATATGCCTTACGAGCAAGCCGTCCAACTCATGAATGCTGGGGTAAGCCTAAGCGGGCTTGGATATGCTCCCTCGCTGTATAGAGAACTTACATACGTTTGTAGCCTGTCAAAGATTTTCGACTCGATCCTGATGTGGAGCTATTACACCAAGAACCATCAAGGAGTCTGCATCGGAATAGATATGCCCGAACTCAATAAGTGCTTCAAGTTTATCGATTTCTATGTCGAGTACCCAGATAATCTGACCAAGTATAGTTGGGCCGCCGGAACAACCATGAAGGCGTTTAAACACCAGTTAGCCACGAAAGCCCCTGATTGGAAGCACGAGAAAGAGGTTAGGCTTCTTCTTATGCCTGAACAACCTTCGTCCTTATCCGCATTAATCGAGATGTCAAGAATAGATCACTACCGTCGCCGACCTATTCGTGGAACTTGCTTTAACTCCATTTACTTGGGTGTGAATATGAGCGGGCAGGACATGGGAGACATTATCGTGCTTGCACGGCGATTAAATCCCAACGTTAAAATATACAAAATGCAAGTTGATCCCAACGCATTCAAATTGACCTACTTCGAAATAATGCAATAAAGCCAAACCCACATAAAGACCCCGTTGCTATGCTAAACAATATGTATTGGCCCGTATATAAGAATCTCGAAAAAGAAATTCTGGAGCTGTCATTTAATGTCTATTTTGATGATATGCAATTTGAGTATCTGGAAGATGGCAAAGGGGGCTTTGTCAAAACCCCGCCATATTCTCTCAAGATAGGCGATTTGCTGATGCGTTGCTGTACGGAACTTCGGAGTTTGACACTTGTATAAACTTCAGGATGCAATGGGGAGGCACGGAATTATTAAGGAATTACGAAGCATCAGGTGGAAAATACGATATAGAGAACATTCATTTAGCCAGTTTGGAACTTGGTAAACCATTACTTGCAGAAATGAACAAATTGGCATCTTTTGCTGATAAGGTTCAATTCATTGAATCGCGATCAGCCTATCCAATGATAAAAAAGAATCTTCAGATGGCTCTTGATTCGTTTTTCCCTCAGCAAAATTTATATCGTGATCAGGACGCTATCACAAGTGAAAATATTGAGGCAATCTGTTTGCTTGTAGGAGCACAGGAACAAGTCCAAAAACAGACTGATAATATGGTTGAAAAAACACGGCTGAAAGCTATAAAAAACCAGCCAAGACTTCCGAGACGATCAGTAGTCATATTGAATAAGGGGCAGAAACTATACGACAGTATGACTTTACCGTCGGATATTTTGTGGAATGAGTGATGAAGACGATTTCTCCTTGTTCGACCGAGGCAAAAAGATGATTTAAATCATCATTGCGGACAGAATGATTCAATAATATTTCCCGATGCCGCCATATCCGGCGACCATTTTCCCGTCGCGCGTTTTGGCGATAAAATTCCTCAAACGCTTTTCGAACTCCTCCGACGAAACCCGCGCCTGTTCGATGTAGGCGATGCGGATGCGCTTGTATGAATCCGAGAACCGCTCATAGTTTTCCCAAACGGCGGAGTCTTCCCGCAGGCGGGCGATAATATCGTCGGGAAATACAAACGGCTCGGCGAGGACGCTGCGAATTTCATCTTCGAGCGCAGGGTGTATCATCCCGTTCTCCAACAACCACGCGAGCCGCTCTTTGTTAGCTTGCGAATAGGAGCTGCGGGATCGCCGGGGCGTGAAGCGCTGGATTTTGTGGTCTTTGTCGAGTGCGCCAACGGTACTGTCAATCCACCCGAAACATAGCGCCTCTTCGACGGCGTCGTTGTAGAGGATGCCTGTTTTGCCCGAACACTTGTTGGGAAACACGAACCAAATCCCGTCGGAAGTCTCGAAGTTCCCGGCGAGCCAACTGCGCCACTCTTCCCGCGTCTCAAAATATCTTGGTTCGGTCTTCATAATCGTTTTATCATCTCGAATTGTTTGTCGGCGAGGGGAATGTTTTTTGCTTGTAGGAAACTCGCCAGAGCCTCGTCGCGGCCAACTTCGGTGTTTATGCACTTGACGCCGGGAGCGGGGTTTTGGCCGAGCATCTCGCCGAGCAACATCGAACCGATGCCCTGCCGCCGGTGGGTTTTTGCAACTGCAATTTGGGTGATGTCGCCAGCCGCAGGTTCGAATATCACATAACCGACGAGCCTGTCGCCGTCGAACGCGCCGAGGGTGATAAAATCTTCGGGGGCGCGTTCGATGGCCTCGAAACTGTTCTGCCACGACGGTTCGAAGTCCCAAAACTCCGGGGCCGCCTCGCGCAACGCCGCCGGTTCCACCTGCTGAATCTTATATGCACCGTCAGCGCAATCTCTTACATGAATATCACCGGCTGCTGCGCGAAAATAGTTGAACTCCCGCGACACCTCGAAACCTAACTTCCGGTAGACCGACACCGCCGCCGTGTTGTGCTGTAAAACCTCCAACAGATATTGCTCAATCCCCGCCGCCTGCAGATGCGGAAGCGAAGTCTCGAATATCTGCGTGGCAAGCCCCTGGCCCCGGTATTCCGGCAGTGTCCCTGTTCCGGTATCATAAGCAGTCGGCACACCGCCGAAAGTCCCGACGCCGTTTAAAGTGAACCCCATGATACGCCCGTTGCCGTCAAACGCAGCGAACGACAACGCGGGATCGAAACCCCGCCGCCGGAGCATAGTCCGCAACTCATCGGGCGTAATCTGAACCTCGTAAGTGGCAAACGCCGCCCCAAAAGCCTCTGACAGCGTCTCGAACGAAGTATGTGCAAGTGATTTGATTTCCATGATTTACAAATGTAGCCATAAATTGGAATCAAAGGTTATCGAAAGAAGTTATCTTTGTCGGTAGTATGAAGATAAAAAAGAGACAAAAATGAAAACAGCACTGATAATCATAGACATTCAGAACGACTACTTCGAAGGCGGGGCGAATCCGCTGGTCGGCAGCCGAGAGGCGAGCCTTCGGGCGAAAGCGTTGTTGGAGGATTTCCGGGCGCGGGCACTCCCGGTCGTGCACATTCGCCATCTTTCGACGCGCCCCGGTTCGACATTCTTCATTCCCAACACTCACGGCGCGGAAATCCACAAAAACGTCGCGCCCATCGCCGATGAAAAAGTGATCGAGAAGAACTTTCCGAACAGCTTTCGCGACACCGATCTGCTCGACCATCTACGCTCGGAGGACGTCACCGATCTCGTTATCTGCGGCATGATGACCCATATGTGCGTCGATGCCACGGTGCGGGCGGCTAAGGACTTCGGGTTCTCGTGTACGCTCGTCGGCGATGCCTGCGCTACGAAAGATTTGGAGATTGGCGGTCGGGCGGTCGCCGCCAGTGATGTTCAAACCGCATTCCTCGCCGCGTTGAACTACTTTTACGCAACGGTTTCAGGCACGGAAGAATACTTAACACTATATCCCTAAAATACTGCTGGCAGTAAAGGAAAGAAGTGAACGGGGTATCAAACCCCGTTCGCCATCCTTTCGCCGAGCTTCTCCATCTCCGAACGGATCAGGTTGTCGGATATTTTGATGTAGTATTTTCGCGTCATGTCCGTGCTCGAATGGCCGAGAATCCGCGCCGTGATGTCTATTGGCATTCCGAACTCCATCGAGTTTGTTGCGAGCGTCCGTCTCGCGACGTGTGAGGTCAAATTCTTATTGATACCACAGATAATGGCTATCTCCTTCAGGTAGGCATTCATCTTCTGGTTGGATGGAACGGGGAGCAGCTTTTCAGAGAGCCTGACTTCATCATCTTTCTCCCATTTCTTTAGAATTTCCATGGGGCGGGGTAGGAGAGGGATTTTACTTACGACCGATGTCTTCTGTCGTGGTTTGTATATCCATGGCCGCCCATCGTCATCCAAGGTGAAATGTTCACGAGTAAGCTGCTCGACATCCGTGAAGGCGAGACCGGTGTAGCAACAAAAAATGAAGACATCGCGAATTTTGTCGAGGCGTTCGATAGGCATCTCTTTGTTGTAGATAGCATCCACTTCTGGGAGTGTGAGATGTACGATGTCTTTTTTGTCGAGGCGCATTTTGTAGTATTTGAAAGGCGTTTTCTCTATCCATTCGTTGCGTTCACAGTATCCCATGAAAAACTTCATTATCCGCAAGACTTCCATCGCACCGTTATTATTGCAGTTGTGAGCGATTTGTAAGAAGATGCAGAAACCGTCGATGTATTCATAAGTCACGCGGGGAAGCCGGATGTCGTCGGTGGAGTATTTAGCACGGGTATATTCACGCAGATAGCGTAGTAAGCGGTGATATTTGTTAGCTGTGATTTGCCCGATTCTCACCCCGACCTCTCCCTGGCGCTTGACGCAATACTTGGCAAGCTCGACCAGGAACATACGCCCACCCGTGCCGAAGTCGTTAAACTGCTCCCGTATCGTGAAGCAGTCTGGTTCGATTCCCTCTTTGAGGAGTCGCTCCCAGATGTCGATGATCTTTGTCCGGGTGGTTTGGATTACCTCGTTGAGTTTCAACGATAAGGCGTCACGGGCATTGACCCGTTCGGCCTTCTGATTCCATTTATCCGGCTCGACGTGGCAGTTGAAATGGATCTCGCAGTTCGATCCGTTGGTTGCTACTCTTGCGTAGATTGGGGCCTTGCCCTTTCGGTTCGTCTTGCTTTTTTTGCAGAAGAACACCACGCTGAAATGTCTTTTTTCCATGCTCCAAAATTAGATTTCCAGTGGCACAGAATCAGGGGTTAAAGTGGTGACAAAGAGCGACAAACGGCGACGTTAGTGGCACAATATCCTCGATAAATTTCTGTGCCACTCACGGACACAAATTTTAGCCTGTTTTTCGGGATATTCTGCATAGTCCTAAAAGCAGAAAGCCCTCATACATCTTTGATATACAAGGACTTTCTGCTTCTGCGGCTTTCTAAAAAAACCGGGTTCTGTGATCCAGCTGGGGCTCGAACTGCCGGCGAGGCCGCCGGCCAGATTTGTCTGGGTTCGAGCCCGACGAGAGTTTGCAAAATAAAAACAGAGACCCGTTCAGGTCTCTGTTTTCATCCTGTGATCCAGCTGGGGCTCGAACCCAGGACCCCATCCTTAAAAGGGATGTGCTCTACCTGCTGAGCTACTGAATCGCATTTAACAGGGTGCAAATGTACTACTTTTTTTGGGCAAAACAAAAAAAATAGATAATTTCGCGCATACAAATAAACCTCGAAATGGCAAAAGTCATCATCATCGGCGCGGGCGGGGTCGGCACCGTCGTCGCACACAAAGTCGCTGCTAATCCGATATTTACGGAGATTCTTCTCGCTTCTCGAACCCTTTCCAAGGCCGATTCTATCGCTGCGGCGGTGAACAAAAAAGTGGGGGCAAACCGCATTCGAACCGCCACCGTGGATGCCGACAACGTGCCCGAACTCGTGGCTCTGTTCAAAAAACACACTCCCGACATCGTCATCAACGTTGCCCTCCCTTACCAGGATCTGACCATTATGGATGCCTGCCTCGAATATGACATAAACTACTTAGACACAGCCAATTACGAACCCAAGGATGAGGCGAAATTCGAATACAAATGGCAGTGGGCATACCAGCAAAGATTCCGCGACAAGGGTCTTACTGCGATTCTCGGTTGCGGTTTCGATCCGGGCGTCACGTCGATTTTCACGGCTTATGCTGCCAAGCACCACTTCGATGAGATTCACACTCTGGACATCGTCGATTGCAACGCCGGTAACCACGGTATGGCTTTTGCGACTAATTTCAATCCCGAGATCAACATTCGCGAGGTCACTCAGCCGGGCCGCTATTGGCAAGACGGTCAGTGGGTTACCACTGCTCCTCACGAGATCCATCAGCCGATAAACTACCCCGAAATCGGCCCCAGGGAGAGTTATGTTATTTACCACGAGGAGCTTGAGTCGCTTGTCAAGAACTTACCGACTATCCGCCGGGCTCGTTTTTGGATGACTTTTGGTCAGGAATATCTCACTCATCTTCGTGTTATTCAGAACATTGGTATGGCTCGCATCGACCCTGTTATGTACAATGGTGTCGAGATCGTTCCGATCCAGTTCCTCAAGGCTGTTTTGCCTGATCCCAAGTCACTTGGGGAGAATTACACCGGCCTCACGTCGATCGGTTGCCGCATTTCCGGCATCAAGGACGGCCGCCCTCGTACCTATTACATATACAACAATTGCGACCACGAATCGGCATATCAGGAGACTGGCACTCAGGCTGTTAGCTACACTACCGGCGTTCCGGCTGCTCTTGGCGCGGCGATGTTCGTAAACAAAATTTGGACCGGCCCCGGCGTTTTCAATGTCGAGCAGTTCGATCCCGATCCGTTCCTTTCCGAGCTTGGCCCTCAGGGTCTTCCCTGGCACGAAAAATTCGACATCGACCTCGAAGTTTGATTGATTTTCAGCATATTCCGTCCCCTTGTTTCGTGCTCGACGAGCGTGCGTTGGAGTGCAATTTGGCCATCATCGACCTTGTTCGGCGCGAGTCGGGTGCTGAGATCATCGTTGCGCTCAAAGCTTGCGCAATGTGGAGTATTTTTCCCGAATTGGCCCGTCACTCCGATGGCGCCACGGCCTCCTCTCTAAACGAAGCCCGCCTCGTTGCAGAAGAATACGGCGCATCTGCCCACACTTACGCTCCCGTTTATACCGATGTCGATTTTGAGGCCATCACACAGCACAGTAACCACATCACTTTCAACTCTCTCGACCAATACGAGCGCTTCGGCCCTCAGGCGCTTTTGCGTGGTGTTTCGTGCGGTCTTCGCGTCAATCCGGGCTATTCGCCCGTCGAGACCGAGCTCTATAACCCCGCCAAGCCCGGTTCTCGCCTCGGTATCGAGCAGCTCGACTCACTTCCGCAAGGCATTGAGGGTCTGCATTTTCACGTTCTTTGCGAGTCTGGTGCCGAGTATTTTGCCAAGGCTCTCGAAGCGTTCGAAACCCGTTTCGGCCACCTTTTAGACGCACCCGATCCCAAGACCGATGCACCTCAGCTCCGCTGGCTTAACTGCGGCGGCGGCCACCTTATGACTCGCGAGGGATATGATATCGAGCTCCTTATAAACACCATAAAAGCCTTACGCGCCAAGCATCCCCATCTTCGCATCATTCTCGAACCGGGCAGTGCATTCACCTGGCGCACAGGATTTTTGGTCTCACGCGTCGAGGATATCGTCGAGCGGGCCGGCATTCGCACCGCTATGCTCGACGTTTCGTTCGCGTGCCATATGCCCGACTGCCTTGAGATGCCTTACAAGCCTTCTATCGTCGGCGCCCACAACACCCAGTCGGGCGAACAGGGCTATCGTCTCGGCGGAAACTCTTGTCTTGCAGGCGATTGGATGGGCGAGTGGACGTTCGAGAGCCAAAGCAGCGATGATCCGCAACCCGCAACCCGCGACCTCCAGATCGGCGACCGCGTTGTTTTCGAGGATATGATCCACTATACGATGGTCAAAACCACGATGTTCAACGGCGTCCGGCACCCTTCGATCGCGATCTGGCAAAAAAACGATCTACTCAAAATTGTAAAAGAATTTACCTTCGAAGATTACAAAAACAGAATGTCTTGATAATGAACACTTTTGAACCCACCCAATACGAACTCGAATGCGTTGCCACGGGCCGTCGTTTCCCCGACACCGGTTGGATGCTGGAGGATCGTATGTGCGGCACTCCGTCCCTTGTGCGCGCCATCTATGCGAAAAAACAGCTGGAGGTCAAGTCCGACGAGCACGGGCTTTACAAATTTCACGAGTGGCTTCCGATCCATCGCACTCTCGAAGGTTCCGCCGCTCCCGTCACTTACAAAAGTAAAGGCTTGGCCAAAAAGCTTGGACTCAAGAACTTATACATCACTTTCAGCGGTTGGAATCCCAAGCATAAAGCACGGATGACCACCTGTTCGTTCAAGGAGACCGAGGCCTACAGCGTTTGCGCGCGCATCCCTGTCGATGAAAATCGCATTCTCATTGTCGCTTCGGCCGGTAATACCGCCCGCGCTTTCGCCAAGGTTTGCTCGGACAATTCGATCCCACTTTTGTTGTCCGTTCCTGCCGACAATCTCGATGCACTTTGGTTCGAAAAGCCTTTGAACGATTGCGTTAAGCTCATCGCCTCCGAGAAGGGTAGCGACTATTTCGACGCCATCCACCTCAGTAATCTGGCTCTCAAGTCGAAGCGTTTTTTCGCAGAGGGGGGTGCCAAAAATGTCGCTCGTCGCGACGGTATGGCTACCACGATGCTTTCTGCCGTCACGACCATCGGCGAGATTCCCGACTACTATTTCCAGGCCGTGGGTAGCGGTACCGGAGCGATCGCCGCTTGGGAGGCCAATCTTCGCTTCATCGAGGACGGACGTTTCGGTAACAAGAAGTGCCGGCTTTTCGTCTCACAGAACGCTCCTTTCGTCCCTATGTACGACGCTTGGCGGGTCTCTTCACGCCAGATGCTGGATTACGACGAGGGTCACGCCCGTCGCGATGCAGAGATCATCGACGCTAAGGTTCTTTCCAATCGGCGGCCTCCTTACGGGCTCGCGGGTGGGCTGTTCGATGCCCTCAAGGACACCGATGGCGATGTTCTCGTTGCCACCAATGCCCAGGCTCGCAAGGCGGGTGCGCTTTTCGCCGAACTCGAAGGTTGCGACATCCATCCCGCCGCCGCCGTAGCCACTGCTTCGCTAATCAAGGCCATCGCCGATGACCGCGTCGAGAAGGATAAGATCGTTATGCTCAACATCACCGGCGGTGGCGAACAGCTCTACAAAACCTCGCTTGCAGTTGCCGGCAAAGAGCTTTGGTACTTGAAACCGTCGCACATTTTTCCCGTCGATACCACTGCCGAGGAGGTCATAGAAAAAGTCGAAAATATTTTTGCCGGAACGCCGGCAATGTAACATACCATACCACACACAACTTAAACAGCTAACGGATGAATTAGAGCAGGGTGCACGAACGAGAGTCCCGGTGATCGCGGTCAGGGGGAGCATAGGTTCTTACAAATTCAGTAGTCCACTAACTTGTTAGTTATAGGAGGCAATGCCATTCGACGAGCCGTCACAAAATCCGACTCGTCCAAGAAAAAAGCGACTACTATAGGCGATGGCCGCAGGCTACCGTCTCAATAGCACTGGTGCGGTCACGAATCAGGGCACTAACGCATACTACTGGGCTTCTACGCCGTACAGTGAGTCTAACGGTCACTACCTGAACTTCAACAGTAACAACGTGAACCCCGTGAACAACGCAAATTACTCCAACGGCTTTACGGTGCGTTGTGTCGCCCGCTAAGAATTTGTAGCTCTGCTCGATTCGTCCAAACTTAAAATTTTTTAGCAATATGAAAAACATCTTTATCTCTTTTGTTTGCACGGCTTTGATGGCGTGCGTGACAGGCGTCGGTGCCCAGGCTCAGACCCAACAGTGGTGCCCTAATGCTAACGACGTGGGCGCTGTAAAAATTCCAGGCAGCGTTTCGTTCGATCCCGCCACCGGTGTCTGCACCCTGACCGGTTCGGGCACAAATATGTGGGGCACGAGTGACGAATTTTTTATGGTTTGGGACGAGGTTTCGGGTGACTTTACTCTTTCGGCGGACGTTGCTTTCGAGGGTGCCGGTGTCAATGCCCATCGTAAACTCGGCCTGATCATCCGCGAATCGCTTGACCCTCAAGGAGTTTATGCCGATGTTGCTGTCCACGGTGATGGGCTTACTTCGCTTCAGTATCGCCCCTCACAGGGTGCCGAGACTTTGGAGGCCGTTGCCCAGCCGTCCGGTAGCCCGATTCCTGGCCATATCTCTTTCCAGCGTATCGGTAACAAACTGATTCTCACCGCCGATGCTGCCTCCAGCGAGACCACTCTCGACCTTCCCGCCAAGTGCCTCGTCGGGTTGTTCATCTGCTCTCACGACGCCGAGGTTTCCGAGACCGGATACTTCTCGAACGTCAAACTGAAACAATAACCAAAAAGCAGGGAGTGGGGTAGGAGTTCTCGCGATCGCGGTTGCGGGAAGTAAAACCCTTACAAATTCAGTAGTCCACTGACCACAAGCCAGTTATAGGCAGCAATGCTATTCGACGCGCCGTCCACACAGTCCTGCGTGCCGAAGAAAAGAGCGATTACTATCGATTATGCCAGCCGCAGGTCTCCGTGACGGCAGCACTGGTGCAGTCGCGAATCAGGGCACTAACGGTTACGGCTGGTCTTCTACGCCGTACAGTGAGTCTAATGGGCACGTCCTGATCTTCGACCGTAACAACGTGAACCCCGTGAATAACGGCAATTTCTCAATCGGCCGTACGGTGCGTTGTGTCGCCCGCTAAGAATTTGTAGCCCTGCCAAAAAAGGCTCGGTAAAACCGAGCCTTAAAAACTATCCTAAGTAAGATTTCAGCCACTTGCTTTTCGAGCCGTGACGTAATCTTCGAATGGCTTTCTCTTTGATTTGGCGCACTCGCTCTCTGGTCAGCCCGAACTTGTCGCCGATCTCTTCGAGTGTCATTTCCGGACATCCGATCCCAAAAAAGTACTTCACGATATCCTTCTCGCGCTCTGTCAGCGTTGCCAGTGCCCTGTCTATCTCCGTTCCGAGCGATTCGTTTATCAGTCCTCTGTCGGCGTTTGGTGAGTCGGCATTCACCAGCACGTCCAGCAGGTTGTTGTCCTCTCCGTCCGCGAACGGTGCATCGACGGACACGTGACGGCCTGCAACTCTCATCGTATCGGTCACTTTCTCTCTGGGCAAGTCCAGCACTTCTGCCAGTTCTTCGGGGGAGGGTGTTCTCTCGTTCTCCTGTTCGAACTTTGCGAAGGCCTTGTTTATCTTGTTCAGCGATCCCACCTGATTCAGGGGCAGCCGTACGATTCTGCTCTGTTCGGCCAGGGCTTGCAGGATCGACTGGCGGATCCACCACACGGCGTATGAGATAAACTTGAAGCCTCTGGTCTCGTCGAACTTTTCTGCCGCCTTGATCAATCCCAGGTTCCCCTCGTTGATCAGGTCCGGCAGACTCAGTCCTTGGTTTTGGTACTGTTTTGCCACCGACACCACGAACCGCAGGTTGGCTTTCGTCAATTTTTCGAGAGCTTCCTGGTCGCCTTTTTTGATTCTCTGGGCCAGTTCGACCTCTTCTTCTACAGTGATAAGATCCTCCTTACCAATCTCCTGCAGGTATTTGTCCAGCGACGCGCTTTCGCGATTGGTAATGGATTTGGTAATTTTTAACTGCCTCATTTTATTCAATTAATGAATACGTCACCGCTTTTCCGTTGGGGTAAACTCCTTCTATAGAGGTCACTCGTTCCGAGATTTTGTAGAGGTCGTTCACCGACCCGATGGCGTGTCCGTTGATGTGGGTTATTATGTATCCTCGCTGGACTCTCGCTCGTGCCAGAATGCCGTCTTGCTTCACCGCCGACACCTGTACACCTGCCTTGATACCCAGCTCTTTTTGCTGTTTTTCGTTCAATCTCACTTCTGCAAACTCTCCTCCCAGCGACTCGATCGCATCGAAAGTTTCTCTGGCCACGAGCTCACTCTTTCCGGCTCTATTACGCAGAACGACGTCGAATTGTTTCATTTTTCCGTCTCTTTTTGCGGAAATTTTCACACTCTCTCCCGGACGCTTCTGTCCCACTATTTCTGCCACCCCCGCAATTGTCGAGACCGCGTGTCCGTCGATTTCGGTGATCACGTCTCCCTTTTGGATCCCCGCCGCATCGGCACCTCCTCCTTTCACAACTTCCTGTACCACAATGCCTTCATCTTCCACACTGTAGCTTATCCCTATCAATGCTCTCTGTACCACGCCATATTCTCTTAGGTCGCTAACTACCTTTCTCACAATTGTTTCGGGCACTGCGAACGAGTATCCCGCATAGCTTCCCGTGCGCGAATATATCAACGTGTTGATTCCCACCAGTTCGCCGGCCGTGTTCACCAGCGCTCCTCCCGAATTTCCCGGATTCACTGCTGCGTCGGTTTGAATGAACGACTCTATTCCGGAGTTTCCGCTTGTTTGGATCGCTCCCAGCGAACGCGACTTCGCACTCACAATTCCCGCCGTAATGGTCGAGTGCAGATCGTAGGGATTTCCTATCGCCAGCACCCATTCACCCAGTCTCAGCGCATCCGAACTCCCGAAAGCCAACGATGGCAGACCCGTCTGGTCTATCTTCAGCAGCGCAATTTCCGTATCGGCGTCCGTTCCGATCAGCTTGGCGTCGTATGTCTTTCCCGTAGGTAGTTTCACCGTCAGCTTGCTGGCATTTTCCACCACGTGATGATTCGTAACTATGTATCCGTCAGCGCTTATTATCACTCCCGATCCGCCTGACCGTTGCTCTCTGTAGCGAATCTGATCCTCGCCACCATCCCCGCGACCCTGTTGCGGCATCCCGAAAAATTCGAAAAACGGATTCATACTCTCGTAATTTTGCTGTCGGATCTCTTCTGTTTTTATCACACTCACCACCGCCTTCACCGCATTTTCCGCTGCATATGTCAGATCGGGATACGCTTGCGCTTCATACGAAGTAAAATGCGCACCCACTCCTTGAAAACCGCCGCTCGAAACACCATTAATTGATTCACGTTCAGTCATTTTAGTAATTCCCCAGGCGGTAAGTCCACCCACCAGCCCTGCCGCCACGACCAGCGCGAGGGCCACCATAAATTTATTTTTCATACCTAATAATATAATGTTTGGTTTTCTGTATCACAATCAACGTGCCACCGTAATTTTTAGTATCTTTGTGGCCACTATGAGTTATCTTTTTACGTCGGAATCGGTGTCCGAGGGGCATCCCGACAAGGTTTCAGACCAAATTTCAGACGCCATTCTCGACGAATTCCTTCGTCACGACTCCCGCTCTAAGGTTGCCGTCGAAACTCTTTGCACCACCGGCCTTGTGGTCGTTGCAGGCGAGGTTCGTAGCGAAGCATACGTTGATATTCAAGATGTTACACGTCGCGTCATCGAGCGCATCGGTTACACTCGTCCCGAACTTGGGTTCGAGGCTTCGTCGTGCGGGGTTCTTTCGGCGATCCACGAGCAGAGTCCCGACATCAATCAGGGAGTAGTTCGCGCCACCGATGACGAGCAAGGCGCTGGTGATCAGGGCATTATGTTCGGTTATGCTATCGACGAGAGCCGTGAGTATATGCCTGCCACTGCTATTCTTTCTCACGTGATTCTCAAGGAGTTAGCTGCCATTCGCCGCGAAACGTCCAGCCCTATGCCTTATCTTCGTCCCGACGCCAAGAGTCAGGTTACGATCGAGTATTCCGATGAACGTAAACCCCTGAGAGTCCACACGATAGTGGTCTCCACCCAGCACGACGAGGATGCCGATGTGGCCCGCATCAAAAAAGATGTCCAGTCAATTCTTCTTCCGCGCGTCAAAGAACGCCTCGAAAAGGCCGGCGACAAACTCTCCGAACTGCTTGATGATAAGCACATTTTGCACGTCAATCCTACCGGTAAATTCGTAATCGGCGGGCCTGCAGGCGACACCGGGCTCACGGGTCGCAAACTCATCGTCGATACTTACGGCGGTCGGGGGGCTCACGGTGGCGGCTCTTTTTCGGGTAAGGACTCGTCCAAGGTCGATCGTTCGGCGGCATATATGGCTCGCTGGATAGCCAAAAATATGGTTGCGGCAGGCGTTGCCGGCGAGATGCTCGTGCAGTTTTCGTATGCCATCGGCATCGCGCAACCGCTTAGCGTTTATGTAGATACGTACGGTACGAACCACACGGAACTCACCGACGGCCAGATCGCCCGCAAGATCGAGCAGATGTTCGACCTTCGACCCGCGGCCATAGTTCGTCGTTTCGGCCTCACCAATCCCATTTTCGAGGCCACGGCTTCTTATGGCCATTTCGGCAATCGTCCTTATACTCAAGATGGTATCGAGTTTTTCGGCTGGGAGAAGCTCGACGCCGTAGAGACGATAAAAAAAGAATTTTGATGCAGAAAATCAGAAACATAGCCATCATCGCCCACGTCGATCACGGCAAAACCACCCTCGTGGACAAGATGATTTACCAAGGCAACCTGATGCGTGAGGGCCAGGGCCAAACCGATCTCATAATGGACTCCGGCGACATCGAGCGCGAACGCGGTATCACCATTCTGTCCAAGAACGTTTCGGTGAACTATAATGGTTTCAAAATCAATATCATAGACACTCCAGGCCACTCCGATTTCGGGGGGGAAGTAGAGAGGGTTCTCGGTATGGCGGACGGCGTTTTGCTGCTTGTCGATGCGTTCGAGGGCACTATGCCGCAGACCCGTTTCGTGCTCGGTAAGGCGCTGGCTCTCGGCAAAAAACCGATCGTTGTTATCAACAAGGTCGATAAGCCGAATTGCCGCCCTGAGTATGTTCACGAGCAGGTTTTCGACCTTATGTTCGACCTCGACGCCACTGAGGAGCAGTTGGATTTCCGCACTGTTTACGGTAGCGCCAAGCAGGGCTGGATGTCGCATAAGGTCAATGAGAAGACCGACAGTATCATCCCGCTTCTGGATGCGATCATCGACGACATTCCCGCTCCTGAGCACCGCGAGGGCACGCCTCAGTTGATGATCACGTCCCTGGAATACTCGCCTTACGTGGGTCGCATTGCCGTCGGTAAACTCACTCGCGGCAACCTCTTGTCGGGCCAGCAAGTCACTCTGGCTAAGCGCGATGGCCACACTTTGGTCAAGACCCGCATCAAGGAATTGATGGTTTTCGACGGCCTCGGTAAGGCCAAGGTAGATAGGGTAGAGTGCGGCGAGATTTGCGCCTTGGTTGGCATCGATGGCTTCGAGATCGGCGACACGATTTGCGACATCGACGCTCCCGAAGCGCTCACTCCGATCGCTATCGACGAGCCTACAATGTCTATGTTGTTCACTATCAACGACTCACCGTTTTTTGGTAAGGACGGTAAGTTCGTCACTTCGCGCCACCTTAAGGAACGTCTTGATCGTGAGCTCGAAAAAAACCTCGCTCTTCGTGTACAGTCAGGTGCCAGCGCCGACAGTTTCGTTGTCTTCGGTCGCGGAGTTTTGCACCTTTCGGTTCTGATCGAAACTATGCGCCGCGAGGGCTATGAGCTTCAGGTCGGTCAGCCGCAAGTAATTGTAAAAGAGATAGATGGCGTTCGCTCAGAGCCTGTCGAGGAACTCACCATCGACCTTCCCGAGGAGCACTCCGGCCGCGCCATCGAGATGGTCACCAAGCGCCGTGGCACGCTCCTGAAGATGGAAACGTTGGGTGAGCGCACTCGGCTTGAGTTCGAGATTCCGTCGCGCGGCATCATCGGCCTTCGCAGTAATATGCTGACTGCCACAGCCGGTGAGGCTGTTATGGCCCACCGTATGAAAGGTTTCGAGCCTTGGAAGGGCGAGATCGAAATGCGCACCGCCGGATCGCTTATCGCTATGGAAACCGGCCAGGCTTATGCCTACGCGATTAATAAACTGCAGGATAGGGGTCGTTTTTTCATTGCTCCGGGCGACGAGGTCTATACCGGCCAGGTTGTCGGCGAAAACACCCGTAGCGAGGATATGGTAGTGAATCTCACTAAGAGTAAGAAACTTACGAATATGCGCGCCAGCGGGTCGGACGAAAAAATGTCGATCGCTCCGCCTGTTCTCTTCTCGCTGGAGGAGGCGCTGGAGTACATTAAAGAGGATGAGTACGTGGAAGTTACGCCTCATTCGATGCGCCTTCGTAAGATCCTTCTCGACGAAAACGACCGCAAACGCGCTTCAAAATAATCGATGCAAAAACTGGTCATCATACCCACTTACAACGAGTGCGAAAATATCGCTGCGGTGATCGCGCGTGTTTTTTCGTTACCCGAAGAGTTTGATATTCTGATAGTTGATGACGGTTCTCCTGACGGCACTGCCGATATTGTCCGCAGCCTGCAAAAGGAGGGCACTGAGAGCGCCGCTAACGTACCTGCTCGCCTCCATCTCCTTGAACGTCAGGGTAAATTGGGTCTCGGTTCGGCCTACATCGCCGGTTTTCGTTGGGCACTCGAACGGGATTACGACTGGATTTTCGAGATGGATGCCGACTTCTCCCACAACCCAGACGATCTTATTCGCCTGTATCACAGAGCAATAGGGCAGGATGGCGCCGACGTTGTCGTGGGCTCGCGCTATGTCACTGGTGTTAATGTAGTTAATTGGCCGATGAGCCGCCTGCTGATGTCGTGGTGCGCGTCAAAATATGTGCGTTTTGTGACGCGAATGCCGGTTCGCGACGCTACCGCGGGTTTTGTCTGCTATTCGCGCCGGGTATTGCAACGCATTGATTTCGATGCAGTTAAGATGCGTGGCTATGGTTTCCAAATCGAAATGAAATACACGGCTTGGCGTCTCGGATTCACCATTCGTGAGGTGTCGATCATTTTCATAGATCGCACGCTGGGCACCTCCAAAATGAGTAGCGGGATTTTCAGCGAGGCCTTCTGGGGTGTTATCTCGCTGCCATTCAGACGAATATGACGTCAAAGATCCTCATCTCAGGTGGCACGATCATCAACGAGGGGCAAAAGTTCGTTGGTTACATTCTCATTGACGATCAGCGCATTACCCAAATCGGCGAGGGCGAATATCCCTTTGACCATCCGACTGAAACTTATTTAGAATCAAAAGTGCGCAGATGTTGTGCCGACCGAAGTTTTGAGGGAGCGGATAGTACTGACTCGACCGAAAAACGAGAAGGTGCAGCAGGTGCGCGCTTTTCATTCGAGATCATCGACGCTCGCGGCAAAATCGTGCTTCCCGGCGTAATCGATGCCCACGTCCATTTTCGCGAACCCGGCCTCACCGAAAAGGGCGATATGTTGTCCGAATCGGCGGCAGCGGTTGCGGGCGGCGTGACTTCGGTCATCGAGATGCCCAACACCCGTCCCCCTGCAACATCGCTCGACGAGTTGGATCGCAAATATAAACTCGCTTATAGTCACGGCGTTTACACGAATTTTGAATTCCCTCTCGGTGTCACCAACGATAACCTGCCCGAAATTAAAAAATTTAACTTTTCGGGCGGCCAAATAGTTAAATTATTTAACGGCTCCTCGACTGGCAATATGTTGGTCGATGATCCGCACACGATGTCGGCGCTATTCGCAGAATTCGGTGGCATCATTGCGGCCCATTGCGAGGATGAGACGATAATTAGCTCGAACACAGAGTTTTACAGAAAACAACTCGGTAATCGGGCCACTGCCGCCGTCCATCCGTTAATTCGCTCGGCAGAAGCGTGTTACGTAGCTACGGCAAGAGCTGTCGAATTGGCGGACAAGTACGGTACCAGGCTTCACGTCTGCCACGTCAGTACTGAGCGTGAACTATCTCTGTTTCAGCAGGGTAGGGTAGCCGAAAAACATATAACCGCCGAGGCTTGCATCCCTCATTTGTGGTTTTCGGACGAGGATTATGCGCGGCTGGGCAACCTTATAAAGTGTAATCCCGCAATAAAGACTGCGCAAGACCGCGAATCACTGCGCAACGCACTTACCATAAACAAGTTAGACCTTATCGCCACTGACCACGCACCTCACACTTTGGCCGAAAAACAGCGTCCATATTGGGATGCTCCGTCGGGAATCCCTATGGTGCAGCACTCTTTGCCTGCAATGTTAGAGCTTGTTAGCCAAGGAGTTATGACGCTCGAAGAGCTTGTCGAAAAGATGTGTCACGCGCCTGCCATCCGTTTTGGTATCAAGGAGCGGGGATTTTTACGCACAGGCTATAAGGCTGATATTGTGATAGTTGAACCTGTCGCAAAATGCGCAAAGGACGAAAATGCAGAAAACGAAAAGGTGGGCCCCGGAAACATCCTATATAAATGTGGTTGGTCACCCTTGGAGGGCACAAAATTCGGCTCAAAAGTGACCCTCACACTCGTGAATGGTCAGGTCGCCTACGACGCCCAAAACGGCGTTGCTTCCGACGTAAACGGTCAGAAACTTAAATTTTGAAGTTAAAAACGGTGCGGATAAAGGGACTCGAACCCCCACGCCTTTCGGCACCAGATCCTAAGTCTGACGTGGCTACCAATTACACCATATCCGCAATCCTCCTGTCTCTCCCCTTATTTCTCCTCCTATCTCTCCCCTTTATCTCCCCCCCTTCTCCGGCCCTTCGTGGGTGTTAGTGGATTCGAACCACTGACCCCTACCCTGTCAAGGTAGTGCTCTAAACCAACTGAGCTAAACACCCTTGTGCGCCAAAAACACTGGCACTCAAAGAATTAGAATGGCAGATCGTCTGTTTCATCGGCAGGCGAGGCAGGCGAAGCGGGCGCAAAATCCTCACGGAAAGGAGCACTCTCGACGTTTTTTCTCGCTATCTTCCAGGCCTTTACGTCTGTGTACCATTTCCCGTTGTATTCGCGACTTTCGACATTCACCGAGACCGTAACCGCGTCACCTTCAGTGAGTTCTGCGGCATCATCGGCTCGATCGCCGAAAAAGGTCACGCAGATCTTGCGGCTGAACTCGCTTGGCAACTCGAAAACAACGTCCTGCTTCTTCCAGGCGCCCTTTGCGCTGGTGCCCGTCACTTCGGGCATCTTGCGAAATACGACCCCTTCGAACTCCATAACTGCTTATTGAACAGATGTTTCCTCTGCGGGAATTACGTCAAGCAGCTTAACTTCGAACTTCAAAGCCGAGTTGGCTGGGATCGAACCGGCAGGCCTGTCGCCATAACCCAGATGGGCAGGAACCCACAGGATGATGTCGCCACCCTTACCGACGAGCTTCATACCCTCGGTCCAAGCGGGGATTACGCGGTTGAGCGGGAAAGAGATGCTGTCGTTCTGGTCGAAAACGTTGCCGTTCTTGAGCGTACCCTTATAATTAACCATAACCTGATCGGCGTCGTCGATAGCTTTGACAGACGCATCGCCCTCATTTACAATTTCATACAGCAGGCCGCTGGGGAGTTCCTGAATGTTTTTGTTGTCGGCTTTCACCTTGTCCAGCCACTCCTGGTTTTCGAGAGCATTCTGGGCCGGGATGCGAACAGAGAACCATTCGTTCAAGAACGCAAAAGCCTCTTCCTGAGTCATTTGTCCTTTCTTAGCCATCACGTCGCGGAAGCCGGCCATAACCATCGACACATCCAACGCGTTGTTCAGCGCCGTGGTGTCCATATTGATGGCGTGGTTGCCATAATCGGTACCAAGGGCGTAAGAAAGCGAGTCCGTGGTGGTGAAACTCTTGATGTTTTTGGAGCCCTGGCAAGAGGCGAGCGCGGCTGCAAAGACCATCGCTACAATCAATAATTTTTTCATTTTCAATTAGTTATTTAGTGTTTTTCAAATCGGGTGCAAAGTTAAGAATTTTTTCTTAGAGTTTGACCACAAAGGGCGAATAAAATGCGCGCACCGACGGAGGCATCGATCGTGGTCTGCGGAGAGACTTCACAAAGATCGAAACCGACGATATGGCGACCGGAGTCTACTATGCTACGGATCAGATATATAGCCTCATCGAACGAGCGCCCGCCGGGAACGGGAGTACCGGTGCCGGGGCAGAGATCAGGGGAAAGGAAGTCGATGTCGAAACTCACGTAAACGTTCTGTTGGAGGGTTTTCACGATGGTTTCGCATTGGGTAGCCCAATTGGTGCCATTGAACTGATTTTCAGATAGTTGTCGGCCAGTGAATTGAACGATTTTGGAATGGCCGTCGGCGAAATTTTTCTCTGCCTCGCTGAAATCGCGAATGCCCACTTGGACGAGTTTTTCAACGTTAGGTACGTCGCTAAGGACGTTATACATTATAGAGGCGTGCGAGTGGGTAAATCCTTCGTAGGCGGGACGCAGATCGCAATGGGCGTCTAAGTGCAAGATACTAACGTTGTTATGAGTTTCAGCTACTGCCTTGATGAGGCCCAGCGGAGTGCTGTGGTCACCGCCGAGGAGGCCGACGATCTTGCCACGAGCAAGCCAGTCGGAAGCGGTTTTGTGGATCTCGGCGTTCAGAGCGGTGGAGGCGAGATTTATGGCAGATAGCCTGGCGGCGAGATCCTTTTCTTCGCAGTCGGCGTCCCGACCTTCTAAAGCTTTGATAATCGCCTCAGCCTCAGGGCGTAACTCCTCACTGCAAGCGCGAATGGAAGAGGGACTGACCGGGAAGGAGGCAGGGTGAGATGAAGCCGAGGAAAGGCGAGCGGACTGGGCTGGGTCGTCGAACGGAAGCGTTGCAATTCCCCGCCGCCAAGCGCCCGGAGCCCACGGATCGAAGAAATCCAGCTGAGTAGAGGCCTCTATGATTGCCGCCGGAGCCGCTGCCGAACCAGCGCCGAACGACGAAGTGACATCCCAAGGCACCGAGAGGAGCACAAGTGTAGCATCATCGGGCGAAAAAGGCATTCCGAAATAGCATCCGTTATGAATTCCGACACCATCAGAATCGAAATTTCTTATAGTTTTTTGCAAGTCCATAAATAAACACAATATTGGCCGCCGGTGTACCGTTTAATATGCAGACTTTACGCTCTGTTGCGACAACAAAGGTAAAGGATTTTTTTCATAATCAATACATTAAAGTTGGTCCTCCCCGCGCGATTCTTCGTTGCGGGGAGTTTTATTATCTTTGCACCTATGAAGATTATTGCAGATAAGGATATTCCGTTTTTGGCGGGAGTGCTGGAACCATTCGCCGAGGTTGTGTATTTGCGCGGAGATGCGATCGGACCGGCAGACGTGCGCGATGCCGACGCGATATTGACGCGAACACGAACACGTTGTAACTCAGCCCTTTTGGAAGGCTCGCGAGTACGTTTTATAGGCACGGCCACAATCGGTTTCGACCACATCGATATGCCGTGGTGCGCCGCGAACGGGATCAGGGTGACAACTGCAGCGGGCTGCAATGCGCGAGGGGTGCTACAATGGGTAAGCGCAGTTTTGGCCCAGCTTGTGGAGAGGCAAAACCGTAAAGTGGCAGGCGAGTCAGAGCCCTCCGGAATGGTTTTGGGTGTGGTCGGAGTGGGGAACGTCGGCTCGCTTGTGGCGAAATATGCCGCCGATTGGGGTTTTCGGGTTATGAAAAGCGACCCACCCAGAGAGAGGGCAGAGGGATTGGGGGAAAAGGAGGATTTTTATCCTCTGGATGAGATAGTTGCGGCAGCAGATGTGATGACTTTTCACGTGCCGCTCACTGCCGACGGGCCCGATGCGACTAAAGGAATGGTCGGGCGGGAATTTTTGGCCGCAACGAAGCCTAATGCAGTGATACTAAATTCATCACGAGGACCCGTTTTGCAACCTGGTGTGGAGGGAAGGAGGTTCATTATAGACACCTGGAACGGCGAACCTAACATCGACCTTGGCATTTTGGAGAGGGTACTGCTGGGGACACCGCACATTGCAGGCTATTCGCAACAAGGAAAGGCTATGGCTACAGCAATGATAGTTAGGGCGTTAGCGAGTGAATTCGGATTGCCATTGGCTGCCGATTGGTACCCGGAAAGGGCGCTACGGAGTGTGCCCAGAGAGATCGACTGGAAGGAGATGTGCACCCGAATGCCGCAATATTTCGATATTGCGGCCGAAAGCGCCCTGCTAAAAGCTGAACCTGAACGGTTTGAAGAGATGAGAGATAACTATAAATACAGAGAGGAATTTTTTTAGCAGGGTGACGGGCGAGAGTCCCCGACGGTCGAGGCCACGGGGAGAAAAACCATTACAAATTCAGTAGTCCACTGGGTCGGAACGCAGAGAGCGATCTTGAGCTACGCAAAAGAGCCAGTCATAGGCCTCGAAAGGGGTCATTTGCGTGATCGTAATTTTGTCCGATCGCTCGAAGAAAAAAGCGACTACTATTGACCTTCTACGCCGTACAGTGCGTCTAACGGGCACAACCTGATCTTCCGCGAGATTCGCGCGTGGCCCGTGAACAATGACAATTACTCCAACGGCTTTACGGTGCGTTGTGTCGCCCGCTAAGAATTTGTAAACCCTGCTTTTTACAATAAATCGATTATGGCGAATGTGGCGAAAATAAGCGATGCGGCGCCATTAACCCAATCGAAAGCAAGGCGGCGGGAAGTGTGCTGGAGGACAAGGAGCCCAACGAAAATGCCGGCGCCGATCCAATAAAGCATACCGCGAGAAGTGTAAAGGCCGAAAACAACTACCGAATAAGTAGTGATGAGATGAAGTAAGATACTGATCGTCAGAGCGATACGAGGCGAAAAACGAGCAGGCACAGAATGAAGACCAACGGCTCGATCGTGTGCGGCATCGGCGCGAGCATAGAGAATGTCGAACCCGGCAACCCAAGTGAGAACGAGGGCGGAAAGGACTACCGGAGCAAGTGCAAAAGTATCAGTCACAGCGATATACGCCCCAACCGGAGCAATCCCAAGAGCCATACCGAGCACAACGTGAGACCACGCGGTGAAACGCTTGGTGAAACTATAACCGAGAAGGACGAAAAGCGCAACGGGAGAAAGGATGAGCGCAAGATGGTTGATGAGCGCGGCGGTGGCGACAAAGCAAGCGGCATTTACGACCACGAATATAAGCGCGGCGACGGGAGAAATTGCCCCGGAAGGAATCTCACGATCGGAGGTACGAGGATTTGCAGCGTCGAAGTTACGGTCGGCCCAACGGTTGAAGCCCATAGCCGCGTTACGTGCAAAAACCATCGCAAGCAATATCAGCAGGAGCGTTTTGAGGCTGAAAGGAGTGCCGGTGGAAATGAGGGCATAGACATAACCGACTAACGCAAAGGGCATTGCGAAAACAGTGTGGGCGAACCGGACGAGGCGGGCGTATTTTGCAAACATTCCGCGAAATTACTATCTTTGCGCGAATTCTACGACAAAACGGATGAAAAATATACGAAACTTCTGCATCATAGCACACATCGACCACGGGAAAAGCACGCTGGCAGACAGGCTGTTGGAGGAAACACAAACCATCTCGGAGCGCGAAAGGCAGGCTCAAGTGCTTGACAATATGGATCTTGAGAGAGAGAAAGGTATCACCATAAAAAGTCACGCAATTCAGATGGAGTATGTGCGGCCTGCAAGAAGCGACGGGGCGGGGCAGAGGTATGTGTTGAATCTGATCGATACGCCGGGTCACGTGGATTTTTCGTATGAAGTGTCGAGAGCGATAGCATCCTGTGAGGGAGCATTGCTGGTGGTGGACGCGACACAAGGCATTCAAGCTCAGACGATTTCGAACCTATACCTGGCATTGGGGCACGATCTGGAAGTGATCCCGGTGCTGAACAAAATAGATATGGACGCGGCGATGGTTGATGAGGTGAAAGATCAGATCGTGGATCTGTTAGGAAATAAGCGCGAGGAGATTTTGGAGGTGTCGGCAAAAACCGGAGTAGGGGTTCCGCAGCTGTTGGAGGCCATAGTGGAAAGAATACCCGCGCCGGTGGGAGACGACGACGCGCCGCTTCAAGCACTCATTTTTGACAGCGTATTCAACTCATTCAGAGGAATTATCGCATATTTCAGAATAGTGAACGGGACGCTGAAAAAGGGCGAAAGGGTGAAGTTCATAAACACCGGAAGCGAATACGATGCAGACGAAATCGGGGTGCTGAAACTGAAACTCGCACCGAGGGACGAGATGAGAGCAGGTGACGTGGGCTATATTATTTCGGGAATAAAAAATTCGGTGGATGTGAAGGTCGGCGACACGATCACGCACGTGGCGAGGCCGGCCGTTACCGCGATAGAAGGGTTCGAAGATGTGAAACCGATGGTGTTCGCAGGAGTCTATCCCGTTGAAACAGACCAATATGAAGATTTGCGTGCATCATTGGAAAAACTGAAACTGAACGACGCATCGCTCACTTTCGAGCCGGAAAGTTCGCTGGCATTGGGCTTCGGGTTCAGGTGTGGATTTTTGGGATTACTACATCTGGAGATCATTCAAGAGCGCCTGTACAGAGAGTTCGATATGGACGTAATCACCACTGTACCAAACGTTTCGTACAGGATTACAACGACGAAAGGGGCGGTACTGGACGTACACAATCCGTCGGGGCTACCCGAACCGAACCACATCGACACGATCGAAGAACCGTACATTCTGGCGCAAATAATCACGAAAACCGACTATCTGGGAAACGTGATCAAGCTGTGTATGGACAAGCGAGGGATTATGCTCAACCAAACTTTCCTGACACAAGACAGGGTGGAGATAAATTTCGAAATGCCCCTCTCGGAAATCGTGTTCGACTTTTACGACAAACTGAAAAGCATCTCGCGAGGCTACGCATCGTTTGACTATCACCAAGTTGGCTACAAGGAGTCGAAGCTCGCGAAGTTGGATATACTGCTGAACTCAGAGCCGGTGGATGCACTGAGTTCGCTGATTTACGTCGATCACGCCTACGATTTCGGTCGGAAAATGTGTGAAAAACTAAAGGAACTGATTCCGAGGCAACAATTCGACGTGGCGATACAAGCAGCCATAGGGGCGAAAATCATAGCTCGCGAAACCGTCAAGGCAGTGCGTAAAGACGTGACAGCCAAGTGTTACGGAGGAGACATTACCAGAAAGAGAAAGCTGCTGGAAAAGCAAAAGAAGGGGAAAAAGCGGATGCGCCAAGTGGGCAACGTGGAAGTACCGCAAGAGGCATTCCTGGCGGTACTGAAAATGGATTAGCCGAAACGCCCGCAGCGAGTTATGCTACGCAGAAAGCTACGCATCAGTATTTTATGTCGCTGAGGAACAAACCGTGGGCGGGGGCGCCGGCGGATGAAAGCGAAAGATCTTTGGCAGCAAGGATTTCAGCGAATTTTTGAGGAGAGATCTTACCGCGCCCGACATCGACCAACGTTCCAACAATCGAACGAACCATATTACGAAGAAAACGATCGGCGCTGATGGTAAACGTTAGCGAGTCGCCGGTCTGCTGCCAATGAGCCTGAGTGACGTGGCAAATGTTGGTTTTGTTGGCGGAGTGGAGTTTGGCAAATGAAGTAAAGTCGCTGGCTGTTACCAAATTATCAGCGGCAGTATTCATTTTTTCAATGTCGAGCACGGTGGGGTAATGCCAAGCGGTCAGGGAGCGAAACGGATCCTTACGTGTTATTATATAATAGGTATAAGTGCGGGAAAGGGCATCGAAACGGGCGTGAGCGGAGTCAGGAACCGGTCGAATGGCGCTCAAAGCGATGTCCGGCGGAAGCATAGAATTGGCGTGATAGAGAAAATCGGCGGCAGCCTGCGCGGAGACGGGAGTGGAGGAATTGGCGAGGGTGTTGTTTTGGCTGTCGAAATGGGCGACATAGTGCGATGCGTGAACCCCGGTGTCGGTGCGACCGGCGCCAGTAAGCTCGACAGGTTCTCTAAGAAGTTGCGTAAGTGTCTCCTCCAGAGTCTGTTGTACAGACGAAGCGTTCGGCTGACGCTGCCAACCGTGATAGTGGGTGCCGAGGTAGGAGAGTTCGAGAAAATATCTCATTTATATTTGGCGACGGTGTCGTAAAAGTCGCTAATGTCCTGATCGCTAAACACTCCAGCGCGGAAATAAACCAAATCGCCATCTTTCGTTACAAACAGCAGGCAAAACTTACCATTGCAATCGCCGAGGTGCCAAGTGGTGCTGAGAATACGATTAGCATCGGCAAGATTGATGGACGGTTTGCCCTTGGTACGCTTGTCGGCCATATTACGAACAATGCCGTTGGGAAGCGCGGTATCCTTAAGGTTAAGGACGGCATAAGCCTGAATCTGAGGGCTTTGGAGATTGGTGTCGGTCTCTATTTGAGCCTGGAAATCGGCGTTCTGCTTGTGGGCATCGGGATCCACATAGAAAATCATCAGGTGCTTTTTACCATAGTCGGCAAACGATGCGGGATTCTTGTCGAGGTCGGTCATAGTGACATTGGGAACGTGAACGGGAAGCTCAGGGCCTTGTTTCTGCTGGGCGAAAAGAGGAATCGAGAAGAAAAAAAGTGCCAGTAAGGAAAAAATCTGCTTCATAATCGTATGTTTTTCCGCACACCCGACAACTATGATGCCAGTTTACTGTTTTGCTTCGATGCAGAGGGTGGCGTGGGGTACGATGCGGAGGCGCTCCTTGGGGATGAGTTTACCCGTCTCGCGGCAAATGCCGTAAGTCTTGTTTTCGATGCGAACAAGGGCCGCTTCGAGGTGCTGGATGAACTTCAACTGCCTCTGAGCCAGACGCCCGGACTCCTCCTTGGAGAGGGTGGAAGCACCTTCTTCGAGCACCTTGAAAGTGGGTGAAGTGTCCTCCGTGTCGTTGTCGGCCGAGTGGGTAATGGTGGAGCGAAGGAGCTCGTAATCGGCCCGCGCCTTCTCCAACTTGTCGAGAATTATCTTCTTGAATTCGGCGAGTTCCTCGTCCGAATATCTTGTTTTTTCTTCTGCCATAACCAAAGGTAAGCAAAGTTTTTTAATCTACCAAATTTAGAGCTTCGAGATGGCGATTTTTACGTCCGCCTCGTCGATGTCAAACTGGGCAATGTGGTCGCCGGTCGGATTTTTGACAGCGGTCACTTCGCGCGCAAGGGTCTGAGAAGCAATATATTGGCTTTGCTCAGCAAGGCTTTCGACGATGAAGGGAAGCGATTGGATCTGGACGGTGATTTTGTCGGTCACCTCAAGGCCACTGTCCTTACGAAGATTCTGGATGCGATTGACAAGCTCGCGGGCCGTGCCCTCTTTTTGAAGTTCGGGAGTGAGCGTAATATCCAGTGCAACAGTAAGTTTGCCTTCCGTGGCGACCAACCAGCCGGGCATATCTTCGCTCGTGATCTCGAAGTCCTCGCGCGTGAAATCCAACGGATCGCCATCGACGACAAGAGTTGTGGAGTCGTTACGTTCGATGCGCGAAATCATCTCCTGCGAAAAATCCGAAACAAGCTCGGCGATGGACTTCATCTGCTTGCCGTAACGTTTGCCGAGGGTCTTGAAATTAGGTTTTATGCGCTTGGTGATCAGGCCGGTGGTGTCGGTGATGAGCTCAACCTGTTTTACGTTCACCTCGCCGGCGATGAGCTCGCTGGCTGCCTCGATGTGGTGCGCGGTGGTGGCATCGAGAACCGGAATGACGATGCGCGAAAGCGGCTGGCGAACCTTGATATTGACCTTACGGCGGAGAGCGAGCGTCATCGACGAAACCTGCTGGGCGAGGGCCATCATCTTTTCGAGCTCGGAGTCGATGAGGGCTGGGTCGGCTTTCGGGAATGAAGTAAGATGAACGGACCTCGCAGCGCCATCGGGCGCCGAGGAAGTGCCGCCGCAGTTGAGATCGGGATCGGGCGCCGAAGGTTCTCCCGCCCGACCCTGCGCAACAGTGTGCAGGTCGCAGAAAATGCGGTCGGCGATGAACGGAGCGAACGGAGCGATAAGCTGTGAGACAGTCTTCAGGCAAGTGTAAAGTGTCTGATAAGCAGCGAGTTTGTCCTGTGAAAGGCCGCCACCCCAGAATCGTTTACGGTTCAAGCGGACATACCAATTCGAGAGATTCTCATCCACAAAAGCAGCGATAGCGCGGGCAGCCGGAGTGGGATCATAGTCTTCGAGACGGGCAGTGACCTCGGCTACAAGGCTGTTAAGAAGCGAAATTATCCAACGGTCGATCTCCGGACGATCGGAAATGGGAACCTGAGGCTCGGAACCAGTGAAGCCATCGACGTTGGCATAGAGAGCGAAGAAGGAGTATGTGTTATAGAGAGTTCCGAAAAATTTGCGCCGAACCTCGTCCACACCATCCTCGTCGAAGCGGAGATTGTCCCACGGCTGTGAGTTGGAGATCATATACCAGCGAACGGCATCGGTACCGTACTTGTCCATCATAGCGAACGGATCGACCGCATTGCCGAGGCGTTTGGACATCTTGTTACCGTTCTTGTCGAGCACGAGGCCGTTGGAAATGATGTTCTTGAAAGCCACGCTGTCGAAAAGCATAGTCGCGAGTGCGTGCAGAGTGAAAAACCAGCCACGGGTCTGATCGACACCCTCGGCGATGAAGTCCGCAGGAAAGAGGCGACCGAAAAAGTCTGCGCCCGTGTTGGGATCGCAACCGCTGACCTCGAAGGGGTAATGGTCTTGTGCATAGGGCATTGCGCCGGAGTCGAACCAGACGTCGATCAGGTCGGTCTCGCGACGCATCGAACGACCGGACGCGGAAACGAGCGTGATGTTATCGACGAAAGGACGGTGGAGATCGACGGTGGCGTAATTCTGGGGCGAAAAATCGCCCTCACGGAAATCGGCAAGCGGGTTTTCGGTCATAAAGCCCGCTTTGATGGATTTTTCGATCTCGGCCTTGAGCTCGGCAACGGAACCGATACACTTTTGTTCGGTGTAATCGTCTGTAGCCCAAATGGGTAGGGGAGTACCCCAAAAACGAGAGCGAGAAAGATTCCAATCGACCAGACCCTCCAACCACTTGCCAAAGCGGCCGGAACCGGTGCTTTCGGGACGCCAATGGATGGTGTTATTGAGAGTAATGAGGCGATCCTTGACGGCGGTAGTGCGGATAAACCAACTGTCTAACGGATAATACAATACGGGCTTATCGGTACGCCAACAGTGAGGATAATTGTGAGTGTATTTCTCGATCTTGAAAGCCTTGTTCTGAGATTTGAGGAAAACGGAAAGCTCGACGTCGAGAGGTTCGTTTTCGGGAACAGGATCGTAGTCGGTCTTGACGAAGCGACCGGCGAAACGTTCGTATTCGGGAATATTGACGTGGGTCTTTGTCCAAGCGGGATCGAGCTCGTCAAGAGTCCAAAAGCGACCGCGACGATCGACCATAGGCTGGTTTTTACCGGCGCGATCGACCATAAAAAGCGGAGGGATACCGGCAACCTGGGCAACACGGGCGTCATCCGCACCGAAAGTGGGAGCGATATGAACGATACCGGTACCGTCCTCGGTGGTAACGTAATCTCCTGAAATAACGCGGAATGGACCGCCGTGGTCGTTGCCACCGTCGCCATCGGGAGTGACCCACGGAAGGAGCTGTTCATAACGAAGACCGATGAGCTCGGAACCGGGGAATTCTCGAACAACCCGATGTTCGGACTTGGAGAAATATTTTTCTACCAGCGCAGAAGCGAGGATAACTATTTGGGGTTCACCGCTATAAGGATTGGCACATTCGACCTCGGAGTAGGATATATTTTCGTTCACGGCAAGGGCGGTGTTCGACGGAAGAGTCCAAGGTGTGGTCGTCCAAGCGAGAAAATATGTGTTCGGACGATCAAGAACCCGGAACTGGGCGGTGATGGTGGTGTCCTTGACGTCGCGATAACAGCCGGGCTGGTTCAACTCGTGGTTGGAAAGGCCCGTACCGGCAGCAGGAGAATATGGTTGGATGGTGTACCCCTTATATAGAAGGCCCTTGTCGAAGAGCTGGCGGAGCATCCACCAAAGAGTCTCGATGTATTTAGTTTCGTAAGTGATATAAGGCTGCGACATATCGACCCAGTAACCCATACGGCGGGTCATAGACTCCCAAACGCCCGTGAATTCCATCACCGCCTCGCGGCAAACGCGGTTGTAATCCTCGATGGAGATCTTGGTACCGATGTCGTCCTTGGTGATGCCGAGCTTCTTCTCGACACCGAGCTCGACGGGAAGACCGTGGGTGTCCCAACCGGCCTTGCGGCGAACGAGGAATCCCTGCTGGGTCTTATAGCGGCAAAAAATATCCTTAATAGTACGCGCCATCATATGGTGGATGCCCGGAAGACCGTTGGCCGACGGAGGACCCTCGTAAAAAACAAACGACGGAGAATCACTGCGCTCGGCAAGGCTGCGCTCGAAAGTGTGATCGGCATCCCATTTGGCGAGAACCTCTGCGGACAATTTGGGCAAATCAAGCCCCTTATATTCCTTAAATTTACTCATAGCGGTGCAAAGATAGCTTTTTTTCATATTTTTGTGCGATGAAAATTGAAGATTTCGATGTGGTGATAGGCTCGGAAGAGCACACCAAGTATGCTCAGGAGATCGTCGATGAGATGGCCGAAAGTGCAAAAGCGCGCGGAACAGGTATCGCAAAACGTTCGCCGGAGTATGTGGCAGCCAAAATTCGGGAAGGGAAAGCAATCGTAGCCTATGTGCGTGAAACGGGCGAATGGGCCGGATTTACCTATATAGAACTGTGGGGCGACAAAAGCTATGTGGCAAATTCGGGTCTGATAATAAACCCGAAGTTCAGGCAAATAGGGCTCGCAAGGGCGATAAAGACAAAGGCATTTTTCCTGTCATTGAAAATGTTCCCCGGAGCAAAACTCTTCGGGCTGACGACGGGACTGGCGGTGATGAAAATCAACTCCAAGCTGGGGTACAGACCGGTACCGTTCTCGGAGCTTACTAACGATGACGTGTTTTGGGAAGGCTGCAAGAACTGTGTGAACTACCCCATACTGGAGATGAAAGAGAGGAAGGCCTGCCTATGCACGGCGATGCTGTTCGACCCCGAAGTCGATCACGTGCAGACCTCGATGAAAGCAAGCGAACTGTTTAGTATAATGGAAGATATAAGCAAGAGATGAAGAATATGAAGAAAGTGGTTTTGGCATTCAGCGGAGGTTTGGATACCTCCTATAGCGCGATATATCTGAATCGCGAAATGGGTCTGGAAGTGCACGCGGTACTGGCCGACACGGGAGGATTTTCTGCTACGGAATTGGATCGCATTCGTGAACGAGCCCAAGCACTGGGAGTTGCAAGCTATACTGTACTGGATGTGGCCGAGGAGTATTATCAAAAGCAGATTCGGTTTATGGTCTTCGGGAACGTGCTCAAGAACGGAACATACCCGATATCGGTGAGCTCGGAGAGAATCTCGCAAGCGGTGGCGGTAGCTTCTTATGCGAAAGATATGGGAGCGGATTTTTTGTGTCACGGAAGCACCGGAGCAGGAAACGACCAGGTGAGATTCGATATGATTTGGGGAATAATCGCGCCGGAAATTAAGATAATTGCACTGATCAGAGAAAAAAGACTGACGCGAGACGAAGAGATTGCTTACTTGCGCGCCAATGGAGTGGATTTCGATTTCAAAAAGGCCGAATATTCTATAAACCAGGGACTTTGGGGAACATCTATCGGAGGAAAGGAGACTTTGAGTTCGGGCGAGACGTTGCCGGAAGAGGCATATCCGACTGCTTTGAAGGCAGGGGGTGCAGGGTCGGGAGTTCTCGAGTCCGAACGGATTACGCTAACCTTCGAGAGAGGTGAATTCGTGGCCCTGAACGGGAAACGATTCGAAGGGGCGCCGCGGGGTCGGGGAGTAGCAGCGATACAGGCTCTGGCAGAGCTGGTTGCGCCATATGCAATAGGACGAGATATGCACGTGGGCGATACGATAATCGGGATAAAAGGAAGGGTCGGGTTTGAAGCTGCAGCGCCCCTGATCATAATCAAAGCCCATCATACGCTTGAAAAACACACTCTTGCGAAGTGGCAACTGTTCTGGAAAGACCAACTGTCGGCCTTCTACGGCAACTGGTTGCACGAAGGGCAATATTTCGACCCCGTGATGAGAGATATGGAGGCTTTTCTGGAGTCGTCGCAAAGAACGGTCAGCGGAGATGTGTTTGTGGATCTACACCCGTATCGCTTTGTGGTTGTGGGAATTGAAAGTCCGCACGATCTGATGTCGTCGCGCTTTGGAGCTTACGGCGAAGTGATGAGCGACTGGAGCGCTGCCGACGTGGAAGGCTTCGGAAGGATCTTCGGGCTACAAAACAAGATCTGGGAGAGGGTGAACAATCAGAAATGAGCCATTAGCTCCACGACTATCTTGTCGTGATCGGAGGGGCCGATCGGGCCCGACGGGTTTTGGGCAGGCAGGCTCCCGGCAGACGGGCGGTCGTAAAAATACTTTTCGTAATTAAGTCGAATGTCGGCGGAAAACGGAAGGCCGAGGGAAAAGGTGACCCCGGCAGTAGCGCGATGACGCCGGATGTCGTTGATAATCAGTGACCCTGACGGACCGGCGATGCCATTCGAGTGATCGTCCATATAGTCATAACGGCCCAAGAACGAGATCGTGCGGATTATTTTGCCCGCAGGCAGACCGTAACTCGCAAAAGCATCGACGGCATCGACACCGGGAAAAGTGGAGTGGGAGTAATTTTTGCGCAAGTACTCGCCCTCGAAGAACCAACGGCCTGTTTCATAGGAACATCCAACATCATAGAGGTGGATTCTTATTGCCTCCGGGCGGGTGGTTTGATAACTTATCTGAAGGTTCATCCCGCGGGTCAAGCCGATCTGAGCCTTGGCCGAATAGTTGAAATACCGAGTCCAATATTGTGCCAAATTCTCCGCGAGACCCGAACCATTGAACACGCCAAATTGCAGGTTCAAAGGGATTCTTGTGTCGGTTCGCCACTGCAAAGCCGCGCCGACATCGCGCACATTACCGACCTGTTTGGCAATGAACGAGCGGTTGGCAAAAAGCTGGAGATGGGGAGCACGATGGGCGTCGATCGTGAACGGAACACGCATATATCCGATGTTGAAACTCAAGCCTTTATAAATCTGCGCGCCCACGTAAGCATCCACCATTTTGATGCGACCCTCGTCCGAAAGATCGATCTCCATCTTATAAGCGAAGCGCGAATAGACCTCCCCGCCGATACCGAAACGAGCCGTACGAACGTCGAAACGAGCGTTATTCTCACCAGGCTGATACTCGAATTTGGCACGCACGGTACCAGTGAGCTCGAACGTATGCTCCTGCGCCGAGGCGATCGTCGTTATGAGAGCCGCCAGAAGGGTAAGCAGTTTTTTCATTCCGCAAAAATAATGTATTTTTGTCGAATGAAAAAAATCGGAATCATAGGAGGTGCGGGTTACACGGGAGGAGAAGCGATTCGTCTTCTGCTGCTACATCCGGATGTGGAACTCGCTTTTGTTCAGAGTTTTAGCAATGCAGGACGACTACTGTCGGATGTGCACACGGATCTGGTGGGCGACACGGAGATGAGGTTTTCTCAGGAGGCGGATTTGTCGAACGTGGACATTTTGTTTATATGTTCGGGGCACGGAGAAGCGCGCAAATGGCTTACAGATAATATTTTGCCAGCGACAACCTCAATCATTGATTTAAGTCAGGATTTTCGACTGGCAGCTTCAGCAGTTTTCGGGGAGCGGCGGTTTGTGTATGGGTTGCCGGAAATGAATCGTGACAAAATTGTAGCGGCAAAAAATATTGCGAATCCGGGCTGTTTTGCAACCTGTTTGCAGCTGGGATTGCTTCCGTTGGCTGCTGCAGGGTTACTTTCAGGCGACGTAAATATCTCAGCCACAACAGGTTCTACGGGTGCTGGACAAAAACCAACGGCACAAACGCACTTCAGCTGGCGGGCCAATAATCTGTCGGCATACAAGGCTTTCGAGCATCAACACCTGGCCGAAATAAGTGAGAGCATACGCGGTTTACAGCCTGCGTGGGGCGATCTGGGGCAGGGTGGCGAGATCCTGTTTGTGCCCACGCGTGGGGCATTTACGCGCGGCATTTTTGCGACAATGTGGACTTCGTCGGCACTTTCAACTGACGAGGCAGTCGCCATATATAATAGGTATTATCAGGACGCTGCCTTCACGTTTGTGGCGGACGGACCCCTCGATTTGAAGCAGGTGGTGAACACGAATAAATGCCTGATCCGTGTCGAGAAATTTGGCGATAAGCTATTGATTACAAGTGTGATAGATAATCTATTGAAGGGTGCTGCCGGACAAGCGGTACAAAATATGAATCTGATGCTGGGGCTGGATGAGCGCGCAGGGTTGCGACTCAAGGCATCGGCATTCTAACGTGTTTATTATGAGGATGTTCGATGTTTACTCCGTGCATAATGTTTCGATTGTGGCGGGGCAAGGTTCGTGGGTGTATGACTCTGAAGGTCAGCGATATTTGGATATGTATGGCGGTCACGCAGTGATCTCGATCGGGCACACGCAGGCGGATTATGTGGCAGCCTTTTCGGAGCAGATTTCGCGCCTGGGATTCTACTCCAACTCGGTGATTATCAAAGAACAACAGGCATTTGCGGATGCGCTCGGAGAGATCTCAGGATTGAGTGCTTCTGAATCGACCGGCTCAGCAACTACTTCCGGATCGGCAACCGGAGCCTGGCAGCTTTTTATGTGCAACAGCGGCGCCGAGGCTAACGAAAATGCGCTGAAACTCAGTTCGTTCCATACAGGACGGAAACGTGTGATCTCGGCCGGCGGAGCGTTCCACGGACGAACCTCGCTGGCCGTCGCAGCTACCGACAATCCGGCGATATGTGCACCTATAAACGAAACCAACAACGTGACATTCACACCGTTAAACGATATAGCAGCACTGGAAAAGGCATTTGATTCCGCGGCTGGCGATGTGGCTGCGGTGATCGTGGAAGCAATCCAGGGCGTGGCAGGAATTAAGGTCGCAACAACGGAATTTTTGCAGGCCGTGAGGCGACTTTGCACGAAACACGGAGCGGTTTACATTGCCGACGAAATTCAATGCGGATGCGGACGAACGGGACGATATTTTGCAACAGATTGGGCTGACGTTCAGGCAGATATATACACAATGGCGAAAGGCATAGGCAACGGATTTCCAATGGGTGCGCTGGCTATTGCGCCCCACATAAAGCCGCGAAAAGGGATGCTTGGAACCACTTTCGGTGGCAATCAAATGGCCTGCACGGCTGGAGAGACAGTTGCGCGGGTTATGCAGCGTGAAGGGCTGATGGAAAATGCGGCGACAGTGGGGGAATATATGATGGATGAGCTACGTAAAATGCAGGGTATCAAAGAGGTACGCGGAAAAGGGTTAATGATCGGATTGGAGCTGGAGGATGTGATCTTTGAGGCAGCAAGCTCATCGCGCAGTGTGACGAGTCGGCTGCTGTTCGACGAGAAAGTGTTTGTGGGAACAGCCAGTGGTGGACGGGTAATTCGCTTACTGCCAGCGCTTAACGTGTCGCGCAAAGAGGCCGATCTGGCCCTCGAAGCAATTCGTCGGGTTTTGGACGGTGTGGCCCTGGACTGTGGACAGCGGGATTGTTGAAAAACTATTGAAAAGATGTTGAAAGTTGTTAAAATAGGCGGAAATATTGTTGATAACCCAGTGAAACTGAGGGCTTTTTTAGCCGATTTTGCTGAACTGGAGGGATCAAAAATTCTCGTGCACGGCGGCGGAAAAGTCGCCACAGCAATCGCGGCGGCACTCGGAATAGAAACGGTAATGATAGAGGGGCGACGAGTGACCGACGAGCGAACCCTTGAGGTTGTGACAATGGCATACAGCGGGATTAACAAGCAGATTGTCAGCACATTACAAGGCATTGGATGCAACGCTGTGGGGCTATGTGGTGCCGATGGAAGGTTGATTGTGTCGCGCCGGAGAGAGCCCGTTTTGGTAGGTGGCGAGTTCGTGGATTATGGCTTTGTGGGTGATCCCGTTTCAGTGAATGTTTTGTTCGCGCAAACAATTATGAAACAGAATGTTACTTTGGTTATTTCACCAATTACTTTAGATAGAGTAGGGGGGGTGCTGAATACAAATGCCGATACCGTTGCCAGCGCAATTGCGACCGCAATGGCAGGGGAGGGAGAATCGGTTGAATTAGTGTATTGCTTTGAAAAACAAGGTGTTATGGCAGATATCGATGATCCGAATTCGGTGATCGAGCGAATCGATGCGGCGCGGTTTACCGAACTGAAAGCCGCCGGAGCGATTCACAGTGGAATGATACCCAAACTTGAAAACGCTTTTCGCGCGTTAGAGACTGGTGTTCAGCGAATTGTGATCTGTGCAGCCGAAAATATCGCAAAACCGGGTTACTGCGGCACCACTATCGGCAATTTTTAATATCTTTGTGAAAATTTAATCGCTATGGCAAGCCTGAGAAAACTTAAAAAAGACATTGATTATCTGATGGATGAGGTGGTTACTGACGCGTACCTGTCGCTATATTTTCATCCCGAACGAAAAGATGGGATCGTGAATGTGATCAGAGAAGCGGTCGATCTGCGTAACTCGCTGTATGACAGAGCAAATGCTCCCGCAGAGAAGAACAATCGCAGCCTCGTTCGCAAACATTATGCCGCTGTGCGCCGCGATATGTTCCAAGGAATCGACGGGCTGTTTGTGCGTTTGAGCGAACTTGGAAAGTAGTAATATGAAAGAAGGTCGGCTTTCCCGACCTTTTGCTCCTACTTTTGATTTAACATAATAACAATTGTGTGTTTTGCGGATCGAGACTTACGGAGCTACTTCCGGATGATATTCGGCAAACGTTTTATCGTTGAAAAACAGCACAATACGCTCGACGATAAGCGGTGAGGCCATCGAACCAGCTTGGGCTGGCTGACGTGTAGGAATTACTGCCTGAGGTGAGGCCTGCGGTTGGTTTGCCGGGATTATGTCATCGTTATCAGGCTCGGACGGCGATGTCGAAGCAGAAGCGCCGAACAAACTCGCCATTGCAGGCTGAGCGGGCAAACTAACCGGATGAGCCGGCGGCGCCGAAACAGCATTCGAACTTGCGACCTTGCTATTCTTGATCTCATCGCGATACATAGGCCCCTTGTCAAGCAACAACCAATCGGGGCTAATCTGAGGAAAACGTTGCAACAATTTCAACAAAAAATCAAAACTCGGTTTGTTACGCCCACTCATAATGTGCGAAATCCCCGATGCCTGGATTCCCAAAATCTCAGCAAGTCGAGTGGAATTGATCCCCTCGTGTTTCATCAGTCGTCTCAATTTTTCTTCCATTTTCCCCAATTTTTTACAAAGGTAAGTATTTAATTTTGTAAATCCAAATTTACGGCTACAAATGTAGTGCACGGGTGAGGCATTGAGGGATTACATCTGTAATTAAGCGGCTATCTGTGTTGGTGCGGCGTATTTTTATATGAATATGTTGTTCATATAAATAATAGCTATGGATTGATTATCAGATAATTATATTGGATTTTTATGTTCTAAGGAGACTATTTTCGCTGGTTCTTTAGCAGATATGTCTATTTCTATTGATCAATTACTTTATTTAGCAGTCATAAATAGCTGATTTATAAAGAGTAATTTACTCTAATCGACATTTGAGCGTAGATAGCAGGTAGTGACCATTTACTACCTCTACCCTGCCCTGTAAAGTTTACATAACTAATGTGAGGTTGCTCTGTTTTGGTTACATTTGTCACAGAAACTCCCTTTGTTTCTGCTTGACAGATGTAACTTGAGTTTTATATTTGTCATTTAGTGCGCTTTGTGGAGGTGTAGTAGGTATATGGACGAGAAAATGTCCATTTTTGATGGCTTGATGGAATAATTATGTTAAGTATGTGATGTCCGCAAGAAGAAAGTGGTGATATTCAATCTGTTATATGAATAACACCACTTATTAGTAGCGGTAACGTGTAAAATAGCTTGGAAGGTATTACAAGAGACTGATCGCGTCGGCAAGGCGTGTGCCGTCGAGCGCCGCGGAGATGATACCGCCAGCATACCCTGCCCCTTCGCCGGCAGGATAAAGGCCGACAATCTGGGGATGAGAAAGTGTCACGGGATCGCGCGGAATACGGACGGGAGTCGAGGTGCGAGACTCGACCCCAACGACGATTGCCTCGTTCGTGACAAAGCCACGCATTTTTCTACCAAAAGTCGAAATGCCCGAACGCAATGCGACAGAGATAAAATCGGGTAACCACCGGTCTAACCGTGACAAAGTTAAGCCCGGAACATAAGAAGTTTTCGGAAGTGAATGCGACGGACGGGCGCTGACGAAATCGGCAACGCGCTGAGCAGGAGCCATCGCGCCGAGCCGAGCAACAGGAGATGGAGGCGGAGGTAGCGAGGTGCCGGGCGAGCTCGCAGCTGAGATACCGGGTGGTGCGCCTGCCGAGACAGCCTGCCGGCAAGCCAAATGCTCAAGCCGACGCTGAAACTCCAACCCTGCAAGAGGACCAAACGCAGCGCCAGTCAGTGGATCAATTTCTTTAGATAAATGCTCGAAGTCGCTGAGCCTCACCTCAGTGACAATACCGGAATTGGCGAACGGAGAGTTGCGAAGCGACGGCGACATACCATTGACAACCGATTCTTCATCGGAAGTCATAGCCGGCACAATGAACCCACCAGGGCACATACAAAACGAATAAACCCCACGTCCACCCTCCTGACTAACAACCGAATACGCCGCCGCAGGAAGCCATTCGCCACGGCCTTCAAGGGTGTGATACTGGATCGTATCTATGAGTTGCTGGGGGTGCTCGATACGCACACCCATCGCAAAAGGCTTAGCTTCAAGCGCAACACCTCGATGGTGCAAGATCTGGTAAATGTCTCTGGCTGAATGACCTGTGGCCAAAATTACCGCCGCGCCCTCGACCAGCGTACCGCGCGAAAGAGGCGACAGAGAGGACGAGGAAACTGACGAAGATGACGACGAGATTGGCGGAGAGAAGGTATCAACGAACCAAACGCCAATAGCACGGCCCTCGCGAATCTTAATGTCGGTCACGCGAGCGCCGAAAATTACCTGACCGCCACACGCACAAATCGTCCGGCGGATAGCAGTCATAATTCGAGGTAGTTTGTCAGTGCCGATATGAGGATGCGCCTCGTACAAAATTTCAGGCGAAGCGCCGTGATATACAAGGGTTTGCAATGCGCGATCATAGTCACCGCGCTTCTTGGAGCGAGTGAACAGCTTACCATCGGAAAAAGTACCGGCCCCACCCTCGCCAAACGCATAATTAGAATCCGGATTTACACCTTCGTTACGGTTAATGAGGGCGATGTCCTTACCGCGCTCAGCGACCTCCTTGCCACGCTCCAAAATAATGGGACGAAAGCCTAACTCGATGAGTCTCAACGCCGCAAACAATCCTGCCGGGCCACCACCGACAATGACCACAGGCGTTTTTCCAGTAACATCGGGGTAATCGAAATGCGCTGGAGGAGGCTGAGTCTCGGAATCAATATAAAGATTGAGCGTGAGATTGACCTTGGGAGAGCGAGGCGCGCTGGGAGCCAGGTTCTTACCTGGCTTACTCGCCGCGCCTCCGCCATTTCGCCGGGCATCGACAGAGCGCTTAACTACCTGAACCATAGCAATTTGCTCGTCTGACACGCCAGCCAACTTAGCCGCAATTGCAGTGTAGGCCTTAGGGTCAGCCGCCTGACGCGGTGACAATTGCAAGGTGATTGTTTTGGGCACAGAGCGCTGTCGGGCTACCGACTATTTTTGGTGGTTGTCGGCGGTCTCCTTAATTCGGGCGGCGCGGCGAGCGCTGTCGGGATGCGAAGAAAACATCTTCTGAACAATCGGGGCCTTGGCTCCCTGTGACAATCCCACTAATTTTTCGAGCGACGACGACATACCATAAGGGTTGAAACCATTTTCGACGCAAACTTTGAATCCATAGTCGTCGGCCGCAAATTCCTGTTTCTGAGAGAATTGTGCATCGGTAAGCGCCAAAGCCAAATCGCCTAACTGCGAATCGGTGAATTTAGCAAGGCCCCCACCGGTAGAGCTTATCGCGCCACGGGTAGCCTGAGCCAGATATGCCGTTCTCATCGCATCGCGCACATCGTGGCCCGCAATGTGACCGATCTCGTGCCCGATGATGGCCACCAATTCGTCGTCGTCCATCAGATCCATAAGGCCACTGAACACGCGGATCGAGCCGTCGCCACACGCAAAAGCATTGACATCTACCACCTCGTACACCTTGAAATTCAGAGGAATACCCTCTACATCCTTAAGATTTTCAGTGAGGCGAATCAGCCGTGAGCTATATTCGGAATCGGGAGCCGCAACAGGATTGTTAGCGTCCATCCACTCGATCGACTCGCGGCACAACTCTGCCACGTCTTCGTCAGAAAGTGTGATTGCGGTTGCGGCATCAGAAGCAGCCTGAACCGCTTTTTCGACATTGATAGTACGTTTTCCAATCCGGATTTGGGCTGAAGCCGAAGACGCCACAAAGAGAATTGCAGCAATGATAAGTAACTGTTTCATAGTTGATTATCTATAATTTATGTTGAAGTCATCACTAAATTCGACCAGCGTCCATTCGGTATTGACGTGCCGACGTGACCCCGGCAACTGAACGAATCTATAGGGCACCCTCAAAGGCGTCTGAGTCACATAACCCAAACGATCGGCGAACGAAAATCCGGGTTTGAACAGCGCCTCCACAAAAATGCGCACAGCATCATAGCCTCTGTAAGAAGCACGCGAAGGAGCTGATCCATAAACAGTTAAGTAACGATGCTCGAAAGCTGCTACTGCCGGATCCGAACGGTTTATATAATAAGAGGTGACGAACGTGGCGTTAAGACGAAAGAACAAATTTTTGTCGATATTGTTCCACGAGCCCCAACGCGAACTGCCCACGACCCGAATATTAGCCTTGCGAGCGCTACGCGACGAAGCGTTGCTATAAGAGGAACTGATCGTTGCAAGCACCTGATCCACAACCTGTTCAGTGCCACTTAACATCACAAAAATATTTTCTCTGTCCCAATCGATCAGAGCAGCGAACTTTTCGCTCTCAGTCAGATGGCCCGCGTCGCGACGACTTGGAGAAAGACGCTCGCCGGTGAAGGAAAAACGACTGTAATTCAGACCGTTAAGCAGCGTAACTATCTCACGCTCGAACTCGGCATCGGTCGGACCCGAAGTGACTAAAACTATGTTTTTCTCCTCCTGTCCAAAACCGCCACTACCCAAAATGGAGCGCAACTTATCGTACCTGGTAGCAGAATCGGGCGACATTTGATAGAGCATCTCGCTGTCGAGCATTCGCATCGTGGCCAGCGGCGAGACGATCGGAACACTCATATAATCAGCAAATTGATGCACCGCAACCTCCAATTCGTCCTCGTAAACGGGGCCTATGATGAGATCGGTAGCTAAAAATTCAGGAGAAGAGATGATGCTGAAAACCTTGTTAGTGGAAAGAGCTGTGTCATAAAGAGTTACATCTACAGAGCGACCTCTGGATTTCAAATCCTCAAAACCCAACAAAGCCCCACGGTAAAATTCCGTGAAGTCATTGTCGATAGTCGTGCCCTCCAACGGCAGCATCAGAGCGACGCTGGGAATCTCGGTCGGCAACTCCTCAGGCATCTGGGGAAGGGTTTGAGGCGAATCATTACGCCACCACTGCCCCCAAGCCGGCACGACAGCCAGCGCAAACGCTATAGATAATAGGTATCGCATCATTTTTTTGCGCCGCGAAGGCGAATTTCGGTGATCACTTTTTTGGTATAACCTGGGAAGTCGCCATCCATCATCCAAGTGTAATAACTGGGCTCACGCTCAAATACTTCCGCAACCGCACGACCTTTGTGTTTGCCGAAAGCGAACGTCTCCACACCTTTGGAATCATAGATGATGCGACCCGCGAAATCAACACATCGGTCGCGAGACGAAAAGTCGGCCAAAAACGCAATATCGTTCTGAAGATCAGGGTATTTATCTAACTGTGCTTCGAGTACCTCGTAAGTCGCCAACGAGTCGGCCTCGGCCGAGTGGGCGTCCTCCAACTCCTTGCCACAGTAGAACTTATAAGCAGCCTCAAGTGTCCGGCGCTCCTTGAGATGGAAAATATTCTGCACATCGACAAACTTGCGCTTCTTGAAATCCACATCGACACCCGCGCGGATAAACTCCTCGACGAGCATCGGAATGTCGAACCGGTTGGAGTTGTAACCTCCTAAGTCACAGCCCTCCATATACGCAGCCAGCGATTTTGCAATGGCAGCGAACGTGGGTTCGTCCTTCACGTCCTCGTCGAAAATACCGTGAATCGCCGATGCCTCAGCCGGAATGTGCATCCCCGGATTGACCCGGCGAGTCTTGATCTCCCGCTCGCCGTTCACCAGCACCTTCACAAGAGACAACTCGACGATGCGGTCTCGCGAAATGTCGATCCCGGTGGTTTCGAGGTCGAGGAAAATGATCGGGTTCTTAAGATTTAGCTTCATCGTTGGCCCTACTGCTCGCCCGCTTAGTTAATCATCATCGGCATCAACAGCATCAGCGTGTCGGTCGCCGGTTTGTCGTCATACACAGGCTTGAAAACTCCCGCGCGGGTCGAATCGGCCAATTCCATCACTACGCTGGGAGTCTCGATGCCGGAAAGGATTTCGACCAAAAACGTTGATTTAAAGCCAATTGTGATGTCGCTACCCTCGTAAGAGGCGGACACCGATTCGCGCGCCGACACCGAAAAATCCAAGTCCTGAGCCAGCAAGTCGATATGATTTGCCCTGATTTCCAGCTTAATAAGATTCGTAGCCTGATTCGAACAAACCGCCACCCTCTTGATGCCATTAAGCAGCTCTACCCTATCCACAATCACGCGGTTCGGGTTGGCGGCAGGAATCACGGCGTTATAATTGGGATAGTTGCCCTCAATGAGGCGGCAAACCATTGTGTATGACCCGATTGTGAACTGAGCATTTTTCGTATCGAACTCCGCGGTAATATCACCCGACTCTTTCATCAACGTGGTTTTCAACAGGTTAGCCGGCTTCTTGGGCAGGATGAACGATGCCGCCTGAGCGCTGGTCACGTCGGCCGAATAACGCACCAATTTGTGAGCGTCGGTAGCTACAAAAGTCACTTTTTCAGGTTCGATGTTGATGAAAACACCGTTCATAACCGGCCTGAGTTCGTCATCCGCAGTTGCGAAAAGGGTCTTAGAAATGCCGGTTTCGAGCGTGTCGGCGTCGATAGTAAGAGTATTCTTGTCCTCGCTAAGTGCCTGAACAGCAGGATAACTCTGACCCGAAGTACCTGGCAAGGTCGCCTGACCGGTCTTCCACGTGGTCTTGATCTCCCAAGTGTCCTCATTGGTCTCGATCGTGAGAGGTTGCTCGGAAAATTCCTTCAATGAATCGAGCATAAGTTTTGCAGGAGCCGCTATAAGTCCCTCTTTGTCAGCGCTATCCACTTTGATCGAGCCGACAAAGGTGGTTTCGAGGTCGGATGCCGTGGCCTTGAGTTGGTCGCCCTTGAGTTCGAGAAGGAAATAGTCGAGGATGGGCAGCGTATTTTTCGAGCTGATGATTTTGCCAGTCGTCGAAAGTAGCGACAGCAGGGCCGAGCTGGATACCGTGAATTTCATATTTTTTCGCAGTTTATTTTGGACAAAGATACGATTTTTATTGGAAACGAATCAGGCCGTCCAGTGACGTTTTAATCATTTTTTTAACAAACGGCGCATAATCGGTGATCGCATCGTGGGCCACACGCTGAGCAATGACCATACAAATAGTCGCCGCACGATGACCCATAAGGCGGGAAAGGCCGGCAAGCGCCGAGCTCTCCATCTCGAAATTGGTGATGCGGCGGTCGGGCTTTCCGGAAATATCGGGATAGCGGAAACTCTCGATCTTATCGTTCAGAGTCGGGTCAGCGGGACGTAGGCGGAGACAGCGTCCTTGTGGGCCGTAAAATCCAGGTGCTGAGATCGTTATACCCTCAATAGTGTCAGCCTTGAAGTGTTCGAAAAGCTCCGGATCGGCATCGACGAAATAGGGACGGGCGAGCTTGTCGCTCCAGTCGGTATGTCTGACAAAAGCCTCTTCCATCGCAAGGTCGCACACGGCATCCCGACCCTCGTAGAAACCCAGCAGTCCATCGAAACCGATCGAAGTTCGCGAGAAAATCAACTCGCCAATATGCAAATCGGGCTGGATACCTCCGCAAGTTCCCAAACGCAACATAGTCAGTTGCTTATGCTCTGGTTTGACAGTGCGAGTGGTGAAGTCGATGTTGGCCAGTGCATCCAGCTCAGTCACTACGATGTCGATGTTGTCGGTGCCGATACCGTGTGAGAGAACCGTCATTCTTTTGCCTTCGTACCAGCCCGTTATGCAGTGAAACTCGCGGTTTTCGACGCGGCAATCATAGGTATCGAAGTTGGACGCCACCAAACCGACGCGGGCAGGATCGCCGACCAAAATTACAGTATCCGCCAACTGTTCGGGTCTTAGGTGGAGATGGAAAATCGAACCATCGGCGTTGATAATCAACTCAGAAGAAGGAATAATACGCATAGTAGTGTAAAAGTAGTTAATTTATGATAATTTTGCAACTATTATGGCACTTATTAAATCAATTTCGGGGATTCGCGGCACAATCGGCGGCGGGGCGGGCGACAATCTGACGCCTATCGATATAGTGAAATTCGTTTCTGCTTACGCGCGATATATTGGTGGCGGGCAGCGAGTTAAAGTGGTGGTTGGGCGTGACGCGAGGCTTTCGGGAGAAATGGTCGAGCGCTTGGTTCACGGGACACTTATGGGCTGCGGAGTGGACGTGATCGACGTCGGATTGTGTAGCACACCGGGGGTTGAAATGGCAGTCTTGCATTATGGCGCCGCGGGAGGTATTGTACTGACAGCCAGCCACAATCCGCGCCAGTGGAACGCCCTGAAACTGCTCGACGCAAGAGGCGAATTTTTGAGCGCCGAAGCCGGAGCAGAGATTTTGCGACTCGCGGACACTTTTGACTCCTCCGCCCTGTCGAACGCTATTTCGTTTGCGGGCGTCGATGATCTTGGTGATGTGACGGGACCGTTGGATTTTACTTCTATGCATATCGACGCTGTGCTGGCTCTGCCGTTGGTTGATGTGGCCGCCGTGCGCGCACAAAAGTTTCGTGTGGTGGTCGATGCGGTCAATTCTGTGGGCGGAGTGGTAATTCCGGCACTGTTGCAACAGCTTGGTTGTGAGGTGATTTGTCTGAATTGTGAACCCACTGGAGAATTTGCCCATAACCCCGAACCGCTGCCCGAAAATTTGGGCGAGATATCGGACGTAGTCGTTCGCGAAAGGGCAGATTTGGGCGTTGTAGTGGATCCGGACGTAGATCGATTGGCTCTGGTGAGCGAAAACGGCGAGATGTTCGGCGAGGAATATACTCTGGTTGCCGTGGCTGACTATGTTCTGTCCCAAACCCTTGGCAACACAGTGTCGAATCTGAGTTCAACAAGAGCTTTAGATGACGTCACAAAAGAGCGTGGTGGTAAATATTTTGCGGCGGCGGTCGGCGAAGTGAACGTCGTTGCGAAAATGAAGGAGGTAGATGCAGTTATAGGGGGTGAGGGCAATGGCGGGGTCATCTACCCTGCCCTACACTATGGGCGTGACGCTTTGGTGGGCGTGGCACTATTTCTCACCCATCTGGCACACAGTGGACTTAAAGTCAGCCAATTAAGAGCTACTTATCCTGAATATTACATTGCGAAAAACAAACTGGAGCTCAAGCCAGGAACTGATGTAGATGCGCTTTTGGAGAGCGTCAAACACAAGTTCGCCGGCGAGAAAATAACTGATATAGACGGAGTTAAGATAGATTTTAAGGATGGCTGGGTTCATCTGCGCCGCTCCAACACCGAGCCCATCGTACGCATATACAGCGAAGGTGCCGACCGCAAAGCAGCCGACAACCTCGCCGAAAGGGTGATCAGAGCGATAAATTAATCGCTGCCGGAGTTCCGGCTACTTTTTTGTCGTAATCAGAACTACACCGTTGGCACCGCGCGAACCATAAATACTCGTTGCGCCGGCGTCCTTAAGTACGGTTACGGAAGCCACATCGCTCGGATTAAGGTATGCATTGGCATCGGCAAAGCTATTTATCTGCACCCCGTCGATAAGAACCAACGCTTCGACCTTGGCATTAATCGAACCAATACCGCGCACAACCAGCAGATCATCAACGAATTGTACTCCAGGGATACGTCCCTGCAGATAGTTCTTCAGGTCAGAATAGGCATAGGCACCCTCCATATCTACCTGACTGACAGAGGATGTGTTGTTTTTGCGGGAAACCTGACCATAGCCAACTTCGAGCTTCTCATTGCCTTTTTTCTGCGAATTTTTCGTCGTTACAACCGTCACACCATTTTGTCCGCGCTCGCCGTAACGCTCAACTGCGTCTTCACCTGTCAGATATACAAGCGATTCTGCCTCGAATTTGCCCTTATCACCGATATATTCCTGCCACTGGGTTGCATTCATCTCGCGACCATCGACAATGAACAGTCGCATATCGGCAGGATTTTTCGTCGTGATACTGATCACGCCATCAGCTGCCTTGGAACCATATTTTTCCACTGCCGACGCCTCTTTCAGAACGTCGATGTATTCGATCTGCTCAGGAATTAGCTGGTCGATGTCTGCCTGCGTAGCCTCCTGACCATCAATAATATATAGTGGTTTCTTACCAGACAGGTTGTAGGCCTCGATATCCTCTTGCTGAGTCTGCCCGTCGTCATTTTTGAGCACAAAGTCGATCGGCAGAACGTAATAAACAGGCACAGCCTTACCATTCATTTTGCCCGGAAACCAGTTGGGCGACGTGTTTATCACGCGCACAACCTCGTCCGAAAGCAACGGCGAGGGCGAAGAAAGAGTCTCGACATTGGCCACAGTACCATCGTTTCCAACGACATACTTCACCACGACTTTACCCTGAATGTTCTGATCCATAGCTTCTTGCGGGTAGTGTATCTGCGACATTACCCAATTGCGGAACTTCATCAAATCGCCACCCTGGAACGTGGGCATCTCTTCGGCCGTATATACCGGCTCCTGAGGCTGTTGGGGAGTTTCGGCAACTGTTTTAGCCGGAGTCTGGTATACTTTAGCGATTTCACCCTCTAATTGTTCGAGCTCTTGGGGCTCTGCGAGAGTTTCAATCGGTTCGGGCGCGCCGACAAGTACGATTTCAGGTGCACGGTGCGTGAAACTAAACAAGGCTAACATTCCAACTGCGATGGGCAACACTCCCGCCGCCCGCAGCCAGCTTAACTTACTGTGTTTCAAATTAGTTTTCATCATTTCAAATCTTTTTTTAGTGAGTGAATTACCCAGACCGGTGGAGATTTCCGGAATTACCCCAAAGACCTGGCGAAAAATTGTGGGAAGATAGATATCGATAGGACAACCTGCCGCAAGTGTGTCGCTATCTGCTTGAAATTCGTGCACTTCGTCCAGCAGACGCGACGCCCACCAAACAGCCGGCGAGAACCAAAAAATCGCCTTGAGGGTCTCCATCACGATCTTTTCGGCCGAATGGTGATGGCGAATATGGCTACCCTCGTGAGTGATAATCTGGTGCAATTCGGTAGTCGAAGTAGTGGAAGAAGCGTAAACGGTTGATAAAAAGGAGAATGGAGCAGTAATATCACCGCTGAGTGCGATAGTACGGCCATCGATTTTGTGGATTTCAGCACGGCGTCTTATGCCTGCAATTTTAATGGTTTGATGAATCATCATCGCCACAAGTAGCAGCGTGCCAGCCACATAGAGTGTCCAAAGAGCTATTTTCAACCAATCTATCGGCACGACAATGGCATCAGCAACCGGAACAGGCATTTGAACGGCAGGTCGCGACACTATATTAATAGGTATCTGGATCGGCGCGCTCTGCCAAACAGGGATTTCAAGCGCAGGAATTGCCGCCGCAAAAACCAGCGAACCAAGCAAAAATCCACGCGCCGCGCCGAACGACACACGACCGTGAAGCACTGTGCGATAGAACGTTACAAAAAGCGCACTACACGCTACGACGCCCAAAACGTATTCCAAGACCTCTTTCATTTTTCGGATTTTTAGTTTGTTGTTCGTTTTTAAGATCCTCAAGGATACCGATTATACGATCGAAATCCTTCAACGACACATTGTCGCGTTGTGTGAAAAACGACACCATCTGAACGAGCGAACCGTCAAAAAAGTTGCCCAACACGCCATTCATATAGTGCTCGGTGTACTCCTCGCGGCTAACCACGGGATGGTATTCGTGGGTTTTTCCATAAGCCGTATGGCTGGCGAAACCCTTCTTTTCAAGGATGCGGACAATGGTCGAAACCGTGTTGTAAGCGGGTTTAGGCACGGGCATCGCATCCAAAATGTCGTGCACCATCGCTTTGCCTTTCTGCCAGAGGATCTGCATAATGTCCAACTCGGCACGTGTCAGTTCTTTAATGTTTGCCATTTTAGTTTTATAACTAATGGTTTAGTTTTACGACACAAAGATATAACTAATATTTTAGTTTTGCAACTAATTATTCAGTTATTTTTATTTTTTGTGATTATTGTCGGAACGCCGACTGTGATTTATTTTTGTCCGCCGAGCTGGCAGGCGAGTGCAGAGAATTGTTCGGGCGAAAGTTGAACGCGAGGACGGTGAAAATCCACGTCCGCCTCGCTGTCGATCGGGATCAGGTGGATGTGGACGTGTGGGACTTCGAGGCCTAAAACTACTACAGCAACACGCTTACAATCAACGACTTGCTTGATACGAACAGCAACCTTTTTTGCAAAAACCATCATTGCGCCGAGCGTATCGTCATCCAGATCGAAGATATAGTCCAGCTCCTTATCCGCAACGAATTTAGGAACAACGAGTGTGTGGCCTGCTGCCAGCGGATTGATGTCCAAAAAAGCATAAAACCGCTCATCTTCAGCCACTTTGTAGCTGGGAATCTCGCCATCGATGATTCGCGTAAAAATTGTTGCCATAGCAATTAATTATATTTACGAGTAAGGATTTCAGCCTCGATGACGGCACGACACAGATCGAACTCCTCGCCCAGAATCTCGCCCAGTGGAGATTCAGGTGCAAGCCCGTCAGTCGGCGCAACGGCCGGTATAGCATCAGGAGAAATTGGAACTCGACGGGCACTTTCCTCAGCATTATACTGATTCTCAAGACTATAATAATCGGCTGAAGTGGATTCCGGCTCGATCTCAGGCATATCAAAACGCGACGTAGCATTGGGGCTGGGGTTTGTTCCAGCTTCGGACTCGGCCTCACGCGCGCGTTTCCTAATCGACTGCACAGCGGAAAAAACCAAACCGGCCACTGCGATCAATCCGGCGATCCAATCAAAATTATCTTCCATAACTATCGACTGCGTTGGGCCTTATCAACCCCTTTTATCTTTTTTATCTTGGTTATCAAATCGTTAAGAGCGCTGGTACTGGCAACATAGAGGCTGATTTCGCCTTCGAAAATGCCGTCGTGACTCTGTATTTTAAGTTCCCGGATGTTGATGCCCAACTCACCGGTAATCACGCCGACCAGGTCGAGCAGAATGCCGATGCGGTCGATACCCTGCACGGAAACAATTGACAGAAAGGACATTGCCTTGTGGCTCGACCAGCGAATTCCCGTCACGATATTTTCACCGTGCTGCGAAGCAAGGCGCGTCAGCTCATTACAGGAGGTCTTATGTACAATGATTTTGCCAGTCGCAGGGTCACGATAGCCGGTCACATCATCGCCCGGAATTGGGATGCAACACTCGGCAATCTCCAGTTCGTCGGCAGGGGTGTCGGTTTCGCTGTGGTCTCCCCCACCCTGAAATAATGTCCAGAATTTCAGGTACTTACTTGCAGAGTTTTGGCGCAAAATCTCCTGTAAACCGTCGAGTGAAATCGTTCCCGCACCGAGATTTTTATAAAATTCATCCTTTGTTGGACTGTTGTACGCCGGTAATAATTTACGAAAAACGCGTGCACTCGGAGCTATGCCTAACTCGGTCATCCGCGCCTCGAACAACGCCCTACCACGCTCGACATTACCCTGAGTGCTCTTGCGTAAATAATTCTTAATGTGCTGTTTAGCCTTAGTGGTCACCACGTGGTCAAGCCATTCGGCCGTAGGCTTGGCGCTCTTGGATGTGAGTACCTCGATCTGATCGCCACTCTTGAGCGTGGTATAAATCGACTCGATCTTGTGGTTGATCTTGGCGCCTATCGCACTGGCTCCCAGCTTACTGTGAATGTCATAGGCAAAGTCGAGCACCGTGGCATCCTTCTGCAATCGGCGACTCTCGCCCTTTGGCGTAAACACCACAATTTCAGCAGTATATAGCGATTTTTGGAAGTTGTCAAGAAAATCGACCGCATTTTCGGTGGGGCTACTGAGAGCATCGCGAATCCGGCCCAACCACGCATCGAACCGTTCGTCGCCCGCGGGGTCATCCTCCGAGGCCTCCCTGTGTTTCCAGTGGGCAGCTACGCCACGCTCGGCCACATCGTTCATCCTCTCTGAGCGGATCTGCACCTCCACCCACAACCCTTCCGGGCCCATAACCGTAGTGTGAAGTGCCTCGTAACCATTTGGTTTCGGGAAAGTTATCCAGTCACGCAAGCGATCGGGCCTCGAAGGATAGAGGTCGGTCACCAACTCGTAAATGTACCAACACTGGGTCTTTTCGGGAATTACGGGCGAAGGCTTGAAGACGATGCGCACGGCAAAAAGATCGTAGATCTCCTCGAACGAGATCTGCTTCGACTGCATCTTGCGCCACACCGAATATACACTTTTGATCCTCTCGGATATCTCAAAATCGACACTGTTCTCGCGCAACTTGGCAACGATCGGCTCGTCGAAACGCTCCATCACCTTAGCGCGTTTCTTTTTCGCAGCCTCCAGTTTACCCTCTATTTCGGCATATTGGTCTGGGAATCTATACTTTAAACTGAGATCTTCGAGTTCCGACTTAATGGCGTGCAACCCAAGGCGGTATGCCAACGGGGCGAACAGGAAGAGGGTTTCGCTGGTGATCTTGATCTGTTTTTCGCGCGGCATAGACCCCAGCGTGCGCATATTGTGCAGACGGTCAGCGATTTTGATCAGGATAACACGCACGTCGTCAAGCAGCGTGAGCAACATCTTGCGGAACGATTCAGCCTGTTCGGAGGTATCGGCATTGAACACGCCCGAAATCTTGGTAAGCCCATCGACCATCGACGCGATTTTGGGCGTAAACATCCGCGAAATATCCTCCACGGTGAGGTCGGTGTCCTCTACAACGTCGTGCAGCAGCGAGGCCACAACGCTCTTGACCCCCAAGCCGATCTCATCGACGCAGATGCGCGCAACGGCTATTGGATGGGTTATGTACGGCTCGCCGGAACGTCGCCTGACACCCTTGTGGGCTTCCTTGGCGACGCTGAACGCACGCCGGATAAGTGCCCAATCGTCCTCGGAGCGGCAGATTTTCTCGCACGCGGCGAGCAATCCGTCGAACCGTTCGGCAATCAGTTTCTCATCCTGCGGCGTGTATTCCATATAAATCGCTGGCGGAGTTCCGCCTTAGTCTTCAGCCTCCTCCGATTTTTTTGAAGCTTTTTTTGGCGCCGCTTCTTTTGCCGTGGCGCTCATCGCCTCGCACACCTTGGCTTCGATTTCGGCCTGCAATGCGATGTCATTGATAAGTAACTCTTTAGTGGCATCTCTACCCTGTCCCAATTTGCGGTCACCGAACGAGTACCACGAGCCGCTCTTCTTGATGATATCGTTATCTACTGCCAAATCAAGCACTTCGCCCACACGAGAGATACCCTCGCCGTACATAATGTCGAACTCGGCGCGACGGAACGGAGGAGCGACCTTGTTCTTGACCACCTTGACCTTGGTGAGATTACCCAGCACGTCATCGCCGTCCTTGATGGCAGTCGATTTGCGAATGTCGATTCGCACGGAAGCATAGAATTTCAGAGCGTTACCACCGGTCGTGGTTTCGGGATTACCATAAGCAACGCCGATCTTGTCGCGCAACTGGTTGATAAAGATACAGACCGTCTTAGTTTTGGCAATGGAAGCGGTGAGTTTACGCAACGCCTGACTCATAAGCCTTGCCTGAAGACCCATTTTGCTCTCGCCCATATCGCCCTCGATCTCGGCCTTGGGCGTGAGAGCGGCCACAGAGTCGATAACCACAATGTCAATGGCACCGGAACGGATCAGGCTATCGGCAATTTCCAGCGCCTGTTCACCATTGTCGGGCTGCGAGATGAGCAGATTTTCTATGTCGATACCTAATTTTTGAGCGTAGTAGCTGTCGAAGGCGTGCTCGGCGTCAATGAAAGCGGCGATACCACCGGCCTTCTGTGCTTGAGCAATGGCGTGCAGCGCAAGGGTGGTTTTACCCGAAGACTCAGGGCCGTAAATCTCTACTACTCTACCCTTTGGATAGCCACCGACACCCAGCGCAATGTCCAACGTAAGCGAGCCGGAGGGGATGACGGCCACCTGTTCGACAGTGGTATTGTCCATCTTCATAATGGAACCCTTGCCGAAATCTTTTTCTATTTTCTGCATCACGGCGCTCAGCACCTTCAGCTTGTCGGAGTTTACTTGATTTGCCATACTTGTTTTTGGGGTTAGATTATTTGCCGTAAAGATACAAAAAAAGCGGGACAATTTCTATCCCGCAATTTTTTTCTCGATCTCCTCGATCTGGAACCGAAAGCCCCGGTCGGTATCCATCAAATTGGCCACCTGTTTACAAGAGTGTAGCACCGTTGCGTGGTTCTTACCCCCAATGGCCGAACCTATGGCAGTGAGAGGAGCCTTGGTGTGCTTCTTTGACAGGTACATCGCAATCTGGCGAGCCTGAGCGATCTCACGGGTACGGCGCGAAGAGTCGAAACTCTCGGCAGAAACCCCAAGCATCTGACATACAACGTCTTTAATGGTGTCTATCGATATCTCCTTGCGATGGACGGCCACATAGACCTTGAGGATCTCACGAGCCAGCGAAACGGTGACTTTGCGTCCCAAGAACTGCGCATTGGCAACGAGCGACGCCAACGCACCTTCGATCTCGCGAATGTTGGCCCGGATATTCTCGGCCAAAAACATCACTACCTCTTGGGGAATATCCACGTTCAGTTTCTGCGTCTTACTACGGATGATCTTCACTTTGGTCTCGTAATCGGGCACGGTGAGCTCCGCCGACAGGCCCCACTTAAAGCGGGTGAGCAAACGCGCCTCGATGTCTCGAAGTTCCACGGGCGGCTTGTCAGAGGTAAGGATAAGTTGCTTGCCGGCCAACTGCAAGTGGTTGAATATGTTAAAAAACGCGTTCTGCGTGGCGGGTTTGCCGCTGAGCTCCTGAATGTCGTCGATGATAAGCACATCCACCATCTGATAGAAGTGGATGAAGTCGTTCACCTCTTTATTAAGGACGGCCGTTGTGTATTGCGCCTGGAACTTGTGCATCGACACGTACAGTACCTGCAAGCTGGGGAAGCGACGCTTGACCTCCTGACCGACGGCCTGAGCGACGTGGGTCTTACCGAGGCCCGATCCACCGAAGATGTACAACGGGTTAAAAGGTGTGTTGCCTGGCTGAAGCGCAACCGAAATCCCTGTCGAACGAACCAAGCGGTTGCAATCTCCCTCGATGAAACTTTCGATCGTGTAGGCGGGATTCAGTTGCGAGTCGATAACTATGCGCTTGATGCCAGGAATCACAAAAGGATTCTTTATATTTGCAGTGTTGGTTTGCTCCTTGAAATTGGTGATCGCGGTTATGTCGGCGTCGTGACCAAGCGCCGCGGGTGAGCTCTCGGCTTTGGGCACGGCATAGCGCAATCGGGTCTGTGCGCCGAACATATTTTGGATCAGCGGACGCAGAAGCGGTATGTAATTTTTCTCGATGTGGGAGACATAACTCTCGTTGGGTACGCGCAACTTGAGGGTCGTCCCGTCGAAGTCCAAAAGGACTATCGGGGCGAACCATCGTGAGAACTCATCCTCGGAAGTGTTCTCACGTACCCTTGCCAGACAGTCCTGCCAGACTGCGCTGTATTTCTGAGAGTTAGGTAACATTTGTGATTGGTGTGTCAGAGACAATGACAAAGGTGAGAAGAAATTTTTGAAAAAAAAACCTCGTTCGTATTGGAAATGAAATATTAATTACTATACGTTTTTAGGCCAAAATATTTAACCCTTTGACAGTGAGAATCGACCTTTTTTCAGTAACTTTACCCATAAATAAATTCAACCAAAACAAGAAGCGCATATAAATTTAAACTATAATAAAAATGGATACTGATTTGCAAAAACTTGCAACAAAAAGAGCACAAGGCTGGCTCGATGGAGACTTCGACGAGACCACGAAACAACGCGTTCGCGAGATGATGGCGGCAGGCAGCAGCGAGCTAACGGAGAGTTTCTATCGCGATCTTGAGTTCGGCACCGGCGGCCTGCGCGGAATTATGGGCGTGGGCACCAACCGAATGAACATATATACCGTCGGGATGGCTACACAGGGACTCAGTAATTACTTGCTGAAGTGTTTCCCCGACAAGGAGATCCGCGTTGCCGTGAGCCACGATTCGCGCAACAATTCGCGCCTGTTTGCCGAGCGTGTGGCCGATATTTTTGCAAGCAACGGCTTCAAAGTGTGGCTGTTCGATGCACTGCGACCCACTCCGGAGCTCAGTTTTGCGATTCGTGAGCTGGGCTGCCATAGCGGGGTGATGGTCACGGCCTCGCACAATCCAAAGGAGTATAACGGCTACAAGGCATATTGGGGCGATGGCTCGCAAGTCACCGATCCGCACGATGTTAATATCATACGCGAGGTCGAAAAAATCACAAGCCCCGATCAAGTTAAAACAGGCTCGGCGGGCGATCGAATTTCGATTTTGGACAAGACCTTTGACAAAAAATATCTCGATCGCGTCCATTCGTTGGCCCTCGCACCCGACGCCGTGAAGCGTTTCCACGATATGAAGATCGTCTATACCCCTCTGCACGGTGCCGGTGTACGTTTGGTGCCCGAATCCCTGAAACGATTCGGCTTCACGAACGTGACGATGGTTCCCCAACAGAGCATTTTGGACGGCAATTTTCCTACCGTTGAGTCGCCCAACCCTGAAGAGCGCTCGGCGATGAAAATGGCAATCGATCTGGCCCAAGAGATAGGCGCAGAACTGGTGCTTGCTACCGACCCCGACGCCGACCGCCTTGCGATCGCGGTTCTCAATGAAAACGACGAATTCGTACTGCTGAACGGAAACCAAACCTGCGTGTTGCTGGCTTCATATCTTTTGACAGGCTGGGCCGAGCGTGGAAAAATAACAGGTAAAGAGTTTGTTGTCAAGACGATAGTTACCTCAGAGATGATATCCGCAGTAGCTAAGCACTTCGGCATAAAGTGCTACGATTGCCTCACGGGATTTAAGTATATTGCCAAAATCGTGCGCGAAAAAGAGGGGAAGGAGCAATATATAGGCGGCGGTGAGGAGAGTTTCGGCTTTATGGCGGGCGATTTCGTGCGCGACAAGGACGGGGTGAGCGCCTGCTCGTTGGTCGCCGAAGCCGCCGCCTGGGCCAAGGACAAGGGAATGTCGTTGTGGGAGTGGTTGCAGAGTATGTACGTCGAGTACGGATTCTATAAAGAGGGGTTGGTTTCTGTCACGCGCAAGGGCATCGAAGGAGTACAGGAAATCGCACAGATGATGGCCTCGTTCCGCGCCACGCCTCCATCCAAGATTTTGGGTTCGCCGGTCGTTCGGGTGCGCGATATTTTGCAAGAGCCGGTCGATGGAGAGAAATCCAATGTGCTACAGTTCTTTACCGCCGACGGAACCAAAGTTTCCGTACGCCCGTCTGGCACCGAGCCCAAAATTAAGTTCTACTTCGGAGTATGCGCTCCCCTGCCCTCGATGGCCGATTTCAACCGCGTGGAGGCAGAACTGGATGCAAAACTCGCCGAAATTAAAAAAGAGATGAACCTATGAAATTTTTGATTTTTGCAATCACGGCAGCATTTTTGGCTGAACCACAACAGATTCCAAGCAACCCGCAGGAGATTCCCGGAAAAGTTTATACCGCTTATTACGATCAGGGCGGTGAAGGAGTGGCCTATCACGATACTACGCCAAACAATCACGGTAGCGGCGAGCTCAATCCACTCGACGGCAGCTATTTACACAGCTTCCGGGTCGATGAAGGCGTGGACACGAGCTACACGAAAAGCGCCAGCGAGACAGACAATTCGGAGTTCAATTTCGTAACCCCGCCAATGGAGCTACTGTACGTCGGCTGGACCGAACCTGGCGAATGGACGCGTTACACAGTGCAGGTTAAAAAAAGCGGAACATATAATGTGTCATTGCTTTACACGTCCAATCGCGGCGGCAAGGTTTCCTTGGATGTGAACGACCAGCCTGTTTTGAGCAACGTTGCCATCGAGTCCACCTATCGCGCCGAGGATCCCGTCGATTGGCGACAATGGCACCATTGGAATGTCGCCGAGCTTGGCCGCGTGAAACTAAAAAAAGGTACGCAGATTTTGACTCTGCGCACCTCTGAAACCGGCCAGATGAATTATGCCTGGCTGGAATTTGAACTATAGTTTCTTATACTCCTCCATAAGGCGCTTAACGGTGTTCGCAACATCGGCATTCCGATCGCCGGTTTCGCTGCTGTAGTAGCTCTTCAGGAACGGTTCGGCAGGCGACCAAACGGTTTCGATGATGCCCTGCAGATGGCTTTTCGTTGCGGCTGTGGTTTGATTGCGCCAAGAGATCATATCGTTCATCTGCTCCACAGCCAGCTCCGGACGACGCCACGGACAAGTGGCAACATCCAGACCTTTCATCGCGAAGTAAACCGCCGTGAGGTCGGCCCTCTCGTAGTGCCAGTCGCAGATGAAAACGTCCTTGGAGATCATATCTATCGCGCGGGCCGTGTTATTCATACTCGCCTCCCAAGCACCCAGACCTGTCGTTTTGCCGTCGATAAGGCGGTCTCCCCAGATCATCAGGCGTTTGCCCGTCAGCGCAAGGTGGTTTTGGATTCTATTCACCTCACCGGCAAACAGTTCTGCAGGATCTTTGCCGGCACAGCGCGGACAGTGGTCGTCGGCAATATAGAATACCTCATCCATTCCGGCGTGGAACAAATCGGTCTCGAACACCTCGGTAATCTCGTCAATGAGCGCATTCACCACGCGTGGCATATCGGGGTGCAGCGGGCAATAGCTCTTACAATATAGTCCGTCGGGATTAGGCCAACTGGTGTAGTTTTTAGTATCCACGTGTGGCGTTTCGTCGAACTGCGGATACTCACGCAGTAGCGCATAGGTGGTTTCGGCCCACGACTGATGCCCCAACAAGTTGATCTGAGGCGCGAGGCGGATACCGTGCTTCTTGCAGGCGGCCACAAGGCGTTTTACGTCCTTTTCGGTCAGTGGATCGGGGTCGCGAAGTTCCGGATGGCTCTTATATTCATAATTCCAATCAACTCTGAGTATCAGCAGATTGAAGTGGGCAGGAGCCAGCTCTTCTTCGATGAATTTCACGAACAGATCCAGCCCTTCCTTAGTGGGAGCCTGAATCGCAAGGCCTCTTACGGGCAGTGCTTCGTCCAGTTTCGTGGTTTGAGTTTCGTTTTCCGCCGCCGTGGCCATCAGAGTAGCACACACGCACGCGAGCAGTGTCAGTAGTCGTTTCATAAGCTTGTTAGGGTTTAGGTTTCCTCACAAAGATAGGTCGCACCTCGGATAAATGCAAATTTATTTGACGCGAATCAAACTTATTCCGTCCCTGAGCGGCAGGATGACGTTTTCGACGCAGGGATCTTCGACTACGAGGCGATTGAATTCGCGAATCCCTTCGGTGTGTCTGTCCAGGCTTTTTGAGGGATCGGAGTCGGCGACTTTTCCATACCATAACACATTGTCAGCCAAAATAATAGATCCGGATTTGACGAGTGGAGAGCTAATCTTCCCACCATCAGCGTTCCGGCCCCATAACATCCGGTAGTAATCGGGATATTCGCGCTTGTCACCGTCTATATATATAAGGTCGAATGGGCCCTTTTCGCGCGCCAACCGAGGAGCAACCTTAAGTGCCGAGCCGATATGGAGATGAATTTTGTGGCCGTGAGGACTCCGTGCAAAAAACTCACGCGCCAGATCTTCCAACTCGTCGTCGATCTCAATTGTGTGAAGTTCGGTGACTTGATTCGCGGTAGCACCTTGCTCTCCCTCCATCCCTGCCGCCATCGCGAGCGCCGAATAGCCCGTAAAGGTCCCGATCTCCAGCACGAGCCGAGGCTGCAACATCTCGGTCAAGAGTCTCAGAAATGCCCCTTGGATGCGCCCGGAAACCATTTTCGGTTGGATAACGCGCAGATTCGTCACGCGATCGAGCTCCGCTAATAGTGCCATCTCGCTTTGGGTGCCTGCCGACGAGTATTCATCTATGTATCGATCGATTCTATCCATAACTATCTGTAAGTCACCGTAGAAAGATTACCAAAGACTTCACGCGCAACCTGGGTTATTTCGTCCGAAGTAATGGCAGCGATCTTTTGAGCGACTACCTGTGGCGAGTCTATTTCATTGTAAATCAGGAAACTTTTCGCCGCGCCGAGCATATAACCCTCGCTCGCATCCATCGAGATCGCAAACTGCCCGATGAACTGCTTCTTGGCCATCGAAAGCGCGCGCGGCGTCAGTGGTGAATCCATAATTTGCTTAAGTTCAGCATCTATCAATTCACGACAACGCTCTAAATTGTCTTTCTCGCAACCAAAATAAACGCCTGCAAAACCAGTGTCAGAGAATGGCGAAAACATTGCTTCCACATTGTAAGACAAGCCATTACGTTCCCTAAGCACGGTATTCAATCGTGAATTCGCAGCCGGCCCACCGAGCACATTCACCAGCAATGCCAATGGCAGACGACGACGATCGGAGAGGTTATACGCACGATTTCCTAAAATGCAGTGGGCCTGATGGTTACTGTTTTTTGTCACCACCTCTTCGAATGGCACGAGCGCAGGCGGCGTCTCACGCACAAATTCTCGTCGAGAGGCTGTGATTGCACCCATAACTCGCTCACAGATAGTCACAAATGCCTTATCAGACATATTTCCGATCGCCGAAAAAACCATCTGATCACTCGCATAGGTTCGCTCCTGAAAAGAACGCAACGTCGCTGGCCCGAACTTCGCCACAGAACGCGTCGTCCCAAGGATATTTCGCGCCAACGGTGAGCCCGCGAACATAAGCTCCTCAAAGCGATCATAAAGCATTTCCTGTGGAATATCGCGATAGCTATTTATCTCATCCACAATCACTTGCTTCTCACGTTCGATCTCCTGTTCGGGAAAAACCGAGTGAAAAACGATATCGGCAATCAGCTCGGCAGCCTTGGCAAAATCGCCTCTGAGAGTAGTCGCGTGGATGGTAGTATCTTCCTTCGTTGTAAACGCATTTAGCTCACCACCAAGGTTTTCGAGTCGTTGATTGATATGAAAAGCGCGCCGACGCTCAGTTCCCTTAAAGAGACTATGCTCCAGAAGGTGCGCAATGCCGTGCTGGTCGGTCAATTCGTCGCGACTGCCGGCGTTAATCGTTAATGCACAATGAGTTACCGCCGAGCGCACTCGTTTATGGATGCATCTGATACCGTTGGGAAGCGTGAAAGTGAAAAATTCCATTACAAATAGCGTCCAGTGTAACTCTCAGGGCATTTTTTGAGTTCTGCGGGCGTACCTTGGAACACCACGTTGCCTCCCTCAGCACCACCCTCAGGCCCAAGGTCGATCACGTGGTCGGCACAACGGATAACGTCTGGATTATGTTCAATGATAACCACTGAATGTCCTTTAACTATCAATGCGTTAAGCGATGCCAGCAGCTTGTTTATATCGTGAAAATGAAGTCCCGTCGTGGGTTCGTCGAAAATGAACATCAACCGCCCCTCGGAACTATCCTTGAGAAGGAACGAAGCCAGCTTAACTCGCTGACTCTCACCACCTGAAAGCGTCGAAGACGACTGTCCCAGCTTGACATACCCCAAGCCTACACTCTGCAACGCTCCAAGCCGCTCGACAATGCGTCGCGTTGTTGCCGAAGGATCTGCTCCGAAGAATGTAATTGCCTCATCGACAGTCATTTCAAGCACCTCGAAAATATTTTTGTCACGATATCGTACCTCTAAAACCTCGTCTTTGAACCGACGTCCTCCACAAGCCTCGCACGTAAGTTCCACATCGGCCATAAATTGCATCTCGACGTGTATAACTCCCTCACCCTGACACTCTTCGCACCTTCCGCCCGTCGTGTTGAATGAGAAAAACGCCGGCGGCATCGCATTGTGTTTCGCATAAGGCTGGTCGGCAAAAAGCTTGCGTATTTCGTCATAAGCCTTTACGTAAGTCACTGGGTTAGAGCGCGATGAACGACCGATCGGATTCTGATCGATCATCTCCACGCCCGAAAGCAACTTGAAATCGCCCTCCATTGAAGAGTAACTACCTGGTTTTAAGCCTGTTTCGTTAAGCAAGCGGCGCAATGCAGGATACAAAACCCCACGAACGAGAGATGACTTGCCACTACCACTAACGCCTGTAACACAAGTCATTACACCCAACGGAAATTTTACATCGATACCCTTGAGGTTGTTTTCGCGCACACCTTTCAATTCAACGTAATTGCTCCAGCCGCGCGGATTCTTCGGAGGTTCGATCCTTCGCCGGCCGGTCAAATAGTCCGCAGTGAGGCTATTCGGAGCTTTCAAAAGTCCCTTGAAATCACCACTATACACAATTTCACCGCCGCGATCACCTGCCTCAGGGCCGATGTCGATAATCTGATCCGAGGCACGCATCGTAGCCTCGTCGTGCTCTACCACGATGAGCGTGTTGCCCAGGTCGCGAAGTTGTTTTAGAACACCGATAAGTTGCTCTGTATCACGTGGATGCAAGCCAATACTCGGTTCGTCCAGTATGTAAAGCGAGCCTACCAAATTGCTGCCCAACGACGCCGAAAGGTTGATTCGCTGGCTCTCGCCGCCCGAAAGAGTCGAGGAGAGACGGTCGAGCGTCAGATAGCCAAGTCCCACATCTGCAAGATATTGCAGGCGATTCGTTATCTCCGTGAGCAGTCTTTCGCCCGCCGCATGATCGTGATCGTCGAGCTCATATCCGGAGCCGGAACCCGCCGCAAGACCTGCAAAAAATTCGCGCAACTCACTGACTCTCATTGCCACAAGTTCGGTAATAGATTTCCCGCCGACCTTGACCCAATAGGCCTCCTTGCGCAGTCGCCCGCCACCGCAATCAGGACAGATAGTTTTTCCCGTATACCGCGACAACATCACTCGATACTGAATTTTATATCGCTCACTTTCAAGGTATTGAAAAAATCTGTCGAGCCCTTTGAAATATTTATTGCCTGTCCACAGCAGTCGTTTTTGCTCCGGCGTAAGTTCGAAATAGGGCGCGTGGATTGGAAAATCGAACTTATAAGCGTTGTCCACCAGCTGCTGGCGCCACCAACCCATCGTTTCGCCGCGCCACGCTGCAATCGCCTCATTATAAATGCTTTTGGTTTTATCAGGTACCACCAAATCTTCGTCAATGCCAGTTACCCGCCCGTAACCCTCGCAGCGCGGACACGCTCCCAGTGGATTGTTGAAGCTGAAAAGATGCTCCGTGGGTGGCTCGAACGTGATTCCGTCCATCTCCAAGCGCGACGAAAATTCCTGAATCGTGGGTTCAACGCCCATCTGCCCTACCCCGATAATTATCTTACAAACACCTGACCCATAGCTGAATGCACGAGCAACAGAGTCTCCTGCACGCGAACGAAAATCGTCGTCCAACGACACTTTCAGGCGGTCGATCACGATGTCCATCTCAGGAGCAGAGGAGACTTCTGAAGAAGTGCCATCCAACAAAGGCAACACATCTTCAATCGTCTGAACCTCACCGCGATACCATACTCTTTGAATACCCTCACCCAAAAGTACCGTTAGCCGTTCGATGATTCCCTGCCCTGCACCTAAAACAAGCGGAGCAGCAACTATAACTCGTTCGCCCTCAGGCAGTGAAGACATATAAGAAACTACATCATCGACGGAATAGCTGCGTACTTCTCGGCCCGAAACCGGCGAAAAAGTGTGTCCTATGCGCGCAAAAAGCAGCTTAAGGTAGTCGTAAATCTCGGTCGAGGTGCCAACCGTCGATCGCGGATTGCGCGTATTGACCTTCTGTTCAATGGCGATAGCCGGCGCAATGCCCGAAATAAAATCGACATCGGGCTTGTCGATACGCCCCAAGAACTGCCGCGCATAGGCCGACAGACTCTCGACATAGCGCCGCTGCCCCTCGGCGAAAATGGTGTCGAACGCCAGCGTAGATTTGCCCGATCCGCTCAACCCTGTCACCACAACCAACTGATTATGAGGAATTTTTACCTCTATATTTTTGAGGTTGTGAACCCTCGCGCCTTTAATATGTATCTGGTTTTGCCCCAAAGTTTCGTGTAATTTTTTCACAGTAACGGCACCTCAACACCACCTCACCAGCCTCAGAAACCACATCGAACGCCGTCTCGACGGGCTGATGGTTGGTAACGCACATCGGGTTGGCGCACTTCACGAAACCCTCTATACGGGCCGGTACCTCCACACGACGCTTCTCCACCACAGTAAAGTTACGGATCGTGTTCACCCTCGCTTCGGGAGCGAAAAGCGCGATCCTGTCTATCTCGTGCATAGCGGGATAGCGGTCGGAGATCTTGATGATCGCCTTTGTTCCCATAGCGGCACTTTCGAGGTTCGTACCTATGGTCATTCGGTGCTCGGTGTCGCGATCGAGGCCCATTATGTTTATTATTTTGAAAAGGGCCGAGGGTGGAATGCGATCGATCACCGTTCCATTCTCTATCAGCCTGACTTCCATTGTTTTATCCTGTCCAGCCATTCTCTGCCCTCCCTATTTTTTAGCCCCCAATAGGTAACAAATTATCGCCATTCGCGCCCACACGCCATTGCGCACCTGTTCGAAATAGTATGCGTGAGGATCGTTGTCCACATCGGTTGCGATTTCTCCGACCCTTGGCAGTGGATGCAGAATTTTCATCGTATCCTTCACTCCCTCAAGCATTTCGCGACGCAGGACGTAAGCATTTTTGACCCTTTCGTACTCCATCGGATCGTTGAAACGTTCCTTTTGGATTCGTGTCATATAAACGATATCCTCATCGGCCATATTGCCTTCAAGTTCGGTCAATTCCCTATATTTTAGCCCTCTCTCGTCCAGCAGGCGCTTGTATTCGGCGGGCATTCGCAGCTCCGCAGGCGAGACGAATGTAAATTCCGTATTGAAATGCGAGAGAGCCTCCAGCAACGAGTGCACCGTGCGGCCATACTTCAAGTCGCCGACCATCATAATGCGCAGTCCGTCGAGCCGTCCTTGCGTTTTCTTTATCGAATAGAGGTCGAGAAGCGTCTGAGACGGGTGTTGATTGGCACCGTCGCCCGCATTCACCACCGGCACTCCGGCTACCTCGCTGGCATATCGCGCTGCTCCTTCGAGCGTGTGGCGCATCACGATCATATCGCAATAGCTCGTGATCACCGAGATCGTGTCGTGCAGAGTTTCGCCCTTGGAGACGCTGGTGTTGTTCGCATCCGAAAAGCCTATAACTCTGGCTCCCAGTCGGTTGATTGCACTCTCGAAGCTAAGTCTCGTGCGGGTCGAGGGCTCGAAAAACAGCGTTGCGATGACCTTCCCTTCGAGCAGTCTGTGCCCATCCGGACGCCGTTGCTGGGGCTGGCGCTCGAAATCGGCTGCCAGCTCCATTATTCGCAGGATCTCCTCTTTGGAGAAATCCGTGATCGATATTAAACTCGGATTTTTCATATCGCTGCGGCCGTTGCCGCTTTTTCAATAATTTTTGCCTCCGTCAGTGCCTTCGCTGCCGCCTCTTTGTAGGCCGCTATCAATCCCGGCACACCCAATTTTTTGCCTCCGAACCACCTCACCACCGCCACCAGGCAATCGCTCACCCCCACCGACATCATCCTGCCCAAGATCGGTCTACCCGCCGAGCCGCTGGGTTCGCCGTTGTCGCTTGCAGCCCAAATATCGCCTCGCGGTCCCAATCTGAATGCGTAACATATATGCGTCGCTTCCGGAAATTCCTCTCGCAGTCTCTTCAAATGCGCCCTAACCTCCGTTTCGCTCGTCACTGGGAATGCAAACGCACGAAATTTGCTGCTACGCTCCTTCAGAATTGCCTCGGCCGGTGCCTCAATGGTTTTATACTTACCTGACTGCACGAAACATCTTGTTCCAGCGTATCTTTCCGTTGAACCAACCTTTCTCTTTGTCGAGTGACAGCCACACGAACGATGCTTTGCCAACCACGTGATCCTCAGGAACAAAACCCCAGTAACGCGAGTCCAGAGAGTTTTGCCTGTTGTCACCCATCATCCAGTAGTAGTTCATCCGGAACGTATATTCTGTCTCCGCCACACCGTTAATATATATCACACCGTCACGCACTTCAAGTTCATTCTCTTCGTATTCGTCTATGATGCGGCGATATAGCGGTAAATTATTAAGTGTCAAAACAACTGTCGATCCTTTTGCCGGAATCCACAGCGGGCCGAAGTCGGTTTCCGTCCACTGGTTATCCGTCGTGTTGGGAAAAATCTCTGTGCTGCTGCCGCGCTCATACTGCTCGACATATACCACATTGCTCATCGCGCGCATCTTTTCGAGGTTCGCTTCGGTAAGCGGTAACAGGTACTCTCCCGTGGGGGGATTGTAATAAACGTCTTCTTGCGTGATGCCCAGATCGGCAAGCGTTTTACTGGGAAACGGTGTATCGGTTGAGACGTAATACATCTGTTGCAAGCCTGATATCGGCTTCTGAGCCACGCCATTAACATACACTTGCGAGGCCACGATCTGCAAACTGTCGCCGGGCAAAGCGATACAACGCTTGACGTAATTCTCCCTTTTGCCCACTGGCCGCGCAATCATCGTGTCGGCCGGATAATTGAACACCACCACGTCATCCCTTTTCAGTCTCTTCAGGCTTCCCAAGCGCCTATAACGCCAGTGCACGGCCTCAGAGTAGGATTTTGCACCCGTCTTCGAAAGCGGCATCGTGTTATGAACGAGCGGCACTGCCAACGGGGTGTTAGGTAATTTTGGGCCGTATGTCAGCTTGCTAACGTAAAGATAATCACCCACAAGCAACGTTTTTTCCATCGACGGTGAGGGGATCACATACATCTGGAATACGAAAATATGAACCAGCGTCGCCACCACAACTGCAAAAACGATCGCCTCCACCCACTCCAGCACGACCCTCAGCGCCGGGTGTTTTTCGCGTAACTTCGGAAAAAGAACTATTTTTTTCATAGGTTCAATAAGTCTTTCATTGTAAACATACCTCCTTCACCAGCCTCCACGCTTGAGGTCAGGAACTCTCCCGCCATCACTGCTCCCATTGCCAGCCCGGAGCGATTTTTTATGTTATGAGTCAGCGTGATAGAATCAACCGGAGACTCGTAAGTTACCGTATGAGTACCCGGAGCTACGCTTCGCCTGACCGACACTACTTCAAGCTCTCCCGGCTCCGTCGTAGTTCCTCCCACCCAGCTCGTTTTCCTCTCCAGTGCCGCCACAATATCCTCTGCCATCGTTATGGCCGTTCCGCTCGGCGCATCCTTTTTTTCGGTGTGGTGCGTCTCCTCGATGGTCACATCGTACTCCGGGAAACGGTTCATCATTCGTGCCAATTGCCGATTGATCTCGAAGACCACATTCACCCCTATGGAGTAGTTGGAGGAATAAAAAAATGCTCCGCCCCGTTCTTTGCAAAGCGCCTCTACCTCAGGCAAATGCGCCGTCCAGGCCGTTGTTCCACATACTACCGGCACTCCGGCTTCGATACACATTTTGATATTCTCCAAGGCCGCGCCGGGCGTCGAAAACTCGAACGCTACATCCACTCCAATGGCAGAGACATCCACATCTGAAACTTTCGCGTAGCACGACTCGCCGTCGGCATTCCGAGCTTCATCTACTATCGCCACCACTTCGTGCCCCCGCTCGCGCAGAATTTGCTCGATCGCGTGACCCATCTTGCCGTATCCGATTATCGCTGCTTTCATAACCTTCCAAGTGCGTTGTCTATGCGAAAAATGGTTTCGGGTTTGCCTATAAGTTCGCAAATTTCGGCCAGTCCGGGACCCATCGACGCCCCCACGAGCGCCAGCCTCAAAGAATTCATCACCTGTCCCATCGGCCATTCACGCCGTTCTATCTCGCTGTGTATCAACTCTTCCAGGTGCGCTGCCGAAAAATCGACCTCACCCGCCAACATATCTCTCAGTGCCGCGATCCTTTTCGGATTTTCGCCGCCGCCCCCTTTCCAGAACTTCGCCACCGCCTTTTCGTCATAAACGATGGGGGCCACGAAAAAGTATGACGACAGCTCCCACAGGTCGTTCACAAACGTCGCTCGCTCTTTCACAAGCCCCACGACGCGCTCTATCTTGTCACGCTCCCAAGCGATTCCTTTCTCTAACAGTATGGGTATAAACTCATTAGTCAGTTCGGCGTTGCTCTTCGTATGCATATACTGTTGGTTGAACCAGCGCGCTTTTTCGGGTTGGAATCTCGCACCCGACTTCGAAACACGGTCGAGCGAAAACTGCTCCACGAGCTCTTGCATCGAGAAAATCTCCTGCTCCGTGCCCGGATTCCAACCCAGTAACGCCAACATATTCACGAACGCCTCCGGAAAATAGCCATCCTCTTTGTAGCCGGCCGAAATCTCTCCTTCGGGCGAGATCCATCTTAGCGGAAAAACCGGAAAGCCCAGCTTGTCGCCGTCTCGCTTGCTCAACTTTCCCTGTCCCGTCGGCTTAAGCAGTAGCGGCAAATGAGCAAACAACGGTTGCGTTTCCGTCCATCCGAATGCTTTATACAGAAGATAATGCAACGGCAGCGACGGCAACCATTCTTCGCCTCTGATCACGTGCGAGATTTCCATCAGGTGGTCATCCACGATGTTTGCCAGATGATAGGTAGGCAGCTCGTCCGACGACTTCCACAGCACCTTGTCGTCCAGCGTGGAGGAGTTTATAGTCACCTCGCCACGGATCAGATCGTGCATTACAACATCCTCGTTCTCAGGCATTTTGAATCGCACCACATACTGGTCACCGCGGGCTATTCTCGCCTTGACCTCCTCCGCCGGCAACCTCAAAGAAGTCTCCAGTCCCTCACGAACCTCAAAATTATAAGCAAACTTTCCTCCCGCCGCCTCGGCCTTCTCTCTCAATTCCTCCAGCGCTTCGGCCGTGTCGAATGCATAATATGCATTCCCTGAGGCTATTAGATCCAGCGCATACTTCAAATATATCGCCTTTCGCTCGCTCTGCCGATAGGGTGCGTGTGGCCCTTGCGATTCAACCGAAGTGCCATCTCCTGCACCGATCCCTTCGTCAATGTGAATCCCACACCAATCCAGCGCATCCAAAATATATTGTTCTGCACCAGGTACGAACCGTTGGGAATCAGTATCTTCAACGCGTATGATGAATGTCCCCCCGTGCGCCCTCGCGAACAGATAATTATATAGCGCTGTCCTCACTCCGCCCATATGCAGCGGCCCCGTTGGCGACGGCGCAAACCTCACTCGAACTTTACCTGACACGATACTCCAATCTTACTGTTATTCTCGCCTTTTTCAGACGGCTCGATGTGTTGAAACTTCCGCCTGCCGTGAACTCTTCGTCGGTGTTGGCTCCTGTGATCTGGAACACTCCGATGCGGGCGTTACGAACCTTGCCAAGCTTACTACCCGACTGATCTGCAATGCGCTCGGCTCTTTCTTTTGCATCCTTGGTCGCCTCTTCGATCACGTCCAACTTCAGTCCGTCGAGCTCCGAAAAATAGTAGGCCGGTTGCCACAGATCCATCTGTACACCCTGCGCGATGAGCGACGAAATCTCCTTCGATACCGCCTCCACAGCGTCCACATCGCTCGACTCCACCACAAATTCCTGACTCAGCTGATAGCCCGTGAACCGTTGGCCGGTGTAGTTCCCACCGGAGTACATCGATTCGTACATCTTATTGACATTCACGAACATAAAGTCCACTGCATCCGCTGCTACTCCTCGCGACGTGATGAAATCCAACACCGCAGCCTTGCTTTTTTCTATGCGTGCATAGCCTGCTTCCGGATTCGCACTGTCAGCCGTGATGGTTCCTCTCCATACGATCTGGTCGCTGGTGAACTCCACTTCGCCAAGGCCCGTGACGGTGATCGTGTTCTGCACGCGATACTTGTAAGTGTATGCTGCTCCGATAATTACGGCCGAAATGATCAGCGCCAGGCCGATCCACGAAAAATCACAATTTTTTGTCTTGCTCATAATTTTACACGTTAAATAAGAAATGCATTATGTCGCCGTCAGCTACGACGTACTCTTTTCCTTCGATCGCGATCCTGCCTGCTTCGCGTGCAGCTTTTTCGCTTCCAAGTGTCACGTAATCATTATATTTTATCACCTCTGCGCGAATGAATCCTCGCTCAAAATCGGTATGAATTATCCCTGCGGTTTGTGGTGCTTTCATCCCTCGCGTGAATGTCCAGGCACGGCTCTCGTCGGCTCCGGTCGTAAAAAACGTCTGCAGGTCGAGTAGTTTGTAGGCCGCCTTTATCAGCCGCGCCACCCCTGATTCCTCAAGCCCTATCTCGGCAAGAAACATCTGACGCTCTTCGTAGTCGTCCAATTCCGCAATATCCGCCTCAATGGCTGCCGCAACTACAATAACCTCAGCATCTTCACCCTCTACAGCCTTTCTCACCGCATCCACATAAGCATTTCCCGTAGCCGCGCTCGCCTCATCCACGTTGCACACATACAACACCGGCTTGTCTGTCAGCAGATTAAGGTCACTTGTGAATTTCCTGTCCTCCTTGTCCAACACTACTGTTCGTGCACTCCGACCCGCCTGCAGCGCCTCCTGATAGCGCACCAGGATATCGTACGCTCGCTTGGCATTCTTATCGCCGCCGGTCTCGGCCTGCTTTTTCACCTTTCCTATACGGCTCTCCACACTCTCCAGGTCCTTGAGTTGCAGCTCCATATCTATTATTTCCTTGTCCCTCACCGGATCCACCGAGCCGTCCACGTGGGTGATGTCGCCACTGTCGAAACACCTCAACACGTGGATTATAGCGTCTGTGTTCCGTATGTTTCCAAGGAATTTGTTGCCCAGCCCTTCGCCTTTCGATGCGCCCTTGACCAGCCCCGCAATGTCCACGATCTCTATCGTCGTCGGCACGACTTTTTTCGGTTTGTCGATCTCCACCAGCTTCGTGAGCCTCTCGTCGGGCACCGTAATTACGCCCACGTTCGGTTCTATCGTGCAGAAAGGGAAGTTCGCAGCTTGCGCTTTCGCGTTTGACAGTGAGTTGAACAGGGTAGATTTTCCCACATTCGGCAGCCCCACTATTCCGCATTGTAATGCCATTGTCTTTGCTCCTTCGGTTTAATCGAACAAAGATAGTGAAATTTTCATATCTTTGCCGATATTATGAAACGACTACTGACTTTTATCTCTTTAGCGACAATCATCTCCATAACATCTTCGCAAGCTCAGGAACAGAGTCTTGACGGTGCCGCGTTGTTTAACGGCAAAGTTCAACCGCCGATGACGGATTATGTCGAGAGTCGCTACCTGCGGGATCGCGGATTCGTCGAGCGGGACGAATGGGGTGATCAGATCTTTCCCCGCCAACAAGCTCCCTACGAGACATACGCGAAAGGGAATTTATTCTACGACGGGGTGAAATACGAAGGGGTCGAAATGCGTCTCGATCTCTATCGCGACCAGTTTATGGTTTGGGGAGTCCAAGGTCCAATCTCCGGAACGATACTCGACCCTGAGCGCTTCGGTTGGGCCGATCTGCGAGGATACCACATCATCCGTGCGATGGACGGATATTACATCCAGTTGTATGACGGCTCGCACGATGTGCTACGAAAGGAGATCTTCGAGTTCAACACGACCTGGTCTGAATTCACAAGTCACAAGGTAAGATATTATGTAGAGAAAAACGGCAGCTACCATCGGGTTTTGCCAAGAAAGGGTTCTGTGCTTCGGCTCCTTAGTGACTATCGCGGCGAACTCGACAGATTCATTCGCGCAAATGGCATCGAGGTGCGGCGGAATCCGGATGATGCTATCGTCCAGATCGTTCAGCAGTACGACAAATTGGTCGGCCCCCTTGCGGTTCCTGCTATTGAGAATCCCTCCATAGAGTTGCCTTCCGGTGAAACACCTTTCGGCTCGACCTCCATCGAGCAGGCCGCTGCATTACTCGACCAGGATCGTCCACTGGCCACTTCTCTGCCCGATTTTCATTACTCCACGGGCGACCCTTCCGTTCTCACGACCGAAGAGGCTTCCGTCGGCACGTTCGCACTGGACAGACCTCAACAAGTGGGAGCCGACTCGCAGTTGCGACTTTATGAGGTGGGTGATTCACAGGCCTACCCGACGGGGCGTATCTCCCTGAGTGGATATGTATATGACAATCTCACGGGTAAGGCCGTCCCTGGACTCATACTCCAGATTGGCGAGACAAACACATATACGGTTACGGACGGCTATGGCTACTATCGCTTCCAACTCGCTCCGGGTCGTTATGAGATCAATCTCACAGGGGCCGGTCAGATGGACTCCAAACGCCTCGTGCAGCTCTACTCCGAGGGCACGTTGAATATAATCTCCTCGGAAAGAATAAATACTATGACCGAGATAGCCGTCTATGGCAATCGCCGCGACAATGTGCGCCAAACAGCCGTCGGAATGGAGCGACTGCGCGTTACCGAGATCAAGAATATGCCGATGGCCTTTGGAGAATTGGATATATTGAAGGTCGTCACTTCGCTACCGGGGGTGAAGGCGGCGGGTGAGGTTTCCAGTGGGTTTAACGTGCGAGGCGGCGCCACGGATCAGAATCTGATCCTGTATAACGACGGGACGGTTTTCAATCCCACGCATCTCTTCGGTCTTTTCTCAGCTTTCAATCCCGACATAGTGCGCGATATGGAGCTCTACAAGAGCAGCATTCCGGCAAAGTTCGGAGGTCGCATATCCTCCGTTCTCGACATCCACAATCGCGAGGGCAACAAGAAAGAGTTCGCAGGTTCGGCCAGTATCGGACTGCTCACCAGCCGTATTGCACTCGAAGGGCCCATTTGGAAAGACCGCACATCGTTCATCGTCGGCGGCAGGGCCACCTATTCGGACTGGCTGCTCAATACGCTTCCGGCCAACAGTGACTACAAGGATGGCAAAGCCGGTTTTTGGGATGCCAATGCCACGCTCAGCCATCGCTTCAACGATCACAACAATCTCTTCGTGGATGGCTACTACAGCCAGGATCGTTTCAGTTTCGAGGAGTTCGAGAACTATAAATATCACAACGGGAATGCTTCTCTGAAGTGGCGCCACATATTCAACACACGCCTCTTCGGGGTCTTCTCTGCCGGCTATGATCACTATGACCACACGATTCGCAACGTCGAAAACCCCTGGAGCGCCTATGAACTCGGATTCGGGATAGACCAACTTTTCGGCAAGGCAGACCTGACTCTTCAGCTCAATGGGGGCCACTCTCTGAATTTCGGTCTTAACGTATTGCATTACGATCTGCAGGCGGGCTCCTATTTGCCTTTCGGTGAGAATTCGACAGTACCGCCAGATCGCCTCCCTCACGAAAGAGCCATAGAATCGGCACTCTACATCTCCGACAAATGGACCATCTCCCATCGTTTCGAGGTCGATTATGGGATCCGTTATTCGATGTTCAATACACTGTATCACGGCCCGGAGTTTCGCCTCTCGGCCCGTTATTCCATTTTGGACGACCTTTCGATCAAGGCCGGTGTAAACTCTCTGCGTCAATATATCCACAAGATATCCAATAACACCGTTATGTCGCCCACCGACACCTGGAAGCTCAGCGATCAGAATATTAAACCCCAACGCGGAATTCAGTATGCAATGGGGTTGTTCAAAGATTTCCGGAACCAGTTTATCGAGATTTCGCTGGAGGGTTATTATAAGACAATGAACGACTATCTGGACTACCGCAACGGTGCACAGTTGATTATGAACGACCATCTGGAAAACGACGTGGTCAGCACTCGCGGCAGGGCGTATGGAATAGAACTTATGGTACGACGTACCGAAGGAAAGTTGAACGGTTGGGCCAGTTACACCTACTCTCGTACGGAGTTGCGGCAGGATGATCCCAGCATTCCGCTTCCTGTGAACAACGGTGACTGGTACCCCACAGATTTCGACAAACCCCACGAAATCAAAGTGGTCGGCAACTATCGTTTCACGCACCGGCTGAGCATCTCGCTCAACGCCGAGTATGCGACAGGGCGCCCCATCACTCTTCCGGTCGCCAAATACAACTATGCCGGAGGTGAATATCTCTACTATTCCGACCGCAACAAATACCGTGTGAGCGACTACTTCCGCCTCGATATGTCAATAAACATCGAACCCAGTCACCACCTCACGCTCCTGACACACAGTATGCTCACCTTCGGGGTTTACAACGTCACGGGGCGCAAAAATGCCCATTCGGTCTATTTCAAACAGGAGAATGGAAAGGTTAAAGGTTATAAACTCTCGATCTTCGGCGTACCCATTCCCTATGTGTCTTATAATATTAAATTCTGAGGCGATGAGAAATTATCTGTCATATATTACTGTATCTTTCGCACTCTGTCTGTCGAGTTGCATCACCGAATATGTGCCTCCCACGCTCGATAGCGGAGAGGGCTTGCTCGTTGTGGAGGGTATGATCTGCGACCCTGTCACACGTATTAAGCTCAGTCGAAGTGTCGGGATAGACTCCGAAGGTCACCCTTCTGGCAGGGGGGTCGATGGAGCCCAGGTATGGATCGAAAGCGAGCGCGGAGAGCGCTGGGAGTCGATAGAGCAACAATCGTCGGGCGAATATGTCATAAATATCGAACAGTTGCAACAACAGGATCGTTATCGGCTGCGTATTAGGGTGGACGGTCAGGATTATCAATCCGAATTCCTCTCGCCGCAAAGGACGCCTCCGATTGACGAAATAGACTTCAATGCACACAATGGCTCTTTGCAGGTGCGCCTGAATGTTCACGGAGAAGGAGATCAGTCGCCTTACTATCTGTGGAACTACGAGGAGACCTGGGAGATTCACGCACACCAATATGCCGACTACTATATGGGTCTGTCGCCGGACTCCTACTCTTACATCTCGTTGGGAGAGGCTATTCAAATATCACAAGGCTCATTCACCGATCTAATTTGGCCGTATCCAAATCCCTCTCCTTTTTATTACTGTTGGAAATATGCCAACTCTCAGGAAATTTTGCTTGGCACCAGCGAACGACTTCAAAATAACGAGTTGCGCGACTATGTTCTCTATAACATCGACCTGAGTGACGACCGCATCTCATATCTGTATCGCACACGAGTGACTCAATATGCCATCAGCAAGGATGCCTACTTTTATTTCACCAACCAGAAAAAAAATACGGACGATACCGGTAGTATTTTCTCGCCCATTCCCTCCGAAATGCGCGGCAATATCGTATGTACGACCTCTCCCGACACTCCGGTGATAGGTTTTGTCGAGGTTTCGCAACTTGTTGAGAGGGAGGAGTATTTTCAGACAGGGGGAAACGCGCCATACATCAACCCGAATCACATTTGTCGGGTCGAAACCAAACTCGATCCAATAATAGAAGAGAACTTGGAGTTTGCCTTTTATCTGTTCCGTTTCGAACCCAGAAGTGGGGATGCCTCCTGGACAAATATAGACTGTATAGACTGCCGCCGCCTTGGGGGACAGAAACGGCGACCCGACTATTGGCCCAATGATCACATATAAAAATGGTTATGAAAAAAGCACTTTCACTGATTATATCCTCTTTCTGCACTCTGTTCGTTTGGGCAAGTGAGGGCGAGCGACTCTATATCCAGACCGACAAGGAGAATTATCTGGCCGGAGAACTGGTGTGGATGAAGCTTATCACCACCTCGGACGAGGGTTTGCCTTCTTCATTGAGCAGGGTGGGATATGTGGAACTGGTGGATGAAACCCAGATTCGTGTGAAGACTCGAATAGACCTCACAGGGGGTGTCGGCAGTGGTACTATCGTGCTTCCCTCTTCTCTGCACGGCGGATATTATCGTTTGGTCGGCTACACCCGTTATATGCGTGGCGAAGGGCCGGCTGTGTTCTTTGAGAAATGGATCGGGGTTATCAATCCCCTGTCGGGCGAAGTCTCTCGCGGCAATCCCCAACTCCCGCTGCCTGAGGTTCGGCAAGGTATGCCCATCGGTAATTCACTGACCATCTCCGGTGGCAATGCTACTTATTCTCCCCGTAGCCAGGTGCGCCTCTATTTGAGTGACATTCCTCTGGATATCCATACGCTGTCGGTGTCGGTAGTGAGCCCCGACCTGTTAAATCGCCTCCCTGTCTCGAAACTTGGTAACTGGAAGAAAGAGTTGCCGGCCAACTCGCTCACTGAAGGACGAGGCAACTACCAAGCAGAGTATGAGGGTCAGGTCATCACAGGAAAAATCATCTCTACCCAAACGGGAGAGCAGACCTACTCTCCGGATATCATACCTATGGTAGCATTTCCGGGTAATGGGATCAATTTGTTCACCGGAAAAGCCTACGAAGATGGTCGGGTCGTATTTTCCACGACCCGTACCACCGGCTTAGAGGAGATCGCAACCACTATGCAGGCCCACCCGAACGCTTCCTACCGCATAGACCTGGATGATCCTTACACTCCTGAAGATCTCTCTCAAGAAACTCCTTCCTTCCCTATCGATGAAATCGACAAACAGGCCCTGCTACGTCAGAGTCTCGCTCTTCAACTTCAATACACTTATGTTGGCGATTCACTGAACGTCTACCGACCGGTTGCCACCCAGTTTTTCGACAAGCCCGACCAGACCTATCTTATGAAGGAGTGGACTCGATTCGCCACTATGGACGAGGTTGTGACCGAATATGTCAAACAGTTACGCTTCACTCGCAACGATGGCCAGCGCTATCTATCGGTTATCAGCAAAGATTTCGGTATCGACCAAACCCATACACTTGTTTTGCTCGACGGGATTCCGATCATAGACCACGAAATAATTTACCGATATAATCCACTATTGTTGAGCCGTATCGATGTGTACTACGACAAGTTCGCATTTGGGAAAACCATTTTCAACGGCATAGTAGCCTTCCATACCGAGCACAACTCTTATCCCGAATTGCAACCCGACCAGTTCACTCAAATACTGTCCTATCCTCCTATCCAGCCTCACAGGCGATTCTACTCTCCCGACTACTTCGACGACGAACAACGCTCCAGCCACCTTCCCGACTATAGACACACACTATATTGGGATGCCGATCTCCGGGCGGACCAGTGGGGCAGGGCCCAGATTTCGTTCTTCACTTCCGATCTCAAGGGTGAATATCAGGTACTGGTTGAAGGATTGACCGCCCAGGGTGAGCCCCTGTCGGCCGTTTACACTTTTCAGGTCAGATAACCTCCTCGCCTTGAAGGGTTGCAGAGGAGCAGGATGTGATCTTCACGCGAACATAGTCGCCGATTTTATGGTCGGCGCCAACCTTTGAGGAGCGCGGAATGACCACGACTTTATTTTGTGAGGTGCGTCCGAAAACTTTCTCCACCGAACGCTTGCTCGCCCCCTCGACCAAAATCTCGAACTCCTTGCCGACGTCGCGCTTGTTGCTGGCCAACGAGAGTTCGTTTTGTAAATCAATGATTTGCGTCAGTCGCGCAGTCTTGACCTCTTCCGGTACATCGTCGGGCATTGCCTTAGCGGCAACGGTATCCGGTCGCTCGGAGTATTTGAACATAAACGCGAATTCATAGCCCACCTCCCTCATCAATGACAGCGTAGCTTCGTGATCTTCAACGGTTTCACTGCAAAAACCGGCGATCACATCGGTCGAAATCGCACAGTCGGGCATCGCACGCCGAATCGCCGCAATGCGGTCGAGATACCATTCCCGCGTATATTTCCGGTTCATTTTCTCCAGTATCCGGCTACTTCCCGATTGCGCCGGCAAGTGAATGGCACGACAAATGTTAGGCATCCCCGCCATCGTTTCCAGCAGCTTGTCGCTTATATCCTTAGGGTGCGATGTTGCGAACCTCACCCTCAGCTGCGGACTCACTTCAGCCACCTGCTTCAATAACTCAGGAAAATACACCCGGCCTCCTTTTCCCGAAGCGTTCCACGAATACGAATTCACATTCTGACCCAGCAGCGTAACTTCCTTATAACCAGCGTTAAACAGTTCGCCAACTTCGCGCAGTATCGTTTCCGGGTCACGGCTCCGTTCTCTGCCACGGGTATATGGCACCACGCAGTACGAGCAGAAATTGTTACAGCCACGCATTATCGACACGAACGCACTCACCCCTGCCCCATCCAGCCTGACCGGTGAGATTTCTGCATAAGTTTCCTCCTTCGAAAGTTCTGTATTGATGCCGCGACCACCCTCCTCGGCCTCCTTCACCAGCAACGGCAGCGAACGATAAGAATCGGGCCCCGCGATAATATCCACTGCCGGTCGCTGCTCCAAAATACCTTCTCTCAGCCGCTCGGCCATACAACCCACCAGCCCGATGATCATTCCCTTGCGACGCCGCTTCAGCGCCCCCAGCTCGTCCAATCGGTGCCAGATCCGTTGCTCGGCATTATCGCGTATCGAGCAGGTATTCAATAGTATAATATCCGCCTCTGCCACCGAATCTGCCGCCACGAATCCCCCCGTCGCTACCAGTATAGCCATCAGCGTCTCGCTATCGACCACATTCATCTGGCAGCCGTAAGTCTCGATCCAAACCCTGCGCATCACATCTCCTTCATCTCTGAGAACGACCGGAAGCCTTCGCCCAGTGTTTCGTTGGCATCGACCACGACCACAAACATCTGAGGATCGATATCCTTTAGTCGCCTTTTTACACGAACGATCTCCCGACGTGGAACCACCAAGAATATCATATCCCGTTCACCGCCGGTATAGAGGCCCGAACTTTTGATCAATGTACCGCTACGATCAAGGTCACGAATAATAAACTCGCGAATCGCCTCCTGTTTCTTGCTGATTATGAACAGCACCTTCTCGTGATGTAAGCCGTCCACGACAACATTTATGGTTTGCGCCGAAATGTAAATCGTTAGCAATGAGTATAATGGCAATGTCGGACTCTCACCGTGCAGTCCCACCAGTACCACAATTCCGCACACCACCACAAACGCGTCGGCGATCATTACGCCGGTCGAAAACCGCAATCCTGCGAACTTCTGCAACAGCATCCCGATGATGTCCGTTCCGCCTGTCGTAGCTTGCGTTCTCACCACGATCCCCACCCCCGCACCGATCAAAATACCTCCGAAAATCGAAGCCAGGATTAAATCGCCGCTTAAATCCACAATCGCCGGATCGACTATGTGGGGTAACACGAGCATCAGCAGTGGCGTGATCAGCGAGGCGAACACCGTCCTTGCGCCGAACACCGGCCCAAAAACCGCAAACCCTATGAGTAGTAGCGGTATGTCCATCATATATCCGAACCATCCTTGGGGAATGGTCGGAAAAATTTCGTGTAAAATAGTACTCATCCCCCAGATTCCGCCGGGAGTAATTTTATAAGGGTACATAAAGAGAATGAACCCCAGAGACATCACGGTACAGCCCACGACGATGACCAGCCACGACGACCACCATCGCCACGACCGGACATCGTCCCGAACAAGTTTATTTAGATTATTCGCCACAGGTGCCTGGTTCGCAGCTGCAATCTCCTCCCTCCTCACATCCGCAGGAGCAGGCACCCTCACCTCCACCACCTGCGAATCCTTGCAGGTCTTCGGGAGTGAGTTCGCGTACGTCTTCTATTTTTCCGCTGAAGTTGAGCGTTTTACCTGCCATCGGATGGTTGAAATCCATCGTAACTACCTCTGCTACAGCCACAACTCGACCCAGCAGTCTGTTGCCCTGGTTGTCGGCCATCGGTATCATATTGCCCACTTCCAGCAGACCGGGTTCAACGGCACCGTTCACCTCGAAGACATTCTTGGGAATCTCCACCACTGCTTCCTTGATCATTTCGCCGTAGCCATCAGTCGGTGAGAGCGTAAATTTGAATTCGTCGCCCGGCTGCATACCTGCAATCGCTTCTTCGAATTTCGGCAACAGCATCCCCATCCCATAGGCGAATTTCAGGGGTTGTCCGGGCTTCGACTGGTCGGCGATTTTGCCATCTACTTCGAGTTTGTAATCGAGTGCAACGAATGTGTTTTCTGAGATTTTCATAGTTTTAAAAATATTTAAGTTATTATTCCAAGTTCCAGGTACATACTAAATTACGGTCTCCCCATCCGGCATCTATCTTGGATACGTAAGGGAAGAATTTCGAGACCTTCGACCACGGGGCGGGAAATGCGGCTTCGGCCCGCGAGTAACTATGCGGCCACTCTCCTGCGATTTCAGCAGCCGTGTATGGTGCATTAATCACAATATCGGGCTTCGTTGCACACTCTTTCTTTATGGCCACCATTGCCTCCACAAATCTGTCCATCTCGTCTTTGCTTTCGCTTTCGGTGGGTTCGACCATAAACGTATCACGCACCGGAAACGAGAGTGTCGGCGCGTGAAAACCATAGTCCATCAATCGGCGTGCCACGTCGGCGACTTCCACCCCGTAATCGCGCTTGAAGTTTTGCAGATCGAGTATCATTTCGTGACCCACCCGTCCGTTCTCGCCACTGTAAAACGTGCGGAATTCGCTCTCTATTGCTTTTGCCATATAGTTGGCGTTCACGATCGCCATCTCCGTTGCAGCACGCATTCCTCTCTCCCCCAGCATCTTAATATAGCCATAGGTTATCGGCAACAGCATCGCACTTCCATATGGCGACGAGGCCACGGCCGTGATCCCGTCGCTTCCACCCACCTCTACTATCGAATGCGTAGGCAGGAATGCTGTCAAATGCGCGGCCACACACACGGGCCCAACGCCAGGACCCCCTCCACCGTGTGGCATCCCGAAAGTTTTGTGCAGGTTAAGGTGACACACGTCCGCGCCGATATATCCCGGATTGGTCAGGCCCACTTGCGCATTCATATTCGCTCCGTCCATATAGACTTGCCCTCCTGCATCGTGCACCGCATCTACAATTTCCCTTATCCGGCTCTCGAACACACCGTGGGTAGAAGGATATGTCACCATCAGCCCGCACAGCTCCGTCGCGTGCTCTTCGATGCGCGCCTTTAGGTCCTGCACGTCTATATTTCCTTTCTCGTCCGTTGCCACAGCCACGATCTTCATCCCTGCCATCGCTGCCGAGGCGGGGTTCGTTCCGTGGGCCGAAGCAGGGATCAGGATCACGTTCCGATAGCCCTGTCCGCGACTTTGGTGATATGCCCTGATTATCATCAAGCCGGCATATTCACCCGCCGCACCGGAATTCGGTTGCAATGTGCAGGCGGCCATTCCGGTAATCGTCGCAAGGTCTTTTTCAAGTTCGGCGATCATTTCCAGATAGCCTTCCACCTGATCTGCCGGCGCAAAAGGGTGTATGTTCTCGAATCCGGCCAGCGACAGTGGCATCATCGAGGCCGCCGCATTGAGTTTCATCGTGCAGGAGCCCAAAGGTATCATTCCGTTTGCCAGCGATATATCTCTGAGTTCCAACCTCTTGATGTATCTCATCAGTTCTGTTTCGCTCCTGTAGTTGCGAAAAACGCTTTCGGTCAAAATTTCGCTCTTACGCCTCAATGCCGCCACCGAGAACTCGCGGCGCGTCTTCACCTCCACATTTTTCGGCGCCTTGACTCCCATTGCGGCGGCAAAAATCGCCACCACATCCCTCACCTCGTCGGCCGTCGTCAATTCATCGAAACTCAGGCGCACCCGATTGCCCGCCGGTGGATAGAAAAAGTTGATTCCCTGCTCTTCGGATTCTTGCTTTATCACCGAAACCTCGGCCTCCACCTCCAGCGTATCGAAAAAGTTTTCCGAAGCCAACTCATAGCCCATTGCCTTGAGAGCTTCTGCGGCGGAGCAAGTGTGGTCATAAATATGTTGCGCTACTCTCTTCAACCCCTCTGCTCCCTGATACACAGCGTAAAATCCCGCCATCGAAGCCACCAGTGCCGATGCCGTGCAGATGTTCGATGTTGCCCTTTCTCTTTTAATATGTTGTTCGCGCGTCTGCAAAGACATCCTCAACGCCTTGTTTCCCAACCTATCCACCGACACACCTATGATTCTCCCCGGCATCGAACGCTTAAATGCCTCACGTGTAGCAAAATAGGCAGCACTCGGCCCTCCGAAGCCCATCGGTATTCCCCAACGTTGGGTCGAACCCACGGCAATGTCGGCCCCCCACTCCCCTGGCGAGCGCAACACTGCCAGTGCCACCACGTCCGCCACCGCCGTAACCAGTGCTCCTACCTCGTGAGCTCGCACTGTAAAAGTTTCATAATCACGCACATCACCGTTCGCAGCGGGGTATTGAACTATTGCCCCGAACTCGCGTCCGCTGAACTCATAATTCGCAAAATCATCGCTAACTATCTCTATCCCAAAAGGTTCCGAGCGAGTCAGCAATACATCCAGAGTCTGAGGAAAGATATTTTCATCCACAAACAACACGTTCCGTCCCGCAGCAACAGCTTCTTTCGACCTCAACGTCAGCATCATAGCCATCGCTTCGGCGGCGGCGGTACCTTCGTCCAACAGTGAACAATTCGCTATTTCGAGCCCTGTCAGCGACACGACGGCCGTCTGGAAGTTGAGCAGGGCTTCAAGCCTTCCTTGCGAAATTTCGGCCTGATATGGGGTATATGAGGTGTACCAAGCGGGATTCTCGAAGACGTTTCGCATTATCACCGCCGGAGTCCACGCCGGATAGTATCCCATCCCGATCAAAGAGCGCGCCTGCCTGTTCCGCGCTGACAACTCGGCAATATGCGCAGCAAACTCGGTCTCGCTCATTCCCTCTGAGGGCAACGCAAGTGGTTTTTTGAGGCGTATGTTCGCCGGAATCACCTCTCCCATAAGCTCTTCGACGCTTTCCACGCCGATCACTTCGAGCATCTCTTTCAACTCTTTGTTTTCCATTTCTTTCAATACTTAAAGCTGCTTCCGCCTATAAATTCTCTCAGGATCGACGTTGGCGGAATTTCGTCGTCAGGTATGGTAGAAAAGAAGTCCAACAGCTTCAAAAGCCTCTGAGCTTCACCATATTCGGGTATGTTATTAGGCACGCTCCTCAGCAGCGGCACCACGTAATTTTTCAGCACCGGTAGCTCGTAGAACAGCGAGGAGTTGAACATCACGTCGGCATTCTCCTGGAACGGGAAGATATATTTCTCCTCACCCCGCCTCACGCTTTGCCACCGCCGTAGTGTTGCCGAGGCGTCCGACCCGCGCATCACCGAATCTCTCACCATCCTGCGTATCAGCCTGTTATCTGTCGTCGGAATTCGCGAAAGATTGTCCATCGCAATGCTCGTCAGCGCCGACAGATAGATCCTGAATTTCAGATCGTCGCTCAGTGATTCGGTAAGCCGTGGGTTCAGCGCGTGTATTCCCTCCACGATCAGGATGCTCCCCTCACCCAGTTGCAACGGCGCCTCGTGCCACATTCGCTTGCCGGTAATGAAGTCGTAGTGCGGCACCGCGATGATCTCTCCCGCCACCAGTGCGCGCAAATGTTCGTTGAACGTCGCGTGGTCTATAGCGTCGAACGATTCGTAATCGTACTCGCCGTTGGCATCTCGCGGGGTCTTTTCTCGCTCCACAAAGTAGTCGTCCAACGACACGAGCACAGGGGTCATCCCCAGCACCCTCAACTGTATTCCCAGCCTCTTTGCCGTGGTAGTCTTTCCGCTCGACGAGGGGCCCGACATCAGCACCAGTTTCGTGCCGTGAAGCAGACTGGTCTCATAAATCGTGTCGGCTATGCTTGCAAGTTTCTTTTCGTGGAAGCTTTCGGCAATTTTTATCAGGTCGCTGGTTTCGCCGGCAGCAATTCGTTGGTTGAGTTGCCCGATGTTGGAGACCCCCACGATTCCCACCCAGGCGTTGTACTCCTGAAACACATCGAACATCTTCTGCTGCGGCACCATCTTGTTTAGCACCGTGGGGTCTGTCCGCTTGGGCACCGCTATGTACATACCTTTATAATATGGCCTCAAATCGTACAACCCAAGATAGCCGGTCGAGGGAGCCAATGCGCCATAGAAATAGCCGACCGTATCCCCAAGCGTGTAGAGCGAAACATAGAGCCTCGGCCGCGTCTCCAGCAGTGCGATCTTGTCCTCATAACCCAGTCGTGCATACTTCTCTCTCGCCTCGTCATAGAGAATCTTGTCGTGCTCTATGGGCATATCCGCCGCAACGATCTCCGCTACGCGCACCTTTATCGCCTCTATCATCTCCGCCGTAACATCCTCTATTCCCGATATTTCCGAGTAATATCCCCTTGACACCGAATGCCTTATGTAAAATTTCCGCTCTGGCCACAGATCGTGTACCGCCTTATTGAGTATGAAGAACAGCGTCCTCTCATACACCCTGCTCCCTTCGAAATGGGTAATATCAATGAATCTCACCGACGATGGCTCGAACAGTATGTACGTGAGCTCCTTGATCTTGTTGTTCACATAAGCCGCCAGCGGACGCCGCTCGCCTTCAAGCCCCACTTTATGCGCAATCTCCAACACCGACGTTCCCTGATCCACCTGGATTTCGTGGCCGGTGTTCTCGCAGATTATTCGTATTTTTTTCATATTTTTTTGCCGGTGTAAAGATACTCATTATATTTGCTCGGTAAAAGCAATTATAAATAATTATGAAGACAAAACTGTTTTTGATTTGTGCATTTGTGATCACTTGCACTCTGTTTACCGGTTGCGAAAAGGACGAGACGACAGGTTCGACCCAAATTGTACTGCCCGGCCTTAATGGCGAATATGACGACGCTCGCGTGACGATGACAGATTACGGAGAGAGCGATGTCAAGGGTCTCTATGTGACCCACCTCTATTTCGAGATGTTCTCGACAAAGAATTCTAAGATGCATTTGAACATCAGTCTCCTCACTTTCCACAACTCCAAGGCGTTCACTCCGGGCACCTACACATTCCCCTCGACGGGAACAGGCACTGCCACGTGTCAGATTATGGAGAGCACCAACGGCTCCATCGGGAGCGGTATCGGTGGCAGTGGCAGAGCAATCTCCGGCAAGGTAACTATTGCGGTTTCGGGCAGTAACTACACAATTACTTTCGATAACACGGTCGTACATTTTTTCGAGGGAGATATGGAGCCACTCTCTTTTGTCTACAAGGGAACAGTGGAGGATCTGGGAGAGTTCTCGGGCGTGGGCGATGCCACAAATCCCGAATATCCCGGCCGCAGTACCATCGAGGAGACGGTCAGCGGAACAAAGTTTCCCTATATGGATATGAGGATACAGTACGCAGGAGTTTTCGATAATATCCATCGCAACACTGTAAGTTTGATTACGGAGGTAAACGGAATCTATTGCGAGATAAATCTCGATCTCTACTCCGACACCCGTGATGTGAGCGGTACTTATATCGATATTCAGAGTACGGGCGGTCTTGTTGCAGGTACTTTTACCGGAGGAGTGTCGATGAGGACCGCCGACAGTGCTCAGAACGTGGGTTTCGAAAACGGCAAAGTGACTGTAGCCGAGTCGGGTGGCATATACACCATTACGCTGGAGGATGTTACCGGTGTGAACGGGGAGATGATATTAAACGGAACCTACACGGGCATCTGCTCCTATCTATACGAATAATATGAAGAAACTTATAGTTATTGTAGCCGCCATAGTAGTTTTCGTCGGCTGCAACCATTCGCCTCATCAGGAACGCATCGTGATCATCTCCACGAATGACATCCACTCTTCGATCGACAACTTCCCCCGTCTTGCCACCCTTGTCGAGCAACTTCGGGCTGAGAATCCCGATCAGGTTTTACTCTTCGATGCGGGCGACCGTTGGACAGGCAACCCTTTTGTGGATATCGCCGAGCGGCCTCTTTCGCCTGTTATCGAGTTGATGAACGAGCTTGGTTACGATCTTGCCACCCTTGGTAACCACGAGTTCGACTGGGGCCAGCCACTACTTCGCGAACGTATAGACGAGCTCTCCTGTCCTGTTATCTGTGCCAATATCGAGTCCGCTAACTCCGAACTGGGTTTTATTCCGCCCTATGCCATCGTGGAGATGAACGGTATCAAGATGGGGGTCGTGGGCCTCGTGACCAACTTCAATCAATTCAACCGCCCCGAAGGCAAGGTCGAACACTTCGACAGCCTCACCTTTCCCGACGTTTATAGGTCTGCTGCCAGATATCGTTGGTTGGCAGACAGTTGCGATCTTTTCGTGGGCCTCACTCATATTGGTCATCGTAACGACCTTACCCTTGCCAAGAACCTTCCCAGCCTCGACTTAATTATCGGCGGCGACTCCCACACTGTTGTCGATGAACCTGTTATGGTTGGTCAGACTCTTGTCACTCAGGCCGGTAGCAAATTGGCTTATGCCGGCATCACCACCATCACCCGCAACGGCGAGAACTTCTCCATAGATAATCACCTTGTCTCCCTCGATACCATCGCTGCCGCGCCGTACTTTCAACGAATGCTCGACCAGATCAACAATAACCCCACCCTACTCGCTCCCGTCGGCGAGACTGCCTCTGCTTTCGATGGTCGCGGGGTCGATAACCTCGTTACCGACGCTATTCGGGCCGAGATGCAGGCGGACGTTGCGCTTTACCACTCCGGCGGTATCCGTATCGACACTCTTTCGGGCCCCGTCAGCATAGCCGACCTCCACAAGATAGAGCCGTTCATTTCGGAAATCTACACCGTTTCGATGACTCCCGGCCAGCTAAAAGGTCTGCTCCTCGGCACTTTCAACGGTACCGACGGCCGTATGGCCCACCACGCCGACATTCTTCCTTCCGGCCTTCATTACACTTTCCTCACCGACGAATCGGGCGAGGCGACCGATGTTATCCTGAGCTTGCCGTCCAAACCGCTTTATCTTGTCGCCGTTCCCGACTACCTCTTTAAAAATTATCCGTTCGATCCGGCACTCGGCCCCATCCAGACCGGCCGCCTCGTCACCGACATCCTACGCGATTACATCACTTCCCATACCCCCGTCGAACCCGATAATGAAAGACGCATTGTAATTGAATAATTTTTCGTATCTTTGTCGCCCAAGTGTCTAATTTTTTTACATTAACGAGCGATTGCATCGCAAACCTGTAACACAATGAGTAACAACACACAAGCAGCCGTGGCTAACGAGAACTTCGATTGGGCGGCTTACGAAAGCGGTTCCGCAATTTACGACAAATCCAAAGAAGAGATCACAAAAGAGTACGATGACACTCTCTCCAATATCGTTGAGGGTGAGGTAGTTGAAGGTACGGTCATCGGTCTGAACAAGCGCGAAGCCGTGGTGAACATCGGCTACAAAAGCGAGGGCGTGATCCCCATCACAGAATTCCGCTACAACCCTGAACTCGCTGTAGGTGAGAAGGTTGAGGTATTCGTAGAGAGCGCCGAAAACAAAAAAGGCCAGTTGATCCTTTCGCACAAGAAAGCTCGCCAGCTAAAGAGCTGGGACAGAGTCAATCAGGCGATGGACAACGACGAAATTATCAAGGGTTACGTCAAGTGCCGCACTAAGGGCGGTATGATCGTCGATGTGTTCGGTATCGAGGCTTTCTTGCCTGGTTCTCAGATAGATGTGAAGCCCATCAGAGACTACGATATCTATGTCGATAAGACGATGGAGTTCAAGGTAGTGAAGATCAATCCCGAATACCGCAACGTGGTCGTATCTCATAAAGCGCTGATAGAAGCCGAGTTAGAGCAACAAAAGAAAGAGATCATCGGCAAGCTCGAAAAAGGTCAGATCCTCGAAGGAACTGTCAAGAACATAACATCTTACGGTGTGTTCATCGACTTGGGCGGCGTCGATGGTCTTATTCATATAACCGACCTGAGCTGGGGTCGCGTTACACATCCCGAAGAGGTCGTGGAACTCGACCAGAAGCTTAACGTCGTGATCCTCGATTTCGACGAGGACAAAAAGCGTATTGCCTTGGGTCTTAAGCAGTTAGCCCCTCATCCTTGGGATGCTCTGCGCAAAGACCTCAAGGTGGGTGACAAGATCAAGGGCAAGGTCGTCGTGATGGCCGATTATGGCGCATTCGTCGAAGTCGCTCCTGGCATCGAGGGCCTGATCCACGTTTCGGAAATGAGCTGGAGCCAGCACCTGCGCTCGGCACAGGACTTTATGAAAGTGGGCGACGAGATCGAAGCCGTGATCCTTACGCTGGATTATGACGACAGGAAAATGTCGCTGGGTACCAAGCAGTTGGCAGCTGATCCGTGGGAAGGTATCGAACAACGCTACCCCATCGGCAGCGTCCATACTGCCAAGGTGCGCAACTTCACCAACTTCGGCGTGTTCGTTGAAGTGGAAGAGGGTATCGACGGTTTGATCCATATCAGCGACCTGAGCTGGACAAAGAAGATCAAACACCCCGCAGAATTCACCCAAATCGGTGCTGATATCGACGTAGTGGTGCTGGAAATCGACAAAGAAAATCGTCGTTTGAGCTTGGGTCACAAACAGTTGGAAGAAAATCCCTGGAACCAGTTCGAGAATCAGTTCACCGTGGATAGCGTTCACGATGGCAAAATCACCGAACTGAACGACAAGGGTGCCGTGGTTTCTTTGGCAGAAGACGTAGAAGGGTTCGCACCTGCACGCCAGCTCACCAAGGAAGATGGTTCTACCCCGAAAGTCGGCGATACTCTGCCGTTTAAGGTTACGGAGTTCTCCAAGGGGACCAAGCGCATAATCCTTAGCCACGTTCGTACTTATGACGACGCAAAACGCGCTGCCGAAACTGCCGTGAAAGCCGAACGTAAAGCTGAAGCCGATCACGCATCGGCATCGGTCAAGAAGGTGAACGCATCGGTGGAAAAAACAACCTTGGGTGACCTTTCGGCATTGGTCGAACTGAAAGCCAATATGGAAGAGGCTGAAGCCAAGCCGGTTGAAGCGAAACCCAAGAAAGCTCCGGCCAAGAAAGCCGCTGCAAAAACCGAACCTACTGACGAGCCTGCTGAAGAATAGTGCGCTTCGAGGTTACCATACTCGGTAACGGCTCGGCGTCGCCTTCGGTAACGCGTCACCCCTCTGCTCACGCGCTAAATGTGCGTGAGCAGTTTTTTTTGATCGACTGCGGAGAGGGCACCCAAGAGCGATTACTAAGAGCAGGTGTCTCGCCATTAAAACTTAACGCAGTGTTCATAAGCCATATCCACGGTGACCACATATTCGGGCTAATCCCTCTGATGGCAAGCTTAGCGATGGCCGGTAAGCAGACTCCGTTGCAAATTTCGGGGCCTCCTGCGCTCGAAAGGTTGCTCGATTTTTTCACTCGCGACTTCGGATTACAACTCTCCTTTCCACTACAGTTTACCCCGATAGATACCACTAAGCACCGGCTCGTTCACGAGAACACATCGATGGAGGTTTGGTCTGTGCCGTTGCGTCATCGAGTACCCGCAACCGGCTATCTGTTTCGTGAGAAGCAGGATCCGGTCGGAACCATACCGCGCTCGTATGCCTATTTAAGTGACACTATGCCGTCAGCGAAGGCTGCGGAATTAATTCAAGGAGTCGATTTGTTATACCACGAAGCGACTTTTGCCGACACCGAACGCCATCTGGCGCGCAAGACCGGCCACTCTACCGCCACTCAGGCCGCAAAAATTGCACTCAAGGCCGGCGCAGGAAAACTCTTGCTGGGCCACTTTTCCACGCGGTATAAGGATCTCGAACTTATTCAAAACGAGGCCCGCACAATCTTCCCGGAAACCTATATTGCCACCGAAGGCACCACTTTCGGGATTCCGGTCGTTAAGAAATAGCAAAATCGTGCCGATTTTTTCAATTTTTGTGTCTTTTTAGAACACTCTGTTGGTCATTTTTGCTATCTTTGGTGCACCAAAAGACCAACTCAAAAATGAAAAAACTCTATACGGCTGCGCCGCTATTAGCGGCCATTACTTTTGTGGGCTGCTCATACGAAAAACCACTCCGATCTACCGAAAATCCCGTTGAATTTCGAGCCTCAATCAATCCCACCACACGAGCCAATGGAACAAGTTGGGAAACGAGTGACGAAATCGGCATATTTATGCTTCCTGGCGACGGCTCCAACGTGAAGCATATCCATACAGGCGAAGGGTTTTTCTCAGCCGATGACCAACCGCTATACTATCCCAAGGATGGTTCGGCTGTTGATTTTGTGGCATATTATCCCTACAGCGAGGAGATTGACGAAAGCCTCTATCCCATCGACATCACCGATCAAAGTGAACCTGCAGAGATAGATTTTATGTATTCTAACAACGCAGAAAACTACACTTCAGGGGTTCCGTTCCTGCAATTCCACCACCAACTGGCGCGGCTCGTGCTGAGCATCACTGCTGCAGAAGACGACTCTCTGGAAGGGCTCGCAGGAACGATCAAGGGACTGAAAACTGCAGGCACGTACAACCTCTCTACCGGAACCCTGTCACGGACCAACGATAGCGAGGCCGACATCGAGATGAGGATAGTTTCGACAACCGAACAAGTCGTCACATTGGAAGCTATCGTACTGCCTGAAAGCGATTTAGATTTCACTATCGACTTCACTTTTATAGACGGCTCCACCGCGACCCTTCCGATGACCGATGTTGCATATTCTAAGGGTTACGCCTATACCTATAACGTCTCCATCAGCGCTCAAGCCAAGGCTGTGGTAATCGACAATACCGACATTGTGGGTTGGATCGACGGTGGAAGCAGCGATCACGAAATAGAGAAAAAGCCCAATGGCAGTGGCACAGGTGAGTCTGAGGTATATTATTTGGAGACTTTCGGCACCGATAACGTCTACGCCTCGAAGCCAACGCTCGAAGCGTTCACCGGTTGGAGCAGCGGTGTTGCCGGCGTGAGCTACGTCAATTCAGGAAGCACCGCAGTGAATATTCGTTCGCAATCGGCCACTCCAACCAACCCCTATATGTGTTTTCCGCCACAAGTTGTTAGCGATCTCTCTATAGAGGAGTTACCCGCAAGCTATTCGGATATCGTTTTTTCGTGTGAACTGTTTTGTTCGTCCGGTTCGCTATCCAATCCCGTAAGATTTTTCGCCAATGGCACCGAGGTCTTTACGGATAGCCCCTCAACACTTACAGGCACGCCGGCACACGTCTCTTTAGAGCTGCCTGACGGCACCACTTCGATTCGGTTTGTGGTAGATCTCACTTTATCGCCAACGACCACCGTAAATGTCGATAATATTCAGTTGGAGGGCATCGCGGCAGATTAGACGGCTCCTTTTCCGTGGCAGTTCTTGTATTTTTTGCCCGACCCGCAAGGACAGGGGTCGTTACGACCGACCTTCTTCTCCACCTGAACGGGCATCGGCTTACCTTTGTCGCCGGAACCGGCAGCACGAGCCGCCTCCATACGAGAAGCGTGCAGGCGATTGACATCCACCTGGTTACGTTCGCGTTGCTGCTGCAGACCAGCCGCGTCACCAGGAGTACCGGCACGAACGGGAATGAAGCTCTTGTTCACGATGGCCAACACCTCGCCATTGATTTTACCCAACATCTTTGAGAACAGGCCGAACGACTCGAACTTATAGATCAACAGCGGGTCTTTCTGCTCGTAAGTGGCGTTCTGCACACTTTGGCGCAACTCGTCCATCTCACGCAGGTGCTCACGCCAATTGTCATCTATAGTAGTGAGCATCACGAGCTTGGCAAACTGCTTGTAAATTTCGTTGCAGTCGGTTTCGTAGGTTTTCTTCAAATCGACAGAGACGTTGTAGCCCAGTGTGCCGTTGGTGATGGGAATGCGGATGTTTTCGTACATCGCGCCCTGATCCTTGTAAACCTTGGAGATGATGGGACGGGCAACCTGAGCCACGGCCTGAGCGCGACGTTCGTAAGCGTTGCGTATATCGCTGACAATAAGCTCGGTAAGCTCTTTTTTATTAGTCCCTTTGAAAGCCTGCTCGTCGAACGACGGATGGACGGCGACAAGACGGATCAACTCGAAGCTAACCTCCTCGAAGTCGGCATCGGCGTAGTTTTCAACGAACTCCTCGGTGAAATCCCACATTATATTATTGAGATCCAACTCGATACGCTCGCCGAACAGTGCGTGGCGACGACGAGTGTAGATGACCGTACGCTGAGAGTTCATCACGTCATCGTATTGCAAGAGGCGCTTACGGATTCCGTAGTTGTTCTCCTCAACCTTCTTTTGCGCGCGCTCGATCGCACTCGACATCATCTTGGCCTGGATCACCTCGCCCTCTTCGAGCCCCATACGGTCCATCATACCGGCAATGCGCGCCGAGCCGAAAAGACGCATAAGATCATCCTCCAAAGAGACAAAGAATTGCGACGATCCGGGGTCACCCTGACGACCCGCGCGCCCACGCAACTGCCTATCGACGCGGCGACTCTCGTGACGTTCGGTACCGATGATCGCAAGCCCCCCCGCAGCCTTCACTTCCGGCGAAAGCTTGATGTCGGTACCACGACCCGCCATATTGGTCGCAATAGTCACCTGACCTGCGTGGCCCGCTTCGGCAACTATCTGAGCCTCAAGTTGATGTTGTTTAGCATTGAGCACGTTATGTTTGATTCCGCGAAGCTTGAGCATTCGGGAGAGGAGTTCGGAAATCTCGACAGAGGTCGTACCTACCAGAACCGGACGGCTCTCGGTAACAAGACGTGCAATCTCATCGATAACAGCATTATACTTCTCGCGCTTGGTCTTATATATAAGGTCTTCGCGGTCATCGCGGATAATTGGACGGTTGGTGGGAATGACGATAACGTCCAACTTGTAGATATCCCAGAACTCGGCCGCCTCGGTCTCGGCAGTACCGGTCATACCCGCAAGTTTGTGATACATACGGAAATAGTTCTGGAGAGTGATCGTCGCAAAGGTCTGCGTGGCGGCCTCGACCTGAACGCGTTCCTTTGCTTCGATGGCCTGATGGAGACCGTCGGAATAACGGCGACCGTCGAGAATACGACCGGTCTGCTCATCGACGATCTTGACTTTGTTGTCCATCACGACGTACTCGACGTCCTTTTCGAACATACTGTATGCCTTAAGCAACTGATTTACAGTGTGTACCCGTTCGGTCTTGATGGAGTAGTCGTTCACTATCTTGTCCTTGCGTTCGGCCTTCTCTTCAGGTGACGCGTCGGCTGCCTCCAGCGAGGCAATCTCCGAGCCGATGTCGGGCAACACGAAAAATCCCTCCTCCTTGAACGTACGCGACAGGTTTTCGTGACCCTTGTCGGTGAGTTCCACCGAGTTGAGTTTCTCGTCGATAACAAACCACAGATCGTCCGTAATTTCGGGCATCCGCTTGTTGTTGTCAGCCATATAGGTGTTCTCGGTCTTTTGAAGCAACGTGCGCACACCCGTTTCGCTGAGGAATTTGATCAACGGCTTGTACTTTGGCAACCCTTTGTGGGCGCGTAGGAGCAGCACTCCCGCCTCGTCCATCTTGCCCTCACCGAACAGGCGGCGCGACTCTGAGACAAGTTTTGTGACCTCGGCCTTTTGCAGATTATAGAGTTGTTCGATGGGAGTGCGGTAGTCGTCGAACAGCTGATCGTCGCCCTTAGGCACCGGACCGGAGATGATCAGTGGAGTTCGAGCGTCGTCGATCAACACGGAGTCCACCTCATCCACTATCGCGAAGTGGTGCTTGCGCTGAACAAGGTCGTCCGGCGAGATAGCCATATTGTCGCGCAGGTAGTCGAAACCATATTCGTTGTTCGTACCGAACGTAATATCGGAAAGATAAGCTTTTCGACGAGCCGCCGAACCGGGCTGGTGGCGATCGATGCAATCGACGCTGAGGCCGTGGAATTCATACATCGGGCCCATCCACTCGGAGTCGCGGCGAGCCAGATAGTCGTTCACCGTGACCATATGTACTCCCTTGCCAGCCAGAGCGTTAAGGAACACAGGAAGAGTTGCGACAAGAGTCTTACCCTCACCGGTCGCCATCTCGGCAATGTTACCCTTATGGAGAGCTACCCCACCGAACAACTGCACATCATAGTGCACCATATCCCAAGTGACAAGGTTACCGCCTGCCTGCCAGCTGTTTTTATAAACGGCCGAGTTACCCTCGATCGTCACGTAATCCTTGGAGGTCGCAAGGTCACGGTCGTGCTGGTTCGCTGTCACGCGGATCGTGGGGTTCTCGGTAAAGCGCCGCGCCGTCTCTTTCATAACTGCGAAAGCTTCCGGCAATAACTGATCGAGCATCTCTTCGATCTTTTCGTCGATACGTTTCGTGAGCTCGTCGATCTCCCTGGCCATCGCCTCCTTATGGTCGAGAGGAATACTTCCCGCGTCGATATCAGCTTTAAGGGTTGCGATACGGCCCTCCTCAGGAGAGATGTACTCGGCTATGGAAGAGCGCATTGCAGCTGAACGATCGCGCAGTTCGTCGTTAGTAAGCCCCTCCAAAGTCGGGTATATTTCAAGAGTTTTTGCCACATAAGGTTCGATCATTTTGCGGTCGCGATCGACCTTAGAGCCGGCAAAAAATTTAATTACAGAAGTCAGTACACTCATATTTTTTCGCAAAAAATTATCTGGTAAAGTTACAACATTTTTTTGATTTCACTACGACAAATCCTGCATTCGGCACAAGCTCCGGTCGCGCAATATTCGTTTTGAAGCTCAAGCAACGCCTGACTCTCGAACGCATTCCAAGCCTCGCAACCACCGAGATACCAGCCGGCAAGCTTGATATTCTGTTCTGCGGGAATGGTCTCCAACAAGGATAACGCCCTGTCACACAGCTCTTCGGCACCAGTCTCCCTGCCATAAGCGAACATCAACGGCGCCACCATATTGATGCCCACCAAACGAGCCTTATTTCGGCCGATACCATCCGGAGTCATAAATAACGTCTCTACCTGCTCGGAATTGTGGCAGGCCAGCATTCCGTCCAGCATAAAATCTTTCTTGCTCAGAAGCGCGGCAATCTGCTCAAGTCTTAATTTGGGGTGATTCACGGGACGAAGTTTGGTCAGATCCCACTCGCCTAAGCGAAGAGGGACTATAGAATATTTGGCTGCCAGATGGCGAAATTCTTCCATTCGCGGATCGTCCGGCTCAAGAAATCCGCCACCGCCAAGCAACAGAGTCTCAACTCTTTGAGGCGAACTTTTTTCGCGCGAGATCATCACCGCCGTCACCCTTGAAGCCAGATCGGTGAAAGCCCCCTTGTTGCGATCGCCGCCCATAGCGGAAAGCAGCAGAACGTGGAAAGTTTGGTTCCAGTCTTGCCGCGCTGCCTCGAAAATCTCCATCACACGACCGGTCTTGCGCTTAAGCCGCTCCACAAGCAGAGAGGTAAACAAGCTTGTTCGCCAGGGTCCCTCCATCGCGGTGATCTTTCCGGCACATCTCTTTTCACTCGCCCCTTTACGCAGAGTATCGTAATATTCAGTCAGTTGTGGCGCTATGTCATATTGGATTTGCGGCACTAATTTGTCAATTTGGCCGGGCGCCTGTCGCGAAAACCCATCCAACACCGGTTGCATTTCCCGCTCGACAACTCTCAGGATCGCCCCGTCGGGCACAGTCGTTTCGCTTCCTACCGCCACGCTTCCTCTACGCCGCTCGCCATCCACTATCGTCTCTACTGCGAACCAAACCCCCTTATCGTCAGAGAGTTCACCCTCTGAAATCACCTCGATCTGCTCGCCGCCAACGCCAACGAAACTGCCGCCGGTCAGCCGACCTGCCCGCCAAATCAAATTCAGAAGCGCCGAGTGTCCCATACCTCTTTATAATAGGCCAAGCTCTAATTTCGCCTCGTCCGACAGGTGCGATTTATCCCACGGCGGATCGAAAGTGAGCGTCAAATCGACCTCCCTCACCCCTTCGACTCCTGCAACGGCATTCTTAACATTTTCCACCAGCGTATCGGCAACGGGACAATTGGGAGCCGTGAGTGTCATCGTAACGTGAGCCACGCCGTCGGGCTGATAATCAATGTCATAGATAAGACCCATATCGTAAATGTTCACCGGGATTTCGGGATCGAAAACGGCCTTCAGCGCGGCGACAATAGCCTGCTCGACGTCCAGTATTTCGCTTGGTGTCATTGATCCGAGGCCGCCTCCATCGGCTTGTTCTCTAACGCTAATGCGTACATTCTCATCTGTTTAACCATCGCGGCAAGGCCGTTTGCTCTCGTAGGCGAGAGATTTTCGCGCAAGCCGACACGATCAATAAAATAGAGGTCTGCATCGAGTATTTCGCGCGGAGTCCGACCATTCAACACTTTGATAAGAAGCGAAATAATTCCCTTAGTGATTATTGCGTCGCTGTCCGCAGAAAAATAAACCCGCCCATCCTCCATCTTCGCGTCGAGCCAAACCCTTGACTGACACCCATTTATTGCGTACTGCTCGGTTCTATGCGCGGGATCTATGGGAGGTAGCGCGTTACCTAACTCGATGAGGTAGTTGTACTTGTCGAGCCAGTCATCGAATATGGCAAAATCGGCGATTATCTCGTCTTGCAGTGCGTCAGTTTCCATATTCGAGGCTCAATTTGTCGTTATCCATCATCGGCAGTGTAACGCCTATTAGATATGCTATCGTAGGTGCAACTTGCACCATATCAACCGGTTCGGTAATATGTATAGCAGGAATTTGCCAACCCCAAAACATCAGCGGCACGTGGGTGTCGTAATCATACATAGAGCCCGAAAGGCTCTTGGTACCTTCGCGCTCCTCCACCCATCCGGGCATCAGATTGAGCACCACATCGCCACCACGTCGCGGATAGAAACTACATTGCATCTGGCGACCCCAACCCTCACCGAAATAGCCTCCGCTCAGCGCCGTGGCCGTCAGCACGTGCGAAACACCACGGAATTGCAATGCGAAAGTCGCCGCACGAGTCTGCACGTCGGAAAGATTCAAACCCTTCTGGTACACTAAGTTACGATTCAGATATATCTCCCTGTCGATGCAGTCGATCACCCACTCTCCGACACCGAATTGCGCACCCAAAAAGCTGTTCAAAATTGTCCGGAATTGTGCAACGTTAAAGCGATCTCTGATACCCTCGCCAAGGCCGTGGTCGGCCGTTACAACAAACAGCACATCAGAGAGTTGCACCTTTGCCAGGATCGCTTTCGCAAGCCTTCCAAGGTCAATGTCGAGACGATACACCATATCCTCCACCTCCATCGAAGCGGCGCCATAAGTCTCACCCACCCAACGCGTGGGGTCGAAGCAAATCGTGAGAATGTCCGTCGCATCATCCTGACCAAGCTTTTCTTCGGCCACCAGTCGCGTCGCAAAATCGACCATAAGGGTGTTGCCAAACGGGCTATGTGTCAATGCATTATAATTATCGAACTTGCCGATTTTCTTACCCGTTCCACCGGCAAAAATCGTGTTACTTTTATTGATGTATTGTCCCTTTGGACGGGCCATCGACCAACCCTCTTCACGATATTTACTTGCCTCACGATCAGTGTTATAGGCCACAATCCAAGCCGGCAGGCGATCCGCATAATAAGTAGAGGTGTGCCACGTAGCGCGACCTGCCTCCATCCAATACGCGCGACCTCGCTGGCCTCCAGCCACCACTGCAGAAATGGGGTCACCGGCAACACTAATCACCTTACTACCAGGCGAATGATCGAGCAATCTATCGCCCAACGTCGGCATTACCAAATGTAGCGGAGAGTGGGCTCCCTCGCCCGCACCCGTACCCAAACCCTGCTCGGAAGGGTCGGCCGTGAGATCCACGCGCCCATTGGTCACATACTCAATCCACGCAGGCGCCACGACCCCGTGCATCGACGGTTCGGCACCCGTGGTCAGTGTGGCCAATCCGGTCGGTGTATTTGTCTGCATATAAGAGTAATAAGCAGCATCAAAGGTCATCCCCTCGGAAGCAAAACGCGCAAAACCCTCGTCGGAAAGATTCGGGCCGAAACGCTGCAACAGGTTCCACGATACACCACTAACTACTACATTTACAACAAGTTTAGGCTTTTTTTGCGCCTGCCCCACAATGGGCAGCACCAAGAGTAGGAGGGTTAGAATTTTTCGCATCTGCAAATTTAGTCAAAAAATTTAATTTCATCACTCAAATCGAGCTCCGGATGGCGCGCAGCAAGCTCTCGGATCTGCTTCAACATTGACTTTCTGAACTGATTATGTTCTTGAGTGTCAGGATTAAACGGGCGATGCCGGATCGCTCTGGCGATATTTTCGACCTCGCCTATGAGCCGACGTGTAGCCTCGTCGAAAGCTGCGGTAGAGAATTTTTCCCACACGTAGCCCACCGCCTCGGTCGAGGGATGCGCAAGGTCGGCGCCATAAAAACGGTAGTCACGCAGATCATCGTTAAATATCTCATAGGCAGGGAAATAGATCGCATTTTCATAGCGCTCTACCAACTCGCCAATCGCTACACGAAGCACTGCTTTACTGAGTGAATTCTCCTCGAAACCATCCTTGAGATGACGCACCGGGCTGAGCGTAAAGATCACCTGTTTGCCCGCGAGCACCCCGGTGCCGGTGGGCTGTTTGTCCTCCAGAAGTGCAGAAAACCGCTCCACGATCTCTTCCACCCCTAATCGCCGACGCGTGAACAAATTGGCCGGACGCCGCTCGCAATTTGCAACCACTTTACCATCAAGCTCATACACCCAGGCTGTACCGAACGTTATCAACACATAATCGGCCTGCCTAAACGATTCGATATCACCCTTTTCCAGTGCATCGGCTATCGAAAACGGATTGTATAACACGCCCGTGGGGTTCGTCTCGATGGGAAATTTCGCTCTCCGCAACCACTCGGCAATACGCTCGGCAAAGCACGAGCCCACCGAAAAACCACGACGTCGGTGGTCGATCTTAAGCTCCCACGGTGCCACTTCTATCTCCGTCCGAAATTTCATAATTCGCGCAAATATAGTGCAAGGCGAGTGAAAAGCCAAGTTTACTTGAGATTTTCCGAGCCGCAGCCTATATTGCTTGTTGAAAACAAGAAAAATAACTATTTTTACACCATTATGGAACTAAAAGCGTGCTGTAAAATAAATTTGGGCCTGCGGGTCGTGCGGCGAAGAGACGATGGTTTTCACGACATAGAGACCGTGATGGTACCTGTTCGTGGCTTATATGATGAGCTGGTCGTCAAGCCATTGGACTTTCTGCCGACCACTCCTCCGCCCTATCCCGCGCCGGCGTTTCCCTCATCCCTGAATTCGGTTTTGGAGGTCACGGGCGCCGAGCTCGATTGTCCCCCCGAACAGAATATTTGTATGCGCGCGCTAAGGCTCGTTCAGAAGGAGACGGGCATCGGCGAGGCGCTCATACGACTACATAAGATCATACCTTCAGGCGCCGGTCTGGGAGGAGGATCGGCAGATGCGGCGGCTGTGCTACTCGCTTTGAATCAGGAGTTTGTGCTGGAACTTTCAGACTCCGAACTCGAACGCCTTGCCGCGCAATTAGGCTGTGACGTTCCGTTTTTTATTCGCGCTCTTGCAGGCTCAGGCCTTGTCGGAACGCAGCTTTGCACCGGTCGCGGTGAAATTCTCACACCTATGGAAATCGACCTTTCCAGCCTCTGGCTTGTGATTGCAAAACCCCAAGTGTCAGTCTCCACTGCCGAAGCTTATGCAGGCGTAATCCCGCAAAAAAACATCTTGCCTCTACCTGAAATCCTGCGACAGCCTGTTTCCGAATGGCGTGAACTGTTGGTTAATGACTTTGAACTCAGCATTTTAGAGCGTTATCCGCAGATAGCTGCACTCAAAAATCTGCTCTATGACGAAGGCGCTATATACGCTTCTATGTCGGGTTCCGGATCGGCTGTTTTCGGTCTTTTTGCCCATCGCCCTACACTCGATACCCAACTCGATATCGCCGCAGAGCTTGGCCCAGTTTTTGTCCATATAGAAAAAATTACCTAATTTTGACCAAATTCAAAGACTATGACAAACGACAAAAACGACTACGAATACACTGGTGATCAGGATAATACGATCGACTGGAATTTCACCGGCGGCAATGAAAATCGAGGCAATGAGGGCGAACCGTATGTCAATTTGACAGGTGAAGGCGACATTTCGTCAGTCGGCGATCAGGACAGTGACGAGGCAAACATCGACGGCGAACTTGACGAGGCAGAGTCTGACAAGGCTGCCGAGTGGCGCGACAAATACACGCGTCTGGTGGCCGAATACGACAACTATCGCAAACGCACCAACAAAGAAAAAATCGACCTGATAAACGCTGGTGGTGAGGATGTTGTGCGCTCGCTGTTGGAGGTGCTGGACGATATGGATCGCGCACTTGACGCTATCGCTAAAACCGATGACATCGAATCGGTTAAACAAGGTGTATCCCTGATAGACAACAAGTTAAGAGGCGTACTTAAAAGCCACGGTCTGGCTGAAGTGGAAGCGATGGGCGGCGAGCTCGATACCGATGTGCACGAGGCCATTGCTCGCATCGAAGCCAAAGAAGAGGCCCAAAAAGGACGAATTATGGATGTAGTGCAGAAAGGTTATCGCCTGCGCGATCGCATCATCCGACACGCAAAAGTCGTTGTCGGACAATAAGTTACACTATACAAATGGCAAATAAAAGAGACTATTACGAGGTGCTGGGCGTCGCCAAAACCGCCACGGCAGATGAGATAAAAAAGGCCTACCGTCAGGCGGCCATCAAGTACCACCCCGACAAAAATCCGGGCGACAAAACTGCCGAAGAGAAATTCAAGGAAGCCGCTGAAGCTTATGACGTGCTGTCCAACCCAGACAAAAAGGCACGTTACGACCAGTTCGGGCACGCAGGAATGAGCGGTGCGGGAGGATTCGGGGGCGCAGGTGGCTCAGGCGGAGGAGCTTACGGCGGCGCAGGTGGATTCACGATGGAGGATATTTTCCGCAACTTCGGCGACATTTTCGGAGGTCACTTCGGCGGCGCTTACGGCGGATTCGACGACGATTTCGGAGGCAGCTTCGGCGGAAATTATGGAGGGGCTTATGGTGGCGGTACACGGCGTGTCAATCGCGGATCGGATCTTCGCGTGAAGGTGCGACTGACGCTCAAAGAGATTGCTCACGGCACCACTAAAAAACTGAAAATAACCAAGTTAATACCTTGCGACAAGTGCGGCGGGACAGGCGCAAAAACCCCGGATTCATACAAAACCTGCCCCACCTGCAACGGCACAGGGGTCGAAACCAAGACCGTGAACACGTTCTTCGGACGGACCCAAACCTCGCAGGTATGCCACACCTGCGGCGGAACCGGCAAAGTGATCACCGAACCTTGCGAAAAGTGTAAGGGTGAGGGAGTTGTGAAGGCAGAAGAGGTTGTCGAAATTCGTATTCCGGCAGGCGTCGGGGAAGGTATGCAGCTGACTATCAGCGGAAAAGGCAATGCAGCGAGACACGGCGGGGTGAACGGCGACCTGTTGGTTATTATAGAAGAGGAACGCAACCCCGAACTGCAACGCGACGGAACCGATCTGCTTCATAATCTGAATATTACGGTGACAACGGCATTGCTTGGCGGCTCTGCCCAGGTGCCCACGGTAGATGGAAAGGCCAAGATCACCATCGACGCCGGAACCCAGGCAGGTAAGGTTTTGCGCCTGAAGGGCAAGGGCTTGCCAGACGTAAATGGTTATGGTACAGGCGATTTGCTGGTAGTTATAGACATTGCCGTTCCAACCAAACTCTCGGCTGAAGAGAAAAAATTGGTCGAAGAGTTGGCCAAAAAACCGAGCTTCCAAAAAGCACCCAGCGGCGCCAAAACGGGAGGCATTTTCGAGCGAATAAGGAGCTTCAGACGCGGTACCTGATGTTTGGGGATTCTCGCCAGATGGGTAATATTAGGAATATGTACAGCAATATCGAAATAGAAAAATGGCAGGACAACGTGCCGGATTTCTATGATTATATAAGTAAATACTGATATGGCACTTTTTTTCACACAACGCAAGCCGCGAGGATTCGACTATAAACCAAGGTTTTACGACCCTGAAGTCGAGGCACGTGAGGAGCGAAAACGAATAGTTTTGGGAGAAAAATACAAGGCACCGGCAAAGGCGGGGACGGCAAGCGATGGCAGTTCGGGCGAAGGGAGCGATTACGTTCCGGGAGCCTTTCTGCGCGAACATATTGCGGCGCGACGAGGAAACGCGCACGTGGCCGACCAAATGCGAAAAAGGCGCCGGAAAGAGCGGAGTGTGGTTGTGTCGTTGGGAGTGCTTGTTCTCATTGGATTGATTATCTGGATGTTATATTTCAAGTAGACTGGCGCCGAATGTCCTCTCGTATCAAACTTTTGCCCGATTCCGTCGCGAATCAGATTGCCGCCGGAGAGGTGGTAAATCGCCCCGCATCGGTGGTTAAAGAGTTGATGGAGAACGCGGTAGACGCCGGCGCGAAGAGTGTTACGCTCAATTTCCGGGACGGCGGTCGCGAGCTCATTCAGATCAAGGACGACGGCTGCGGGATGACTCCTCAAGACGCGCGGATGGCCTTCGAGCGCCACGCAACGAGTAAAATCGCCTCGGTAGAAGACATTTACACGCTAATGACGTTCGGATTTCGTGGCGAAGCATTGGCGTCGATCGCCGCCGTGGCACAAGTGGAGATGCACACACGAACAGACGATCAAGAACTTGGTACCCAGATCATTATCGACGGCGGAACGTTTCGCGGACAAAATGCTGTAGCTGCTCCCGGTGGGACACAAATCTGGATACGCAATCTGTTTTACAACGTGCCCGCGCGCAAGAAATTCCTCGACAAAGGTTCCACTGAATCGGCGCACATTATCTCTGAATTTCAGCGTGTTGCACTCGCCCATCCCGATGTTGCGTTCCAACTTTTTCGCGACGATGCTCCCCTTTACAACCTGCCCGCCGGCTCTCTTCATCAGAGGGTCGTGGGAATCGTTGGCAAGGCCGCGGCGCCCAAGTTGTTGGAGGTGTCGGTCCAGACATCTATCGCGCGCGTGAGAGGTTTCATTGGTCGGCCAGAATCGGCCCGTCAGCGTATCAGGGAACAGTTTTTGTTCGTCAATGGGCGTTTTTTCAAGAGCACGTTTTTCCATAAGGCGATCATTCAAGCCTACGAAAAGTTGATTCCGGCTACGGTTCAGCCTCCATATTTTCTGTACCTCGAAGTCGATCCGGACGGCATAGACGTGAACGTCCATCCGCAAAAAACGGAGGTGAAATTTTCCGATCAAAGCGCTGTATGGCAAATAATTAACGCTGCAGTAAAGGAGACCCTTGCAAAGAGTGGTGCCGTACCGATGATGGATTTCGACACCGCCGACCGACTCGAAATTCCGGTTCTGGACGCCCGCACACACACTTATCATACGCCTGTCAGGGAACCTGCCGTTGTGCGGACGCCTGATTATAACCCGTTTACAGACTACAAGACCTCTACGGCAAGCCACACACACGAGAGGAGCGAGATTGACCTCTCGCGTGAAATATCCGCGCAACCAGAGCCGCGGACCTTGCACGAAGAACCGGCCGGCTTTTCGCACATCACCCCTCTCGGAGAGGGTTATGCAGTGGCGCTTTTCGGCACGCGGTTTGTGGCTATCGATCTCAGGCGAGCACGAGAAGCAATGCTGTTCGAACGGCTGGAAAAAATGTTACAGAACGGGCACAGTGCCACCCAGCAACTTCTTTTTCCGGAACGGATGGCCCTTTCGGCCGACGACGCCGGATTGTTGAAAGACCATTCGGAAGAGTTCGCAGCGCTCGGTTTTGATATCCGTTCGGCAGGTGAACATAGCATTGAAATTGCCGGCACCCCGCCTGACACCCCTTTGGAAACACTTGACGAGGTGATATATGAAATGCTCGACTCGCTCAGAGACGGAACCTTTTCAGGCGAGACAGCAAGGCGACAGCGACTCGCAGCAGTAATGGCACACGCAGGAGCAAGCGCCGCAAAAACCGCAAAACTCACCGCCACCGAGCTCGAAACGCTTCTCAAAGCCTTTGGCGATGCCGGCACACCCGCATACACCCCCGCCGGTAAACGGACAATGACAGAAATCACGATAGAAGAGATAAAAAATAAGTTATGAAAGCAGTACGTAATTTACTGATCATCAACATTGCACTGTGGCTCGTCACCTGGCTGGCGTCGCGACTGCAAAATCCCGGCCTCGAAAACATTCTCGGATCGTTGGCGCTCTATCCGATCGGTAGCGGGCTGTTTCACTTTTGGCAACCGGTGACTTATATGTTTATGCACGCGGGATGGGAGCACATAATCTTTAATATGTTCACCCTGTGGATGTTCGGGCGTTTCATTGAGCACGACCTCGGCAGCCGTCGCTTCCTGACATATTATATGGTATGTGGAGTCGGCGCAGGGCTCATCCAACTGCTCGTGTGCTACCTCACCGGCAGTGGATACGCCACTGTGGGTGCTTCGGGAGCCATTTACGGGCTATTGCTGGCGTTCGGAATGCTCCACCCCAACGACATAATTATGCCGCTCATACCGCCCATACCGATGAAAGCGAAATGGGCAATCCTGATCTTTTGCGCAATCGAACTTTTCCTGGGTATTCGGGGATCGATATTTTCGGCAGACAATATTGCCCATTTCGCCCACCTCGGAGGCGCGCTTTGGGGATTTATCCTACTGACTGTCTGGAAGAAACAACATAGAAACAGATGGCGCGGCGTGAACTGATATATCGCGATCCCAACAACCGCCGGCAGCGCCATAAACGCCGACACGAAGAGGCAAAAAATTGTCGTCGCTTTTCGATTGTCGATTGGGTAATGATGGTGTTTTCTGTTGCAGTGGCTATTGGGGTAGTTGCCTCGTGCCTCGCAAGGTGGATACATCCGGCCTCTTATGGGTTTATGTCTGCGGCAGGGCTCGTTGTACCGGTATTTTTCGTGGCCAATTTTTTGTGCCTTCTGTATTGGGTAATTCGCTGGCGCATAGGAGTTTTTCTTCCGCTCGCAATCTTCATAGCAGGTCTCTTCGGGGTGACTATGTTTTTCAAGCCCCACCTTACCCAAAGCTATGCAAACTATACTCAGGATCGCTCTTTAGTGAGCGTAGCCACGTATAACGTTCAGGGTATGATGCGCACAGTTCAGGGTTCTTCGGGGCGCCTGAGGTCGAGTATGCGTGAAGTGATTTCGGTGGTCGATTCGCTGAGGACGGACATTTTGTGTATGCAGGAGTTCCAGTCCACGCGCCAAAATCCTGCATCGCGTTTCGAAGACGCACTACCCGTATATAACTATAAGAGAACGCATTTCAACATTCGCAGTACCGAGATCGACCACGGTTGGGGCAATGCTATTTATAGTAAATTTCCGATCGTGAACTCAGGTCATATCGATTTCGACGGGACGAACAATTCGATCCTTTGGGCCGACGTTGCAGTGAATCGCGACACGATTAGAGTGTTCAATGCCCACCTTCAGACCACCTCCATCAAAGCCGGCGACGAACAATATATCGCCCAGCTGGGTTTCGTGGGAGATAGTACCCGCACCACTCGTGCCCGACAGTTGCTTTCGAAGCTCACTCACAACTACATCATCCGCGCCACTCAGGCCGACACGCTGGCTACACGAATTGCCGCTTCGCCCCATCCCGTCGTGGTGTGCGGCGACTTCAACGACACGCCTATGTCTTACTCCTACAACCTCATTGCGCACCACCTTAAAGACAGTTTTCGCGAGGCAGGGCAGGGTTATGGTTACACTTATCGCGGATTTTTCAACCTTATGCGCATCGACTTCGTTCTCCACTCCCGCTCGCTCGACGCTGTGGATTACCTGTCACCTTCGTTCGACAACTCCGACCACAATCCCGTTCTGGTGAGATTAAGGTTTTAGGGGCGCATCGTGCTTATACTTGAAGATCAAGGCAAAGACGATGGCGACAACAAGGGCATAGGCGGCAAAAACATACCAGGCAGTGCTCCAACCGGCAATCTGATCGAGAGTTGTCTGGCGAGAGAAAACAAAGTGATTAACAACCAACTGCGCACCCAAAGTACCGATCGTTGCTCCGAAGCCGTTTGTCATCATCACGAATAGCCCCTGAGCCGAAGAGCGCACCTGCGGATCGGTCTGCTGATCGACGTATAACGAACCGGAAATGTTGAAAAAGTCGAACGCGATGCCATAAACGATCATCGAAAGCACGAACATCCACACCCCGGCACCCGGATCTCCGGCGCCGAAAAGTCCGAATCGCAGCACCCACGCTCCCATTGCAATAAGCATAACCCGCTTAATCCCAAATCGCCGTAAGCAAAACGGTATCAGCAGGATACACAGTGTTTCGGAGATTTGCGAAAGCGAGATCAACGCATTGGCATTGTTTGCGCCCCATCTACCTGCAAATTGAGGTATCTCCCTGAAAGTGTTGATGAAAGGGCCTGCAAAGCCGTTGGTAATCTGTAGCGAAACCCCCAGCAACATCGAAAAGATGAAAAACACCGCCATCTTTCTCTGTTTGAACAATTTGAAGGCGTTGAAATTCAGCACTGCCGTCAGCGGATTTTTGTCAATGGAGCGATTTACCGGAATTTCTGGCAACGTGAAAGCATAAATCCCCAACGCGAGGGCCAAAACTGCCGAAAAGACGAATTGATGGGGCTGGGTTTGGATCGACTCACCGCCGAAACGCATAAAATTAGTACCCAGCATCGCACAGATGAACCCTACAGTGCCGAACACCCTGATGGGCGGAAAAGCCTTGACAGGATCCAGTGTCGCTTGATTCAACACACTGTACGCCACAGAGTTAGAGAGCGCTATCGTGGGCATATAGAAAGCCACGCTCATCGCATAGAGCCCGAACAAAGTTCCAAACTCCGGCGCCGCCCCGGCCGTCAGACCATAATAACCTGCCGCAGCCATAAATCCGGCAGCCAACAAATGACACAGCCCCAACATCTTTTGTGCCGGCACCCAGCGATCCGCAATGATCCCGATCAAAGCGGGCATAAAAAGTGAAACTATTCCCTGCACGGCATAGAATATCCCGATCCGTCCCGCCAGTCCCACACCTGCAAGATAGGTTCCCATAGATGTCAGGTACGCCCCCCACACGGCAAATTGAAGGAAGCTTAGAACGGTAAGTCTGAATTTTATTCCCATAATTTTTGCAGTATTAAAAATAATACTCTAATTTTGTCACATCATTGAGCTATGGTGTAATGGTAACACTGCAGATTCTGGATCTGCCTTTCTTGGTTCGAATCCAGGTAGCTCAACTCAGCGAGTACGAGTAAAACGAGTACGAGCGATCTCATCGACCGAGCGCCGACCGTTGCCATAGGCAGGGAAGGCATCTCGCGAGGGAGATAACCAAACAAACTAAGCACGGCAAAGTCGCAGTATCTCTGCGACTTTTTTTGCGTCGATATTTCTCCCCTCACCCAGAACCGTTCCGCGCGTGGTGAAGCGGTGAACGATTTCGTCGATAGTTTCGGAGCCAACGTTCAGTTCACACAGCCTCGTAGCCAGGCCCAGCGAACGAAAAAACTCTTCGGTGCGCGCAATCGCAAAATCGGCTCTCTCAGCTTTGGTCCCGTCCACGATTCCCCATACCCGCTCACCATATTGAACCAACTTGTCGAGTTTTTGCGCCTTCATAACCTGAAGCAACGCCGGCAGAATGATCGCCAGAGTTTGGCCGTGAGAAATTCCCTCCAACGCCGTCAGTTCGTGCCCGATCATATGGGTAGCCCAGTCCTGCGACACACCCAGCGCGATGAAGCCGTTAAGACCCATAGTCGCTGCGAGCATATAGTCAGCCATCGCGTTGTAATCGTGCTTGTTGGCGTGGATCTTCGGGGCGGTTTCGATCAGCGTCAGCAGAACCCCCTCGGCCCATCTGTCCATCAGCGGCGACTGGCCGGCGGTGGTCATATATTGCTCCATCACGTGCACGAAAGTGTCGCAAATCCCGTAAGCGATCTGCTCGTCGGGCAACGAAAACGTAGTTTCCGGGTCGAGAATCGAGAATTGCGGATTTTGGCTGTAGAACGCAAATTTCTCACCCGTGGCATCGTTAGAGATCACAGCACCACTGTTCATCTCCGAGCCCGTCGCCGGCAAGGTCATAACCGTCCCCATCGGCAGCATCTCGCCCAGCAGGTTGCCGTTCAACACAATGTCCCAAGGATCGGCAGCGTTGCGGATCGACGAGGCTATGAGTTTCGTCGCATCAGCCACCGAGCCGCCACCGACTGCCAGCAGATAATCCACGCCCTGCTCTTTTCCAAGATTGATGGCCCGCCGCAGGGTTTCGACACGCGGATTGGGTTCGATGCCCCAGAATTCGATGAACTCACGCCCCGCAAGAGCCTGAGTCATCTGGTCATAGACTCCATTTTTCTTAACGCTACCGCCACCGAACGTGACCATCAGTTTTGCTCCCGCCGGTATTTCCTGTGGCAGTTTCGCTATCGTTCCACGCCCGAAAATCAGTTTAGTCGTGTTTTGGAAAGTAAAGTTTTTCATATCCGAGTAAGGTTTAACAATAAATACCCAGTTTCTGTATATCTCGTTTCAGATCTTCATCGTCATCACTGATAACCAACAACTTATCGCCGTGATGGAGAAGGGTGGAACCGGTGGGAACAAAATATTCATCGCCCCGTTTCACCATAACTACCAACGTATTGGCAGGCATAGAAATATGACGAAGCTGATTGCCTCGCGCAAGGAACGCCTCCCGAACCTCGATCTCGCTCAACGCGGATTTGATTTTGTCCGGCAGGTCGATCCCGAAATTATCCTGCGGAAGCTCCTTACTCAGGCCCAGCTTGTTAGCCATCCAGCTCACCGAAGAACCCTGTATCACCAGCGAGAGTATCGTTATAAAAAATACGACGTTGAAAATAAGATCCGCCACCACAGAGTTAAATCCGTCCGCCACGGCAACCAACGGATAGGTAGCAAAAATGATGGGAACAGCCCCACGAAGCCCCACCCAACTGACATAAGCGCGCGCCTTGAGAGTAAACTTGCGGAATGGCGCCATACACGCCATCACCGACGCTGGCCGCGCTACCACGATCATAAACATTCCCACCAGCACACCTATAATAATCGTCCCCGGCGTAAACAGCATCCGCGGGCTAACCAAAAGACCCAACGAGATGAACATCACGATTTGGAACAGCCAAGTGATCCCGTCCAGAAAGCTCGTCAGAGGCTTTTTCAGAACGATCTTCCTATTCCCAACTACCAAACCGGCGACGTAAACAGCCAGATAACCGTTCCCGTGCAGCGTGTCCGTCAGCGCAAAGACAAAGAACGCCATTGCCAATGTAAGGATTCCGTAAAGCGATGAGTTGCTGAGATTTATCTTGTTGAGCGTCCAAACTATCACCTGCCCCAACAGATAACCGACAGCCGCTCCCACGGTCATTTGTACTGCAAAATTTCCCACTGCCGCCCACCAATCGGGGGTTTCGCCCTGTGCGATCAGTCCCAGCAGCATAATGGTCAGAATGTATGCCACAGGGTCGTTCGAACCACTCTCAAGCTCCAGCAGCGGCCTGAGGTTCTGTTTTAGTCCCTGTTTTTTCGAGCGCAAGATCGAGAACACAGACGCCGAATCGGTAGAAGACATCACAGAAGCCATCAATAGCGACTCAAGGAAATTGAGCTTAATGCCGATCAGCCCCCAGTCGAAGATCAATTCGCTAACGAACCAAATAAACACGCCTGTGAGCAACGCCGTCATCAGCACCCCCGCCGTTGCCAGTACAACTCCAACTCCCGCCACAGGTTTGATTTCGCGATATGAGGTCTCGAAACCACCCGAAAACAGAATTATACAGAGAGCCAGCGTGCCGATCGTTTGCGCCGTCACGGCGTTGTCGAATGGAATCCCAAGGCCGTCGCTACCGAACAGCATCCCCACAAAGAGGAACAACAACAGCGACGGAACGCCGAACCGCGACCCCGCCTTACTCGCAAATACGCTCACGGCCAGCAGCACCGCTCCGATAAGCATTATAGTGGTAAAAGTGATTTCCATCTTAAGTCTCCTCTTTATTGTGCTATAAATGTATATGTTATCATTCCGTTTTGGCGTGCCGGCGCGTTCGTATCGACGTTGAAACTCGACCCGCGTGCCGCTCCTACTGCCGCAGAATTCATACAGGCGTCGCTATCCGAAGCCCCCCTTGCCACCGTCGCCATTACCACCTCACCATTTCTATTCACCACAATGTCCACTACCACGACCCCTCCCCTCTCGCACTGAAAGCCCGGATTTACCAGCACCGCCGAGTATCTCACAGGGTTCACCAGAGAGAATTCTATCATCACGTGGCCCTTTTGACGGCTGTCACCATTCACGTTAGCCCCTTCGTCGCCCTGTCGAGCCCTCATCGCGTCGATCTCCCTCATCCCCTGATCCCAAGCCTCGCGGTTGGCATCCAACACTCCCGACATTTGCGGCCGTTGTCCCCTCGTGTCGCCCGGATCGGCCCCAAGGTTCGACACCGCGTTCCGTATAAATTCTCCGTCGGCCTCGCTTTGACGCAACATCACCTCTCTTTGCAGCCGCTGCGCCTCGGCCCTGAGCTCTTCAAGCGTTTGCAGATCTACCAAAATATTGTCCGTGTGCTGCACCATCTCAACTCGTACCTTCGAGCCCACTAACAGAATCGCCAGCAATAAAACCATCACCAACACGGCATAAATGCCTGCACGGTGGTCATAAATTTGGGTAACAATATCGCGGCGGCGCCTGATGAAAGGCAGGTCGAGTCTTTTGGAAGTCATAATTAATGCAAAAATACTATTTCTTTACGAAAAATTAATACCTTTGTGACCTTAATTCTACTCAAATGTCCACAAAACAGAAAACTCTGAGGGGCGAGATAGCTTTTGCCGGCAGGGGTTTACATACCGGAGCCACAGTTAAGATGGTGGTCAAACCGGCGGAAGAGAATTTTGGAATAAAATTTTGCCGCACCGACATCGAGGGTTCGCCCCAGATTCCTGCGCTGGGCGAATTTGTGGTCGATACCTCTCGCAGTACCGTTTTAGGCACCGGCGAGGTTCGCATATCCACCGTCGAGCACATCCTCGCCGCGCTTTGGACAATGGGTGTGGACAATGCCCTGATCGAAATCGACGGCCCGGAGATTCCCATTATGGACGGATCCGCCCGCGAGTATGTCGCCGCCATCACAAAAACCGGACTGCAGGAGCAGGAAGCTCTTGTTAAATACTATCAGGTTACAGAAAAGACCGTTTTCAGTATTCCCGAACGCGAGGTCGAGATCGAGCTTCTGCCCGACGACGAATATAGCGTATCGCTCCATATCGACTTCGACAGCAAGGTTCTGGTGAATCAGTGGGCCACGTTCGATGCGACCAAGAACGACTTCGCTACTCAGATCGCTCCGTGCCGCACGTTTGCGTTCCTCCACGAGTTGGAGCCGCTGCTGCAGGCCGGCCTTATCAAAGGAGGTGATCTCGATAATGCGATCATCGTCGTCGAAAGTGCCCTTTCCACTACTGAACTCGACCGTCTGCGCAAACTGTTCAACAAACCCGACATACAGGTTCGCGAGGGTTATCTGAGCAACGTCGAGTTGCAATTCCCCAACGAACCCGCGCGACACAAACTTTTGGACGTGCTCGGTGACTTCGCCCTGTTGGGTGTGCGTATCAAGGGAAAGATTCTCGCTACTCGTCCCGGCCATTTCGCTAATACCGAGATGGTCAAGATGTTGCGTAAGGCTATCCGTAAGGAGGGCGTTAGACCCGCTCATAAATACAATCCGGGCATCGAGCCGATCTATGACATCAATGCCATCAAGCATCGTCTGCCCCACCGCCCGCCGTTCCTTCTTGTTGATAAGATAATCCATATCGACAACGAAAGTATCGCGGGTATAAAAAGCGTCACGGTGAACGAACCGTTCTTCGTTGGCCACTTCCCCGAAGAACCGGTTATGCCGGGTGTACTCATTGTGGAGGCGATGGCTCAGTGTGGCGGAATTCTGGCGCTGCACGGAATGGATCCGGATTATTTCTACTCCACATACTTTTTGAAGATAGACGGCGTTCGTTTCAAGCAAAAGGTCGTTCCGGGAGACACTCTACAGTTCGAGTTACAGTTGTTGGAGCCCATCCGGCGCGGCATAGTTCGAATGGAAGCAAAGGCTTTCGTGGCGGACAAACTTGTTTGCGAGGCAGAACTAATGGCTCAGGTAACCCCGTCAGGAAAACGTTAGACAATTATGATAAGTGAAAAGGCCTTTGTGCATCCCGATGCAAAGCTGGGCAAAAACGTTAAGGTAGAGCCCTTTGCATATATTGCGGGTGATACGATCATAGGTGACGATTGTTGGATCGGGCCTCACGCAGTCGTACTGGAGGGCACTCGAATGGGCAAGGGTTGCAACATCCATCCAGGAGCGGTAATTGCGGGTGTTCCGCAGGATCTCAAGTTCAAGGGAGAATATTCGACCGTCGAGATGGGCGACTACAACACCGTTCGCGAAGGAGCTACGATCAATCGCGGTACCGCGGCCAAGGGAAAGACCACGGTCGGAAGCTATAACCTAATTATGTCTTGCGCTCACATCGCACACGACTGCATCATCGGCTCGCACTGCGTTATTGTGAACAGCGTTCTGTTGGGCGGCGAAGTTGAAGTCGGCGACTGGGCAATCATCTCCGGCCACTGCGCTATCCATCAATTCGTGCGCATCGGTGCACACGCTATGGTCAGCGGCGGCTCGCTGGTCGGCAAGGACGTTCCCCCTTACGTCAAGGCTGCACGTCAGCCTCTTTCGTTCGTCGGAGCGAACTTCATCGGCCTTCGCAGACGTAATTTCTCGACAGAAAAGATCGCCGAAATTCAGGAGATTTTCCGAATACTGTTCCAAAGCGGTTACGGTTACGGCCGTGCCTGTGACATCATAGAAGATACTGTTCCCCGCTCTCCGGAAAGGGACGAGATCATCAAGTTCGTTCGCAACTCCAAGCGCGGAATCCTCAAACCCTGGAACGCCGCCCTCGGAGATATTGAAGACTGAGCCGGAACACCGGTAGCGATTATTTTTTGCTTTTTTGAAAAATTAGTTTTACCTTTGTGCCCTGCTAAAAAAGAAAGTTATGCCGAAAATGAAATCAAACCGTGGAGCGGCGAAGCGTTTCGACTTCACGGGGACAGGAAAGATCAAGCGTAAACACGCTTATCATAGTCATATTCTGACGAAAAAAACCACCAAACAAAAACGCAATTTGGATTATTCGGGCATTGTCTCGGAAGCCGATGCTGCGAAAATTCGTCTGCTTTTAGTAAAGTAATCATACCAGAGGGGAAGATATATTATGCCACGTTCAGTAAACGCCGTCGCTTCGAGGGCAAAACGCAAAAAAGTCTTAAAACTCGCCAAAGGCAACTTCGGTTCGAGGAGTAACGTTTGGACTGTCGCCAAAAACACGGTCGAAAAGGGTTTGCAGTATGCTTACCGCGACCGCAAGAATAAGAAACGCGAGTTCCGCGGCCTCTGGATCCAGCGTATCAATGCCGGCGCCCGTGCACACGGACTGACCTATTCGGAGCTGATCGGTAAGCTCGACGCCGCTTCTATCACACTTAACCGCAAGGTGTTAGCCGACCTGGCCATGAACCATCCCAAGGCTTTTGAGGCGGTCATTAAGGCTGTTAAGTAGATCGGAACCAACCGCATAAAAAGCCCGCTTTCAAGCGGGCTTTTTTTATATCTTTAGGTAACCCTTCAACACATCGACATATTCTTGAAACGCCTGGGTACCTTGCGGTGTTATGCGGCACAGTGTGCGCGGCATCTTTCCGCGGAAAGTTTTTTCGATCTTAATGTATCCCGCGGCAGCAAGTTTTTCGAGCCCCACGCTGAGATTTCCGGCGGTTGCTCCGGTCTGTTCGCGCAGGAACGAGAAGTCAGCACTCTCGACCCCTATGAGAATCGACATCACCGCCAACCTCAACTCAGAGTGCAACAAGGGATCTAACTCTGGGAACATTGCTTGCGATTTTTGTAGTTCATAATATGCCCGGGGATAACCATCATAACGATGAAGACGAGAGCATAGGCCAGCATCGGTATGCAAACGATCCAGCGATCGGCATCGACCAGAGCCTCTAAATCGACGAAATTTTTGAGCCACCATCCAAATATGGAGAACAGCGTCGAAAGACCCATCCCAATGAAGCCGAATAGTGTGTATATTCTCGAGCGGACGATCACTCCCGTTATGGCAATGCCGGAAGCCATTAGCAGAGTGATTATACCGTAGATGTCCGAGCGTGAGAAAATTGCGATGACAAATGCGGGTGCAATTCCGAGGGCGAGCACGAGCCAAATTTTGGAGATGATACGGTCGATCTCGGTGCGCGGCTCGTTGCACTTACGCATCGGGAATATCCTCGTCAGAATGAACCCGATGACGGGGATGAGGAACCACGTCCAAGAGCCGTAACCCAGTAGTCCGGACGAGACTGTGAGACAGTAGTTTAGCAGAGAAATGGCGACCACGGTGTAGCCCCAAATGAGGAACGGGCGGCCGGAATTGCGCTCAAGACGGGTACGGGTGTCGGAGATTGTTCGCGCGATCAGGTCCAGACTTTGCTGGCTCGAAAGTTGTTTTTCCATAGTCTTATATTTGTTTGTGCTGTAAATTCAACGCAAATATAAACTACTTTATTTTATAAACCAAATTATCGGCACAAAAAATTTTTACCTTTGTGATGTAATATATGGAAGAATTAAGGTATTGAAAGAGATGAAGACGATCAAGTGTGTCGGGATTTTGACCTCGGGAGGCGACTCTCCCGGAATGAACGCGGCGATCCGTGCGGTAACACGTACGGCAATATTCAACGGCCTTAAGGTCAAGGGCATAATGCGCGGTTACAAGGGACTTATCGACGACGAAGTTCTCGATTTCAAAACCAATAACGTCTCTAACATCATCCAACAGGGTGGCACGATCCTCAAGACCGCTCGTTCCAAGGAGTTCGAGACCAAGGAGGGTCGCAAAAAGGCGCACGAGACAATGCTCCGCCACAAAATCGACGCGCTGGTTGTCATCGGAGGTGACGGCTCGCTCACCGGCGCACGCATCATCGCCGCCGAATATGACATTCCCATCGTTGGCATTCCCGGCACTATCGACAACGACCTCTACGGTACAGACACCACAATAGGCTATGATACAGCGCTTAACACCGTTATGTGGGCTGTCGATAGATTGCGCGACACCGCCTCTTCGCACGAACGTCTGTTCTTCGTAGAGGTTATGGGTCGCAACGCTGGATTCCTCGCCCTTAATGGCGCCATTGCTACTGGTTCGGAGGCCGCAATCATACCTGAGATCGCTACCGAGGTAGACCAATTGGCAGAGCTCATCGAAAATGGTTTCCGTAAGGATAAGAATTCGAGTATAGTCCTCGTGGCCGAGAGTGACGTCACGGGCGGAGCAATGGGTATGGCCGCCCGCGTCAAGAAGGAGTATCCCCAGTTCGACAGCCGCGTCACGATTCTTGGCCATATTCAACGGGGAGGATCTCCCACGGCGTATGACCGTATCATTGCTTCTCGGATGGGTCGCGAGGCCGTGGAGGCGCTTTTGGATGGTCAGCGCAACGTTATGATCGGAATCGACGACGAATCGCTTGTCCATATCCCGTTCTCGCAGGCGATCCGTGACGACAAACTCATCGACCGCGATTTGTTGAAAACAGTCAAGATTTTGTCTATATAAAAATCTTCTTTATCTTTGCATCCTCACAGGTTCCCCCGCGGGGGATTAAATGGGAATGCCGTGTATAATCGGCAACAGTTCCCGCTGCTGTAAATTCTTGGGAGTCAGTAAAATGGCGCCAGGGTTTCGAGTTCTAAAGTCACTGACCTTCGGGGTTGGGAAGGCTTCGAAACCGCAAAAAGAACAAGTCAGAAGACCTGCCTGCGAGAAATAATTTTTTGACGCCCACGGCGAATGGGCCCCAGAAATGAAACGGACGGTCATCACACTTATCCTTGTTTTTTTATGCGTCGCGGTAGCGGCCCAGAGCGTTGTTCCTATAGACAGCATCGTTGTTACCGCCCGGCGTCTGCACGAGATCGTTCCTGCGCAGATCCTTGATGGACAACAGCTTACCCGCCTCGAAACTCACTCTGTCGCCGATGCTATTCGCTATTTTTCCGGCGTTCAGGTCAAGGATTACGGCGGCATCGGGGGTCTCAAAACTGTCAATGTTCGCTCGCTTGGTAGCGCTCACGTCGGGGTTTTTTACGACGGATTGGCGATCGGCAATGCTCAAAATGGCGTTGTAGATCTTGGGCGTTTTTCGCTCGCAAATGTAGAATCCGTGTCACTCTATAACGGCCAGCGTAGCGATATCTTTCAGTCGGCCAGAGATTTCGCTTCGGCCGCGGCGGTCTATCTTCGTTCCCGACGCCCCATTTTCGAGTCCGGGCGTGGAAGTAACCTATCCCTGCGAATCGCGGGCGGATCGTTCGATCTTTTCGACGGATCGGCCCTCTTCGAACAGCGTCTCGGAGAGAACCTCAGTGCATCTGCTAACGTCCAGTTTCTCAACACTTCCGGACGCTATAAATATCGTTATTCAGGTAGCGGCGCAGGCGGAAATGGAAGCACCGGTTGGGACACCACTGCCGTGCGGCGCAATGGAGACATTCGCATAATCCGAGCCGAGACGAGTCTTTTTGGCAGTATCCACAGAGGAGAGTGGCGCGCCAAAGCTTACTTTTACGAATCGGACAGAGGTCTTCCGGGTGCAGTCATCAAAGAGGATAACGCCATTTCGCTTCGCAACGAAGATCGACAGCGTGACCGAAATTTTTTCATTCAAGGATCTATGAATCAGGAGATTTCGCATCTTTACAGTTATCGTATCCAAGCCAAATATGCCCACGATTACACCAATTATGTGATGCCACCCACAACGACGCTCCAGACGATGGATGCCCATTATCGCCAGCAGGAGGCATACATTTCGATGGCCAATCTATTCATAGTAAACCACTGGTTGTCAGCCAACTTATCGCTCGATGGACAATATAACACACTGAAGGCCGATGCATCGAAGCTGTTCAATAAAAATTTTCCTCAGCCGCGCCGTCTCACTCTGTTGGGCGCGGCAGCGGTTTCGATGCGATTCACGAAATTCAGTGCTCAAACCAGTCTGCTATACACCCACACTCACGACACCAGTGCACGTGAGCTTCCTATGGCCGCCGATCGAAACATCCTCTCCCCTACCCTCGTACTCGCCTACAACCTTTCTAACACATTGGAAATCAGAGCATTTTACAAGGACATTTTTCGCCTGCCTACTTTCAACGACCTTTACTATACCCAGATCGGCAACCGCGCGCTCAGACCTGAATACACTACTCAATATAACGTAGGTGCTACGTGGCGCAAGTCGTGGAACCAGAGCCCACTCGTCTCGCTCAGCACTTCACTCGACGCCTATTATAACCGCGTGCACGACAAAATCGTAGCCACACCAACTTCCAACCAGCTTGTATGGACAATGATCAATATCGGTCGCGTTCGCATTCGTGGTATAGACGCTTCTGTGACGCCACAATTCCGCCTCGGCAACGGACCACGTGCGGCACACATCGACACCCGCATAACCTACACATTTCAAGATACTTCTGGCGGCGATTCCGTACCTTATGCTCCGCGCCACAGTGGTTCGGCCATTGTAGGCATAACCTGGGGACATCCATACGACAAAGGCCAACCGTGGTCGCTCAACTATAGTTTCATCTACACCGGTGAACGCTATCGACTTGGTAGTCAGACTTCTGCCAATCTTCTCGAACCTTGGTACACCCACGATCTCGCCCTGTCGCGCGATCTCAGCCTCCGTAAAGCCACCATACGCCTCGGTGTCGAGGTGAACAACATCTTCAACCAGCGCTACGAGGTCGTCCGCTGGTACCCAATGCCCGGAACCAACTTCAAACTTTTAATATCAATATCACTATGAAACAGTTACTTGAATTTGCAAAATTCTTTGCGATCACCGCCATTATCGCCACGCTTGGCCTTACTTCTTGCCGTCAGGACGATCCTGTCGATCCTCCCATCGATCCCGATCTCTTGGGGGCTGGGTTTTACCTACTGAACGAGGGTATGATGGGTTCAAACAACGCCACTCTCGACTTTTACGATTACAACACTAATAAATTGATCCATAACATTTTCGAAGCTCGCAATCCCAACGAAACTATGGGTCTCGGCGATACCGGCAATGATCTCGAACTATACAATGGAAGGCTCTATGCGGTGATAAATGGTTCGAGCTATTTGGAAGTTATCGACGCAACGAGGGCAAAACATATAGCCAAAATCGCCATTCCCAATCCGCGCTATGTGGCTTTCAATGGCGATTTTGCTTATGTAACTTCCTATTCCACAGCCTCTTCGCCGTACGACGGTGGTGATGGCTCTCCTGCCGGTTTCGTTGCTAAGGTCGATTTGAACACACTCAAAGTCGTTGATCAGTGCACCGTCGGTCGGCAACCCGATGAATTGGCTGTCGTTGGCAATAAGTTATATGTCGCAAATTCAGGCGGTTACGCCGATCCAGACTACGAGACAACTGTTTCCGTAATCGACCTGACCACTTTCAGCGAAATCAAACGCATCGAGGTTGCACCCAATCTTTATCGCGTGCGGCCTGACGGTAAAGGTAAGCTATATGTCTCATCTCGTGGCGATTACCTTATGAATCCCGCTGCGACATTTGTCATCGATACCACCACGGACGCCGTCTCTCCCACCCCTATCGAGAGCGAAAACATCACTTTGGCGGGCGACAATATCTACGCGATAAGTGTCACTTACGACGCCGAATGGAACCCGACGAACGCTTACCTGACCTATAATATAACAACCGACCGAATGGGCAGTAGCTTCATAACCGACAGCACTGACACTGAGATAGTTTCTCCCTATGGAATTGCAATTGAACCCACCACAGGCGAGATTTTCGTTACCGATGCTGTGGATTATTTTTCGGACGGAAAGCTGAATTGCTATTCCTCCGCAGGCACTCTGAAATGGAGTGTTACCGCCGGCGTCTCTCCGGCCCACTTCGCGTTTTTCACGCCAAGTGCTGCTCGATAACCTCGGCCAGATCCATCACCGGAAGTGACGTTCCGCGTGCGATGGCTTTTTTGCACAGTGGGCAGGCGGTAACTATTTCGCCTGCCCCTGTTGCTTCAAAAGCACGCCCGACAGCCTGAGCTATAGCTACTTGCGAACTATTTTCCACCGCCATATTGGCCAACGAACTTCCACAACACAACGCCTCATCTCTCGTTTCGGCTGGCTCGACCAGCGTTCCCACTGTTTGCAAAACCTCTCTTGGAGCGTCGTAAATCCCGCAGCCGCGTCCCAACTCACAGGGGTCGTGATAGGTCATCTTTTCCGTGCCGCCGGGTTTCAGCGTCAGACGCCCATCCGAAAGAAGCCGGACAAAATACTCGGAGTGGTGCAGCACCTCGATTCCGTCCAAATTATAGTCTTCGCGAAAGACCCTCAGGCATATCGGACAGGAAGTTACGAGAGTTGTAATACCGTGATTGCGAAACAGTTCAGCGTTAATTCGCATCATATCGCGCGCGGCTTCTATATCGCCAGACAACTTCAGCGGCCTTCCGCAACACACCCCTCCATCCCGATCGGCCCACCAAACCTGCTCGCCTGCCGCGGTGAAAATTCGCTCCATCGAACGCAAAATCTTAGGCGAAAGCAGCGTCATACAGCCCGCAAAGTAGCCTACACGCCCCTCACCCCTCGATCTGTCCACATCGCACGCATAGTTGAACCTCCCATTAGAGGGTGTTCCGCTCAACGAATGGCGGCTGCCAAGCCTCAAAGTATCCAGCTCCAGACCAACCGGGCATTTGACCTGACATCTTCCGCATAATAGGCAATTATCTGCTACATAGCGAGTTAGCCTATTATAACGACGGTCTCGAATAAAGTATGCCGACTGGACGTTTCGCATTCCGGCATCGCGTTGCAACTGACAGGGATCGATACAAATTCCGCAGCGCGAGCACGCTTCGAGTTGAAAATGGTCGAACGATTTTTCACGCCCGGCCTCGCTCGTGATGCCCCATCTGCGCAGGAAAATCAGCGGTACTTCGGTGAAAATGTGCATATAACGCGAAAATGGCATCGCCACGAAGAACACCCCCAAAGCGATCGAGTAGCCCCACCAGAGCGGCAGTTGGCTCGGAAAACTCTCGGCCAGCAGCCTCATCGGGAACACGAACCACAGCGAGGTCATAGCCACTCTGTCGCCCAAGGTCAGCTTGGTAGTGCGCTTCATCCCCATCGCCCGCGAGCGAAAGCGTTTGAACACTGCCAGCACCAACCCCGACAAAACATAGAGTAACAGTACGTCCATCACAACCTCGAAATTGATCCCCCATCTCGGCCCGTGATCCATATCCTGCGTAAAATAGTCGAAGAAAATATGCCCCTGCAACGGCACGAATCGCAGCCCAAGATAAGCGATGGTTTCCACCCACCCCACCACAATAAGCAGGAACCACCCCAGCGCAAATGCCGTGTGCATATATCCCAGCAAGGGGTTCACGCGCCAAATCCTGCGGTGCAGCAGACATTCCGTAAAGCACTCCCAAATACCCTTTAGCGTTGCCACTGAGAACAGTCCGTGCCACACTTTCAGTTTGTCGCGCCGTGGCAGCCGCACCATCCAACGTACATATTTATAGATTATCACAGCGAATAACACACTCGTCCCAACGATGAACGGGATCACAAAGCCGCTATAGAAAGTCTGCACCATTTAGTAGTCGCCCAGCTTACGTTTTATCAGGCGCACAACGCCCCTTGTATTGATTCCGCGCGGACACACCAGCCGGCACTTCCCACAGAGCATACACTTGTTCATCTCGGCCCAAGCGCCGGTATACTCTCCTCTTCGCACCAGAGTGTGCACCCTGCGAAAATTGAATGAAGTAAGATTTCCTGCAGTACAAGTGGCCGTGCAGCCTCCACAGGCAATGCAGGCACCGAATTGGGGCATCTCTTCCAGCATCTCACGCACCGGGCCCAGATCGTTTCGATCCAGATCCATCGTTCGCGCCGGCAAGACGCTGTATCCCCACTCTATAGCACTCATTTTCTGCTTTTTAAGTATTCAGAAACCTTTTCTGCCGCCATCGAACCCTCACAAATGCTTTCGCCGATGGTTTTCGGCGCAGTGGCTGTTCCGGCATAAAAAACGTTCGGCAGGTCGGATGAAACTGCACCGGAAAACAGATCCCTTGGCGTCAAAAATCCGCTGGAACTCAGCGGCAAAGCATACTTTTCATTACTCGACGACGCCTTCATACCTACGATCAATACCAGCATATCGACCGTCATCTTCAGCGGTCGGCCCACCAATGTGTCTTCGGCCTTGATCTGCAGTCGCCCGTCGATCGTCGGCGAGGCTTCGGAGACTCTGCCACGTATGAAATTTACTCCGAAGTCCTGTTGCGCACTCTGATAGAGTTCTTCATATCCCGGCCCGAACATCCGAATGTCCATATAGAAGTTATAAATTTCGGCATCCGGAAACAGCTGGCGCATCTCCATCGCCTGCTTCACGCCTGTGATACAGCAAACTTTACTACAGTGCTTTTGGTTCACTTTTTCGTCCCGCGATCCCACACAGTGCACAAACGCAATCCCGTGCGGCGCACTTCCGTCGTGTAGCGCCACCTCACCCTTATTTAGCATCCGCTCCACATCGACGGTCGTAAAAACATTGTCGTAAATGTGATAGCCGTACTCCTCCTTGAGTCGAGCATCGAAAATATCGAATCCCGAAGCCACTATGACTGCCTCGCCTTCCAGCTTTTTGCCCTCCATCAGCAGCACTCCTCCGTCGGTAAGTCCTTCGACTTCAGTGTGCAACATCACTTCGACACCAGCATTCTCCATCTGTTTTGTCATTCCTTCCAGCACCTCGTGCGCCGGAGTCATCGACGGGAACAGGTTGTGCCAGTCGCGTAGTTTTCCTCCCAGTGCACCGCTCCTCTCCACGATCACGGGCTTCAGCCCTTCGGCCACCAGCGACAGTGCCGCCTGCATTCCCGCCGGCCCTCCGCCGACAACGATAATTTTTTTCATCAATGCTTAATTCTATAAATACGGTCTCCGGAAAACGCATTGACGGCCGCGGGTTTCGGTGCTCCGATGAACTTGCCGCCCCGCCCAAGGTACTTAGCTTCGGAGTCATAGCGCACTCCCAATTTCCCAAGAAGCGGCTCCACATCCACCTGGTGCATCTGCATCCCCATATCCCAGGGATCGTATCCCAGCACCAGGCCCGCCATCTCTTCGTACGTCAGCACCGGAATTCCGCGCCCATCCGCCCCGTAGGTCACATTTTCCATCTCCGCCAAGGCATACTGCCACTTATCGAGAAACATCGCGCAGCCCGGACAGTTCGCCACCATCATATCGGGTTTGTATGGTGCCATCGATTCCAGTTTTTTGCGCGAATTTGCGATCGAAAATCCTCTGTTCACCTGCACCAAATAGTTGCGAAAGCCGAACCCACAGCAATGCCTGCGCTCCGGATAATCAACCACCTGACCTCCCCACTGCTCTACCATTCCCGCCAGCACATAAGGGAATTCGCTCCCCCCGATACCGCTCTTGGGAAAGATTTTCGCATAGTGACAACCGATGTGCTCCACCACCTTAAGCGGTTCGCCCGTCGTAGCATCCACCAGCCTGCGCACCGCTTGCCGTTCGATCTCTTCGCGGTTATGGAAAATCAGGTCGGAGGTATGAGCAATATTAGCCGGTTTTTTGAACTCGCGCCCCGTGGCCTTGAATAGATTTTCGCGCGCACGAGCCTCTGTTTCAGGGAATTCGTGCCAGGTTTCGAGAATTTCGGTATACAACCCGAACGATGTGATGCACGACACAGCCATATTTTCGTAACCGGCCTCGGTCATCAGCGCAAACTGCCTCGCCACGACTGCCATCGTTGTGTCAAGCGGCACAATATCAGTGTGATATCCGATGCCGGTGCACGAAGTGTGGCGCGGATCGTCATAGATATCTTTGCCCAGCACGTCACGCATTATGCGCAAAAAAGTGGCTTCGCTGCCAGGAAAAAAGTTCTGGCGTATGCAACTTCGGGCGTAATAGTAATGGTCACCCGCTATCTCTTTTTCATATTCTCTCCAACTACTTCTTTTCATAGTTTGCGCACGCCGATTCAATTGTTTCAAAAAACTGTTTTCCGCCCGTCACCTCGAAAATTTTGTTGATCTCGCCGATTGTTTCCGTGTCGATCTCTCGCAATACGCCAGCACCATCCGATCTGTAATTAGGTGAAAAGCGCGAATAAAAATCCACGTCGTTCTCTACCACCCACTTCCACACAGGGCCCTGTTCGGGATGCCCCTCAGGTACCACCAAACGCGGTGTAATGCAATAACCTTTGTCAAGAATATGTTGGCCGATAACCCGCTTAAGCAGAAGCTGCTGGCGCCCTTTTTCCGATTCGGCAAAAAATCCTAATTTTTGGGATAAAGTTCTAAGGGCCTGAATGATATATCCGGGAGTATTTCCACGGGGACAGCGCGGACGGCAGGACATACATTCACCACAATACCAAAGTGTGTCGCTTCTCAGAAGTGCCTCTATTTCAGCGTCATCGCGACTCTGAACAATGTTCACTATCTTCCGCGGATCGTAGTCGTAGAACTCGGCCGAAGGGCACACACCGGTACATACACCGCAATTCATACACGCCTTGAGGCCTTCGCGCAGACGCACGTCCTCCATCAGCAGGTCGAAATACTTTCCCATCCTGCAAAATTACGCCATCGGATTAAGATTTCAGGTAGTAGAAATACCCAAATTTTTCGTGCGGTTCGCTCGACACCAGTTTCCAGTCGGCAGGGTCGAACTCCGGGAATTTCGTATCTCCTTCGTAATCCGCCTCGATGCGCGTGATGTAAAGTTCATCCGCCAATGGCAATGCCTGTCGGTAGACTTCCGCACCACCTATTATAAAAGCATCGGGATATTTCGCCACAGCTTCGGCCAACGAATGCACAACCTGGACACCCTGAGTTTCAAAATCCTGCTGCCGCGTCACCACGACGTTCGTACGGCCGGGCAGCGGTTTTCCTATGGATTCGAAAGTCTTGCGGCCCATAACAACCGTACGCCCCATTGTCAGTTCTTTGAAGTGCTTCAGGTCTTCGGGCAGGTGCCAGGGCATCCGACCCTCACACCCTATTACGCCGTTTCGGGCAATGGCTACAATTATCTTCAGGCTCATACTGCTATGAGGGCTTTGATGGCAGGCCACGGGTCATAATCCTGCAACGAAAAATCCTCGTATTGGAAGTCGAAAATAGATTTCACCGCCGGATTAATATGCATCACGGGCAAAGATCGCGGCGTGCGACCGAGTTGTTCTTCAACTTGCTCCAAGTGATTGAGATATAAATGAGTGTCGCCTGTGGTATGGATAAATTCACCTGGCTCCAGCCCCACCACTTGCGCCATCATCATCGTCAGTAATGCATAAGATGCTATATTGAAAGGTACACCCAGAAACACATCCGCCGAACGCTGGTAAAGCTGGCAGGAGAGTCGGCCTTCGGCTACATAGAACTGGAAAAGTGCGTGACACGGAGGCAGTGCCATAGAGTCCAAATCGGCTACGTTCCAAGCACTTACGATATGGCGGCGCGAGTCTGGATTGCTTTTCAGTGCCTCCACGATCTGCGCGATTTGGTCTATGTGACGCCCGTCCGGCGTGGGCCAGCTGCGCCACTGATAGCCATAGATATGACCCAGTTCACCATCCGGCGACGCCCACTCGTCCCAGATAGTTACTCCGTTGGCATTAAGGTATTTGACATTGGTGTCGCCGCGCAAAAACCACAACAGCTCATAGATTATCGAACGCAGATGCAGTTTTTTTGTCGTCAGCGCGGGAAATCCCTGCCCAAGGTCGAAACGCATCTGGTGGCCGAAGATACTCTTCGTGCCCACTCCCGTGCGATCGCTTTTGGTTACGCCTTTGCTCTTAATCTTCTGCAATAAGTCGAGATACTGTCTCATATAGCTTTTCTCCGAACACGTTTTTACCGACAATGTTGCCTTTACGATCGATCACAAAGTTGGCCGGCAAAGCGCGCACATTATACAGTGCCACCCCGGAAGTCGCCTCGCCTCTAAAATCGCAAACAGTCGCCCAAGGGAGTTTTTGTTCCTGCACTGCATTGACCCACAGCGGTTTGGATGTATCGAGCGACACCTGATAGACGGCCAATCCGCGGTCGGCATATTCGTTCCAAAGCTCTTTCATCTCCACGTTATTGGCATTGGATGCAGGAAGGGCGGCGCTCCAAAAATCGAGCACAATAACCTTGCCGGTCAGCGAGGAGAGCTTCACCTTTTGGCCATACATATTGGGCAGCTCGATCTCAGGAAAATTAGATTCTGTAATGTTAAGATTGCGCCCTGCGGTAAGTTTTTCGACCTCCGCACGGAGCGCTTCAACGTATCTGGAATCGGGATAGTGACCCTCCACGGAGTCGGCAACCATTCTGTAATAGACATAATCGTTGTCACCGTTGAACAACACAGGATCGCCCGGAAGTCGTTGATAGAGAGCATAAACTGCCGCCAGCGACGACGCATTTTTCACAATGAATCCGATCTGCGCACGTTTCGTTCCGTAATACTGATCGGCATAAGCCTTAGAAAGCTCCCGCCGACGCGGGCTTTCAGGGATCGACAGCGCATAAAGTCCTGCTATCGAGTCGAGTTTCGCTGCACCATCGCTTAGGATTCCGTGAAGCTCCCACACCAATTCGCTCTCGCGTGAGCCGGAAACGCGGTAACCGCGCCCCAAATCGCCCAACGACATCACACTCACTCTCTCTCCCGACGAAACGAGCATCGGCACCATATCTACACCGTGACGAAGATTGAAGATCGTAGGCTGACCGTCTGGCAACTCGACCTTAAAAGCAAACGCTCCCTTGTCGTCGGTCAGGGTGGAGTCGGCGAAACTCGTTCCGACCGATTCGAGATAGACAGGCTCTTGTGCCGCACCTATGAGTTGGCCGCGAATGCGGGCCGTGTTGCCGGTGCACGATGCGAAAAAAGCGACGAGCGCCAAAGCCAACAAAAACGTACGAGGCCCGCGACGCTGCTTTTGATTTTTGCCGCCGTTCTTATTATTTTTCTTCTGAATCTGGTAAGAGGGCTGCTGAGGTTGCTTGTATTCGCTCTTCAAATTACCGAGCGCCTGCTCGTCCAGTTCCAATCCCCCGCGCGACATACGTTTGATATCGCCTATGATGATCTCGTTGTTGGGGTGTTCCTGATTATATTCGTAACTCTTGGTGCGCATATAACGGGCGATATCTTCGAGCGTAGCCTCCACGGCTGACCTGTCCTCATTGCCCTTCAGAGAATCGATCATACGCTCGACATTCTTGCCGTAATGCTTGAACATCATATCTTTACGCGGATACTCTATCTTATCGGGATGAGGTCTCAGATCCTGTCGCGTGGGGATCGGATAGGGCGAATCGACATCCAAAGTGAAGTCCGACATAATAAAGAGGTGATCCCATAATTTATGTGCGATATCGGAGGTGTCTCGCAATAACGGATTGAGGTTACCCATCACGTCGATGACGATGTGTGCCTGCTTTGTTCGCTCGGTGCGGTCTTCGATAGTGCTCAGATAATCCACCATTTCGTGGATGTGACGACCGTATTCGGGCAAAAACATCGGGCGTCGAGTGTAATTATAATTCTTTTCCATAGCGGATGACTGTTCTAAAAAGCTCAAAACACGGGCACTTTTGAACGTATTGTGTTATACTTAGTTACGATTTTGAATAATGAAAAAAAATATGTGCACAAAGATGCAAAAGTTTCGGGAAAGTTTTATATCTTCGTGCAAAGTTAATCGGATTTTTCTAATTAACGAAACTACGACCTATGGCGAACATCTTGATAATGGATGGCCAGCGCGGAATAAGAAACACTCTCCGCGAAAGACTCGTATATGAAAAATATACAGTTGAGGCCGCTGCTACGCCCGAAGAGGCCATCTCCATAATGGAGCGCTTCTCACCGGATGTCGTATTGTGTGACCACTGCTGCGAGCAAAAACCAGACTGTCCCGTCATCGTGATGTCGGACAACACCTCGGTCGAAAATGCCGTGGAAACCGTGCGAGCCGGAGCTTTCGACTTCATTCCCAAGCCTATAGATATGAACCACCTGCTCGCCTCAATCAAAAAGGCGATCGGGGAGCAATCCACAAGCGAAGGGCCAATAAACCCTCCGGATACCTTCAATCCTCGGACGGTCGTACGAAAATCGAGTTCGAAGGTTCAGGAGATAATAGGCGATTCCCCCAAGATTCAACACGTAAAAGACCTCATCGAACGGGTCGCTCCTTCTGACGCACGGGTGCTGATCACAGGCGAAAACGGAACAGGCAAAGAGCTGGTGGCCAGATGGCTACACGAAAAATCGCGTCGGGTAAAAGCGCCATTCGTGGAGATCAACTGTGCCGCAATCCCATCGGAGTTGATCGAGAGCGAGCTCTTCGGTCACGAGAAGGGGGCTTTCACCTCGGCAATAAAGCAACGCAAAGGCAAGTTCGAGCAGGCAACGGGCGGAACGCTGTTTATGGACGAAATCGGCGATATGAGTCAAAACGCTCAAGCCAAGGTTCTGCGCGCACTGCAAGAGGGCCGTATCAGTCCCGTTGGCAGCGACAAAGATGTACCTGTAGATGTACGGGTGATCGCAGCAACTAATAAAAATCTCAAAGAGGAGATTAAACAGGGGCGGTTCCGCGAAGACCTCTATCATCGTCTCAGCGTTATAATTATCAACGTTCCACCGTTGCGTGAGAGGGAGGGTGATGTTGGGATTCTGGCCGAGCACTTTGTTGCCAACATTTGTAAGGAACAGGACATTGCGCATAAGAGCATCTCGGAGGAAGGTCTGGCAATCCTCGAACAGATGCCCTGGAGCGGAAATATACGCGAACTTCGCAATGTGATCGAACGTCTGGTGATTCTTGGCAACGATGAGATCACCCCGGAAGATGTCGAGGCGTACGTCACGGAATTCGTATAGCCGGAACGGCGGCCGTTGCTTTTTTCGCACTTTTCGCATATCTTTGCGAAATGGAAAGTGTCAAGTGTCTTATTATAGGTAGCGGGCCCGCGGGATACACGGCGGCAATATATACCTCACGGGCGGCTCTGAATCCTGTTGTCTATGCCGGCTTGGTACCGGGGGGGCAACTCACCACAACGAGCCAGGTCGAAAATTTTCCGGGCTATCCCGACGGAGTGGCCGGAACAGTTATGATGGACGATCTGCGCAGGCAAGCCGAACGCTTCGGGGCCGATGTCAGGCACGGCGAGGTTACTGCTGTGGATCTGTCACAGCGGCCTTTTCGTGTGACGGTGGATGGGACACACGAGATTTTCGCCGACAGCATCATCGTAGCGACGGGTGCCGTGGCTAAGTATCTCGGACTGCCTTCTGAACGTAAATATATAGGTATGGGGGTGAGCGCGTGTGCTGTTTGCGACGGATTTTTTTATCGCGACAGAGATGTAGCGGTGGTTGGTGGCGGCGACTCTGCCTGCGAGGAGGCCCTTTATTTGGCTACGCTGTGCCGCAAAGTTTATCTGATCGTGCGGCGCGATATTTTGCGGGCTTCCAAACATATGCAACAACGGGTTTTTGAGAATGGTCGCATCGAAGTGCTGTTCGGCTATCAGACCGAGGAGGTGTTGGGCGATGACGGCGGAGTGACGGGAGCACGTGTGCGAGGCCCTGAGGGGGTAGAGCGAGTACTTGATATCGAAGGATTTTTTCTCGGCATCGGTCACACACCACGCACTGAAATCTTTCGCGGACAATTAGAGCTGGACGACGAAGGATATATCGTGACTTCGGGGACAGGTTCGGGCTCAACGGCACTTTTGGGCTCAACGGAGACGAGCATTGCTGGAGTTTTTGCGGCGGGCGATGTTGCCGATCGTGTCTACCAACAAGCAATTACAGCAGCAGCGGCAGGTTGTCGTGCGGCACTCGACTGTGAAAGGTTTTTGATCGAGTAGATTTTGCCCGGAATCGACGATATATTGAAAATCTCTACCCCCGAAGAGTTCGACGGGGCGGCAATGGAGTTGTTTCGCAGGCAATCTTCAGAGTGTCCACCTTATCGCGATTATCTTGCAGCAATTGGTGTGGCGCCTGAAAGCGTCTCTTCAGCGCCCGAAATCCCCTATCTGCCCATTGAGATTTTCAAAACCCATCGCGTTTATTGCGGCACCGGCGAACCCGAAGCAGTCTTCACCAGTAGCGGTAAGAGCTCGTCTCGTCATTATGTTGCGCGATTGGCAGATTACGAGAAGACATTCACACGTGCATTCGAGTTCTTTTATGGCGATCCGGCTGGGTGGGAAATACGCTCTTTGCTACCGTGTTACCAGGAGCGAGGCGGGTCGTCTCTGATCTATATGGTGGACGGCCTTCAGCGGAAAGGACTTCCGGATGCGCCACAAAGATTACTCATCGGGGTGAGCTATGCGTTGCTGGACTTAGCCGAAAGCGGCGATCAACTGCCTGCAGGGACGATCGTTATGGAGACAGGTGGAATGAAAGGGCACCGCGAAGAGATGAGCAAAGAGCAGCTGCATAGAATGTTATGCGATGCGTTCGGGCTGACTGAAATTCACAGTGAGTACGGGATGGCCGAGCTGACCAGTCAGGCTTATTCGCGTGAAGGTGGGATTTTTCAGGCACCACCCTGGATGAGGATCTCAGTTCGCGACCTGATGGATCCGTTCGACGTCCGGCGGCCAGAAACGACCGGCTGCGACAACATTCGTGGTGGCATCAACATAATCGACCTTGCCAACCTGCATTCCTGCGCTTTCATTCAGACCCAGGACGTTGGACGGGTGATGGCCGACGGTAGCTTTACTATCGACGGGCGCATTGTGGGGAGTGACATCAGAGGATGTAACTTATTGGTGCAATGATAGATATAGTAATACCCTGGGTGGATGGCAACGATCCGACGTGGCAGGCGGCATTCAAGGCAGCACGTAGTCTCGACACCGAGGTTGTCGCAACAGGCGGCAGCGAGAACGACTCCGAGATCCGATATCGCGACTGGGGCACGCTGAAATATCTGTTACGTGGTATCGAGCGCTTTACCCCGTGGGTTCGGAAAGTCCATCTTGTGACTTGGGGGCATCTGCCGGAGGGCATAACACCGACCCCGCGCCTCAACATTGTCCGTCACGAAGATTTTATACCGGCCGAGTATCTACCGACTTTTTCGTCACGCGCAATAGAGCTCAACGTTCATCGAATCAAAGATTTAGCCAACCGGTTCATACTTTTCAACGACGATATGTTCCTGTGCAGACCGCTGCCTGCCGAGAGATTTTTCCGTAACGGACTGCCTTGCGATATGGCGCGACTATCACTCATCGCCTCGTCGAGCATCAGCCACACAGTGCTCAATATGACCGAAATCCTGGGCCGCCGTCACGACCGTCGAACCGCAATGAGACACCACTGGTGGAAATGGTATTCATTACGTTACGGTGCTGCTAACTTACTGAAAACCTTAGACCTATCAGTTTGGCAGGGTTGGTCTGGATTGACCGACACGCATATGCCGCAACCCTATCTGAAGGAGACTTTCGAGCGGATGTGGAGCGACGAACGCGATATTTTGGACACCACGTGCCGCCAGCAATTTCGTTCGCCTTTCGGCGTAAACCATTGGTTGATGCGCTATGAACAACTGGCCACAGGGCAATTTTCGCCGATTTCTATGCGCGATTCCCGACTCGATTATCTGGCCGAAGAGCGGATCGACGACATCGAAAAGTACATTCGCACTCAACGCTATGCTATGATTTGCCTGAACGATAACCCACAATTAAATGATTTTGATGGAGTTAGCTCACGCCTGCAAGAAGCGCTCGAAACCATTTTGCCGGAATGAAATTCTCTGTGATCATACCTCTTTATAATAAGGAAGCCGAGATCGGCCGCACTCTACATTCGGTATTGGCTCAGACCCACGTGCCGTACGAAATCGTGGTGGTGGACGACGGTTCGACCGATGGCAGCGCTGCTATAGTGGAATCGATCGTCACAGAGAGTGGCCCCTCAGATCCCACAATCAAACTTATACGTCAGAAAAATGCCGGCGAGACCGCTGCACGAAATACAGCAATGATCTCGGCTACAGGCGATTACTTTGCGCTCGTGGATGCCGATGACGAATGGCGACCTGACTTTTTGTCCGAGGTTGCCGCGCTCATCGAGGAATTTCCAGCCTGCGGGCTCTATTCAACTGGTTTCGATATTGTGAATAACGACGGAGCAGGCGGCACTCTCGCCGAACATCCTGCCCGCGGATTGCAAAAACGCGGTGTGGTCGAGAATTTTTTCAGGGAATCGATGTCGGCCTATGTCAGTATTCCGTCGGCGAGCGTGATTCCGCGGACGGTTTTTGAGGTTGTGGGCGGTTTTCCGGAGGGGATGAGGCTCGGCGGCGACCAGTATATGTGGACAAAAATTGCGCTCCGATGGCCCGTTTGTTATTCGCCTGCACGTCTGGTAAAGTATTATATGTCGGCATCTAACCGTTCGGCAGCCATCTACAAGCCCGAAGTGACGGTTTATTCGTTCGAGGATTTTTACGACCCTACCGGGGTAGGAAAAAAAGATTCCACAAGCTTTTGGATCGACGAATATGTAGCTCGTGTTGCATTGGGTAAAGCTCTAACTATCAGCGCTAAAGGCGGTACTGCAGAAGCTCTGAGAACGGAGAAGTTTTTTGCCTACAACCGGCTTAGTCGGCGACTTTGGTGGCGGCTATGGGTTCTCAACCGTACGCCTGCCGCTTGGAGGCCAAGACTACACGCCCTCTATACCGACTTCGCCTGGCGCTTCGCCCGGAAAGGGCTATAGATCAGTGTTCCACTCCCCACCATCAGTATAAAGTATCGGTCTGCGGCGTTCTAACGCTTTGAGAGTGAGATAACTTTCATAAAGGCATATGCCGTTCGAAGAGTCCTCTGCAAGCGAAAAAGCAACAACGGAAGGATCGCGTTTGGAAACGTGGTAAGCACCCAACGTGCGGTCGAGATAGGCTGCGAGCCACACCGGATCGTTCGATGGATTTCCTCCCACCTTGCGCGATGTGCCGCTCAGATGGGTGTCGATGTCAGCTTGAATGGTGACGCCATACGAAAGATCGTTCCGAAAGCCGATCTCGAACGCCAAATCCTCTCTCACACGCCCTCCTTGACGAGTTTCCACCCGCAAAGTGTATGTCTTCGGGCTGTCGGGGCTCCACGGTTTGATGTTACGAATGTTGGCAAAAAAGCGCACCGTATCTTCCCGTCTCATATCGACTTTCGCCTCTTTGCGCTCCCAGGCCAGCACTTTTGCATCGGAGTCAAGCAGCTCATACAGGACCGTATAAACCTGCTCGTTCAGTCTGTGGCTCTTCATAATCACGCCCAGTTCCAGCAGACCGGAGGTACCTTCCGTGCGGGTATCCACAACTATGTCACGAACCCTCAGCAATGGTTGCGAGAGAATGTAAACGTCACCGACAATTGCCGGCGAGGCGGCAGGGCGATCGTTTTCGAGCTTCTGCTGAGCGATGGGTTCCCTGTAAACCGTGATCGCAAGTTCATTGGCACCTTCGTGCGAAAATTCCGTCACATCGAATTCGGCGGGGAGACTGCCTGCCTGGCTATAACCGGCTAATTCGCCATTCACCGACACGTCGAACGAAGCTGAAACCTGCTCAAGATGAAGTATTTGGCGTCGATCGATCCACTCGAACGGCACTCGAAAACTATTTTTATAAGTCACTGCTTCCGGCGTTTCGATACGCGTCCACTCCGTCAGAGGTTGGACATTGCTCGCAATCAGACTGGTGAACGGGCCGCGTGGAAGCTCTTTGTTTATGCTCACCGTTTGCGGGTCGAGGTGGCGCGGAATTTCCGGAACGAACGTAACGCCTTGTGCCGCAGCGCTCGAAAGCGCCAGCAGGGTCGCCAAAAACAAGATGAATGTTTTCATAAAAATTGCGTAATTTTGCGATAAAGATAGTAAATTTTTATGACAACACGCGTTTGGGACAGAGTTCGGGGTCGCTGGTTGGTGCTGACGCCCGAAGAGGGGGTACGGCGAGATATTTTGGCAATGCTCACCGGCCCGAAAACCGCGGGAGGCTTGGGTATCGCTCCCACAAGCATCGCCCAAGAATACCCTATCGACCTCAACGGCACAACACAAAGAGCTGACATCGTGGTGTTTGACCACTCTGCCCAGCCCCTTATGCTGGTCGAATGCAAGGCTCCCGAAGTTGCAATTTCCGATGCCGTTTTGGCGCAGGCATTTCGGTATAACACCGTTCTGGGCGCTCATTATGTTATGCTTACCAATGGCCGCGACCACTATGTTTACCAGATCGGCGCCAATAACCAGTATACTCCTTTAAGCGAGTTTCCCGATCTTTTATCTCGCTGCCGGCGTTCCGGCCCACAACTTTGACGGATACTCTCCCGCAGCGATCAGCGCTTTGATCCGTTCGACGACCATCGGCCTGTCTTCTTTGTAAGTCACCCCGAACCACTTAGCCGCGGTGGGAAGAACCTTCATCTGCGCAAGGCGGTTTTGTATAAGGTAATCCACCATCAACGGGATGTAGAACTCGGCTTTGAGATTGCTCGCATTCTCTTCCAAAAACGCACGGAAATAACCTTCGGAGTGGACAAAATAGTCGGGCGTGAACCCGAACATATTCATCGACACAGGGGTAGTTTCTCCCAACGTATGTTGCGTACCATCGGGATCGACATAGACAATTTTCCCATCCTTACGACGCTCTATCTGATGGCGTTCGGTGATTGTTGCCAGATTGCCGTTGGCATCCTCGGCGCAAACCCCACGCGAAACGGTACCGTTATCGGACAGAGTATTGGATATTTGGAAGCCCACCATCGCATAGCGATTTTCGTGACCGGCCAAGGTTTGCAGATACTTTCCCAAAACTGCGTATGACTCCTTTCCATAGAAGTCGTCGGCATTGATCACCGCAAACGGCTCGTGGACAACACTTTTTGCCATCATCACCGCGTGATTCGTACCCCAGGGCTTTTCGCGACCCTCAGGGACGGAAAAACCGTCGGGCAGATAGTCCAATTCCTGGAAAACAAACTCTACCTCGACCTGATTGCCGAAGCGCTCAGGTGTGAAAACCTCACGGAAATCCTTCTCGAACGAGTGACGAATAACGAAAACGACCTTGGTAAAGCCGGCTCTGATGGCGTCGAATATGGAGTAATCGATGATGGCCTCGCCGTTCGGGCCCACGCCATCCATCTGTTTGAGAGAGCCGTAGCGCGACCCCATTCCGGCGGCCAGAACTACAAGTGTCATACTGGGCATAATAAAATCGAGATTAGTTGGTTTTAGTTCTTACAAATATAATCATTTTTTCGTAACTTTGTTTGATGGAAAAGATAAAAAACTGGTGGCGCGGCTTTGTGAAAAAACAACGGCTCGCGATGCTCGATTCAGACGACGACACAGAGCGTTGGCATATATACATTAGCGGAGGAAGAATTCTCATCGGGCTGATCTCGTTGATACTGGTTTTGGCTTTGGCGGTTGTTCTGCTTGTGGTTTACACCCCCGTGATGGATACTCTCGGAGGATATCCGGGCAACCGTTCGCGCGAAATACTGATTCAAAACGTTATGAAGCTCGACTCACTGGAGCGCCAAATGGCCAATCTCACTCTCTATAGCGACAACATAGCGCTCATTATGGAGGGCAAGACGCCCGTGATTCGCGACGTTTCCCGCATAGGAGACAGCGTTCAGATGCAGGACAAAACTCTTGTAGCTCCATCCCTTGCCGACTCGATGCTCAGAGCACGGATGGAGGCTGCTTCGGGTGATTATAGCCTTGCGGCGTCGGTGGCGTCTCCTCGCTCAGGAGCAATGGCAACCGATTTGATCGCACCTGCCAAAGGATTGGTACAGACGCGCTTCAGCCCGGTGAACGGTCGATTCGGGGTAGAGATAGTCACCACGTCGAACCATCCGATTGTGGCAGTTCGTGACGGTAGCGTGATCCTCAATGTTTGGTCGCCGGAACAGGGTTACGTGGTAGAGATCCAGCACTCGGACAATATGTTGTCGGTTTACAGGCAGCTTTCTTCAGTGGAGCGTGCCGTGGGCGCGCGGGTCAAGGCGGGCGAGATAATCGGGGTGGCATCTCCGCTGGGCTTCGAGTTATGGTACAATGGAACGCCGGTCGATCCGGAAAACTATATAGTTTTTTAAGTGATGCGGCAGCGGGTTGCGGTTTTAGGTTCCACAGGGTCGATCGGTGAGCAAACGCTTGATATCCTGCGTGCGAACAGCGAATTGTTCGAGCCCGTAATACTGACCGCTAAGCAAAATTGGCAGCGTCTTGCGGCCCAGGCACGCGAACTGGAGCCCGACACGGTCGTGATAGCCGACAAGGAGTTTTGGCAGCCTCTGAAAGAAGCGCTCGCCGACCTGCCGATAAAGGTTTATGCAGGCGAAGATGCTGTAGCTCAGGTAGCCGAGGCAGGGAATGTAGATGTTGTGGTGAATGCATTGGTGGGCTGGGCCGGGCTGGTGCCGACCGTTAGGGCGGTTCAGGCTGGCAAAAAACTGGCATTGGCAAACAAGGAGAGTCTTGTTGTCGGGGGTGAGTTGGTGATGAGGTTGGCTCGCGAGAACAATGTGCCTATCCTGCCTATCGACTCGGAGCACTCGGCTGTGTTTCAGTGCCTTGTGGGAGAGCGTTCGGCGCCCCGACGCATAATTCTGACCGCTTCGGGTGGAGCGCTCAGAGATTTGCCGATCTCCGAGCTGTCTAAGGTAACTGCTGCTCAAGCGCTCAAGCACCCCAATTGGACGATGGGCCCAAAGATAACCATTGACTCGGCGACGCTGCTCAATAAGGGTTTCGAGGTGGTGGAGGCGCATTGGTTGTTCGGGCTGCCGACTGACAAGATAGACGTGCTGATCCACCCTCAGTCGATCATCCACTCTATGGTGGAGTTCGAAGACGGTGCCATCAAAGCCCAAATTGGTACGCCTGATATGCGAGTACCTATAGCTTATGCGCTGTCGTTCCCGGTGAGGTTGCCGGCCATCTGCCCCACTCTGTCGTTTGCAGACCACCCCACACTGACCTTTGCCGAGGTGAACCACGAACGTTATCCGGCATTGGGGCTCGCAAGAGAGTGCCTGGCCGCAGGGGGAACATCCCTGTGCACTATGAACGCGGCGGGAGAGGTGGCTGTCGAGGCCTTTTTGGCAGGTCGCATCGGGTATTTGGACATTGTCCGAACGATTCGCTCCACCCTCGATCGCGCCCAAAACATTGCCAACCCTACACTTGAAGACTACATAAACTGTAACAACGAATCCAAACTAATAGCGAAAACATTATGAAACTACTATTCAGAACTTTAGCATTTACGGCCGTTTGCGTGACGATTTTTTCCTGCAACCCTGCAAAAAGAATTGCACAATCGACACCTGAGCCCGAACCTGTCGTCAAGGAAAAGCGCGTCGTCGGCTACATCCCCTCGTGGTCTTACAATTGCCTGGAGACGCTCGACTGGGATGCTCTCACCCACGTGAACATTGCCTTCTGCAATCCCGACACTCTGGGCAATATGCAAAACCCCTTCACAAACGCCCTCGTGCTCGATCGCATCGTCGCACTGGCCCATAATAACGACGTTAAGGTAATCGCTTCATTGGGTGGTGGTGGCGGCGGTAAGAACTATCCCGCCCTGATCCAAACTCCTCAGGGGCGCGAAGATTTCTGCAAAAAGATAGTTGCCTTCGCCCGCGAGTATGACCTCGACGGGGTCGATCTCGACCTCGAAGAGGGTCGCGGCCATATTTTGTGGCAAAACTACGAGGCTTGGGTCAAGGAGCTTCGCCGGCAGTGTAGCGAGGGCGACCTTTTACTCACCACGGCCGTTTCTACCTGGTTTTCGGACGACATTTCCGATGCTACTTTCGACTGCTTCGATTTCGTGAACATTATGGCGTACGACGGCCCGTTCGAGTCTCATTCTACAATGGATCTCGCTGAAACTATGGCGCGTAGCTATGCCGCTCGCGGCATTGAACCGGCACGTATCGTTATCGGTGTTCCCTTCTACGGCTATCCTCACGACGGTACTTGGGGTGACTCCAAGAGTTATGCCGAACTTCTGGCCCTATACCCCGAAGCGTGGGCCGTTGATAAGGTAGATAAATTCGGCTACAACGGGATGGAGACTATGAAAGCCAAAACCGAATTGGGCAAGAGATACGGTGGGATTATGATCTGGCATCTCGACCACGATACACAAGACGAACACTCGCTTCTTAAAGTTATTAAAGATAATCTGTAAAATAGCAAGAACATTATGAAAACACAACTCAAATCCCTATTCGCGATCGCGCTTGCAAGTGCGGTTCTATTCTCCTGCAGTCCGGACGATGACAAAAAAACCGACAAACCCGAACCTCCGAAACCTCCAAAAGAAGATCCGCTGCCCGAACTTCCCGGAGGCCCTTCGGGCGTGGCTATGCGTAAAGTCGGATATATTCCCGACTACTCTTACAACTGTATCAAGAACAACACCCTCGATTGGAGCGCTCTAACCCACCTCAATCTCGCCTTTGTCAATCCCGACTCCGAAGGTAATATGATCGACCACTTTCCGGCAGCGGATCTGAATATGATCGTCACCAAGGCACACGAGAAGCGCGTGAAAGTTCTCGCCGCTTTGGGTGGAGGCGGAGGCGGTAACGAATATGCCGGCCTGATAGATACCGAAGAGAAGATGAAGGCATTCTGCCAGAAGATTATGGATTATGTCACCGAGCATAATCTCGACGGGATAGACCTCGATCTGGAACTCGGACAGGGCTCTCCCTTGTGGACTAACTATGGTGCCTTTGTCGCCGAGTTGCGCAGCCTGCTCTCTGCCAAAAATAAACTCCTCACGACGGCTGTATCCACCTGGTTCTCCAATGACATCTCGACCGAAACGCTTCAATCGTTCGACTTCGTCAATATTATGGCTTATGACAATGAGGCCAACGGATTCGAGAACCATTCGAGCTATGAATTTGCAGAGACTATGGCCGCACATTATGCCGGTCGCGGTGTCGAGAAGGGGAAGATCGTCATCGGCATTCCCTTCTATGGCTATCCCAGAAACGGAGGCTGGGGCGATGCGAAGAGTTTTGCGGATATTCTCAAACAACACCCTAACGCCTGGCAGAGCGACTACGCGGGTACATTCAGCTACAATGGTCATAAGACTATCGCTCTGAAGTGTCGTTTGGCAACTGTATATGGCGGGGTTATGATCTGGCAACTGGATCACGACGCGACCGGAACCAATTCACTGTTGGGCGTTATCAAGAAAAATCTGTAGATGGAAGTTGTAATCAAGGTTCTTCAGCTCATTCTGAGCCTGTCGTTGCTCGTGTTCGTTCACGAGTTGGGCCACTATCTCACGGCACGGATGTTCGGTATCCGGGTCGAAAAGTTTTACCTGTTTTTCGATGCGTGGGGCTTTTCGCTGTTCAAATTCCGTATCGGCGAGACCGAATTCGGTATGGGCTGGATTCCCTTCGGTGGTTACTGTAAGATTTCGGGGATGATCGACGAAAGTATGGACACCGAAGCTATGAAATCCCCACCTCAGCCTTGGGAGTTCCGCTCGAAACCCGCTTGGCAACGCCTTATCGTGATGGTCGGCGGCGTCACTATGAACGTCATCACGGCGTGCATTATATATATAGGTATGAGTCTGCATTGGGGAGATTCTTACATCGATAACCGCGACCTTCAGTGGGGTTACTACTATAACGAGCTGGCCGAGGAGATCGGTTTTCGGGACAGCGACCGGATTGTCAGTTTCGACGGTGAGCCGGTAGAGGGGAGTTTTGCCAAGGTCTATCCCGATATGATGATCGGCAGGGTTCGCGTAGTCGGCGTGTTGCGCAATGGTGCTCCTGTGGATGTTGTCGTGCCGGAGGACAAGATCGCACAGATGCTTGTCAGCGAAGATTTTATGATGCCTCGCGTGCCCTTTGCGGCCGATTCGCTTGTGTTGGCGGGCGCCTCGCCGCTGGAACATCTTGAGGATTATCAGGCCGCCCTTGCCGAATTTTTGCCCATCCGCGAGCGCGACTACAATTTGTGGCAGGCCCTCGGCGCAGGTTTCCGCAGAACCGGCAGCGAAATCAAAGATTATTGGAAGCAGCTCGGCTTCATCGTTTCACCTGATACCCAAGGGTATAAGCAGGTCGGCAGCCTCATCACCATCGGTAATATTTTCCCTGGCGAGTGGAATTGGTTCCTGTTTTGGCGAGTGACGGCGTTCCTGTCGATCATCCTTGCAGTTATCAACATCCTGCCCATTCCCGCTCTCGACGGCGGCCACGTGCTATTTTTGGTCTGGGAGGTTGTCACGCGCCGCAAGCCTTCCGACAAATTCCTGGAGTACGCCCAAGTCGTCGGTATGATTCTGCTCCTGGGCCTTATGGTGCTCGCATTTTGGAACGACATATATAGGTTCTTTATTAAGTAATAATTGGGCGGCAACCGCCGCAGCGAAACAATATGGCTAAAGTTAAACGAGCTTACTTCTGTTCTTCTTGCGGCAACGAGCAACCCAAATGGATGGGGCGTTGCCCGGCTTGCGGCGAATGGAATACGTTCGTCGAGGAGGTCGTGGTTAAAGAGTCGGCATCAGGAGCTCGTTCGCTGGTGAAGTCTGCGACAGGAGCCGGTGCTGCAAAACCTGTTCCGGTGCGCGAAATTGTGCGTGACGAACTGGCACGGCTCGACCTCGGTATCGGCGAGGTGAACCGCGTCCTCGGCGGTGGTATGGTTCCCGGATCGTTCATACTGCTGGGTGGCGAACCGGGGATCGGGAAATCGACCCTTTCGCTTCAGATCGCGTTGGGCAGCCACGGCCTGCGGACGTTGTATGTCTCCGGTGAAGAGTCTCCCCAACAGATCAAAATGCGGGCCGAGAGGGTTAGCCGGGCAGGCTCGGAGGATTGCTACGTTTACGCTGAAACCCTGCTCGAAAATATCATTGCACAGGCCGAGGCGCTGGAGCCTAATCTTATAGTAATTGACTCTATACAAACTATTTATACCGAGATTTTGGACTCTTCGCCTGGTAGCGTATCGCAGATCAGGGAGTGCGCCGCCACACTTCTCAAGTACGCCAAGACCCACGACACTTCGATAATTATCATCGGCCACATCACCAAGGACGGTACCATCGCCGGGCCCAAAGTGTTGGAGCACATCGTGGATGTCGTTCTTTCGTTCGAGGGCGACGACGCAGGTATTTATCGCATCCTTCGCGGCGTTAAAAACCGCTTCGGGGCTACGTTCGAGATCGGCGTTTTCGAGATGCGGGGCGAGGGTCTTGTCGAGGTTGCCAACCCCTCGGAAATCCTGCTGGGCGACTACGAGGAGCCCCTCAGTGGCATCGCAGTGGGCGCGGCTGTCGATGGAATCCGCCCATATTTAATTGAGACACAGGCTCTTGTTAGTAGTATGGCTTATGGCACTCCTCAACGTTCGGCCACTGGATTCGAGGCACGCAGACTCAATATGTTGCTGGCTGTTTTGGAGAAGCGCGCAGGGTTGAAACTTGGGGCTAAGGATGTCTTTTTGAATTTTGCGGGTGGTTTTCGCATCGCCGACACGGGGCTCGACCTGGCAGTTGCGGGGGCTGTGATCTCGTCCTATTTCGATCGGGCGATTGCTCCCGGAGTTGCTCTTGCCGGTGAGATCGGGCTTTCGGGCGAGGTTCGTCCTGCTCCCCGTTCCGAACAGCGCATTGCCGAGGCTGCACGCTTGGGCCTCAAACGGATCGTAGTTTCAGGCTACCTGAAAAAAAGCCTGCCGAAAACGCTTCCGGCAGGCCTCGAAGTATGCTACATCAACCGCGTCGATGAGCTGGGTAAGTATTTGTTTTAGTCGATTGGTGCACCACTATCGCTATTCTTGTTGTCTAAATCTTTTTTAATCTTGTGACGACCCACAACAAATAAAGCAGCCAAACTCACTAATGTTACCGTAACGATTATTCCTCCGATCCAAGCGTGACCTTCTTTCATCGCATATATGCCATATCCTATCAGCAGTAGTGACAATATGAATCCAAATATTTGCCCCAGTGTACTTTCTCTCTGTTGTCTTGGAATGATTTTACTCTCCATCGATATTCGATGGCTACTCTGATTTTCAGCCATTTTAAGAATACGCTCAGCAGAACCTGGAAGAATTTCCTCGTATTGCCTCATAACACTCGGAGGAGGAATCGGACCCGAAAAATACTCTTGAGAAACTTCACCAACAATTACTTTGCCACGTGCGGATGCTGGTGACTTCTCAATGGTAGGAACAAGAATCTCGTTAGTTTTACTGCTATCTGATCCCTTACTCTTCGACATTGTCCAATCGTATTTAACGCTTATTTATTTTAACATATCCATTAGCCGCAGCTAATAAATCCAAACCTATTGTCCCCCAGTCAGATAAAATCGCCTTATAGTCCGCGTCTTCGGCGCTTTCGGAAAAATTGAAATCATAATAATTTCCTCTCACGTTGCCCAGACTTCCTACACCGATCAAAAAATTTGACTCGGGAAATAAAAAATCACTGCGATAAATATTCAACTTCTTCATAACTTCATAATTTGAGGCTTCATGTGGTCAAGCGTGACCGATCGTACCAATATTCCTCATGCCGCGGCACAAAGTTAATTTAAATAAATGAGATCACAAACTCCTTGCCAGCATAATTTCAGCTCGCAAAAATAAACGACGAAAGATAATTTTTATTATACCTGTTTTGAAAAGTGGGGCTCGTGCAGAGCCCCGTAATTTTCATAGTATCATAACCGTCACCCCTGCAGATAACCATCTCCCCGGCATCGGCAGGCCGCCGAAGTCGAAATAGTTCGTGTCGGTGAGGTTTGCTATGTCGATATAAAATTGCATTTCGCGTAGCATAAGTCGCTGGGGCCGTTGCCGCCACGACAGGCGTCCATCCAGCAGAAAGTAGGGCTTATAGCCTTGCTGAACCCCATCGGCCGCTATGTAACTCCCCACACGATCGTAAAAACTGCCTGTTAGGGTCAGGCCGAAGCCCGCTCCAAACTCCACCCCGACAACCGCCGAAACCTTATGGTGCATATAATCGAGCGCGTATTTTGAGATGTAACCCGTCGCCACGCTCATATCGGAGTGGATGTAGCCATAGCTCAGCATCGCAGAACGTAGAAAACGATGTTCGGCAGCAGATGATTCCGAAGCCAGCCAGCGGACCGAAAGTTCTGCACCCACAGTACCGAGTCGATTTAGCTGCGTGGAGTACCAATCCCCGTCGGGATGCTGCTCCCAGTCAATAACATTATGAGTATCACGATAATACAGTGCAGCCGTAGCGCCCAAATTTTCGTGCGCAGCCTCCGCCGCAACGCGATAAGTCATCGCAGCTTCGGGCCTCAGATTAGGGTCGGGATGGTACGTTGCCACGTTGTAAAACAGGTCGGTGAACGTCGGCAACCGCATCGAACGCAGTGCCCCGGCTTTCAGGTTCACTATCCGGTTTACACGCCAGCCAGTTTCGGCACCAAATGTACCATCGGTACCATAAGGTGTCACGACAAGTGTCGCTATGCCATTGACCCACAACCTGTTCCAGTCCTTTCGATGCGCCAACCACACACTCGCCAGTCGGCGCGACTCGTTGCCATCCCCCATTGCCGTGCTGAACATTTGATGATAGGTCAGGCCGGTACCAAGCGACGACGTACCAGCGCGACGCCAATCATAATTCGCAGATAACGAGCCGTATAGATTATACGTCGTGTGCTCGTTAAAAGGAATGCCTCCCGTAACAGGATCTGGATTGTCACGCACCATCTCGAACTGGTCGTCGTTTTGGCGAAAACTCCCCACCGCCTCAAGCCTCAATCGTCGCCAACTTTTCCACCAACGTAGCGAAGCCAGTCCCGTAAGCGTGCTCTCGAACTGGTCGGGATAACGCAACGAATAGAAGCCGTTCGAACCCCAGTCGCGACGCTGAAAACCGCCCTGAATCTGAAAATGGCCGACTCGCGATGAGCTGTAATCCACAAACGTGTAGGCATTTATGTTCCAAAAGTCGGTATTGTGGCGATATCCGTCGCTTCGGCGATACGAGGCTGCCCCCATCACGCTGAGTCTCTCTCCGTAACGCGAACCGAAGTGCGAACCAGAGTCCAAAGAGCTCCACGCCCCCGATAAATTCCCATAGCCATAACCCCAAGCCCCGCCCTCCAGACGGGCTCGAAGATAGCGCGGAAAAGCAGGTGCGGTTCGAAAATCCACAGCGCCGGAAAGAGCTCCCGGTTGAGTGGCAAAATCGAGCACGGCGATGTCGGATAGAATGTCCAGATCCACCGGCAGTGAGTGGGATTGATGCCCTGTTCGGGCGTCCGAGAAGTCGATGCCATTGAGCATCACCATTGTTTGATCGAATGAGCCTCCGCGAATCGCGATGTCGGTCTGAATGCTCTTGCCTCCCCTCTCCCTGACGTCGATCGCGGGGGCAAGGCGCAACAACTGCTCGGACGTTCCGAGAGGCGCGTTCTGCCGTTGATCGACAAGGAAGCGGGTTTGCGACCGTAGCGGCGAAGTCGGCGGGTCGGCAGGCGCACGTCCCGTGATCTTCACCGTATCCACGTGCACCTCCTGTGCACTGGCGATGGTAGTCGCAAGCAAGATGATCGACATCGTCACGGCCAGCACCCCGATCTTGAAGCGACACAGGCCCGCAAAAGCCGCCCAGGGCTTGCGAGTCCAGCGCTTGAAGCACCATAAGGTGTCCGTTTTCAGATGTTTGTTCATCTTATTTGAATGGATTAATAAAGTTAGCCGCCCACGGGACTTTCCCACGGGCGGCTGCAAAGATAGAATAAAAAAATCTTATCAGAGCTCAGTATTCGGTTCAGGTTCCGGGTCCTCCACGAAAACAGCTGTGATAGAAACCCCTGTCGCCGGCATAGAGGAGATGAGCGTCGTATTGGTCAAGTTATTCTCATTCAGTATTTCAGCTCCTTCATCACTGCAGACCACCTCCCAATGATCGAATATGTAGCCTTGGTTGTGCGATGCCACGATATGTATCTGTGTCCCCTCTGTGACATTCGACATATCTGCCGGCTCATCGCTAACCCAAACAACCCGTCCTCCCTCAGTAGGGCTCGAAATAATCGAAAGTGGTGACGCAGGGGCATAAACAGCTTCTATCGTCACCTCTTCATCGGGCATAATGAAAGTCGCCGCCGGATCGGAGCTGTCCTCTATTTCGATATCTCCGGTCGTCACCTCCCACTCCACGAAAACCCAACCTTCGGCCGGATTCGCGGCCAGAGTGATCTCCTGACCCTCATAAGCCGAAGCAGGAGTTGCCGAGGGTGAGCCACGGTCAGTGTCGGCCGTAATGGTAATATTGTACGTCGGCATATTACCCCACGTTGCCGAAATCTCCACATCCGCGGCAGGCATCTCGAAAGACTCCGAAGAGGAATCGCCAAGTTCGATGTTATCGCTGTCTATCTCCCATCCCGTAAAGGTACGACCTGCGCCCGGTATCGCTTCGATGCTGACAGTCGCGTCCATATAGACACCTCTGGCTCCATCCTTATCGATCACTGCCGCAGGATGACCTTCGATGTTTTCCGCCTCGACAATTCGCACTGTGCCGCCACTTGACTGATTGATAATAACTATATGTGGCAACTCCTCAGGAGTAGGCTTGACTTTAAAGTTAGCGCCCAACATCGCATCATTGGCAGGCATCTTGAACATTCTCGTGACCTTACCGTCTCCATAGGTCTCTTCATACGCCCCGACACCTGTCATATTCCAACCTGAAAGCAGAAAACCCTCGTCGGGAATCGCCGAAACAGAGACCGACTGGCCAGCCTTAACCTTATTTAAATCGGCAACATTACTCTCCATCTTACCGCCTGAGCCCGCCGTAAGGGTGATTTTGAAGAGATCGCCCTCTTCGGGTCCAGGAGGATCCTTGGGGTCTTTATCGCAGCCACTGAGCACCAGTGCGGCCATCGTAACCATCAAAAACAACTTTTTCATACGCCAAAGATAGCAAAATTCTTTATCTTTGTGTCTGAAAACTCATATCACAATGTTTGAAAACCTGACCGACAAGCTGGAGAGATCGTTCAAGATTCTCAAAGGCGAGGGAAAAATAACCGAAATAAACGTTGCCGAAACGCTCAAGGAGATCCGGCGCGCACTCATAGACGCCGACGTCAATTACAAGGTAGCCAAGACTTTCACCGACACTGTCAAGCAAAAAGCCCTCGGCGAAAATGTCCTCAAGGCCGTCAAACCCGGTCAAATGATGACCAAGATCGTTCGCGACGAACTGGCCCGGCTTATGGGCGGCACCGCCACGGACATCAACCTTACCGGCTCCCCCGCGGTAATTCTGATCGCCGGTTTGCAGGGTTCCGGTAAGACCACTTTTTCGGGCAAACTCGCCGCAATGATCAAAAGCAAACGCGGGCGCCAGGTGCTACTTGTGGCTGGTGACGTCTACAGGCCGGCAGCGATCGAGCAACTTAAAATCTTGGGTGAGCAAATAGGCGTCGAGGTATACACCGAACCCGGCTCTACGAATCCCGTCGCAATTGCCGAAAACGCCATCAAATACGCTCGCACCCACTCGATAAACACCGTCATCGTGGACACCGCCGGTCGTTTGGCCGTCGATGAGACTATGATGCAGGAAATCAAGGCGATAAAAGATACCGTCAAGCCTTCCGAAACGTTGTTCGTCGTGGATGCTATGACTGGTCAGGATGCCGTGAACACCGCTCGTGAGTTTAACGACAGGCTCGATTTCGACGGTGTTGTACTTACCAAACTTGATGGCGACACTCGCGGCGGGGCTGCGATCTCGATCCGTTCGGTGGTAAACAAACCACTGAAGTTCATCTCTTCGGGCGAGAAGATGGATGCCATTTCGGTCTTCCATCCGGAACGAATGGCCGATCGTATCCTCGGTATGGGTGACGTCGTTTCACTGGTCGAGCGCGCTCAGGAGCACTATGACGAAGAGGAGGCACGCCGCACACGCAAGAAACTCTACAAGGATCAGTTCGATTTCAACGACTTTTTGGATCAGATCGCACAGGTCAAAAAGATGGGTAATATGAAGGAGTTGATGTCGATGATCCCTGGTGTTGGCAAGGCTCTTCGCGATGTCGATATTTCGGACGACGTGTTCAAGCAGACCGAAGCTATCATCGGCTCGATGACTCCCGCCGAACGTTCTAATCCTGAGCTCATTAACGCCTCTCGCAGGGAGCGTATTGCACGCGGTAGCGGCACCACCCTGCCCGACGTGAATCGCCTTATGAAGCAATTCGAGCAGAGCCGCAAGATGATGAAGAGCGTGGTCGGTAGCGGCGGTCGTAACGCGCTGCTGGCTCAGGCTGCTAAGCGGCGTTAAATGCTTCGGCTATTTTCTCGGCTATCCCGTCCAATGCAGGCTGTAATTTGCTGCCTATCATCATTTTGATCATCATATTCATCTCGGCGTGCAACACTAACCGCATTCGAGTGTCGTAAGGCGCCGCTTCTTTCAGTTGCACCCAAAACGTGAATCCGAACGGCGATGAATCGCTCGCCTCGACTTTGATCAGGCTCGGAGCCACCCTTTCGGTCATCCGCAGCGTGATGGGAAAACCTTTGACCGTGAAACTGCATTCGTCACCCGTCGCCTGCCAACCCTCCACTTTATCTCCAATAATCGGCGTAAAGTTTTGGAAATCAGCCAATGTCCCGTAAATCATCTCGGACGGCTTGCGTATTTGCACTTGAGAACTTTGATACTTTTCAATCATACTTTACTGCTTTGGATTTCGTAGCTATAAATCGCTGTCGGCGCTCCGACCTGAGGGATTTTGGCGCCACTTGTTTAAAATTTCAAGGTCATCCGCACCGACAATACCCTGATCCTTAGCGAGTTCGATTAGAGTCGGATAGTCACTCAGGGTGTCGAGCGCGACGTCCGCCTGCGCAAAATTTTCCACGGCGGCAGGAAACGCATAGGTGAAAATCGCTACCATCCCAAGCACATCCAGCCCCGCGTCTTGCAACGCTTTCACCGCTGCCAAAGAACTCCCACCGGTAGAGATAAGATCCTCTATCACAACAACTTTTTGCCCCGCAGCATATTCTCCTTCGATCAGGTTTTCCAGCCCGTGCCCTTTCGCTGCCGAACGCACATATATAAAAGGTAAGCCCAGCTGCTCCGCAACCAACACACCGTGAGCGATCGCACCCGTGGCAACTCCCGCGATCACCTCGGTCTGAGTATATTTCGCACGGATCAACTCCACAAAAGCGTCTCGAATCTCAGCTCGAACGGTCGGATGCGACAAAACCCGCCTGTTGTCGCAATAGATCGGTGAGTGCCATCCGCTGGCCCACGTAAAAAGATTTGCAGGACTGAGTTTTATTGCGTTAATTTGCAATAGGCTTTGTGCCGTCTTCTGAGCTGTCGTCATAATGGACAAAGATACAAAAAAAATTTGGGTAGAAGCGGCCGGCGGTGCCGTTTTGTCTACTAACGGCTTTTCGGATGGCCCGCGTTTGCTGATGATGCTTCGTCGCGGGATGTGGGATTTGCCTAAAGGTCACCGAGAAGAGGGTGAAACGCTACGAGAATGCGCTGCAAGGGAGGTTTGCGAGGAATGCGGGCTCGATCCGGCTTTTTTGTCGGTCGGCCCCGAACTCATTCGTACCCGGCACTCTTACGTACGACCGGACGGCCTTCCTGAAACCAAGCAAGTGACCTGGTTTACAATGACTTATGCAGGAAATACTTCGTCCATCACACCTCAGACCGAAGAAGACATAACCGCCCTTGAGTGGGTTTTGCTCGACGAAGCCGCGCGCCACGCTGCCACAAGTTTCAAAACGATTCAAGAAGTAATCGCAAAATTGATATTATGAAAAAACTATTAATTGTAATGGCCTTATTTGCAACAAATTGCGCCACAAAAGAGAAAGCCGCCGGGCCTCTCGAAATCTCTAACGAGCTCACCACCGAAGAACTGGCCGCCGGTATCCTGACCCCCGAAGTGATTTGGAAGATGGGCCGCATCGGCGAATTTGCCCTCTCGCCCGACGGATCTCAGGTTGTTTACGGGCGTACCGATTATAGTATGGCCGAAAATCGCGGTGTCACAACGCTTTGGGTGCAGGGCGTGCCGGCTGGCGAACTCATTCAAATCACTGACAATCAAGGAAATGCATCCGGTGCCACGTGGAGTGCCGATGGTTCACACATCTATTTTCTGAGCGATCGCAGTGGTTCGTCACAGCTTTGGAGTTGCACCCCCGACGGAACCGATCTGCGCCAGCTCTCTAATCTCGACAAAGACATTGACTATTATGGCATTGCACCTTCCGGAGGGAAGATTTTTTACGTCCAGCGTGTGAAGGTCGAAAAGCGCGCTTCGAGCGAAATCTATCCCGACCTAACCAAGTCTCAAGTCCTTGTGTATGACGACCTTATGGTGCGCCACTGGGATCGTTGGACGGATGGTAGCCACCTGCACATTTTCGTGTCAGATTTCAACGAAAAGGCTCTCGCAGATGGTGTCTCTGTGACAGCCGGTACTGACATTATGGCAGACGAACCGTTCGACAGCCCTATGGAACCTTATTTCGACGGTGCGGAAATCGCTTGGAACAATGCCGGAACGCAATTGGCATACACCTGCAAAAAACTTTCGGGAGCCGATTACGCCGTCTCGACCGATGCTGATATTTATCTTTACGACCTCGCAACCGGCTCAACCACAAACATTTGCAAGCAAGATAGTAGTGACGCAATGCCTGGTTATGACAAATATCCGGTCTTTTCGCCTGATGACCAGCGCATTGCGTTTCGCAGCCAGCGTCGCGCCGGTAACGAAGCCGATAAAGAGCGACTGTTTGTGTATGATATTGCTGCTAAGCGTTTTACCGACCTAACCGAGAACTTCGACCACAGCGCAACCAACGTCATCTGGAATGGCAACAATGAGTTGATGTTCATCGCGCCATACTTCGGCACTTACCAATTTTGCAAAGTCGTAATGCCTACTTCGGAAAGCACTACGCAAAATTCCATACCATACAACGTAACTCTCATAACCTCAGGGGATCACGACATTGTAGCAGCCTCGCGAGCGAGCGGTCAGACCGTAGTTTCGCTGACTCGCCAAGACCACGCTGCCGAGCTCTATACACTCAATGCCGAGACTGGTGAAATGGCTCGACTTACAGACATTAACCAGCATATTTTCAACAACATACATATGGGCGCGATCGAAAAACGCTGGATCAAAACCACCGACGGCAAGGATATGCTCACGTGGGTGATTTTCCCGCCCGATTTCGATCCTGCGAAGAAATACCCCACCTTGCTCTACTGTGAGGGTGGCCCGCAAAGTACTGTGAGTCAGATGTGGAGCTACCGCTGGAACTTCCAGCTTATGGCAGCGCAGGGATACATCGTCGTTGCACCCAATCGTCGCGGCACCCCCAGCTTCGGTCAAGAATGGACCGACCAAATTTCAGGCGACTATTCGGGCCAAAATATCCGTGACCTGCTCGTCGCTATCGACGAAGTGGCCCGCGAACCCTACGTAGATAAAGATCGAATGGGCTGTGTAGGAGCAAGTTACGGCGGTTATTCGTCGTTCTATCTTGCGGGTGTTCACCAAAAGCGCTTCAAGGCGTTCATCGCCCACTGCGGTATTTTCGACTTCACCAGTATGTACGGCGAGACCGAGGAGTTGTTTTTCGTGAACAACGATTACGGCGGCCCTTATTGGGACAAAAACAACGCTGTCGCTCAACGCTCCTATGCCCACTCGCCCCATACTCTCGTTCAGAATTGGGATACTCCGATGCTGATAATCACCGGGTTAAACGATTTCCGCATCCCCTACACGCAGAGCATCGAGGCTCATACAGCCGCTCGTCTCCGCGGCATCGACAGCCGGTTGGTAGTGTTTGAGAACGAGGCACATCAGGTATTCAAACCGCAAAATTCGCTCGTTTGGAACCGCGAATTCTTCGGCTGGCTCGACAAATACGTAAAAGGAAATTAGCTGCGGATCAGGGATTTGATATTCTCGATCAACATCGCCACAGCCACGGAATTGAATCCTCCTTCGGGTATTATCACGTCGGCCCAGCGCTTGCTCGGCTCGACGAACTCCTCGTGCATCGGTTTGACGGTATTGAGATACTGACTTATAACCGATTCCATTGTCCGTCCGCGCTCGCAAACGTCTCTCAGCACGCGTCGGGCAAGACGGACATCGGCGTCGGTATCGACAAAAACTTTAATATCCATCTGCTCGCGAAGTTCCTGATTTTCAAAGATCAGGATTCCATCGACGATTATCACACGCGAGGGTTTAACGAGCTCGGTTTCGGCAGTACGATTGTGCTCCACAAACGAATAGACAGGCTGCTGAATGGGCACGCCGCTCTTCAACGCTTTGAGATGTTCCACCATCATCCCCGTGTCGAATGCGCCGGGATGATCATAGTTCAATCGCGCACGTTCGTCAAACGTCAGGTCGGGGTGGGCTTTGTAATAGGAGTCGTGACAGAGCATTGCAACACTTGCACCGCCTTCGCGAACTTCGCCGCCAAAAGCGTCCAACAGCTTGCGAACCAGCGTGCTTTTCCCTGATCCGGTGCCGCCCGCAACTCCGATCACAGTCACATTAGGCATCTATATTCGCATATTTTGCATTTTGTTCAATGAACTCGCGTCTTGGCGGTACATCGTCGCCCATCAGCATTGAGAAGGTGCGGTCGGCTTCCGATGCATTTTCGATCGTCACCTGTCGCAGTATTCGGCTTTCGGGATTCATCGTTGTCTCCCAAAGTTGCTCGGCATTCATTTCTCCGAGACCTTTATATCTCTGAGTATGAACGCCTTTCGATCCAAATTCCTCGATGGTTTGCTCACGTTGCTCTTCGCTCCAGCAGTAGCGTTCTCTGTTTCCTTTTTTGACCAGATAGAGCGGCGGCGTTGCTATGTATATGTGATTATTTTCGATCAGCTCGCGCATCTTACGGAAGAAAAACGTGAGCATCAGCGTCGCGATGTGGCTTCCGTCCACGTCGGCATCGGTCATAATAATTATCTTTCCGTACCTTAGTTTTTCGAGGTTCAGTGCTTTACTATCTTCCTCTGTACCAATGGTTACGCCTATCGCCGTGAACATATTTTTGATCTCCTCGTTCTCCCACATCTTGTGTTCTTGTGCTTTTTCGATATTCAGGATTTTTCCTCTCAGGGGCATAATCGCTTGGAACACACGGTCACGGCCCTGTTTTGCGGTTCCTCCTGCCGAGTCCCCTTCCACGAAGAAGATTTCGGTTCTGTCACGGTCTCTCGATGAGCAGTCGGCCAATTTTCCCGGTAATCCTGAGCCCGATAATACATTTTTGCGCTGAACCAATTCTCTTGCGTTGCGCGCAGCATAGCGAGCCGTAGCAGCTAAGATCACTTTCTGTACGATCGCACGAGCATCTTTTGGGTTCTCTTCGAGATAATTCCCAAGTGCCTGAGCCAAAGCGCCATCCACAGCTGTTGCAACTTCGCTGTTGCCCAGTTTCGTTTTGGTTTGTCCCTCGAACTGGGGCTCTTGCACTTTCACCGAAACCACTGCCGTAAGCCCTTCCCGGAAGTCGTCGCCGGCAATCTCGAACTTGAGTTTCGACAGCATCCCGCTCTCGTCGGCGTACTTTTTCAGCGTCCTGGTGAGCGCTCTCCGGAAGCCCGTCATATGGGTTCCGCCTTCTATAGTGTTGATGTTATTCACGTATGAGTGAACGTTTTCCGTAAATCCTGTGTTGTACTGCATCGCCACTTCCACCGGCACTCCGTCGCGCTCGGTGTCGAGATAAATCACATCTTCCGTCAGCTTCTCCCTGTTGGCGTCCAGATATTGCACGAACTCCTTCAGCCCGCCTTCCGAGTAAAACTCTTCGTGCCTCGATTTCGTTCCTTCTTCACTGACTCGTAAGTCGGTGAGTTCCATCCTGATACCCTTGTTCAGGTATGCCAGCTCACGCAGTCTTGCAGCGAGAATGTCATACTCATATTTTGTAACCGAAAAGATCGTCGGGTCGGGATGGAACGTGATCTTCGTGCCGGTCGTCTTTGCCTCGCCGATGATCTCCATCTTCGTGGTCGGCGCACCTATGCTGTAGCACTGCTGATATATCTTGCCGTCACGTTTGATTTCCGCCACAAAATTATCCGAAAGCGCATTAACGCACGACATACCCACCCCGTGGAGCCCACCGGAGACTTTGTAGCTGTCTTTGGAGAACTTTCCGCCCGCGTGCAGCACTGTCAGCACCACTTCGAGCGCAGATTTCCCCTCTTTTTCGTGATAATCGACCGGAATCCCACGCCCGTTGTCCTCGACGGTTACCGAATTGTCCGGATTGATCGTCACTTTAATGTCGGTTGCATAGCCTGCCAGAGCTTCGTCGATGGAGTTATCGACTATTTCGTACACAAGGTGATGCAACCCTTTCACGCCGATGTCACCTATGTACATTGCGGGCCTTTTGCGCACCGCTTCCAGCCCTTCCAGCACCTGAATGCTGGATGCCGAATACTCCTCCTGCCCTCCCTGCTGTGGCCCCTGATTATTTTTGTTCTGTTCCATAAAATATCGCATTAATGTCAAGTTCCTCTATGCAACCGCGGTTGAAACGCACCGTGCGCGAGGGATATAGTTGAATATTGGTCACGTTGTGAGTGGACATCACGATCGCACATCCTCCCTGGGCGATACTGCAAAACAGTCGCATTATTCCCTCGGCAGTTTCCGGGTCGAGATTTCCTGTCGGTTCGTCAGCCAGAATTACCTCAGGGTCGTTCAGCAGTGCTCTCGCGATCGCAAGTCGCTGTTGTTCACCGCCTGAGAGTTCGAACGGCATCTTGTATTCCTTGTTTGTGAGTCCCACCTGATCCAGCACGTCCGCTATTCGTTGCATCATTTCGGTACGGTTCTTCCATCCCGTAGCCCGCAATACAAATAGCAGATTTTCAAGTACATTGCGATCGGTAAGCAGTTGATAGTCCTGAAAGACTATCCCCAATCGGCGTCTCAACGCAGGCACATCCCGCCGCCTCACGCTTCCCAGATCGAAGCCCGCCACACTTCCTTCTCCTTCCAGCAGGGGCACTTCGGCATACAGGGTTTTCAGCAGCGAGCTTTTTCCGCTTCCCACTCGCCCTATCAGATAGACCATTTCGCCCGGCGCGACTTTCAATGAGACCTCACTGAGCACTTTTTCGCCGCACTTTCGATAATTTCTGTGCGTAAGTCTCCGTCCCACCACCAACGAGTGATAGACGTTCACGCCTCTTAGTTCTATAACGTTTTCGTGTGCCATTTTAGCACACAAAGATACTAAATTTTACCTAATATTTGCCGTTTCCAGCGAATAAATCCTGCAACCGCAAGAATCGAATATAGACCATAGAGACCGGCCGTGAACGGGATGTCTTTATAGATGTAGAGTCCACAACTCACCAAGTCTACCACCAGCCACACCAACCACTGCTCAACGAACTTCCGCGAGAGCATCCACATCGCCACAACGCTCAGCGCCGTGGTAGCTGCGTCCAGTAGCGGTACCGTGCTGTCCGTGAAGCGGATAAGTATAAAAGCTATGAGCGCGAAAACCCCGACGGCAACCCCCGCCAGAGGCACGATCAACTTCAGCGGAGTATGTGAAATCGGTAGCATTGCCTGAACTTTTGAGCCGTCGTCACTTTTCGGCAAGCCTCGTTTTCTCAGCCAGCCCCGCCACACCGCCAGCCCGTAAATCCCTGCCAAAACGTAGTAGACGTTCATCGACGCATCGGCATAAAGACCTGATTGATAATATAGTACTCCGTGCACCACCGGCATCACGAGCCCCACTACCCAAAGCCAGATATTCGCCTTATACTCCAGCCACAAATACACCAGTCCCAGCCCGACGCCGACAATCTGCAGTATCAGTTTCCAATCCATCTTCTCAGAATCTTAAGGTTATGGTACCCAGTGCGTTGATCGTAGCTTGCGGAAAATATCCCGCTTCGCTTGCTATGTATGCAGGGTCGTCGTGCACCATCGACGAGTAGCCGAAACCCGAGCTCGAATACTTCGCGTTCAACAGGTTATTCACCGCCACTCCCAGTTCCAGATGCTCGTTGAATCGGTAGCTGGCCCTGAGGTTCGTCACCCAATATGCCGGCAGCGAAAGTTCGTCGCGCTGCGAGTTCGTCAGGTATTGTTTGCTCACGTAATTTGTCTGCAGGGCACCATAAAATCCACCCGTATTGAAGCTGAAAATATTCCCTGCAATGATCTCCGGTGAGAATGCTATATTCGTATCTCCCAACTTGTTAGCCGTGTGCGATTGTATCCCTTCCGGCGTGTACATATAATCCCAATTCGCGTCGTAATCGGGCAGATATTCGATGTAGTCTTTGATTCGGTTGCGCGAAAAAGTGCCGAAAATATCCCACCTGAACCACTTTGTGATCTCCACACCCACGGTCAGTTCCACTCCTGCTCGGAAGCTCTTCGGTACGTTTGCCGCCAGGGCTTCTCCTATGTCGTTCAGCTCTCCCGTCGGCACAAGCTGGTCTCGATAGTTCATATAGTAGAAGTTTGCGCTGGCCGTAACTCTCTCGCCTGTAAACTTATATCCCACCTCCGTGTCGAACAGTCTTTCCGAGCGCGGCGTCACTCCGAATTTCGCCTCCGTGTAGTTATCGCGCGTAGGTTCCTTGTGTGCCACGGCAAACGATGCATACACTGCGTTTCGAGCGTTAATGTCGTAATACACACCCACTTTCGGATTTAAGAAATTATAATTTCTGTCCACATCCAGCTCCTGCATCTTCTCGTGTATCCAGTCATACACGTCGTTCGTGCCGCCGATCCTGTGCGAAATATGCCTGAACTGCACGTCTCCCCACAGACTCAGCCCCTTCACGGGGCTCCACGACGCTTTAGCAAACACATTGGCATCGTCCTTGGTCGTTGTGTTGCGATAATATTCGTGCAGAGGATCGATCGGATGCGCGTAATTTTCGATCCACGAGACCTGCCCGAAGTGGTCTCCCGCGTATTGATTCCACGCCGCACCCATTGCCGCCGACAAGTTTTCCCCGCTATATGAAACCGACGCGATCGCTCCTCCGAAATTGTTCCACATCTTTTTTCTGCGAACCAGGTCCGAATCCCCATCCTTTAGACCATACTCCGGCAGCCAGCGATCGTCCTTAAACTCTTCGTAATAGCCGTCCCCGCGCGTATAGTGCCCTGTGATATTCAGACTCCATCTGTCACTAAGACGCTGGTCTATAAGTAATTGAAAATTATATTGCGTATAAAAATCCTTCTGATCCGGATAGTAGACCCCTGGCGAGATCTCTCCCGCCGTATTGTGTCTCCGTCCGAACTCTTCTATTTGACTGGCTGTAAGTCCGTTCCAGGCGTGATACGTTGCTTCGTGTCCGCCGAACGAGATCAGTTTGACCGATGTCGAACTCCCGAAATATCCCGCCTGCACGAAGTACGATTTCAGGTCGGCCGATGCACGGTCTATATATCCGTCCGAGCCTATGTTCGATAGCCGCCCGCCGATCGCCCACTTGCCCGATTCGCCATCCCTGCCGCCTATCAATCCCGACCCCCAGCGTACGCTCTCTCTGTGAGTGTTGAACGACCCGTAAGTTGCCGACAGTTCGGCAAATGGCCGTAGCGAAAGAGGCTCTGTCGCCATATTCACGCTTGCCCCGAATGCTCCCGCACCGTTGGTCGATGTGCCCACTCCCCGTTGTATTTGAATATCGCGCACGGATGCTGCAAAGTCGGGAATATTCACCCAAAACAAGCGGTGCGATTCGCCGTCGTTCAGCGGTACCCCGTTGGCTGTCACGTTGATGCGCGTACCGTCCGTTCCTCTGATGCTTAGTGCGGTGTAGCCGATTCCCGTTCCTGCGTCCGAGGTTGCCACTACCGACGGCGTTGCCGTCAGCATAAATGGAATGTCCACACCCGTTCCCACCACTCGCTCTATCTGTTTTCGATCGAGGTCGGTGTAGGCAATGGGGGTTTTTTCGCCTGCCCGCGACGCTGAAATGGTTACATTTTCGATTTGGATTGTTTTCATCGAGTCCATCCGACCCGCTCCGACGCGCTCGAAGCCTTGCTCCTGCGCAAAGGCGACACCACACGCACACAGCGCGGCCGCCATTAAGACTGCTTCTTTCATAATAGTTTCCTCCGCCGGTATTATCCGGATCAGGTTCAATGGGTATGATCTCAGCCTTGCCTTTGGGCAAGACACCCCCCTTGTTTCAGTCGCAAAGATAGTAAATCGCCGCCGTTCTGCAAACACTATAAACACTAATATGATTGCCGTCGAACGTAAAATGCTCCGTATCAATCTTTTGTCTCCCCTGACCTCCGAACTTTTCATCGTCCGTGGACATCAGTAGTCGGTATTTTCCCGCCTGGGGCACTTCTATCGCATAGTCCGGGATCGACCTGCTCGGATGCCAATTAAAGACGAAAACTAAACCGCTACCGCCGTCGGCATTCCGACCCCTGTGAAAAACCATCGTCTGATTCCCTTCGTCCATTTGCAATCGCCACGGGTAGTTTTCCCCCAGCACGCCATATTTTTTCACCGCCGATATCATCGCCTCGTCGAACGCAAGTAGCTGACTGTAACGCAAAAACGGATTGTCTACCAGCGACCATTGCCTTCTCGCGTGCGCATAACTCCATCCGTTGCCCTCCCTGGGAAAGTCGATCCATTCCGGGTGCCCGAACTCATTTCCCATAAAATTCAGGTAAGCATTTCCTCCTGCCGCGATCGTCACCAGCCTTATCATCTTGTGTAGCGCCATTCCTCTTTCCACCACCAAATTCTCCACTCCGCGCTCCATTGCCGTGTACATCTCCTTGTCCATCAATCGAAACGCGATCGTCTTGTCTCCAACCAGGGCCTGGTCGTGGCTTTCCGCGTAGGCGACTGTCTTAACCGCGGGCAGCCGGTCGGTCATAATGTTCCAGATGTCCCACACATTCCACCGCTCGTCAGGCACTTCTTTTAGCATCTTGATCCAGAAATCGGGTATCGCCATCCCCAGCCTGTAGTCGAACCCCACTCCTCCGTCCCCTATCGGCAACGCCATTCCCGGCATCCCGCTCACATCCTCTGCAATTGTCACCGCCTGTGACCTGAACTCGTGCACAAGGTGATTCGCAAGTGTCAGATACACAAGTGCATCCGCGTTCACATCCGGCCCGAAGAATTTCTCTCGGCTGTCGAATTCTGTATAGCCGTGATGATGATATATCATCGAGGTAACACCGTCGAACCTGTAGCCGTCAAAGTGGAACTCGTCGAGCCAGAACTTCACGTTGCTCAGCAAAAAATGCGTCACTTCGCTCTTCCCGTAGTCGAATAGCAAGCTATCCCAATGCGGTTGATACCCTGCCGGCCCCGCCTTCGAGTAGTGATGATCGCTCCCGTCGAGCTCCGCCAATCCTTCATTCAGATTTTTAACGTAGTGGGCGTGAACCAGATCCATCACCACTGCTATTCCCATTTCGTGTGCTCTTCGTATCAGCTCCTTCAGCTCCTCCGGCGTTCCGCTTCGCGAGCTCACTGCAAAAAAGTTGCTCACGTGGTAGCCGAAACTGCCGTAATACGGATGCTCGGCCACTGCCATAAGTTGCAGAGTATTATATCCTTCCGCCTTTATTCTCGGCAGCACCTCTTGGGTAAACTCCCTATACGTCCCCACCCCTTCTTTCTCTTGAGCCATCCCCGTATGCGCTTCGTAAATCAGTAGCGGCCCCAGCGCCTTCGCATCGAACTCATCTCCCTTCCAATCGAACTCTCCCGGATTCCAGAATTGCGCCGTATAGTCCTTCGTATCATCGTTTTGCACCACTCTCTTCGCATAAGCCGGCAGTCTGTCTCTCCATCCGTTCGCTCCGTGGACGTGCATCTTGTATAGCGACCCGTGCACCAGCCTGTCGCCATAAATAGCATCGGGCAAAAATATGCTCCACACACCTCCTGCGCCTCTTTCCAGCCTCAGTTCCGTTCGTTGCCAGCCATTAAAATCACCGAACAGGAACACATCTTGCGCCTGAGGCAGCCACTCTCTGAACCACCATCCACTCAGCCCCTCGTCCCTCTGAAATCCGAACCACTTGTACCCGTTGGCAAAATCCGCCAACGAACTATCATCGCCCGATCCGGCCGAGCCTGCTTCGCCCGACCCGCCTCCCGTCAGCGCCGCCAGCCTGTCGCAATATCTTTTGTATCGCGCGTTCACTTCGCCCTCCACGGGCCACAGCCACTCGTCGGCGGCCACCATCGGTAAACGTTTCATATATCAAATTTACAAAAAAATATTTATCTTTGTCCAAACTAATACCGACTTTTATGTTCAAAAATCATCCAAAAGGTCTTCTTGGGGCGGCTCTTTCCAATATGGGCGAGCGGTTCGGATTCTACGTTATGATGGCTATTTTGTTGTTGTTCCTCGACTTCAAATTCGGCTTCCAGGGTTCTCAGAGCTCCGTTATCTATTCGATTTTCTACGCTATGATCTATGTTTTGGCTCTCGTTGGCGGTCTTATCGCCGACCGGACCAAAAAATACAAGAGCACCATCACCATCGGCCTTATTCTTATGACTTTGGGCTATGTGTTGTTGGCCATTCCCACGCCGACTCCCGTTGTGAACAAGGCGCTTATTCTGGGGCTCACCTGCGTTGGGCTTTTTGCCATCGCATTCGGTAACGGACTCTTCAAGGGTAACCTGCAAGCCGTTGTGGGTCAGCTTTATGACGATCCCAAGTATGCCGATCGTCGTGAGACCGGTTTCCAGATTTTCTATATGTTCATCAACGTGGGGGCTATGTTTGCTCCCCTGATGGCTGTTGGCCTTCGCAACTGGTGGGTCCAGAGCCACGGATTCGCTTTCAATGCCGACCTTCCACGCCTTTGTAATCAATGGCTTAGCGGCACCATCACCCCTGAGGCGAGCGAACGTTTCGGCGAGTTGGCTTCTGCTGCAGGCTACACCGGTTCCGATCTTGGCACTTTCGCCGGCCAATACCTCAATATATTCGTCGAGGGTTACCACTATTCGTTCGCACTTGCGATCGCCGCGATGCTTATTTCGCTGGTGATTTTCCTCGTGAACAAGCGTACGCTGCCCGATCCCGCCGCGAAGAAAGTTCAGGCCGGAACGGCTGCCACCGTCGAGATGGACACCAAGGAGATCCGTACCCGACTCTATGCTCTTTTCGCAGTATTTGCCGTCGTGATTTTCTTCTGGTTCTCGTTCCACCAGAACGGTCAGACCCTCACCCTTTTCGCTAACGAATACACTCGCCTTCTCCATCTCGACCTTGGGTTCACCACTCTCGAAGGGGCCGAGGTTTTCCAGGCGTTCAATCCTCTGTTCGTTGTATTTCTCACCCCCATCATCATCGCGCTGTTCGGTTGGATGAAAGCCAAGGGTTGGGAAATTTCGACGCCCAAAAAGATCGCCATCGGTATGGGTATCGCCGCCACCGCTTTCGGAGTTATGTCTCTGGGTTCCATCGGATTGCCCACTTATGCCGAAGCTCAGGCCGTCGGCGGATTGAGCGAGGTGGCACGCACCACTCCGTTCCTTTTGATCGGCACATATCTGATCCTCACCGTTGCCGAGCTGTTCATTTCTCCGCTTGGCATTGCTTTCGTATCCAAGGTTGCACCTCCTCAGTATCAGGGTATTATGCAAGGCTGCTGGCTTAGCACCACCGCCGTCGGTAACTTGTTCCTGTTCCTCGGTGTCGTGGCTTATAAGAGCATTCCTATTTGGGCCACTTGGTTGATCTTCGTTAGCGTCTGTGCGATCTCTATGACGTTGATGCTATGTATGCTAAAATGGCTGGAACGGGTGACTAAGTAAAAATATGAAGCGTGCGGCGATCATATCGTTGTTTTTGCTGACGGGCACAGGTGTGGCGGCTCAGAACGTTCCCATTCCATCCGAGTTGCCACTCCCGCTCGAAACGCCTAAACTATCGATTCCCTCGCCCATATCTTCCAGCTCTTATGACTGGTTCGTTCCGCACAACGGGATTACTTTTCCCGTCCAAAACAGCCTAAACAGTAGTCGTATGATCGTATCGGACGGTGGCTATATGCCGCTTGTCGTGCGAAGTAACCGTATCACAGGTTTGTCGGGTTCACGGCATAGCTACCCTTCGCTGGGATTTTCGAACTCCGTTTCCTTGGGTCACAGTTGGGCGGTATCCGATCGTATAACCCTTTATGGTGACGTATATGCCTCCGACAATATGTTCCATCACACTCGCTTCAAAGATTTCGGCGTATCTGGCCGGATCCGGATACAAGTGGCTGAACGGCTGTTTATTAACGGTTACGGCAATTATTCGATATACAACAGCGCCGGACCTCAACAAATGCCTTCCCTTATGTATCCCACAAACTATTTCGGTGGAACGGTAGAGTTTAAGGTTACAGAAAAATTCGGTCTCGAAGGTGGTGCACAGCGCGGATACAACGCTTTCACCCGCCAGTGGGAGACCTCTTACTATATTTTACCGGTGTTCTATTAAAGGACTGTCTGGCTCTTTCGCCATCACGGCGTAGAACATCCGGTCTAAGAACTTTGGCGCGAACTTCTTGATTATGTGAGTTCCTCGTCCCTCCCACTCCATCAGCAAAAGGCGTTTGCCACGGCGGACGCCTTTTATTATTCTCCTCGCCACTTCTTCGGCCGTCATCATCTTGCCTTCTTCTCGCGGCGTCTTGCCTTGGGGTGTTCCGTCTGCCGTTAGCGCCGTGAGACGTACATTGGTCGCCGTAAATCCCGGACAGGCCACCATCACGTGCAACCCCTTCTTGAGATTTTCTATACGCACCGTTTCCAGAAAACCGGTCATCGCATATTTCGAGGCCGAATAACCCGTTCTTCCCGGCAGCCCGTGCAGTCCCGCCACCGACGAAACCCCGACGATCGAACCCTTCGACACCTGCAACCACGGCAATGCATATTTCACGCAATACACTGTTCCCCAAAAATTTACGTCCATCAATCGGCGCAGCACTTCTGTATCCACATCGTCCAATGTAGCCCTCATCGAGATCCCCGCGTTGCACACCAGTACATCTATCCCGCCGAACTTCTCCACCGCCACCTCTATCAGCTTCTTGCAATCTTCCTCTCTACTCACATCCGCTGCCACCGCCAGCACATTCGCCCCGCCTGTCTTATTCACGCCGCCTGCTCTCGTAGCCGCACCGAGCGCCACCTCTCCCAGCCTCTCTTCGTTCCTCGCCGCGATCACCACTTTCGCTCCCTCGGTGGCAAACTCATAAGAGAGCGCTTCGCCTATTCCCGACGACGCACCTGTAATTATAACTACCTTGTTTTCAAAACTTTTCATATCTCTATCGTAAGACCGTCATACGCAAAATGTATCCCTTCGGGTAGCCTCGGCTCCTGCTCGGCATAAAAACCCATCCTGTGCGAAATGTGCGTCAGATAAGTTCTATTGGCTCTCACTTTGCGAGCAACTTCTATCGCTTGCTCCAGATTGAAGTGCGTCGGATGTGGATTATGACCCAGAGCATTCACGACCAAAACCTCCACGCCTCGCAATTTCTCTATCTCGCTCTCTTCTATGTGGTTAAAGTCGGTCAGGTACGCCAGTTTTCCGATCCTGAACCCCGTCACCGGCAGTTTATTATGTAGTCCCTGAATCGGGATCACCTCGACGGCCGGATCACCTTTCTCACCTTGTCTGCCCACTGAAAACGGCCGCTTATCGATCGTATGCAGCGTTATTTCCGGCGCTCCGGGATACGGATGCTCGCTATCGAACGCATACGCATAATCACGTCGCACCGCCGCCTGCACCCGTTCGGTGGCATACACATCTACCGGCTTGTGATAAAAGTAGTTATATGCCCTCACATCGTCCAGTCCACCTGTATGATCCTTGTGTTCGTGTGTCAGCAGTATGGCGTCGAGCTGCATCACATTCGCCGCCAGCATTTGCGTCCTGAAGTCCGGCCCGGCATCAATGACGATATTCATCCCACTGCCCTCCGCCCGCACACCACTCCCACTCCCACTCCCACTCCCACTCCCACTGCCCTCCACTCTCACCAGCGCCGAGGTTCTCAGCCTCTTGTCACGCGGATCGGCCGAATGACACACTTCGCACGGGCACGCTATCATCGGTACGCCCTGCGAGGTTCCTGTTCCTAAAAAAGTCAGTTTCACGAAGCCAAAGATACATAAAAAAAGCGACCCCCAAAGAGGTCGCTCTCAAAATTTTGCGTAGCACAGACTCGCTGACGCCGTTGCGGCTTACAGTGTAATCCCCTTGAAATTAATATCATTCTGAGCCTTTGCGCGCAGCGAGGGATCCTTGGCGGCAGCCTTGTTGATAGCGGTAGCGGCACCCACAGCATCACCTTCTTTGGCGGCGATCACACCACGCAGGTAGTCTGCTTTTGCGCTTTCGTTACCTACGAGGGCGTTTTTGGCAGCGCTCAGGTTACCGTTCAGCACGTCGGCGACAGCCTTGTTATAACCTTCGAGGTTCGACGAAGCTTCTGCATATTTTCCATTGTTGATCGAGGCCAGGCCTTTCGTGTGGTCATTTGCGGTAGGCAGATATTGAGCTGCCTTCTTCAGGTCACCTTGTACCATTGCGCTCAGGGCCAGATTGTTTGCCAACGCGGGGTTCGACGACAAGATGGTAGCTTTCTGGAAAGCGTTCTCAGCGTCAGCCCATTTGTCCTGATGACCGAGAGCCACACCGAGGTTGTTCCAGGCGCGAGCGTCGTTAAATTTGTTCGCAGTGGCCTTATATATTTCGGCTTTCTTTGCGCAATCGTCGAACAGAGTTGCTGCGAACAGAGCTTCTTCAACGTTCAGATCCGAGCCACTGTTTATCGCAGCACGCAGTTCTTCGTCGGTCTTGCCTTGGATATCCGTAGTTGCGACCATCTGGGTGCGACGCAGTTCGGGCAGGATGTTCTTTTTGAGTTCTTCGAACACGGCCGACATATTCTTGATTTCGGCATCCCTTTGAGCGGCAGAAGAGTACATATTGAGAACCTGGATGATCATCGCCTTGTCCTTCAGATTCGATGCTTCGACCAGTTCTTTGAAACCTTCCCAGTCTTCACCGTAAGCGGCAACGTCATATTTCAGATCTTTCAAGCTTCTGAGTTCGCGCGAGATGGCAGCTTTACCGCTTTCGCTACGGCTTTTCGAGAGGCGTTCGTTCAAGCCTTCGGGTCCTTCGGGCGAGGCGTAGCCTTTGGCCTGGATGTTACCCAGCGTCACACGATCTTTATTCTGATTTTCCTTGATGAAATCTTCAAACAGTTTTGTCTGCTCCTTGGTGAGCTCGCCTCTGCGTACGTTCGACTGGTTCACCAGATACATAATGTTCACCTGTTCGCTTTCGTGCGTAACGCGTTTGAAATCGTCGGGCATAATCAGCAGAGCGTCGGCGTAGGAGAGGTTTTCCTGTAGCGCGTTCACACCTTCAGCCACCGGAATTACACCGCCCAATACGAAATCGGCACCTTCCTTACATTTGCCTTCGACCTTGAGTTCGAGTACACACTGACGTGCTTTGGGATCCCACGGGAAAGCGATTCTCTGAGTGTAGACACCGCCGTTATGCTTGCTGATCACAGGGTAGTTATCTTTCACTTTGTCGCCTTGGAGGAACTTGGGTTGTCCTTCGATCGCACCCCCGTCAAACACGAGGATCGGAGTGATTTTCACGATAGCTTTGGGGTTGTAATACTTTTCGGGGAAGACGACCGTCACGTCTGTAACGATCTCATTTCCAACCAATGTCAGTACTTCGGGGTTAGCCACGACGCTGATTTGGTCGGTGTTTTTCGCCATTTTCTTGAAGCAGTTGCAGCTCGACAGCGTAAAGGCTCCCACAAGGGCCACCACGCCATAAATCACGATTTTTTTCATAATCAGTTGTTGTTTTTAAAGTTATCTTGTTTTTACCTTGTTTGTCTATCGCACAAAGATAATAAATTTTTCGATTCTCAATAAAAAAAGACCCGATTTTTTTCGGGTCTTTTCGTGCATAGTTAAAACCGCTCCAGCGCGCCTCGTTCCCCTGCCTCGCTTCCGGTTTATCTCCGGCCGTGTCCTCCGCGACGATCACCTCTGTCACCACGATCTTCTCGCGGCCCTCGGTCTTCGCGGGGCGGCTTTTCCACCCATCCTTCGGGTTTTTCGAGTAGTATCTTTCTCGACAGTTTGTATTTTCCGGTTTTGGGGTCTGTGCCTATCAGCTTGACTTCCAGCATATCGCCCTCTTTGATTCCGGTCTCTTCCATCGTCTCGAAACGCTTGTAGTCTATCTCCGAGATGTGCAGCAACGCGTCCTTTCCGGGTAGGATCTCGACGAATGCTCCGAACGGAACCACCGAGCGTACCTTACCATTATATATCTCGCCCACTTCCGGTACTGCGACGATTCCCTGAACCCTTGCCAGAGCTGCATCCAAGGCTTCTTTGTCCGGCCCGAAGATATCCACAAAGCCCTTGTTGTCTGCTTCGGTTATCGTGATGGTCGTTCCGGTGGTCTTCTGGATCTCCTGAATTACCTTTCCGCCCGGCCCGATCACGGCTCCGATGAAGTCGCTCGGAATGACGATCTGTACGATCCTCGGTACGAACGGTTTGTAGTCTTCCCTTGGCTCGGCGATGGTTTCTTTCAGCTTGCCGAGTATGTGCAGACGGCCCTCTTTCGCTTGAAGCAGAGCTTTTTCCAACACTTCGTAGGGTAGCCCATCGACCTTGATGTCCATCTGCGTAGCGGTAATCCCGTCGGCAGTCCCCGTCACCTTGAAGTCCATATCTCCCAAGTGGTCTTCGTCGCCCAAAATATCGCTCAGTACCGCGAACTTTCCGTTTTCGGTAATAAGCCCCATTGCGATACCCGAAACAGGTTTTTTGAGCTTCACACCTGCATCCATAAGTGCCAGCGTTCCTGCACAAACAGTCGCCATTGAAGAGGAGCCGTTCGACTCCAGGATATCGCTCACTACTCTGATCGCATATGGGTTCTCTTCTCCCACGGGGACCATCGGTTTGAGTGCCCTCCAGGCCAGATTTCCGTGACCGATTTCGCGGCGGCTCAACGAGCGCTGCGGCCTCGCTTCTCCTGTCGAGAATGCGGGGAAGTTGTAGTGCAACACGAACTGCTCGCTGCCTTGAACCAACACCTCGTCCTTCATCTTTTCGTCGAGCTTGGTACCGAGGGTGACGGTCGTAAGCGACTGTGTTTCACCTCTTGTGAAGATCGCCGAGCCGTGTGCACGAGGCAGGTAGTCGATCTCGCTCCATATCGGGCGGATCTCGTCCGTGCGGCGTCCGTCGAGTCGTTTTCCTTCGTCGAGGATCATATTTCTCATCGCGCGCTTCTGAACGTCGTCGTGGAAATACTTCTTAATGAGAGGCCACTTCGTCACCAGCTCTTCTTCGCTGAATTTCGCTGCGAATTCTGCTTCTATGGCTGCAAATGCGTCGCTTCTCTCGTGCTTTGCGCTTGCTCCCGTTGCCACTGCATAAGCCTTGTCATACGTTTCGGCGATCACCTGCTGACGCAGCTCTTCGTCGTTCACTTCGTGACAGTATGTGCGCTTCACATCTTTGCCCAGCTCTTTGCTGAGCTCCATCTGCATCGCGCAGTGGCGTTTTATCTCGTCGTGCGCCACTTTGATGGCTTCTATCATCACCTCTTCCGAGACCTCTTTCATCTCGCCTTCGACCATCAGTACGTTGTCGTAGGTAGCTCCCACCATCAGTTCGAGGTCGGCGTTTTTGACCTGCTCGAAACCGGGGTTGATCACCATCTGTCCGTCGATTCTTGCCACACGAACCTCCGAGATCGGCCCGCCGAAGGGTATGTCCGAAACCGCCAGTGCCGCCGAAGCGGCCAGACCCGCCAGTGCGTCGGGCTGAATATCCTTGTCTGCCGAGATCAGATACACGTTCACAAATACGTCGGCGTGATAGTCTGCCGGAAACAGGGGCCTCAATGCGCGGTCTATCAGTCTTGATACCAGAATTTCATTATCTCCCGGCCTTGCTTCGCGCTTCAAAAATCCACCCGGATAGCGCCCCGCTGCTGCATATTTTTCTCTGTACTCCACCGACAGGGGCATAAAATCAGTGTCGGGTTTGGCGTCTTTGGCCGCGACCACGGTGCCCAGCAGCATCGTGTCGCCCATCTTTACGACCACCGCTCCATCGGCTTGTTTTGCCAGCTTTCCGGTGCTCACTTCAATCTGCCGACCATCCGCCAGAGTGATTGTTTTTTTTACTTCGTTGTACAACATTTTCCTACTTTCTTAAACCGAGAGCCTTGACGATTGCACGATAGCGTTCGATGTCTCTCTCTTTGAGGTATTCGAGAAGTTGGCGTCGTTTGCCCACGAGACGCAGCAGGGCTCTTTGCGTACCGAAGTCGTGTTTGTTTTTCTTGAGGTGTTCCGTAAGGTGGTTGATACGGTAGGAGAACAGTGCCACCTGACTCTCTGCGGAGCCGGTGTCAGTGTTAGACGCGCCGTACTGGCCAAAGAGTTCGCTCTTTTTTTCTGCTGTTAAATAAGGCATAACTTATTAATTATTATAAGGTTCCACTTCATAGCGCATTCGCCTTACCGAATAGTCGCTCAAGCGTGGCGCAAAGGTAATATTTTTTTCTTAACTTTGTAAAAAATAGCGCGATTTATGGAGACCGAAAAAAAGAGGAGTTGGCTGGATAAGATGCTGGAGGTGATTCCGCGGGCTATGGCCAGCCGCCTGAGCGTATTCATATTCCTGTTCCTGTTCTTTTATCTGGTGATTTACACTCTTTTGTGCATCATCGTCCCTGGGTTGGACAGCTACGCTCCGGATGATAACGTGCAGGTCGTTTTGGGCAACTACACCAACATCCTGAGCGCCCTCGGAGCCTCCATTGCCGCAGGTTCGGGGGTTGCCATCCACTCCAAGGTAAAGGATTTGCACAAGCGCCACGATAAATTGCACGACTCGATAACCAGCCTCCACTCCAAGATCGACCGTCTGCAAGAGAAAATCGACAACCTCAGCGTCAAATGAACTATATCGAGTTGAATATTCCCGTGGCCGATCCGCTTGCCGGCGAGGTGCTTCTTGCCGAGCTTGCCGATTTTCCGTTCGACAGCTTTCAGGAGGACGAAGGCACCTTGAAAGCCTACATTCCTGCGACAGCGTTGCCCGACTGCAAGGCGCAGGTGGACGAGTTGTTGGCCTCTCGCGGAATTTCCGGCACACGCTATATCGAGATCGAAACTCAGAACTGGAACGCCGTTTGGGAGTCGCAGTTCGAACCCGTCCAAGTCGAGGATAAATTAGTAATCCGCGCTCCCTTCCACTCCCCCATAGGCGACCATATTCGCGAAGTGGTCATTATGCCCAAGATGTCGTTCGGCACGGGCCACCACGCCACCACCTGGCTTATGAGCGCCGAGATGTTGGAGCATAGCTTCGTCGGTAAACGTGTCCTCGATATGGGTAGCGGTACCGGCGTTCTCGCCATCCTCGCCGCCAAACTCGGTGCCGCATCCGTGGATGCCGTGGATATCGACGAGTGGGCGTTCAACAACTCTGTCGAGAACATCGAACTGAACGGCGTCTCGAACATCGTCACTCCCCATCTTGGGGACGTTTCCCTTATTCGCGACCGCCATTATGACATTGTCCTGACCAACATCAACCGTAATATCCTCCTTGCGGATATGCCCGCTTACGTCGCTACTCTTCAAAAAGACGACGCTCCGACCGCCCACGGCGGCGAGCTCATTTTGAGCGGCATCCTCGAAGCGGATATTCCCGCGATCGAGCGCCGCGCCGTCGAACTGGGCCTTTGGCCCGCCGGCCAGCGCCTTCGCGAGGGCTGGGCCGTACTAACCTTCAGAGTAAAATGAGCTACAACTACTCCATTATAATCCCTCACAAGAACATTCCGGAGCTGCTGGAGCGATGCCTGGCCAGTATTCCGCAACGTGAAGACGTTCAAGTGATTATCGTGGACGACAGCAGCGACGAGCGTATCGTCGATTTCGGGCGTTTCCCCGGCCTTGGGCGCCCCAACACCGAAGTTATCTTCCACAAAAGCCCCATCGGTGGTGTGGGTGGTTCGGGCGTTGCACGTAACGTCGGCCTTGAGGTAGCCACCGGTAAGTGGCTCATTTTCGCCGATGCCGATGACTTTTTCCATCCTGCAGTGAACGAAATGATGGATACCTACGCGGACTCCGAGGCCGACCTCGTATTTTTCCGCCACGACAGTGTCGATTCCGACACGCTGGAGCCCTGCGCCATCAATACCACACGTAATCATCGCCTCGCCGAGTTCGACCGCACGGGTGACCAGACCGACGTCCGGTTTATGATCTGGGTCCCGTGGGGACGTTTCATCCGGCGCAAATTGGTTGAAGCTCATCACATTCGCTTCGACGAGGTGCGTTTCTCCAACAACCTCTTGTTTTCCGTCAAAGTGGGTTATTTTGCCGAAAAGATCGTTTCCGACCCCACTATTATATATTGTAACGCCCGTCGCGCGGGATCCCTCATCCACGAGGGCCGGCAGGATTGGGAGGCTATGAGTCAGCGCTTCGATGTGGATTATCGCGCTACACTGTTCGCTATCAGCGTCGGTGAGGGCAGGCTTTTCGACCGAGTCGTTGCCGAGCGTTGGCGAGAACTTTCGCTTCTCCACCGCCGCGGCGCGCGTAAATTGCTTCCAAAGCTTCGGGAGGTTTGCTCCACCCGACAAATCCGAAAAGTTCGTTTTGAAGAGATAATTCGTAGATTACACTTATGAAAATAGCAATTATAGGAACCGGTTATGTGGGCCTTGTGTCGGGTGCGTGCTTTGCCGATATGGGCATCGAGGTAGCGTGCGTGGACATCGACGAGGCGAAAATCCAACGCCTCAGGAATGGCATAATGCCGATATATGAGCCTGGTCTTGAGGAACTTGTGGTAAAAAATCACGCCGCCGGAAGACTGCGTTTCACGACCTCTTTTGCGGAGGTTGCCGGCGAGGTAGAAGCGGTTTTCATAGCCGTAGGCACCCCTCCGAGCGAGGATGGCAGCGCCGATCTGGGTCACGTGCTTGAGGTCGCACGAGGAATCGGTCGGGCGATGACGCGGCCACTGCTTGTGGTCACCAAAAGTACCGTCCCTGTGGGCACGTCCGACAAGGTTAGAGAAGCTGTTGATCAAGAACTTACCGCACGCGCGGCCGCAGGCGATCGCACTGCCGAGGGACTCGATTTCGACGTCGCCTCGAATCCCGAATTCCTCAAAGAGGGCAACGCCGTGGAGGATTTTATGCGTCCCGACCGGGTCGTCGTAGGAGTCGCCTCGGACAGTGCAAGAGCGCTGATGGACAGGCTCTACAAGCCGTTTATGATCAACTCTTATCGCTTGATTTTCACTGATATACGCTCCGCCGAGATGATCAAGTACGCCGCAAATGCAATGCTCGCAACGCGCATATCTTTTATGAACGACATAGCCAATTTGTGCGAACTGGTGGGAGCGAACGTAAATATGGTCAGAAAGGGCATCGGAACCGACCCACGAATAGGTTCAAAATTCCTTTATCCGGGGTTGGGCTACGGCGGATCGTGCTTCCCTAAAGATGTTAAAGCACTGATACACACCGCAGAAGAGCACCACTACAGGCTCGAAATTCTGGAAGCGGTCGAGAATGTGAACCGCCGCCAAAAAGAGGTGCTGGGCGCAAAGGTAATGCGCGTTTTCGGAGAGGGTAACAGTCTGGCTGGCAAGACTTTCGGAGTTTGGGGATTGGCGTTTAAACCTGAAACAGATGACATTAGGGAGTCCGCGGCGCTGGTCGTGGTGTCACAGTTGGTGGAAGCAGGCGCGACCGTGAGGGTGTACGATCCGGTGGCGATGGGAGCGGCCAAGGAACAATTGGGTAGCAGTGTAACATACTGTGAATCAATGTACGATGCAGTACAAGGAGTGGATGCACTACTGCTGGCGACCGAGTGGAAGGAGTTCCGCCTGCCCGATTGGGATGCTGTGGGAAAAGCGATGAAGAGCGGCAAAAAGGCAATTTTCGACGGACGGAACATTTACGACTCTAAAGAGCTGACAGACAAAGGTTTTGCCTACTTTGGCATCGGAATTTGAAAATGTCAAAAAATTTGACAAACTATGTAAAAAATTTTGACAATCGTGTCAAAAAATTTGACACTTTTTAAAGAAGAAAGCTTAAGCGCCATTATGACGAAAAAATGAAAGGGATAGTTTTAGCCGGAGGAGCCGGCACGCGACTTTGGCCCATTACAAAAGGAGTGAGCAAGCAGTTGCTACCCGTTTACGACAAACCGATGATCTATTATCCGATCTCGGTGCTGATGCTGGCGGGCGTTCGCGAGATCCTCGTCATCTCCACGCCGCAGGATCTGCCGGGGTTTCAGCGACTTCTGGGTGACGGAAAAGAGCTCGGCGTGAGATTCGAGTACGCCGCACAACCCTCGCCCGACGGAATCGCCCAAGCATTCCTGATCGGAGGTGAATTCATTGGTAATGAGGCGGTTTGCCTGGCGCTGGGGGATAATATTTTCTACGGTCAGGGATTCACGGGGATGTTGAGAACGGCAGTGGAACGCGCCGAGGGCTCGCAAGGCGGAAGCGGAACAGACGCGTCGGTCGCAGGGCGGGCGACGATTTTTGGTTATGCGGTACCTGATCCTGAGAGATTTGGAGTGGTGGAATTAGACGCGGAAGGTCGGCCGGTGGCGATTGCAGAGAAGCCCAAGACACCGCGCTCTAATCTGGCAGTGGTGGGATTGTATTTTTATCCACCTGGAATTCAGGACATTACTCTCGGAGTGAAACCCTCGGCACGCGGCGAATTGGAGATAACCTCTGTGAATCAAGAGTACATAAAGCAGGGACGGATGGACGTGCAGATGCTGGGGCGCGGCTTTGCGTGGCTCGACACAGGAACGCACGACTCGCTGGCAAACGCCGCAACTTTCGTGGAGACGATCGAAAAGCGACAGGGATTGAAAATAGCCGCACTTGAGGAAGTTGCGCTGAGACAGGGATGGATCACGGCGGAAGATGTGAAACGTTTGGCAACCCCACTGGCCTGCAATCAATACGGACAATATTTGCTGAAGCTGGTCAAAGAATGAGAGTCACAAAGACAGCCATTGAAGGAGTGGTAATACTTGAGCCCGATGTGTTTAGCGATACCCGTGGAACGTTTTGCGAGACGTTCTCGGAGCGGGAATTCGCGCGGCTCGCAGGAGGTGTCGAAGGCAGTACGGAAGGTAGTACGGGAGGCATAGATGGCTGGTCGGGGCGGTTTGTGCAGGATAACGAATCGACCTCGCGAGCGGGAGTGGTACGGGGATTGCACTTTCAAAAGGAGCCGCACGCACAAGCGAAATTAGTGAGAGTGGCGGCAGGAAAAATACTCGATGTCGCCGTAGATATGAGGCGGAACTCGGAGACCTTCGGGAAGTGGGTGATGGTGGAACTCTCGGCCGAAAACAGGCGCCAGTTGTTAATACCGAGAGGATGTGCGCACGGATTCAGCGTACCGGCGGAAGGGAATGAAAACGGGGCGAGGGTGGCCTATAAATGCGACGAGTATTATTATCCCGAAAGTGACGCAGGAGTGTTGTGGAGCGATCCCGCGCTGGGAATAGATTGGGGAATAGATCCGGCAAAGACGATCGTCTCGGAAAAGGATACGGCATTGCCAGAATTTAAAAACGCGTATAAGTATGAGTAACATTCTTATTACTGGTGGAGCGGGGTTTATCGGGTCGCACGTGGTGAGGCACTTCGTGGAGAAATACCCAGAACATAATGTGGTGAATCTCGACAAACTGACCTATGCAGGAAGCCTCGACAACCTGGGCGACCTGGAGGGGCGAAGCAAGAACTATACCTTTATAAAAGGAGACATCTGTGACGCGGCGCTGTTGGCCAGGATATTCGCAACGAACGATATCGACGCAGTGATACACCTCGCAGCCGAGAGCCACGTGGACAGAAGCATAGGCGCGCCGACACTCTTTGCCTCGACCAATGTGATGGGAACCCTGGCGCTACTGGATACGGCAAGGGCGCACTGGAGCAAAGGGCAAGGGCGATTCTACCAAATCTCGACGGACGAAGTGTATGGCGCACTGGGACGCAGAGGCTTTTTCACAGAGAAGTCGCGATACGACCCCCATTCGCCTTATGCAGCATCGAAAGCCGCCGCAGACCACTTCGTGAGGGCATATCACGACACATACGGGGTGCCGACCCTGGTCTCGAACTGCACCAACAATTACGGTCCGGGGCAATATCCTGAAAAGCTGATACCACTGATAATAAGCAACATCGTGGCCGGAAAACCCCTGCCCGTGTATGGCGACGGAACAAACGTGAGAGACTGGATCTGGGTGGGAGACCACGTGGAAGCGATCGACGCGATCTTTCACAGAGGGGTGGCAGGAGAGACCTATCTGGCGGGAGGAGGGAACGAGCTACGGAACATAGATCTGGTGAGGACGCTGATACATCTGACAGACAAAGCATTAGGACGAAAAGAAGGTGCAAGCGAAGGATTGATCACATTCGTGAAAGACAGAGCGGGGCACGACTTCCGCTATGCCGCCGACATATCGAAAATAGAGCGCACCCTGGGCTGGAAACCGAAAGTGGATTTCGAGGAAGGGCTGCGCAGAACAGTGGAATGGTACACCAAAAACATAAAGCTATGAACGTTCAAATTCAATCCGTGAAGTTCGACGCCGACTCCAGGCTGGTCGAATTCGTCGAAGCCAAAATGGCTAAACTCGAAAAGTTCTCCGAAAGGATCGTCTCCGCAGACGTAATTATGAAGGTCGATAAAGACCACGAAAAAGGAAATAAAGTCGCAACCATAACTCTGTATATGCCGGGCGAAGATTTAGTGGGACACGGGAGGGCAAGGAGCTTCGAAGAGGCGGTGGACGAATGCATCGAAGAGCTAAAGAGACAAATCGTGAAACAAAAGGAAAAACAGGGATAAATTAATCGCCATCGGCGTTCCTACCCCGCGGATGGGACTCCTTATAGACCTTTTTGAGGCGCGCGATGCTGTTGTGGGTGTAAACCTGAGTGGCGGCAAGTGAGGTGTGACCCAAAAGCTCCTGAATTTCGCGCATATCGGCCCCACTGTCGAGCAGGTGGGTCGCGAACGTGTGGCGAAGAACGTGAGGGCTGCGCTTGCCCTGAACCCCCATCTGATGGAGAACACTGCGGACGGCGCGGTAAACCTCGGCGCGAGAGAGATCGTGGAGCTCGGAGATATGGCTCCTAAGTAGTTCGGCAGTGGCGGCAGGAAGGGGCACGATACGCTCCTTGTCGCCCTTACCGTGAACCTTGAGAGAACGAAAATCGGGAGCTATGTCACCGGGGGTAAGACTAACCAACTCCGCAAGACGAATGCCGCAAGAGTAAAACAACAGCACGATGAGAGCATCGCGACGCTCGGTGGGATCGTCGGAAGTACATCGGTCGAGCAGATGGACGGTGATCTCCTCCATCTTTTTTTCGGGTATCCAAACCGGCAAACGCTTGGGAGTCTTAAGAGAGGGGATCTTCAAGAGCGGGTTTTTCGTGACCACACCATTTGCACGAAGCCAACGAAAGAACGAGCGAAGAGCGGCGATCTTACAATTTACGGATACGCTCGAAAGTTTATGCTCGTCGGTCAGGGAGACGACCCACTCGCGAATGTCGTCGGGTGTGACGGCGCACGGACGGAACTCATCGGGGGCAAGGCCAAGGAAGTCGATGAATTCACCGATGTCGTGGCGGTAGTTGCGCACGGTCAGCGGAGAATAACGGCGCTCGGCCTGAAGATATACGATGAAGGCCTCAAGCATCACGGTTATGCGCCTGTGGCGGCAGTTCGTTTATGAGGCTACGGATGACCACCGACGCGCAGGCGCATCCGAAAACAGCAGGCATATAAGAAATGGTACCCAGGTTGGACTTCTTGTTGGTCTCCTCGGTGAGCACCATAGCCCCCTTGCGAACAGGTTCGGGAGAGAAAACAACCCAAAAACCGGTGTGGATACCCCATTTGTGGAGACGCTTGCGAAGCATATGGGCCAGAGGGCAGTGGTGAGAAGAAGCAATGTCGGCGATCTCGATCTTTGTGGGATCCATCTTGGCGCCGGAACCCATAGAACTGACCAGAGGAAGGTTACGATCGAGAGCACCCTTGATGAGAGCTGCCTTGGGAGAGAGTGTGTCGATGGCATCGACAACAAAGCTGAACGGAGCGCTATCGAGAAGCTCCCAAGTGGCATCATCGCGAATGTACCGATTGACAATGGAGAGCTCGATCTCAGGATTGATGTCGCCAAGACGCTCGGCAAGCACTTCGGCCTTGGAGCGACCGACGGTCGAATGGAGAGCGACAAGCTGGCGGTTGATGTTACTGGGAGCCACTACGTCGGCATCGGCGATCGTGAGGCGGCCTATCCCGGCGCGAGCGATCATTTCGGCGGCATAAGCCCCCACTCCACCCAGCCCGACGACCAGAACGTGGGCGGAGCGAAGAAGGTCGAGCTTATCGACCCCCAACAAAAGCTCAGTGCGCGACAACCACTCTTTCATAGTTATAATAAAGTTGCTCAGATAATTGCGCAACCGGAACATTCAAAATTTCTGAAGCACGGGCGTAAATCTCGGAAATGGGTGTGGGAGAATCGTCGGTCTCAAGGAAAATCTGCGTCAAAGGCACGCTAAGCATAGCTTCTACAGTCTTCGGAGAAGCAAAACTACGCTCGCCGAACGACAAAAAGTACCCCGAATTTATAGCGCGACGAGCCTGCTCGACAGAACCGACGAAGCAGTGAAACACAACGGCACGAAGTTTGTACCCACTCAAAATGTCCATAACCGGTTCAAACGCTCTGACACAATGCAATACAACAGGCAAATCACGCTCGACGGCAATGCGCAACTGAGCAGCAAAAACCATTTTTTGCCGCTCACGGTCTCCCGTCGCCGTCGCAAAATCGAGCCCGATTTCGCCTATTATACAGCTTTTTGCGTTTTCTACGTCCCGAAGAGCATTTTCCAATTCCGGGCCGGAAAGTCGATCCACATCCCACGGATGAATACCAATACCCTGAGGTTCAATGCCTTGACCCGCAGGGCGATGAGTGTGTATGTTCACAAGCGGAAATTCCATACTGCAAAAAAACAGAAAAAAAGACACTTTTTCGCAAAAAGTTTTAATATCACATAAAATATTTTTACATTTGTAAAATTTTTGTCGATTATGAAGAGGATTCTTTTAATTGCATTCCTGACGTTGCTGGCATCCACGGCGGTGGTCTCGGCGCAAACTTACACCTACTGGGAAGACGACGAAACCAGCATCTTACCGAAGTGGGACATCAAAACCAACCTCCTGTACGATCTAACCTCGACGATCAATCTGGGGGTTGAATTCCGTTTGGGAGGACGCACATCGCTCGATATTCCGTTCAATTACAACCCCTGGACTTTCCAGAATAACAGAAAATGGAAGCACTTCTTAGTGCAACCCGAAATCCGCTACTGGCTGGATAACACCTTTGAAGGACATTTCTTCGGTCTGCACGGACACTATGCCGTCTTTAACATAGCCCGACTGCCCGAACCGTTCTCGCCCTATATGCAGAAGTACCGTTTCGAGGGAGACCTGTGGGGATTCGGTGTGAGCTACGGCTACCGCTGGAATTTCAACCGCCACTGGGGTATGGAAGCAACCATTGGGATGGGATTTGCGCGTCTGAACTACGACCGCTATATCTGCGACAACTGCGGCGAATATCTCGAAAGCAAGACAACCGTCTTCTTCGGCCCGACGAAACTGGGTGTGAATCTTATCTACAGCTTCGGAGCGCAACGAGTCTCCAGGCACAAAGAACGCATAACAGCGCCGGGGGGATACGTGGACAGAGTGAACGAAAGGATCGTCGGACCGATCATAGCGCCGATAGTAGCTCCGATCGCCGAGGATATAATGACCGAACCATCCTACGTGATCGCAAAACCGGCCAAACCGGCATACGAACCGCAACTCTCTACAAGCTACATAATTCCCGAAGCCGAAGCAGTGAAAAAACGTTCGCTCTACTGCACTGCATTCATAGACTTCGAGCAGGGAGACTGGAAGGTACACCCCAATATGAACAACAACGCCGCAGAGATCGACCGTGTATATAATCTGGTCGATCAGGTGGCCAACGACCCCAATGCAACCATAACCGGAATCGCAATCGTGGGTTACGCCTCACCGGAAGGCGCTTGGGACAGCAACCTGCTACTCTCGGAACGCCGCACGCAGGCAGTCAAAGATTATATCGACCTGAGCTACAACTTCCCACGCCATATCTATACAGTACGCGGTGCCGGCGAAGACTGGCAAGGCCTCGATTCTTTGGTGAGCCAATCCGTTATGTCGAGCAAGCAAAGAGTGCTGAGTGTAATACGAAGCGGAGACGACCTCGACGAACGCGAACGCAGGCTCAAAAGCATAGCCGGAGGAGATATCTACGAATGGATTTACGAAGAGTTCTACCCTCTGTTGCGCCGCACGGATTACAGAATCGACTACGAAGTAACACCCTTCACAGTGGAACAAGGAGCGGCAATACTGAAAAACAGGCCTAACAACCTATCGCTAAACGAGTTGTTCTTAGTGGCAAATACATACGCACCAGGCTCGCCGCAATTTAACGAAGTGTTCGAGATCGCAGTACAACAATATCCCTGGAGCGATGTGGCCAACATCAACGCAGCCGCAAGTGCACTGGAACGCCGAGACACCTCGACGGCAGCATACTATCTCGCTCACGTGAAGGAACATACACCCGCATACTGGAACAATATGGGTGTGATGGCCTGGCTACAGGGAGACCACGAAAGAGCAGCAGAAAACTTTGCGCGAGCAGGAATTCAAGCTGCAGGAAACACATCCGAGATGGAACAATATTTCCGTTCCATTGCGGAATAGAAACTTTTAACTAATTTTGCGGGTGCCAAGGTGCCGGTTAAGAAACATAAGAAGATTGCCGCGCTGCTAATGGGGCTACTCGTAGGAGGGCTGATGTGGGGAGGAAGAGCGTATGCGCAAAGTCCGGAAGAACTGCAACGACAACTCGAAGCCCTACAACAACAAATAGAGGCGCTAAAAAGGGCTGAACCGGCACGGGAAGAGCGGATACAACAGGTGAGAGAACAAGAAGGGGCGAGTGTGACGCAACAACGAAATGCAGTGACCCTGAGGCCAATGGAAACGGGGCGAAGTGTGAGAAAGAGCCAACAAAGAGGAGTAAGAAAGGGCCAGCAAAGAGGAGTGGAAGTCCTCAAAACGGAGCAGGTGGTGAGGAAGGAGCAACCGCAACAAGAACTACAAAACTACAACTATACCTACGGAGAAAGCTACAACTACCCGGCAGAGAAAGTGGAAACAACGAGAGCAAGGGAGCGAAAAGGAGGTATATATAATAAAGTAGCGATAAAAACCAACGCAGCCTACTGGGCGACAATGACGCCAAACCTCGGAATAGAGTTCGCACTGGGAGGAAAAACAACTCTCGAACTCTCCGGAGGCTTCAACAAGTGGGGAAACGCGCCAGTGGGAGTAGTGGGAGAGGGAGAAAAAACCGGGCAAATGGATCACGTGTTGGGAAAAGTGGAGTTTAGGCTGTGGTTCTGGGATCGGTTCGACGGACACTTCATAGGTTTACACACCTTCTACTCCGATTACGACATTTACGGAATGAAGGTACCGCTGATGTTCGACAAGGAGTTAAGATACGATGGACGCGGAACAGGATTCGGACTTACCTACGGGTATCGTTGGGCGTGGGGAAATCGCTGGGGACTGGATCTGAGCATCGGAGCGGGAATGATTTTAATGAACTACGACAAATATGCGTGGGCCAAAGGAGCGGATAACTCTCCGGAACAGTACAAGAAGACGTTTTTCGGGCCTACAAACCTTGGTGTGAAACTTTTTTTTATGATCAATTAATAAAACAACAAATATAGAAATGAAAAAAATTCTACTTTTTGCTGTCCTGTCGGTTTTTACACTGACCTCGTCGATCGCTCCGGAAACGGCTGACTATCCGGACGATATGGACGATAAAGGCGTGAGTGTCACCGATATCGAGGTTACGCGCACGGAAAATGTCGCAAAAATCTCGTTCGCACTCCACGTGGGAGACCGCGTTACACAGGAAAATCGAAGTCTGATCATCGACCCCGTGCTGCAAAGCGCCGCAGGTCAGGTTTCACTCTACCCCATCGTGATCCGTGGTTCGCGTGCCCAAGTGTCCAACGAAAGTCAGGCTATGCAGGCTGCTCAAATCGCCTCGGAGATGCCCTACCACACAACCAACGGCCGCACTGTCGAATATGTGGCTTCGGTGCCCTGGGAGAGCTGGATGTCGGGATCCGACCTGATCTTCAACGGCATCAGCGCCGGACCGGGTAAATCCACAGAAGTTGCTATCGGTCTGGTGGCCGGCAATCTGTTGTCCGAACCCGTTCCAACCGCTTCGCCGGTCGTTACCACTGCTGCCGCTCCGATTCCTGCTCCGCAGGTTCCAGCGGCGCCACAACAAAGCGCTCCTTCTCACTCTCAACACGTTATTCAAAGTCCGTTGCCTCCTATGGCTGCTGCGCCTACCGCACCTGCCGTGCGTGACCAAGGTGCAGTGGTTCAGCGTCCGCTGGCCTCGACTATGGCTCAAGCCCAAACAGTTAGTACGATCGGAAGCAACTACGGCTCAGCTCCGGCTATGAGTTATGGTAACGCACCGAGCTATGGTAACGCCCCTGTTACTGCGCCTACTCCTGTATCTTATTATAATAGCGTTACTCAAGCAGCTCCTGCTCCCACCCCCAGCTATATTTCGGTGGGCGACGAGCTGGCTTCCCGCTTTATGTTCGTCGAACCGGTGAAAAACTACTACACGGCACTGGCATCCACCAACGAGCCTACTTTCGACTATAATATGCCCATCACCCTCGGAACAGGCGTACAGCAAACCCAAAGTGAAGTAGATCGTTTTATCGAAATGACAAGACAAGGCTCCGTGTTCATCCGATTCAACCTCGGAAGCCAAATCGCCGGACGTGACTTTGCCAACAACAACCGAATGATGGTCGATCTGCTAACCTCGATAAGTCTACTTGAGTCTTCACCCGACGTGAGAATTGCACAAGTAATCGTGGCAGGCTTCTCCTCGCCCGAAGGATCTTTCGCCGAAAACGAAAAACTCGCACTCGACCGCGCAGCCGTCGCACGAGACCTGCTAACGGCAAACACCAAAATAGACCCGAAAGCAATAAGCGTCTACAATGGTTCCATCGACTGGGCTACGCTACGCTCGCTAATCGCAAACTCGAATATGCCTGAGAAATATACGATCCTCAGCATAATCGACAACACACCTGCTTGGGATGGTTTCCGCGACACGGGTCGTCTGGAACGCCTTATGGCTGTGAACGATGGTCAGGCTTACCGATATATGCGCGAACACTTCTTCCCGCAATTACGACAAACCGGGGCCTACATCAAAGTGTACTACGAGAACGTTAAGTAACACAGGGGCGTGGGGCTGCCCCAACGCCAATAGCATTACAACAAATTATAAAAAACTCCTCCTCAAAAAAGGGGGAGTTTTTGTTTTATATATTATATACTAAAGGGTGACAACTCTTTTTTCGGTATCGTGAACTCGCGCCCGTCATCTTCGAGACGGTGTTTATGACCTTAAGGAAAAAGATTGCTTCACCCGAAGTGCGTCACAGCACACTTTCACACGTGCCGTGACACCTTCGGGCGTGGTGCGGTTTTCCAGGTCAAGGCTCGCGAGGCCTACGGTACGGGAACTGTCACCGCGTCCTTTTTTATGAAGTCAAATCGAGGAGTACCATTCCTGGGTACCTGGTATGTCGCCCTACAAGAGTATCGCATAGACGGTAAGTGGCACAAAAACAACGACTACGACGGCGACATAGAAATGTCGTTTTTCCCTGACGGATACTTTGTTATGGATCCTGAAATGGCTGTCTGTTACTGGACGATAGATCCGGATACGAGCATTATCATATTCTACCGCGAGGATGTGACCGAATTTCGAGAGTGTTGCGTGTTCGAAAGTTTCGGCGAAGAGTGCTGGTTTTACTTCTGCGAAGTAACCCCATACATCTCCCTGGACCGCTCAAGCATAATCTCACACCACGCATACGAACGCTGGAGAGTGGTGTTACATAACACACTGTAGCACCTATTCGCCTAATTCGCTTTCCTCGGAGACGGTGAACAGATCGAGGTAGGCTTCGATAGAGGCAAGCTGCTGGTCGCGTTCGTAAAACTCGGCGACCTGAGCAAGGGCCGATAAATCGCGAAGGCGACCATACCAAGCCTCCTCAACCAAAGCGGCCTTAGTACCAGTGAATTGGAGGTAGTATTCGACATACTCCTGAAGGGTGTTCGCGTAATCTTCCATCAGTGCATCGCCTTTTTCGGTAGCACCTGCGGCATAGTAAGCCTCGATCAGCGAGTAGGTGTCGAAGAACGTATAATCGAACTTCGAAGGAGGAAACTCGGTGAGAGCACGATCAAGTGCCTCAACGGCGCGCTGAGGTTCGCCCGCATCCAGCAGGGAGTTGGCAAGACGTACAAACGAGTTGTATTGCCCGACGAATTGCAAGTTAATCAGCGAGTTATAATCGACATAAACCCCAGGATCACCGGCACCGCCATATTTATAACGATTCATAAGCAGATCCCAAGTGAGCTCGGTGTCAATTCTCCCGGACTCCAAAACATCATAAGTGGTCTTGATGGGGACGAAACGATAAGCCCAACCATCCGCCTGTAACCAGTCGGCAAGGCCCATTTCGCGCATAGTCTGGGTCATCGTGAAGTAGAGCGGGCGCTCCCAATCGAAGTTGGCCAACACGTCCAAAAGCACGAGTTGGTCTTTGCGGATCGAGGTTTTGGGGATATTGAAAGAGATCGTATCTACCATCAAATGAGCATCTTCGGGCTTGACAATGCCGGAACGAAGAGCGGCCTGTTTATCGACAGGAAGGACGAGTTTGGTGGACGGAATGTAGTCGAGCAACTGGCCGTTCGCAACTTCGACGCGGGATTGAGGATCGCGATTGGCAACGAAATCGACAACCTGACGAACAGTGAGCGGGCGGTCTATGATCTCCTCGACGTAGATGAAAGCCTCGTTATCGCGATAAGTCGTCATCGGGATAGAAAGCGGCACAGGCGACGAAGCGTTATAGGCGTGACGCATCTGCTCGATGTACCAGTCGGCGCCCAGATAGCTGAGGTTCATAATGCGAACATCGGGACGGACGTTCTCCACCTCCTGATTATACCAAAGAGGGAACGTATCGTTGTCGCCGAAGTTCATAAAAATTGAATTCGGAAGTGCCGAGATCATAAAATTGTATCCAATGTCGTGACCGATACGGCGGCCGGAGCGATCGTGATCGTCCCAGCCTTCGGCGAGAAGGAGTGCCGGAACAAGAGCGCAAACCAGAGTGGCGACGAGGGCGGAGTTGCGAACAGAGGCGGGGGTCGCAGACTTAGCGGAGCGCGAAAAGAGTTTGGCGACGATCTCCTGAACCCAAGTAACGCCCAGACCGATCCAAATAGCGAACGCATAGAACGAACCGGCATAAATGTAATCGCGCTCACGGACAGCGCCTGGCGGAACGTTGAGATAGACTACAAGCAAAATCCCCATCACAACGAACAACCACATCACAATGACGAAGCCGCGACGATCCTTACCCAGCTGGGAGATAAGACCCAAAATACCGAGCAGGAACGGAAGGAAGAAAAATTTGTTGCGCCCCTTGTTACGCTCGACCTCCTGCGGAAGGTTTTTCTGCGGGCCGAGGTAAAGAGCGTCGATGGGGTCGATGCCGGAAAGCCAGTTACCGTGGAGAATGTCGCCCTCGCCCTTGATGTCATCCTGGCGCCCGACAAAGTTCCACATAAAGTAACGCCAGTACATAAAATTGAGCTGGTAACCAAAGAAATAAGAGAGGTTACCCCCACCCCACTGTTTGTACTTATCGGCAGAAGCATAATCCCACTGACGAGGGAAAAGCATCTCGGAACCGGGAGCATAGACGTAGTCGGTTAGTTTTTCGCGACTCTCGTACTTGCCGGCCTCGTTGATAAACCACTCAGTGGAATAGACCATATCGGAGATCTGGGAATCGTAACGAGGGCCGTAAAAAAGAGGATTGCTACCATACTGGTCGCGGTTCATAAGGCTCTGGAGAGCATAGGGATTGTCGGGACGGTTAGAGTTCATAGGCGGATTGACCGACGAACGGATAACAACCGAAGTGTATGAACTGTAGCCGATCAGGATGACACCGACGCAAAGAAGAATGGTATTCCAAACGGTCTTACCGCGCTTGTGAGTGAACCAAACCCCGGCGCCAACAAGAGCAAAGAGGATGAGAACCCAAACCGCGATCCCGCTATTGACGGGAAGTCCGAGAGAATTGACGAAAACACGATCGATCCAAGCGCCAATACCTACCACACCGGGCATAATGATCTTGTAAATAGCAAGGAAAATACCACCGGCAGCGAGAAGAGCCCAAAAAGCGCCCTTCCAAGTAACCTGCTGAGTTTTACGGAAATAGTAGATGAAAACAAGCGCCGGAAGAGCCAACAAATTTAGGATGTGAACCCCGATGGAAAGGCCCATCATATAGGCGATCAGAACCAACCAACGATTAGACCCAGGCTCGTCGGCAACCTCCTCCCAACGAAGCATCAACCAAACAACAAGCGCCGTGAACATAGACGAAGTGGCATAAACCTCGCTCTCGACAGCGGAAAACCAGAACGTGTCGGTGAAAGCGTAAGCCAGAGCTCCGATAACCCCCGCGCCGAGAGCCGTCCAATCGTCAGCCTTCATACGACGGGCAAGGTGGGTGATCGTCCAGAACATAAACAAGATACAAAACGCCGAAGCAACACACGACATAAGATTCGACGCGAAACCTACCCACTGGGGATTACCGAACGAGAGCAGCGTGAAAAGACGCATCATCATCATAAACAACGGCGCGCCGGGAGGATGGCCTACCTCGAGTTTATAAGAAGTGGCGGTGAACTCCATACAGTCCCACCAAGAAGCAACAGGCTCGGCCGTGAGAACGTAAACGACAAGGGCCACGGCAAACACTGCCCAACCGACAATATTATTGTATCTTTTGTAATTGTTCATTTGGCAAAAATAGTTAATTTTGTCGTATGTTTACTCTGTATAACACACTTTCCAGAACGAAACAGGAATTTGTACCGCTCGCACCGCCAAGGGTGGGGATGTATGTGTGCGGCCCGACGGTCTATGGAGATCCGCATCTGGGACACGCAAGGCCCGCCGTAACGTTCGACTTGTTGTTCAGGTATCTGACTGCCAAGGGATACAAGGTGAGGTATGTGCGGAATATTACGGACGTGGGGCATCTGGAAAACGATGCGGACGAGGGGGAAGATAAAATAGCGGTAAAGGCGAGGCTGGAGCAACTGGAGCCGATGGAGGTGGCGCAATACTACACGAGAAGGTATCACGACGCAATGAGGGCTCTGAACGTGCTGCCGCCTTCGATCGAACCCACGGCATCGGGACACATAATAGAACAGATAGAGCTGACCAAGAAGATACTGGACGCAGGATATGCCTACATATCGAACGGTTCGGTCTATTTCGACGTGGAGAAATATAGTCGCGATTTTCATTATGGAGAGCTGTCGGGGCGTTCGCTGGAAGATATGCAGGCAGGGACGAGGACGCTGGACGGACAGGACGACAAACACTCGCCGGCGGATTTCGCGCTATGGAAAAAGGCGGCGCCGGAGCACATAATGAGATGGCCTTCACCCTGGAGCGATGGTTTTCCGGGATGGCATATGGAGTGTTCGGCAATGAGTCTGAAGTACTTAGGCGAGAGTTTCGACATACACGGCGGAGGAATGGATCTGATGTTCCCGCACCACGAAGCCGAAATGGCCCAAAGCAACGCCGCCTGCGGGTGTGCCCCGGCGAGCGGGCCGGGAAGTGCAGGCGAACGGGTCGGGCAATGTGGTGCGCGGTGGTGGGTGCATAATAATATGCTGACAATCAACGGTCAGAAAATGGGAAAATCGCTGGGAAACTTCATCACGCTGGAGCAACTTTTTACCGGGACAAATCCATTGCTAACGCAGGCCTACTCGCCGATGACGATAAGGTTCTTTATGTTGCAAGCACACTATCGCTCGACGCTGGATTTCAGCAATGAGGCGTTGCAGGCGGCGGAAAAGGGACTGGAGAGGTTAATGAAAGCGGTGGAAACGTTGGGGAAACTGGAGGCGGAAAGCCGGCTGGAAGCAGGGGTGAGTTCTTCGAGCGAGGTGTCTTCGGGCGAGGAGGTGGCTGTGGCGGAACTGGAACGAAGACTGGAAGAGGCGATGGACGACGATCTGGGATCGCCACTGGCTATTGCGGCTCTGTTCGACTGGGTGAGGATAATCAACAGTCTGAATGACGGAACGATGACGATTTCGCAGGCCGATCTGGATAGGCTGAGGGATATTTTTCATCGCTGGGTTTTTGAGATACTGGGCCTCAGAGACGAACGTGAAGCGGGAGAAGACGGCCACCTGGCGCCGGTGGTGGAGATGCTGATGGGGATGAGGGCTGCGGCAAAAGAACAAAAAGACTGGGCCTTGAGCGACAGGATCAGAGACGGATTGGCTGCGGCGGGGATAAAAATTATGGATAAAAAGGACGGGGAGAGCGAATGGCAAGTCGGAACGCCGACAGCGAACTTAGCTACGCAGAAATAATGACGACAACAGAACAAATAAAAGAGCTGACGGGGAGACTGGGAGAATTGGCGAAGCACCTCAATATAGAGGAGCGACGAGCGAAACTGAGGCAAGAAGAGGCAAAAGCGCTGGAAGCAGGATTTTGGGACAACCCCGAAGAAGCAGAAAAACAACTGAAAGCAACGGCGACGATAAAAAGCTGGGTGGTGGCTTACGATGCGGCGGCCGCGAAAGTGGAAGATCTGCAACTGATGCCCGATTTTGTGAAAGAAGGAGCCGCGAGCGAAGAAGAGCTGGACGAGCAATATGCGCTGACACTCGGCACGGTAGAGGAGTTGGAGATGCGAAATATGCTACAAGGCAAGGAGGATAAGCTGGGAGCGATTATGGACATAAACGCCGGAGCAGGAGGAACAGAAGCGCTGGACTGGGCGGGAATGCTGCACAGAATGTATCTGAGATGGGGAGAGATCAACGGCTACAAGGTCAAAACCTTGGACTTTCAGGAAGGAGACGAGGCGGGAATAAAGAGCGTGACGCTGGAGTTCGAAGGAGACTCGGCCTACGGCTTTCTAAAGAGCGAAAACGGTGTCCACAGATTAGTGCGCCCCTCGCCGTTCAATGCACAAAACAAGAGACAGACATCGTTCGCAAGCGTATTTGTGTCGCCGGCAGTGGACGATACGATAGAGATAACGATCAACCCGGCAGAGCTGGAATGGGATACTATGAGATCGAGCGGAGCAGGAGGACAGAACGTAAACAAGGTGGAGACAGCGGTGAGATTGAAGCACTTACCTTCCGGAATAGTGATTGAGAATAGCGAAACCCGTTCGCAGTTGCAAAATAGGGAAAACGCACTGAGGATACTGCGCTCGAAGCTGTATCAGAGAGAGCTGGAAAAGCAGATGGAGGCCCGAAACGAACTCGAAAAGCAGAAGAAAAAGATCGAATGGGGCTCGCAGATAAGGAGTTACGTACTGGATGACCGTCGGGTGAAAGATCACAGAACAGGCTATCAAACCAGCAACCCCGATGCAGTGCTCGACGGGAAAATAGACGATTTTATAAAAGCATACTTAATGGAATACGGCGGAGAATGAGGTTCTTATTATTTTTAGGCGCACTGGCGCTGGTGGCGTGCGGGACAAAGGCGCCCGAAACCTATCTGTGGGATGATGATTATTTGGTGAGGGCGAAAGAAAATATCGACGCTGTGATAGTGCGGGCGAATCGTGCACTGGAGATGAAAAACCCATCGGTGATGGACAAAGAGTTCGTGCCGGCAAGCGGTAACAAGCACGACTATATGAGCCTGTCGAGGTATTTTTGGCCGAATCCGGATACGCAGGACGGATTACCATACGTAACCAGGGACGGAGAAAGCAACCCCGAACTGGAGAAGTACGACAGAAATAATCTGGGGAAAATGTCGGGAGCGGTGACAAATCTTGGGCTGGCCTTCTACCTGACAGGAGAGAAAAAATATGCCGACAAGGCAGTTAGTCTGCTGGACACGTGGTTCCTCGATCCGGAAACCAAGATGAACCCGAATATGAATTATGCTCAAATCGTACCGGGACTCTACGAAGGGATGGGACGCTCGTTCGGGATAATAGACGGTTACGGCTTTGTAGAGATGCTGGACGGAGTGATGCTGCTGAAGGCTCGAAAAGGAATACCTGCCGAGAAGTTCGACGGCCTGAAAAGTTGGTTTAGCGAATACACAAACTGGCTGATGACAAGCGATCACGGAAAGAAAGAGAGTGAAGGAGAAAACAACCACAGCATAGCCTACGACGTGCAACTGCTGATGTACAGCCTGTTTGGAGGAGAAGAAGAGATCGCTCGAAAAGTCGTGGAAGAGTTTCCGGTGAAAAGGCTACAAGCGCAAATCAATCCCGACGGAAGACAACCACACGAACTGACGAGAACCATTGCATACTGGTACAGCGTCTACAATCTGGCGCACATACTGGACGTATGCGATATGGCCCGAAATAACTTAGGCATAGATATCTATCACACACAAGGGGCGGACGGAAGCGGCTCTGTGGAGAAGGCTCTGGAGTTCCTCACCCCATACATTGGCCACCGCCAGAGCTGGCCATACCAGCAGATCCACGATTGGGACGGTGCTGAGGAGCTGCTGAAAGAGTGTCTTCGTCGTGCTGCCCGTTACTGACTTTTTCGGATAGCTTCTTGCGAGCTTTGCGGATGGCCTCGTCTATGGTCTGCTGCATCTGCTGAATGTCGTGTTCACTCATAATTCTTCAGTTTATCGAAAATCTGTGAGTCGTATATCGTTTGTGTGCCGCCGCGTGAACCGGAAGCAATCTTCTTACCGTAATTAACGTCGCCACTGTCATACATCACCCAATAGTCGGCAACGGGCATATAAATGTTGAACAAATTCTTAATGCCTGCTCTGTAACGCCGGCGAATCACCGCCTCCGGGATGTTGTGCCCCCCCTCGCTAACCCTCTGGGCAACACGCTTAATGGCCTGTTCGGGTGAAGGCAACCAAAGGTACAACAACGTCACAAAATATCCCCTCTCCTGCGCATCCTTAATGAGCGAATAGTAGGACTTGGTGGCCAGTGTGGTCTCGAACGCAAAGTCCTCTCCCGCCGCAATCAACTCCCTCATTCGCATCAACATAATCTTGCCGGCCTGGATTGCAACACTGTCCGGATTGAAAGGCGACAGACCCTTGGCAATCTCGTCGGCATTAACAAGCTCGGACATCTCCAACATCTCCGGCATCAGCATATACGAGGCCGTGGTTTTGCCAGCTCCGTTACAACCTGCCAATATGAAAATACGAGGCACTTAGTACTCCTCCTCGTTGAAGAAAAAATCGTCCTTACTGGGATAGTCCGGCCAAATATCTTCGATGCTTTCGTATATGTCCCCCTCGTCCTCGATCTCCTCCAAATTCTCGATCACCTCCAACGGCGCGCCCGACCTAACAGCGTAATCTATAAGCTCCTCCTTAGTGGCAGGCCAAGGTGCGTCCTCCAATTTTGAGGCAAGTTCAAGCGTCCAATACATACTTTTTCCGTTCGTTTAGGGTACAAAAATAGAAAATTTTTCGACACCACCAACTTTTTTAGCCGCTTTTCTGCCAGCAACATATAGCCAATCGCTTAACCTGTTGAGATACAGAGCAGGAGCTTTACATAAATTGTATTTAGCTGTAACTGAGACAGTTCTGCGTTCGACGCGGCGGCATACAGTGCGGCAAACGTGACTTTGGGACACTACGCGATGGCCTCCGGGAATGATAAAACCCTTCACGGGCGGCAAATCCTCGGACACAGAGTCAATCTGGGTTTCGAGTCTGTTTATGGCCGCCTCGATGGCTTCGTTTTGGGCCTTACTTTTGCTGCCGGCAAGTAGAGCTTCGACGAGCATCAAATCACTTTGAATCTGCTCGATCCAAGACAACTCCTGGTCGAAACCGCCGGTCTCGGACATAAAATCGCCAAGCAGGGCGATATGTGCTGCCAGTTCATCGACAGTACCATAAGCCTCGACACGGGCGTCATCCTTGGGCACGCGTTCGCCGCCAATCAGAGAGGTCGTGCCGCTGTCTCCTGTTTTTGTATAGACTTTCATAACTTTAGCTGTGAAGCGAGGCGACCGGTAGAGAACGCCATCTGTAAATTATAACCACCGGTATCAGCGTCGAGATCGAGAACCTCGCCGGCAAAATAGAGCCCCTTGATGAGGCGTGATTGCATAGTTTCGGGATCAACCTCATCGAGTGAAACCCCACCGGCAGTGACGATCGCCTGCTCCCAAGGGCCATAACCGACGATGGGCAACACAACGCGTTTCATAGCAGAAATGATACGACCGATCTCTTCTTCGGAAAGGCGACTAACCCAAGCCTTGGGGTTGATCTCAGCCGCGCCGGCAACAAAATAAACCAGTCCTCGTGGTAGCATCTTGCGCAGAAGGTCGATAGCAAACGCCTGCTTGTCAAGTTCTTCCATCTCGCGCGAGATGCGAGCCCGAATAATTTCCTCAGTGAGTGCGGGCTTGAGGTCGAGAACAACATCGACTTTACGTTTGGCGATCAGAGCATCGACCGCCGCGCGCGAAAGCCGCAAAATCACAGGCCCATCGACCCCGCGAGCAGAAAATTCGATCTCGCCGAACTCCGAGCTCACGGTTTCATCGTCTACCAGCAACTCGGCCCGGATATTTTTGAGCCTCAGGCCGTTGAGTTCTGCCATTTTAGGGTGGGAACTCTTGAGCGCCACAAGTGACGGCCGAATCGGAACTATCGAATGACCAACGCCGTGAGCCATTGTGTAACCATCTCCTGTAGAGCCAGTTGCAGGATAAGAAGCCCCGCCGGTCGCAAGCAACACTGCCCTGCCCTCGGCTTTACGACGAAAACCACGCTTATTAATATAGGTAACACCGTAAACGCGAGATCCTGCAGTGAGAATCTCCTTGACCTCGGTGTTCAACATCACCACAACGTCATTATCCGAGCACCACCAACGAAGAGCATCGGAAATTTCATAAGCCTTACCACCCTTGGGAAAGATGCGCCGACCAGCCTCCTCTTCGAGCTTAACGCCCTGTTTCTTAAAGAAATGGCACAATGCATTGGTGGTAAAAGTCTTAAGGGCCGGTGTGACGAACTCCTTCCCCTCGACCCCCGTGGGCCCCGAACGAACCTTTTCGAGGAACTCCTCCAGACCGCAAAGATTGGTGAGGTTACAACGCCCCTTGCCGGTGATATTGACCTTACGCGCGGTCTTCTCCATCTTCTCGATGAGCAGCACCTTCTTACCGTCCCGCGCAGCCCAACCAGCCGCCATCAACCCCGCAGCGCCGCCGCCAACGACGATGAGGTCATAAACTGTCTCTTCCATTCGGCAAAGATAAAAATTTTCCCTATCTTCGCGCCATTATGTTGTCGAGGCGATTATTAAGAATTAAGGTCATCAAGGCGTTATACGCTTATTTTCAAGGAGGTGGGAGCGATGTTAAAGGGGCGCGAAAAGCACTGAAAGCGTCGATGGATGCCACATACGACCTCTATTTTCAGATGATGTGGCTCATTGTGGAAGTGAGGCGCTATGCCGAAGAACGAATCGAACTGGGCCGGAAAAAACACCTGCCTACTCCGGAAGAGAAAAATCCCAACACAAAATTCATAGAGAACGAGCTGATTTTGAGGATAGAAGAGTCGCCGGTCATTCTCGAATATTTGAAGCGCCGAAAGTTGGGCTGGCACAAAACGCCGGAACTGATAAAGGAGCTATACAACGCACTGGTAGAGAGCGATTATTACACAAAATATATGGAGTCGCCGAAAGCCGATCTAAAAGAAGACGTAGCATTGGTAAGGGATTTTTATTCGTCGGAGGCGTTGGAGGAGAGCGAGCTTCTGGAGTCGGTATTGGAAGAACAATCGGTGCTGTGGAACGACGATGCGGGATTTGCAACAGTGATGGTGGTGAAGACTTTAGAGAGAATTCGTCCGACCAGCGGCCAACCCGAAATTCCCATTCTGCCGCAGTTCAAAAGCCCGGACGACCCGGCATTTGCCGACCGGTTGCTTGTGGAAGCTATAGATGGTTACGAAGAGAATTTGAGCCTTGTCGAAAAATTTACGCACAACTGGGACGTGGAACGTATAGCGCTGATGGACAATCTGATAATGACCACAGCTATTGCCGAAATGAAGACCTTTACAGATATCCCTACGCGAGTGACGCTGGACGAATACATAGAGATAGCAAAGTTCTATTCGACGCCGGGAAGCAACCTGTTTATAAACGGAATTTTAGACAAAGTGAGCAAATGAAAAAAGGAGTCGTCGTTTTGCTCTTAGCCCTCGCGGCCTGCGCCCAGAAACCAGCAACAGTGACAACCGGAGGAGCGATTTTTGAACTATCCGGGGCTCAGCGGGATACGCTCGTGGATATAGGCGTTATGCGGGCAGGAGAGGTCATTCAATACGACGCCTGGCTAAAAAACACCGGAACTGAACCACTTGTAATAACCGGGATCACTACCTCTTGCGGATGCACGTCTATCGAATATGAACGCCAGCCGATTGCTGCGGGTGAGAAAGGCGCCTTTTCGTTCAGGTTCGACAGCAGCGGAATGTGGGGTATGCAAATGAAACTCATTGAAATAAAAACCTCCGACAGTCCTACTCCATACAGGCTGACGGTAAAAGCGCAAATCCAAAACAACTAAATAAAAACGACTATGAATCTAATGTTACAAGCGGCCGGTGATGCCGCAGGAGCCGCCCCCAAGGGGTTGTTCGGATTGGGCGGAAGCTCAAGTATGATCCTGATGATGGTGTTGATCTTCGGGGTGATGTGGCTGTTTATGATCCGCCCGCAACAAAAACAACAAAAAGAGCTCGCAAAATTCCGCGATTCCCTCGAAAAAGGAAGCAAAGTGGTCACCGCAGGAGGCATACACGGAACAGTTAAAGAGGTAAAACAGGGCACAATAGTTATTCAGATCGACAAGGAAGTCGCCATCGAAGTGGATAAGGCGATGATTATGCGCGCGCCCGGCGCTTAAATGGCAATGTTTCGCCGAGCCGCCATTTTTTTGTCGCTGCTTCTGATGCCATATATAGCTACGGCTCAGGTTAAGGCCTTTGGCAACCTATTGGTCCACGAGTTGTTTCACGCAATGCTAGCAGATTACCGAGACAAGCACGGATTCGATCAGCCCGAAGCGATTGAGATCGCGCACTGTATAGCAGACGGAGAATTAGTTTCGGCGCGTATGGACGAACTACGTGAATGCATTGAAAAAGGGCCCGATTTTTTTCTCCTCACCCACTCCACTCTATGACCAAAACGGAGCAATATGGTCGCCTGATGAGCGAATATTTTGCGCGAATGGAGTACCCGTCGATGCCGCGATTGCTGTATGACCCAATACGTTACACAATGGAGGACGGAGGCAAACGGCTTCGTCCTCTGTTTGTGCTTGCGGCAACGGGACTTTGGGCCAAGGACGTTTCGGTGGCTCTGCCGGCAGCAGCAGCGGTGGAAATGTTCCACAATTTCACCCTGATGCACGACGACATTATGGACAATGCCCCGCTGAGGCGTGGTCGTGAGTCGGTTTACAGGCGCTGGAATCCAAATGTGGCGACGCTTTCGGGCGATGCGCTGATGATACTGTCGTATCGCCAGCTCGCACTTTCGCCGCCGGAACTGTTGTCGCAATTGCTGGAATTATTCAACGAAGCAGCAGTGAAAGTGTGCGAAGGTCAGCAGCTTGATATGGATTTGGAAGAGACTGTGAATGTGAAACCTGAGGAGCATTTGGAGATGGTGGAGCTAAAAACGGCAGCGCTTTTTGTGGGTGCCGTGTCGATGGGGGCTTTGATCGGAGGTGCTGGTCGAGCAGATGTGGAGCGGCTCAGAGAGTTCGCGCTACAGTTTGGCATCGTATTCCAGATTCAGGACGATCTGCTTGATACTTATGGAGATACAAGGTTGGGAAAAACGGTAGGTGGGGATATTTTAGCAGGCAAACAAACCTGGTTGAAAACTTATGTTATGGCGGCGGCCAACGCTACCGACAGAGCCGAACTCGCGCTGATTCACAAAGATTTATGTTATTCACCGGAAGAGAAGATCGCGCGTGTGCTGGACATTTATGAACGATATGGAGTACGGAATGCCACCGAAAGTGAGATCTCGCGGCGATTCGATATTACGACCAAGGCTCTGGATGGACTGTCGGCAAAAGTGTACAGGGTTGCGGAATTTAAGGAATTTGCTATGAGTCAGCTGTATAGAACGAAATGAACCGTTCCGAAATAGAAATTCTTGCTCCCGTTGGCAGCTGGGAATCCCTTGCGGCAGCACTGGACGCTGGTGCCGACGGAGTATATTTCGGAGTCGAAGGATTAAATATGCGAGCCGCGTCATCGGCCAACTTTACGCTGAACGATTTGGGTGAAATCGTACGACAAGCACGGGCTGCCGGAGCAAAAACCCGACTGACACTCAACACCATAGTCTACGACGAAGAGGTGTCGTCGATGCGCCGGATAATCGATGCCGCGGTGGCAGAAGGAGTGGATGCGGTGATTGCCTCAGATCAATCGGCAATTCTTTATGCACGCGAAAAGGGGCTGGAAGTGCATATTTCGACGCAACTGAACGTCTCGAACACGGAAACGCTGAAATTCTACGCACAATGGGCTGACACTGTGGTGCTTGCGAGGGAATTGACACTGGAACAGGTGTCTGTGATCCATCGCGAAATAGAGCAACAGAATATTTGCGGGCCAAGCGGGCAACAGGTTAAAATAGAGATGTTTGCGCACGGTGCGATGTGTATGGCTGTAAGCGGAAAGTGCTACCTGAGTCTGCACGAAAACGGCCACTCGGCAAATCGCGGGGCGTGTCGTCAATTGTGCAGGCGAGATTGGGAGTTGCGCGACAGGGAAACCGGCGAAGGAATTGCTGTGGATGAGCGTTGGTTGCTCTCTCCCAAGGACTTATGCACGCTACCTTTTCTCGACAGGATGCTCGATGCAGGCGCGCGGGTGCTGAAAATAGAGGGTCGGGCGCGCTCGGCCGAGTATGTGAAGCGAGTGGTGGAGGTGTATAAGGAAGCGGTTGAAGCTGTGGTCGAAGGCTCAGATGGTGGGTTTTCACAGGATCGCATAGAAGTATGGATAGGGCGACTCGGAGAGGTGTTCAATCGCGGATTTTGGGGCGGATATTATCTGGGTGCGCCGGTGCCGGAACTGAGCAAAAAATATGGTTCGTCGGCAACGAAGCGAAAGGTCTATGTGGGCAAGGTTACCAATTTTTTCAAACAAATATCTGTGGCTGAGGTGCTTGTGGAAGCAGCTGAATTGGAATCCGGCAGAGATGTTGTTGTGTTGGGGGAGACGACAGGTGCGGCGGAAATTCCGGCAGTGGAGGTCTTTGTGGCCGAACAGCCAGCCGAAGTGGCCTTGCAGGGAGTTTATTGCTCCATAAAGACAACGACAATGCTGAGACGGGGAGACAAACTTTATAAAATTGTGGAAAATGTTTAGCAAAGAAACCTACATCGGGCGTCGTAAAGTACTGATGCAGAAACTGCAAGGCCGTGGAATCGTACTGTTGCCGGGTAACAGTGAGGCGCCGATCAACTATCACGCTAACACATATCGTTTCAGACAGGACAGCACCTTTCTGTACTATTTCGGCTTGCCAATATCTGATCTTGTCGGAATCATAGATACCGATACAGGAGAAGCCACGCTGTTTGGAGACGACTTTACGGTGGAAGACATAATCTGGATGGGGCCGCAACCCAGAGTGGTGGAATTAGCTGAACAGGTGGGTGTTAAACATACGGCGCCGCTCGCAAAACTCGAACCAGCCATTGCCGAAGCAGTCGCAAGAGGTCGTGAAATTCACATACTGCGCCCCTATAGAGGCGACACGAGACTAATGCTGGAGAAAATAGTGCCAGATGCGTTTCTCGCCCCGTCGGAGATGCTGATACAAGCAGTGGTGGCCCAACGGGATAAAAAATCGGCAGAAGAGATAGCGGAGATAGAAAAAGCTTGCGCAATTGGCCACGAAATGCACCTAACGGCGATGAAAATGTGCCACCCAAGAGCACAGGAGCGCGAAATTGCCGGTGCAATCGAAGTAATAGCATTGATGAAAGGCTGGGGAACGTCGTTCCATTCGATTGTGTCGCAACACGGGGAGACGCTACATAATCACAGCTATAACGGAATACTAAAAGAGGGTCGGATGTTACTGGTAGACGCTGGTGCTGAGTCGGTTAGCAACTATTGCAGCGACTTCACGCGAACAACGCCCGTGAGTGGAAAGTTTACGACCAAACAAAAAGAAATTTACGACATAGTGCTGGCGGCGAACAACCACGCTTTCAGCGTCTCGGCGCCGGAGATCAGATACGTGGATGTGCACTTGGCGGCAGCGAGAATAATCGTCGAAGGGCTGAAGGAGCTGGGATTGGTGAAAGGCGATGTGGAAAAGGCGGTCAGTGCCGGCACCCACGCATTATTTATGCCACACGGGCTGGGTCACCAAATGGGACTCGATGTGCACGATATGGAGAATCTGGGTGAGCAATATGTGGGCTACGATGCCGAAACGCCACGCTCGAAACATCCCTCGTGCAGCGCCTGCAGAATGGGACGGAGGCTCGAAGCAGGGATGGTGGTGACGGTAGAACCGGGCATCTATTTTGTTCCCGAACTGATAGCAAAATGGCGCACGGAAAGCACCTGTGCCGAATTTGTGAACTTCGCAGCCGTGGAGAAATATCTCGATTTCGGAGGAATCCGACTGGAGGACGATATGCTGATCACGGAGACCGGCAATCGTCTACTGGGTAAGCGATTACCAATCACAACCGAGGAGGTGGAAGCGGCTATTCTTCCATCCTGAGGATCTCGAAATCGGGATCCAGGTCGATCATACCAGAGAACGTTATGCCCTGACGCCGTAGCGCCAAAACGTTCAGTTGAACCTCGCCCGTCGGATAGATAGTCAGCGTGTAAGTGAAATTGTCATCGGGAGTCTGCGCACCGAATTCGATTATGCGCCGGCCTTTCCTACCCTCCTTCTCGGTGTAATTTATCATTTGAGACTCGAAATTCAGTCCCGCATCGCCTCCATACGACACACCGTAAGCACGACCAAAATAAGGCAAATAAGACTCAACCCGGTCACCGATCACCGAAACATAATAGACATTGTCCAGCATAAACGAAGGTGCCGACATCGGATATACCCTGTTGAAATCGACCTTGTAGAGCCGTTTGTCCAGCATTTCGCTAACAAGCGCACTTGTTACCTCATCGACGGGCTTTTTCTTTGCCTCAGCGACGGCAGCCACACAGGCCACCGTCGTGAGAAGTACTAAAATTAACCTTTTCATACCCGCAAAGGTACAAAAAACCTGCCAAACTTATTGAGCGATAGTGGTGACGTTGAAGTTTTGATTATGTTCGTCATTGCTCAATTGAGCTTCCCACATTTCGCTTTGGCTAATAGCCATAGTCAGAGTGAGCAGCATATCGTCGCCGTTGGCCTGTCTTTGCTGGCCACAGTACAACTCAATCAGTTCAAGGTTCTGACTAATGTCCAACGTAGCGATTCTGTTAGAGTAGCACATTAGCCTCTCCAGTTTAGTAAGATTACCGATGTCCAACGTGGAGAGATTATTGTTGCGACAAAATAGACCTACTAATTCAGTGTTGTGGCTGACATCCAAAGTGGTGAGATCACACATTATGCATTCTAATCCTGTTAGTTTGGTGTTTTGATCGAGATTCAACGAGGCTAAACTCAATCCACTGCAAGACAAGCTATTCAATTCAACATTTTGGCGAACATCTAACGAGGTAAGTCCACTGTAACCACATTCCAGACCTCTCAAGTTAGAGTTGTGGCTAAGATCCAATGAAGTAAGATCATCATTATGGCTACAAAACAAGGTCTCCAAAGCGGCGTTTTGACTGACGTCCAAGGTAGAGAGTCTATTTTGCCGGCAAATTAAAAATTTTAACTCGGTATTCTGACTGACATTTAATGAGGCTATTTCATTTCTATCACAGGATAGGTACTCCAATGCACTATTTTGACGAATGTCTAATGAAGTCAGGTTATTATCATCGCATCGCAAAGTTTTCAGAGCAGAATTTTGACTGACATCCAGCGTAGAGAGTTCGTTTCGACTACACGACAACCATTCTAATGCGGAGAAAATTTCAATGCCGTCGAGTGAGTGGATACCCATACTGCCAACATATATATCAAGACTGATCGTGGTCACCACCGCGCATTCTTCGCGAGATAGAATGTTGTCATCATTGGTGTCGAACTTCTCGCAATATGACTTGAACACAGGATCGGTCATAAAACTGAAGCCATCCCAAACACTGGTCGATACAAACTCGGCACGAACCTCGACAGCTCCGTCAGGCATTGTGAAAGTGTTATCGGCAGCGATCGAAACGCCGCCGGATACAACAACCCACCGGTCGAACCTGTATCCCTCGTCGGCCATAGCCGTAAGTTTAACAGACGTGCCCTCCATCGCCTGAACGTAGTCGGCAGAAGCAGTACCATTATCGCCACTGGTGACAGTTACCTCATAAGCCGGAGCAAATTCGGCACGAATTTCAACATTGGCGGAAGGCATCAGGAAGGTGTTGTTGGTGATGTCGATAGACACCTCTCCCTCTACAACAACCCACTGTTTGAACAAATATCCGACAATAGGCGTCGCAACAAGAGTGACGACATCGCCCTCGACAGCTTCTTCGACGCTTGCCTGAACCGAACCGCCATCACCACCGGTGACCGTAACAGTATACGTCGGCACCGGAGCGATCTCGAATTCTACGCGAATCTCAACATCCTCATCGGGCATAACAAACGAATTCTGCTCGTCGATAGTCACGCCTCCGGAGATCACTATCCACTCTTTGAACTGATAACCGACGGCAGGAATAGCCGTGAGGTGAACCAACGTGCTGCCATCCTCCATCTCCTCAAGATCGATAGAATAAGAACCATTGCCGCCACTGGTCACGGTAACGCCATACTGCTGAGGATCATCGGGATTTTCTGGTTCGTCGCCGGGACGTGGCTGATAGTCGCCATCCTCCTTAGCCTCCTCGACAGTACGGGGATCCTGAGTTACAACGATCTCCTGAACCGTCTCACCACTTCTTATAACTATGATAGCCGAGCGTTTATCACCTGTAGTGTTATTATCAAGCACCACTGTGAGTGAGTACTCACCTGCAACACCACCGACAGCCTCATTGTTGGTACCGCTCATAAACACACGCAACCACGGCTCGGCGCGCGTCACACCACTTAAAGCCAGCGTCCAAGCCTCGGTAGTGGTAAACGACAAACGGGCAGCGTCCTGAGGTTCATCGTCATAAACGACCATCCTGGCCGCGCCGCCCGTGAGCACTATTTCTCCGGATTCGTCGGGATTATCGGGTAAAGGGTTTTGCTTTTCGGGTTCATCACCCTTGATGTTTTTATCCACATCAACAGTACAGGCAGGTATGGACAAAAGCATACAAGCCGTCACAAATAACAGAAGTTTTTTCATTTCGTTTGGAGTTTGCTGCAAATATAGCGAGTTTTTTAGATTTTTATTGCGCAAACTCTACCACACAATCAACATATTATTACCCTTGGTCATCTGCTGACCCAAAGTAAATCCTACTGAAATCGTAAAAGCACTCATCTTGAAAGGAGTCGATTGTTTGAATTCACCAGATTTCGACACGAAATGATATTTGCCGGAATAGAAGCTCTGACCGATTCGGATATTCGCATTGAAATTCGGAATACGAGACATCACTTCAACCCCGAAAAACCCTTCGTTTCCACTTATCATACTCGTCGAAAGAGTCTTAGACAGGTCGGGATTCCACGCATAACTGACCAAAGCGGCAACACCCAGGCGTCTATAGAAGTAGCCTCCTACACGAAATTCCCCGTTTATGAGAAGGCAGCTTGCCGAAAACATATAATTGGAATATTCCATACCCTCCTCGTTCAATTCCGAGTCGATGATCGTGCCTTTGAAGGCTTTGTTCACCTGAAACACCGAAGCGCGAAGTATCGAAGTGGAGAGTCCCGGTGCGATGTTGAATTGACCCAGGTCAATATCGGCCATCAGGTTGTAGTATTCTGCGCTCGTACCATTGTCGAATCTTGTTTTCAATTTGGGTTTTGTCAGGTAATAGGTTCCTGCAAGAGCGGTAAACGTCCCGCGAGAGTAGATCGGCAGAACGACCTCGTCATCATCGCTATTGTGCTTAACACGCAGAGAGTACCGTTTGATCTTATCTCCTTTGGGTTTTATGCGATACTCTCCAAAGGGCAGCAGAAACTCCTGAGGAGTAATAGCCGTTATCGTATCGTTTCTACCGGTGAGCGTAAATTGCAGATCTCCCTTTTCGCTCAATATTTTTATAGGATGCACCGGCTCCAAATTAAAATCGAAGATCAGGTCCTGATCTGAGGCTCTATCGACGAAGACATTTCGCCTTTGATCTCCATATCCGGCCAGTTTGATCGCTATTGTATTTTGTCCCTCCAGAAGAGGAGTCACAAGAGGCGTATAACCGATTTTTGTATCGTTAAGAAAGACCTCTGCGCCTGCCGGACTACTCTTGACTTCATACTCCTTGAATCGGGACATTGACAACAGGTAATCTATCTCACCACCCTCCTCTATCGTGATGGTCTGACTTCCGACATCTGCCAAAAAGCCGTCTTTCTCAAACCTGATAATGTGCCTTCCGGTCGGAACCTCTTTTTTGAATATGGGCACAGTACCGATCTCCCTGTCTCCAAGAAAAACGGTAGCGCCGGAAGAGTTGCCCTTGTCGGTGATAGACAGATACCCGGAAATCGGCTTGAGAATAACGGTATGAACATTAGAATGCCCCTGCTCAACATCTATTTTGCTCGAATAATCGCGAAAATTTTCCAAACTTACGTAGATGTCGTGGCTTCCTACAGGCATAGGAATAAATCCATCTTTGTACGGCTTGAAGAGCTCGACCCGTTGCGCCTCTGCGACGGAGCTCTCATCAGGAAAGGCAAGGCTAATGATTTTTCCACCGACTGTTACGTGAGGATGTGATTTTATCGGAAACTCGTCCGCAGACTCGACAGCCAAACGCACCAAAGAGAATTGTGGTTTCAACTCTATGTCAATAATATTTGCAGTTCCATCGCCCGGAACAATCACAAGGGTATCTATAGGATAGTAGTTTTCCTTTGTTATTCGTACCCTGTATTCTCCTTCCTTAAGCTCGATCGGAGAAGATATGGATCGGGGTTGCTCGCCAACTCCGAAGTCGGCAAGGGCGTGACTTACATTCGAGCGGAAAAGAACCCTCCCGGAAGGTTCTTTCTCCGACGCCTCCTGTTCGACATTGACCGTCCTGTTCAACCGACCCATAGTTATTCTGAACGAGCCACTACGGGAATTTTGGGTGTAGTTTTGATCATAGCGAATTCTCAGAGAAGACGCTGTTTGTTCGGCGATGCTACACCACTGGGGCAAATCCTCCACACTCCAACTGCCTGAAGCTCTCACGGATATTACTCCATAGCCCTCGGAAGACGTGAATATCAAATTTGCAGGAGAGACGCTCAACACATCTTGCCGGGCCGGAGCAGGATTATTACATTTCTCTATCCAACCATTCAACTCTGCCGTACCGTTAGCAGGTTTGTCTGGGCAATTCTGAGCACTTTGGAACAACGCTATGGCCTGTCGATAATTTCCCCTTTCATATTGTGCTATACCATTTTTCAATCTGACGCTATAGCACTCCTGCGCAGCTACACCGGTACATACAAACAGTAACAGAATAAAAAGTACAAGTTTTTTCATAATCTATTCTTTTAATTCATTGATCTTTTCTGCAAGTTCGGCATCGTACTTCAGTCTAAGCGCTCTTTCTCCCCAGGCGATTGCCATACTCTTCTCATCCGGGATCTCGAATTCGTCCCACATCTCCAATGCCCCCTGAGCCGTGTTTTTATATACTGTGAACAACGAGTCCCGCCGGTTTTCCAGAGCGATTTTTTTTGTTTCCGCCCCCAAACTAAATCTGTCGGCAGAGCTCGTATGCAAATATAGCGATTCATACTCATTCGCCTGCTGGTAATTGGTCAGGGCTTCTGAAAAGTAGTCCTCTCCTCGATCCTGATTCTGCTGCGCAAGAGCCATTAAATCAACATATATCTTATGATTGGCATCTACCTTAGCGGCTTTTCGTTGCCATAGGCCCAAAGCGACAAGACCGCCCGCAAGTACAATCAAGCCCAGTATTATGATTATGAAATGGTTCTTTATGATTCTCCTGATATTTCTTTTAATCAGGTCAAAGCGCGGAACAGGGATCAGCGGTTTTTTATTCAGCAGATCGTCCATAAATTCCCGTATGCTCTGATGGCGGCTTTCGGGCGGGAGGGACATCGCTTTTATAATAGTGCGATTGGCATATTCTGGAATCGACGGACACAAGGCCTTAGGCTCCGTCATATTCTCCATAGTACGCTCGGTGGCATCCATCGGCTTCTGTCCTGTCAATGTAAAATAGAATACCGCCCCCAAAGAATAGATGTCCGTGTAGGTTCCCTTTCTGCTCGTTGCCGAGTATTGTTCCAGCGGTGCATATCCTTTTTTCAGAATGGCCGTATGGTTCTGTGTCTTATCGTGGATAAACTCACGTGCCGATCCGAAATCGATCAAAACGATCTTGTCGTCCGGGGTGATTATTATGTTGTCCGGAGTTATGTCGCGATGAAGGATATTGTTACTGTGAATATAGTCGATAGCTTCGGAGAGTTGTGCAATGTAATTAACAGCTACAGCATAGTCCATCGCCCCATTCTGTTTCACAAGACCCTGCAGGGTTGTACCCTCGACGAACGACATAACAATGTAGGAGGTGCCGTTCTCCTCGAACACGTCGATAACCTCCACTATGTTGGAATGATGAAGCTTTGCCAGAGTCTGGGCTTCGTCTATGAACTTTTGCTTGAACTTGTCGTAATCCTCCTGTTCGATCCCCTGCAGATGAACCCGACTGGTTTTGGTGTTACGAACACAGTAACCGCTGATAAAGAACTCCTTAATGGCGTAGTGTTTATTGAGCGTGTAATGTTTCGCATAATAGGTAATGCCGAAACCTCCCACACCCAGCAATTTCTCTATCTTGTATTTGCCGCTATGCAGGGTGGCTCCATTAGCCAGCTCTCTAAACTTCAAGCTATTAGTCGCCATATTATCACTTATTAAAGAGTCTCAGCAGATACATCAGCATCATAATCAGGCCGAGTATCGACGTTACAACTCCTATGACTCCCCGCCAGTTGATGTTCTTCTTCTGTGAAGACTTTTTTTCCTTCGGTTTTTTTTCTTTCTTCCCCGGTTTCTTTTCCTCTATATCTATCGTGGTTGCAGCATATTGCCAGGGCAAAATAGTATTCCCTATCCGTACGATGTCATCTTTTTTGAGCTGGACCTCTTGCACAATCCTCTTACCATTAACATAGGTTCCGTTCTTGGATCCGAGGTCTCTCAAAAAAATATTCCCCAGATCGTCATAAAACAACTCCAAATGCTGGCGCCCGACGTATCCGTCGTCGATCACAATTGTATTTCCGGGATCACGCCCCACGGTAATGGTCTTCATATTGCGAATCGGGTTTTTCTTATTCTTAATTTGTTTCTCTGTAATTTTCATTAAATCCGCCTTGAACTCCTCGCAAGACTGATAGCGATCCGCACCCTTCTTCTGCAGGGCGCGCTCTATGATCGGCTGAAATACCGGATTTGCCGTATTGTGGTATTGATTGACAGAGGGCGTGGGTGTGTTACAGATTTTATCGAAAATCTCGGTGTGTCCTTCTCCAAAAAAAGGCAACTTACCGGTAAGCATATTGAAAAGCGTAACTCCCAAAGCAAATATGTCGGTGTAAAACCCAAGCTCCTTTTGGTTGATCTGCTCAGGAGCCATAAACGCCGGACTTCCACACTTCTTCAGGTTGTTGCCCTTGTCGTTGATCTTCGCAGAGATGCCCATATCGAGTATCTTGATATTGTCATCCCTGAGTACCATCATATTACCGGGTTTGATGTCCAGGTGCAACAGCCCGTTCTGATGGAGAGACGAGATCGCATCCAATATTCGGCAAAACATCGGCACCAACATCTCCTCAGGCATCGGCCCTGTAACGGTATCAAGATAGTTATCCAGCGGAGTACCGTCGATAAACTCCATAACCAAGTAGAGATCGTCATTGTGTTCCACGAAATCCACCAACTCGACAATGTTTTTATTCTCCCGCGAAATTCGTGAAAGAGCCAAATAATGGTTCGCCTCCTCTCGAAAGCGTTGTACGATAAAGTCGTCCTTTGCACGATTCGGAAATAGTGCCTTGATCGCCACTTCGCGCCCACTACGAAGATCCACACCACGATATACCGCAGCCGTCCCGCCCGATTGTATCAGACTGTCGATGTGGTAATATGGTATTTGCGGAAATCTCATTTAACAGGGGCGGAGTGGTTTCTCCTAATTATTTCAGGTTTCAATATCTTCGATACCTGCTCTATTTCCGTCGGCTGAGATGCATTTTTGAGCGCATTTTGCCATTCCCTAAGCGCTTCTCCGTTGTCAATAGAATCTATCTCCACATTGTCAGAGTTATAGACTACAACTCTACAAGAAACACCCTCCCTCTTGTTCTCGTCGTAATACTTCTTCGCTAAATCCAAACATCTGTCGCGGGACGTGAAATTAGATCGCATCTGCTCCACAGAGCCAATATAAAACTTATAGTAGTGATCGAGATTTCTCACAACGACGTTTTCGCCACCTATTCGGGAGCCATTATTGTTGCAGGGGTAAAGCTCCATTCGCAGTACTTCGGGGGAACAATCGGGAAGTACGGGTTCCGATCTGTACAAAGTCCTTATTCCATTTTCGATAAGTATCCATTTTATGTTCTGGACAGGTCTGGTCTCCTCGCCCCAGGGTCTTGTCAGCTCGATAACATAGTTGGCATCTCTACCCGAATATTGCTGAACCAGTTTTCGCTCAGCAGCATCCTGCTCATTCGAAAGGCTGAACGTGTTACCATAAACGGTGGCGTTACCGGGATAAATCTCCCTGACTCTGATCGAAAAAGCCCCGCCCTGTGCCTGTGCCTGAGTGCAGAACAAGACAACTGCAACAATACCTAATAAGTATCCCTTCATAGCCTATGGTTATTTTGGTGTTCCGTCCTTATTGTAGCGCGTAACCTTAATGATTCCGAAGGTATTGTCAGAATTGAGGAAGATAGAACCTGTGGAATAAGAATCATCGGAATATACGATCATTCCGATAAACTCCCTACCCTGACGAGGTCTCTCTTTTGCATACACAACATATCCTCTGTCATCCCGACCTACCATTTGATAGCCCAATTCGGCAACAAGTTTCTCCCAAGCTTTTTGTTCTATCACGATCTCCGGCATAGGCGCAGGCACAGGGGTCCGTTTTTCTTCCTGAGAATTCAACACATAACCAGTTATTGCAAAAGCCAGCAAAACTGCCGCGATGATTATAAGCAAGGTCCATCCCCCGTTTCGCCTTTTTCCGGAACGAGGACTGTTGCTGATGGAGATTAATTGCAAAGTTATATTATCCACTCCTCCTGCCTGCTTTGCAAAAGCGACCATATTTTCGCCCTTCTCCTGTAGCGGGGTCTTCTGCTGAAGAATATGCTGGAGAATCTCGTCGCTGACCATTCCGGAAAGACCATCGCTACACAGCAAAAGCACATCCCCTTTTGCAGGCAGAGCAGGTGTAGAGCAAACCTCAGGCAGAACATCCTGTTTTATACCGAGAGTTCTAAGAATGCGATTTTTGTTGGGATGATTTTCAGCCTCCGCCTCGGAGATCAACCCCTGATCGACAAGTCCCTGAACCACGGAGTGGTCTTTAGTGAGACGGTACAGTTTTCTTTGACTATTGTTATATAGATAGATACGGCTGTCCCCTACGTGGGCATACCAAACCTTGTCGTCGCGCATCAAAACCACACAAGCTGTGGTACCCATACCCTGAAATTCGGGGTTTTCGGCAGCGGCTTTCATAATCTGCCGATTTGCGTATAGCAGAGCATCGTTCAAAGCCTGATGGAGAAGAACATACTTCTCTTTGTTGAAAAAATTCACGATGCTGGTTACGGCGATGGTCGAAGCTTTGGCTCCCCCGACGTGGCCACCCATACCGTCACACACCACAAACAAGAACCCATTGGGAGTTTCGGTCGCAAAACAATTATCCTCGTTAGCTTTTCTGACAAGCCCAACATCGGTTATCGAGACAACATCTCTATCGAAATCTATAAGTTTCATCTGGCCGGCCATTATAAATAGAACTTAATTGACACCTCTCCCAGACCGATCACATCCCCGTTTTTGAGTGTCGCACTATCGACATAATTACCATTTACGACTATACCGTTGGAAGATTTCAAATCAACAATGTCGAAATCAGAACCATCGAAAACAACTTGTGCGTGATGCTGGCTTACCGTCGGGTTGGGGATCACCATATCGTTGTCCTCAGCCCTTCCTATCGTGTGGGTCGCACTCGCAATATTATGAGTGATCCCCTGGTCCGCGACAATAAGGCGAGGAGAGAGATTTTTCGTGTGCATCAATCGGGTCAGTCGCTCTTCCTGTTCTACCTTCTTGGTCTGTTTTTTCTCTTTCTCCAGCAACTCCATCTGTTTTTTGAGTTCCTGTTGTGTTGTGTTGAGACGATTTTTAAGATGGGCCTGTTCCACCATTTGTTGAGATTCCCGTCTCTGCTTCTCCTCTTTTTTCGTCCTATTCGACTCAATAAGTTTTCGGAAAAACCGGATACCGAATATCGTTCCCAAAGTAACCACGGCAATCAACAAGACTAACAAAACGATAGCCCAAACGAGGTGCTCTTTAGCCCACACCCAAAGTGAAAACTTCGGCACATTGTATGGCACTATCGAATAGTCCGTGCCGTGCGAGTTCAGCACCAACGGGTATTGCTTTCCGTCTCTTTTTAGTTTTGAGGTAAATGTTACCGTATAATCCCGCCCATAATGGAGACTGGGTAACTCCTTGAAATACTGCAAAAGTTCCTCCCCTGCGCCATCGACATCCTTACCAGAGATTACTTTGCCATAGGTCTCCCTGGCCAACTGATAGGCAAGAGCACCATCGCTATCTGAACTTGGAACAACAACGAAGCAGATCGGAACCCTGTTTTGCAAAGATTCGATAACGATGGGCGACATCTCAACACCGGAAGCGAGCTTATTGCGCCCGGCAGTTATCACGACGATTGCCCGCGCATTGCTTTTAGGTTCCCTGATAATCAGATCCAACCCCTCTTTTATGGCAGGCAGCAAATCGGTCTCGGCAGATGGCCGTGTCTGCGTATCGTGCTTGTTGTCCAAAAAAAAGGCATCGATGTTTGCCCTGTCCGAAGTAAATGACGAAAGTCTCGATCTGAAAATTTCACCCTCAACCTGCAATCTATTGAAAGTAGCTATGTAGAAAGTCGATATCGTATCGGAAGCCAAATCTTCATTGAGGAGACCGTATAACAACCTACCGGTGAATTCAAACTGATCTCTGTATCGTGCATTTATTCCGGGACGGTCTTCCCATAAAAACAGGATCGTCTTGTTTGTTTCGGGTACCGAATCGCTGGCTATGTTTTCGAGCGTGAAATCAACCGCCTGGCCATTCTCTTTAAGGGTCAGTAGTGTCGGTTGGAGCGGGTCAGGATTGTACTCATTCCACTGGAAAGACACTTGCGGAAAATTTTCGGCATTAACAACAGACTTCTGACTGCCTTGTTGTCCATAGGCGGGTATGCTAAGAAAAACCAACAATATGATCGACAAAAGGGATTTGATCACCTTCTCGCTCTGCGCGAATTCATTTGCAGTGCGCTCCATAGTGTCTCGGAAAGAGTCGTGCTCATTGCGAATTTTCGAGACGTGCCCGTCGAAAAAATTTCGCTTCACATCATCGTTCCACTCACCATCCACTCTGGAGAGATAATTCTTCTCCAAAATCGACCTGCTCTCTTCCAATTCCGAAATCTTGGCTTTCATAAACTATCTCATTTTTTTGACATAACACCCACAACTCCCGCTTGCCTCAATGCATTTGCGAAATTTTCAATATTCTGGCTCTCCGGCACAGGATTCTCGGAGATACCGTTGATCTTGAAACTATTTTCAAAAGTCTTATCACTAACAATATCGCTGTATCCGAATGTCTCAGAACCTATGGATACTGAATACTTGCTCTCAAAGTAACTAATAACATCGTCAATTCCGTGATTGCCTTTCGAATCAATTTCGCTATATCCTAACCTAAGGAAATAGTTGCCTGTTTCCTTATCTTTACTCATTCTTCTTGCTGTGTCTCTTTCGTGGGCTTCGATAATATCTTTGGTAAAATTAACATCTGATTTATTTAAATTACGCCCCAAGGTCTCACTGGAAAGGTGGTCTGCGATCTCGTTCACTATGTCTTGGCCTTTAATGAGCTCCTCGTTAGGATCGTGATAGGCAATAATTCTGTGATTTGTTATTTCCGATTCTAATCCCAACTCTTTTACCGTCCTATGTGTTAATTCAGCTTGATTGTATGTAAACGCTTGGCATCCCGACTCTAAACTTGCAACAGAGGCCAGCCCACCGCCCAAAGAGTGCCCAACCGTTGTAAAGTTATAGCCATTCTTATCTCTCAAATCTGCCATAATTCTCCCGAGACCTTGGGCATTTATATATTGTTTATTCGGAAAACCAAGTCCTTGCGCCACATTTGTCCATATCCAGTCTTTTGAATCATTCAAATCAATCCGACCTGTAACTATACCTGTGCCCAGTGATACAGGATTTACAAAATCAAAGAGCTTAAATTCGGATTTTGGCGCATCAGATCCTTTAAATGCCAAGATATACTCTCCCGTAGAATCGTTCTTATAAAGTTGAGCATAAAAGCCGCTGCCATCAGTGTTGAATTCATTGATTTTTAAAATAAGTTCATTCAGGTTTGGATCGTCAGTAGTGGAAACAACACTCCATTCCGCTTCCGGAAGCGTAGTTTCTGGTTTATAGACATGTCCTGCCAGAACTGCATATTCATATTGATTTTTAGATTCTTTCTCCTCTTCTAATCTATTTCTATACTGTTTTTTTGCCTCTCCTTCGACTCCTTGACATAGCTCGTTATACCTCTCAATGTACTGTTCTCTCTGAGGAGAGGGCATTAAAAGAATTGCTGCTTTAGTGAAGCCAAATTTTTCGTAAAACGCGTTGTCGATAAACGATTCATCCAGAGCCATTGAATTGTTTGCCGTCCCTCTACGCATCAAATAAGCCCCAAGCATAGCTGTTGCAATTCCGGCAACTGCCAACTCGGTAAAGCCTGATGGCAATACCTCATCGTCTCCGACATTAGCATCCGAAATACTATCTTGAGCAGGAGGTGCAGCAACGACTCCAGGCGATGCAAGAGTTCCAGCACCAATCGAGCCCACGTTTACCGCAGGCTCATCGGAAGCCGAGTAATCGGACAACAGACCTATTACCCGGTTCAATTCGGGCATAGAGCTACGCTCGATCTCGCACAGAGAGTTAGAATACTTATTCTCCAACTGCTCGTATAAACTACGACTCGCACGAAGTCCCTGAATTTCAGATTTATAACGAGAATAGCGAACCTGAGCATCGTGATAAGCCCGCTCGTAATAAACACACGAACGTCTCGAATCAGGAGGATCGAGTGACCTGGCCCATTCACACGACCTCAACTGATTCTCGGCCGCCTCTAATCTCCTACGGAACTGGCTGTCATAACCCTCCAACTCCTTAAGCTTTCGGGACAGCAAGACAGCAAAACCCTCGGCCGCCTCCCTGCCCTGTCTGCAATACGACCCTAATGCCCTCTTCAAATCTTCGAGAGAGGATATACTGGCAACATTTGAAAGTGACATAAGCGACCTGTATTAGTTAGATGACTAATTCTGCAGCCATTCGCGAATGACAGCAGCTTCCTTATCCAAATGCTGCTGATATCTATCCATTGCAGGGAGCAGTTTCTTTTCTATTGGTGCAAATCCTTCGTTATACCGCTGTTTGAAACGCTGCGCAACAGGGTCTTCCCAGAGGAATCCGTTCAACTGACTATCCATCGAGGTACGGATACCCTGAAATCTTTCACTCTCATTCCTTAGTGTCTGCGCAAAATCATTTAGAAGATCCGCAGTAACTTTTGTCTGTGCCATAGCTGTCTGTTTTAGAGTTTATTACTGTGGTAGCGCATCAGTATTCCGATCTTATTGTCAAGATAAGCCTCGAATTCCTGCATCGTCTGCTCAAGGTTTTGAATGTCACTGTCGCTTTCGGCAAAGACACCTTCAAAATTTTGAGAAACGGCATCGGTCCATTCGGCCGAGGTCAATCCTCTCAATTTACTTCCCAACTGGGTTCGGATGGTCTCGAATTCCTGCCTGTTTTTCCCCAAGGTCTGCTTGAAGCTGATCAGGTCCTCATAATTCACATTAACATCTGCCATAGTTTTTGTAGTTTTAAGTTTGTTTTGATTTTGTATTTACAGAGGTATGTTAAGGCCCATTCTGCCCACTGCTTCATTGCGTCCACTATCTCTAATAAATTCTAAAAATCCCTTCCATCCCTTCTCCCCAACGTAGCTTAATCCTGTTGTCCCAATTGCTTTCCATCTTTCCCTTGTACGCTCTACATCAAAGCCCCCATACAGCGAAAATCCGGGGCCTTTTGCATTACTCTCATATTGTAAACCCCCACCAAAACTTTCCAAACCGTAATTTGTCCCCTGGGCTTTAACTTCGCCGGAAAGCATTTCATTAAATTCCGTTCCTACCAACCCGCTCCAAGCAGAATTTCCATCTAAACCGGCCGTATAGCTGGCCATTATCTCAGAATCCTCACCTGAATAATGTCCACCAACTGTTCCACTGTTAAGCATCCCGCCTTCACCATTGATTCCTGCGCTAAATGCGATACTGTTACCTTCGTCTATTTGTATGCCTTTTCTTATCGTTGCCGATGCGTTAGTATCTGAAAATGTAGCAGTTTTAGAAAATTCATTGTCATACTCACCGACAATTGCGGCCATTTTGTCCAAGTGCTGAATATAATTATCCATTGCGGGAAGCAGCTTGGAGGTGATTGGCCGGAAACCCTCCTCATAGTCGTTCTTAAAGCGAAGGGCTATAGGATCGTCCCAAAAGAAACCCTTGAGCTGAGAGTCCATCGACAACTTGATACTATCGAATCGTTCCCGCTCCCGACTCAATGTTCGAGAAAAGTCTCTCAATAACTCCGCTGATGCTTTCGAGTATGCCATAAATCAAGACTTAATTATTTTTTACGACGCCTCTGTTGTCTGCTGTATTCGTCCTGAGCTCTTTTACGCCTCTCCTGAATCTCCAACTCCGTCATCTCCGAAACACGTTTTTTCGCCTCCTCGGAGGACAGGCGCCGGCGCTCCTCTTCTGCCTGTCGTTCACCTGCCTTAGAGGCATCGGTCAATCGTTTGAGATACGCCAATCTGTCATCGAGAAAACCTATGATCGACTGTACATTACCAGTCGAGAGATGCCTGAAACATCCCGAAATTTTTTCTTCTTCCTCGTTCAATCTTCTCGATATATCTTCAGAAGAGTTGTTCCTAAGGGTGTCTATCTCCTTTCGCACATCTGCCTTAAGAGTCTCTATTTTCATTAAATCCGAATAAAACAGATCCAATTGATACTCTATAAAGGCTCCGATCTTCAGGTTCGGAAGATTTTCAAACAGCTCTTTTCTTAGCGCCGGATAGAGATCAAAGAATATTTCGAATTTCTCAACATAATTGACATACTCTTCGGCCTCGCGCTTCAGCCTCTTGCGCTCTTGTTCTGCCTGTGCCGGTTTGCGGGAAGCAGCCTGCATCGCCTGAGCGATGGCTATGTATGATTGACAAAAACTCTTGACATCCATTACATTGCCGTTTTTTGTTCGTAAATAGAAAACACTTCCTTCAATATCTTCCCATCTTTTGTTTTAGCATTCCCCTCGAAACTATTGTAGAACACAAACGGGTCGGGATTATATGTTGCCGATTTCTCATCCGTCTGGATCAATCCGTGTCCTCTGCCCTTGGGCATCGAGCTCGATTCCGACAAAATACTTTCACCTCCGCCCTCCGAAAGGACGATCCTGTTTTCAAATTCCCCAAGAACCTGACGGTCGAAAATCTCTTCCAATCCCTTGAAGTTGTGTGAATAGACCATTATGTGGATGCCCAAATCGGGACCAGATCTAAGTATCTTAATCAATTTATCGGTTATCGGCGACACAGAGTAGCCGCTTTTTTTCAGATCTTTGGCGTTCTGAACATACGAAAGTGATAAAACGATGCGTCCCCTGTCGGCGTTTCCTATTCCATTTCTGTCGTTTTCAATGCGAACATTCAACTCCTGCTCTATAGCATCTACCAAATCGCCGATCCTACTTTTTCCGTAATAATAGATATTGTCGCACGAGTCGCATATTTGGGAATAATACCCGTAACGCGGATCGTCGGCGCTAAGAAAATCTACAATATGGAATTGACTGTTAGTCGGATTTTGCTTGGCCAGCTGGTAGTTGGCCAGCATAAGGGTGGACATCGCCGCCTCGATATCGCCGCCGACCATCAGCAGGTTGGAGCAGTGGTTGTTTCGGATCTTGAAATAGCTGTGTTCTCCTCTTATGAAAGAGGGTGCACCAACATATATTTTCGACATCGAAGGCGTTCTTGCTATGGTTTGCGGATCCAAAGACGCTATCGAAGCAAAATTTGTGTTCTCCGTAATTTCGCTGTTCGTGCTGCCATCGAACACATATCTGCGTTGAGAATAGCTCTCCAACTCGCCAAGCTTCGAATTACAGAAATTCACATAGTACGGCATTTTATCCGTAAAAGCACATTGGAATTTGATGTTTTCCCGAATATCGCCATTCTTATTGTTCAGGATCGCCTCCCCTTTCTTTGTCAGCTTGGCGGCCTCGTCATTGTGCCCTCCCAAAACCTTTATGCTGTCATAATCCCTGAGGTTGAATGCAATTCGCAGAGTTATAAGGTCGGTATTAAAGTCGAGATTACGATAGCTTTGGGTCGAGAAGATAATATGTATGCCATATTTGCGACCCTCGCGGATAATCTTTTCGAGATGGAATCCCGCCTTTCGAGAAATCTTGTCCCCATTTTCCAACAAAACCTGAAACTCGTCGATTATGACAAGGATTCTTGGCAGAATCTCTCCCGATTGTTTCCGATACTCCTCTATTTTCTCAATCGCCAATCTCAACTCCTCTCCTGCATTTTTGAAGAGTTCGGCCCTTCGATACATCTCGTCTATCAGATGCTCCAGTGCACTCACGGTATATTCCCGCTGATTTGTTATGGACACAAAAGTCGCGTGAGGCAAGGTTTCATAGGGCTTGAATCCGGTACCATTAGTACAGTCTATCAGATAAAAATTCAATTCACGCGGAGAATAGATGATAGAGGCATTACAGATTATGTCGTGCAACAAGACGGTCTTTCCATAACCGGGTCTTCCGCCGATCATCGCAAAATAATCGGCAGTATCTCCTCCGAGTTCAAAATATACCGTATCGTCGATAGGCTTTTTACCGATCGGTATCTTAATGCCCTGACGGGAACTTGCCTGCCAATATTTCTGCGACTCGATCAAACTTTCGATATACTCATCAAGCGAAATTATCGGCTGCTTCACATTCTCTGCTCTGCTATTGATCGCCTCGATAACCACGCCTATGTTTTCAGGCAGCTCAGTTTGGAATTGTATACTGAAATTTTCGTTGAAGGCCTTATCAAAGATGGAGTTATCTATCTCATAGGAACCTTCGGAGGTGGGATAAATCACAGACGAGACATTCATAAACTCCGACGCGTCGAACCCGTATGGCCCTGCAACCGTATTGTCTATACTATAAAAAATATAGATCCCAGCCCTTGTGGCATTACGATTCTGGATCAGCTTATAAAAACGCTCCGTCAGATCTTTGGAAAAACCGTGTGGGAAGTTCGTGATGAATACAAAATGATACGGTACAGCCCCGACATCGGCCTTTTTGTTGTACTCTTCAAGTGTAGGGTACTTTATCAGTTGGTTTTGATTCAGATCGATAACCGTCTGCTCCAACTCCTTGATAAGCTCTTCAAGCTTCGACTCATCATTGACTATGGCATCGGCCACTATTTTGTCCGACAGTCGATTCATTATACTGAACTTGTTACCGTAAGAGTGAGTGTCCACAAAATGGAACCTGGACATACCGGCGGGGACGGACAACATAAGACGAAAGGCCAGTAACTGGAAAATATGTTGCAGCTCCTGTTCGTGATTTTTCCCCTGGTCGATAACAAAAGCCGTTGCGTTCGAATCAGTGTATGGGAGTATGGCAGGAATGTATCCTTCAGCAAAAAGGTCTCCCTTAGGGAGTAGATTTCCTACTCTAAGAGCATAAGGCAATGGATAATCAGCATTGTCATAAAGCAACATTCTGTTGAAATCCTGAACGGCATTAGGTGAGAAGCCGTAGCTTTCAAACAGCTCGGCAACCTGCTGCTTCGATTGCCCGATCTGCTCCTCCGACGATTTTCGCGTCTTCTCAAAGCTCGAATCGATCCCGGACAGAGTTTTCGAATATATTTTCTCTAACCCATTCATAATCGGTGGGCAAGGCGACCATTCTAAAGAGAGGTCTTGAATTTGAAAATAGTCTCTCCTAACTTGACAATGTCTCCATCGTGCAACTCCACTGTGTCTTCTTCTATGTCCTGATCGTTCACAAATGTTCCGTGGGCAGACAGTTCGTCTTTGATCTTATACTTGTCCGCGCGGAACAAGATGGTAGCGTGTTTCCCGGAAACGGTCTTATCCTCTACCGTTATGTTGCTGTCTATGTCGCGCCCAACGACGTTTCGTCCTTCGTATATTTTATAGTCAATTCCCAACGGATCAAGGGAATAGGTAACCAGCCATCCCACCAACCTACGCCTGTTGCGATACTCTTTCTTCTCTTGTATCTGTCCGGCTTCGTTCTCTTCCTCAACGTCGTCTATAAACTGCGTACCCTTGGCGATATCATTTACGCTGCTTTTGCGCCTTTTTCCGGCAACAGGATTGTGCGAATCGAATATCTCGGTCTTAGTTCCCCTACCGGATCCGCCACCGGGAATAATTTGCGTCTCACCGCCATCAAAATTATCGGGAATAACAGCAGTGCTGGTTCCGGCAGCTACGCCTTTCCCTCCCTTACAAAAAGGACACTCCTTAAGATCGTCCTTATACCAGTGGCCATTGGGGCATTTTTTAAAACCATCCATAATATAGACAGATTTTCACGTTTAAAGTATATGGCAACAAATATAATTATTTTTTATGATTATACAAAAAAGAAAAGTCCTTATTTATCGTGAGATAAATAAGGACTTTCGTGCTCCCCCAGGGGCTCGAACCCTGGACCCCAACATTAAGAGTGTCGTGCTCTACCAACTGAGCTAGGGAAGCAATGAGGCGACAAAAGTACACAAAAAATCGAGAATCACAACTACCAAAGTATTATAAAATATCTTTATGAGTTTTTGCGTTCTATAAGTAAAAACTTAGGGAATGCAGCTCAACTCATCAAAACTCCTCGAAAATCTGATAGCAATTTCGGCATTTGATGCCGAGAAGCATCGCTATACAACCTATCTGATTGACCGTCTGTTTCTTATTCTGCTCGGCCAAGACAATTCTCACGCGATGAAGATGCTGCGCACGCGGCTCAAAGAGTGGGAGCTCTACCAGATAAAACTACGTATAGAACGCGAAATAAGAAAGGTCACCCAACCCCTTGTGGAGCAGGGTCGAGAGGCGTTTTATACCGAACTTCTCTCGAATCTGGCCGAAACGGCAGGTATCTGGGCAGGTGTGAATGCCGACGGAAATCCGACCGTAAAGGCCAACACGGGCCACCTGCTGATCCACATTCTGAACTCTGCGGACAGCATCGCCGGACGGATCCTTGGAATGTATCACATTGTGGCGGGCGACGTGGGTCGGGAACTGGCAAAACTACCCGCTGAAGAGATGTATATCAGCGAAATACGAATAATAAGACGGGCTCAACCGAGGCCCGAAGACGACGATTGGGAACCCTCCGACGACGAGCCGCAAAGCTCACGAAACTCCAAACCGGACCGTCAAAAGGGGGGCTCCTCAATCGATAAATTCGGCGTCGATATGACGCGCGCAGCTGCTCAGGGTAAGCTCGACGCAGTGGTCGGTCGGACGAAAGAGATCGAACGGATTATCCAAATCCTGGGCCGCCGCAAGAAGAACAATCCCGTACTGGTCGGTGAAGCCGGTGTGGGGAAAACCGCTATCGTAGAAGGACTTGCGATCAAAATTGCGAGCGGAGACGTTCCGGAATCGCTGGCGGGCAAGAGGCTTTTTATGCTCGACATCGCATCGCTGGTGGCCGGCACGAAGTTCCGCGGCGAGTTCGAGGAGAGGCTCAAAAACCTGATCGACGAACTTGTAAAGAGCAGGGACACGATTGTTTTCATAGACGAAATACATACCATTGTGGGGGCGGGTTCGTCGCAGGGTAGCCTCGACACGGCTAACATACTCAAGCCGGCCCTGGCACGCGGTGAGATTCAGTGCATTGGTGCCACCACCCTGGACGAATATCGCGAAAACATCGAAAAGGATGCCGCACTCGAACGTCGTTTCCAAAAGATAATAATCGAGGCCACGAGTCGCGACGAAACGCTGGAAATTTTGCGCAAAATCAAAGGCCAATATGAAAAATATCACGGAGTTACATATACCGATGAGGCTCTCATTGCGTGTGTCGATCTGACGGGACGTTACATTACCGACCGAAATTTCCCCGATAAGGCGATCGACGCGCTGGATGAGTGCGGGAGCAGTCGCAGTGGTGAAATTACCGCCGCACATATAGAAGAGGTAATCGGCACGATGACCGGAATTCCGGTCGAGAAGGTTTCGCAGGACGAAAAGGGGCGCCTGTGTAAGCTGGCCGACCATCTCGGAGGTCTGGTAGTGGGACAACAGGAAGCTGTTGGTAAAGTCTCGCGCTCGCTTATCCGAAGCCGTTCGGGGCTCAAAGATCCGGGCAAGCCCATCGGGGTATTTATGTTCGTGGGGCCTACGGGAGTTGGTAAAACACTGTTGGCAAAAGAGTTGTCTAAATGGATGTTCGACCGTCCCGACGCACTGATCCGAATAGATATGAGCGAATACGCCGAGAAGCACAACGTGAGCCGACTGATCGGTTCTCCTCCAGGCTATGTCGGATACGGAGAAGGAGGCCAACTCACCGAAGCCGTGCGCCGCCAGCCCTATTCAGTGGTGCTGTTCGACGAGGTCGAGAAGGCCCATCCCGACATTTTCAACGTGATGTTGCAGATGTTCGACGACGGACACCTCACCGACGGACTGGGTCGCAAGGTCGATTTCAGAAATACCATCATAATAATGACTTCGAACGTCGGGTCGCGGGCGATCTCCACCAAAGCGCCGATGGTCGGCTACAATACTTCGTCTACCGTGGAGCGCGAAACGGTCGGTCGCGAGGCCAAATACCGCAGCGCACTGGGTCAAAACTTCGCCCCGGAGTTTATCAACCGAATAGACGATATTGTGGTGTTCAACGTTTTGGGAGACGAAGATGTGGTGCAGGTGGTGGATCTCGAACTGACTCAATTGATCGTGCGTGCCGAGGCTCTCGGTTATACGTTAGAGGTTTTGGAAGAGGCTCGTTCTGAGCTCGCACAGAGAGGTTACGACCCTGAATATGGTGTGAGGTCACTCAAGCGCGTGATCCTCGACTGCATCGAAGAGCCTATGGCTGAGATGATCGTGGATGGCAGTGTGCACGCTGGCCAAAAATTGGTCGTAAAGTGCAAGGATGGTGATTTCAAATTACAGGTCACGAGTCAAGAATAATTCGTAACTTTGGGGCGATAAATAATCACTGGCTCCAAATGAAAAAAATCATCTACCTGCTGGCCGTTGCGACCATCGCAGTGGCCGGCTGCAAAAAAGACCCGAAAGAACCCGTCGTCGAGCCCGAAACGGACGTTCTACAAATGATTCCCGATCCTGCTTTCAGGGCGTACTGCAACGAACAAATGGGCACCTGGGACACGAACAAGAACGGTAAACTCTCACCCGAAGAATCTGCACAGGTAACCGAGATCAGGGTGCGCTCTTTGTCTGTCAAAATCGTCTCCTTGGAGGGTATCCAACACTTCCCAAACCTGAGGTTTTTGGAGTGCCACAGCAGTGAACTCACCTCGATCGACGTTTCGAAAAATACCGCACTCACCACTTTGATTTGTTATAACGGTAAGCTCACCGAACTAAATGTGTCGAATAACGTTGCGCTGGAGGGATTGGGCTGCGGAAACAACCCGATTACTTCGCTCGACATTTCGAGGAACACCTCTCTCACCTGGTTACGCTGCTATGAGAATCTGCTCACGGAGCTCGACGTGTCAAAAAATACGGCACTCACTCAATTGACTTGCTATGGTAATCAGCTTACGGAACTTGACGTATCGGAAAATACGGTGTTGGAATTTTTGGTATGCTATGATAATTTGATTACCTCGATCGACCTTTCGAAAAATGCCGCACTGGGATATTTGACCTGCTACAGCAACCAGCTCACCTCATTGGATATCTCCGGTAACACTGCCCTTGTCAGCCTCACCTGCTGGGGCAATCCCGGCGACGGGGTTTCTAAGTTTCCTGTTACGGCTTGGTTCGACAATACCGAAATCCCCTCCGACTTCTCCTCATCAAGCTGGGAGTCCGACGGCAAAAACATAACTCCCGACTATCGACGGGCTAACTAATTTTTCAGGCTATGAAAAAGATTGAAACCGAACTTTGTGCTTTTTCGCCTGAGGCGGTCGCAATGGCGGCTGCCGAAGGTGCAACGCGCGTCGAACTTTGCAGCGCACCGACCGAAGACGGTACAACACCCTCGGCGGCGGCCATAAAGCGTGCACGCGAAATCCCAAACATAGAACTGAGTGTGATGATCCGCCCTCGCGGAGGCGATTTCGTCTATTCTTCAGGAGAATTCGAAACTATGAAGCACGATATCGCCTTCGCCAGACAGTTGGGTGCTGACGGGGTCGTGTTCGGGCTGCTGACAGCGGAAGGAGATGTGGATATGGCTCGCACTAAAGAACTTGTGGAGCTGTCAAGACCTATGGAAGCGACTTTCCACAAAGCATTCGACGCCACACGAAATTGGGAACAGGCGCTCGAAGATATCATCGCAACGGGATGCGTTCGCATACTTACTTCTGGTCAGGGCCGCACGGCAATGGAAGGGATCGAAACCCTGCGCAAGCTGGTCCAAAAGGCCGACGGACGAATCGAAATTATGGCCGGAGGAGGTGTCAATCCATTGAATGCAGGTGAATTAGCCAATGCAGGAGTCGATGCACTGCACTTCAGTGCACGGGCTTCCGGTGCGGAGGCTTCGGGCAAAACTCCCGATCCCCAAAACCCGCAAGTCGATCCCGAATTTATACGCAAAATAGTTCAACTATGAAACGACTGCTTGTTTTTGCACTTCTCGTAGCCTCGTACGGATCCCTTGGATCTTGTGCCAATCCCGAACACCGCGAGGCGATGGATTACCTTGTGGTCAATATGCCCGCCGGTGACCGCGATACACTGAGTGTCAGCTATTTGAAATCCAACGTCGATTGGGCTCTCCGTGCGCGTCACGAGTTTCCGTGGGCGGCGGCATTGCCCGATTCGATCTTCCTGAACGAGGTGTTGCCTTACGCAGTGGTAGATGAGCCACGGGAGGATTGGAGGGAAAAATTTTACGGGATCTTCGCTCCTAAAGTTCAGGGCGCAACTACTATTCAAGATGCTATCCGGCTTGTCAATAAGCACATAAACAAAGCCGTCGGAGTCGAATACAATACTCTGCGCAAGCGCACCAACCAAGCCCCCTCCGAGTCGATGGAGCAGGGAATGGCATCGTGCACCGGCCTCTCGATAATCCTTGTGGATGCGTTCCGGTCGGTCGGGATTCCGGCTCGTTTTGCAGGCACTGCCGCCTGGCACGACGACCGTGGAAACCACAGCTGGGTAGAGGTCTGGGTAGACGGGAAGTGGTGGTTTACAGAATTTTATCCCGATGCCGACGGACTCGACAATGCCTGGTTTTTAGCCGACGCAGGTCAGGGAAATCCCGTCGATCGCGAGTATGCAGTCTGGGCCGTCTCGTGGAAACCAACCGGCGAGGCATTCCCGATGGTTTGGTCGCCTGAGTCGAATGACGTTCACGGTGTAAATGTTACCGATCAGTATATCTCTCGTTACAAGAAAGTTACTGACAATAATGCAAAGGCAGGAACTCACGTTCCTGTGAGATTTACAACATGGAAAGCCGAAGTGGCAGACGTCAATCCGGCCGACCGCAACTCTGCCGACCGAGTCGCAACGAATGTCGATGTGTTCGCCGGAGACAGGCAAATGGGCGGTGGCAGAACCTCAGGCCCGACAGCCGATATGAATAATGCGCTTATCTTCTCGCTGCCAAAGAACGCCGAATACATTTTCCGCTGGTGGGACGACGCGGGCCAGATGCACGAAAAGACGGTTGCTGTCTCCGATCAACCAGTTGAAGCCGAAGGGTTTATCGCACAATAAGCTCACGAACAAGAGCCGCACCGCAACGAAAGTTAATCTGGTCACGCAGAAAGTTGCGGCGCATAAAAACCTCGTGCCGAACGACTGACGAAGCTATTCGGACGGTGAGAATGCCGTTGCGAAACGACACCTCGTCCGTACACGCAGCCACCTGAGAGCCAGCTACCTCGGCCCAAGTATCGGGCAATCGCCCCTCAGCTATTTTTCCGCGGATGACCGGATCGCGAAACAGATCTGCGATCAACTCCCCCACCCTGACCGTGCGTGTGCGCCTCATAGGATTTCGCTTATAAGTTCGCCTCCCCGCAGCTCAAAAAGTTTGTATTCCCGGCCGCCACGTTGTAAGACATCTTCGAGGCGGGCGCGATTGCAATCGGATATGAATATTTGTCCGGCGGCAACGGTTTGACCGACCACAAGAGACAAGAGTCGCTCTACGCGCCCTGTGTCGAGTTTATCGAACAGATCGTCCAAGAGCAGGATCGGCTTCTCACCTGTAGCTTCACTAACTATTACAAGTTGAGCGAGTTTCAGTGCAATCAAGAACGACTTTTGCTGACCCTGCGAACCATAGCGCCGCAGAGGATGACCCCCAATGCGCATCACTATATCGTCGCGATGCACGCCGCTGGTCGTGAAGCCGTTAGTAATATCTTTTTCACGTGGAGCAAGCGCGACCTCCGACCGATGGCTCATCTCTACCTCCTCGCGATCGTCAGACAGATGGGCATAATACCGGGCCACAAGCGGTTGCATTTGCTCGATAATCTCAGCTCTGCGCCTGTGAATCTGATCGCCGTGAGCAACCAACTGCAGATCGAGAACGTCAAGCAGCTCGGTGGAATCGGCGGCGGGGAGAGATTTGAGAAGTCGATTACGCTCGGCCAAAACCGCGTTGTAGCGCACCAATGTCTGCAAATAACTCCGGTCGAGCCCAGAAATAAACGCATTCAACCACCGGCGGCGCTCGTCGGCAGCATCACTCACCAAAAACGCATCCGCCGGCGAAACCATCACCATAGGAACAACCCCGACGTGATCGGAAAGACGCTCATATTCCTTACTGTCCGCCTTAACTCTCTTGCCTGCAGAAGCTGAAAACGAGCACGTTACACCAAGCGACCGTCCTTCATCGAGCAAATATTCGCCCTCGACCACAAAAAATTCCTCGCCGTGGCGGACACTCTGCCGGTCGGTCATCCCAAACGCACTGCGACCCATCGAAAGGTAGTGGAGCGCATCCAAAACGTTGGTCTTACCAGCACCATTTTCACCGACAAAGCAGTTGAGCCCCACCGAAAATTCGGGCGAAGCAACAGCTATATTTTTGAAATTGACCAGCGAAAGACGGCGAAGCATCATAATTTTGCAAAGTTACAAAAAAGAGTTATCTTTGTCGCCTGAAAAATCACACAAAAATGGCAAAACGCAGAAGCACGGCGCCAAAAAAGGCGACAGGGAAAAAGGGAGGGGTTCAGGTAGAGAAAGATCCGGAAGTTAAGATCGAAAACGCGCTGGGAAAAACCGAAGCCTGGTTTGAAAAAAATTGGAAAACCCTGACAGCTTGTCTGGTCGGTGCATTGGTCATTGCTGCAGCAATTTACGGCTATGAGGCTCTGTATAAGGCACCTCGCGGGAAAAAAGCTGCCGACGCAATGTACGTTGCCGAGCAGAATTTCATCGCCGGAGAATACGCAACCGCACTGAATGGCGATGGCACGGCTCCAGGTTTTGTCGATGTGGTGGACAGCTTCGGGGGCACACCTCAGGCTCGTCTCGCCGCCCACTATGCAGGGATCTGCTATCTCAAGGCCGGCGAATTGGACAACGCATTGAGCTATCTTGCCAAGTATAAGCCCACTAAAGGATCTCCCAATACGATAATTAACGCGCAGAACGAAGGTCTCAAAGGTGACATTTACGTTCAAAAGGGCGACTATGCTACCGCGATCAACCATTTCCGCAAAGCTGTCGATGCTTCCGATAACGTTCTCACCACGCCCATCTATCTCAAAAAGTTGGGCTTGGCACTCGAAGCTACGGGTGATTACGCAGCCGCAGTGAAAGAGTACCGCCGCGTGGCCGACGACTATCCAACCAGCCTCGAAGCACGTGATATTGAGCGATTTGCAGCAGCTGCCGAACAGAAACTCTAATCTAAAATAGAGGGCGGACGGAATGTCTGAAAAAAAGAAAAATCTCTCGCAATTTAATTCGGTGCCGCCGGCAGATGATATGCGCTTTGGCATCGTGGTGGCCGAATGGAACGGTGAAGTAACCGAAGCCCTGCTCAAAGGAGCGGTCAAGACGCTACGCAAGGCCGGATGTGCCGAACACAATATCCTTATTAAATACGTTCCGGGAACTTTCGAACTTCCTCTTGGTGCTCAGTTTTTCGCGCAATACACTGATGTGGATGCAGTTATAGTGCTCGGTTGCGTGATTCAGGGCGAGACTCGCCACTTTGAGTACATCTGTTCAGGAGCTACTCAGGGAATCGTTCAGTTGCAGATCTCGTGGAATATGCCCATCGCATTCGGGGTTCTCACAACCGATACTATGGATCAGGCGCTCGCTCGTGCCGGTGGCGAACACGGCAATAAGGGTGACGAGGCGGCCGTTACGGCGATCAATATGGTTAAACTCCAAAACGAAATGGAGCAATCCGCCGAAAATATCAACAGGGAATTTACAAGGAACGTTAATTAAGAGCAACCTCTACTTCCGTGCCGTCCTGCGCATAACACGCTATGTCATAGGGATTATACCGGAACGTGATGGTACTTTCTGAGAGTTTGAAATTTTCTGTAGGCAGCACCTCCCCCTGAGTCAGATAGCAGGTTTTTTCAATAAGTTCATCCCAAGTCGATACTCCGTTCTGTTCCAATATTTGCGCCCTGATCTTCTCTGCCAGAGCCGTTTTTTCTTCTGCTGTAAACAGGTCATTCAGCGTCAGGCGCTTACCCGTCTTCAGATCATAGTTCGCATACTCAGTGGTTTCCATACCGTGCGCTCCACCCATATATTCTTGACGCTGAGTCGTATATACCACAATCGTATCACTAATTACCTCGACCCTCGTGCTGATCTTCCGCATCTCGCCCCGTCCTGTGTCGATGGGAACCGAATCCTCTAAAATCCATTTGGCAATATCCCCCATCACCCGCTCCGAAAAGGTCTCCTCCAGCGTGGCATATTCGTCCAAACTACCTGTTTCGGCTTTCTGAAACAAGTGGTTAAGTCCTTCGTATTCGATAACCTCGTAATTCGTGTTACCGCCTTTTTCCAGTGCCGCTTCGATTACATCGAGGTTCGCATCCGAGGCCACCTGAATATCACGCGATCCGTTTATCGCCAAAACAGGAACCTTTACCCGAGAGATGTCCTCGACCGGATCGTAAGTCATAAAAAACCGAGCCCACGCCCCATTTGAGGCCAATATTTGTGTTCTCACGGTGTTCTTAATCTCCTCGGACTGGAATGCAAACCCCGGAACCATCACACGGGCGATGCTATCGAGGTTAATCTTTACAAATTCGGGGGTGTTGTCGGTCAGCAACGCCAGATCGTGTCGTTGTTTCTCTCCCATCTGCTTCACTGCGTGATCGGGTATACCTCTCTGACGCAAAATATTTTCGATCTGCATAACGGAGATTTCGGTACCGTTCAACCCCGGACCCGCCATCGACACCACGAATGCCACTTTCGCAGGCTGGGCAGTCGCTGCCATAAATGCAATTTCAGCACCCTCACTGTGACCTACAAGGCCGATTCGCTGTCGGTCGATCTCTTTTCGACCTCTCAAAAACTCCATTCCGGCAACCGCATCCGCCGCAAAATCGGCTGTTGTTGCCTCTGCAACGGTATCCGGAGACTCTCCGTAACCCCTGTCGTCATACCTGAGCACAGCCATTCCACGTCGCGTAAAATAGTCTGCCAGCAGCTTAAATGGCTTGTGGCCAAAAAGTTCCTCGTCTCTGTTTTGAATTCCGCTGCCAGTCAATAACACCACTGCCGGAAACTTCCGGCCTTTGGCGGGCATTGTCAATGTACCGTGCAGTGTTACTTCCGCACCGGCATTCTTAAATGTAACTTCCTCTACTTTATATGGATACGGCTCTGTCGGTTCTTGCGGCCTTACAATCTCTTGTGCCGAGGTCGAGATTGTCAGCATTACTGCTCCCAACAAAACTGTCATCCATCTCATTGCTAACGTCGATAACTTATCGTAACTTCCTTACCACCAAACTCCCATTTGCTTTTCGTGAAGTCTCCTGAGGTGGGAATGTTGTCGTTGTCGAACCACGCCGTCACCTCGAAAACACCTTTCGCTCCCGGATTTGCATCGCACCAAAGAGTATTCAGGTTGGTGTTTTTCGATATATCGAGCCCTTTGAGTTGGTTATCATAACACGCAAGGCGCTGCAAGGCCACGTTTTTCGAGACATCGAGCTTCGTGATATCGTTACTGCGGCAATTAAGGAATTCGAGCGCCGTATTTTTAGTTACATTCAACTCCTTTAGAGCCTGATCGTGACAGTATAGCTCCGTAAGGTTTGTGAAATATTCGATCCCCCTAAGCGATGCAATTTTTTGGTCGGTTGCTATCGAGATTTTTTTCACCATCGCTGCCTCCGTGGTCGAAAGTTTCCCATCTCCATCACTGTCCCATTCCCCCATTTGCTCCGAAACCCACGCCTTGAAAACAGGATCGGTAATTGCGCCCAAAATATTGCTGTCCGAAACGCTGCCGGTAGTGCAAGCCGTGAAGTAAATTACTGATACTAAGCCGAGTAAAATTAATTTTGATTTCATATTCCTAATTTTGATTGCGCAATATACAAAAAACTATTAAATTTGCGCTCATTTTAATTTTTCACGGCTATGGCACTCACCAAAATGACGCCTTCAGAGGCGGCGCGACTGATCAAAAACGGCGACAATATAGGTTTCAGCGGCTTCACTCACGCCGGTTGCCCAAAGGCCGTTCCACGCGCACTGGCTGCCCTGGCAGAAGAGGAACATAACGCAGGACGTCCCTTTAAGATAGGTATGTTCACCGGCGCTTCGACGGGCGATAGCATCGACGGCGCTCTGGCGAGGGCCAAGGCGGTGAGTTTCCGTACACCATATCAGACAACTCCCGATATGCGCAACGCCATTAATAATGAAGAAATCGCGTACTTCGATGTACACCTTTCGACTCTCGCTCAAGACTTGCGCTATGGGTTTTACGGCCCGGTGGATGTGGCAATAGTGGAGGCCTGCGACGTGACTGATGACGGACAAATCGTACCCACGGTCGGAGTCGGGATCTCACCCACAGTCTGCTCGCTGGCTAAAAAAGTGATCGTCGAATTGAACAGCTGGCATCCCAAGGAACTTCGCGGAATTCACGACCTGTGTCAGCTCGCCGACCCTCCCCATCGCAAGGACACGGGGATCACGGCTGTACGTGATCGCGTCGGTTGTGACCATATTAAAGTCGATCCGGCAAAGATCGTCGTCGTCGAAGTCAATGAACCGAACGAGGGTTCGGGATTCGCCCCGGTGGACGAAACAACGCACAAGATAGGCGAAAACGTGGCGAAATTCTTCGTATCCGAGATGAAAGCCGGTCGCATACCTTCGTCGTTCCTGCCGATACAGTCTGGCGTGGGAAATATCGCGAATGCTGTGTTAGCAGCGTTGGCCGAAAACGACCAAATTCCTGATATGGAGGTATATACAGAGGTGATTCAGGATGCCGTAATAGATATGCTGGCCAACGGACGAGTGAAGTTCGCCAGCGGAAGCTCGCTCACCGTCTCCAATCCCACTATGGATAGAATTTATGAAAACCTGCCGTTCTTCAAGGAGAGGGTGATGCTGCGACCGACGGAGTTCTCTAATAACCCGGAAATCGTGCGCCGCCTCGGAATCGTTGCTATGAACACCGCTCTGGAGGTCGATATTTTCGGCAACGTGAACTCTACCAACGTGATGGGCAACAAGATAATGAACGGCGTGGGGGGCAGTGGTGACTTCACAAGGAGTGCCTATATGTCGATTTTCCTGACACCCTCGACAGCCAAAGGAGGCAAAATCTCCGCTTTCGTGCCGATGGTCTCGCACACCGACCACAACGAGCACGACGTGAAGATCATCATCTCCGAATATGGAGTAGCAGACCTGCGTGGGAAATCACCTCGCCAGCGAGCCGAGGCAATCATTGAGAACTGCGTTCATCCGGACTACCGCACGCTTCTACGCGCCTATCTCGACCACGGCACCAAAGGCCAAACTCCGGTTTCGCTCCCAGTCGCGTTCTCATTCCACCGTGCATTCCTCGAATACGGCGATATGCACCAAGCCGAATTAGCGTTTTAGCAGCCTCACGAAAAGTTTCAAAGCCTCTGTAATTACGAGCGGGGCAACGGATAGGCAGATGACCCAAATCCATTCGTTCCAACCCAAGTTGGAGACGTGGAATATGTGTTTGAGCGCGGGAACTTCGAGCACAACCCACATCATAGCCGAAACTACGATGAGCGCACCCCACAGCCACAGGTTATTGAACATCTTGCGGAACGCAGAAGCACGAGTCGAACGAACCCCAAGCAAGAGCATCATCTGAGAGAAAGCCAGCACGGCAAACGTCATAGTGTGGGCGTGATCAGGGCTTGTTAAAATGCCTATACGATTGGCGATCAGCGATAAACCGCCGATCATCATCCCCTGCAAAACAACGCGAGCGGCGAAAGGCCCGGTCATAATCCCACGGCGCGAATCCACGGGCGGGCGTTGCATAATACCCTCCACGGGCGGATCGACACTCAGGGCGAGCGCTGGCAGCGAGTCTGTGACGAGATTTATCCAAAGAATGTGAATCGGCAGAAGCGGCGTATCCCAATTGAGCAACACGGCAACAAGCAAAACGAGGATCTCACCGATATTGGTAGAGAGCAGGAATGATATGACCTTCAGGATGTTATCATAAATGCTGCGTCCTTCTTCGACCGACGTTACTATGGTTGCAAAATTATCGTCGGCCAACACTACATCTGCCGATTCCTTGCTCACGTCGGTGCCCGTAATGCCCATCGCGACACCTATGTCAGCCAGTTTGAGCGCCGGAGCATCGTTCACCCCGTCGCCGGTCATAGCAACAATCTTTCCGTTAGTCTGAAACGCTTTGACAATACGCACTTTATGCTCCGGCGCTACGCGTGCGTAAACCGAAATTCGATCCACCGCTACCAGTAGTTGCTCGTCGGTCATTTTCGCGAGTTCAACGCCGGTTATTGCCTCATCGCCCTCTCGCATAATCCCAAGTGTACGTGCAATTGCCACGGCAGTGATTTTGTGGTCACCCGTTATCATCACCGGCTTGATGCCTGCCTCTCTGCAAGTCGCCACGGCCACCCGAACTTCATCACGCGGAGGGTCGATCATTCCAAGCAATCCGACAAAAACAAGATTTCGCTCAAGGGTCTCAGTGGAAACCCTCGTCGGCACGGCGTCGATCTCATCCATACCAACAGCCAAAACGCGCAACGCATCCTCGGCCATCGATACATTCACGCGGCGAATCTCGTCACGGTCGGCCTCAGTTAGATCACGGGCAGTGCCATTACACAGGATACGGGTACAACGGGCCAGCAACTCGTCCGTACCGCCCTTGACAGCTATCAAGTGAGGCTTCCCAGGCTGAGAGTGCAGCGTAGACATCATCTTGCGCTCCGAGTCGAACGGCACTTCGGCCACCCGCGGCATACGCCCCTCCAGCGCCTCTTTACTCATCCCATATTTCAATCCCAAGTCCAGCATCGCAATTTCGGTAGGATCGCCCACTACTTCACGCGTCACACCTGAGCCAGAAACTCGCGCATCGTTGGCCAAAATAGAATAGGTCGCCAATGGCTCGAACTCACTAAAATCCTCCACAGAAAGCGTCCCGACATCCTGTGGGTCGGCAGCGCCCGCCATCCAAACCTTCACGACGGTCATTCGGTTGCGTGTCAGCGTACCGGTTTTGTCGGAACATATAACCTGCGTGCTGCCGAGCGTTTCCACCGAAGGCAGGCGCCGCACGATCGCATTTTTCTTCACAAGTCGTTGAACACCAACGGCTAACACGACCGTAGCCACAGCAGGCAGACCTTCCGGGATAGCCGCCACGGCCAACGAAACAGCCGTCATAAACATCTCCAACCACTCTTTGCCATACAAAACGCCAACGGCAAATATCACAATGCAAATGATCAGCGCCGCGATAGCCAGCGTGCGACCCAACTTGTCTAACTTCTCTTGCAGCGGAGTTTTGGTGTTTGGAACACTTTGGATCATCGAGGCGATGCGCCCCACCTCGGAGTTCATACCGGTGGCTACAACGATCCCACGACCGCGACCATAACTAACCGATGTCGAACCAAACGCCATATCGAGCCTGTCACCCAGCGGCACCTCGCCGTAGATTACCTCGATCGACTTTTCCACCGGCACACTCTCGCCCGTGAGTGCCGCCTCCTCTATCTTAAGATTCGCAGCCTCCGTAAGGCGCAGATCCGCCGGTACCGCATCGCCCGTTTCCAGCACCACAACATCTCCCGGCACCAACTCGCGCGAAGACACAACCAAAACCCGCCCACCGCGTACAACTTTACAATGGGGCGAGGCTAGTTTCTCCAGCGCCTCCAGTGCCTTCTCGGCCTTAGCCTCCTGTGCAGTACCTATTATAGCATTAATCAGAACGATGGCCAGAATAATGATCGCATCCGTAAAACCCTCGTTATGCAGATAACCGATAACACCAGACACTCCGGCAGCCACGATCAGCACGATGATCATAAAACTTTTGAACTGCGACAGGAATTTCCCAATCAAAGATGAGTGCTTCGCCCTGGTAAATTCGTTCCAACCGCTCTCACCACGCCGACGTTCCACGTCTTCAATGGAAAGCCCCTGCAATGGATCCACGCTTAGTTGCTCAGCTGTCTGTGCAACTGTCAAATTATAGTAATTTTTGTTCATAGATTTTTGGTCTGTTATTTGTACTACAGCAACTCACAAACCAAAAATACACTTTAATTAATAATAAAGCTAAACGATTATGAAAAAAATTTTACTTTTTACCATTGCAAGCGTTATAGCATTGATAGCAACCACCTCTTGTATTAAGAACGACGATCCTGATCCGGAGCCCACCTACTACACAGTACTCTTCGACACTCAGGGTGGCTCCGCCGTCAAATCGGAACAGGTCTTAGCCGGTGGACACGCAACCCGTCCCCCCGCCAACCCTACAAAACTGGGCTATCTGTTTGCCAACTGGTACAGGGACAGAGCGGGAACCGTTCTGTGGGACTTTGCCAACGACGTGGTTAATTCCAATGTGACGATCCACGCTAAATGGAACCTCGATGACGATGGAGAGTTGGCCGGTTTGTTGAGCGAACTCGAAAACGGCATTGCAGTTGGCGATGCTCTAAGTATGTATGATTACACTACCGCTTCGTGGGATCCGTTTGCCGATGCCCTTGCAGAAGCAAAGACTGTTTTTGCCGACGGAAACTCTACTGCTGCCGATGTGCAGGAAGCCATAGACAAATTGCAAGATGCATACGACAAGCTCGTTCCCATCAAGTCGAGTGGTGGAACAAGCTCTAAAAACGCTCTTGAAGCAGCCATTACTGTTGCCGAAGCCCTTCCTTCTTATGCATACACCAGCGCTTCGTGGATGGCTTTGGAGGAAGCGCTCGCTGCCGCCGAAGGTGTCGATGCAAACCCTAACGCAACCCAAGCTGACGTTGATAATGCTCTGGAAGCACTCAATCAAGCAGTGGAAGGCCTCGTGCCGAACTCCTCCGGTGGTGGCACTGGAGGCGGGACGACCCCTCCTGACAAGGCTCAGTTAAATGCACGCATCTCTGCAGCAGGAGCCTATGTCGAAGCAGACTACACTGCCGCATCGTGGATGAATTTTGAAACCGCCCTCGCCGCCGCCCAAAAAATATCAGTAGATCCGACAGCTTCTCAAGCCGAGATCAATGCAGCACTCGGTAATCTGAACAAAGCTATTGCGGGATTGGATCACGTCACTATCAGTGATCCTGGCACCGATCCCAATGTGGACAGAAGCGCCCTCGGATCATTTATTACGGATTCTGACAAACTCGTTCAAAACGACTATACTACCGACAGCTGGGCTACTTTCGCGCAGGCTCTCAACGCCGCTAAACAAGTATATAATAACACCAATTCTACTCAGACTCAAGTAGATGACGCTTATGCAACACTTCAAACTGCCGTCAATGATTTGGTTCACGCTCAGGATTCGGGCTTGGTTCGCGATCTAATCAATCAGCTTACCTCTTTGGTTAATTCGCTACCCAGCGCCAGTATGATCAAGAGCAATCCGTTGCTCGTTGCCACCACGATTCCCGTTGCGATTCTGGCCGATACGGTTCGCGACCAACTCAATCCGCTACTGGGCGGCGTGGACAACACCGTTGTAGACGGACTTAACAGAACTCTCGATGGAATACTTCAAGCGTTGGGTCTCACAAGTTTGATCTAACTACATATTCTATTTATACAGCATCGGCGGGCTCATTGCTTGCCGATGTTTTTTTATTACCTTTGTGCTTAATATGACAGCGCTTTTCGGTGATATTATTTTCGGGCCGGTAAGGAGTCGGCGATTGGGTATTTCGTTGGGAGTAAATTTGTTACCGGTAGTAAGTAAGCTTTGTAATTTCAACTGTATCTATTGCGAATGCGGATGGAATTCTGCTTTTCCCGCCTCTCGCTCCTTTAATTCCCGTTCCGAAGTCCGGCAACTTTTGGGCGAGCGGCTCCACGAAATGGCTGCTGCAGGAGAATGTCCCGACGTTATAACCTTCGCAGGCAATGGAGAGCCTACTACACATCCTGATTTTGAGGCGATTATCGACGACACTATTACCCTGCGCGACGAGATTTGTCCCTCGGCGAAAGTGTCGGTGCTCAGTAATGCTACAATGATCTCGCGTCCTGAAGTTTTTCGCGCACTTAACCGCGTGGATAATAATATTTTGAAGCTCGATTCGGTGTTCGACGACACGGTGCGCATATTGAATGATCCTGCCTCGCCGGCGTTTTCAGTCGCATCGGTCATTGAGGGAATGCGGAAATTCGAGGGTCGGCTCATAGTTCAAACAATGTTTTTACGCGGTGAATATGCTGGCCATAAGATAGATAACACTACCGAAAAAGAAGTCTCGGCGTGGCTTTCTGCGCTGGCTGAAGTGCGGCCCGAAAAGGTGATGATCTACACGATCGACCGCGACACACCTGCCGAAAATCTGCAAAAAATACCTGCCGACGAGCTACAAGCTATAGCCGCAAGAGTCGAAGCATTCGGTATTCCTGTTTCTGTATCTGTTTAAAAATCAAATAACTATGACTCAAACAAAATCTCTCTCCCTGCTCGGTGCCCTGCTGGTGATTCTGCTCGCCTCCTGTACCCAGAATTCCCAAAAGTGGACTTCGATGATGCCCGACGCCGATTTTTCGAACTGGCGCGTGATCAATGACAAACCCGACGCCGCTGCCACCAAAGACGAGATCGTCATTTCCGGCAACAAAGTGATGATTTGGGGCCCATCGGACGAAGCTCAGCCGCTGCCACTGGTTCGTAATTTCGTACTCTCGGCGCAAGTTTTCGTGGAACCCGAAACAGCTTCGTCGCTCTGGTTTCATCACGGCGAACAATATGGCTATGAGGTAATTATAGGTCCTAAGCGACTCGACGACAGCCACCAAACAACAGGCAGTCTGAACAATGTTCGCAACGTTTTCAAAAGTTCGGCACCGAATGGCGAGTGGTTCGACCTCGAAGTGGCTGTTCGCGGAAAACAAATTACCGTTAATATCAATAATATACCTGTTGTCGATTATGTCGAACCCACCGAACCTTATCGCATCTCCAAGGACATAGGGTGGCTTAGTGCAGGCACTTTTGTGATCGATTCCTGGGCCGGTACGACCCGTTTTCGCGATATGAAATTACAGCAACTACCTGACGAACTGTCTCCCACCCAAGCTGGCCGAACCGACGCAATCGACGAGCGCACCGACCGTGTTATTCGCTTGCAACAAGCTGGTTTTCCGGTGATCGACTTCCACGTCCACCTCAAAGGCTGGAACAAAGAGCAGGCACTGGAAAATTCGCGCCGAGTGGGGATTTTCTACGGTATCGCGCCCAACTGTGGAATCGGTTTTCCGCTCACCTCCGACGCTGACATTGACAAATTCTTGGATACAACTCGCAACATATCAGCGTTTTTAGCTATGCAAGGCGAAGGTCGCGAATGGCCTATGACTTTCTCGGTCGCTTCGCGCGAAAAGTTCGATTATGTATTCACCGACGCGCTCACCTTCACCGACCACAAGAATCGCCGGGTACGCTTATGGATTGATGATGAGGTGATTATAGACATTCCGCAGGAGCAATATATGGACCTGATCGTCGAAAAAACTGTCGAGGTGATCCGTGACGAGCCGATCGACATTTTTGTCAATCCGTTCTTTCTACCCACCGCGATGATGGCGAATTACGATACTTTTTGGACAGACGAACGAATTGCCAAGGTCATACAAACGCTTGTAGATAAAGGAGTTGCGCTTGAGATAAATGCACGCTATCGAATACCAAACGCCCGCACGATCAAGGCAGCAATGGAGGCCGGCGTGCCCCTCGCATTTGGCACCAACAACGCCGACCCGAACCTCGGTACGCTCGAATATTGTTTCGAGATGATGGATGAGTGCGGAATCAGAGCCGAAAATATGTATTTCCCCAACCTCGATCGCCGATGAGAAGTTTCGCAAGCGACAATAATGCGAGTGTGCATCCGCTTGTTATGCAGGCAGTTACATATGCCAATAAGGATCACGCAGTGGGTTACGGAGCCGACGAATTCACGGCTGCAGCAACGACTCTTTTCAAGCGCGAATTCGGGCCGGAGGCAGAACCTTTCCTGGTTTTCAACGGCACGGGAGCCAATTCGATCGCCTTGCAAGCCATCACACGACCCTACAACAGTATAGTAAGTGCCTCGACAGCACATATTTACGTGGACGAATGCGGAGCTCCTGTCAAAATGACCGGATGTCAAATCACGCCGATTGAAACTCCAGACGGGAAGCTGACACCGCAAATGATTGAGCCTCACCTGCATACACTCGGCATCGAGCACCATTCACAGCCCGGAGCAGTCTATATTTCACAAACCACGGAGCTGGGAACGGTATATACAATCGACGAGGTGAAGGCGCTCGCCGACTTTGTACATAGCCACGGAATGCGATTTCATATGGACGGCGCACGGCTCTCAAATGCCTGTGCAGCAGCCGGTTGTACATTACGCGAAATGACGAGTGATGCCGGGGTGGACATCCTCAGTTTCGGAGGCACCAAGAACGGGATGATGATGGGTGAAGCCGTGGTGGCGCTTCGGGCAGATATTGCCGACGAGCTGAAATATATTCGCAAGCAGTCGGCACAATTGGCCTCGAAGATGCGTTACCTCGCTACGCAGTGGGTGCCCTATTTTGATGGTTTATGGCTTGATAACGCGCTGCACGCAAACAATATGGCGACACGATTGGCCGAAATTCTTGCGCGTATTCCCGGAGTCAAATTCACCCAAAAGGTCGAGAGTAACCAGATTTTTTGCATCCTACCCGCCGAAGTTTTGGCGCGCCTGCGTAAGCACTATTTTTTCTATATGTGGAACGAGGCGGCCGGCGAAGCGCGTTTCGTAACCAGCTGGGACACAACGACCGAAGACCTCGACGCCTTTTCTCAGATATTGTCGCTGTAAACCACTCGCGGTAGGTCGTGCATATTGTAACACGAAGCCATCGAAGCACCGTAAGCACCTGCAGATTTGATGGTTACAAGATCACCGCGCCGAAGTTCGGGCAAAAGACGATCGGTCGCAAAAATGTCCGCAGACTCGCACACTGTGCCTGCTATTATATAAGGTATGCGCGATGAACCGGGGCGGGCGTCCAGATTCTCGATCTCGTGATAGGCTTCATAAAGCGCCGGACGGATCAACTCGGACATACTGCCGTCGATGATGACCACCTGAGCGCCAGCCGAATTGATCTTATTGAACAAAACCCGCGAGATCAACTCGCCACACTGGGCTACCATCGCACGACCGAGCTCAAAATGAGTCTCTACTCCACTGACTTTCAAATTATTACGGAACGCATCGAAATACGCCTTGAAATCGGGCATCGATTCGGTTTCGGGGCTATTATAATTGACCCCCAAGCCGCCTCCCATATTGAGATAAGTGAGCGGAAAACCCTTCTCGACGAACCATTCGACCAGCGAATTGACGCGACGGCAAAACAACTCGAACACGTGCATATCGGTGATTTGCGATCCGATATGAAAGTGAAGTCCCTGAAAATCAAGGTTTTTATACGTTGCCAGATCCTCCGCCACCTGGTCTATCTCGCGATAAGAAATTCCGAACTTGCTGTCCGCCTGACCTGTAGAAATATGACGGTGGGTTTGCGGATCGACGTCGGGATTGATGCGCAGAGCAACGCGAGCTCGTTTGCCCATTTCGCCGGCTAACTCATTTATTATCTGCAGCTCTTGTAGCGATTCGCAGTTGAACGCACGGATGTCTTCGCTGATTCCGAGACGAATTTCGGTGTCACTCTTACCCACTCCGGCGTAAACAATGCTATCGGCCGGAAAACCGAGTCGGCGAATAAGGCGTAACTCGTTGCCACTCACGCAATCGATGCCGAATCCGCGAGCCAGAACGGCCTTTAAAATCCGCTCGTCGTTGTTGGCTTTGATTGCGTAATGGATCTTATAGCCATCGCGATCTGCCTCGTTTTTGATAGCGTCAAGAGTGGCGCCAAGTAGCTGCATATCATATAGATAGAACGGAGTCGGAATGCCGCGCAACTGCTCTTTTATAGTTCTTGATAACATTGTCTATGTTTGTTTTGGTGTGCAAAAATATGTTGTTCTGTTTGTTTTTTTGACATTTTATTTGTTTTTTTGCAACAAACCCGCAAGATGTTAAAATGCTAACGATTCCGATTGTTGTCGAAGAGGTGATCAAAAAGAAGCCTTTTCTGGAGGGTGCGCTGATAGAGGGGCTGATAAATCTGTCGGCGCTGGCGCGGCAGCTCAAACCCGAAATCGAGGGAAAACTCGGTAAGCCGGTCAATGAAAGTGCTGTCATAATGGCTCTAAACAGGCTTGTACCGCGCCTGCAACTCACTTCGACGATGAAATTCAGGCGCATAATTTCCGGCGTGGGTGACATAATCGTGCGCTCGAACCTTACCGATTTTACCTATAATAACACATCCACGCTCTACGGGCGACAAGAGGAGCTGTTGCGCGAAATTCACTCCGCAACTACCGCACAGGACATTCTGTGCACGTTTTCGCAAGGAATTTACGAGACCACGCTGGTCGTTTCGAGCTCGCTGGAGGAGATCGTGGAGCGGGTTTTCAGCAACGAAATGCTGGTTCTGAAGCGCTCGAATCTTTCGTCGATAACTGTAAAACTACCGCCCGAAAACACAGCTGTTCCGGGAGTTTACTACTACATTTTCAAGGAGTTAGCTTGGGACAACATAAACATCGCCGAGGTGATCTCGACCAGCAACGAATTCACCGTGGTTGTGAGCGACGCCGACATCCACCGGGCATTTACGATACTAATGCAAGCAAAAAAAATATAGCTATTATGAAAGACAAATTATTGAAAATTAGGGATTTGATTGCCGAATGGACAGCGCAGGGAGGTGCCGATACGCTGGAAAGAGACTTAGCTTTGGAATTACTGCGCGAAGTATATGCAGAGATCAAGTTTGGACAGTCGGCCAGTGTTCAGCCTCAGCAAGAGCCCGTTACAAAGGAGACCGAGCCGACATTAGATGCGGCCGAAGTCGAGAACGAGACGTGTGAGTTTGTTGCGACAGAGACAGAGGCAGAGGCAGAACCGATACAAGAACCTGAAATCACACAAGAACAAGTTATAATGCCCAAGCCGGTTGCTCCGGAAATTATAAAATCGCTCTATGGCGAGGGCTATAGCGGTACTTTGGGCGAATCATTGGGAGCAGGAAGGAAAACCCTCGCCGATATGCTGGAGAAAAAAGACATATAACTGTATGTCAAAACTTTACATCGTTCCAACTCCCATCGGAAACCTTGAAGACATCTCCCTCAGGGCACTTCGCGTGTTGCGTGAGGCGGATATGATTTTGGCCGAAGACACGCGCACAACAGCAGTTTTGCTTCATCATTTCGACATCACGACCCCAATGCGCTCACACCACAAATTCAATGAACACGCTACAGCCCAGCGCGTTGCAGAGGAGGTTTTGGGTGGACAAACGATAGCTCTGGTGAGCGATGCCGGCACACCGGGAATTTCCGATCCGGGTTTTTTGCTCGTTAGAACGTGTTTGGAAGTTGGAGTCGAAGTGGAGTCATTACCAGGTGCAACTGCCTTTGTGCCAGCACTTTTACAAAGTGGTTTTCCTTGTGATCGATTCTGTTTCGAGGGATTCTTGCCGCAAAAAAAGGGACGTACCTCACGTCTTGCAGTCCTTGCGGACGAGCCGAGGACTATGATTTTCTACGAGTCGCCGTTCCGGATAGTGCGCCTGTTGGAGCAACTGGCCGAGCTACTTGGGGGCGAAAGGGAGGTTTCCGTCTCGCGCGAATTGACAAAAAAATTCGAGGAAACACGACGCGGAACGGTTGCCGAAGTATTGGAGCATTTTCGCCAGCACATACCAAAGGGAGAATTCGTTGTAATTGTCAAGGGCTATGTTAAATAAATTGGGGTATTGGGCGGTTTATGGTGCGTGTTGGTTGGTCGGGCTACTTCCACATTGGATACTGTATTACCTTGTGGCTGAGGCAATTTACTTTATATTATATCGCATCGTGCGGTACCGATTGAGAGTTGTTCGAGAAAACCTGGCCAATTCGTTTCCTGAAAAAAATGCCCGCGAACTTCGCAGAATCGAACGCGGATTTTACCATAATCTGGCCGAATACTTCATCGATGCCGTGGATCTTGCCAGCATCACCAGTAAAGGAATGTTGCGTCGAGCAGTGTGGCCACAGGAAAATCGCGATGAAGTCAATCGCCTGACTAATAATCAAAATTGGATCGCACTGATGGCCCACTACGGCAGTTGGGAGTTAATGAGCGCTTTCGGGCTCTACCCTGATGCACCGACGATGGCCTCGGCATATAGGCCGCTCCACAGCAAAGTTTTCGATCGCTACTATTACCGGATCCGCAACCGGTTGCCTAAACTTAACTCGGTGGCTATGAACGAAATACTGAGGTTTTACGTAGCTCATCGTGACGGACTGGATGGTTATCCGATAAGTCTGGTTTTGGTGAGTGACCAAAATGCCCCGATTGACGCTCAAAGTGAGTGGGTGAAGTTTTTGAACCACCCCACGGTATTTTTTCACGGAGGCGAAAAAATTGCACGAAAATTCTCAATACCAGTATTTTATATGCACGTTCGCAAGACCGGACGCGGACGCTGGGAGCAAACTTTCGAGTTGATTTGGGATGGCATATCACCCACCGCCGACCACGAAATCACCCGCCGATATGCGCAATTGCTTGAGGAGGAGATTCGCCGTGTGCCGGAATTGTGGTTGTGGAGTCACAGGCGCTGGAAACAGAGGATCAAGGGAGAAGCGGCAAAGCAGTATAATAAGAAGTATGGCACCGACTACTAAAGTAGTGATACTCAACTGGAATGGAGCTGAAATGTTGCAGCGGTTCCTGCCGTCTGTCGTTACAAACACGCCGCCGCAGATCGAAGTAATCGTGGCGGATAATGGTTCAACCGACAATTCGCGCGAGCTACTTAGGTGTGATTTTCCTGATGTGAAAGTGATTTGTTTGGATAAAAACTACGGATTTGCCGAGGGTTACAACCGCGCATTGAAGCAAATCGAAGCCGACTATTATGTTCTGCTAAACTCAGATGTGGAAACGCCGGCGGGCTGGATCGAGCCTCTTATAAGGACACTCGATGAGCGGGATGACGTTGTGGCTGTGGCACCCAAATTATTATCTGTCAGTGATCGACAAATGTTTGAATATGCCGGAGCGAGTGGCGGATTCATTGACGCGGTGGGCTATCCGTTCTGTCGCGGAAGGATACTCGACAGTGTCGAACGTGACGCGGGACAGTACGACGACGCGCGCGAAGTTATGTGGGCGACGGGCGCTTGTCTTGCCTGCCGGGCTTCCAATTTTTGGAAAGTAGGCGGATTGGATGGCTCGTTTTTTGCCCATCAGGAGGAGATAGATTTGTGTTGGCGACTGCAATTGGCCGGGCAAAAAGTTATGGTCGAGCCGCGAAGTGTGGTCTATCACCTTGGCGCCGGAACTCTCCCACCCTCGACACAAAAACTCTATTTCAATTACCGCAATAACCTTGCGATGTTATACAAGGACCTGACTACAAGTCAATTGTTGTGGGTACTGCCAACACGCTTCGTAATGAACGCGGGTTCGTCGATCGTCTATTTGCTGCGCGGTGAGGTGAAAAACTTTGCGACTGTATGGCACGCTTACAAGGATTTTTGGGCGATGCGAAACGGCAATTTTTCCAGCGAATGGCCGAGCCTGAAAGAGAAGCGGCGGCAAATTCAGGCAACTCGGATTGGTCGGCCGAGCGGAATCTATCGCGGCTGGATTGTGCTCGATTATCTGTTCGGGCGGAGGCAATTCGACCGGTTAAAGGGAATGCGCTGAAGCCGCCAGGTAGCCTTCTGCTGCTTCCATAGCGGAGTAAAACTCTGAGCCAAAGCGCCTTACGATTGCTTCGCGAAGCATCTTATAGACAGGAACACCTTTCGTGCGGCCCAATTGACGGGCACCCTCGCAAACACCCCAACGGTGATAATTCAACCCCATCGAACCATCGCTAAAGTGCACGACACGGATAGGATAGAGGTGACAGGAGATCGGTTTTTGGAACGTTGTGAGTCCCTGTTGCCACGCCTTTTCGATGGCACAAAGCGTCGTGCCGTTTTCATTATATGAATATGCGCATTCGGCGTTGCCAACGAGTGGAGTAACCAGATCACCATCCGAGTCTGTCACAGCAAATCCCTGCTTTTCAACGGCCTGTATGCCGGCAGAGGTCATAAACCGACGGTAGACAGGCCACTCGACTGCTAAAACGGCAGGTTCGTCGGTTTCAAGTGGCGCACCGGCATTCCCCTCCACGCAACATATCCCACGACAAGCAGTCAGGTCGCACAAGAAGCGCTCGGTGAGCAGGTCGGTGCTTACGATTTTATTGTCGATTTCGATCACGGATTCATCAGATCTGTATTGCGGAAATTCTGAATCTCGTCGATAAGATGCAGATATCCAGCGGCTTCAGCATTCATAGGGGCAAGTTCCAAGACACGCTTGAAGTCGTTAGCCGCGGCGCCGAAATCGCAGGCACGATAACGGTCACGCCCCGAAGCCAGCAGTGCCCGAATCTCTGTCGAGGATACATCCATCTGTGGCGCGCCCTCCAAAATAGTCGTACCGACAGAAAACTTCGAAACATCATCACCCGGACGCGGATAGACGAAAATCGGAAAATGGCCAAGGATTTGGTCGGCTTCCTTCCAATCGGTGAGGTTTTCGGCGTTGTCGCCACCCACGAGGAGCGAAAATTCGGCATCGGGAAACTTCGACTGCAAAAACCGCAGAGTATCAATAGTATATGAGGGCGTGGGAAGGGTCATCTCGACTGCCGAAGCAACAATTTGGTCGGGAAATTTGGACACACGTGCCGCCTGCTCCGCCATCTCGAAGCGCTCAAGTTCGCCAGCAAGTTCGTCAGAGTCCTTAAAAGGATTATGTGGAGAAACCACAAGCGCAACAATATCAGCAAGTCCCTGAGAAATAGCATATTCGGCAATAGCGATGTGGGCACGATGGATAGGGTTGAACGATCCGAAATACAGCATTATTTTTCGGGCGATGAAGGGAGCAATGAGCGACGAAATCTCGGCAACAGCCCTCTCAACCTGGTCATTCACAACGATATGATCGAACTCCGAAGCGCGCTTCATTTCGCATTCGGCCTTGGCGATGCGACGCTCGATGCTTTCGGGGCTATCGGTGCCACGACCCTCCAAGCGACGACGGAGCTCCTCGACAGAGGGCGCCTCGATGAAAAACGACAACGCAGAATCTCCGAAAATCTGCTTAAGTCGCAAACCGCCAACTACATCGACATCGAATACACACACATTATCACGTGTCCAGATCGCCTCCAATTCGGAGCGCAGCGTACCATAACAGGTGCCCGGATATACTTCCTCCCACTCAACGAATTTGTCCTGCTCGACCAAACGACGGAACTCATTCGGCGACACGAAATGGTAGTCGTGACCATTGAGTTCAGTGCCACGAGGGGGACGCGAAGTAGCTGATACAGAGAATTCAAGTCGTGGGAAACGCGACATTAGCTCCCGCACGATCGTCGTTTTGCCAGAGCCAGACGGTGCCGAAAATATAAGTAGCTTACCAGCCATTATAATATATTGAGCAACTGCTCTTTTATTTTTTCGAGCTCGTCCTTCATCTGAACCACAATGCGCTGAATATCAGCATCATTGGCCTTAGATCCCAGAGTATTGATCTCACGGCCCATTTCCTGAGCTATGAATCCGAGTTTGCGACCGGCATCTTCATCGTCGGATGCTGTCTGGCGAAAATAGTCGCAGTGCTTGGCCAGACGAACTTTCTCCTCGGTGATATCCAACTTTTCGACCCAAAAAACCAACTCCTGTTCCAGGCGGTTGGAATCGGCAGCAACCCCAAGGGACGAGATATGATCCATAATGCGCTGACGGACAACGCCAACGCGAGCTTTCTCAAACGGCGAAACAGAAACCAAAAGTTCCTCTATGGCGGCGACGTGACCCAAAATATCGGCAAGCAACACGGCACCTTCCTCAACACGAAAACCATCGAAATCAGAGAGTGCCGAGGCAAGTGCAGAGGTGAGCGCATCAACCTCCGACTCAGAAACATCGGCAGACTCGCAGGTTAGCACTTCGGGCAGCCGCAGGATGGCTGGAATCAGCGCCACCTGATCGGAATAATCGAGGCTCGTAAGCTTGGCCGCCTGGCGAATCTGGCAAAAATAATCGGCAAAAACCTCTTGGTTTATAGTCGCTGCAGTCGAGCCGTCACTCTGCTCCACAGACACATACACATCTGCCTTGCCGCGAACCACAGTGCGTGCAGCCTGCCCACGAAGTTCATATTCGGCCGAACGAAACCCCAAAGGCATCTTCACATTGAGATCCAACTGCTTACCGTTGAGCGAACGCACCTCCACCCGAATGGTTTTTGTGCCGACCGTGGCCTCGCCCCTGCCGTAGCCTGTCATTGATTTTATCATAGCACAAAAGTAAAAATTTTTGTTATCTTTGCGTGACAAAACATCCCACGAATATGAAAAAACACAATTTTAATGCCGGCCCTTGCGTGTTGCCCCGCGAGGCTGTGGAGGCTGCGATAGAGGCAATTCGTGATTTTGACGGTACCGGCATCGGTCTGCTGGAAATTTCGCACCGCACCCCCGGCTGGGAGCGCGTGATGGCCGAAACCGAAGCTCTTTGGCGCGACCTGCTGAATATTCCCGACGACTATGCCGTGCTGTTCCCTGGCGGCGGCGCTTCGACCCAGTTCTTTGAAGTTCCTGCTAACCTGATGAAAACCAAGGCTGCCTATCTTCAGACGGGTGTGTGGGCAAAGAAAGCGATCAAGGAAGCGAGGTTTTTCGGTGACGTGGAAGTCGTGGCATCTTCGGAGGACAAAAACTACACCTATATCCCTAAAAACTATACCATACCGACCGACGCGGATTACTTCCACATAACGACCAACAATACGATCTACGGCACTGAGATTCACGAAGATATCTCATCTCCTGTGACGCTCGTCGCCGATATGTCGTCCGATATTATGTCGCGTCCGGTGGATGTTCGCAAATACGGTCTCATCTATGGCGGCGCTCAGAAAAACGTGGGCCCCGCCGGCGTAACTTTCGTGATCGTGCGCCGCGACCTGCTGGGAAGCTCCGAGCGCAAACTGCCTACAATGGTGAACTATAGCACTTTTATCGGTGCCGAACCGCGAGACAACTCGATGTTCAACACGCCTCCTGTGTTCGCAATATATGTTATGTATCAGACGCTTAAATGGGTCAAAGCTCAGGGCGGCGTCGAGGCGATGCAGAAACTGAATAAAGATAAGGCCGACCTGCTTTATGCCGAAATCGACCGCAATCCCCTGTTCGTTGGGACTGCCGTGAAGGAAGACCGCTCGTTGATGAACGTCTGTTTCGTTATGGCTCCTGGCCACGAAGACAAGGAGACTGCGTTTATGACCTTCGCTAAGGAGCGCGGGATGGTCGGCATCAAGGGACACCGCTCGGTGGGTGGTTTTCGCGCCTCGATCTACAACGCCTGCCCGCTGGAGAGCGTAGAAGCATTAGTTAAATGTATGAGAGACTTTGAGAAGCAATGAAAATTCTGTTGGCAACTGAAAAACCGTTTGCTGCCGAGGCAGTGAGCGGAATCAAGAAAATATTAGAAGGCGCAGGGCACGAGGTGGCGTTGCTGGAAAAATATAGCGATGTGGCCCAACTACTTGCTGCTGTGGCGGATGTCGAGGCAATGATCATTCGCAGTGATAAGGTCACGGCCGAGGTCGTTGCAGCAGCGCCCAAATTAAAGATCGTTGTGAGAGCGGGAGCGGGATATGACAATGTGGACTTGGCAGCCTGCACCCGACGTGGAATCGTGGTAATGAATACTCCCGGTCAAAACTCAAACGCCGTAGCAGAACTGGCCTTAGGGTTGATGATCTTTATGGCGCGCGGACAGTTTACGCCAGGAACAGGCAGCGAGCTGAAAGGCAAAACTTTAGGCATTCACGCCTACGGTAATGTCGGGCGTTTGGTTGCGTTGCTGGGCAAGGGTTTCGGAATGCACGTCGTGGCATTCGATCCATTCGTAAGTCCTGCCGCGATGGATGTCGATGGGGTCGAACGGGTAAAGACCATCGAGGCATTGTACAGTCGCTCGAACTACCTCTCGCTACACATTCCCGCTACAACGGAGACGAAAGGCAGTATCGGTTACGACCTGCTTGCTTCTATGCCCAACGGTGGAACTCTGGTGAACACTGCACGCAAGGAAGTAATTGACGAACAGGGACTTGCAAAAGCTCTCGAAGAACGTGCCGACCTTAAGTACGCCACCGATATTGCTCCTGACGCGTCATTCGAGCAATTTGGCAAGCGCTTTTTCGCCACATCTAAAAAAATGGGCGCCGAGACCGCCGAAGCTAACATCAACGCGGGCCTCGCAGCAGCACACCAAATCGCCGATTTCTTCGCAACAGGCAACACTAAATTTCAGGTAAATAAATGAATATAAGACCATTTCGCGGGGTTCGTCCCCCACGCCAGTTTGCAAAAGAGGTGGCCGCGCGGCCTTATGATGTATTGAATTCGACGGAGGCGCGCGAGGAGGCAGGCGAAAAATCGCTGCTACACATCACTAAGCCCGAAATCGACCTGGCACCAGGAACCGACGAGCATTCCGAAGCCGTTTATGAGCGCGCGGTGGCGAATTACAAAGCGTGGAAAGAGCACGGCTGGCTCGTACAAGACTCCGAACCTCACTACTATATCTACGCTCAAACGATGGATGGGCGCACACAATACGGCCTTGTGGCCGGAGCGAGTGTCGAGGATTATTTGACCGGCAAGATCAAAAAGCACGAGCTCACGCGACGCGATAAGGAGGAGGACAGAATGATCCACGTCCGCCGCCAGAGTGCCAACATTGAGCCTGTGTTTTTCGCCTACCCGGCTAATAGTGAGATGGATAAAATCGTTTCGCAGATCGTAGCAGCCGAACCGGAATACGATTTTGTAGCGGACGGCGACGGATTCGGTCACAAGTTCTGGGTGGTGTCGGACAAAGCGGCGATAGAGCGGATCACACGGATCTTCGAGGCTATTCCGGCATTGTATGTCGCTGATGGTCATCATCGTACGGCTGCAGCCGCCCTTGTAGGACAGGAACGTGCAGCTGCTAATCCTAACCATACCGGCAACGAGGAGTACAACTTCTTTTTGGCGGTGCTGTTTCCGGACGACCAGCTCAAAATCATCGACTATAATCGCGTAGTGCGTGACCTCAACGGACTGACTCCGAACGAATTACTGGAGGCGCTCAGGAAAGATTTCACGGTGGAAGAGGCTGCCTCAGGCACTACTTCGGGCACGGGCTCCCCCATTCCGCATAAACCGACCGGCCTACACAACTTCGGGATGTATCTCGGCGGCAAGTGGTACAGCCTGACCGCACGAAAGGGAACCTACAACGACTCCGACCCGATCGGAGTGCTCGACGTGACGCTGCTATCGCAGCTTGTGCTGGACAAAATACTTGGTATCAAAGACTTACGCACAGACAAACGAATAGACTTCGTGGGTGGAATTCGTGGCTTAGGCGAATTGGCAAAACGTGTCGATAGCGGCGAAATGGCTGTGGCTTTCGCACTCTACCCTGTGAGTATGAAACAGTTGATCGACATTGCCGACACTGGAAACATTATGCCTCCTAAGACAACATGGTTCGAGCCGAAACTGCGTTCGGGCCTCGTAATTCACGAATTCTAAGCCGCTTTGACAGCGAACGAATCACCGACCGAGCGCCGACCCTCGCCGCAGGCGGTAGAGGCATCACGCGAGGGAAGTAATTTTTGATAAGCAAAAAGGTGATGGATCACTTTGAAAAACATCATCGTGAAACGCACGCGGAAAGTGCGCTGGATGTCACACAAGGGGTTGAACAACAGCCCATTGTAAATCCACATTTTGTGCGACGCCATAGACCGGAATTCACCACGGAACAGTTCGTTAAAAGAATTTTGGAAGGTGACATCGCAGTGCTTTCGCAGGCAATAACGCTGGTGGAGAGCAACAATCCGGCACATTACGCTCAGGCTCAGGAGATCATAGAGCGCTGTCTGCCGTACGCCGGAAAATCGGTTCGCATCGGAATCACAGGCGTTCCTGGTGCTGGAAAATCGACTTTCATAGAGGCAATCGGCGGAATGGTCGCGGCGCAAAACCACAAACTCGCAGTGCTTGCAATCGACCCTTCGTCGGAACGTAGCGGCGGCTCGATCCTGGGCGACAAAACCCGAATGGAGAGCATCTCTACTAACCCTAAAATCTTCATAAGGCCTTCTCCTTCAGCCGGTTCGCTGGGCGGTGTGGCACGCAAGACTCGTGAGACGGTGGTGCTATGTGAGGCCGCGGGTTATGACATCGTGTTCGTCGAAACCGTAGGTGTGGGCCAAAGTGAAACCGCCGTGCACTCGATGGTGGATATGTTTATGTTGCTGCAGATTGCAGGTGCGGGCGACGAACTTCAGGGCATCAAGCGCGGTATTATGGAGATGGCAGATGCGGTGGTGATCACCAAGGCCGAGGGCGACAACATCACGCGGGCGGAGTTGGCGAAACGTCAGTTCGAGAATGCGCTGATGCTGTTTCCGCTTCCTGAAAGTGGCTGGCGACCAAAGGTTTACACTTCATCAGCGGTGGCAGGAACCGGACTCGACGAGGTTTGGGCAGGCACGATGGATTTTGTTTCTTTCACCAGAGCTAACGGGTTTTTCGAGGCTAATCGGCGACGCCAAAATCAATATTGGATGCGCGAAACGATCGACGAGGCCCTCAAAAGTGACTTTTATCATAACCCTCAAATAGAGTCGCTTCTCCCTCGTTACTGCGAACAAGTGCTCGCCGACCTCACGAGCCCCTTTTCTGCAGCACACGAACTTTTGGCGCTTTACAAAAAATAGTTTATCTTTGCACTCCCCATTGAGCTATGGTGTAATGGTAGCACTGCAGATTTTGGTTCTGCCTGTATAGGTTCGAATCCTGTTAGCTCAACAATTCGAGAAAATAAACTCAAACAACTCGTGGCCCTGTGTGGCGGCGAGTTTCTTTTTTATCTGGTGCTTGCGTTGCTTGATGATATTGGTTTCTGTAGAGCCAAAGCATAGCGCACGGGAGAACGACGATAGCGGCAACAGCGACAAACAACACAACTTAACGTCACCGGTCGTGAGAGAGGGAAAATCTGTGCGGAGGCGAGCTGCGAAGTCAGCAAATACGGCCGCAAGTTCCTGATCTAAAACCTGTTGTCGAGTTACGGTGAGCACACGAGCCGAACGATTAGCGGGCTGCTGAGCCAGTTCGACGATCTCAGCGTAAATCGCAGTTTGCTTAAATATCTCGGCGTCGATAAGGTACGGTTTCCAGTGCGAAATATCGGGAGATGGTGGCACTGGTTCGTTTTGCTTAGCCCAAAATCGCTGGCGGCGTTCCGACAAAAACAGCAAAGCCCCAATCATCAGCATCCCGACCCCGATCACTGTGCCGATCAGCAGTTTGTGCCGACGGTCGAGACGCGCCACTTGCTGGGTCATTTGGCCCTCGGAATCCGCTACACGCCTCAATAGCTGCATCGCTTCCGTGTGATAGCGTTCCAGATAGGGTCTGGCAGTCGCGTAATTGCCCAGCTCCATCTCCAATGCGTTGAGATAGAGGAACGATTCGGCGCGTATGTAGGTGCTGCCGGAGAGCGAACTCTCTAACAAATGCTCACGCGCAAGGCCATATTGCCCCTCTTCATAGAGTCTCAAACCCTCGACAAGCGCTAACGTATCGGCACGCGCAAGAGAGTCCACGGCAACCGAAGATATCTCCCTTGATCCGCCTCCACACGACACACCACCCACAGCGAGCAGGCACAGGCCCGCCGCAAGCAGCGTTATCATTGTATTATGTAGATGTTTCACAGCGGCCTCACTCCACTTGACGTATCGTTGATTCGTGCGGGAGTTCCGGCATATCGCACCGATGCTGCGCCAAATGTTTGCGTTGTGAGGGTTCCGGAGACATTCACACGAACCGACGACCCGCTGGATGCATTGACGGAGAGATCTTTGAGGACGAACTCTTCGGCAACGATCTTGGCGCTTCCGCTGGTTGTCCAATTTCCCTGGACACCGTCACCGGAGATTCGCAAAGATGACCCGCTCGAAGCGTTGAATTTTGCCAATCCGACTCCGCGAGCCGTAATGATAACATTCGCACTGCCCGATGTTGTGGCTGTGAGTTCCTCTCCTGTTGCAGCGACATTAGCGTGAACAGCCGACCCGCTCGACGCAACAATGTTCAGTTTTTTAATAGAAAACTCCTCCGCAGAGATCCGAGCGCTTCCGCTGGTGCTCCAAGTGCCTACTTCTCCCACACCGCTGATCTTTACCGAAGAGGCGCTTGATGCAGTAATATCCAGTTCTTTAACGGCCAGTTTCTGAGCGACGATCCGAGCGCTTCCGCTGACACTCCAATTGGCCTGTCCTGCCGCACCATTGATCTGTACCGAAGATGCGCTCGAAGCGCCTAATTTCAATTGTGCGCTGTTCGGAGCGGCGATGGCGATGCTTGCAGAGCCGGAGGTCAGAACGATCAAGTCTGTTGTTGCGCTTAGGATCAGGTTTTCTATCCTCGATGCACTGCTACACTGCACTTTTACCTGCTCGCTCGATATCCTAAAGTCTCCGCTTATCCTCGAAGAACCCGACGTGAGGATATCGAGATTTTTTCCGTTAAACGAGTCCGACGTACTCAAACGCGCGGCACCCGAAAGACGGACAGCATTCAAAGCCGGCAGATATAGCGTCAGACGAATCTTTTCGGATTTGCGTACCAACTGTTCAAATTCCTGCTGTTCCTTGTTTTTATTACTCCGGAAAACCCCTCCATTATTGCTGTTCGGGCTCCGAAGACCGACCGATACGACCCCGTACATATCGCACTTGATGTTCACGTAAGGCAACAGAGCTGTATCTATCTCGACAATGGCTTTGGGTTGGTTGCTTTTGACAAGTATTATTTCGAACCTCGAAGCTTCCACTCCGGTAATCTTTTCACCCGCAAAGTAGGTTTTAACGGTTGTGTCTTGCGCCTGCGCAGCTGTCAGAAAAAGTGTTGCAGCAAGCGCTAAAAATAGTGTTCTCATAGCAATAAATTTTAAGTATTTTGGTTTGACAAAGATAACGCATCGACCCTGCACGACCAAAAATAGTTGGTTATATAACCTACAAGCATCGCGCTGTAAGTCAGGTTTTTGGGTCGATGGGTGGTTATTTTCCGCTTTAATAATTTTGAAATTCGGAGGAAGTGTTCTACTTTTGCACGTTAAGAAATTGTAAACTATGCACACCTACATAAATTCAATGGGCTTTTTCGTTCCCGCAGGAAGGGTGCCCAGCAGCCATTTTGCCAAACTACACAGCAAGCCCGAAGAGTGGTTTCTCCAGCGAACCGGAATACATACCCGCGCGCGTGCTAATGAAGATGAGACACTCGACTATATGAGCACCAAGGCGGTCGAGGCCGCTATGCGAAATTTGCCATTTCCGATCGGCGAGGTCGATCTCATTGTACAGGCTTCGTACAGTCCGGATGACACCGTCGGAACAACTGCGCACCGGCTACAACGCCTCTTTGGGATCGAACGGGCGAAGGTGCTTTACGTTTCGAGCGCCTGTTCGTCTGCATTGAATAGCTTGGAAATCATCAATTCGTTCTTCCGGAGTGGCATCGCGAGCAAGGCTTTGCTCATTGCGGGTGACCGAAATTCCACCTATTCGGACGACAACGACCCGGCTCACGGCCATCTTTGGGGCGACGCTGCGGTGGCGTATTTCCTCTCGACGGAGCGTTATTCGACAGGTGATTTGGAGATTGTTGATATTGACACTCACGGACTTGGCCACATTGGTGCAGGGCCTGACGGAGTGTGTCTCAAGCCTCGTACGGACGGCATTGGGATGCCCGGTGGCAGGGATGTTTTCAACCAAGCGTGTGTCCATTTGGAGAAGTATTCGCGTGAGCTACTTGAGCGAAACGGACTCGATGTAGCTTCACTGGATTGGTTCGTCAGCCACCAGGCCAACCTGCGCATTGTATCTCACGTATGCAGAGAGTTGAGGCTGCCGGAGGAGAAAACCTTTAACAACATAACCGAGCTGGGTAACACAGGATGCGGCAGTTCGCTGTTGGCGCTTGCTCAAAATCGAGGTAAACTCAAGGAAGGTGATAATATTATCGTCGCTACATTCGGAGGAGGCTACTCTGCCGGCGCAATGCTGCTCCGCGTGAGCTAAGGGGTCTGATAAGGGGTGCAGGGTCAGATCGGGAAATCGTGCCAGCGAGGGCGCCCACCCTCCCACAGCGCGCGATCATCGTCATCGACGAATCGCGAAACAAACTCTTCATAGAGCTCGCTACTTAATGTGGCGAGTTTTTTTGCTCTCACTGCTGCAATTTTAGGCGATACTTTCCCCGCCATTTCGGCAGCAGGAGTTCCCGGACGCACAGAATATGGGAAAACGTGGAGTTGCGCCGGTCTCAGGACGCTAAGAAATCGGTATGTTTGCTCGAAATCATCCTCGGTCTCACCCGGAAAGCCCACAATGACGTCGATTCCGAAGAACGTATCGGGCATTTTTTCGCGCACTTTCGCAATCCGGTCGGCAAATTTTGCAGTGGTGTAGCGACGTCGCATCAAGCCCAAAATCCGGTCGCAGCCACTCTGAAGCGGAATGTGAAAGTGGGGTTGAAATTTTCTCGAAGCAGCACAAAAATCTATTATCTCGTCGGTCAGCAGATTGGGCTCTATGGATGAAATCCTGTAGCGCTCGATCCCCTCGACCCCGTCCAATGCTCTCAGCAGGTCGATAAATTTCTCGCTCGTCGTTCGACCGAAATCGCCGGTGTTCACTCCCGTCAGTACGATTTCCTTAACTCCCTGCGCGGCAATTTCCTGCGCTTGGGTCACCAACTCTGCTATCGATCCATTTCGCGACGGGCCGCGTGCGGAACTAATTGTACAGTAGGAACATCGGTAGTCGCAACCATCCTGTACTTTCAGAAAAGAGCGTGTCCGGTCGCCCACGGAATATGCGGGGCAAAAGCGCGAAAAATCACGTAATAAAACCTCGCTCACCCCCGGCAACGCAGCCACAGCCTCGGAGTCTCGCTGGGCATAACAGCCCGTAACTATGATCCTCGCCTCCGGATTCTTTCGATGCAATCGCGCGATCAGATTCCGGCACTTTTTATCCGCCGCCGCTGTTACAGAACAGGTATTCACTACAATAGTATCCACATCGGCCTCCGGAAACTCTCTCGCCATCGTAGAGGTTTCGGCAAAATTGACCTTGCAGCCCAGCGTATGGAAACTCACTTTCACAGGGCGCAAAATTACGAATTAATTGCTATCTTTGTAAGTTGTTATGCGGATAATTAAAACCATAGACAAACTCATCCTTCGCTCCTACCTGGGGCCGATGCTGGCCAGTTTCTTCATCGTTATGTTCGTGCTGATGATGAACTTCATCTGGAAGTATGTCGATGAGCTGGTCGGCAAGGGGCTCAGCCTTGGGGTGATCGTCGAGCTGCTTCTGTACGCCACGTTCAATATGATCTCTATGGGGTTCCCGCTCGCCACGCTCTTTGCGGCGATTATGACGATGGGCAACTTGGGCGAAAATTACGAACTCCTGGCCCTTAAGTCGGCCGGAGTGTCGTTACCGCGCATTATGCTGTCGCTGTTTATAGTCACGCTGGGGATGGCGACGGCGAGTTTTTTTGTAACCAATAACCTCACGCCTTACACCAACAAGAAGATGTTCGCAATGATCTATGACATTCGCGAGCAGAAGCAACAGATCGAGTTTAAGGACGGGGCGTTTTTCAACGGTATCGACAACATCAGCATCCGCGTCGAACATCAGGATCCTGAAACAGGCCTTCTGCGAGATGTCATTATATACAACACAGCCACGGGCACCAGAGGAAATATGGCTGTCACCGTTGCCGATTCGGGCTACATTCGCCTCACGGACGACAAACGCTTTCTTGAGACCACGCTATTTGGCGGCGAAAACTATCAGATGACACGTGACCGCAACTGGTATGACAATAACTCGCTGGAGCGCACCTCGTTCACCGTTCAGCATAGCCTCGATGCGACTCCGGGATACGATTTCAGCCGCACCGACGCAAACCTTTTCGGCAACAACGCGACGACTAAAAATGTGGTTCAGTTGGAGGCTGACATCGACTCATTAGACAGACAGGTCAATGTGGCCACTACCAAGACCTACCGCCCGCTTTTGTACGGCTATCTTTTCGAGCGCGATACTATGGTGGTCACCCACAGCAATGAGGCGCGAGCAAGCCTCAACGGTCGGCTACGGGTGATGTTACTTGATTCCCTGCAGAACCTTTCACTGACTGAAAAGGCGACTATCTACGAGGCTGCCCAGCGACTGGCAGCAAATTCACGAGGAGTGATATCGTTCGATGAAACGATGACCAAGGACGCCCTGAACACCCTGTATCGCAGCCAGATAGAGTGGCACAAAAAGTGGTCGCTGCCCGTGGCGGTGATCGTATTTTTCCTAATCGGTGCTCCGCTTGGGGCGATCATACGTAAAGGGGGACTTGGAATGCCTATTGTTATTTCTGTAGCGTTCTTCGTGCTCTATTATGTTATCAGCATTATGGGCGAAAAACTGGCCAAGGAGGGATCGTGGCCTGCATTTTGGGGCGTTTGGATGCCCACGTTGGTGCTTCTTCCCATCGCGATTTATCTCACGTGGAAGGCGACTAACGACTCCGGCATTTTGAACACCGAGTGGTATATTATTCAATGGCACAAACTTAAAGCAAAGTATGGACGTAAAGCTAAATAGCATCAAAGAAGCACTGGAAGATTTTGCAGCCGGCAAGGTCGTGATCGTCGTGGATGACGAGGACAGAGAGAATGAGGGTGATTTCATAGTCGCGGCAGAGAGGATCACCCCCGAAGTCGTCAATTTTATGCTCCATAATGGCCGTGGGGTGCTTTGCGCGCCGCTCACCGAAGAGCGTTGCTCCGAACTTGGGTTGGGGATGATGGAGCCTGTCAATAACACCTCGCTACTGGGCACGCCGTTCACCGTTTCGGTGGATTTATTAGGCTCAGGATGTACGACGGGAGTGTCGTCATCCGATCGCGCGGCAACGATTCGTGCACTTGCCGACCCTGCAACAAAGGCAGCCGACCTTGGGCGTCCTGGACACATTTTCCCGCTTCGGGCTCGTTCCAAGGGAGTTTTGCAACGTCCGGGGCACACCGAAGCCGCCGTTGATTTGGCACGACTTTCCGGACTTCAGCCTGCCGGTGCACTCATCGAGATAATGAACGAGGACGGCTCGATGGCTCGCCTGCCTCAATTGTTGGAGATCGCCGAAAAATTCGACCTAAAAATCATCTCGATCGCCGACCTGATCGCTTACCGCCTGCGCGACGAGAGCATAGTTGTCAAAGGAGAAACCGTCGATTTGCCAACCGAATTCGGTAACTTCCAGATCACACCGTTTATACAAAAAAGTAACGGGATGGAGCACGTGGCCATCACCAAAGGTACTTGGACGGAGGGCGAGCCCGTGTTGGTTCGAGTTCATTCGTCGTGCCTCACGGGTGATATTCTGGGTTCGTGCCGTTGTGACTGCGGGCCTCAGCTCCACGAGGCGTTGCGAATGATCGAGCACGAGGGCAAAGGTGCTGTCATTTATCTGAGTCAGGAGGGTCGCGGCATCGGACTGTTCAACAAAATTGCTGCCTACAAGTTGCAGGACGAAGGGTTGGATACCGCCGAAGCGAACACGGCATTGGGCTTTGGCGTCGATGACCGGGACTATGGCGTCGGAGCGAGCATCCTTCGCGAAATGGGCATTACCAAAATGCGCCTGCTTACCAACAACCCTCTGAAGCGCGCCGGACTCGAAGGTTACGGGCTATCGGTGGTGGAAAATGTGCCGATCGTCATCCCTCCCAACGAGCACAGCCGCCGTTATTTGGAAACAAAAGAACAGAAAATGGGACACACATTGGGCCTATGTCGCCACAAGAACTGAGGATATTATTTTTGGGCACGCCGGAGTTTGCAGCCTCGTCACTTCGCTATTTGGTGGAGGCAGGCTATAACATTGTCGCTGTGGTTACGGCACCTGACAAGCCTGCCGGACGGGGCCAGAAACTACAACAGAGCGCCGTGAAAACTTATGCACTTCAGGCTGGGCTCCCGATTCTTCAGCCGGAAAAACTTCGCGATCCGGCATTTCTCGAAACTCTGCAGACACTCGATCTCGACCTGGGTATCGTGATAGCTTTCCGAATGTTGCCCGAAGTGGTATGGTCGATGCCACGACTGGGAACACTTAATCTTCACGCATCACTATTGCCACAATATCGCGGCGCGGCACCCATTAACTGGGCCATCATCAACGGCGAGCAGACCACCGGCCTGACCACCTTTATGCTTAACGCCGAGATCGACAAGGGCGACATTATCGGGCGCGTGGAGATGCCGATCCATCCGCAGGACAACGCCGGCACGCTGCACGATCGTCTTATGGAAGCGGGCGGCGAACTCGTAGCGCTCACAATCGACCGCATCGCCGCAGGCAATACCACCCCACTGAGTCAAATGGATATTCCCGAAGAGGGGCTCAAAACCGCACCCAAGATATTCAAGGATGATTGCCGTGTGGACTGGAGTCAGTCCGGTCCGCAGGTTGTGAACTTCATTCGGGGTCTTTCGCCCTACCCTGCCGCGTGGACGGAATTTGGCGACACAACGATAAAACTTTTCGACGCAGAGTACGATCCTGAAAATGGCTGGGTGGCGATCAAAGAGTTACAACCCGCCGGAAAGCGACGAATGAAAGCAAAAGAATTTTACAACGGACTGAAGTGAGGCCGAAAGTCATATATAAATATATAGGTATGGTGCTTCTGCTCGACGCCGGCTTTATGCTTCTCGCGGCGGGGGTCGGCCTTGTCGAAGGGGTCGCGGGGGCGTTGGTACCTTTGCTCCTGTCGGCTGGCATAACCGCAGCGCTTGGAGCCCTGCCTATGGCGTGGGTAAAAACAGACAAGCATCTCTCTAACAAAGAGGGTTACTGCATCGTGGTTGGGGCGTGGTTGGCGTCGTGCGTCGTTGGTATGCTTCCATATATTCTTTGGGGTGGTGAATTTACTTTGGAGAAAGCCTGGTTCGAGAGTGTGAGTGGATTCACAACTACCGGTGCAACCGTTCTGCGAGACGTCGAAGTATTGCCTGCCGGATTGCTGTTTTGGCGCTCTTGTACCCACTGGATCGGAGGTGCGGGGGTAGTTATGTTCGCAATGTTAATTATGCCTGTACTGGGACGCAGTAAGATGATGGTCTCAATCGCGGAAGTCTCGTCACTCGCGCGGGATGACTACAAATATACCTCAGTCAAGATTCTTCGCATCCTCGCGACGGTATATTTGGGTATGAGTATTGCTTGTTTCGTGGCACTCAGGATAGCCGGAATGGATTGGTTCGACGCAGTGAATCACTCGATGTCTGCAGTCTCAACCGGCGGTTTCAGCACCCACAGCGCCAGTGTCGCCTACTGGAACAGTCCTGTAATCGAATTTGTGCTGATCGTGTTTATGGCTATGTCGGGGGTGCACTTCGGTGTGATCTTCGCCACGGTCACCGGCCGACGTAACAACATTTTCCGTTCCGTGGTAACGCGCTATTACGTGGCCTCGATGGTTGTGGCAACCATTATAATCGGAACGAGTATCCTTACCAACGGAACCTACACGTCGGTGTGGGATGCACTACGTTTCTCCTCGTTCCAAACCGTAGCGACAATAACCACCTCCGGCTTCGTTGCGGCCAACACCAATCTTTGGGGCCCGCTGGCTATGGTAGTGCTTATGGGTCTTGGAATTCAATGTGCCTGCGCAGGATCCACCTCCGGAGGGCTCAAGGCCGACAGGGTACTTCTCGCGGCAAAGGTCTTCCGAAACCAGATACGCCAACAGCAACACCCCAACGCCATTATCCGCATCAAGATGGGAGGCGTCCCGCAGGAGAGCTCGGTGTTGGGATTCGTGATGTTGTTCATCGTCGCCTACTTCCTCCTGATGGGAATAGGCACGCTACTCATCACCGCCTGGGGCTACAACCTCACGACCGCCTTCTCGATGTCGCTGGCTTCGCTTGGAAACGTCGGACAGGGATTCGGACGCGTAGGCGGATTTGCGGATTATGCAGAGTTTCCCGGAGGCGTGCGCGGCGTATGCACGATGTTAATGCTTTTCGGACGTCTCGAAATATTCGGTTTGTTACAACTGTTCGTACTCAAATGGTGGAAATGAAACTATACCTTATTATATTAGCGGTGCTTTTTGCCGGCGCGGCTTCGGCTCAGTCACTGGAGGAGCTGGAGGCGACGCTTTCCAGTGAACTTCGCGATGAGCTCGCCTCAGCGCGCAAGATCGAGGTTGAGGTGCCTGCACTTGTAATCGAATATATGGCCGTTTATGAGCGCCTTGGCGTGCTGGCCGAAGATTATGCGACAGTTCTCACCGAAGCCGAGGCAGAAGATATTCGCAGCTCGTTCGAGGGATTGTCCGGACGGTTGGACGAACTGGCCGTGCGAATAGAGGAGATGTGGGAGGGAGTGTTCGACAGTAAGAGCTACGCTTACAATTATATGATGGACAGGGACAACCAAACTGAGATGCTGTCCCTGTATGAAGACTTGATCACTCAGATGCGCGAACATAAGGCCCAGGTGTCGGCGACAGGGGCTCTTATCGATTACGCGTTACAAAAACGGCTTTTGACCGAATATGAGATTGCACTGGCCGAACATTTCGGCGACGAGGCTCCTACATCACTTAAAGAGGCGCTCTCCGATCTTCCCAAAGCCGAAGATATTGCAGCACTGAAGCCCGTGAGACTGAAAACGCGACTGGAATTTGAACACGACGCCACAGGATACGCCGCTTTGGCCACCGAGAAGGATAAAAAAGCGACCTACCGCGTGGAGATACTTTGCGTGAAGGAACTCACCCAAGCCGAACGGAACGCGATAGAACAAAAAGAAATCGTTAGGGGCGAGGGGACGTTCATCGTCTCCGGATTGGACGGGGCCGCCGTGCTCAGGTTGCGCATATCTCTCGACACGCTCACGGGTCGCAATCCTGAAATGAGACTGAAACTAACTAAACTTTGATATTATGATTTGGATTATTGCTTTACTGATCCTGGTTGGAGCGCTGATGCTCGTTGTCGAGTTGGTGCTGCTGCCCGGAATTACGCTCGCCGCAATTGGCGCCCTTGCTTGCTATGGCGGAGCGGGATGGCTCGCTTACAAGCACTTCGGAGTAACGGGGTTGCTCATTGTCGTGGCCATCGTCATCGTGCTGTCGGTCATCGCAACCTGGATTTCACTGCGCGCAAAGACCTGGCAGCGGTTTGCCCTCAGAGACAATATCGAGAGCAAGAGCGGCGAGGCGCCCCAGCGCGAAATCAGGGTCGGCGAAAGGGGCATCGCTCTGGGTCGATTGGCACCGATGGGAATGGTGCAGATCGCTGGCAGAACCTACGAAGCTAAAACGACAGGAAGCTTCGTTGATCAACAAACCGAAGTCGAAGTAGTTGGCTTCGAAAATTTTAACGTAATTGTAAAACCTGTAAAATAATTATTTATGGAACTTTGGAGTATTGCCCTTATTGTCATCGTAGCGTTCATTCTGCTATGTATTTTCCTCTATTTCGTGCCCGTTGGCCTATGGTTCAACGCCCAAATTTCGGGAGTGCGCATCGGACTTCTGCAACTCGTGCTGATGCGCTGGCGCAAGGTACCGCCCGCAGTGATCGTCAATTCGATGATCACCGGAACCAAAGCCGGCCTTCACCTTAACGCAAATGAACTCGAAGCACACTATATGGCGCGGGGAAACGTTGTTAATGTAGTAAACGCCCTGATCTCGGCGGAAAAAGCAGGCATAGATCTCGACTTTAAAAAAGCAACAGCCATCGACCTGGCGGGAAGGAACGTCTATGAGGCCGTACAAATGTCTGTAACCCCGAAAGTTATAAACACGCCTCCTGTTTCTGCGGTAGCCAAGAACGGTATCCAGCTCATTGCCAAGGCCCGTGTGACAGTTCGTACTAATATCCGCCAGTTAGTCGGGGGTGCAGGTGAAGAGACAATCCTTGCTCGCGTCGGCGAGGGTATCGTTTCGAGTATCGGATCGGCTTCCTCCCACGAACAGGTGTTGGAGAATCCCGACTCTATCTCACGCGTGGTGCTCGAAAAGGGACTCGATGCAGGAACGGCTTTCGAGATCCTTTCCATCGACATTGCCGACGTGGATGTGGGCAAGAACATCGGTGCAGAACTGCAGATCGACCAGGCTAACGCTGACAAGAACATCGCCCAAGCCAAGGCCGAAGAGAAGCGTGCAATGGCCGTGGCCCACGAAGCGGAGAACCGCGCAAAGGCTCAGGACGCACGCGCGAAAGTGATTTTGGCTGAGGCGGAGGTCCCTCTCGCAATGGCCGAAGCGTTCCGGAATGGTAATCTGGGGATTATGGACTACTATAAATTCCAAAACATCCAGGCCGACACGGCGATGCGTGAGAGCATCAGCGGCAAAGATGTAACTGGCAAAAAATAGTGTCATTATTTTTGGTTGCTCGATTTTTTTGCTTACCTTTGCAGCCCAAAGTGCCGCTGCCGATGTAGCTCAGTTGGCCAGAGCAGCTGATTTGTAATCAGCTGGTCGGGGGTTCGAATCCCTCCATCGGCTCTGGAAGCCACGGCAGAGGGGCGATCGGCGGTAAAAAGGAGCGGTACAAAAGAAATTAGGGGGAATACCAGAGTGGCCAAATGGGGCAGACTGTAAATCTGCTGGCGATGCCTTCGGTGGTTCGAATCCATCTTCCCCCACCGAAGCCAGAGAGCAAATGCAAACTGGTTCGTTGAAGTTTTGCGGAAGTAGCTCAGTCGATAGAGCATTAGCCTTCCAAGCTAAGGGTCGCGAGTTTGAACCTCGTCTTCCGCTCTTCGGCGCAAGGTGTCGGAGAAAAAAACAGAAAAGAAACACAACTAAACTATAAAATATTACAGCTATGGCAAAGGAAAAATTTGACAGGTCGAAACCTCACGTGAACGTCGGTACCATCGGTCACGTGGACCACGGTAAAACCACCCTCACCGCTGCTATCACGCAGACACTGGGTAAAAAAGGTCTTTCGGAATTGCGCTCGTTCGACTCCATCGACAACGCTCCCGAAGAAAAAGAACGCGGTATTACGATCAACACCTCGCACGTCGAGTACCAGACAGCCAATCGTCACTACGCTCACGTGGACTGTCCGGGTCACGCCGACTACGTGAAGAATATGGTTACCGGTGCTGCTCAGATGGATGGCGCGATCCTCGTGGTTGCTGCTACTGACGGCCCGATGCCCCAGACGAACGAACACGTTCTGTTGGCTCGCCAGGTGAACGTCCCCAAGATCGTCGTATTCCTCAACAAGTGCGATATGGTCGATGACCCCGAAATGCTCGACTTGGTTGAGCTCGAAGTTCGCGACCTGCTCTCGAAGTACAATTTCGACGGCGAAAATGCTCCCATCATCCGTGGTTCGGCTCTCGGTGGTTTGAACGGCGACGAAAAGTGGGAAGAAAAGATTATGGATCTGATGAACGCCGTGGACGAATACATTCCTATTCCTCCTCGCGAAAACGAAAAGCCGTTCCTGATGCCCGTGGAAGACGTATTCTCGATCACCGGTCGTGGTACCGTTGTGACAGGTCGTATCGAAACCGGTATCGTTAAGGTAGGTGACCCCGTTGAAATCATCGGTTTGGGCCAGAAGCCCATCACTTCGACTTGTACGGGTGTGGAAATGTTCCGTAAGCTGCTCGATAGCGGTGAAGCTGGTGACAACGTAGGTCTGCTGATGCGCGGTCTTGACAAAAAGGACGTGAAGCGCGGTATGGTTGTGGCTAAGCCCGGCTCTATCACTCCTCACACCGAATTCGAAGCCGAGGTCTATATCCTTAAGAAAGAAGAAGGTGGTCGTCACACTCCATTCCACAACAAGTACCGTCCCCAGTTCTATCTCCGCACGCTCGACGTGACCGGTGAAGTGGAACTGCCGGCTGGCGTAGATATGGTTATGCCCGGCGACAACGTGACCATCAAGGTTACGCTGATCTACCCCGTTGCTATCAACGTCGGTTTGCGTTTCGCAATCCGCGAAGGTGGCCGTACGGTAGGTGCCGGTCAGATCACCAAGATCGTTAAGTAAGGTGCCAAACCTAAGGAGCGATGCAGGTGGTTAAAGGCTGCCTGCATTGCTTGTGGAAACGCACAGGGACATAGTTTAAGGGTAGAATAGTGGTCTCCAAAACCATTGGTGGGAGTTCGAATCTCTCTGTCCCTGCAGGGCCGCCGGCCCATAGCATACAAGCAATAAAGTTATGAAAAAGTTAGTAACTTACATTAAAGAGGCTTACGAGGAGCTTGTACACAAGGTTTCGTGGCCTACTTTCAAGGAACTCCAGAGTTCCACAGTCATCGTGATGGTCGCTTCCCTGATTTTTGCCGTCGTGGTGTTGTGTATGGACTTGGCGTTCGAGAACCTGATGAAAAGCGTTTACCGACTTCTGTACTAAGCAGTTATGAGCGAACAGGTACAGAAAGAGTGGTATGTGGTTCGAGCCATCGGGGGCAAGGAGAAGAAGGTCAAAGAGTACATCGAGACCGAGATTCGCCATCGCCACCTCGAAGATCGCATCACGCAGGTGCTTATTCCCACGGAGAAGGTTTTCACCATTCGCAATGGTAAGAAGGTCTCCAAGGATAAAGTATCCTACCCTGGTTATGTGTTGGTAGAGGCGGATTTCACAGGTGACATTCCGCACATCCTTAGAAACATCCCCAATGTGCTCGGCTTCCTCGGAGACTCTCGCGAAGACAGCCGCTCGATGAAAGCCACTCCTTTGAGGGGTACCGAAGTCGCGCGGATTCTCGGCAGGGTCGATGAATTGAGCGCATCGGAAGAGGAGAACGAGATTCCTTTCATTGTCGGCGAAACGGTCAAAGTTACCGATGGACCTTTCCAGAGTTTCTCCGGAACCATCGAGGCCGTTGATAATACCAGAAAGAAATTGACCGTCTCCGTGAAGATCTTCGGGCGGAAAACCCCAATGGAATTGGGATTCACACAAGTAGAAAAAGAGTAGAAAACAAAAGGAAATTATGGCAAAAGAAATCGCTGGATTTATCAAGTTACAGATAAAAGGTGGTGCTGCCAATCCGTCGCCTCCCGTAGGGCCCGCACTGGGTTCCAAGGGGGTGAATATAATGGACTTCTGCAAGCAGTTCAACGCTCGCACGCAGGAGATGGCAGGGAAGATTCTGCCCGTGATCATAACGGTCTATGGGGACAAATCTTTCGATTTCATCATCAAACAGCCGCCCGTGGCAGTTCAGCTCAAAGAGGCCGCCAAGATCCAGACCGGTTCCGCAGAACCCAACCGTAAACGCGTAGGTGAAGTCTCTGCAGATCAGGTTCGCATCATCGCGGAGGGTAAAATGAGCGACTTGAACTGCTTCACGATCGATGCCGCAATGCGTATGGTCGCCGGAACCGCCCGCTCGATGGGTATCCGCGTCAATGGCGAAATTCCTAAAGCGTAATCTTGAAAAGTTATGAGTAAACTGACCAAAAATCAGAAAGTGGCCGCCGCTAAGGTAGAGACTGGAAAGTTCTACAAATTGCCGGAAGCTGCCGCGCTCGTAAAGGAGATTACCTTTACGAAGTTCGACGCATCGGTAGATGTCGATGTGAGGCTGGGGGTCGATCCCCGCAAAGCCAACCAGATGGTGAGAGGCGTCGTTACGCTTCCCCACGGTACCGGCAAGCAGGTGAGAGTCCTCGTATTATGTACGCCCGAAAAGGAAGATGAAGCCAAGAAAGCCGGCGCCGACTATGTCGGGCTGGACGACTACATCGAAAAGATCAAGGGCGGATGGACAGATGTCGATGTGATCATCTGTACACCTAACGTGATGGCTAAGGTGGGTGCACTGGGTCGTATTTTGGGCCCTCGTGGCTTGATGCCCAACCCCAAGACCGGCACCGTGACTATGGAAGTCGGCAAGGCTGTCGAAGAAGTTAAGGCGGGTAAGATCGACTTCAAGGTCGATAAGTTCGGTATCGTTCACACCTCCATCGGTCGTGTGTCGATGTCGGCCGAGCAGCTCGTCGATAACGCGAAAGAGTTCCTGGGGATGATCCTCAAACTCAAACCCTCTGCCTCCAAGGGCACCTACGTTCTCAGCATCTATCTCTCCTCGACTATGTCGCCGGGGATCGCGATAGATTCTAAGTCGGTCGAATCCAAATCTAACAACTAACAGGGAGGAGCTAAAGAAATGACAAGAGAAGAAAAAAATGTCCTCATCGACAGCCTCGCCCAAAAATTGGGAGAATACCCCGGATTCTATCTGGCGGACATCTCGACCCTGAACGCTGAAAAAACTGCACAGCTGCGCAAAAAATGTTTTGAAAAGGAGATCGCCCTCGTGGTTGTAAAGAACACTCTCTTTATCAAGGCGCTGGAAAAAGTTGGCATTAACGAACAGGAACTTGTAGGTACTTTGACCGGTTCGAGCGCGGTGATGTTCACTTCTGTGAGCAAAGCACCTGCCCTATTGATCAAGGAGTTCCGCAAGACGTCCGACAGACCGGTCCTCAAGGCAGCTTATGTCGAAGAGAGCGTCTATGTCGGTGACAACCAGCTGGAAGCGCTCATCAACATCAAGAGCAAGAACGAGCTCATCGGAGATGTCATCGGCTTGTTGCAGTCGCCGGCCAAGAACGTTATCTCTGCTTTGCAGGGTAGCGCGGGTCAGAAGATCGCAGGTTTGGTAAAATCGCTCGAAGAACGGGCAGCTTAAAAATTAAAACAACCGACTACAAACCGAGCGCAATCCAGTGTCACTTGAATTGCCGAGGTGCGAAGAAGGAAAACGAACAAAGTAAGTTAATTAAAAATCAATAAAAACGTTTTAACTATGGCAGATATCAAAAAGCTCGCGGAAGAGCTTGTATCATTGACAGTTAAGGAAGTAAACGAATTGGCCGCCGTTCTTAAGGACGAATATGGCATCGAACCCGCAGCAGCAGCCGTTGCAGTTGCAGCTCCCGCCGCTGGTGGTGGCGAAGCAGCCGCTCCCGCAGAAAAATCGACGTTCGACGTATTTATGGTCAATGCAGGTCAGGCAAAATTGCAGGTCGTTAAGGTCGTTAAGGAAATGACCGGTTTGGGCCTCAAGGAAGCAAAAGATCTCGTAGATGCAGCTCCCAAGGCAATCAAGGAAGGTGTATCGAAAGAAGAAGCCGAAGCTCTGAAAGCACAGCTCGAAGAGGCCGGCGCCGAAATCGAACTGAAATAAGGTTCGTTTTCCTACCGCGAAAGGTGCGGGGCTTATACTTTGTAAGCCCTGTGCCTTATTCGCGTCTTAAAAAGGAGGGGCGAGACAAGAGGGGGCGGAGTGAGAGAGAAAGAGGAGATAACAGGTCGAGAGTCAGGGACATAAATCGTTGAGAAACGACAAGACCGGGTGGCCTCATTTTTCCATAAAAATCATAACTCATAATCAGATGTCCAAACAGCAAGCAGCTCAATCACAGCGTATTAGTTTCTCTTCGGTGAAAAACACAATGGCGTATCCCGACCTGTTGGAGATACAGCTAAAGAGTTTCCACGACTTTTTTCAGCTCGACACCACGGCCGAAAACCGCCGCGACGAGGGATTGTATAAGGTCTTTGCGGAAAACTTCCCAATTACCGACACGAGGAACAACTTTGTTCTCGAATTCATCGACTATTACATCGATCCGCCTCGCTACACTATCGACGAGTGTTTGGAGAGAGGTCTGACCTATAGCGTGCCTCTGAAGGCCAAACTGAAATTGTATTGCACCGATCAGGATCACGAGGATTTCGACACCGTGGTGCAGGACGTCTATTTCGGGACTATCCCCTATATGACTCCGCGCGGAACTTTCGTCATCAACGGAGCCGAGCGTGTAATCGTTTCGCAGTTGCACCGTTCGCCGGGAGTTTTCTTCGGTCAGAGCCTGCACACTAACGGTACAAAGTTGTATTCGGCGCGCATCATCCCGTTCAAGGGGTCGTGGATCGAGTTTGCTACGGACATCAACAATGTGATGTACGCCTATATCGACCGCAAAAAGAAGTTGCCGGTAACCACACTGCTCAGGGCGATAGGTTTCGAGAGTGACTCACAGATTCTCGAAATCTTCGACCTGGCGGATGAGGTAAAGGTCAATAAAGCCAATCTCAAAAAGGCCGTCGGTCGTCGTCTGGCTGCGCGCGTTCTGAAGACCTGGACAGAGGATTTCGTCGATGAGGATACCGGCGAGGTCGTCTCCATCGAGCGTAATGAGATCATCGTCGATCGCGAAACCGTGCTTGAGGAGAGCAGTATCGACGAAATCATCGACAGCGGCGCCAAGAGCATCCTGCTACACAAGGAGGCAGTGGGCGAAGATGCCAAAATCGACTATTCCATAGTTTACAACACGCTGCATAAAGACCCGTGTAACTCCGAAAAGGAAGCCGTGGTTTATATCTACCGCCAGTTACGCAACTCCGAGCCGCCGGATGAGGCTACGGCTCGCGATGTGATCGACAAGCTGTTTTTCTCCGACAAACGCTATGATTTAGGTAATGTTGGACGCTACCGCATAAACAAGAAATTGGGTCTCGAAATCGACTCGAACTTGCGAATTCTTACTCGCGAAGATATTATCGCGATTATCAAATATCTAATCCAGCTTATCAACTCGAAGGCCGACGTGGACGACATCGACCACCTGTCGAACCGCCGTGTTCGCACGGTTGGCGAGCAGTTGGCAAACCAGTTCTCCGTTGGCTTCGTGAGGATGGCTCGCACTATTCGCGAACGTATGAACGTGCGTGATAACGAAGTCTTCACCCCCGTAGATCTGATCAACGCCAAGACCCTTTCGAGCGTGATCAACTCGTTCTTCGGGACTAACCAGCTCTCGCAGTTTATGGATCAGACCAACCCCGTGGCCGAGATGACCCACAAACGTCGTTTGTCTGCGCTGGGTCCTGGCGGTCTATCTCGTGAGAGAGCGGGCTTCGAGGTTCGTGACGTGCATTACACGCACTATGGTCGCCTCTGCCCCATCGAGACGCCTGAAGGACCTAACATCGGGCTTATCTCGTCGCTGTGCGTGTTCGCAAAGATCAGCGATATGGGTTTCATCGAAACTCCCTATCGTAAAGTCAATCAGGGTATTGTCGATCTTTCGGCCAAGGGTATCAAATATATGAGCGCTGAGGACGAGGAGTTTCTGACCATCGCTCAGGCTTCGTCACCTGTCAGTGCAAAGGGAGATTTTCTTGTTCCCGACCGCATCAAGTCGCGTCTGGAGGCCGACTTCCCGACGGTGACTTCGTCTGAGGTAGATATGATGGACGTTGCGCCGAACCAGATCGCTTCGATCGCAGCGTCGCTCATTCCGTTCCTTGAGCACGACGACGCCAACCGCGCGTTGATGGGCTCCAATATGATGCGCCAGGCCGTGCCTCTGATCACTTGCGAGGCGCCCATTGTCGGTACAGGTTTGGAGAAGGACATTATATCGGACAGCCGTATTCAGTTCGTGGCCGAAGGCGACGGCGTTGTAGTTTTTGCCGACGCCAGCCGCATCGATATGAAATACGACCGCACGGATGATGAGAAGTTGGTTTCGTTCGACGGTGAGACAACCTCTTATGACTTACCGCGTTACCGCAAGACCAACCAGAGCACATCCATCACCCTGAAGCCGATCGTGGCCACAGGCGAGAGGGTGAAAAAGGGTCAGATCCTCACAGACGGTTACTCGACCGAAAAGGGCGAGCTGGCCATCGGGCGTAACCTCAAGGTGGCGTTTATGCCCTGGAAGGGTTACAACTTCGAAGATGCTATCGTGGTCTCGGAACGCATACAGAGGGAGGACATCTTCACCTCGGTGCACGTGGACGAGTACATTATGGAGGTGCGCGACACCAAGCGCGGCGTCGAGGAGCTCACAAGCGACATCCCCAACGTCAGCGAAGATGCGACCAAAGATCTCGATGAAAACGGTATCATCCGCGTCGGTGCGAATGTCAAGCCGGGCGATATATTAATAGGTAAGATCACCCCAAAGGGAGAGAGCGACCCCTCGCCGGAAGAAAAGCTACTTCGTGCGATCTTCGGCGACAAGGCAGGTGACGTGAAGGATGCCTCGCTGAAGGCACAGCCCTCGCTGTTCGGAACGGTGGTGGATACCAAGCTGTTCAGCCGTGCCGGAAAAGAAAGCGGCAAAAAGGGCAAAAGCTCAGAAAAGAATCAACTCGAAAACGTTGCCGCTCAGGGCGAGGTCAAAAAGACCGAACTCAAAAAGGTGCTGGTCGGCAAATTGTGGACGTTGCTTAGCGGCAAAACCACGATCGGCATCAAGGATTATTTCGGCGCTCAGCTCTATTCCAAGGGTACCAAGTTCACTCAAAAGATGCTCGAAGAGATCGACTATCAGAATCTGTCGAGCGGCAAATGGGTTGGCGACGACCGTATTGACGTACTGGTTGAAAAAGCCATCAATAACTTCACCATCAAATGGAAAGAGGTCGATGCAAGCGTCAAGCGCGAACAGTACAACCTCACCAACGGCGACGAGTTGCCCACGGGTATCATCCAACTGGCCAAGGTTTATATCGCCAAGAAGCGTAAGCTCAAGGTGGGCGACAAGATGGCAGGGCGCCACGGGAATAAGGGTATCGTTGCCCGCGTGGTTCGCGATGAGGATATGCCGTTCCTGGAAGATGGTTCTATCGTGGATATCGTTCTCAACCCGCTGGGTGTGCCTTCACGTATGAACCTTGGACAGATTTACGAAACCGTTCTCGGTTGGGCCGGTAAGGAGTTGGGACTCAAGTTTGCGACCCCGATCTTCGACGGTGCCTCTCTGGAGGACATCGGCGAATATACCGACAAGGCGGGAGTTCCTCGCGCGGGGCTGACCTATCTTTATGATGGCGGCACTGGTGAACGCTTCGACCAGCCTGCGACGGTGGGCGTGATCTATATGCTCAAACTTGGTCATATGATCGACGACAAGATGCACGCCCGTTCCATCGGCCCGTACTCTCTGATCACCCAACAGCCACTCGGTGGTAAGGCCCAATTCGGGGGTCAGCGTTTCGGTGAAATGGAGGTTTGGGCTCTGGAGGCGTTCGGCGCTTCGCACATCCTGCAGGAGATCCTCACCATCAAATCGGACGACGTGATGGGTCGCGCCAAGGCTTACGAGGCGATCGTTAAGGGCGATAACTTGCCCAAACCCGGTATTCCCGAATCTTTGAACGTGCTGCTGCACGAACTCAGGGGCTTGGCTCTCAGTGTAAAACTCGACTAAGAAAGGAGAAAATAAAGATATGGCAATTGTAAATAGGACAAACGGACAATTTTCAAAAATTTCCATTGGACTGGCCTCACCCGAAGAGATTCTGGAAAACTCGTCGGGCGAGGTTCTCAAACCCGAAACCATCAACTACCGTACCTACAAACCGGAACGTGACGGCCTCTTTTGCGAACGCATCTTCGGGCCGGTGAAGGACTTCGAGTGTCACTGCGGTAAGTACAAGCGTATTCGTTATAAGGGTATCGTTTGCGATCGTTGTGGTGTCGAGGTGACCGAGAAAAAGGTACGCCGTGAGCGTATGGGCCACATTTCGCTTATCGTACCGGTGGTGCATATATGGTATTTCCGCTCGCTGCCCTCCAAAATCGGTTATCTGCTGGGCATCGCGACCAAGAAGCTCGAAAGCATCATCTACTACGAACGCTATGTGGTGGTAAATCCGGGTGCAGCCGCTCAGTTCGGCGTGCAAAAGCTCGACCTGTTGGCCGAAAAAGAGTATCTCGATCTGGTAGCTCAGCTGCCCAAGGGTAATCAGCAGTTGGAGGACGGCGATCCTGAAAAGTTCGTCGCCCAGATGGGTGCAGAGGCAATCTATACCCTACTCGAACAGGTTGATTTGGACGCTATGAGTTATGCTCTGCGTCACAAGGCCAGCACCGAAACTTCGCAACAGCGTAAGACCGAGGCGCTCAAGCAGCTCAACGTGATCGAAAGTTTCCGTGCGTCTAAGGAGGTAAATAAACCCGAATGGATGGTGCTGAAGGTCATCCCGGTGATTCCGCCGGAACTTCGCCCACTGGTGCCTCTCGACGGGGGCCGTTTCGCGACTTCCGACCTGAATGACCTGTATCGTCGCGTTATTATCCGTAACAACCGCCTCAAGAGGCTCATCGAGATCAAGGCGCCGGATGTCATCCTGCGTAACGAAAAACGTATGCTTCAGGAGGCTGTGGATTCGCTTCTGGACAACTCGCGGAAGTCGAACGCCGTCAAGACCGAGAGCAATCGTCCGCTCAAATCGCTGAGTGACAGTCTGAAAGGTAAACAGGGTCGTTTTCGTCAGAATCTTCTCGGTAAACGCGTGGACTATTCCGCTCGTTCGGTTATCGTCGTTGGGCCGGAGCTCAAGATGCACGAGATGGGGATTCCCAAGGATATGGCCTCCGAGCTATACAAACCGTTCATTATCCGTAAACTCATCGAACGCGGCATCGTCAAAACGGTTAAAAGCGCCAAGAAGATCATCGACCGCAAAGATCCCGTGATTTGGGATATCCTCGAAAACGTGATCAAGGGCCACCCCGTTCTTTTGAACCGTGCCCCGACGCTTCACCGCCTCGGTATTCAGGCATTCCAGCCCAAGCTCATCGAGGGTAAGGCAATTCAGCTCCACCCGCTGAGCTGTACCGCGTTCAACGCCGACTTCGACGGTGACCAGATGGCTGTGCACCTCCCACTGGGCAACGAAGCGATACTTGAGGCTCAGATACTTATGCTTGGTTCGCACAACATCCTCAACCCTGCCAATGGAGCTCCTATCACCGTGCCCTCGCAGGATATGGTGTTGGGTCTTTATTATATCACCAAGCCGCGTCCCGGAGTCAAGGGTGAGGGTAAGGTGTTCTACGGCCCCGAAGAGGCTATCATCGCCTACAACGAAAAGCGCGCCGACCTGCACGCAAAGGTGAAGGTAAGAATGGAAAAGGAGGACGGAACGAGTGAGCTGATAGACACCACTATCGGACGAATCCTGTTCAATCAGGTTGTCCCGACTGAAGTTGGATATATCAACGAACTGCTGACCAAACGCTCTTTGCGTGATATCATCAGCGTGGTTCTCAAGAAGGCCGGTGCTGACAAGGCCGCCAAATTCCTCGACGACATCAAGGACTTGGGCTACCAGATGGCATTCCGTGGCGGGTTGTCCTTCAACCTCAATGCCGTGCTCATCCCCAAAGAGAAAGAGACACTGGTGGCCGAAGGTTACGAACGGGTAGACGAGGTGATGGAAAGTTACAACGCCGGGCTTATCACCAACAATGAACGTTACAATCAGATCATCGACATCTGGACCAATATCAACACCAAGCTCACCAAGACGCTCCTCGACCACCTCACCAAGGATCAGGACGGTTTCAACCCCGTCTATATGATGCTCGACAGTGGAGCCCGTGGTTCCAAGGAGCAGATCCGTCAGCTCTCCGGTATGCGTGGTCTTATGGCCAAACCCCAAAAGAGTGGCGCCGAGGGTGGTCAGGTTATCGAAAACCCGATCCTCTCGAACTTCAAGGAGGGTCTGTCGGTGTTGGAGTATTTCATCTCGACCCACGGTGCCCGTAAGGGGTTGGCCGACACGGCACTTAAGACTGCCGACGCAGGTTACCTCACCCGTCGCCTTGTAGACGTGGCACTCGACGTTATCATTAACGAAGAGGACTGTGGAACGCTTCGCGGACTGACGGCAACTGCTATCAAGCGCAACGAAGATGTAGTACAGACTCTGTACGAACGGATTCTTGGTCGCACCGCGGTAGAAGATGTAGTCCATCCCACGACGGGCAAGTTGATCGTAGCTGCCGGCGAAGAGATTACTGAAGACGTTGCTAAAGAAATCGAATCTTCGCCCATCGAAAAGGTGGAGATCCGTTCGGTGCTCACGTGCGAATCGCGCAAGGGTGTATGTGCCAAGTGTTATGGTCGTAACCTCGCCACCGGTCGAATGGTTCAAAAGGGCGAAACCGTCGGTGTCATCGCGGCCCAGTCGATCGGCGAACCCGGTACTCAGCTGACCCTTAGAACGTTCCACGTAGGGGGGGTTGCAGGCGGAGTCGCGGTGGAAAGCAACATAGTCTCCAAGTATAACGGTGTGCTGCAAATCGATGAATTGAAAACCATCGCCTCTAAGAACGAGGAAGGAGTTCTCTCGAACGTTGTCATCAGCCGTCAGGCCGAATTGCACATCGTAGATCCGAACACCGGTATGACCGTCTATAGCCACGCGCTGCCTTATGGCGCTACGTTGCATATGGCCAATGGCGATGCGGTGAAAAAAGGTGATATGGTTTGCGAATGGGATCCCTATAACGCCGTTATCATCTCCGAGTTCGATGGTAAGATCGCTTTCGACAGCATCATCGAGAACGTCACCTTCCGCGAAGAGTTCGACGAACAGACGGGCCTACGCGAAAAGGTGATCATCGACTCTAAGGACAAGACCAAGAACCCCGTCATCAAGATTTTGGATAAGAACGGCGAAGAGGTTCGTCAATACAACCTGCCCGTCGGTGCTCACATCGTGGTTAAGGAGAACGCCAAGATCAAGGCCGGTACGGTACTTATTAAGATTCCGCGCGCGGTCGGCAAGTCGGGCGACATCACTGGGGGTCTGCCCCGCGTCACCGAACTTTTCGAAGCTCGCAACCCGTCCAATCCTGCCATCGTGAGCGAGATCGACGGCGAAATCACGTTCGGCAAGATCAAACGTGGTAACCGCGAGATCATCGTCACCTCGCGCGACGAGGACGTCCGCCGCTACCTTGTGCCGCTGAGTCGTCAGATTCTGGTTCAGGAGAACGACTATGTGAAAGCCGGTATGCCACTTTCGGACGGTGCCGTCACTCCTTCGGATATTCTCGCTATTCAGGGCCCGACAAAGGTTCAGGAGTATATCGTGAACGAGGTACAGGAGGTCTATAGAATGCAGGGTGTGAAGATCAATGACAAACACTTCGAGGTGATCGTGCGCCAAATGATGAACAAGGTTCGCATCGAGGATCCGGGTGACACTCGCTTCTTCGAAGAACAGATCGTCGATAAATGGGACTTCATCGAGGAGAACGACTCGTTGTTCGATAAGGTCGTCATCACCAATGCCGGCGATTCGAGCGAACTTCAACCCGGCCAGATCATCACTGTACGCCGTCTCCGCGACGAGAATTCGATGCTGAAACGCAAAGACCTAAAGCAGGTTCACGTGCGCGAAATTTCACCCGCAACCTCGACCCAGGTGCTGCAAGGGATCACCCGCGCGGCGCTGCAAACGTCGAGCTTTATGTCGGCCGCATCGTTCCAGGAAACAACCAAGGTTCTGAACGAAGCTGCGATCCAGGGTAAGGTCGATCCGCTGGAAAACCTTAAGGAGAACGTTATTTGCGGCCACCTGATTCCCGCCGGAACGGGTCTTAGACAGTACGATAAACTTGTCGTCGGTTCGCAAGAGGAGTACGATGCAATGATGGCCGCCCGGTAGAGGTCGAATTAATTGAGGGGTGCTATGAATAAAATTTTCAGAGCTGCCGTCGTAGGTTACGGCAACATCGGGCGCTATGTGGTAGAAGCGCTGGAAGAGGCACAGGATTTCGAAGTGGCAGGCGTTGTTCGCCGTAGCATTACGAATCCTCCCGCTGAACTCGCCCGTTATGCTGTCGTCGATGATATCTCAAAACTTGACGCCGTGGATGTGGCAATCGTTTGTTCACCGTCCCGTAGCGTAGAAGAGACTGCAACAAAGATCCTTGCCAAAGGCATATGTACGGTCGATAGTTTCGACATACATTCCGAAATCGCCGGTCTGCGAGCGCGCCTCAGCGAGGTTGCGCTTGCGGGCGGGGCGGTAGCAGTGGTGTCGGCAGGGTGGGATCCGGGCAGCGACTCGGTTGTACGTGCATTGCTGGAAGCCTGCGCACCCAACGGACTGACTCACACTAATTTCGGTCCCGGAATGAGTATGGGTCACAGCGTCGCTGCAAGGGCTGTGGCCGGCGTACGCGATGCTCTATCGATGACAATTCCCGTAGGTGGAGGCATCCACCGTCGCGAGGTTTTCATCGAACTGGAGCCGGGCGCCGACTTTACAACGATCGCAGCCGCCGTCAAAGCCGACCCCTATTTCTCCAAGGATGATACTCACGTAGAGCAAGTTGATGATGTTAAGGCACTTGTAGATATGCACCACGGCGTTCATATCGAGCGCGAGGGTACCTCTGGACGCACCGCCGAACAACGCTTCGAGTTCTCAATGCGCATTCATAACCCTGCTCTCACTGCACAGATCCTTGTCAGCACCGCCCGTGGTGCTGTTCGTCTGCAGGCTCGCAAACTCTGTGGCGCCTACACAATGATCGAAATCCCTCCTATCGACCTGCTTCCCGGCGACCGCGATGAAATAATTCGCCGCTTGGTGTAAGTATCTAACCCTTTTTATTTTATCATTATTTTTTAGCTATTGAAATTTGTTGAGAAGATTTATTTTCACTATATTTACAAGGTGTTAAATATCTACTTAGAGTAAGTTGTTGCTTACAAACAAAAGTTAAGTACCATGGACAATTATTCTCGACCTTTATATTCAGAAGAATTGGTCGATTTATTCTTAAAAAATGTTTTAGAATATCCTGGTAGTAAATACGATTTATCTAAAAAGATATGCCGCGGTGAGGAGCTTCTACCTAAAATAGGTGATCAAAAGAACACCTTGTTCTTTAAGGATAAACGGGCAGACACTTATCGCGATAATTCAAATCGGTGGAGATTAAGAAAGAAAATTATTCAAGAACTATTCGTTAAACAGAGATTGGATGACGACAATAAGATTAAACTTGGTAGAGGAGGGGCGTTACCTACAACATCTGCTCATAAAGAGAGTAAGGCATATATAATAACAGGTCTACCTGCATCTGGGAAATCGGGCATTGCAAATAAAATAGCCGACTTCACGCATTCAATAATACTGGATTCCGATTATGCTAAAAGAAAATTTCCCGAGTTTGATAATCCAGAAGGTGCATCATTGGTTCACGAAGAATCCAGTTTTTTAATTTCTGGCAATAGTCGTGTTAGTGATGCACCAAGCGACTTTGAGCCATTAAGCGTTAAATGCGCTAAAGAAAAATATAATGTGTGCATTCCAAAAATAGGCAATACTGTAGCGAACATAGAGGGGACAGCAAAACCTTGGAAAGAGAAAGGCTATGAAATACACCTGATTTTGGTACAACTCGATAGGAAATTGGCTACAATAAGGGCAATAAACCGATTTAAACAAACTGGAAGGTATGTTCCAATCGGTTTGATTTTCGATGGATATGGCAATGATCCATTAATTGCATATTATCGTATAAAAAAATCAAATGAGAATAGTCGTATATTTGAATCGATCGGTAAATTATCTACTGATGTCGATTTGGGAAGTTCTCCCGAAATAATAGATTCTTCACCCGTGTTAGTAGATTGTTTTTAATAATGTTTTAGAATAAATGAACTATGGCAAAAATAATGACAAGTAAACGAGATCTAAGTCGCTGTCGGCGCATAGAGTCTAACGAGGAGTTTCATAAAATCATATCGGCGATACCTTTAAAGGACTTTCGTAAACGTATGAGACCAACTACTGCGTTTAATCCATACAAAGATGCTTATGATAGACAAATCGAAATTTCTAAAGCCATCAAAGATATATACGATTCCGAAGAACGAGAAACAGAAAATATGATTCACTCGTTTAATGTCTATTTTAATTAGCAAATTATATTCGCCGCCTTGTGTAATAATCTTGAGAAAGCTGCGTTGGTAGGGGAAACAAACCCAACTTAACTGACGATTATGAGATTCAAAAACCTCCCGTGGCTCTTTGCAGTTACCGTAATCATCCTCACCCCTCTAACATCCAAAGCTCAGGAGCGTCAGCAGCGCGACGGACGCGTCCGTCTCACTGGTCAGGTTATCGACGGCACGACTGGCGAGGGTGTGTCCTATGCAACCGTCTCGCTGACAGATTCTTTGGGTTCACCCATCACAGCCTGGGCTACCGACGGAAAGGGAGCGTTCGACCACACGGTCAATCTCACGGGCCAATATTGGATCTCCGCCGCCGCTATCGGACACGACAAAATATCCAAACAGGTCGATATCGAAGCTCCTGCGACCGACATCGGCCGGCTGGAATTAAGTTCCGGCATCGAGATCGAGGGTGTGGTTATAACATCGTCGGTTCCATTGGTTACAGCCGAGATCGATAAGATCACATATAACGTCGAGGCCGACCCGGAAACTCCGGTGAACACACTTCTGGATATGTTGCGTAAAGTTCCGCTGCTGTCAGTGGATGCCGAAGACAATGTGCTTATGCAGGGTCAGTCCAACTATAAGGTGTTGGTAAACGGTAAGTCGTCCTCGATGATGGATCGCTCCTTCAAGGAGGTTGTCCGCAGTATGCCGGCTAATTCTATTAAGAACATCGAGGTGATCACAAACCCCTCATCCAAGTACGAGGCCGAGGGTATCGGCGGCATCATTAATATCATCACAAATCGCAGTAACATAGGCGGTTATAACGGTTCGCTGAGTTTGGGCACCGACTCTTTCGGGAGCCTCAATGCCAACGCCTATTTGAACGCCACAACCGGTAAATTCTCCGTTTCGGGGTACGCGGGCGGTATGCTGCAGCGCCGGCCGGGGAGATCTTCGAGCAGCTATCAGGAAAATTTCCTGAGCGACCAGTACCACTATGAAACAGCCGAAGGCAGCTCGCGTCAAAAATTCAACGGGGCGTTCTACAATCTCTCGGCCAGCTACGAAATCGACTCATTGAATCTGCTTACGCTCTCGTTGTGGGGCCAGAGCTTCGGTGGCGAAATACCCAACGACTCGCACACACTTTTCACTGACATCAACGGAACTCCGACGCGCAATTTCACTAACGCGATCGAAACAAAAATGAACTGGGGATACCTTTCAGGTAATCTGGACTATCAGCGCCTCTTCAAAAAGCCCGACAGGGTGCTGACCGCTTCGTACAAGCTCTCTTCGGATAATCAGGATCAGCGCAACCTTAACACTCTCACCGGAATTCTGGACTATCCTTCTTATATGCAGCGCTCCATCGACGATGCACGGTTTCGCGAGCACACTCTGCAAGTGGATTATGTCGATCCGCTCACCGACAAGCATTCTATTGAGACTGGCGTTAAGTTCATTCTTCGCCAAAATGCCAGTGATCCCGAAACTTACGAGCGCCTTACCGAGAGCGACCCTTGGGTACTCGATCCTCTGAGGCGTAATGCATTGGATTACAATCAATATATCCTTGGAATTTACGGTGCTTATACGTTCAAGTTGGAGAAGTTCAGCGTCAAGGCCGGTGCCCGCGTGGAGAACACCTGGAACGACGGCACATTCAGAAATGCCGCCGCCGACACCCCGTTCGACAACACTCAGTTCAACGTCATTCCGTACGTGAATTTGTCTTATGCCCCTAAAGCCTCTACTCGCTACACTCTCTCTTACACTCAGCGCCTGTCTCGTCCGGGGATTTGGTATCTCAATCCCTACATCGATGACACCAATCCGATGAACGTTTCCTATGGTAATCCCAATCTCGACGCCGAGGTGGGTCATACATTCAATGCCACTTACGGTATCTTCGGGTCTAAAACCAACATCAACATCAGCGCCAATGCCTCGTTCGTGAACAATGCCATCGAGCGAATCGCCACTGCCGATCCCGCTGGGGTGACCACCGCCACATACCTCAACATCGGTCGGAGCAAGCGTTATGGACTGAATGTCTATTATTCGTGGCGTCCGAGCGGTAAATTCTCGCTTTCGCTCAATGCGAGTGGAAACTACGCCGACTTGAAGGGTAGTAGCGAGTTGCACAACAGCGGTTTCTATGCAAACGGTAATGTCCAGACGCGTATCACACTTTGGAAAGGCGGTGCAGCCACGGCCAACGCCTACTACAGTTCTCCTTATATTATGATCCAAGGGGGCGGATCGACTTACTATTTTTACGGTTTCGGACTGAGTCAGCAGGCTTTCAATCAAAAAGTTACATTCAATCTTTCGCTCAGTCAGCCTTTTGAAAAGAACCTTCTCTATGAATCCATTACGGAGGCCGAAACCTTCTACCGCGAGGATCGAACCTGGCTCCCAATGCGTTCTGTTCGTTTGAATGTGAGTTGGAACTTCGGCAAGACTCAGGTTCAGGTTAAGCGCGCTCGTCGCAGTATCGAAAACGACGACGTCAAGTCCGGTGGCGGCAACGCGATGAGCAACGCTCAATAGATACAAAAACGCGGGCTGCTTGGCCCGCGTTTTTGTATCAAGATGTAACGGAGATCCAAAGCCTCCTCCCCGCCTCGTCGCTTATTTCCTTTTCCAGAAATCGGCAACCTGATCGCTCGGAATCACCTCTTCCTTAAAGGAGTAGGCACCCGTCTTGTCAGAGCGAGTCATCTTAATGCACTTTGTGAAGTTCTTGCCCGAACCTGCTGTTTTTAGTGTTGCAACTACTTTCTTTGCCATAGCGCGTCAGTTTTTACTTGATTTCCCTGTGAACGGTCACCTTCTTCAGATAGGGGTTGTACTTGCGACGCTCCAATCTGTCGGGTGTGTTCTTTTTGTTCTTCGTGGTGATGTAGCGAGACATCCCTGGGACGCCGCTTTCACGCTGTTCAGTACATTCCAGGATGACCTGAACCCTAACTTCTTTCTTTGCCATCTGTTAGGTGTTTAGTAGAGTTTCTTGGGGGCGACGGCACACTTCAATGCTGCGTCCAGACCCCACTTGTTAATGTTTTTCATACCGGCTGCGGATACTTTAAGAGTGATCCAGCGGCCCTCCTGTTCCGACCAAAAGCGCTTGATCTTCAAGTTTGGGTTGAAGCGGCGCTTGGTCTTGGCGTTCGAGTGGGAGACATTGTTCCCGCCCAAAGCCGTCTTTCCTGTGATTTCGCAAATTCTCATTAGTGTTTACTTTAGAGCCTACAAAAGTACAACAAATATATAACTTGACAAAATGCCTTTCGAACTATTTTGCGCAAAAACTTTTTCCTATGGCAAAATACTTCTCTTTAGAAGAGTTGTCCGGCAGCTCTATCGCCCGGCAACGGCGCATCGACAATGTTCCGGATTCGCTTCAGGCAGCACATCTCGAACAGTTAGCTGTCAATCTTTTAGACCTTGTTCGCGAGACTTGGGATAAACCGATCAAAGTCACCAGCGGCTTTCGTTGCCCCGCACTGAATCGGTTCGTCGGAGGGGTGGCTTCTTCTCAACATCTTCTCGGCGAGGCGGCGGACATTACTACCGGCTCGGTCAATGGCAACCGTAAGCTTTTTCAAATGATTGTTTCCGGTGATTTCGATTTCGATCAACTCATTGACGAACAAAACTATTCGTGGCTTCATATCTCTTACCGCGCGGGCGCCAACCGCCACCAAATCCTCCATTTGTGATGAAACGCGATTTCGTTTACCTTATAATTATAGTAGCGCTTTTGCTCGCAGGACACATCGGATGCGACCCTCTCGCTGGTAACTCTGACCGCCTTCTGCATACCTCCGTCGGCCGCATCGACACCCTTGTCATCCGCGACACCATTCGCGACACCGTCCTCATCCCCAAAAAGGTTTTCATCACCCGAATCGACACGATAATCATACAGGACACACTGCGATTTCCCATCCCTATTGAGGAAAAAATCTATCAAACTACCGACTATCGTGCTGTCATAGAGGGATTTAGGCCGCAACTCACAGAACTCGAACTTTACCCTAAAACCGTCCACATAACTCATCGACCCCGCTGGTCACTGGGCGTTCAGGCGGGTGTCGGCCTCTCCACAAAAGGCTCTCCGGCACCCTACATTGGCATCGGCGTGCAGTACAATCTGTTATATTTTCGTTAATTACTAAAATAATTAAATAATTATAAGTATGTTTGCCTTCGTTATGGCAGACAAACTCTATATTTTTGATACAACGCTGCGCGATGGCGAACAGGTGCCTGGATGTCAGCTCAATACGACTGAAAAGATCGAAGTCGCCCTCTTGCTCGAAGAGTTAGGGGTGGACGTTATCGAAGCGGGCTTTCCAGTCTCCTCTCCTGGCGATTTCAACTCAGTGTTAGAAATTTCAAAGGCGGTCTTCCGGCCTGCTATTTGCGCCCTCACTCGCGCGGTGAAAAAGGATATCGACGTCGCGGCCGACTCTCTGCGTTTGGCCAAGCGGGGACGCATTCACACCGGAATCGGGGTCTCTCATCAACACATTTACAACAAGTTGCGTTCCACACCGGAGAAAATTATCGAAGCGGCGGTCGAGGCAGTACGTTATGCCCGTAACCTTGTCGGCGAGGTGGAATTTTACGCTGAGGACGCCGGACGCGCCGATAACGAATACCTTGCTCGTGTCGTCGAGGCGGTCATCGAGGCAGGCGCCGCGGTGGTCAATATTCCCGACACCACCGGCTACTGTTTTCCTGAAGAGTACGGCACCAAGATTCGCTATCTGGTTGAAAATGTGCCTAATATCGACCGTGCAATCATAGCCACCCATTGCCACAACGACCTTGGTATGGCCACAGCTAACACTCTTGCAGGGGTTCTTGCAGGGGCTCGTCAAGCTGAGGTAACGATCAACGGCATCGGCGAGCGGGCAGGTAACACATCTCTTGAAGAGATCGTTATGGCTCTTCGCACTCATCCTGCTTATGGCATTGACACCGAGATAGATGCGCGACTCATCACCAAGGCTTCTCACCTTGTTTCGAGCCTTATGAATATGCCCGTCCAGCCCAACAAGGCTATCGTCGGGCGCAATGCGTTTGCCCATTCGTCAGGTATCCACCAAGATGGCGTTCTCAAGCAGCGCGATACTTATGAAATCATTGATCCTCAGGATGTTGGCATCAACGAATCGCAAATCGCACTGACGGCTCGTTCCGGTCGCGCAGCGCTCGGTCACCGTCTCGAATTGCTTGGCTACAAACTCTCACAAGAGGAGTTGGACGCTACTTACGAGAAGTTCCTCGACCTTGCCGACCGCAAAAAAGAGGTGCACGATTATGATCTACTTTATCTCATTGGAGACATCGAACGCGTTCAGAATCAGAGCATTAAACTCAAATACCTGCAAGTAACCACCGGTACTCTTGAGCCCACGGCCACGGCTACCATTGTGCTGAAATTCGGCGACCACGAACGAATGGCCACTTCCAATGGCAATGGCCCGCTCGATGCCGCCATCACGGCTATCAAAAGCCTCATAAATGAGACGGTTGTGTTGCAGGAATTTCTTATGCAGGCAATGACCAAAGGCTGCAACGATGTAGGCCGCGTCCACACTCAGGTCAAATGCGGTGATAATCTTGCGCACGGCTATTCCGCTAATACAGACACCGTTAGGGCTGGAGTTGAATCGTTCCTCGACGCACTTCGCGTGCTTGGTGTTACCGAAAAACCCGCTGAAGATTAACCCCCTTCTTTCCTATCTCCGAAATTATGGCTAAAACACTGATAGACAAGATTTGGGATGCACACACCATCCGCACCGAAGAGGGCGGCCGGTGCGTGTTATACATTGACCGTCAATACATTCACGAGGTCACCTCTCCCGTGGCATTCGCGGGACTGGTCTCACGCGGCATAGGCGTCGCAAGGCCAGCGCAGATCACTGCCACTGCCGATCACAACATTCCCACTGAGAACCAGCACCTTCCGATCGCAGAAGAACAGAGCCGCAAGCAAGTCGAGACGCTCACAGAAAATTGCGCAGCGCACGGCATTGAACTCTTCGGTGTGGGTCATCCGCAGCAGGGAATCGTACATATAATCGGCCCTGAGCAAGGTCTGACTCAACCCGGAATGACGATTATTTGCGGCGACAGCCACACTTCTACCCACGGCGCGCTGGGTGCGATAGCTTTCGGCGTGGGCACTTCGGAGGTCGAAATGGCCTTGGCCAGCCAGTGCATCATTCAGTCTAAACCGCTGACTATGCGCATTTTAGTTAATGGTGAACTAACCCGCGGAGTCGAGGCTAAGGATGTTATACTTTATATCATATCGCAAATCTCAGCATCGGGCGGCACGGGCTATTTCATTGAATTTGCGGGAACTTGCGTTCGTTCGTTGTCGATGGAGGGTCGCCTCACCCTGTGCAATATGGCGATCGAGTGCGGCGCTCGCGGCGGGATTATCGCTCCTGACGAAGTAACTTTCAAATACTTAGGTCGCGTCGAACCTCAGTGGCGCGATTTATATAGCGATTCTGATGCCGCTTTCGACAAGGAGTATTCGTTCGACGCAGCCGACATTTTGCCTATGATCACTTGGGGCACGAACCCCGGCGAGGGTATCGCTATCGATGGGAAAATCCCCGCTGATGCCGACCCTAAAGCGCTGAGTTATATGGGTTTCGAGGCCGGACATCAGGTAATTGGCACGCCTGTGGATTACGTTTTTGTAGGTAGTTGCACCAACGGTCGCATCGAGGACTTGCGGCTTTTCGCATCGCTTGTCCACGGTCGTCGCAAGGCCGAAAATGTTGTTGCCTGGATTGTCCCCGGTTCCAAAAAAGTCGAACGGCAGGCGCGCGAACAAGGTTTGGAACGCATCTTGAACGAGGCTGGTTTCGAGCTTCGGCAGCCAGGATGTTCGGCTTGTCTTGCTATGAATGCCGACAAAGTTCCAGCCGGAAAGCTCTGTGTATCAACCTCTAATCGCAATTTCGAGGGTCGTCAGGGCCCCGGTGCACGCACGATGCTTTCGGGCATTGCCGTCGCCGCAGCCGCAGCCGTAACAGGAAAAATCACCGATCCGCGCAAAATCTTCCAGTTATGATCCCAAAATTTACGACTTTGACATCCTGCGCAGTGCCTCTGCCGGTGGAAAACATTGATACAGACCAAATTATCCCTGCTCGATTTCTCAAGGCTACCGAGCGCGCCGGCTTTGGCGATAATCTGTTTCGCGACTGGCGGTATGCGGCAGACGGGACTCTTCCGAACCCCGACTTCCCCCTCAACAACCCTTGCTATAAGGGCCAGATATTGGTCGCCGGTCGCAATTTCGGGTGTGGATCGTCGCGCGAACACGCTGCCTGGGCCCTTGCCGACTATGGTTTTCGGGTCGTCGTTTCGAGCTTTTTTGCCGACATTTTCCGTGGTAATGCACTCAATAATGGACTGTTACCGCTACAGGTAGGCAACGAATTTTTGGCAAAAATATTTTCAGAAATCGCCGACAATCCTGCTGCTGAATTAGAGGTGAACCTTGAAAATCAAACAATTACTATCCTGTCTAATGGTCTTTCCGAGCACTTCGAGATCGACGCATACAAGAAAAAATGTCTCCTAAATGGTCTTGACGATGTGGACTATCTCGTGAGTCTCGCGCCTGAAATCAAAAACTACGAGCTATGCAATACAAAATAGCACTTTTGCCGGGCGATGGGATAGGGCCCGAAATAATCGCTGCCGCGACCCAAGTCCTCGACACAGTTGCTGCAAAATTCGATCACAAGTTCCAATACACCAATGCGTTGGTAGGCGCCGCGGCGATAGATGCCGTGGGCGACCCCTATCCTGTGGAAACCGACGCAATCTGCAAGCAATCCGACGCTGTGTTGTTCGGGGCAATAGGCGACCCGCGATTCGACAACGATCCGACAGCAAAAGTACGTCCCGAACAGGGATTGCTTAAGATGCGTAAGTCTCTGGGACTCTTTGCAAATTTACGTCCCGTGCAACTATTCGACAGCCTTGTGGATCGCTCACCATTGCGTCCCGAAATCGTTCGCGGAGTAGATTTTTTGTGTGTGCGCGAACTCACCGGCGGCATCTATTTCGGCGAACGTGGGCGAACCGGCATAAGCGGCGATCCTGACGAACAGGCTTTCGACACTTGCACTTACACCCGTACCGAGGTCGAACGGATCGTGCGGATGGCGTTCGAATTGGCAATGAAAAGGCGTCGAAAATTGACTGTCGTCGATAAGGCTAACGTGCTGGAAACCTCGCGATTATGGCGTGAAGTGGCGCAGAACATTGCAAAGGAATTCCCAGCCGTTGAAACTCAATTTATGTTCGTCGATAACGCAGCGATGCAGCTGGTAACGCGCCCTGTAGCATTCGACGTGATGGTGACTGAAAATATGTTCGGCGATATCCTCACGGATGAGGCGAGCGTGATTTCGGGCTCTCTGGGTATGCTTCCGTCGGCCAGTATCGGGTCCGAGCACGCTCTGTTCGAGCCTATTCACGGTTCCTATCCTCAGGCGGCTGGTAAAAACATCGCCAACCCTATGGCTACGATCCTGTCGGCGGCTATGATGCTGGAACACTTGGGATTAAATGCCGAAGCGAAGTCCATCCGCCACGCCATCGACCAGTCTCTCGCAGCAGGCATTGTCACCGAAGATCTCTTGGGAACACATTCGACTTCCGAAGTTTCTGCGTATATTTCTGACGCAATATAGGCTATATGTACTATATTTGTAGCAAAATTTAGCTTTCGATATGGATTATATCATTCAAGCTGAGCACGTTGTCAAGCAGTATGGCGCCTTCAGGGCGCTGGACGACGTGTCGGTGAACATCCCGCGCGGATCGGTCTATGGTCTTCTGGGACCAAATGGTGCCGGCAAAACCACGCTTATCCGAATCATAAATCGAATTACTGCTCCCGATTCAGGTCGTATCCTGTTCGATGGACACGACATTCAACCATCTGACGTAGAGCTAATCGGCTACCTTCCGGAAGAGCGCGGATTGTACAAAAAGATGAAGGTCGGCGACCAGGTTCTCTACTTTGCACAGCTCAAGGGTCTGACGAAAGCCGAGGCCACACGTCGCGCCAAGGATTGGTTCGTGCGTTTCGGGATCGAGAGTTGGTGGGGCAAAAAGGTAGAAGAGTTGAGCAAGGGGATGGCCCAAAAGGTGCAATTTATTACTACGGTACTGCACGAACCCCGGCTGCTGATCTTCGACGAGCCTTTCAGTGGATTCGACCCGTTGAACGCGCAACTTCTTAAGGATGAGATGCTTCGCCTGCGCGACCAGGGGGCCACCATAATTTTTTCGACCCATAATATGGCCTCCGTCGAGGAGATTTGTACCCACATCACCCTTATTAACAAGGCACGCAACATTCTCAGCGGCTCGCTCGACGAAGTACGGGCCGAGTTCGGTGCCGTAGAGGTGCGCGAAGTAGTGAAAATGGGCAAAAGTATGAACGATATTTTTATAGAAGCTGTGGGCAATGAGTAAGATTTCAATCATAATCGCTCGCGAATTCAACGAGCGGGTTCGCAAGCGTAGTTTCCTTATTACCACCATTTTAACCCCTCTGTTGATGGTGGGTTTAATTGGCGCGATGATCGCAATGATGACTATGCGCTCCGGCGAGGTCAAGCACATCGAGGTGATCGACTCCAGCGGCGTTGTGGCCAGCCGACTCGAAAGCACCGGCACGATTCAATACGAGCCCACACAGCGCACGTTGGAAGAGATAAACACCTCGCACCCTGATACTTGGGGTGTACTTGTCGTAGGTGCCGATGTGATGACAAACTCTTCGAACGTGCAACTATACACCTATTCGTCTTCCACGCTGGAGACCGAAATGTCCATTGCGGGCGACATCGAGCAGATCGTGGAGGCCGAGAAACTCAAGGGTTACGACATCGAGAATCTGCCCCAAATCCTCGACGAAGTGCGCACAAACGTCTCACTCACGGCCTATAAGATCGATGACAGCGGTAGCCAAAAGGAATCATCCAGCGCCCTTGCGATGGGTTTGGCTTATGTGCTTGGTATTCTGATGTATATGTTCGTGCTGCTGTATGGTGTTCAGGTTATGAACGGCGTGATCGAGGAGAAAAACAGCAAGGTGCTGGAGGTTGTCGTGTCGAGCGTGAGGCCGTTCCAGCTGATGATGGGTAAAATCGTTGGTATCGCATTAGTCGCTGTAACTCAGTTCATTATATGGGTTGCAATTCTTGGTATCGCCGGTGCGGCAATGATCCAGTTTATGGTACCGTCAGATGTTTTGGCTCTCGCTCAAGCCGGTGCAGGCGCCGGAATGCCTGGCGCAGTGGGGATGACTGACAATGCCGAGCTCGTTACCGTCCTTAGTAACGTGATGGATTTCAGCTATATAGGCAAAATGCTCGTTGTGTTCCTCATCTTTTTCGTTGGCGGCTATCTGCTCTACGCGGGGATGTTTGCGGCGGTTGGTAGTGCGGTCGATAATGTGCAGGACGCTCAACAGTTCCAAATGCCGATCACACTGCCGTTGGTATTGGGCCTCATCGGTATGATCAATGCTATGCAAGATCCCACCAGCTCGATGGCTTTCTGGCTGAGTATCATACCGTTCACTTCGCCTATGGTGATGGTTGCACGTATCCCTTATGGTGTTCCGGGGTGGGAGTTGGCACTGTCGATAGTGCTTCTGGTCGCCACCTTCATCGTGATGGTTTGGCTTGCCGGAAAAATCTATCGCGTGGGCATATTTATGTACGGTAAGAAGCCGACATTCAGCGAGTTAATCAAGTGGATAAGCTACAAATCCTGATCACCGGAGGCACCGGATATATTGGCAGCCATACGGCGGTGGAGCTCATCGGCGCGGGTTACGATGTTGTGCTGGTCGATAACCTCTCCAATTCGTCTCTGAAAGCTGTCCAGGGGATACGAAAAATTACCGGTATCGAGGTCCCTTTTGTGCAAGTAAATTGCACTGATAATGAGCAGCTTGGTAATGTTTTTCGGCAATGGCAGTTCGACGCGGTGATCCATTTTGCGGCTTTCAAAGCTGTGGGTGAATCGGTAGCCGAGCCTTTGAAATATTATCGGAATAACATCGATTCGCTCCTGACCGTGCTCGAACAAATGCAGGCAACAGGCATTCATAACATTGTTTTTTCGTCATCCGCGACTGTTTATGGTCAGCCCGACGCTTTGCCCGTGACCGAAACTTCGCCACGCAAGCCGGCCACTTCGCCTTACGGCGCCACCAAACAAATTTGCGAGGACATTCTGCGTGACACTGCAGCAAGCAACAACCTTAAAGCCATTGCATTAAGGTATTTCAACCCTATTGGCGCCCATCCGTCGGCTCTTATCGGAGAGGAGCCGCACGGCGTGCCGGGAAATCTCGTGCCGTTCATCGCCCAAGTGGCTGCCGGTCAGCGCTCTGAGCTCTCAATTTTCGGCGACGACTACCCCACTCCCGACGGTACGGCCCAGCGCGACTACATTGACATAGTGGATCTTGCACGCGCCCACGTTTGTGCCGTCGATCGAATCCTCAAAGACACACAAAAGCCTTATTACGAGATATTTAACATTGGCACAGGTAGGCCCGTCTCGGTGCTTGAGCTGGTACACACTTTCGAACGGATGAATAATGTCGAGGTGCCTTATCTCATCGCTCCTCGTCGCACAGGCGATGTTACGGCTCTTTGGGCCGATCCCTCTCTCGCCGCCCGTGAGCTCGGCTGGCACGCCGAACGTTCTCTGGATCAGTCACTTCAATCGGCGTGGCTATGGGAGCAACAGCGAACTGTCCCCATAACTTAGAAATCGGAAATCGTGCTCCATTGCGTAGTCATAAATCCGTCGCCACTCCTCTATACCGCCTTCCCCCCTGTCTCCCACAAATGCCGATACCAACAGTAATAATGTGCTCTTCGGTTGATGAAAATTGGTAATCAGCCCCTTCACTATGCGAAAATTATAGCCGGGTGTGATCATTATCTGCGTTGCGGCGATGATTTTATCGACCCCACGCTCCCGCATATATTCGGCCAACTTCTCCAATGCCATCCTACCATCGAACTCCTCAGGAATTTTGTTCAGTTCAAACTGTCCCACAGGTAGTTGCGTTTGTATATCACCATCGCGTTCCACCCGCCAACCCAATGCGACCAGTGATTCCAACGTACGCACCGAGGTTGTCCCGACAGCAATAATACGTCCCGAACCACCGTCTGAAATTCGACCGACAAGTCGCTCTATCGTCGCCAGCCGCACCTCGAAATGCTCGGTATGCATCTGATGCTCAAGAGCGTTTTCAGTCTTGACGGGTAGAAAAGTTCCTGCTCCGACGTGAAGCGTAACTTCATCAAATTCCACGGCTGCAACACGCATCTTCTCAATAAGTTCCCCTGTGAAGTGTAGTCCGGCAGTCGGCGCGGCAACCGAACCCTCGATGCGTGAATAGACCGTTTGATATCGCGTATTGTCGGTCTGTTCACTCTCACGACCCAGATAAGGCGGAATCGGCACTCGCCCCAGTCGCTCCAACATCTCACCGAACGTCAAATCGTCATTCCACTCAAATCGCACCACATCGCCAGCTCCCCTGTATGCCCTCAACCCTCCACACTCGACCGACCCCGACTTCCATCTCTTCGAGTTACCCACCATTGCACGCCATTCACAGGCTCCACGTGCTATAAAAGCGCGCTCGTAATCAGCTGGCTCACAGGGTTCAAGGCACATCACTTCGATTCTCGCACCCGTAGAATTTTCCATCATCAGTCTCGCGCGAATAACCTTCGTATTGTTGAAAATCAGCAGACTGTCCGGTGGTAGCACTGAACCTATTTTGCTAAAAACGGTTTCCGAAATGTCGCCTAAACCACTCCCTCCATCGCCACAATCTTCGCCCCTCCACACCAACAGTTTCGATCCATCGCGCTGTTTCACAGGGAATTTTGCGATCCGCTCGTCCGGCAGATCGTAATAGAAGTCGGAAATTTTCATCGGCTCAGCCGGTAATAGGGCGTGATGGACACGGGCACGAAACCCATTTTCTGCGCCAAAGGATATGATGCGGTATTCTCGAAGCGGCAGCTCCACACAGGTTCATATCCGCTATCGAGGCAGTAGTCTATTAGCGCTCCGCAGACCAGCTCCGCAAAGCCCATTTTTCGGAATTCGGCAAGAGTTTCTATCCCGATCTCCAACTGATCATCAAGTATATAGGCCGAAAAGGCTGTCGCGGCCTTGCCGTAATCCTTTTTGTCGAGAGGCATCATAAATCGAAATCCACCGCCGGTGTTTCGGTTCATTTTTTGGCCTTGGGGGCGAGCATCATCGTCATCCGCTTGCCTTCGAGCTTAGGCATCATTTCAACCTTCGCAAGTTCCTCAAGATCAGTAGCAAAGCGCAACAGTAGGATCTCTCCCTGCTCTTTGAACACAATGCTTCGGCCTCTGAAAAACACATAAGCCTTAACCTTTGCTCCCTCTTTGAGGAAGTTTTCGGCGTGCTTCAGTTTGAAGTTGTAGTCGTGATCGTCGGTCTGCGGACCAAAACGTATCTCCTTGATAACCACCTTCACAGCATTGGCCTTAATCTCTTTGGCCTTCTTTTTTTGCTGGTAGAGAAACTTTTGGTAATCGACAATTCGTACCACGGGCGGATCGGCTTGGGGCGAAATTTCGACCAGGTCGAGTTCTCTCTCGTCCGCCAGACGCAACGCTTCGCGCGTGGACATCACCACGGAGCCTTCGACCTCTTCGCCGACGACCCTTACTTGCGGCGCAAGTATGTGTTCATTGATCTTGTGCAGCGCCTCTCTTTGTGGCGGTCTGCGTCCCTGTGGGCCCCTGTTCGCGTTTGGTCTTGGCGGGAACGGCCTGGGGGGTTGATAAGGTTTTTTTACTGGTGGCAAGCGATATAGTGTTAGTTATTAATTGGTTCTACTTCTTTTTCGACGAGCTCGGTGACATATTTTGCGAACTCTTTCGGTGTCATCTGGCCTGTCCCGCCATCGGCATTTCGACCTGCTCCTTCACCGGTCCCTTGCGCTCTCACCGACACCACTCCGTCGGCCTGCTCCTTCTCTCCCACCACCAGCATAAATGGTATTCGCTTCAGTTCATTGTCTCTGATCTTGCGGCCGATTTTTTCGTTCCGCAGGTCGGTGATGGTGCGAATATCGGAATTATTCAGCAAATCTGAAACTTTTTGTGCGTAATCGTTAAATTTTTCGCTGATCGGCAGTACCACGGCTTGGTCTGGCGTCAGCCACAGCGGGAATTTCCCCGCGGTGTGCTCCAGCAGTACCGCCACAAACCGCTCCATCGAGCCGAACGGCGCGCGGTGTATCATAATGGGTCTATGGGGCTTATCGTCTGCGCCGGTATAGGTCAGATCGAACCTTTCGGGCAGGTTATAATCTACCTGAATCGTACCCAGTTGCCACTTCCGCCCGATCGCATCTTTCACCATAAAGTCCAGCTTCGGGCCGTAGAAAGCCGCTTCGCCATATTCGACAGTAGCATCGAGCCCCTTGTTTTTTACCGCTTGCACGATCGCGGCTTCGGCCTTGTCCCAGTTTTCGTCTGTGCCGATATATTTTTCGTGGTTTTCGCGATCTCTTAGCGAGATTTGGGCGGTAAAGTTCTCGAATTTCAACGTCTTGAATATGTAGAGCACAATATCCATCACTTTCTCGAACTCTTCCAACAACTGGTCGGGTCTCACAAAGAGGTGGGCGTCGTCCTGCGTAAACCCACGAACCCTCGTAAGTCCGTGCAGTTCACCACTTTGCTCGTAGCGATATACGTTCCCGAATTCCGCAAGTCTCACCGGCAGATCTTTGTATGATCGCGGTTTCATTCTATAAATCTCGCAGTGATGCGGGCAGTTCATCGGCTTGAGCAGAAATTCTTCGTCTTCGTCCGGCGTGTGAATGGGCTGGAAAGAGTCCTTGCCATATTTCGCATAATGTCCACTGGTCACCCACAGCTCTTTCAGTCCGATATGCGGCGTAATAACCTGTTCATAACCATAAGCTTTCTGTATCTTTTTAAGGAACCCTTCGAGCCTTTCCCTCAATGCAGCCCCTTTCGGTAACCACAACGGTAGCCCTTGGCCCACCCTTTGCGAGAACGCAAAAAGTTCCAGTTCGCGTCCCAGTTTTCTGTGGTCACGTTTTTTTGCCTCTTCCAGCATCGCCAAGTGTTCGTCCAGCATACTTTTCTTTGGGAACGACACACCGTAAATCCTGGTAAGCATCTTCCTGTTCTCGTCTCCTCTCCAGTATGCTCCCGCCACACTCGTTAGTTTCAGCGCCTTGATATGACTCGTATCGGGCAGGTGCGGCCCGCGACACAGGTCGGTGAAGCAGCCGTTGGTATAAAAAGTTATGGTCGAACCTTCTGCTAAGTCGTTGATCAGCTCTACCTTATATTCGTCACCCTTTTCGCCGAAAGTCTTCAGAGCCTCTTCGCGCGTAACTTCGTGGCGAGTAAGCGGCGTCTTCACCTTTGCCAGCTCCATCATCTTGGCTTCTATCTTCGGCAGATCGGCTTCAGTTATGGGTACCGGTGAGTCTATGTCGTAATAAAAACCGCTCTCGATGGCCGGCCCGATGCCGAACTTGATGCCCGGATAGAGCGCCTCCAACGCCTCGGCCAGCAGGTGCGACGAGGTGTGCCAAAAGACTTGCTTTGCTTCATCGTCGTCCCACTTCAACAGTCTCACACTGCTGTCTTCGGTTATCGGGGTTTGCAGGTCTTGCACCCTCTCGCCTTTGCTGTCGCTCACTTTTGCTGCCAGCACTTCGCTCGCCAGCCTTGGCGAGATACTCTCTGCAATTCCCATTGCAGTTACGGGCGCAGCGAATTCGCGCCGCCCACCGTCCGGAAAAGTTATCTTAACAATATCTTTCATATCAACTCAATTCTTTATCTATCATCTGTTGCACATTCCATATCCGAAGCATAAGCTCTTCTGCCACCGGTACCAAATAGTTGTTATTGCCCATTGCCACCGTTACAATGTATTTGCGCAACGGTCCCCCTTCGGGACTCCTCGCCATAAAGACGAATGCGTCATACAAACCCTGTGGAGTAAAAAATTCCGCAAGTATTTTAGGATCCATCGACTCCATAATCTTACCGTCTTTCGTCTCCAAAAAACCGTTGATCGTCTCCTGTGCATTGTGCATCGAGTCATAGATGTTGTAGAGCGCATTCATCAACTCGCTACTGCTAATGGACTTGACCACCGGCGAGGTCTTCAGTGTTTCGAACGAATTAGTCACCACCTGAAAAGGTATAATCATCACCAGTGCATCCCTATACCTATCGAGCGTATCTAACGAGATCTTTTCGGGCATATCATAGACTATATATGGAGCCAGCGCTCGGCAACCGGCAATATCGGCTTCGAAGTAGTCGCGAAATCCCTTAAGCCCATAAATATTTCTATCGAGCTCCGTGCGTACCATTCCCAGTATATGTTTCGCTTCTTTCCGCTCTGCGCTCCGCTGAATAAGCCCACTGCCTCCAAAAGTTATTATGATGCCAATGACAACCGTGGCCAGCTGACGAAAAAAGTCGCCTGCCTTCCAACTATTCATCCACTGCCCGAAACCTCCTCTCATCTATTGCTCGGCCGCTTTCATTTATATTTCACTTTTCGACAAGTCGATCGTTCTTTCGTCACCTTTTTCGCGCTCGTAGTGTTTCAGTGGGTTTTTCGACATCTCGGCCCAGGCAACTCGGTTTCTGTAAATATCTATCGCCGTATAGATCGCGTTTCTCATCGAGTCGGGGTTTGCCTCGTCCTTTCCTGCTATGTCGAATGCCGTTCCGTGGTCTGGGCTCGTGCGCACTACCGAAAGTCCCGCCGTAAAGTTCACTCCATCGGGCGACAGTGCTTTGAACGGAGCCAGTCCCTGGTCGTGATACATCGCCAACAGCGCATCGTACTTTGCAAACTCGCCCGACACAAACAACCCGTCGGCAGCAAACGGCCCGAAAGCCAGAATCCCTTCACTGTAGGCCTGCTCAACGGCCGGTCTTATCACTTCCGCCTCGTCCGTTCCCATCATTCCACCTTCGCCTCCGTGAGGATTCAGCGCCATCACTGCAATCCTCGGCGCCACGATGCCAAAATCTTTCACCAGCGTATCTCGCAGTATTCGCAGTTTCTCGACTATCTTTTCCTTCGATATCGCACCCGGCACGTCCGCCAGCGCCATATGACTCGTCACCAGTGCCACTCTCATCGCCTCCGAGACCATCATCATCAGCGCCGCACCACCGAACTCCGCAGCCAAAAACTCCGTATGTCCTGAGAGGTTAAAATCCTCACTCTGTGCATTTTCCTTGCTTATCGGTGCTGTCACCAGAGCATCTATCTTTCCTGCCTTCAGGTCAGCTACCGCAGCCTTCAACATCGCAACCGCCGCCGCCCCACTCGCCGCCGTGGGCACTCCGGGTTCGAACTCTCCTGAATATTTATACACCACTGGCGTGCAAAGTTCCTCGAAACGGGGATCTTCCAACGCCTTTCGAACGATTTCCGGCCCCACTCCCGCCGGATCGCCCTGCGTGATGCCTATTTTTATCTTGTTTGCCATTCTGCAAATATAGTATTTTTAGAGCGAATCGCCGAAATCTTTCCGGAATTTCTCCATCAGTCTGTGCGGCCAATCGCTCGTCGGTTCCAGTTTTCCCATAAAGAATCGCAGCACCCTCGGCTCATAAACCCACTGCAGACCCCCGATCAGTTTTCTGTTGTCCCACAGCCACTCCAGCCGGTCGATCACATAATTGATTTGCGAGAGAGTGAACACCCTGCGCGGAACGGCCAATCTCAGCAGCTCCACATCGGACAAAATTTCATTCCCTTGCTCGTCTCTCACACTCGACACCGTTCCCCGTTCCATCCCACGAACCCCGGAACAGAGATATAACGCAGCCGCGAGCGCACCCGCAGGGTATTGGTTCTGCCGCAGGTGGCTGCAAAACTCCATTGCATTGACGTGTCCGCCCAGCACCCCCGGCGGGGTCACCATAGGAATTCCCTTTGCCTCGGCCGTCTCCACCAGATACTTTATAAACGTCGGACTTTGGCTTATCATTGTTTCGTCCAGTGTTTCGTAGAGCCCCACCGCGATTGCTTCGATCTCTCTCACCGACATCCCTCCGTAAGTGAGGAATCCTTCAAAAAGAGGGATCATCACCTCCATCTTTTGGTACAGCTCGTGCCTGTTGGTACAGATCCCGCCTCCACGAGACGACGAAAGCTTTCGTGCCGAGAAATAGACGATATCCGCCAAGCCCGTCATCATCTTCAGTATATCGCCCATCGAATTTTCACCCCACTCCTTTTCGCGCTGCTTCACAAGGAACGCATTTTCGCCCAGCAGGCTGGCGTCGAGTACCACCATCAGTCCATACTTGTCCGCCACTCTCCTCACGTCCAGCATATTGCTTATCGAGAACGGTTGTCCGCCGATCAGGTTGGTCGATGCCTCCATTCGAATGAACGGTATTCTCTCCACACCTGTCTCTTCAATGAATCGCACCAGCTTGTCGATGTCGATATTTCCTTTGAACGGGTTTGTCGAGCTCAGTTCCAGCGCATCGTCACACAATAGCTCTGCTATCGTTCCTCCCACCTCTGTAATGTGTGCCAGCGTCGTTGTGAAGTGATAGTTCATCGGCACCACATCTCCCGGCTTTATGAATGTTCTCGCCAGCACGTTCTCTGCCGCCCTTCCCTGATGCACCGGTAACAGGTATTTTTTGCCCAGAACATCTTCCACCGCCTTTTGCATCCTCTCGAAAGATTGCGATCCCGCGTATGCGTCGTCTGCCCTCATCATTGCCGCCAGCTGATTGTCGCTCATTGCATTGACCCCGCTGTCGGTTATCATATCCAGGAACACGTCGGCAGTCCTGAGCCCGAAGGTGTTGTAGCCCGCCTCTTTGAGTGCATCGAGCCGCCGCTCGATCGGTACCAGATTTAGTTTTTGTACGATGCGCACCTTGTGAAGTTCCAGCGGCAGGTCTTCGTTTTTGTAAAATTTAACGTTTGGCATAGTATTATGGATTTCGTAATTTGCTAATTATTATTGCCGCTGCTGTTGCAACGTTCAGCGACTCCGACCCCGCCCGTGTCGGCGGTATGAAAATTCTCCTCGCCACCAGTTTCTCCACCTCCTCGGATATTCCCCTCCCCTCGCTTCCCAGCACCACTATCCCTTCTCTCTCCAACTCCGCCTCATAGATGCTTTCACCCTCCAAAAACGCTCCGTACACCGGCACCTTATCAGGGCCTGCAGCCGCGACTGCCACCTCGATCATCTCTCCCAGATTCCCGTAATGCACCCTCACTCTTGTCAGTGCCCCCATCGTCGCCTGCACCACCTTAGGCCCGAAACAGTCCGCCGTCCCCTGGCTGCACAGTATGTCGTCGATGCCGAACCAGTCGGCCAGCCGAATTATGGTTCCCACATTTCCGGGGTTTTGCACCTCGTCCAACGCCAACACAAGCTTCCCTTTGAGCCCCTCCGCATCGAATTTCCACTGCGGCAACTCCACCAGTGCCAACTGATCCGTCGGAGTTTTCAGGTGGCTCACCCGTTCATTGTAATATATCTTCCTAATCTTAAAATTCGACCCCTCAAATTCTTCCACGGACTTTCTTCCCTCCACCACGAACAGCCCCGCCTCCTCACGGTTGCGTTTATCGCCCAGCGATCGGATCAGCGCCATCTCCCCTTTTGTCATTTGCGTCCCGTGAAATAAAGTCCTCCCGCGATCAGTACCAGCCCCACTATCGCCACCCACGTTATCCTCTCACCCAGCACCATCGCCGCCGCCATCATCGTAAACACGGGATTCAGATAGATATAGTTCGATGATGCCACAACCCCGATCTCTTTCATCACCTTGTTCCAGATCGCGAAGCAGGCAAACGACGCCACGAGTCCCAAAAACAGCAGATTACCCCATACTGCCGGTATTGCCAGTGCCACCGGATTATAGGTCGCTCCTGGCAGCAGCAAAAAAGGCAACAGCGTCACCAATCCCCAAAAAAACACTTTCCGCGTGATGAACATCGTCGAGTAGCGCCCACTGAGTTTGCGCATTACTATACTGTAAACCGCCCACGACACCGCCGCCACGATAGACAGAATATCTCCCACCGGATTCAGCTCCAGCACGAAACTTCCATTGAAGATCACCAGCGCCGCCCCCGCCAATGCAATGAACGTCCCCGCCCAAAGCCCCTTGCCAACCTTTTCGCGCGGGTAAAAAATTCGCGACAACAGCGCAGTCCAAATTGGCGCCGTACACACCAGCAGCGACACGTTAGACGCCAAAGTCGTCTCCAGCGCAGTATTTTCTGCTATGAAGTAGAGCGATCCTCCCGTGAAACCCACCGCCGCCATCAACATTTCATCCCGCAACGAGTCGGCAAACAACTTCTTCGACGCAAAAAACCAAATCGCCACCCACGCCAGCAGGAATCTGTATGTAAAAATTTCCGTAGGCGACAATCCATTTTGTATCAACACCTTGGTCGATACAAACGTCGTCCCCCACACTGCGATCGTAAGAATCGCAACGATGTGGTAAACCCCCCGCCCCTCTTTAAAAAATGAACTGCGAGCTGATTTCACGATAACTATATACGCGGTCGATAGTGTCGGCAAAAATATCCGCCACGCTCAGTACCCGGAATTTACTTAAATCTTCGCCCCCTTTAAGCGGAATAGTATCTGTCACGATCACTTCCGACAGCGGGCTTGCATTGATTCTGTCATAGGCCGGACCGCTCAAAACCGGATGGGTTGCCACCGCACGCACGCTTGCCGCCCCTTTATCCATCAGCATATTGGCCGCCAGTGTAAGCGTTCCCGCCGTATCGATCATATCGTCGAGTATCACCACATTCCGCCCTTCGACCTCTCCAATGGCGGTCATATTTGCCACTTCGCCCGGTTTTTCTCTCTGCTTGTGGCTGATTATCATCGGTGCGTCGAGATGCTTTGCGTAGGCGCTGGCTCTCTTGGCTCCTCCCATATCGGGCGCGGCGATCGACAAGTCCTCAATTTGCAGTTCCTGCAGATAAGGCACAAAAATCTTGCTCGCATAGAGATGATCGACCGGAATATCGAAAAAGCCTTGTATCTGATCGGCGTGCAGGTCCATCGTCATAACCCTATCGACTCCTGCGGCTTTCAGAAGATTGGCCACCAATTTTGCTCCGATCGAGACTCTCGGCCTGTCTTTTCTGTCTTGCCGTGCCCAACCGAAGTAGGGTATCACCGCCACCACCTTGTGTGCTGAGGCCCTCCTTGCCGCGTCGATCATCAGCAGCATCTCCATCAGGTTGTCCGCCGGCGGATTGGTCGATTGCACGATGAAAACCGTGCATCCTCTGATCGTTTCGTTGAAGGCGGGTTGATACTCTCCGTCGTTGAAACACAGGCAGGAGGATGCTCCCAGAGTTGTGCGATAGCTCGTAGCGATCTTTTCGGCCAGCGGTTGCGAGTTCCGGCAGGCAAAAATTTTAAGTGTATGGTGTCCCATTGTTTTATGTAAGGTTTTGTTCAATAAATTCGAGTATTTCGCCGCCGCCTGTTCGTTTTTCCGACGACGTCACAAACATCGGCGGTAACTCTTCCCAGCGCTTCAGCAGTTCTTGTTTATAATTCGCAACGTTTGTCGCCAGAGCGTTCGTCCCCAGCTTGTCGGCCTTGGTGAAGACCACTCCGAACGGCACCCCCTCGCGACCCAGCATCTCCATAAATTCCATATCCACCTTCTGCGGTTCGTGTCTAACATCCACCAGCACGAACAGCAACCACATCTTTTCGGCCTTGGTCACATAGTCGGTAATGATCTTATCGAACCCTTCGCGCACACTTTTGGACGTCCTCGCCCACCCGTATCCCGGCAGATCGACCAGATACCACCCTCCTCCATCCCGCCCCTCGTTCACCAGGAAATGGTTAATCAATCTCGTTTTCCCCGGCGTTCCCGATACCTTCGCAAGCCCCTTCACGCCGACCAGCATATTGATCAGCGAGGACTTTCCCACATTGCTGCGACCTATGAAAGCGAACTCCCGCAGTCCGTCGCGCGGAATTTGCGATATCTTCCCGCTTGAGAACGCAAACTTTGCCGAGTTGATTCTCATTCGGTCGGCGAGAAATCTTCCTTTCCGGCTCCGCACACGGGACAGCTCCAATCTTCCGGCAGCTCTTCGAACGGTTTGCCTTCAACTTCCGGGTCATACACATACCCGCAAACATCACATTTGTACTTTTTCATAATGATATAGCATAAAAATCTTTTTCATCGCCGCCAGCGTTCCGGTTAAAACATCATCCCCGTATAGGTTCTCGGAGTCAGAGCCCTTAGCTCCTTCTTCACCGCCTCGTTCACATCCAGCCCATTGATAAACTCCAGCATCTCCTCTCTCCCTATAACCTTGCCCGTCCTCGTAAGAGCCTTCAGCGCTTCATAGGGAGACGGATACATCTCGCGCCTCAAAATGGTTTGAATTCCTTCTGCGATCACTGCCCAGTTGCTATCCAGATCGTGGTCGATCGCATCCAAATTTATTATCAGTTTCCCCAGTCCCTTCAGTATCGACTTAAAAGCAATTATCGTATGGGCCAGCGGCACACCCGTATTCCTCAGCACCGTCGAGTCGGTCAGGTCTCTCTGCAATCTCGACACGGGTAGCTTTGCCGACAGATGCTCGAAGATCGCGTTCGCCATTCCCAGATTTCCTTCAGCGTTCTCAAAATCAATGGGATTGACCTTGTGCGGCATCGCCGACGACCCGACTTCTCCTGCCACCACCCTCTGCTTGAAGTAATCCATCGAGATGTATGTCCACACATCGCGACAGAAGTCTATCAGTATCGTGTTGATCCTCTTGAACGTGTCGAAGATCGCTGCTATGTTGTCGTAGTGCTCTATCTGAGTGGTATATCGCGAGCGCACCAGTCCCAGATCACCTACGAATTTGTCCGCAAACTCCACCCAGTTTATCTGGGGATAGGCGGCTGTGTGTGCGTTGAAGTTTCCTGTCGCTCCTCCGAACTTCGCCGGCGCCGGTACGTCTCTCAGCATCTGTAGCTGCTTCTCCATCCGCTCAACATAGACCATCATCTCCTTTCCCAGCCTCGTCGGCGATGCGGGCTGCCCGTGTGTTCTTGCCAGTAGCGGCACATTCTCCCACTCTCTCGCCATCGCCCTCAACTTCTCCAGCAATTCTCCTACTAACGGATAGTAAACTCCGTGCGCGGCCTCCCTTATCGAGTATGGCGTTGCCGTGTTGTTTATGTCTTGGCTCGTCAGCCCGAAGTGCACGAATTCTTTGTAGTCGGCTAACCCCAGCTCGTCCATCTTCTCTTTCAGCAGATATTCCACGGCTTTCACATCGTGGTTCGTAGTTTTCTCTATCTCTTTGACCCGTAGAGCGTCTTTCACTTCAAAATTCTCATATATCCCTCTTAGCGCCACAAAGTTCTTTTCCTTTATGTGTGCCAGTTGCGGTAGCGGTATTTTGCACAGGGCGATAAAGTATTCCACCTCCACCAGCACCCTGTATCTTATCAGCGCGTACTCCGAAAAATATTCGTCAAGCGGCAGCCCCGCATCTCTGTACCTCCCGTCGATGGGCGATATAGCCGTAATTTTGCTCAGTTCCATTGAACAAAGATATAAAAGATTCTCTATCTTTGCAAGCAGGATGAACCGATGCGGGGTTTGCGAGTAAGAGTTTCCGTAATTGCGGTTACGAAGAGAGATGCTCATTACAAATTCAGTAGTCCACTGGCCGGGGAGTCAGTCATAGGCAGCAATGTTATTCGACGGGCCGCCTGCAAAGTTCGGCACTTCGAAGAAAAAAGCGACTACTATCGAGCCAGCCGCAGGTAACCGTAATTACCAGAGTGGTGCAGTCGGAGGTCAGGGCACTAACGGAGACTGGTGGTCTTCTACGCCATACAGTGAGTCTAACGGGCACAACCTGAACTTCAACAGTAACAACGTGAACCCCGTGACTAACAATTACGCCTCCTACGGCTTTCCGGTGCGTTGTGTCGCCCGCTAAGAATTTGTAACCCTGCTCGGCTCATTCCCCCATTTTTTCACTATCTTTGTAACCAAAGTAAAAAACCTATAGCTATGAAAAGATTTCTGATTTTGGTCGCCCTTGTAACGCTGGCCATAGCAGCGCAGGCGCAGGCCCAAAACCAAACACAGAACGAAACCCGCAACCTCAAACTTATGGTTCGCAATACCAAAGGTCGCGTGATGCAGGATATCCCGCTCTTTGCCCACATCAAGAGCTCCGATAAGATCGAATCGCTCGACCAGTTCGGCAATCGCTTTTTCAGGGTCGCCGAGACCGACACTCTCGAACTTGCGGTCGGTGAGACCATCTATGAATTCCCCGTTGCAGGATTCGATTCGCTATATGTGGTTCTCAAAAACCGCAACAAGATCGCCGGCATCGCTCCTAAAACCGGTGGTAACGATTTGATTAACATCGGCTACTCCGTCATTCCCCGTCGTGGCAATACCAACGCCGTAAGTACTATCGATATGAAGGACGCCTACGCTTACACCGACCTTCGTACCTACATTCAGGGTCGGGTGGCAGGCGTATCTTTCGACCGTCAAGGCCAGATCATCGTTCGTGGTATCTCCTCTCTAAACAGCGGCATCGAGGCTTTGGTTGTTGTGGATGGTCTTGTGATGCCCAATTTTGAGGCTGCCAACGGTACTATCAATCCCAGCGACGTCGAGTCGATCTCCGTATTGAAGGATGCCGGTTCGGCAGCGATATATGGCGCTCGCGGTGCCAATGGCGTTGTGCTCATCACCACCAAAAAGGGCGGCCGTTAGAGTATCAGCCTGGAGAGGCGCTTGGCGATTGCGGTACGTTCGCGGTCGAGAGCGGTAATTCGGCGCAGGATCTCCGTGGCTTCGGTTTCAGAAAGCTCTGTGCCCTCGTCGCCGGAGTCGTCTTGGCGCAGGCGCGCTCTCAGTTCTGCCGAAAGTTCCTCGATGACCTTGGATTTGTAGAGCATCACTGCCCGCGGTAATGCTTCGGGCAGTCGTTCGCGCTCGCTCGCCACCGAAATTTCGTGTCGCTTCCACAGTTTGCTTGGGGTGTAGTTGTCGTCGGCCGTAAGTAAATCCACCGCCGCGTTGGCCACCCCCGCATCCGTGTGGGTGATAAAGTGGTGTGCCGGAACCTCCACCCCCCGACCCAGTTCGCCATAATGCGCCACGTATGTGTCGTGCAGCGCCTTCAGCATCGGATTTCGCAGTTCCAGCCCGTTGCTTTGCAGCTCGCCTATGATTGTTTCGGCCACGTTGAGCTCGGTCGCCGGCCCCTTTCCATCTTTGAACTCGAATCCCGTGTGACCATACTTTATCAGATACTTCACCAGCTCCTTTTCCAGCTCTTCGATGCTGCTGCCAGCCGTAACTCCGCCGCCTCCCGCCGTAACCGACCCTGCCACCGCCGCTCTTCTCGCGGTCTCTTGCTTGCGTATGAATTCTTTAGCCTCGTCGTCTCCCGCCGCCGTTCCCGTCAGCCGCTTTTTCGCCACTTCCGAGCCCAGCAACCCCTCGTCCACATCCATCACCTTCGCCGCTTCCTTGACATACATCGCCCGCTGGATAGCGTCCGGAATTTCGGCTATCGAGGCGACCATTTCTCCCACCACCGCCGCTCGTTTTATCACATCGCCACGCGCTTCGCGCATCAAAAGTCGCGCCTTAAACGAGATAAAATCCTCCTCTGCGGTACGTATAAAATCTTGTAATTCTGTGGCGTTATGCCCTCTGGCAAACGAGTCCGGATCCTCCCCGTCGGGCAGCAAAACCACGCGAACACTCAGCCCCTCCCGCAGGATCATATCTATCCCCCTCAACGATGCCTTTATCCCCGCATCGTCACCGTCATAGATCACCGTAACGTTATCTGTGAAACGCTTCAGCAGTTTGACCTGCTCCACTGTAAGCGATGTTCCGGACGATGCCACCACGTTTTCCACGCCCGCCTGGTGCATCGAGATCACATCCGTGTAGCCCTCCACCAAAATGGCGTTTCGCTGCTGTGCTATCGCTTTTTTGGCGAAAAATATGCCGTAGAGGTTGTTTTTCTTCGAATAGACTTCGCTTTCGGGTGAGTTTTGGTACTTGGCCACGTTCTTGTCAGTACGCAGAGTTCTCCCCCCGAATGCCACCACACGCCCGCTCATCGAGTGAATCGGGAACATCACCCTTTCGGTGAACCTGTCATAATATCCCCCCGTTTCTCTCTTGATAGTCAGACCCGTAGTAGTCAAAAAGTCTTCTTTATATCCTGCCGCCAGCGCCGCTCGCGTAAACTCTTCGCCTCCCTTTGGACAGTATCCCAGCTGGAATCGTCTTATTATTTCGTCCGTAAATCCTCTGTGCCTGAAATACGACAGACCCACACTTTTCCCCTCCTCCGTGTCGTGCAATGCGCTCCGGAACCATTCCGCCGCCCAGCTGTTGAGCACCATCATACTCTCTCGGTCATCGTTCCGGCGCGTCTCCTCCTCGCTTAACTCTTTCTCCACCACCTCGATACCGTACTTTTTCGCCACCCATTTCAGCGCCTCCACGTAGCTCATTCCCTCGTGCTCCATCACGAATGTCACGGCGTTTCCTCCCTTTCCGCAGCCGAAACATTTGAACAGGCCTTTTGTGGGCGAGACGACGAACGAGGGAGTTTTTTCGTTATGGAACGGACAGCAGGCCTGATAATTGACCCCTTTTTTTCGCAACGTGACAAAATCGCTCACCACCTCCACTATATCGGCGGCGGCAAAAATTCGGTCGATGGTTGCTTTGTCAATCACAAAAAAATATTGTATTTTTGGCACGCAAGAGGAGTGATCCCGACAGGAATCGAACCTGTACCGTCAGAACCGGAATCTGATATTCTATCCATTGAACTACGGGACCAGTTGGGGAGCACAAAGGTGGCAAAAAAATATTAAAAAACCTATTCATTTGCTGAATAATTGGCAGAGAATCGAACGAGTTGTTAAGTGGGCCGGCCTGTCGGTCAATTCGTTTGCGCTTTCCATAGGGTTGTCCCGCGGCGAGAATCTCTACCAGATCAAACGCGGGAACAACGGTATTTCTCGTGAGCTCGCGGGGATGATCTCCTCCAAGTATCCTCAGATTTCCCGCGCGTGGTTGTTGGCGGGCGAGGGCGATATGTTCACCGACGAGACTCTCCGCCGCACTTCGATCCCGTTCTATGATATCGATATCGAGAAGTATGTGGCTGCTCCTGAAAAGTTCGTCAGTCGTGGTTACATCTCGCTTCCGGGCATCGAGGATGCCGACTTCGGTGCTGTCTACCACGGCCGTGCTATGGGCGAGGCTATTCCTGCGGGGTCGATGGTGCTGGTTCGTCGTACCGCTCCCGAAGGGCTCATTCCTGGAGGCGACTATGTCGTTGTGACCGAGGAATTTACTATGCTTCGGCGCGTAAGACGTTCTCTCGACACCGGCGAGCTCCGATTGCTTCCTCTCGACACCGAGAATTTCGACGAGATCCGCATCTCTCCATCTTCCGTTCGTGAGCTCTATCTCATCCGCGCAGTTGTGATTAACAAGACCCTATGACCGGCAACGGCCGGTGCGATTAAAAGGACTATGGCAAAGAAAGTGATAATGGGAATAGATCCGGGAACGACCCGAACGGGTTACGGCGTGCTGGAAATCGGCGACGGTGGCAAGCTCTATGCCGTTGCTCTTGGCGACATAGACCTTCGTAAAGTCGGCGACCACTACCAGAAACTTCGTGTGATTTTCGAACGGGTCAGCCAGCTTATCGACGGTTACCACCCTTCCGAGGTTGCATTGGAGTCGCCGTTTTTTGGCGAGAATGTCCAGAGTATGCTTAAGCTGGGTCGTGCTCAGGGAGTTGCTATGGCCGCCGCGCTCTCTCGCGGTATCGACGTTTTCGAGTATGCCCCTCGCCGCGTCAAGCAGGCCATCACGGGTCATGGCGCAGCGGCCAAGGAGCAGGTTGCGGCGCTTCTCGGTGGTATGCTGGGTATCGAATATGATCCCAAACGCCTCGACGCCACCGACGGTATGGCCGTTGCCCTCTGCCACCACTTCCTATCTTCGTCTCCTGTTCCGCGTTCAGCGCCCGCCAAAAAATCCAGTAAGAACACCTCTTGGGAAGAGTTTCTGCGTCAGAATCCCGACCGAGCCTTGCTTTGAGTCACCAGCCAAACTCCGCTGAAAACCAGCAAAGTGGCCAGTCCTTTCGTGATCCCGAACGTATCCATCCTCACCGCCACTGCGATCAGCGACGCCACCAAGGGTTGCAGATAGCCGTACATTCCCAGCACCGTCGGCCTCAGATAGCGCTGACCGATTGGCAAAAGTAAGAAAGTCAGGAATGTAGCCCCGCCGATGATGAACGCAAGTCGCGCCCATACATCCCAGCCCAGAGCCGCATAATCGACCGCCACAACGTCCCGCCAACAAACGAAAAACGAGAGTATCGCCGAAAACAGGAACATCCATTTCATCAAAGTCACCGGCGAATATGTCGTGAAAAGTCGCTTGAAAACGACCAGATAGATCGAGAACGACAGGCTGCTCAGCGCGCACAACATATTACCTATCCAACTCGACCCGCCTCCGGCGAGCCCATTCGCCGAAAGCCCTCCTCCACTTGCCATCTCTGTCCCGCCCAGTATCAACAGTAACGCCCCACTCGCTCCCACCGTCACCCCCACCACCTTGAGCCACGTGATCGGTTCGCGCAGGAAAATCGCCGCCAGCACCATCGTGATCATCGGCGTGAGAGTCGTTATCACCGCCGCGTCGATGGGCGAAGTCATCGACACTCCCACTATGAATGGCATCTGATTCAGTAAGATACAAAATAGAGAGGCTATGAATATCACTCCCACATCCCTAAGTGGCACCCTCTCCTGCCGCACAAAGATCGAAGCCACCCAAAACAGCACCGCCGCACCGGCCATTCGGTAAAATGTCACCGCAAGACCTGTGATCCCTCCCTCGCCGATTATCGACTTGACGGCCGGTATGTTCAGCCCGAAACAGATGTACGCCAGCGCAATAACCAAATGGCCCTTGAGGCTTTTTTCGCTCAATCTCATCGTGCAAAGTTACGCAAAAACCGCTAACTTTGTGCTATGAAAAATTTCGACGGCTGGCTTCCTACATCCGCCAAAGAGGTCGCGGCACTGGGGTGGGACGCGGTGGATGTGATCCTCGTTTCGGGCGACGCATATATCGACCACCCCTCTTTCGGTATCGCGGTGATAGCAAGATTGCTTGAAGCCGAGGGATTTAGGGTCGCCGTCATTCCTCAACCGAACTGGCAGGACGATCTGCGCGACTTCAAAAAGCTAGGTGCGCCGCGACTTTTCTTCGGCGTGTCGGCCGGTGCGATGGACTCGATGATGAACCACTATACCGCCGCGAAACGCCTCCGTAGCGACGATGCTTACACTCCCTCAAGCAAAGCCGGCCGCCGACCCGACCGCGCTGCAACCATCTACAGCCGCATTTTGAAGCAACTTTACCCTCACACGCCGGTCGTGTTGGGTGGCATCGAGGCGTCGCTGAGGCGTCTGACGCATTATGACTACTGGGACGATGCGCTCAGGCCTTCTATTTTGGTCGATAGCGGCGCCGACATTGTGGCCTATGGAATGGGCGAAGTGTCGATAGTCAAGATTGCAAAAGCACTGCGTAATGGATTCAACACCAATTTGTTACACCAACTGCCTCAGGTTGCTTTTCTGGCCGATAAAGCGTACGTCGAGCGGCTCGAAGCCGCAAAAAACGACCATTTTTGGGGTCGTTTTTTGCGGTTGAATTCTTATGAGGAGTGCCGCGCCGACAAGCGAAAATTCGCAGAAAATTTCACGCGGATCGAGACGGAATCGAATCTGCTACATCCCTCGCACACCCTCGTGGAACCCATCGGCGCAGATAGATTAAGCGGTGATAATCAATATGTTGTAGTTACGTCGCCACACCCCGTGATGACCTCCGAGCAACTCGACAGGGCGTTCGATCTGCCCTACAAACGCGCTCCGCATCCACGCTACGACGGCAAGGGAGACATACCCGCCTGGGAGATGATCCGCAACTCAATTACCTCACACAGAGGCTGTTTCGGCGGCTGTAGTTTCTGCACGATATCGGCACATCAGGGAAAATTCATAACATCCCGAAGCGAGGCGTCTATCCTCCGTGAGGTGCAACACGTCGTCTCGATGCCCTACTTCAAGGGTTACATATCCGACCTCGGCGGCCCGTCGGCAAATATGTATAGTCTTGGTGGAAAGGATATTACGCTGTGCGAAAAGTGCCGACGACCCAGCTGTCTGACCCCAAAACCCTGCCCCAATCTCGACCGAAATCACGACCGTTTGCTGAACCTGTACGCCCTTGCAAAAAATGTCAAAAAATTTGACACTCCGATCAAGAAAATCTTCATCGGCAGCGGAATTCGGTACGATCTGTTCGGTCGGAACGCCGACAGCGGCAGCAACTCAGGCGCCGAATATCTCCGTGAGGTAATTCTCAACCACACCTCGGGCCGCCTGAAAGTCGCCCCCGAACACACCGAAGATCACGTGTTGCGACTGATGAGAAAACCAGCCTGGGCCGAGTTCGAAAAACTCAACGCCGACTTCAGAAAAATCTGCGAAAACCAGGGACTGAAAACCCAACTCATCCCCTATTTCGTGTCGAGCCACCCCGGTTGCACCGAGCACGATATGCAGCAACTGGCCCAAAAGACCCGCCGACTGAAGCTGCATACCGAGCAGGTGCAAGACCTTACCCCCACGCCGATGACACTCGCCTCCGTGATGTTCTACACCGGCGAAGATCCATATACCGGCGAAAAACTGTATGTCGCCCGAACAACCGAAGAAAAGAGAAGGCAGAAGGGGTGGTTCTTCAGATAATTCACTAATGGATAAAAATTTGAAAATGTCAAACAAAGTAGTAACTTTGGCCGTGACAGAACTAATCTACATAGTTATGAAAAAGAAAAATTTAGCCTTTATATGTCCATTAAGCAAACCAGATTCTCCTACAAGAAGAAGGTCTGATGGTATTATGGAAAGTGTACTTAGTCCAATAGCTGAAGAACTTGGCTATGAAGTCTTCAGAGCAGATAAGTTGCACGGCAAGCATATTATGGATGACATTATTAAAATGCTGTATAACGCTGATATAGTCGTGGCTGATTTATCAGATTTGAATGTAAATGTATTTTACGAACTAGGGCTCTATCACGCAATAAAAGGAAAATTTATAACCATAAAAGACACCTTAAAGGACGTACCCTTTGATGCCACATATTTTAGGGTTTATGAATATAATAGTGGCATACCTGGAGATCTTTTCAAGTTTCAGGAAAATATTAAAGAGGCTATAAAAAATTTGGAAGCCGAAAAATGGTGCCCTTGTTTTTCTTTTGAACCTCGCCATCTGTCAGATTTTTTTGGTGGCACTGTCGTAATCGAATCTATCACCGGTAAAAAGGAACATTATGATCTAGCCCAAAAATTGCTAGATAATGGGAAATGTAAGAGAATTTTTCTTATGCAACGAAGTAGTTCGTTAATTTTGGGAGCTGAACAGGGTTGGGGCGAAGAAGCAAAATTTATTAATATCTTAAAAAAATTGATAAGCGATTGTGATTATTTCTATCATCTTGTTACGTTAGAGGGAATTGAGGCGCATTTCCTACGACAAAACAGCATATTCCCAAAATTTAAGGATTTCCAGAAAAATTTAGTGAATATCGATGGCAAAGTGGCATTAAGAAAAAACATCGACAGTCAAGACTATTTTCTTTTAAAAAAGCTTCCATTAGACAATTCCGATGAATTTTTTAAATTGGACAGACAGGCCAGAGTGCTTGTTGTCGAATTTGAAGATGGCAATATCGAAGCAGTTATCGTCCAAAATTTAGGACCAGAACAATATAGTTTCCATTTAAGAGGGAGAGAATTAGAGGGTTATATATCAAATTGTACAAAATATTACGACGAATGCGAATACGTAAGTTGGCGCGATCTCACAAATCTTTATAAAAAATACCAAAGCTTACAGAAATAAATAAAGATGGCAAAAACCTACAGTCCGGCGCAGCGAAACAGAGAAACCTACGAGAAGATGCTCGAAGAAGGAGGGCTCGTGCCGCCACAAGCAGTGGAGTTGGAGGAGGCAATATTAGGAGCCCTGATGCTGGAAAAAGACAGCATAATCGCTGTGCAAGAATACCTTACGGCCGACGCATTCTACAAGGAAACACACAGGACGATATTCAAAGCGATAGAGCAACTCTCGGCCGAACTGAGCCCCATAGACCTGTATACGGTGACGGAAAGGTTGAAGAGAGACGGCAAACTGAAAGCCGTTGGGGGAGCGACTTTTTTGGCCGAACTTACGCAACGAGTGGGATCGGCAGCACACGTGGAATATCACTCCAAGATCATAGCCCAAAAGTACGTCCAAAGGGAGTTGATCCGCGCCTCGACCGAAATTCAAAAGCGATCATACGACGAAAGCACCGACGTAACCGACCTGATAGATTACGCAGAAAATGAGATCTATCACGTCTCCGAAGGACATATGCAGAGGGCGGTACAGTCCTCCGGTGACATCCTGCGGCGAACGATGGAAGCGATCGAGGAGGCATCCAAAAGCGACGGCCTGTTTAACGGCGTACCATCAGGTTTTGCAGGCATCGACCGTGTGACGCTGGGCTGGCAACCGAGTGACCTTGTGATAGTTGCGGCCAGGCCTTCGATGGGGAAAACAGCATTCACGCTCTCGATGGCGCGAAACGTGGCGATCGACCATAACACACCGGTGGCATTTTTCTCGCTCGAAATGAGTTCAACACAGCTAATGATGCGTCTGATCGTGGCGGAGTCGGGGTTGGATGGTAAAGACGTGAAAACCGGCAAGTTAAGTCCTGAACAGTGGCGCCATCTGGAGGACTCGATAAAGCCGCTACAGACCGCTCCGATGTACATAGACGACACTCCGGCATTGTCGGTCTTCGAGTTCCGTTCAAAGGCGCGACGCCTCAAAACGCAACACGACATAAAGCTGATAGTGATCGACTATCTGCAGCTTATGACCGGCTCGCAAGACGTGCGAGGCAATCGAGAGCAGGAAGTGGCAGGCATTTCGCGCACACTGAAGGCCATAGCAAAAGAACTGAACGTTCCCATAATCGCCCTCTCGCAGCTGAACCGTGCGGCGGAACTTCGCGGAGGAAGCAAAAAACCCCAACTAAGTGACCTCAGGGAGTCCGGCGCAATCGAACAAGATGCTGATATTGTGGCATTTATACATCGACCTGAGTATTTCGGAATGAAGGTAGATGAGGACAACCTGCCGCTGCCTCCGGGCCTGGCGGAGTTCATAATCGCCAAGCACAGAAACGGCGCAACCGACACGGTGAGGCTGAAGTTCCGAAAGGAGCAGGCACGGTTCCTCGACTTCGACGACGACTTCGAGATCGCCGAAAGCTCGATAGGTTCACCATTCTAAACTCCTCACCTCGTGTTCGTTAAAGCTCATACCGCGACCCTCGCCGGAATCGACGCAATGGCCGTTCAGGTCGAAGCTACGGTTTCGCCGGGTCTTGGAATGTATCTGGTGGGGCTGCCGGACAGCACCGTCAAGGAGAGTCAGGATCGCATACGTTCAGCGTTGATTAACTGCGAGTTACGTATGCCGGGAAAGCGACTGGTAGTGAATCTCGCGCCGGCCGATGTTCGCAAGGAGGGCGCGGCGTTCGACTTACCTATTGCGATTGCGGTGTTGGCAGCCTCGGAACAGATCGGAGTGAAGCGGTTGGGCGACTATATGATTGTGGGGGAGTTGTCTTTGGACGGCGGCATAAAGCCGGTCAAAGGAGTGCTGTCGATTGCAGTGGAGGCTCGCCGACTCGGCCTTAAGGGCGTGATCGTGCCGCTCGAAAATGTTCCAGAAGCTGCTGTGGTTCAAGGGCTTGACGTTATCGGTGTGGCTAATCTGCGTGAAGCGGTCGGTTTTTTGGACGGCAAGCTCGAAATCGCCCCTGCATCACATTCCACGGACGCGCTGGAAGATGCCGAACAGTCTAATTACGAGGATTTTAGCGACGTAAAAGGGCAGGCGCACGTCAAACGCGCACTCGAAATAGCTGCCGCCGGGGGTCACAACGTCATTATGATCGGGTCGCCGGGCTCCGGAAAAACGATGCTGGCACGCCGTCTGCCGTCCATTATGCCACCGATGATGCTTGAGGAAGCACTGGAAACAACCAAGATACACTCCGTGGCGGGCAAACTCGGCGGCCAGAAAGGACTGCTGACCACGCGCCCGTTTCGCTCACCACACCACCTCTCCTCGCAGATTGCGCTCATCGGCGGCGGCACGAACCCCCAACCGGGTGAGGTTTCGCTGGCCCATAACGGTATCCTGTTCCTCGACGAACTACCGGAGTTCGGTCGATCGGCGCTGGAAGTATTACGCCAACCACTTGAAGAAAAGGGGATTAGGATTAGTCGTGCAAAATACAGTGTCGAATATCCGGCCAATTTTACACTCATCGCGGCGATGAATCCGTGTCCGTGTGGCTATTACAACCACCCCACAAAGGAGTGCGTTTGCGGCGGCGGTGCGGTTTTTCGCTATCTGAATCGAATTTCGGGGCCGCTGATGGACCGCATCGACCTGCACATCGAGGTGACGCCCGTGCCGTTGGCCGAGATGTCCGCCGCTGCGCCTGCCGAACCTTCGTCCGCTATACGTGAACGTGTTATCACCGCCAGACGCATTCAGTCTCAGCGCTTTAAAGACTTTGAAGGCATTCACACCAATGCAACGATGACCTCTAAAATGCTGCGTCAATTTTGCTCGCTTTCGCAAGAGGCCGGGGCGATGTTGGCAATGGCGATGGAGCGATTGTCTCTGTCGGCGCGTGCTTATGATCGTATCATCAAGGTCGCCCGTACAATCGCCGATCTGGCTGACTGTCAAGATATTTCGCCCTCGCACATCGCCGAAGCGATCAATTATCGCTCCTTAGATCGTGAAAGCTGGGGGAGATAGAGATGAAACAAAATCGTATGATCACGGATAAATTTCGTATCTTTGCAATAGTCTTATACCACAGCCCTCGGTTGTGACTTTTACTGGAAACGTGTATCTAATTGATGTAAGACCCTTTAGATCGCCGAGGGCTCTTTTTTACGCTGAGAGCCGATGTCTGCCGACCTGATTTTTTCGAAAAAACTCCGTACAGTGCCGTTGTTGTGGGCACTCGTGCCGTTGGTCATCGGGATCGTAACCGGCACCTTTGCACCTGACATACCTATATATATATGGGCCGGCACGGCGGTGATTTTCGGCATAATGGCTGGATTTATGCAGCGCACGATTCTTGTTTGCCTGACTATTCTGTTTTTCGGGGCAGCGGTGGCGCGGTTACATACTCCACAAAGTACTCTGATTCAAGGAAAAAGAATTCAGCTTGAGCTACAAATCACAGACAATCCTGTTTTTCGGGGTCGTTCGGGGCAGTCGTCAGGAATAGTGATTCCGAGCGGAGAACGGCTGTTGGTCGGTTTCGATACAATGTATCGTTTCGAGGTGGGTCAGCGCGTCTCGTTTCGAGGCTACGTCAATCCAATAGACACTGTTTCAACAAGTTACTCTCGCCTTATGTTGGCGCGAGGCTACGTCGGTCGCACCTATATTTCACGATACTCACAGCCTCATCTTACCGCCGCAACGAGCCGAAGCTTGGCCACGCGCCTCAAAAAATTGCAGACCGATGCGACCGCACGGCTTTGGCGACTGGAGGGAGATCGTGATGCTCTGGCTGTTGCGGCTGTAATGACTACGGGAGATCGGGCAAGCATCACTCCCGAAATTCGTCGGGCCTACTCGCGAACCGGAGCATCGCATCTGTTGGCCGTGTCGGGACTTCACGTTGGGATTGTATTCTTGATTATCAACGTCTTACTATATCTGTTGCCCTTGCGCAGGGGAGGCCATTTCGTCAAAAACATCTTTGCGGTCGTTGCGATTTGGCTCTATGCCGGACTTACGGGTCTGTCTCCATCGGCCACGCGAGCGGCGGTAATGTTCACGGGTGCCCAAGCAGCATTGGCCTTTTCGCGCACACGCTCGGCAGCTAACATCCTCTGTGGCACAGCGTTAATAATGTTAGCCCTCAAGCCGGGCCTTGTCTTCGACATAAGTTTCCAGTTGTCGTTCATCGCAGTTGCAGCCATAACACTTTGGTTCAAACCACTTTACAGCCTTGTTGAGAGCCGTTGGCGGCTCCTGAACGCTCTGTGGGGCGTACTGGTAGTGGGTTTTGTCGCATCGGCAGCCACACTTCCTCTCGTTTCACATACTTTTGGCGTTTTCTCTCCTATAGGCGTGATTCTCAATCCGATAGTCATTACTACAGCACATCTTATCGTAGCATTTTCACTGGTTTGGATTCTTGTGCCTTTGCCTTTTCTGGAACCCATTTTCCGGTGGTTGGTGGTTGGCCCCGCTTGGTTGCAAAACACTGTGGTAGAAGCTGTTGCCAATGTTCCTGCCGCCGCTGTGGAATACACAATGCCGCTGTGGATGGTTTTTGCGATTTACGCTGCATTAACTATCTTTGCCACATTTCGCTATGATGGACATTCTAAGTGACGAGTTTCGGGCCGTTGTGGAGGCCAATCGCGCGCGCGACCCAATACAGATTGCGCTCGACGGGCGTGTGCCGAATGCAGCAAAAGTGGCATCCCAAGTCAAGTACTTGCAGCGCGCAGAGCATAAATTGCCGAGCTGGTTTGCCGCCAGATGTATCATTCCGCCGTTGGCTTTCGAGCAATCTTCGAGCGAAGCAACCGCGACACGTAAGAACTTTTCGGGGCATTCGGGACGTCTGGCCATAGACCTGACTTGCGGACTTGGCGTAGATGCGTGGGCCTTGTCGCGCAATTTCGAGCAGGTTATTGCCATTGAGCGGGATTCGACCCTGGCGGCAATTGCGCAAGAGAATTTCAGGCGACTCGGAGCACATAACATTCAGGTAATCAATACGTCAGCAGAAGAATTCTTATCCTGTCCACCTGCACATATCGACCTGATTTATGCCGATCCGGACCGTCGCAGTGCTGAAGGTCGAAAACTCGTGCGTCTGGAAGATTGTTCGCCGAATATCATCGCATTATCACCTATTATTCAGCAAATTACGCCACTTTTAGTCGTGAAACTCTCACCCATTTTCGATGTCGATGAGATTTTTCGCATATTCGCCGGAAAAGTCAATAGTGAGTTGTCCCATTCTGTGCAAATCGAGGTGGTCTCGCTCGACGGAGAGTGCAAAGAGATAATCGCCCAAGTCGCATTCTCGGCGCCAAATGGTTTACCAACGATCGGATCTATTCGTGCTGTTTCGATAAATGTAGGCGAGCCGGATCGTATATTTTTTGCCAATCCGGACGAGCCGGATCACAATTCTGAACTTCAACCGTTTGATCCGGAGGGTTTTCACTGGCTAATTGTGCCCGACGTGGCTTTGCAAAAAGCTCGCCTTGCGCGACGTTACTTTTGGGAACGCGGCGTTTGGACAGACTCGGATAACAGCTATGGATTTTCGATCGACAAGCCAATCGAAGTGATAGGGAAAGTGTTTGAAATTCAGCGCATTGAGCCGTTTGATCCTAAATGTTTGAAAGCAAAAAAACTAAAGAATATCGACATTATGAAGCGTAATTTTCCGCTTTCTACTGCCGAGATCGCACGTCAAATCGGCGTAAAACAGGGTGGCGAAACAAAAATCGCCTTCACCCGCGCCGACGGTCGCCTATGGCAAATCTACCTCGTAAACCGGTAATAGACCCCTAATGGCAACTTCTTACCAGCCCGATCGGAGAAATAGAGCTCGCCGAACTGCTCATTGGGCGGCGTATCAAAATATTGATGTACAGCCGTTTGTGCCAACAGAGCCGACAGGCCCATCGAATAGAGATTCAGTACAAGAAATCCCTGCGGCCTCAGCAACGTGGCGCACAGGTTTAGCATCTCGTCCAAACCCTGCTCCAAGACCCATTTCTCGCCGTCCGGCCCACGCCCATAAGCCGGCGGATCGAGCACAATTCCGTCGTAAGTGTTGCCGCGACGAACTTCCCGTCGAACAAATTTCAGTGCGTCATCTACAATCCAACGCACACTGTCTAAACCACTTAGCTGTGCATTGTCCGCAGCCCAATTTACCGTTTGCTTTACCGAATCCACGTGTGTGACCTCGGCTCCTGCAGCCAGCGTTGCCAGAGTAGCCCCGCCCGTGTAGGCAAAAAGATTCAGTACGCGCGGGCGTGGGGTCGGCGACGGCGAATCCGCCCGCCACGCCGTAAGTACATCGTAGATAAAATTCCAGTTGGCGGCCTGCTCCGGAAACACACCAACGTGCTTGAACCCAGTGAGTGCCAGGCGCATACGCAAATGCATCCCGCCATAATCGTAACGCATTGTCCAACGCTCGCTAACCCCCGGCTTGACCTCCCAGCTGCCCCTTTCATCGCTGCCACCGGTTTTTACAAAAGTCGCATCGGCAAGGCCGGCCCACTCGTCATCCGGGAGGCTTCGATGCCACAAGGCCTGGGGTTCGGGACGCGCTACAATGCGATCACCAAACCGTTCGAGTTTAGCAAAATCGCCACTGTCAATAAGTTCGTAATCAGCTAATTGTGGCTGTAAAAGTTCCGGGGTTCTCATTCTGTTTCTCTCATTTTAATTTCGCTGTGGCCGTTGCCACCATTTCGCACTTGGCGCAATCGAAATCGAGCCATAAACGAGTTCGGCCGCGCTCTAAAAACAGGTCGCCTCTCTCCTTCGGGACATCGCACAAGCACTCGCTCAACTCTCTGCGAATACAGTATTTAGTTCGCATAACCACTTCACCGTCAAGATTTTGCCGCAATTCGAGGCTGGGTTCTATCTCCGTCACGCCGTGATCGCGATAAAACTTCTCGGCAAGATGATTGGTGACATTTTCCGCAGCAGTCAGGTGCGTGCGCGGAAACTCACAGTCAAAGACTTCGCTGGAGGCGTCTCGCGAGGGAGATAACACCGGATCCTTTTGTCGCTCATCCAAAAGCTTCTGCAACCCCTCGCGACGCAGGGAGGCAAGCATCGACACAGGCACAAATGTCGGAACGCCAACTATCTCGGTTTCAGTAACATTGAAGATAGTATCACCACTTCGCGAAAGCTCCTCGCGAGCCGTGGCTACCATCTTTGCCTGATCTCGCGCCTGATCGAACCGAGTGCCGACCGAAGGAGTTCGCGTCGCCTCGACCGAGAGTCCGGTTTCATCTGTGAAGTGTACACAAACCTGCTCCGCAGTCGCCTCCAATCGCGCCGATACATTGATTTTTCGGCGTGTCCTGCTACGCTCCAACGCTCGATTGAAAAGGATATCAAAATTGCGATAGACCTCTGTATTCGTCGTAATTCCCTGAATTTCATTGGGATAAATACGATCTGTTTCGATGCGATTTATGTTCGTCCCTCGCAGCTCTCCATCGGCGAAGTAGCAGATCCCGTCGCCGGGTGCGAGTTTGGCGGTCGGATCTGCAAGCGTAAAAAACCAATTACCGGTACGCTCGCAGGCTACTTTTTCGACCCTTCCAACAGGCTCGCCCATCGCCTTGGGTGTGTCGAAAGATGCAACGCCCGAAGCCCATCGTGAACTTGCCTCACCCTTCGTCGGGCCGCCAAAAAAGTAGTCGGATGCGCCACGTGTGAAACTTTTTGCAAGGTCAGGCACGAAATCAGGCTTCGAATGACCAATCGATGCGCGCTGCACGTTTGGCCTCTCGACCAAAGTTGCGTCAAGCGCTGAACGATAATAGCTTACCACGTTGCGAACATAACCGATATCCTTCAATCGACCCTCGATTTTCAGCGACATCACCCCGGCATCCAACAGTTCGCCAAGATGGGCCGACAGGTCGAGATCGCGCACCGAGAGCAGATGCTTACCTTTAATGATAACCTGCCCCGAAGAGTCCACAAGATCCCACGCCAGTCTGCAAGGCTGACTACAATTGCCTCTGTTTCCGCTTCTTACGTCGTGATTACCAGTCATCGCGCGACTCAAAAAACAGCGCCCGCTATAACCGACGCAAATTGCCCCGTGGACGAAAACTTCGAGCCCGACAGAACGAGAGGCAACAGAGGAATCGGAATATGTGACCGATGCCGGCACAGTGGCGCGGCGGATATTTCGAATCTCATCCAGTGAAAGTGCACGCTCCAAAATCACGCGCGAAAAACCCACACTACCCAAAAACACAGCGTCTTGAGGAGTACGGCAAGAGGTCTGAGTGGAAGCGTGCAGTTCGATAGTGCCTAAACTCACCGCCGTAGCAACAGCCGGAATCCTCAGCCACGCCATATCCTGAACAATGAAAGCATCCACACCGGCATCGATCAATTCGCGCGCAGCTTGCTCTGCGTCAGAAAGTTCGTTGTCGAAAAGGAGTGTGTTAAGCGTGGCATAGACCCTCACTGAGAACGGGCGGGCATAACGCACCAAAGCGGCGATATCCTCCACCGGATTGCCAGCCGCGTGCCTCGCTCCGAAACCCGGCCCACCGATATAAACAGCATCGGCACCGCAATCAATAGCAGCACGGCCCGCTTCGAGATTGCGGGCCGGTGCCAAAAGTTCTATTTTTGTGGGGCTCAATTTGCCGGCTGAGCAGCAGCCTTCTGGAACTCAACGATCTGGGTTTTCATTGCGGTGGCCTTTTCATCGGCAGGAATGGCGGAGAGAATCTCGTCCAACGCGGCAAGAGCGGAGACAAGGTCCTGAGCCTGAGCTGCTTCATTAGCACGTATGAGGTTGTCTTCCGAAAACTTCGCGGCGGCTTGGGCAGCAGCTTCAGCAAAGCGGCTATCCTGCTCGCCGAGAGCCATAACGGCCCTGTAAACTTCGTTACCTTTGGTGTAGTCGCCCATTCCTATATAGCTCATAGCCAGATTCATCGCAACAGCAGTATCGTTCGGATTCCCTGCGTAACCCTTTGCAAAAATAGCGGCTGCCGTGGCGTAATCCTTAGCGTTGAACGCATCGGCACCCTGACGCAACACCGTGCGGCCAATCCAAGTGCGAGCGTTGTTCATAACCGACACGTTACCATACAGTTCCGCTAATTCGGCAGCGCGAGAGAACGAAGCCAACGCTTCGTCCAATTTGCCGCCCCGAAACTGCTGACCGCCCACTTGGAAGACTGCGGTCGGCAGGTGTTTTTTGGCTTCTACGACCAATTCTTCGGCACCATCTGTTTCCAGTCCTTCGTCTATAACTGCCTCGAACAGAGGAATTGCGGCGATAAAATTTTTAGCCTTCAGAGCTTCTGCGGCTTCGGAGAATTTAGCGTTCACGGCGGTCAGATCTTGCGCCGAAACATTGCACGCGACCACCAGAGCTGTGGCTACGAGCGCGATTTTGAGCATTTTCATAGTCTTTAATATTCGATTGATTAGTGTGTTCGTTTTGCAAAAATAATTATTTTCTGACATTTTGAAAAAAATCACCCACCAATCGGCCACATTCGTCGGCCAAAACGCCGGAAACGACCGTGGTTCGGGGATGGAGAAGAGGATGGTTCGAAGGGGCGGAGGCGGATTCGTACTTAGAAAATCCGCGTTTCGGGTCGTCGGCACCCCACACCAATCTTCCCAACTGGCTCCAAGCCATCGCACCGGCACACATTACGCACGGTTCGATGGTGACATATAACGTACAGTCGTTCAGATACTTGCCTCCAAGAGCCGACGAGGCGGCGGTGATCGCCTGCATCTCGGCGTGAGCGGTTGCATCGGTGAGAGTTTCGACAAGATTGTGACCGCGACCGATGATAACGCCGTTAGCAACAACCACTGCCCCGATGGGTACTTCACCCCGTTCGAGAGCCGTGCGAGCCTCATTTAGCGCTTGGCGCATAAATTTTTCGTCGGTTTCCATAAAAAATCGTACTTTTGCGAACGTAAAGATAGAAAATTATGTACAGAACAAATACTTGCGGCGAATTAGGGCTCGCAAATGCAGGCGAAAACGTGACTCTGGCCGGCTGGGTGCAAAAGGTGCGCAATCTTGGGGCGATGACGTTTATTGATTTACGTGACCGTTACGGGATTACGCAGCTTGTTGTGGATGAGCACGCTGAGGCGGAACTCAAGGAAGCTGCCGATGGGCTTGGACGCGAATTCGTGATTCAGGTCAAAGGGCGAGTCATCGAGCGGGCGAGCAAAAACCCCAAAATGGTCACAGGCGACATAGAGGTGGTTCTCAGTGAGTTGAAGGTTTTGAGCAAGGCCGACACTCCGCCGTTCACGATCGAAGAAACGAGCGACGGCGGCGACGACCTGCGAATGAAATACAGGTATCTGGATCTGCGCCGCCCACCGCTGCAAAGAGCAATGATGCTGAGACACAGAGTGGCACAGGCGGCAAGAAGGTTCCTCGACGGTGAAGGATTTATGGAGATAGAGACGCCGTTCCTGATAGGATCGACTCCGGAAGGAGCGAGAGATTTCGTGGTGCCGTCGAGAATGAACGCCGGCCAATTTTACGCACTGCCGCAGAGTCCGCAGACCTTCAAGCAACTGCTGATGGTGGCGGGCTATGATAAATATTTCCAGATAGTCAGGTGTTTCCGAGATGAAGACCTGAGAGCCGACCGCCAACCGGAGTTCACCCAGATCGATTGCGAGATGTCGTTCGTAGAGCAGGAAGATGTGCTTGCGACCTTCGAGGGGATGATGCGGTTTATGTTTCGCGAGACGCTTGGGGTCGAGTTCGGGGCCGAACCGTTCAGGCGGATGAGTTGGGTCGAGGCAATGACGAAATATGGCAACGACAAACCCGACCTGCGCTTCGGAATGGAGATCCACGAGCTGACCGGTCTTGCTAAAGGTCACGGATTCAGCGTGTTCGACGATGCGGAATACATCGGCGCGATCGTTGCGACCGGCTGCGGAAACTACACGAGAAAGCAGATAGACGAACTGACCGAATATGTTAAGCGACCACAGATCGGTGCCAAAGGGCTGGTCTGGGTGCGACTCGAAGAGGACGGCAGCATCAAATCGAGTGTGGATAAATTCTACGCACCGGAAGTTTTGCGGGCCTGGGCAACCGAGCTGGAAGCCGTTGCCGGAGATATAATATTCGTGGTGAGCGGCACGCGGACGCAGTCGCTGAGAGTGTTGAGCGAATTGAGACTGGAGATGGGCGAACGATTGGGGCTTCGCGACCGTGCGAAATTTGCGCCACTGTGGGTAGTGGATTTTCCGCTACTCGAATGGGACGACGAAACCAAGCGCTATTACGCTATGCACCACCCGTTTACATCGCCAAAACCGGAAGACATTCCCCTGCTCGGCTCAGATCCGGGAAAGGTGAGGGCAAATGCTTATGACTTCGTGGTGAACGGCGTGGAAGTAGGCGGTGGTTCGATTCGTATTTTTGACTCGTCGCTACAGGCACAAATGTTTGACCTGCTGGGCTTTACCCCTGAAAAAGCGCAAGAACAATTCGGCTTCCTGATGAACGCTTTCCGCTTTGGCGCACCACCCCACGGAGGTATAGCATTCGGTTTCGACCGCCTGTGCTCGCTGTTCGGAGGAGCCGACTCTATCCGCGACTATATCGCCTTTCCGAAGAACAACTCCGGCCGCGACGTGATGATAGATGCACCCTCGACCATTGACCCTGAACAACTTAAAGAGCTATGTTTGGAAATAAAACTTTGACTATAGGTCTGCTGGCGGCGGGGTTGCTGGCGGCGTGTACGGGAAAAGAGATCGTGGAGTACGAAATTCCGGTCAAAAGCGTGAGCGTCCAGCCCACACAAATGGTATTGGCATTGGGTAGCAAGGAAACGATTGTAGCGACGGTTTTACCCGAAGACGCAACTAATAAAAACGTAGACTGGACTTCGAATGCTCCCGAAATCGCGAGTGTCGATGACAGAGGCAGGGTAGCCGGTCTCATTGTTGGTCAAGCGGTTATAACGGCAACGACTGAAGATGGCAGGAAAACGGCGACTTGTACGGTAACTGTCAGAGAATCGGTGCCATTCTATGTTTCGGTGAGCGACTTTCCCGATTTTTCGGGTGAGGTGGATGTTCCGTTCGACAAGGTTTTCGACAACGTGAGAGCCGAGATCACCGGTTTCGATTGGCAGGTGATAGAAACCATCCAAGCGACCATTGAGGATGGCCGAGTTATCCTCGATCTTCCTGATTCGTTCTCCGCCGAACAATTATGCAAGGTTGCACGCGACACTTACTCTGATTATGAGGGATTTTGGCCGGCCGAACAGGTTAGTGATCGCAATGCGAAAGTGGCGGGCCTGGGCGACTTCATAGCTTATAGAGGCGATGAGCGTGTAGGAAGAATATTTTTGTCCGACTGGGACGGCGATCACGCCAATAAGTTGGGCGTCACGTATATTTATTTTCACTTTGCCGATCGACCATTTACACTGGCAGGCAACAACTTACGCCGCGCAAATCAACAGACCTCTTTCCATTATAGCGCTTCGTTCGCCGAGGGTTGGAACGCATACGCAAATATAGACGGCGGAACGAACCCAACAATCTGTATCACAGACCTTTCCGGCGTTTCAAGCCTTCACTGGCGATTCGAGTAAGACGCAACGGTGGCGGCGAGTTATTGCTACGCAAGACTTACAAATAATCACAAGACTTACAAATAATCAGTCGAATAATGCAGGCCGACGCTTTCGTGGCGGGCACGGGCTTGCTTTATTATAAGGTATCCTACCGTGATCATATTTCGAAGCTCGCAAAGAGGCTTGCTGGGGGTGGTTTTCGCGTAGAGCTCCTCGGTCTCCTGCCAGATTATTTGCAGACGCCGCATAGCCCTTTCGAGGCGCAGGTTGGAACGAACGATGCCCACATAGTTACTCATAATTTGTTGCATCTCCTTGGCATTCTGCGTGATAAGCACCATCTCTTCGGGTGCGGCAGTGCCATCGTCATTCCAGTCCGGAATCCCTTCCTGAAGTTCCACCTTTTTTAGACGCTCTGATGCGTGACGCGCTGCCTGATCGGCATAAACTATCGCCTCGATCAATGAATTGGAAGCCAGACGATTGGCTCCGTGAAGGCCGGTACACGACGCCTCGCCCAGCGCATAAAGCCGGTTAATGGAGCTCTCGCCATCGAGATTCACCTTGATGCCGCCCGTACAATAGTGTGCAGCCGGAACAACCGGGATACACTGGCGCGTAATATCGATCCCGCGAGAGAGGCATTTGTCGTAAATGTTGGGGAAATGGTCGATGATGTCTTGCGCCTGACGATGCGTAACATCCAGATACACAAATTCATCTCCGCGGATTTTCATTTCGTGGTCGATGCTTCGGGCCACAATATCGCGCGGCGCAAGAGAACCCATCGGATGGTAGCGATGCATAAACTCTTTGCCGTTCTGGAGCTTCAACACCGCCCCGAAGCCGCGCATAGCCTCCGAAATGAGAAACGAGGGCCGCTCGCCGGGATCGTACAACGAGGTGGGATGGAACTGAATGAACTCCATATCCTGGGTCAAACCCTTGGCTCTATGCACCATAGCGATGCCGTCGCCTGTAGCCACTGCCGGATTCGTTGTGGTGTTATAAACATTGCCCACACCGCCGGTAGCCACAATCGTAAACTTAGCGCGAAAGGCTTCGATCAGACCGCTCTCCAGGTCCAAAACATACGCCCCGAAGCATACTATCTTTTTGCTATGCTTGGTAACTATCTCACCCAGATGGTGTTGCGTCAAAAGATCGACTGCAAAATGGTTTTCGTGGATGGTAATGTCGGGATGCAGGCGAACCTGTTCTACGAGAGCACGCTCGATCTCGGCCCCGGTTAAATCCTTGTGGTGCAGGATCCTGTGCTCGGTGTGGCCTCCTTCGCGCGCCAACTCGTACGTACCGTCGGGTTTCTTGTCGAACCGCGTGCCCCACTCTATCAGATCGCTAATCAGTTCCGGAGCCCTCCTCACAACGAGATTCACCGCCTCCGGGTCGTTTTTGCCTGCACCGGCTGCCATCGTGTCAGCAATATGACGCTCAAAAGAATCGGAAGCGTCCGTCACCGAGCTAATCCCGCCCTGAGCAAAGCGCGTGTTACTCTCGGTGACCGCGGCTTTGGTCACAATAGTCACCTTACCAAATTCGGCAGCCTTCAGCGCGAAGCTCAACCCGGCAGCCCCGCTGCCGATCACCAAAAAATCCGTGTCAATCATATTGCAAATTTAACTATTTTTGCAATATGAGCGACGTCTCCAAAAGATGGGATGATATTTCCCGAAAATACCGTAACTACATCCGGCTTGAAAAACGTCTTGCGGGTAACACCGTCGAGAGTTATATGCGTGATCTTGAGCAGTTTGCCAATTTCGTATGCACAGAGCACAACGTCGTTCCACGCTGGGTGACGGCTCCGATGGTGGAGCAGTTTATGGCCTCGCTCTATGACCTTGGAGCCGAGAAAGCCACTCAAGCGCGCATCCTGAGCGGGGTTAAGAGCTTTTTCAACTACCTGCTCCTGGAGGAGATTATCGACTCGTCGCCCGCCGAATTCGTGGATGGCCCAAAACTGGCTCGCAAGCTGCCCGACGTACTCTCCACCGATGAGATCGACCGAATCCTGGCTACCTTCGATGGGGGAAGCGATCTGGGTATTCGCAACACAGCGATGATGGAGACTCTTTACAGTTGCGGCCTGAGGGTTTCGGAGCTCGTGGGGTTGAGGCTCAGCGACCTGTTTTTCGACGACGGATTTGTTCGCATCACCGGTAAGGGCGATCGCCAACGTCTTGTTCCTCTAAGTGGTACGGCCCGTCAGCGCATCCAGAAATACCTCTCTGTTCGAGACTCCGCCGTGACGACCGATACGTTGTTTTTAAACGTTCGCGGACGTGGTCTAACCCGCGTGATGGTGTTTCTTGTGCTCAAGGAGGCGGTCGCAGCGGCAGGAATCGACAAAACGGTAAGTCCTCACACTCTGCGACATAGCTTTGCCACTCATCTTCTCGAGGGTGGAGCCAGTATTCGTCAGGTTCAGGAACTCCTGGGCCACGAGAGCATACTCACTACCGAAATTTACACCCACCTGGACACCTCCCACCTGCGTAAAACCATCGACGAGCACCATCCGCTATCACGGAAATAAAAAAGGGCAGGCTATTTGTGTCGCACCGCTACGACCCACACGCCCTTGCTGCCTTCCGGCCCTGGGGGATTAGCGGGGAGCTGGTCGCACAAGACCTACCCTTAGAGGGACAAAAGTACGAAAAGCCGAGCGCAATTGCAAGCTTACTTGTAAAATTGCCGAGGCGGAGTACTTAAGACGAAGTCAAAAGTACAAAAAAAGTGCGTATCTTTGCGCCGCATATGAAAAAATCTGTTGTAATTTGGGTTCTACTCGCCGTATTGGCACTTGGAGCGGTGGCTGCGGTGACGGTTATGTGCGTGGTCAAGTCGGGTGCAGTAGTTCGCGAAGGTTCGTTGTATGTTCCTACGGGTACGACTTTTGATGTGCTGGTCGATTCACTCCGCGCCGGCCAGAAGATCCGTTTTGTGAGACCTTTCGAGCACTATGCGCGGCGAATCGGCCTGACGGAAAACGTGAAGCCCGGACATTACACTCTAACTAAAGGTCAGACTATCATTCAGTTGGCCCGAATGCTTAATCTGGGGCAGCAGACTCCTGTTAATGTTATCGTTCGTCAGTCGAGGCTGCCGGGGATTTTGGCAGCTCGCGTAGCCGGCCAACTCGAACTCGATTCGGTGTCGCTGCATCAGGCTATGCGCGATCCGGCAATTCTCAAGGAGTACGGGTTCGACAACGAGTTGGAGCTGTTTTCTCTCTTCATACCAAACACCTACGAAATGTGGTGGACAGCCACGCCTCAGGACTTCATCGCTCGAATGGCTCGTGAATATAATACGTTTTGGAACGAAGACCGCAAAGCCAAACTTCCCCGCACGCGCCTAACCCAAATGGAAGTGAGCAGTCTGGCAGCAATTCTGAACGAAGAGACCACCAAGACCGACGAAATGCCCACAATGGCAGGGGTTTACATCAATCGCCTGAGGGCCGGAATGCCTCTTCAGGCCGACCCTACAGTGAAATATGCGATGGGCGATTTTGCTCTGCGCCGAATCCTCAACAAGCACCTCAAGACTCCTTCACCTTACAATACCTATATTAATAAGGGTCTGCCCCCGACACCCATCACAATGCCCTCGATTGCGGCGATCGACGCGGTGCTCGATTTCAAGGAGAGTAACTATCTATATTTCTGCGCAAAAGAGGATTTTTCAGGTTATCATAACTTCGCGGCAACTTACGCACAGCATCTGGTGAATGCCCGCCGCTATGCCGCCGCACTAAACGCCCGCGGGATAAAATAATGGAGCTGTTTCGGGTCTTTCACCCCTCGCCGTTGCTTGCTCCGTATGTCAAGCAATATTGGTTGTTGAAGACGGCTGCCGATTCGGCCGAGATACGAACCGTGCCAACGGGTATGACGAACCTCGTTTTCCATCGTGGCAACCGCCCTTTTTCACTCCGCAACGATGCGTTCCATCCACGGGCCTTTCTTTGCGGCCAGGAGCGCACTTTCTCCGATTTGCGCTATCACGGTCAGGTGAATATGATCTCGGTGGTTTTTCGTCCGGCAGGAGCAAGGGCGTTCTTCGATCTGCCTGTCGATCGGTCAGCCGATTTGTGCCTATCGGCGAGTGACCTTGAGGATAAGGATTTTTCTGCACTGGAAGCCTCGCTGACAAACACACAGGAAGACGACGTGTGTATTCTTTTAATAGAACGGTTTCTGTTGAACAGGCTCTCCAGCCTTGCCGCGCACAACCTCAAACGCATCGAATCGACCATCGATCTTATCAACTCAGGTCAAACTAACGTCTCCTGTCTTGCCAGTGCCGCCTGTCTGAGTACCAAACAGTTCGATCGAGTTTTCTCGGAATATGTCGGTGCCCGGCCAAAGGAATTTTCGCGAACCGTTCGTTTTCAGCGCGCGTTGCATCTGCTCGAAACCGTCCCTAAGATCTCGTTCACCCGGCTTGCTTTCGAGTGCGGTTATTTCGACCAGTCACATCTTATCAAGGAGTTCCGTGCGTTTTCGGGCTACACTCCGGGGGAGTACCTCTTTGTTTGCTCGCCCCACTCAGATTATTTCAGTTAGTCTGTTTTTTACAATTCCGACTCGAACGCCATCTCTATTTTTGTACCGTAAACCAAAACCAAAATTGAGATGAACAGTTTAGTAGCTTTTTTTGAGATTCCCGCCGCGGATTTTCCCAGAGCGGTAAAATTTTACGAATCGGTACTCGGTATCCCGCTTTCCGTTGTCGATTGTGGCCCCACCGAAAAGATGGCGTGCTTCCCCAATGAGGATGATCGGTGTCCCGGTGCGATTTCGTGGTCGGCCAACTTCAAGCCAAGCTCCGACGGCCCTCTTGTCAGTCTTCAGGTCAATGACATCGAAACCGCTTTGGCGTCTGTTGTCCAACTCGGCGGTCGCGTAACTATCCCTAAAACCGCGATCGAGGCGGAGGGGTTGGGATCATTCGCGACGTTTATCGACTCCGAGGGGAATCGGATTGGCTTGTTTGAAAAAATCGCCACAAATTGTCGCCCTCAGGAACCGGCGCTATAACCTCAAGAGGCTCTTTCTTAACAGGATGCGTCAATGCGATGCGTCGCGAATGGAGCGAGATGCCACCATTTTCGTTGGAACGTTTCGCTCCATACTTCAGGTCGCCCTTGATCGGCGCTCCCTCCTTTGAGAACTGCGCACGAATTTGGTGATGCCGACCCGTAAGCAACTTAACCTCATAGAGATAGTAGTTTTTGCTTCCTGCCAACATCTTGTACTCCAGCCGCGCCTCCTTACTGTCTTTTTGCGGGGAGGCGTGAGCTCGCGAACGATTTGTTTTGCCGTCTCTGACAATGTGGTGGGTGAGAGTGCCTGTCTCAGATGGCAGAAGCGCCTCTGTCACAACCCAATAGGTCTTGTCAATCTGACCGTCGCGAATCATTTCGTTCAGCCTCACCAGAGCCTTGCTTGTTTTAGCAAAAAGCACGACCCCGCTTACCGGTCGGTCGATACGATGCACCACGCCGAGGAAAACGTCACCCGGCTTATTGTCGCGCCTGCGGATAAACGATTTGATATCATCTTCGAGTACCAAATAATCGCCTGTGCGACTCGTACCCCCTGCCGCATCGGCTTGCACCAAATCGCCCGCACGCTTGTTCACGACCAGAAGATGGTTGTCTTCGTACAAAATCTCCGGCTTCATAACTTGAAACTGAATGGTAGAAGGTCTTCCGCGCTGCCAACAGCAGAAGCGGTCGAATCACTGCACATTATCACTCTTATCGGGCTGCCCTGACGCCTCTCGCTGTCCAACAGCACTTGCCTGCATTGTCCGCAGGGATAACATTCTCTTTCGCCCGGCACTGACGCAATTGCAAAGGATTCGATGGGGTCGTCACTGTGCCGTGCCTGCCAGTGAAACAGCAACGTCCGCTCGGCACACATCCCCGCCGGAAACACTTCGCTTTCCTGATTCGAACCGGTCATTATTCGGCCACTCTTCAGCCTCGCCGCCGAACCTACCCTGAAATTCGAATAGGGCGCATAGGCTCTGTCGCATTCCCGTTTCGCCGCCTCGCAAAGCTGGCGGTCTGAGGAAGGCATCTCGTCCCAGTTTGTAAACTTCTCGTAATCAAAACTATACCTCATATCTTGGTCGCTATATCTTGGTCGCTTTTGTCATATGTCTTTTCCCCAGTGCGCCCGGCAATCTCTCCACGCTGAATCCCGCCGTTTGGAGCGCTCTCCGCACCTCTCCTTTCGCCGAATAGGTCACCAGTACTCCGCCTTGCACCATCTTTTCGGCCACTCGGCTAAAAATCTTAGCCGTCCACAGTTCGGGCTGAGTATCAGGCGCAAAGGCATCCCAATAAACAAGATCGAACACTCCTGGGGCTGTCTCCAACATCTCTGCCACGTCCCCTTGCAACTTCAGCAGTCGAAACGCGGGAGTCGCAGGGCTGGTTGATGCAGGCGAAATTTGGGCCCATTCTCCCCAGGCGACGGAGTGCATAAACCCGAAACGCTGATCGTCCGTGTAGCCAAGCGTCGCGGCAATTTGCTCACTAACAGGATATTTCTCCACCGCCACATATTCCACCCGCCGTCCCTGCCGCTGAGCTTCTTCAAGTGTCAGCCACGCATTGAGCCCCGTCCCGAAACCCATTTCGAGAATCCTCGTTCCAACCATCGCATCCACAAAAACGTGCCTCGCTTCACCCACCGCTCCGCGCAGTGAATGGTATGTCTCGCCCAGCCCGTCCTCGCCAACAAAAAACTCCGAACGTAGCGTCGCCGAACCGTCTGCAGTAGTTATTTTCGGTTCAGTATGAATTTGACCGAGATGTTATAGGTGATGGTAATTTCCTGCATATCGATGCCTTGTTCGGCTGTTCCGGCGGCATAAACCGAATCCATCGCCATCTCCGCTTTGGCATAGCGCACCATCGGCATCGGCGACGATTCGTAATAGCCATTGTCGAAGATCCACACGGCATTCCCTATGCTTTGACCCACAGCTTCGGCGATAACGGTGGCCGTCTGCTTGGCATCCTTAACAGCAGCAATGCGAACCTCTTTTCGGAACTCATCTATCTTGGAATGAGACACTTTCGTCACGCCTGCCTGCGTCACTCCCATCTCTCCCAGCAGCTCGAATACCGAACCCAAAATCCACGTATCACCGACTTTCAACTCATAAGAACGTCGGGTATCTGCATCGGTCTTTTTGCGCGGTGCTATATTCTGGCTGGTGACCTTCAGCGCGCTGGCAACGTCTATGCCCATAGCCTGAAGTTCGCTTTTGAGACGGGACTCCAATTGATTGACCGTCTGCCCCTTCGTATCACCATCCCGAAGTGTGATCGCCACATAGATTTCGTCCGGCGTTACCTTTTTTTCTGCTTTTCCGTTCACCTGAATAGCATCTTCGTAATGATACCCTGAGAGGTCTTGCGCCCCTGCTACGGAGACGAGCAAAATCGCCGCCGCCATCAAAATCATCTTTTTAACTGCGCTACGCTTGTTTTCCTCCTTCGTGCTTCGGCAATCCGTGCAAGCACGATTGCTCTCTTCTTGTCGTCGGTTCATACCTTAATTTTTTTAAGTTTAACAACATTTTCAACGTGGTGCGTGTGCGGAAACATATCGACCGGCTGCACTGCGGCCAGAGCATATTCACTGGCCATCAGCGCAATGTCCCTGGCTTGAGTAGCCGGATTGCAACTCACATAAACTATCGCTTCAGGAGCTGCACGCAGGATCACTTCGATTACCGGAGCATCGACCCCTGCCCGTGGCGGGTCTAAAATAACAACGTCGGGATGGCCGTTTTCGTGTATGAAGTCGTCGGTCAGCACACGCCGCATATCGCCGGCAAAAAATGTGGTGTTGGCGATTCCGTTCAACGCCGAATTCTCACGCGCATCCTCTATGGCCTCTTCAACATATTCTATGCCAACAACTTTGCCAGCTTCCCGCGCCACAAAATTCGCAATCGTTCCCGTGCCGGTATAAAGGTCATAGACGGTTTCGGTGCCGGATAGATCAGCGAGTTCGCGAGCCACCTTGTAGAGCTCATACGCCTGCTCGGAGTTGGTTTGGTAGAACGACTTGGGTCCTATTTTGAAGCGAAGACCTTCCATCTGCTCGAAAATGTGGTCACGACCGGCAAAAAGTTTCGGGGTCTGGTCGCCCAAAGAGTCGTTCAGCTTAGTGTTTACGATGTATTGCAGAGACGTGATTTCGGGAAAAAACTCTTTCAGGTGGTTCATAAGTGCCGCAATCCTCTCACAATCGGGCTGAGCAAAGACCACAATGACCATAACCTCTCCGGTCGAAGCGGTGCGAACAACCACATTACGCATCAGCCCCTCGTGCGCCCGAATATCGTAGAACGAATAACCGTGCTCGATGCAAAAACGCTTGATCTCCAGTCTGATGGCATTCGACGGATCGGGTTGCAACCAGCACTTATTAATATCCAGCACCTTATCGAACATACCGGGAACGTGGAATCCCAGCGCCGGTCGGAACGCCGACTGCGATTTATTTTCGTCCCCGCGCTCCCGATCCGCTTGAAACTCTTCTCGTGTCACCCATCTGCGCGGCGCAAAGGTAAACTCCAGCTTGTTGCGATAGAACCGCGTGTTCGCGGAACCGATAATCGATTTAATTTCAGGTAGCTCCAAATGGCCTATGCGAGTGAGCTGATCCACCACCTGCTGCTGCTTTTGCCGGAGTTGCTCCTCATAAGGCAAATTCTGCCAGCTACAACCGCCACAAACACCGAAATGTTCACAAAAAGGCTCGACACGAAGAGGAGAAGGGCGAACGAGGCGCAAAATGTACGCCTCCATAAACCGCCGCCGTTTGCTACGCACCTGAACATCGACCATATCCCCCGGCACGGCCCCCGGAACAAACACCACAACACCGTCCCAATGACCCATTGCCTTCCCTTCGGCGGCCAACGCCGTAATCTCCAACCCCTCTATGACGGGATTCTCCTTGTGCCTTTTACCCATAAAAATTGCCGTTTCAGCAACACAAAGATAGGAAATTTCGCGCAATTTCTTAAATTTGCAAACACTATGCTCAACATTGGTATTATCGGCTTCGGACGTATGGGCCAAAAGTTCTGTAAAGAGCTTTTGGTCAGTCCTATGTGGAATGTGACGCACATTTGCGACCCCAGCCCGGAAGCCCGCAGGACGGCAGCAAAGATGGTGCCGGACGCTTTGATCACATTCGACGAAGATGTTATTTTCGCCGACCCGTCGGTGGATGTAGTCGGTCTTTTCGCCCTTGCCGACTCCCGCCCCGAACAGATTAGTAAAGGGCTGGCTGCCGGCAAACACCTGCTGCTCGAAAAACCCGTCGCCGAGACCATCGAAGCCGAGTGGGATGTCGTGCGAATGGTGGAGAGCTCCGATCGGATGGTGGCGGTGAATATGTTCAACCGTTCGGCGTGGTACCACAAGGTAATTATGGATTTCATCCGCGAAGGCCAGATCGGAGAGCTGGCCATTGTTCGCATCTGCCATATGACTCCCGGCCATATGCCTCAGGAGGGGCACGGTCCCGAAGGCCCTGCGTTCCACGACTGCGGAATGCACTATGTGGATGCCGCCAGGATGTATGCCGGCAGCGAATATAAGACTTTTCACGCACAGGGTATCCGTATGTGGAGCCACACCGACCCGTGGTGGGTTCAGGTGCACGGGACTTTCGACAACGGCGTCGTGTTCGATATCACGCAAGGTTTTGTTTACGGCCATATGGCTGAGCAACAGACCCATAACTGCTATGTAGACATTATTGGTACAAAGGGTATCGCCAGAATGACGCACGATTTCAAAAATGCTACTGTCGAACTGCACGGCACCGGACGTACCGAAAAGATCGTTAAAGAGTTCGGTGACAAGAAGATAGACGTATTGGTGGATGTTTTTGCCCGTTCGATCATTGCCGGCCGTAATTTGGGTTTTCCTCAGGTGCGTGACAGTGTAGTGGCTTCTGAAATGGCGTGGAGGATGCTTGACGATGCGGTCGCCAACGGCTCGCCGTGCATCGGTCGTGTGGAAGATATGGATGAGATTATGACCCGCCGCCGTACTCTGAGTAACGGTTACAGCCTTCCGGTTTGGAAGATACTCGACGAAAAAACCGACAAAAGATGAACATCGCAAAATTCACATTCAATCCCATAGCCGAAAACACCTACCTTATCTGGGACGAAACCGGGGAGGCAGCCATTATTGACGCAGGCAACTCCTCGCCCGCCGAAAATCGTGCACTGGATAATTTCATCACCGAAAAAGGGCTCAAACCTGTACTTGCACTGGGCACCCACGGCCACTTCGACCACACGATGGGAATGCCACATATTAAAGGTGCATACGGGGTGCCGTTTGCGGTGCATTCCGACGACAGTTTTTTGCTCGAAAATTCCGTTCCCAGCGCAGCGATCTTCGGCGTTAAGGTTGAGGAGCTCCCCGCCATAGACATCGACCTTTCCTCTCTGCCCGAAATATCGTTCGGCAACACCACTCTTCAGATTATTCCCACTCCTGGGCATACTCCGGGTCACGTCTGCTTTTTCGAACCACAGAGCCGCGTCGTCTTCACCGGAGATACTCTTTTTGCCGACACTATCGGGCGTACCGACCTTCCGGGGGGCGACTACAGCTGGATAATGAAGAGCATAATCGAAAATCTTCTCCCACTGGGGGATGACGTGAAAGTCTATCCCGGCCACGGTCGCGACACCACAATCGGTCAGGAGGCTGCAGGCAATCCTTTCATAACAGAAGTACTCGAAGGATGAGCCTGTCGGTCGCCATAAAGAAATTCCTTTATCGACATCTGTCGCTGGAGCGCTACCTGGGCGTGTTGAGTTGGGGATTTTTCGCGGGTCTGCGATTAGGGCTTGGCAAGCGCTCTGCTGCTTACGAATATCCTCTCTATTTGCAACATCTTGTACGCCAAGGCGATGTGGCCATCGACATAGGAGCCAATCTCGGTTACTACTCTCGCATTCTATCCCGTCTCGTCGGAGAGGGCGGTAAGGTCTATTCAGTCGAACCCGTCAAACCTATCCTCGGTGTGTTGGAGCACAACCTGCGTCGCTGCACCAATGTCGAGATCGTTCCCTTTGCTCTTGGGACTGAGGACAAACCGATACTGATGGTGAACGATTCAGCCTGCCTGGCGGGGTATATGGGCACGGGAAGGAATTGCGTTGCCGAACCGGAGCTACTTCCCTCCGAATCTGCCGACGGCGGCGAGCTTGAGTTCGAAGCCCAGATGCGGCGCGGAAGTGAACTTTTCGGACGACTGCAAAGACTTGACTTCATAAAATGCGACGTGGAGGGATACGAGAACGTGGTTATTCCCGAGCTCGCTCCCGTAATTGAAAAACATTTGCCAATCGTATTGCTCGAAACCGGCGGCCCCGCTCGCCAAAAAATGATCGAGTTGTTCCGCGGTTGGGGTTACGCGGGTTATGTTTTACAGGATGGTAAACTTGTGTCGGTTATGCGCGGGCCCGAAAAAGATATTGTATTCATTCCCGGCCATCGCCATAAAGACTTCCTGCAACGATGAGAATCGACATTCTGAGCGTTGTGCCTGAGCTTCTCGTGTCGCCTCTAAACGAGTCGATCCTCAAGCGTGCGCAGCAGTCGGGCCTTGTCGAGATCGTGATTCACAATCCTCGCGACTACACCACCGACCGCCATCGTCAGGTGGACGACTATCCGTTCGGCGGCGAGGCGGGTATGGTGCTCAAACCCGAACCGATCGGGAGCCTGATCGACCATCTGTGTAGCGAGCGCTCCTACGACGAGATTATCTACACCTCACCCGACGGCATTACTCTCAACCAACACGAAGCCAACCGACTCTCCACGCTTGGTAACATTATTATTCTTTGCGGCCACTACAAGGGTCTCGACCAGCGCATTCGCGACACTTACATTACACGCGAGATATCCATCGGTGACTATGTTCTTACGGGTGGTGAGCTTGCCGCGGCTGTGATCGTCGATAGCGTCGTTCGCATCATTCCGGGGGCGATCGGCGACGGAGAAAGTGCCCTCACCGATTGCTTTCAGGACGATATGCTCGCCCCTCCTGTCTACACTCGTCCGGCAGAGTGGCGCGGAATGAAAGTTCCGGATGTTCTTCTCTCCGGTAATCCCGTTTTGATCCGGCAGTGGCAACAGGAACAATCACTGGAACGCACCGAACGCCTAAGACCCGACCTGCTCAAATGAAAATTATCTGCATAGCAAAGAATTACCGTGCCCACATAGACGAGATGAGGACGATGGTCGAATTGGGCGGCGGTGGCAACGGCCACGGCGATTTCAGTGTCGCGCCCAAAAGCCTTTCATTCTTCCTGAAGCCCGACACGGCGCTTCTACGCAACGGTGACCCGTTTTACATTCCCGACTTCTCTGCACAGGTAGATTACGAGTGCGAGCTCGTGGTACGCATTAACCGCGTCGGTCGGGCCATTGCTCAAAAGTTCGCCCACCGCTATTACGACGAGGTAGGGTTGGGAATTGATTTTACCGCTCGCGACCTCCAGCGGGAAGCCATCGCTGCAGGTCTGCCGTGGGAGGCATCCAAGGCATTCGACCGGTCGGCTGCGCTTTCGCCCATATTTCTGAAACTCGCCGATTTGGGTGATGTACAAAATCTGCATTTCGAAATGGCACTGGGTGGCGTTGTAAAGCAACAAGGCTTCACTGGCGATATGATTTTCACTGTGGATCAGATCATTGCACACGTCTCGCGCTTTGTCACTCTGAAGATGGGCGACCTTATATATACAGGTACACCCGTCGGCGTTGGCTCGGTTTGTGCAGGTGATCATCTCACTGCTTCACTTGAGGGGCACGGGTTGCTTGATTTTCAGATCAGATGACCGACCGCCAACTCATACTTGCTTCCGGTTCGCCTCGGCGCCGTCAGATTCTTGCAGATGCAGGATTGGAGTTCTCTATCGCCGAACATTATCACGTCAAGGAGAGTTGGCCTGCGGAAATGCCTGCCGAACAGGTTGCAGAATATCTCGCCGCGCTTAAATCCGATGCCTATCCAAAACTATTGGGAAACAACGACATACTCCTCACCGCTGACACAACCGTAGTTCTGGATAACGAGCTTCTCGGAAAACCACACGACACACAAGAAGCCAAAAGGATGCTACGAAAACTCTCCGGCAGAGTACACAAGGTCATTACCGGGGTGGTGTTGAGAACCGGCAGGGATGGATCGGGCCTCGAAAAACGTGAAAGTTTCAGCGCCGAGACGCTCGTCTGGTTTCGCCAACTGACACCACAAGAGATTGATTATTACGTTGATACATTTCAGCCTCTCGACAAAGCCGGCGCTTATGGTATTCAGGAATGGATCGGCTATGTGGGCATCTCACGGATCGAGGGTTCGTTCTACAACGTGATGGGCCTGCCCATACAAATGATCTACACCAAACTCAACGACTTATGAAAAAACTTACGATACTTATTTTAGCGCTCACAGGCGCATTGACAGCGCGCGCCGATGAGGGTCTTTGGCTCCCTTACCAGATCGAAAGCCAAGTCAAAGATATGCGCTCCAAGGGTTTTCGCCTCTCCGCGGACGACCTTTACAGCGTCAATAAACCCTCTCTGAGCGATGCCGTTGTGCTGTTCGGCGGTGGTTGTACGGGGGCGATCGTCTCCTCCGAAGGCCTGCTGCTTACCAATCACCACTGCGGTTTCGATCACATTGCCGATCACAGCACCCTTGAGCACGACTACCTTAAAAACGGTTTTTGGGCTATGTCACAATCTGAAGAGCTGCCCAACCCCGACCTCGAAGTGCGCATCCTTGTACGAATGGAGAACGTGACAGATGCCGTCGATGCCGGCCAGCGACAGGTAATCCTTGAGCGTGCCACCGAAAACGGACGCTATAGGGCTGACATTAAGCCACTTTATTACGGTAATGAGCATTGGCTGTGGGTCTATGAAGTCTTCACCGACGTGAGGCTCGTTGCAGCTCCACCCTCGGCGATCGGTAAGTTCGGCGGCGACACCGACAACTGGATGTGGCCTCGTCACACGGGCGATTTCTCGGTCTTCCGCATCTATGCCGACCGTAACAACCGCCCCGCAAACTTCTCGCCCGACAATGTACCCTATCGTCCCAAAAAGTTCTTCACCATCTCCACCGAGGGCTTGCAAGAAGGCGATTTCACATTCGTTTACGGTTTTCCGGGTACGACTCGCCAGTATGTCACATCAGACGAAGTGAAATATGTGGTCGAACGCTCCAACCCGATGAAAATTCACGTCCGCACCCAGCGCCTCGCCGGTATCAAAGCGCTGATGGACAATAGTACCGCCGAGCGCATTGCCCTTGCATCATTGCAGTCATCCATAGCTAACGGTTGGAAAAAGTGGCAAGGTGAGAGTTGGGGCCTTCAGCGTCGCAGAACAATCGCCCGCAAGCAGATTTATGAGGAGCGCTTCCGCCACTGGGCTGCCTCCCGACCCGAATATGCACGCTTGTTGGACAGTCTCGCAACAGCATACTCCCACGCCTCCGATCGACTGTTTTGGGGCGAACTTCAGAACGAATCCACGGGCCTTGTGCGCTTCCCCGGTACCTTTAACTACGTCCCTGATGTGGTTCGCTGGTACACCCCATATATGAAAGCCCTGCGCGAATTCGACCCGGATCGCCGCTTCTATCCCGATGCAAACCTCACACTCAGAATCTCTTACGGAGCGATTGCGGGTTATCACGACGAGAACGACATTTGGCATACTCCCTTTACCGACCTCGACGGAGTTATGGCAAAAGACAACCCCGATATTTACGATTACGACATACCGACGCGTCTGCGCGAACTCTTTGCCGAACAAGATTATGGACGTTGGGCTATCGCCACATCCTGTGGCCACAAGACCGTTCCCGTGTGCTTCCTGGCCTCGAACCACACCGCAGGAGGAAACTCCGGTAGTCCGGTTTTAAACGGTCACGGCCAAATCATCGGGTTGAACTTCGACCGCACGTGGCTCAGCACGATGAGCGATCTTGAGTTCGACGGTGAGTTTTGCCGCAACATTTCGGTCGATATTCGCTATGTGATGTTCGTCATCGAGAAAGTGGGTGGCGCCGGATGGCTCACCCGTGAGATGACGTTTTCCAGGAGTAGGAACTGAGATAATCCCCCCCCGACAGGGATTAAAGACTGTCAAATTCGGCGTCGGCAGCTGCACGTGCTTCCTGCTCGAAGAATTCGGGTTTGTGCTTCTTGACATAGTCCACCACGTCCTCGAACCCTTCGGCGAATTTTGCGAAATCCTCCTTGTAAAGGAAGATCTTGTTCTTCTCGAACACCGGTGCTCCATCACGGTCGCTTCTTTTGCGCGACTCGGTCAGGGTCAGATAGTAATCGCCTCCGCGCGTCGATTTCACGTCGAAGAAATAGGTGCGTTTGCCCGCTTTCACGACTTTTGAATACACGTCCTCACTTCCGCCATCGTCGCCGGCGCGGTAAAAATCGTCTCTCATCTCTCTTTTAGGTTACTTAAGGGAATTACAACTGCAAAGGTAATAATATCTTTTTAATTACCAATTCTTTCCGCTCCGTCCCACCGTCGGCACTTTTTCACCTTCCATCTCTTCGCGGGTTTTGTCCTCTTCGACTTGCATCGCTTCCAGCATTTGCTCCGCCTCCTGGGGTGTTATTTGGGGTTGGCCACCTTGAGGTTGTTGTTCTTGGGGTTGCTCGTTCTCATTTTCTCCGCCTCCGCCCTGGGGTTGCTCCTGCTGTTCTTGTTCTTGTTCCTGCTCTTGCTCCTGCTCTTGTTCCTGCTTCAGCTTTTGTGCATAAGCAAGGTTATATTTCGCCTCATCGTCGTCCGGGGTTTGGCGCAGGGTCTGTTTGTAGAGCTCTATCGCCTCGTCCAACTTTTCGCCAACAAGCGCCACGTTTCCAAGATTGAAACTCACCTCCGGAAATGCCGGCTTCATCTGGAGCGCCTCGCCATATTTCGTTGCGGCTCCCGCCGTGTCGTTCTTTTCGAACAGCCGATTCCCCTCGCGCGCAACTCTCCGTTCGGGATACTTTTGCGCCCAGACCGAAGTCGCCACCAGCAGCAGTACGATTATACAGACGGTATTTCGCATTTGGTCTCCTCCACAAAATAGTATGCGTTATTCCAATAGGCTTCTGCTGCAGGAACATCGGGCGTAAGTTTGGCAAATTTCACCAAGTCGGCCGTCCTCAGCAGTTCGCCCAAATCACTGTAACGTTTTTCGTCCACAGTTCCCTCCTTGCGTGGTTCGTCCAGCGCGTCCAGGATCTCTGCCGAGGTCATCTCCATCGCCCCTATGCTGAAGCGTGCATCCAAATATTCGCGCAAAATGTCCGTCAGACCACTGTAGTATTGCTTGTGGCGTCCGTTTTGGGGTAATTTTTGATCTTTCAGCTCCTCCAGTCGGCGTATTGCTTCCACGTGGGGCGGCTCTTTTTCGCGCTCGCCTCCCAACAGAGGTATTTTGTGGCGGTATTTAATAAGCAACCAGATCCCCGTTCCAATCACAGCCAGCCCCAGCAATCCCAATGCCAGCCACCCGGCTATCTCTCCGAATTTCAACGGTATGTGCTTTATTCCGTAGGGTTTGTCAGTCTCCAGATTTATATCGAAAGTGGAGACTGTGATGCGCAAACTGTCGGCGGTAAGCAGCGTATCGACCGTATTTTTATCTACTAACAGCGCCGGAAAGCGCCCCATATTATAATTCCCCTCGCGCCATATCGTCATCAGATAGCGCTTTCGCAAGGTTTGCCGCCGTCCATCCTCGGAAAGCGTATCCACCGCTTCACTCAGCACCTCCACGTTTTCAATCAGTTCCTCACCCGGCTCCCCCATCAGAGTCGGAAAATCGACCACCTGCATCAGGTCCTTTTCCACCTTCACCTCAAGATTGAACTGGTCGCCGATCATCACACTGTCGCGATCGAACGACGCAGTCACCGTTGGCAGCTCCTGCGCCCCCATCTCCGTCAAAGCTCCCGCACCAGCCAGCATCACGGCCACTATCGTTCTCAGCCACTTCATCTCTTCTTGAACAGTTTTACTAACTCGCGCACATAATCCTCACCTGTGCGCGCCGTGGCGGTATCTACTTTATAATGTTTAAGCAACGCCTCTATTGCCGTGATGCGAGCCTGGTGCGCCACTGCATAATTTTCGCGCAGACGTTTTGACGAAGTATCGACCCACATCCGCCGCCCTGTCTCAGCATCCTCGACCTCCATCACCCCAACGTCCGGCATCTCCCCTTCGCGCCTGTCCTCCACCCTCACTGCCACCAGGTCGTGTTTTCCTGTCGCGATCTTCAGCGCATCCCTGAGCGGGGCTTCGTCGCTCGCCGGGAACAGGAAGTCCGACAAAACGAACGCCGTGGAACGCTTCGGAAGCACATTTGTCAAGGCCCTCAACGGTTCGGCCAAAGAGGTTCCGCGTCCCACCGCCTCGAACTCCAGCAACTCCCTTATGATCATTAAAATATGTCCTCTGCCCTTTGCCGGCGGTATGAACTTTTCCACACGGTCGCTAAATAGCATTGCCCCCACCTTGTCGCCCGTCTGCGACGCCGAAAATGCCAACACCGCCGCGATCTCCGTTTGCAGCCCCTTCTTGGTCTGCGCCGTTGTCCCGAATGCCGACGAGCCGCTAATATCCACCAGCAACATCACCGTAAGCTCCCTTTCTTCTTCGTAGATTTTCACGTGCGGGCGGTTCGAGCGGGCGGTCACGTTCCAGTCGATATCTCTCACATCGTCGCCCACGCGATATTCCCTTACTTCGCTGAACGACATACCTCTCCCGCGAAACGCGCTATGGTATTGACCTGCAAAGATCTCGTTCGACAGCCCGCGGCTCTTTATCTCCAGCCGCCGTACCTTTTTCAGTATGTCTTTCTCAGGGGACGATGACATTATTCAGAATCTGCGCAATAATTTCTTCCGTGGTAACATTTTCTGCTTCGGCTTCGTACGTCAGCCCGATGCGATGGCGCAAAACATCCGCACATACCGCCCTCACGTCTTCCGGGATCACATAACCGCGTCGCTTTATGAATGCATAGCTCTTTGCCGCCCGCGCCAACGAGATACTTGCCCTGGGCGAACCACCATAACTAATGAGCGTCGAAAGAGACTCCAGCCCATATTCCGCCGGCGTGCGCGTTGCAAAGACTATATCGATTATGTACTTCTCGATCTTCTCGTCCATATAAACTTCGCTCACCACTCCCCTCGCTCTCACGATATCTTCCGGCTCGATGACTTTATTCGGATGTGGCATCCCCCCGCCCGCAAGGTTCATTCTCACGATGTCACGCTCCTCCTGCTTCTTGGGATAAGTCAATTTAACCTTAAGCAGGAAGCGATCCACCTGCGCTTCGGGTAACGGATAGGTACCTTCTTGTTCCAGAGGGTTTTGCGTTGCCATCACAAGGAACGGTTGAGGCAGTGGGTAGGTTTCGTCGCCGATGGTCACCTGCCGCTCCTGCATCGCTTCCAGCAACGCACTTTGCACCTTTGCCGGCGAGCGGTTTATTTCATCCGCCAGTACGAAGTTTGCAAAGATCGGCCCCTTGCGCACCGTGAACTCCTCTTTCTTCTGCGAGTAGATCATTGTTCCCACCAAGTCTGCCGGCAACAGGTCGGGGGTGAACTGAATCCTCGCGAACTTCGCATCTACCGCTTCAGACAACGTCGTGATAGCCAATGTTTTTGCCAGTCCCGGCACCCCTTCCAGCAATATGTGCCCATTGCTCAACAGCCCGATCAGTAGCGAATCCACCAAATGTTTTTGGCCCACGATCACCTTTCCCATCTCCATTTGCAGCGTATCCACAAACAGACTTTCGCGCTCTATGCGCTCGCTCAACTCTTTGATATTAACCACTTCACTCATCACTCCTTAAATTTATTGCAAAAATAATTATTTCTGTCGAATGAAAAAATCGCTGCCGGCGTTCCGGCCTTTCTTTTGAAAAGCATCCCTGGGCGTCCCGTCTGTCAAAATAATTACTCCGCAACGCACAAATCCCTCTCGCTCTAACAGGCTCTGCATCACGTCGTTATTACTGTGTGTATCCACTCTCAGGTTGCCGCATTGCTCCAGACTCCACCTCAGACACTCTTCCCCTACCCCTTTCACGCTTCCGTCCGAGGCCAGCCTGTGCACCACTCCATAAGGTTCGCAATCGAGCCACTCTCCGTCGTATATCTTCACGTATGTCGGCTCCGGCGCCACTGCAAACCAAAAAGTCGCCACCACCGTCCCGTCCTGCACCGTCACCCATTGCTCCCCTGCGTCGATTCCTGCTCCCACCAGCTCCACCGAGGGGTAGCCTCCCACCCACTGCACGTTGTTCCCGCGCGAGCGCATAAACCTTCGCGCGGCGTCGTAAATCTCCATAAGCCGCGGCAGTTCATCGCGCCGCGCACGCCTAATTTCCATAAACGACAAAATTAGTATATTTTTACGAAAGATATCTCTTTCGTGAATATAGGCCGCGCCTCGGCAAAGAAAATAAATTTTCATTTGCTCTCGGCTTGCACTATATTTGCAGAATGAACCAAATTCTTGAAAACTTAAATCCCCCGCAGCGCGAGGCAGTTGTCTATTTCGAGGGACCGTCGTTGATTATTGCCGGGGCCGGGTCGGGCAAAACGCGCGTACTCACCTCGCGCATAGCATATATGATCTCCCAGGGTGTTCCGCCGCACAATATTCTCGCACTCACCTTTACCAACAAAGCCGCCAACGAAATGCGTAGCCGCATAGCGGAGATGGTCGGGCGCTCCAGTCGCTACATCCAGATGGGCACCTTCCACTCGATCTTCCTGCGAATCCTGCGCACCGAGCACGAAAAGATAGGCTACCCTCAGGCGTTCACGATCTATGATACGACCGACTCTCAGAACCTTGTGAAGTCGATTTGCAAAGAGCTCGGATTGTGCAACAGTGACAAAGATAACGACAAATACAAGCCCCGCTCGGTATTCGCCAAAATTTCGCGCCTCAAAAACGACCTCGTCACCCCCGGTGTGTGCGAAAAAGAGGAGAAGGACGCCAATTTCGTCGAGATTTACCGCCGCTATGTAGCCCGGTGCAAGGCCAACGGTGCTATGGATTTCGACGACCTGCTCGTCAATATGGTCATCCTGCTCAAGAACAATCCCGACGTGCTTGAGAAGTATCGCGCTATGTTCCGTTATATCCTCGTGGACGAGTATCAGGACACCAACCACGTTCAGTACCTGATAGTCAAGGCACTCGCAATGGATCACAAAAACATTTGCGTCGTGGGCGACGACTCCCAGAGTATTTACTCTTTCCGCGGCGCGAGAATCGAGAATATCCTCAATTTCAAGCGCGATTTTCCTGCTGCGCAAGTTTACAAGCTGGAGCAAAATTACCGTTCTACTCAGGTCATCGTCAAGGCTGCCAACGGTGTGATATCCAGGAACCGCTCGTCGCAGGAGCTCAAAAAGGAGTGCTTTTCGGATGGAGCGCGGGGTGAGAACATCAAACTTCTGAAGGCTTATACCGACCGCGAGGAGGCCGAGGTGGTTGCCGGCGAGATCCGCAATCTTGGGCGCACCGGCGTTCCGTGGGAGCAGATCGCCGTTCTGTACCGTATCAATGCCCTTTCGCGCGGTATCGAAGAGAGTCTCCGCCGGCGCGACATACCTTATAAGATATACCGCGGCCACTCGTTTTTCGACCGCAAGGAGATCAAAGACCTGTTGGCCTATTTTCGGCTGATCGTCAATCCGCGCGACGACGAGGCTTTCCGGCGCATTGTCAATTATCCCACACGCGGCATCGGTGAGGTCACTCTCGGTAAGGTCACCGCCGCTGCCCGTGAAAAAGGCATCTCTCTTTGGGAGGCCGCCGTGGAAACAGACGACAAGAAGATCTCCGCCTTTGCCGAGCTTATCGAGAGTCTGGCTTTTCTGCTCACCGAATCGAGCCTCTATGATTTCGGTCACCAGGTGGCCGTTCGCTCCGGCATCGTCGGTTCATATCGTGCCGACCGCTCTATGGAGGCGACCTCCGCACTGGAAAACATCGAAGAGCTCTTAAACTCTATGGCCGGCGACCCAGACTCCGACAACCTTATCGACTCTCCCGCTCCCCTTTCGCTCGACGAATGGTTGCAGAACGTGGCCCTTATGACCGACGGCGATGACGACGCCGGCGACAACCCCCACAAAGTTTCGCTGATGACCGTCCATTCGGCTAAGGGTTTGGAGTTCAAATATGTCTTTGTGATGGGGCTTGAGGAGGATCTGTTCCCTTCGACCCGTGAGGGTGACTCATCCGAGATCGAAGAGGAACGGCGACTGTTTTATGTTGCCCTCACCCGTGCCCGCGAACGCGCTTTCGTTTCGATGGCCGAGATGCGCTTCATTCACGGCTCGATGGATTTTCGCCGTCCCAGCCGCTTTGTGGGCGAGATCGACGAGGACTTTCTCGACAGCGGCAGCAGGCCCTCCCCCAAGCCTCCGCAATCTTCTCGCCCGAATTTCCAACCACCCAGCCCTCGCCTCCGACCCATAGGCAGCCGTCCTGTCGCAGAGCCGATGCCACCTCGTCCCGCTCCTGCTTCCAATGACGGTTTGGTGCCCGATGCCCGCGTAAGCCACTCAAAGTTCGGTCCCGGTACGATTCTCGAAGTCGAGTTGGCCGCCGGCGCCACCAATCCTAACGACCTTAAGATCGTCGTCTCGTTCGACAACCCCGACCACGGTAGAAAGACGCTCCTGAGTAAATTCGCCCGCCTCGATTTGTTATGACACTGAAAGAAAGATACGAAGGCATCCTTTCGTGGTTTGCTGCAAACGTTCCCGTAGCCGAAACCGAGCTCCGGTACGAAAATCCCTGGCAGTTGCTCGTGGCCGTAGTCCTCTCTGCCCAGTGCACCGACAAGCGCGTGAACCTTACCACTCCCGCGCTTCTCGAACGCTTTCCCACTCCTGCTGCAATGGCCCAAGCCGACGCCGACGACATTTATCCATACATACGCAGTATCTCCTATCCCAACAACAAGGCTAAAAACCTCGCCGCACTGGCGCGCAAACTTACAGAGGAACATAACGGCATCATCCCTGCCGAACGCGACGAGCTCGTGAAACTTCCGGGCGTGGGTCGCAAGACCGCCAACGTAATTGGTGCAGTGTTGTTCGACAAACCCGTAATGGCGGTCGATACCCACGTTTTCCGCGTCTCCCGCCGTACCGGTCTCGCCCCGCAAGATGCCAAAACCCCTCTTGCCGTCGAGCTTGCCCTAACCGCTAACATTCCCCCGGAGCTCGTACCTAAGGCTCATCATTGGTTGATTCTCCACGGTCGTTATGTTTGTACGGCCCGCCGGCCCCACTGCGAAAGTTGCGGCATCGCTCCTTGGTGCAAAAAAATCATTACCTTTGCAGGGTGAAGCGATACCTATATATACTGTTGTTTGCGACCCTCGCGGCTTGTGCGGGCGACGATATGTATGACAATTCGCCGGACGGGCCGCTCGAACTTTCCCAAGACCACATTACCGTAGGTAAGAGTGCCACCACCGTGAATCTCGGCGTCACTGCCCGCGAGGCGACCTGGACACTCTCAGGTGTTGAAGATTGGTTTAGCATCAATCCCTCAAGCGGCCCTCAGGGTATCACCACGATCGTGATCACCTTTACCGAAAATGCCGACCCGAATCCGGAGCCCGATCCCGATGATCCGCCAGACCCAGACCCTGACGATCCGGAGCCGGAGCCAGATCCCGATACTGATACTGATACTGAGCCGCAAACCCGCGCCACAGAAACTCGCACAGCAACTCTGACTTTCTCATCGGGCGGTGTCACCAAGACCGTTACCATCGAGCAACTCCCGACCGATGTCACGCCTCCCGTCCAGAGCCCCGAATACGATGTTAATAAACAGATTCACGAGGACCTTCTCAACGTTTGGTATTATAACGGTGAGACCCGCAACGCCAAGGCCGACTATAACCAGAGCTACAAAAATTTCTACGAAAGCTATCTCAAGACGCTCACTCGCAACACGTTGGAAGGCAACACCTGGTCTCAGAACAACGATCGTTATCTATACTCCTATATCGAGCGCGACCCATCGGGCCTGAATTACGGTATGGAGTTCGATCTGGGTAATTACGACGGCAAGCTGGTCGGACGCATCCTCTATGTCGAACCCGAAGGCCCTGCCGCCCAAGCCGGACTCAAGCGCGGCGACTGGTTCTGGAAGGTGAACGACCAACAGATGTTTAACCAGATTAACACCGCGGGACGACTGCAGTATAACGACCGAATCGACACACTGGTGAACCCCATTGCAGACTTCTCGCCCAAGCTCGGTATGCTCACTTTCCGACCATTTGCCGCTCAGCTGCTGGACGAGGGCCGCACCGTTACTCTCACACCCACGCAGTTCAAGGGTAATCCCATTCTCGGCAGCCAACTTATAAGGCAGAACAATCTCGCAGGCGAGCCTACTCTCACCGGTTACCTTATGCTCAACAGCTTCGAGCCGGGCTATGAGACCGAGATCACCAGCATTTTTGCGGGCTTCAAAGAGGGCGCCGTGACCTCTATGATTCTCGACCTTCGCTATAACAAGACGGGTACCGCGGCAACCGCCGAACTCGTAGGTAATCTGATCGTTCCCGCTGAAGCGGCTGAGATGACCTTTGCGCGTTATGAGTTTGCCGACGGCGAAGCTGCGGACAGCAACCATATTTCCAAGTTCGAACCACACGAGAGCAGTATAGGTGTTCCGCTCGTTTTTGTTCTCACTTCGAGCCACACCTCCGGTGCTGCCGAGCTGCTGATCAACGCATTGAGGGGACTCGAACCCGTTGTTAAGGTCGTCGTCGTTGGCGATGTCACCGAAGGGATGAATGTCGGGATGGTGCACAAGCGTATAACCGCTACAGAGACCGGACACCAGTACGATGTTTGGATGGCAGCCTGGCGCACATACAACGCCAATGGCGATGGTAATTACGGTTATGGCCTCACTCCCAACGGTGGCACATTGAACGAATGGCAGGGCGACAATGTACTCTGGAGCGATACCTGGGAGTGGAAAGGTTGGGAGGGCGCCACGGAAGACCCGCTATTGGAGCGTGCAATGGAGTTCGTGAGGGGCATCTCGCCGTTACCCACCAGCCGCGTGCTCGACAACCCTTCGCGCAAACGTTCGGGCTTCCCAAGACAATTTTCTGTTAAAGCTAATATGTTGTTAGACAATGAATAAGACAGTTTTCCTCATAACATTCGCGGCGGTATTTCTTTTCGTCTCCTGCGGCAATGACCCTGTTATCACACCGCCACCCCCTCCTCCCACGAACACCCTTTCCGGAGTTAATAAGTGGATCGACGAGGAATTGAAAGACTGGTACTATTGGAACAACGCTGTCAAAAGTGCCACTCCGCCAAGTAATTCGCTGGCCTACGACGAGTTCCTGGACAAACTGCTTCTCAGTCTCAAGGGCGCACAAGACAACACCGAGTCGCCTCCCACAATCGACGGAGGGTACAATTCCGATGGGTCGCGTTTTTTATATTCATACATCGAGCGCACCTCCGCCACTACGCGTGCCTCTCAAAATGAGGCTCTCACTTTCGGGTTCGATATCGAGGCGTTCCGCATCGAGCAGAACAGCACCGGTGACCACATCAACTTTTTGGTCTCGTGGGTTCAGCCTGACTCTCCCGCCGACGAGGAGGGGTTCAAACGCGGAATGTGGATCACCCAATATCAGGGCGAAGAGATCTATATGCCTCAGTATGAGAAATTCTGGAATCAACTACACTTCTTCCAGGGTGGTAACACAATGACTCTCAAGGATAGCAGCGGCACCTCATACACCCTCACTGCTGCGACTGCCAGTGCCTCGCCGATCATCTTTCACGACATCGTCGAAACCGGCAGTGGCAAAAAGGTGGCATATTTGGTTTACAACGAGTTCAAACAGGGAGACAAGGGTACGTTCGATGCCGAGTTGCGTGAGATTTTTGCTCAGTTCAAGGCCGACGGCGCCCAGGAGCTTGTGCTCGACCTGAGGTTCAATCCCGGTGGGGCTGTCTCTTCGTGCCAACTACTCACCAGCCTCGCGGCCAATGTCGGTCCATCGAAAATTTTCTGCAAACTGCTTTACAACAAAGATATACCCGTCAAAGAGCACTTTGCCAATCCCTCCGTGGCCAGCTTCTTTGACGAACAGGACGGCCTAAAGCTAAATAAGATCTATGTTTTGGCTACCGACGACACGGCTTCGGCCTCGGAGATGTTCATCAACTCCCTTCGCGGCGTAGATATCGACATTGTTCACATCGGCACCACCACTGAGGGTAAGAACGTTGGTATGAATCTGTTGGAACACAGTGCAGGTGGTTACAGCTACGAGATGTGGCCCATCACGTTCAAGATTCTCAACGCCAAAGATTTCTGCGACTATGCTGGCGGCCTCGAACCCGATTACAGCAAAAACCAGTATTGGGACATTCAATATGTCAGCCGCAACAGCCCCGTTTACGAGCTCGGCGACCCGCGCGAAAGGCTTCTGGAAGCTGCTCTGACGCTTATCGACGGCGGCACGGTAACAGATGACGTAGTCCCGGCCCGTACCCGCACTGCCACCGCTCCCTTAACCAAAAAAATGCACGACCCGCGCCTTGGCGGCGCAAGAGTTTATGAACGTCCTGGTTCTGTCTCATTATAACCCCGACGGCGACGCGCTGGGGGCTTCCATCGCTTGGGCAAGGGTGCTCGAAGGGATGGGTCATAGTGTTATGTGCGTGGTTCCCAACAAGTTTCCGTATTTTCTGGATTGGATGCCAGGCATAGAACGCATCAGAATTTTCACCGAACACGGCGACGAGATCCGCGCCGCCGCTGCTGAAGCCGACCTGGTTTGCTGCCTGGATTTCAACAATATTTCACGCCTTGAGGGTCTATCGGAAGCTATCGAGGCCAATACCAAAGCACAAAAGCTACTCATAGATCACCACTTAGACCCTCCTGAAGGTTATTTCGACCTTGTGTTCTCTTATCCTCACGCCTCTTCGACCTCTTATATCGTCTTTAAGCTCATCGTCGAACTCGTTGGCGTAGAGGCCATCGACCGCGATATGGCTACTGACCTTTACGTTGGTATGATGACCGATACAGGTAATTTCTCCTATTCCTACCTTACTCCCGATTTGTTCCGCGTCGTTGCAACTCTTGTCGAGCGGGGTATCGACATTCCGGACATCAACCGGCGCGTCTATAACTCCTACTCCGAGGGTCGCGTCCGGCTTTTGAGCTATGCCCTGGGGCCCAAGATGGAGGTTTTGGCTAAAGGTCAGGCTGCGCTCATTTCACTTAAAGAGAGCGAGTTGCGCAGGTTCAAGTTTCGTCAGGGCGATAGCGAGGGTTTCGTCAATTATCCTCTTTCGATCGAGGGGGTTAAGATGTCTGCTCTGTTCCTCCAGAACCATCGTTTCATTCGGGTTTCGCTTCGTTCTCGCGGCGATGTCGATGTTAATGATTTCGCCCGCAGGTATTTCGATGGAGGAGGTCACCGCAATGCCGCCGGTGGCAAATCGACCGACACTATGGAGATCACCATCGAACGTTTCCGCGCTGCCGTTAAGGAGTACTTTCAATAGATTACCAAAAAGCGACACCCCCTTCGAGAGATGTCGCTCTGTTGCCTTGCATAGCGCTTATAGATCTATGCTTCTTCTTTTTTCGCACCGCCGAAACGTTTCTCCTTGATGCGGGCTTTTTTGCCGGTAAGTTTGCGCAGGTAGAAGATTCTCGCGCGACGAACCACCCCGCGCTTGTTCACTTCGATGCTGTCGATATGGGGCGAGTAGAGCGGGAAGATGCGTTCCACACCCACTCCGTTGGAGACTTTGCGAATGGTGAACATCTTGGTTTTGCCAGTTCCTTTGATTTGGATCACCACGCCGCGGAAACTTTGCAGACGCTCTTTATTACCCTCGATGATCTTGTAGGTCACGGTAATAGTGTCCCCACTATTGAAAGCAGGTACCTCTTTTTCGGGCCACATAGCCTCTTGGGCCACTTTGATGAGTTGTTCTTTGTTCATAGCTGTTTCTTTTTAGTCCAACGTCACCGCGTTTCGTGAGAGGTTGGGGGTGCAAAGGTAAACAAATTTTTCTATCTTTGTGACTTGAACTGCAAAATTATGAGTGAAAGATTGATTTTTTTGACTAACGACGATGGTTTCGGTGCTCGCGGCCTAGAGCGTATGATCGAGGTGATGCGCCCGTTCGGACATATCGTCGTAGTTGCTCCGGAAACGACCCAGAGCGGTATGGCTCACGCGATAACTATGTCCAACCCACTGTTTCTCAGAGAGGTGCGCAACGAACCCGGTCTCGAAGTTTACGCCTGCTCCGGCACTCCGGTCGATTGCGTGAAGATGGCTCTCGACCACCTGCTGCCCGACCGTAAGTTGGATTTGATCTGTTCGGGTATCAACCACGGCTCCAACGCTGCGATCAACGTTCTCTATTCTGGCACTATGGGCGCTGCGATCGAGGGTAGCTTTTACGACGTGCCATCGATCGGGTTTTCCCTTTCCGACCATTCGTTGGATGCCGATTTCGAGGCTGCCGGCGAGGTTGTGTATCAGATCGTCAATGGGATACTGGAAGCGAAGACAAATTTTCCGGAAGTGCAACTTGCACCTTTGTGTCTCAATGTGAATATTCCCATCGGTCGTCCCGAAGACCTCAAGGGCATTAGGGTTTGCCGTCAGTGCCGGGGTTATTGGCGTGAGGAGTTTTTCATTCGTAAGAATCCGGCCGGCCGCGACTATTATTGGCTCACTGGCGAATTCCAGAACCACGAACCCGACGCTACCGACACCGACGAGTGGGCCCTTGCTCACAACTATGTTTCGGTAGTGCCTATTCAGGTCGATCTCACTAATCACACACAGGTAACTTCACTTGGCAAGATTCTTGATAAATAACAAGTTATGACTCTAAAGATCCTTCTTATCGTCTCGATCCTGTTTCAGTTGGCGGCGACGGGCCTTGCCATCGGGCTTGTGAGAAAGACCAAGTTCAACTCCGTTTGGATTCTTTTCATCGTCGCATTGCTGTTGATGACCGCCTCTCGCGTGCTGCAGTTCATCCACTTCATTCCGCGAGGCGAGTCCTCGCCGTGGTTCGTTGCGCTCATTTGGATCGACATCGCCACCTCGCTTTGTATCACCGTTCTGTTATTCAACGCACGACGGCTTGTGGAGTACATCGACCGACTGATTTTCCAGACCGGCCTCACTTCCAAACGCATACTTTCGGCTACTCTTCGCGCCGAGGAACGGGAGCGCATCCGCTTTTCCAAAGAGCTTCACGACGGCTTGGGCCCGCTGCTTTCGTCTGCCAAGATGTCGCTTTCGGCACTTTCCCGTGAGGGTCAATCGGCCGAAAATGTAGAGATTATCGACTCGGCCGGTTACGTCATTGACGAGGCCATCCGCTCTCTTCGCGAGATCTCCAACAACCTCAGCCCCCACGTTCTGGGTGAGTTCGGACTGGGCCGAGGCGTAGGTAATTTCATCAACCGCCTCTCCGGTATCCACGATATGCAGATCGACTATCGCACCAATCTTCGCGACGAGCGCTTCGATACCGACGTCGAAGTTGTCCTCTATCGGGTTATCTGCGAGTTGATTAACAACTCCCTCAAGCATTCCGGCGCCACCTCTGCCACGCTCGAACTCACTTATGAGGACGGTACGGCCATCTCTTTGGATTACAGCGACAACGGTCGCGGATTCACCCCCTCGTCCGACGAGAGTTCGGGTATGGGCCTCGGTAATATCGCCTCTCGTATCAATACTCTCAACGGTCACCTCGATATCGATAGCGCTCGCGGCAGCGGTATGCGCGCTCGCGCCCGCATCCAGCTTCGCCGATGAGCTCGCCCATCAGCATAATCCTTGTCGATGACCACCGGTTGTTCCGCGACGGCCTCAGGCGGCTTTTAGCATCCGATACCCGCTTCGAGGTTGTGGGCGAGGCTTCCAGCGGCGAAGAATTTCTCGAACTTGCAGAAGAGCTGTTTTCCCATAGCACGCAGCAGCCGGCGTTCCGGCTTGTTTTTATGGATATAGATATGCCCGGCATCGGCGGCATCGAGACCACCCGACGCGCACTGGAGCGTTGGCCCGACCTTCGCATCATCGCTCTCTCGATGCACGCCCAGCAGGAGTTCCAGGCCCCTATGATGGAAGCTGGCGCGGCAGGGTTTTTGCTCAAGGACTCTGATTTCGCACAGGTCACAGCGGCAGCACTCAGGGCCGTGGGCGAAAACACGCAACACGATAATACAGAATCACTTAGCGAGCGCGAGATGGAGGTTCTCCCGTTGATCTGCCAGGGCCTTTCCACTCAACAGATCGCCGAGCGGCTCTTCATTTCCCGGCGCACCGTCGATAAGCACCGCGCTAATATCCTCGCCAAGACACTCTGTAACAACACTGCCAGCCTTGTGGTCTATGCAGTTAAAAATCAATTAATTAAACTATAGCAATGGAGACAACGATCAAATCTTTCCCCCGCCAGCTCGAAACCCTTCACGAGAGGTGTTACCGCGAGGTACCGTCCAAGACGGGCGCTGTGGAGTTCCTCGGCGGCCTCGTTGCGCTGCTTTTTCCGGTCACCCACGGCCAGCTCCTCACGCTCGACGAGATCGAATACCGCTGGGCCGACCTTCAGTTGCACTTCAGTCGTCTCATCCATCCCGTTATTCCCGCCCACCAGAGCCGTTCCGAGACGACCAAACGTTTTTTCGCCTGCATTCCGGAACTATATCTCGACCTTATAGAGGATGCGGAGATGTTCAACGAAAGCGACCCCGCGGCCCATTCGATGGAGGAGATAGTGCTCTCCTATCCGGGGTTCTATGCCATTATGGTTCACCGCTTTGCGCACGCCATTCACAACCTCGGCATTCCCATCCTTCCGCGCATCCTTTCCGAGCACGCCCACTCTCGCACCGGCATCGACATCCATCCCGGAGCCACCGTGGGGCGCCACTTTTACATCGACCACGGTACCGGCATCGTCATTGGGGAGACCTGCGTTATCGGCCAAAATGTTAAAATGTATCAGGGAGTTACACTCGGAGCCACGTTCGTCAAAAAGGAGCTCGAAGGTAAAAAGCGCCACCCCACGATCGAGGATAACGTCATTCTTTATGCCGGCTGCACGATCCTCGGCGGCGACACCGTCGTTGGCGCCGGCTCGATTATCGGCGGTAGCGTTTGGCTCACCGAAAGCGTCCCTGCCGGCACAAAAGTTTTTCATAAAGCCGACATAATTACTACCTTTGCATCTGAACGCCTATAGCAACAGCAACTGACTCATCCATAAATCTATGATCATCAAGAAATCCCCACGTTGGGCGCTCGTTGTGCCGACCAGTATGGGCATTCGACTCACGGCAGCGCAGGCGGGCCAACCGGTTCAGTCGGGCACGGGCCTTGTTATGCAGGCAACCAGCGCTGAGAGCAACGTAGCCAGCATTTCGTCCTATTTGGGACTGCCTGTCAAGGCTTTAACTGCGTTTGTCAAAGGTAGCCCGATCGCCGCTTTCATCAAGGCGGAGCTTCGCGCTCGCGGCATCGAAGCCGAGGGGCCGGAAGTCGAACAAGGAGGGCCGTGGGGTTATCGTCATCAGATAAACATTGCCGATAGCGGCTTCGGCGCTCGCGGCCCTCGCGTTTGGAACGATCGCGCCGGCGAGGTGGGCAGAACGCTAAATATCAAGGACTTCGATCTCGATCGCCTGTTCGCTTCCGAGGGCGTCGGTATCCTTCATTTGTCGGGACTTATAGCCGCTCTTTCGCCCGAAACGGGACAATTCTGCCTCGAACTCGCCCACGCCGCACACAAAAACGGCACGTTGGTTTCGTTCGATCTGAACCACCGCGCAACTTTTTGGGAGGGGCGCGAAAAGGAGTTGGCGCAAATTTTCCACGAGATCGCTTCCCAGACCGATATATTAATAGGTAACGAAGAAGATTTCCAACTTGCTTTGGGCCTTGCCGGGCCTCCTGCGGGCGGCGAAGGACTTGGCGCCAAGATGGATGGCTTCAAGGCTATGATCGAAACTGCTCGCGCTAAATATCCTCAGACTCAAGTTTTTTCCACCACTCTTCGTGAAGTCTTGAGCGCCGGACGTCATCTTTGGGGTGCCGTGCTTTGGGCCGGCGACGGGAACTCCGATACGGCCTCCTCCGGTCAGTGGTATCAGGTCGAACCACGCGAGATCACGGTACTCGATCGCATCGGCGGCGGAGATGGATTCGTAGGCGGAATGTTGTATGCCATATTGCGCGGTTGGGAACCCGAAAAGTGGATCCAGTTCGGTTGGGCAAGTGGAGCATTGGCCACAACTTTTCTCACTGACTACGCCCAACCTGCTGACGAACAGCAGATTTGGAGCGTCTGGAAAGGTAACGCAAGAGTTCTCCGCTAAGCCGGAACGCCGGTAGCGATTTTTGGTTTGACAGTATGATTTTTTTCAGTCAAGGAGCCCCTGAGCGGGCATTCACGGGAGAGGAGCTTCGTGAGGCAGTTTTTGCCTCGCTCGAAAAGTTGGGGTCGCGCCGAAAAGTTTTGGTTATTCCGCCCGACTTCACGCGGCTATTTTCACGTGCCGGTGAGATAACTCGCTACATATATGACTTTTATGGCGACGCTATAACGGATATTTTACCCGCCCTCGGCACCCATTTTGCGATGACCCCTGAGGAGATCGAGCGGATGTTCCCTGGCGTGCCCTCTACACTTTTTCGCGTTCACGACTGGCGCAAAGACGTTGTCACTCTGGGAGTTATCCCTGCTGAGATTGTCGGCCAAATTACCGGCGGCGTGGTCGATTATCCTTGGCCCGCGCAGGTCAATCGCCTGCTCGTGGAGGGTGGTCACGACCTTATTCTCTCTGTGGGCCAAGTGGTTCCGCACGAAGTACTGGGGATGGCCAACTACAATAAGAATATTTTCATAGGCACGGGGGGCGCCGAAGGAATCAACCGTAGCCATTTTATCGGCGCGGCTTATGGTATGGAGCGTGTGATGGGTGTTGCACAAAACCCTGTACGACAGGTGCTTAACTACGCCTCCGAACATTTTGCCGCCCATCTGCCGATCGTTTATATGCAGACCGTGGTGGGACGTGCAAATGCCTCAGAGCGAGCGCAAGGCACTGATGGGCTACAACTTCGTGGATTTTTCGCGGGTGACGACTCCGAGTGCTTCGAGCGGGCGGCTGAACTCTCGCTGAAAGTCAATTTTCAGACGGTGGAACGTCCTCTGACGAAGGTAGTCGTGTGGCTCGATCCGGAAGAATTCCGCTCCACCTGGCTTGGCAACAAGAGCATCTACCGCACACGGATGGCTATTGCGGATGGAGGCGAGCTGTTGGTGCTGGCACCGGGGTTGAAGCAGTTCGGTGAAGATGCCGATAATGACCTACTTATACGCAAATACGGCTACCGAACGACGCCAGAAGTGATGGAACTCGTGAAAACTCCAGGCAATGAACTTGCCGACAATCTGGGAGTTGCAGCACACCTGATCCACGGAACCTCGGAGGGTCGTTTCCGGATAGTTTATGCTCCGGGCCACCTTACGCGCCAAGAGATAGAAAGTGTGGGCTTCGAGTGGGCCGATCTCGACGAAATGATGCAACGTTATAATCCACACCAACTTAGCGACGGTTGGAATACCATAGCAGGCAACGACGATGGTGCCCTCGACGAGGAGATCTTTTTCATCTCCAATCCCGCGATAGGCTTATGGAAGAATTAACCGAGCGCAACAGCGCAAGCTCAATGACTCAAGTCCGCTGGTCAGACGCAGGTTGCCGCGGAAAATCTGAAGGAATTAAAAAATTTAACTTTAGCAATAACTAAAAATTTAAATAATTTAACTTATGAAAGCAGACATCGGCCTGATAGGGCTGGCGGTTATGGGCGAAAATCTCGTCCTGAATATGGAGAGCAAGGGTTTTCGTGTCGCCGTGTTTAACCGAACCACCTCCAAGGTGAAAACCTTCGTCGAAGGACGCGGAAAACTTAAAAAATTTAACCCGGCATACTCACTGGAGGAGCTCGTGGCCAATTTGGAGCGCCCACGAAAGGTGATGATGCTGGTGAAGGCGGGCTCGGCAGTAGATGATTTCATCGAACAACTCATCCCGTTGCTCGAACCGGGCGACGTGATCATCGACGGAGGAAACACCCACTTCCCGGATACCATCAGGCGTACGAAATACGTTGAGAGTAAGGGACTTCTATACATAGGCACGGGTGTTTCGGGCGGCGAAGAGGGAGCTCTGCTGGGCCCTTCGATGATGCCCGGAGGATCACCCGAAGCGTGGCCTCTGGTGAAACCTATTTTTCAGAGTATCAGCGCGAAAGTCGATGGGCAGCCCTGTTGCGACTGGGTTGGTTCGGATGGTGCAGGCCACTTCGTGAAGATGGTGCACAATGGCATCGAATATGGCGATATGCAGCTGATCTGTGAGGCCTATCAGATTATGCGCGACGGGCTGGGAATGACGGCGGGCGAGATGTCGGAGGTTTTCGGCGAGTGGAATCGCGGCGAACTGGACAGCTATCTCATTGAAATTACGAGAGATATACTCGCCTACAAGGACGCCGAGGGACAGTATGTTGTCGATCATATTCTCGACGCGGCGGGTCAAAAGGGCACGGGCAAATGGACCGGTGTTTCGGCGCTGGAACTCGGTGTGCCTCTGACACTTATCGCCGAAGCTGTCTTCGCACGCTGCCTGTCGTCACAAAAAGATGAACGGGTTCTGGCAAGCCAAAGATTTACGGGGCCGGAGAACGCAGGGACTGGCTCGGCGGGCTCTGGGACGAGGGGTTTTGTGGGCGACCGTAAGGCGTTTTTGGATGACCTGCGACAAGCTCTATATGCCTCGAAGATAGTCTCTTACGCGCAAGGATATCTGCTGATGCGTGAGGCTGCCAAAGAGTATGGCTGGGCGCTGGATTACGGCTCGATAGCACTGATGTGGCGCGGGGGTTGCATAATCCGTTCGGCATTTTTGAGCAAGATCAAGGAGGCTTTCGAGCGCAACGGAGAACTAAGTAACTTGCTGATGGACAACTTCTTTGCCGAAAAAGTACAGGCCTCGCAAGCGGCGTGGCGCAGGGTTTTGGTGGCTGCAATGGAGGGCGGAATTCCGGTGCCGTCGATGGCCGCAGCACTGACATATTTCGATGGCTACAGATGCAAAAGCCTGCCAGCCAACCTGTTACAAGCCCAAAGAGACTACTTCGGCGCCCACACCTACGAGCGCACGGACAGGCCAAGGGGCGAATTTTTCCACACCAACTGGACAGGACGCGGCGGCGATACAGCCTCCTCGGCATATAACGTATAGTGCTATGAATGAATTATTTAGTGTGGCCGGAAAGGTCGTAGTGATCACTGGCGGCACGGGAGTTTTGGGCATTGGGATGGTGCGCCATTTTGCCACCGAAGGAGCGCGCGTGGTCGTATTGGGACGGAATGTGGAAAAGGCTCAGGCGCTGGTCGATGAGGTTACGGCGGCGGGCGGTGGGCGCAATGGAGGCGACAACGCAATGGCCTTGCACTGTGATGTAACTGACACAGAGAATGTTAAAGCAAGCTATAATGCCGTGATGGAGCGATACGGACGGGTCGATGTGCTGATAAACGGTGCGGGAGGAAACGTGGCCGGAGCGACGATCGCGCCCGACAAGACAATATTCGATCTCGATCAGGCGGCGATGCGCGCGGTGGTGGATCTGAATTTCTTCGGAACCCTCATACCCACAATGATTTACGCGCGCGCAATGGCCGAGCAAAAAGAGGGTTCGATAATCAACGTGGCCAGCGAATCGGCCCTGAGACCCCTCACGAGAGTGGCAGGTTACGGGGCCGCAAAGGCGGCGGTGGTCAATCTAACCAAGTATCTGTGCGGCGAACTGGCGACTAAATTCGGGCCGAGACTGAGGGTGAACGCGATCGCGCCGGGGTTCTTCCTCACAGAGCAAAATCGAACACTACTGACCAACCCAGACGGCAGCTTAACACCTCGTGCTGAGACGATTATAGCCCACACGCCGTTCGGACGATTCGGCGAACCGGAAGAAATTCTGGGGACATTACAGTGGCTGGCCAGCGACGCCTCCAAGTTCGTTTCGGGCACACTGACGGTGATCGACGGCGGGTTCGACGCTTTTTCCATCTGAGCCGAGTTGGATATTTGAAAAAAGTGTGTATATTTGCAGTCCGAAAATCTTTTCGGGAGTCTATGCCCAGGTGGTGGAATTGGTAGACACGCTACTTTGAGGGGGTAGTGCCGGTTACGGTGTGTGAGTTCAAATCTCGTCCTGGGTACAGTGAAAGTGGCTTGCAAGCGATTGCGGGCCATTTTTCATTTCTGCCGTGTCCGCACGGTGTCCGCATTTTTGGAAAAGATAAAAATCGCATAAAAAATATTTGCGCGGGAGAGGAAATTACTCGCATAAGTTAATCTCCGGCAAGAACACACATCCACCATTACATACGCTTCTGTAAGAGCAATGACATTGACTATTCCGTGTTTTTTCTATGTGCTGAATGAAGTATGGATTATTATGCCATATCTCCTGGATTGAGCTATTAAATTACCAGAGGAAGGCGTATTTGCCATAAATGAGCAAGGATACATCTTCATATCCTCGGAGATAAACGCGCTAAATCTTGCTGCCTCACAAGATTCATACAAAAATGGCTTTGTGTTTAGGTTTTTCACTATCCCAGAAATGCTACAACTATCAAACCCTATCTTTACCTAAAAAGTTAGGAAAATTCCACGATAAACTCACTCTGTCGCTATATTGGGATTTTTCATAAGATTTTGTTATTTTTGTAAAGACTGTCTTTGCCAGCATCTTGGCTAAAAAGAAAGTTATTGAACTAAGATAGATAAGAGTATGGTGCAAGTAGATAGCATCGCTAATTATGTAAGTGAGAATTTGTCCAGCACAAACGAAATGGCAGAGTCCATAATTCCAATATCCGACAAGATTACTCCCCTATTATGGCTACTGATAGCCAATATTGTAATTATCATTGCAAAATTTGTTACGGACAGTCGATTAAAGAAAAAAGATGTAAATGTTCACAGAAAAGGGTTGATAAATGAGTTCATAATAAACATCGAAAAGGAATTGTTTTATAGATTGGAAACATTATCTCGATTTGATGCCGATCAAACGGACGAGTTATTAGTTGAAATTTTAAACATCGAAACTTATTGTAGAATAAATAGAATTTTTTTACGAAAGAACGTCAGCAATGTAGCTATTAAAATATTGGACTACTACAAGGCTGTCTCTTCCAATTATGCAAAAAAGGATATTAAGAAAGAAAATGAACTAATGGCTAAATACTCAGACAAGTTTTATGAATAACCAATCTAATAAAATTACATTTCCCAGTCACATAACAACAAATTCAATTTTGTCGTTAATACGGGCAATGAGTTTTGTTTTCAAGCTGAAGGATAGGATGGCGGCGAATTATGTTGTAGACATTTCTAACGTTAAAGAGATAAATATGTTAGGAGTGCTATTATTATGTAAATTTCTTGAATTTTCTATTTCACATAGATGCTTTTCGGAACCCCAATTAGGAATAAATGATATTGTTAAGGAGGCTATTGCAAAATATGGTTGTTTGTCCTTAGTACAATCCTTTATGAATCCCAAAGGAGACAATAGAAAAGAACTTGAATCGCTAAAGACAAAAATACAAGACAATTTTATCATTGCCCCTAAGGCCCTATTACGGAATGATAGTTACTCTAAAGAATCACTCAACACAGATTATTTACCTGCAATTAATGATTATTATAGTAATACTATTAAGGCGAGTGATATGATCTTACAGGTATTTTCAGAAATATTGTTGAATTTTTGGGAGCACGCAGTGGATGACACCCGTTCAATAATTATCGCTCACGGGACAAAAACAAATATCGAAATAGCCTGTATAGATACTGGGAATGGAATAAAGACCACACTTAGTGAAAACGTTAAGTTAAAAAAGAGTGAAAAATCAGACATCCTATTGTCCAAAGCTGTCCAAAAGGGCGTAACATCAAAAACGAATACAGATCATATGGGTTTTGGTCTATGGATTGTAGATGAGATAGTATCAAAGGTAGGAGGAAGATTGCGCCTTATTTCGGAAAGTTCTGCATATATAAATGATTCCGGAAAAAAGACTACCACAGGTTGCGATTATTGGGGCGGTACTATAATTTATGTATATTTGCCATTAGAGAATCCTGTCACAATAGCTGATATTGAAAAAGGGAAGCAATTAAACGCAAAAATTTGTTGGATATGAGAACAATAGAATTGAAAAAATATGCTCCGATAATAAGTGATAAGGAAATAGGAGCAGAAATCTTAGGGGAGATTAAAACGGTCCTCAATAGCGACAATGGTGTGATTATCGATATGCAGGATATTCGCTCTATGGCTACGTTTTGCGCGAAGCAAATCTTTGGTGCTCTATATGTAGAGATGGGTTCTGAGGATTTTTTTAATAAAATACGTATAAAGTCCGCAACGGATGATGTTAAATACATCATCAATCTTGGAATAGAAAAAGCATTGGAAGACAATTCATTCCATCTCTAAATCGTCCTCTTCGATGGCAATGACGTTTGCGAGATTCTGAACATCAGCAAACGCACTCTGCAAACCTATCGCGACAGTGGACGGCTGTCGTTTTCGAACATCGGCAACAAGATTTATTATAAGCCGACGGATGTGCAGAAAATTGTCGAAAGAGGGGAGGTGAGCGATGTATAGCAGCTACGACGTAATCACGATGGACAGTCCCGAAACGAAGAAATTCTTCGAGATGCTCGATAGGTTGTTCAAGCAAACAGAACAGCTGACCGATGTGGAACTATCTTTGCGTCTGAAAGCCAGCCGCCGAACCTTGCAGGAATGGCGCGATAAGGGTACGCTGTCGTTCTTCAAAATCGGTGGCAAAATCCTCTACCGCGAAAGCGATATCCAAAAACTCCTCAACAGAAATTACTTTAAGGCGTATAGAGATGTTTAGGCGAAAAACTCCCTATGTCGCCCGTCAATGGCATTGAAGGTGTCGGAATTTACGACTCCAACAGCCACTTCCAGACGGGGATCACTTCAATAGTTTTACCTTCAACCTCCAACATCCGCTCGGTGTCGCGGGTTATGATCACGAGCCGACGGCATTCCAATACATCGGAAATTTTGGCCAGTGCCTTCATCTCGCGATCCAACGTTCCGTCGGCATTGTCAAGATTGTAGCACACCTGAATTGCGGTATAGTTATCGGGGATATAGAAATCGACCTCGATATTGTGGTTGTAAAAATATACGGCATCCTCCCGCCCGTATTTACGCAACAGGGTTACGGCGACAAGATTTTCCAAAAGAGAGGTCTCACCACCCATCAAAAAGAGATTCAGAATGCCATTGTCCGTGTAATAGTATTTTTGCGAGCTCTCCTTGTCGACCAACTTACTCGCTATGTTTTGCACGGGAGAAATGAGCCACGCATCTTTGGCGTACTCCATATAGTTAATCACCGTCTGTGTCCCGATCTTCGCGCCGGTCGATGATATGATGTTTGCTATTCGGGTAAACGATAAAGGTTGCTTTATGCTTTCGGCCAACTTTTTGAACATCACTCGCAGGGCGAAGGTGTTCTCTATATTGTTACGTGCAGCGATATCACCCAAGTAGATTTTTTGATAGGTGCTGGTCAGGTAGTCGCGCTTTACTGCAAGCGAGGCTCCTTCGGGGAATCCGCCGAAATAGAAGTAGTCATTGAATTTCCGCAGCACTTCGGCACGTCCCTCCGTGGAGATTAAATCCACGGGCGTGTCGTTCGCCGTCAAAAACTCTTTGAACGAATAAGGATAAACATCGGCGGTTATATAGCGGCTACCGAGCGTAGTTTGAATCTCCTTGCTCAACATTTTTGCGTTGCTTCCCGTTATGTAAACCCTGTGCTTGGTGTCGGCCATCCGGCGGGCAAACTTCTCCCAGCCGGTGATGTTCTGTATCTCGTCGAGAAAAAGCATAGGCTTCTTTCCATACATCTCCAAGTGCACCTCCAACAACAGGTTCAGATCTGCGGCGGTCATTCCGGTAAGGCGTTCGTCCTCAAAGTTTATGTATAGCATCTCGTCCCAACCGGTACCCCCTGCGAGAAGCTGCTGCATCCTTTGGTAGAGCAGAAACGACTTTCCGGCCCGCCTGATGCCGACAAAGACGTAATTGCCGAATTCCTCGAAAGTGAAGTCTCGGGGAACAACGTTGAACTTAGGAACTTCCGCCTGATTGTCTGCAATGACCGATTTTAAGATTTCTCTGTCCATAACCTCCCGTTTTATTTTATCGACAAAACAAAGATAATGCATTTTTGTTTTACCGACAAAACAATATTGAATTATTTTTGTTTTGTAGGTAGAACATGCTTAATAGAGTCACATAGATATGCCTAATCCAAAAACCCTATCAACTCCTTCTTCATCTCCTCGTCGATGTCGCGGTAGCGGGCAAAGGCTTTCGAGCCTTCTTTGTGGCCGGAGAGTGCACCCACGAGGTTTGGGTCTTTGACCTGTTTGTAGATATTCCCGATGAAACTGCGGCGAGCCATGTGGGACGAGGCCACCTCATAAATAGGTTTTTGTACCTCCTGCCGGGTGCGCTGGTCGATGACCGTCACCATTCTGTCAAGCCCCGCCCGCTCGAACGCCTCCTTTATATTGTCGTTATACTTCTGCGACGAAATGAACGGCAACAAGCTCTCGCGCTCCGGGTCGCGGTAACGCTCCATAATCTCCTTTGCCGTCTCGCTCAACGGAACTCGTACCGTCTGCACCCGATCCTCTTTCGTCTTTTTGGGGATGTACTCGATGGCTCCGTTTATGACATTCTTCCAAGTAAACTTCATAAGATCACTAACCCGACAACCGATCAGACATTGAAAAACGAAAATGTCCCTCTGCACGGCCAACGACGGAGTGGCTGACATGTCAGCCTCGTAAAGTTTTTTCCTTTCATCGTTGCTGATATAGATAGGGGTACCGTACACGCTTTCGCCGACCGAGTACCCTTTGAATGGGTTGTTGGTCGTGTAGCCGTTATCGTTCGCCCAGATGATGAACGACCGGAACCGCGTCATCATATCCGAAATGTAGTTTTGCCCTCGCTCCCTCGGTGCTCCGGTCGGTGTCTTCCGGGGGCGATGGGTCTTCGGAGCTTGCTTTACGGAATAGGGCACTGCCTCGTATATCTCCGGGTACTTCTTGAACACCTCATGCTCGTTGGTCAGGAAGTCCTCGATGTCCTCCAACTGCTCATAGGACAGCGTGCCGATGTTCAGTTTGAAAGTCCGGTTACCGGTCGCCCGTTTGTACAACTCATAACGCTTAATACAGCGTACTAACACGTTGAAGTGTTTTGTACGGGACTCCGACAGCTTGTGTTTCGCCAGATAGTCGGCCATGATGTCGAAAAAGTCTTTAATTCGCTCTTTCGTGGTCTTCGATGGCTTGTGGAATTTTTTCACAAGCCTATCCATCCAATCTTTGGTAAGGACGCTCTTGTCGGTCGCCGAATTTATCTCGGCCTCAATCAAATCAGTAAGAGCTTTCAGTCTGGCTCTTTTCTCCAGTAGCGCGTCTCGCTCATCGCCGGGCGTGAGCGGAACATTAATGTCGTTTTTCTTACCCCACCGCTTACGGTCGAGCCAAATCCCGGATGCAACCCGCAAACGAATATCGCGCGAAACATAGAGCCGGAGATGTATCTGCGATTCACCTGCGCTGTTGGTCGATTTTGTGAGGACATAGTTTGTTTGAGCCATCTTTACTACCGTTATTTGTTTCCTCAAAGGTACGGCTATTTTCGGGAAAAACAAATTTTCGTGTCCGCACCGTGTCCGCATTTTTGAAAAACGGCCAAAATTGCACCCGAACACATTCAATCAAAAACAATTATAAAATACTATTCTTCAATATATTATAAAATTGTTTCGATTTTGAAGTTTTGGAAGCATTTGCATTCTGCGTATCTCGTCCTGGGTACGGAAAAATAAGGGGAGCATAAATGCTCCCCTTATTTTTATGCGAAGTGGCAAATAGATTTAGTGTTTTATGATGTGAACCATCACATTTTCACTATTTTCGAACGACTGTTTGAATTTATCGACATCCCGAATAGTGCTTATGTCGTAAACGATGAATAAAACACTTGGAAATTGTGTCTTATAAGCTAATATGTCATCGTTTAGCTGTTGAATAAGTGCTTTTTCATTTTCGTTACACAATTTGACCTCAACGGCTAAACCGATATTGTCGAAACTGAAATCGGGAATATACTCTTTGGAAGAATATTGTATATGAGGAGATTCCCTATTGTAATCTATCTCTGCCCCAATCAACAAATTCTCAAAGCTATCTTGAATTTCCTTTTCTCGCGTGGGTTGTGTCCGTATGGTTTTTCGCAATTTGTTTTCCGACAGAGAAAGAACTTTCATAAGATCATTTGTGGCGTTTTTATTGCTCGGTGCTGTATAAACATCGTTTATAGAGTGATTTTCCAAATAATCTTTTGCGGCTAAAAGATATCCTTTAGCAATGCCGAGTTGCTCAATATATGCGTCTTGATTAAGGCGTTCCTTCTCTCCCTCAAAATCCCAAGCCTCAACTATGTAGCTGCCGGTAAAGCGCCAAGGAAGACTTTTAATATTGGCAAAATGAATCGAATCACTACCAAATACCTCATTCAAAAAGACAAGTGTATTAGTTAGCCATCGAGTATGTTCGGTTGATAATCTTTCGACCTGTTTTAGAGCATCTATCTCTGCTATAAGATTATCCAAACAATCCAATGCAGCTTCTTTTGTCCATTTTCCCATATATGCGTTCTCTAATTAATAGGTTCAAACTACACAACAAAGATAATCAAAACCATACTATTCAATATTATTACTATCTTTGTTGGGAGTAAATATCTTTGTTTATGGGAAAGAAACTTTTTTTGATTCTGGTGGCGATCCTACTGGCGATACCGGGGGTGAGAGCGCAATACCACGAGAGCTTTGTGGAGAACTTCGACGGAGCAGTGCTTGAAAATTTCGATGTGAATATAAGGCCCCAGGGAGACGATTTCAGATATTATTCGGGGGTTCCATCGCTGAGCGAGAAGGGGACGAGAGTGATGATCTACAGGATGGATCCGACCGACCCGGCGGGAGCGGGAAAAGGTCCTGAGATTGTCTCGAAACAACTGACCTATTACGGCACATACTCGGCGCGCCTAAGAGTGCCGGACGTGACGAAAGTACAACCGAATCTTGGAGCGGTAGTCGGATATTTCACATACCACGTGGACGATGTGGATGGGCTGAGCGAGATAGATTTCGAATGGCTGGTGGCCGACCCGGAGATAATATATATCGGCACCTGGACGGGCAAACGGCCCATAGACAGGATCGGGCGGGTGATAAATCTGGCGGAAGGTGAGATCTACAACACCTCATACAGGGCCGACGGAGGAACGGACGTACCTTTCGAAGGGGTACAAAATCTACCGGAAAAGGTCGAACCGATAGAGGGCTACAACGCAGCCGAGAGGTTCTACACTTATGGGTTCGACTGGTTGCCTGACAGGCTCATCTGGTGGATCGAACATCCCGAAACGGGCGAGAAAGTGGTGCTTTGGGACTACACGGGTACTACGCCTGACTTCAGCGGAATACCGAACAACCCCACTCACTACAGGTTGAACTTTTGGCACACGAACAATTGGCCGGTACAGACAAACCCCCACTCCATCGAACCGCCGCTATATCCTTACGAGCTGGAAGTGGACTGGATGAAATATGTACCACTATGAAAGAACTCGAACTACAAAAGGCATTTACGCTGATCGAACCGGGGCCGGTGACGATGATCAGCACGAGAGGACGCGACGGGAGGCCCAATGCAATGACACTCACCTGGATAACCGTGCTGGACTGGGGGCCGACATTTGCATTGTGCACCGGGCCGTGGAACTACAGTTACGAGGCCTTGGTGAGCGAAAAGGAGTGTGTGGTGAACATCGCCACGGCGGATATGCTGGAAACGATCCTCAAAGTGGGTACCTGCACGGGGCGAGAAGTGGATAAATTTGCGAAATTCGGGCTGACGGAAGTGAAAGGTTCGAAAGTGACGGCACCGATAATCGGCGAGTGCTGGGCGAGTGTGGAGTGCAAGGTGGTAGATCACGTGGAGAGGCACAACATCTTTGTTTTAGAGGGAGTTAAGGCCTGGCACAATCCCGATCACAAAGACAAGCGCCTGTTACACGCAATCGGAGACGGAACATTCACGGCGGACGGAGAGGTGTTCCATCGCCGAGCCGAAATGGGTGAAAAACTGCCGCCGGCCGTGTAACAACAGCTAAGGCAACAACCGAAGCGTTCCCTTGAGATTGGTAAACGAGCCGTCTGGAGCGCTGATGTTGGTATAGGCCACGCCGTTGCCATAATCCTGAACGTGAACGACGTGGGTGTTGTCGCTCTCAGTCCAATAAACCATCCAAACTTGCAGAGCAACTTCGACGGGAGTATAATTAACGGTATCTGTTACCGGGCGCCCATTGGCGCGTTGAACCAGGCCTCTGAAAGTCATTGATTTTTCGTCGTGGAAAGTCAGGATAAAATCATACTCGCCACCGAAATTGACCTCGACCTGACGGGCGATGGCGGGAAACGAGTGAGCGGTCTTCCAGGGGGTTTCGCCGGTGAGAACCTTGGCTGTCATTTCGAGATTGCTCTCGCCGCCCAGATTCGGATAAAGCGCTTTCATCGATGATATTACCTCGGCGGAAGTGCGGGACTCGTCGAGAACTTTTTCGAGCGCGGTCAAATAGTTGCGTATAGATGCAATGGGATCATCGGAGGAAGAAGAGCCGAAGTGAGCCGGAATGACACGTGAGGGTTTCAGCAAGGCCATCGTGTCGAGTGCAGCGATCCATTTGGCGCGCTCCTGTTTGGTTTGTGAATCAGCAACCCAAAGATGCTCACCCTCATCGAGATAGACTCCTCCAAGAATAGTGCGGGACGAAGGGATCCAAAGAAATGCGTGCTGCTCGTCGCCACGAATCTGTCGGATCTCGATGCGCTCCCCATCTACCATAAAATGGTCGGAGGCGATGGCGGCGGGAACGATGATCTTTCTGGGAGCCTTGTCGCCGAGCTGAGGAGCCCAAATCGCAATTTTTTCGTCCTTGGTCGCGTTGATCAATGAGACCGTCTGCGGAGTGGCAAGAATCTTAGCGTCGGGAAACGCCTGCGAAATCACATCGAGTCCGAAATAATAATCGGGATCGGAGTAGCTCACAAAAATCGTAGTAAGCGGTTTGCCGGTCGAACGGATTAGCTCGACTACGGCCTGAGCGTTGTCGGCACTGAATTGAGCATCGATGAGCGCGACCTCCGTAGGGCCCTCGACAACCACTGAAGCCACCTGAAAAATTACGGGCCAAGAGTGGAAAATATGGATGATAGTATTCATAATCCTATGGCATTCCAAATTTCGGGCCAAATTAGCAAGCGGGGAAAAGCCCTCGACGTGATCGACAACTATCTTTGCGCTATGAAAACAACCCAAATTTACGAGCAACGAATCGAAAAGGCGGTCGAATACATAAACCGGCATCTGGACGAAGAACTGGAACTGGAACGAATTGCAGATGTCGCCCACTTCTCACCTTACCATTTTCACAGGATCTTCCGTGCGTTCAGGGGTGAGCCTTTGGGAAGCTATATCACGAGACTGAGAGTCGAAGCGGCCGCGAAACTACTTAGATACAGTGACCTGTCAGTTGAAAGCATAGCCTACAATGTGGGATTTGGCGTACCCTCGTCCCTCACAAAAGCGTTCCAGAGACTGTATGAGGTAACTCCGAGCGAATATCGCTCAAATAAAATAATACAAATTATGAAAACACATCAAACATCACCATCGTCGATCAAACTGAAAGCCCCCAAGATCGTGGAGCTGGAACCGAAAACAGCGCTGTGTCTGTCGTTTACGGGCGAATACAGCAGCATAGATTTCTCAGGAGCGTTCGGGCGTCTGTGGGCGGAAGTCAAAAAGCAGGGGCTCTATAGTGCAGGAATAGAACATATCGGAGTCTATTACGACGACCCGAAAGTGACCGAACACTCGAAGCTACGCACGGACGTCTGTCTGGTGGTGCACAAACCGGCAAAGGCAGTAGGCGACATCACAGTGAAAGAGATTGCAGGAGGACGTTACGCAGTGTTTACGCACACTGGGCCATACGACGAAGTCACATCGGTCTATGACGCGATCTTCGGCGAATGGGTGCCGGCAAACTGCGACTGTGAAGAGTGCACCTGCGAGGGAAATTGCACCTGCGCCCTGAGGGACGAACCCGTCTTCGAGAAGTACTGCAACGACCCGACTAAAACCGCACCCGAAAAACTAAAAACCCAAATCTACTTGCCGCTCAAGTAAATCTTTTCAGGACCGGGAACGGCCTCATAGAGCACGAAAGCGCCCTTGTCCGAATGATGGACGGGGGCGCTTTTTGTGACCTTGCCCTGCTTAACGATAACCTCTTTCCAAGCGGGATCGACCGAGGTTTTGAGCGTGAGAGGAAGATCGAAAAGGGTCTTATCTAACGGGTGATCGACGCTGACGACGATCTTGCGACCCTTCTTTGCAGAGGTCACAGTGGCGCTCATACGCTCCTTAATATACCGGGCAGCATCACCGAAAGTGGCAACCCAAAGCTCGTCCTTAGAAGCAATATGGGAGAAGTGGGCCTCGACATCGGAAGTAGTCAGCGGTTCCCAGCCGATACCGTCGATGCCGTGGATAACAGTAACCAACCACATATTCTGCTGCTCGGCCGCGGTATCGACCCAACCGTTCATCTCGTCCAGAGAGGTGCGCGAAACTATGCCGCGCTGCCACTGGACATACTCGTGCTCGGGAGCGATGGGAGAAAGGCGGGAAGAGCGGTGAAGCTCAAGCATATAAGGCAAGTCCATACGATTACGAGAGACAGGATAGACCTTCATCATATAACCTACGGCTCGGTCGTCATTGGTGCCATAGGGCATCTCGGTCGAGATAGTCGAACGAACACCCAACTGAGAGAGAATCTCCTCGCGGGACTTTTCGAGCTCATAGACAAGATTAGCCTCGTCGAGCGCCGCCATAAACGGATGAGTGACCATATGGCTGGCGAACTCGTGACCCTCGGCGGTGAGGCGACGGGCGTCGTCCCAAGTGAGAGCGCCAACAGTGGTGGGATCGGCAGGTCGGGTGGGCTGAGATTCGATCTCGCCAGCGCGAACCTTCGCATAGAAGTCATCGAGAATCTGGAAAGCGGCATCCATTCTACCAGCGTCGATCTGACCTCCAGCACGCGAGAAATAGTCGTCGGCGCCCTTAACGGGAACGAACCTTGCGGCAGAGGCCCGCTCGAAGATGTTACCGATGTCGGTTGGCGTACTCTCGGTTTCGGCAATGATCTGCTCGATGGAGCGGCCGATGAAAATGGGCTGGTGGGTGGAACCGGGAATGGCACTCGTGTTGATGAAGAACGTACCAGGCAGCCCCAGGCGGTTCATAATTGGAACTGCAACGCGGAATTGATTGATAGAGCCGTCGTCATAAGTGATGGAAACGGCACCGCGTTTGTCATCGGGCCAACGGGTGATCTCGGTCTGCTGGGCGTGGATGGCAATAGTGGCGATGCACGCGAAAATGAGGAAAAAGGTCTTTTTCATAGTTTTTGGGTTATAGCATCTGCAATTTCTACGACGGAGTCGCTCTTTTCGGGCGAAAAGCCCTGTTTAATTTCGAGAGGCGGGGCGACAAGTGGCCAACCCATACGCTCGGAAAACTCGGTGAGGCGCTTAACGGCCACCCCGGCCCAAGTGAACCCGCCGAAGCAGGCGAACGTACGAGAAGGAATGACGCGAAGTTCGAGATCATCGACAAGCGCCTGAACCTCAGGATAGAGGTGCATATTATAAGTGGGACTACCGATGACCAGAGCGCTGTAACGGAAAATGTCGCGAATGACGAACGAATGGTGGGACGAAGAGAGGTTGTGAACGACGATCTTCTGAACCCCGCGGGCAGCAAGTTCGCGCGCAAGGCGTTCGGCGGTCTGCTCGGTGTTGCCATACATACTGCCGTAAGCGATGACAACTCCCTTTTCGAGAGGCTCATAGCGGCTAAGGCGATCATAGAGGTCGAGCACTTTGGGGAAATCTTTCTCAGTCCAAACGGGGCCGTGAGTGGGGCAAACGGTCTTCAGAGGGAGCAATGGCTTCAGTTTTTCGAGTGCCTTTTGAACCGGGCCACCATACTTACCGACGATGTTGGAGTAGTAGCGAACCATCTCATCCCAAAATCGCGAAGTGTCGAGCTGGGTGTCGATAATGCCGCCGTCAAGCGCGCCGAAAGTACCGAATGCATCGCCGGAAAATACCAGCTTCTCGCACGGGCAATAGGTAACCATAGTTTCGGGCCAATGAACCATCGGGATGAGGAAGAATTGGAACTCGCGACGGCCGAGGCGCAGTATGTCACCATCGCCGACGGTGAGGATGTCAGTCTTAGTCGGAGCGTTTTCGCCGATACCGTAGAAGCCCTCGACCATCTGGAGAGTTTTGGCGTTACCGACAATTGTTATGTCGGGATAAGCCTGCCGGATGGCGTGGATCGAAGCCGAGTGATCGGGCTCCATATGATTGATGATAAGGTAATCTACGGGACGGTCGCCGATCACGGCACGGATGTTTTCGAGCAGGCGGCCGGTGAAAGAAGCGTCGATGGTGTCGATAAGCGCAACTTTCTCGTCATCAACAAGATAGGCATTATAAGAGACACCATAAGGCAGCGGCCAAAGTCCCTCGAAGCGATGCTTTGTGCGGTCGTTGGTGCCGACGTAATGGATGCCGTGGGCGATTTCAGTGACAGGTTTCATAGCTATTCGAGCGGACGGACGCGCATTTGAGTGGGAGTGTCGGCGATCAGGACGGCAAGTTTTTCGAGATCGGTTTTATGGTCGGTACCGCCATAGTGATAAGGGTAGAAAATCTTCGGGCGGATGGCCTTAACGGCAAGGGCTGCCTGCTCCTCGGTCATCGTATAGGGAAGATTGACGGGCAGGAACGCAACGTCGATATCGCGAAGAGCCAACATTTCGGGAGTGGGTTCGGAGTCGCCGGCAACGTAAATGCGAGTGCCCCCAAGCGTGAGGATATAACCGTTATGAAGAGCAGCCCTGGGATGGAAATTGAGTTTTTCGGGCGAAGTGTTGTAAGCGGCAAGAGCCTCTACGGACGCGCCTCTGGAAATTTCGCGTGTTTCGCCGTGGGCCATTGTCTTGTCGGTAATAACCACGGTAGACGGTTTGGAGAGAGCCTCGATGGCAGCAGGATCGAAGTGATCGCCGTGATCGTGGGTAATGAGGATCAAATCGGCCTTGGGAAGCGACGCCCAGTTGGCATACGGAGCTACGGGATCGACGTAAATAGTCTGACCGGAATGCTGGAAGCCGATGCTACCGTGGCCATAAAAGTTGAGGCGCAACTCGCTACCGTCGGCAGCGGTGATGATGTCGGAAGTTTTCATATTCTCAAGAGTATGTTTTATCAATCTACCCCACTCCTTCAGATCGGCATCGCGCCAACCACCCGTGGCGGGAACTTCTGGCGTGGCGATCATAGAGCAACTCTCGTCCTTTTCGGAGAGGCTCCAGGCGAGCCAACTGAGGTCGTTGTCGGCCATAAGTTTAACCCACGCATCCCAAGATTCGTAATCGAGAGGGCCGTTACCGGTCGCCTCCATACCCCCGCACTCGGAAAGGAAAACGGGAAGTCCGGAATCGACGGCGGCCTGAGTGCGAGCGCGAAGTTCGTCCTTATGAGTGCCGGCATAGAAGTGCATAGTGTACATAATATTGTCGTACCCCGTGAGCGGATCGGCGGCGGCAAGATGGATGTCCTGATCCCAATGGGGAGAGCCTACCAGAATAATGTTGTCCGGATCGATGGCACGGATAGCCTCGATAACGGTACGGGAATACGACTTGACATCCCTCCAAGAGTCATTGACCGGCTCGTTGAAGATCTCGTAAATCACATTGGGATGATGGCCCCAGGTTCGAGCGGCGCGAGTGAAAAACTCTACGGCCTCGTCGGTGGCGATGGCGTGGCTGTGCCAGTCGATGATCACATAAGCGTTATTCTTAATTGCGCCCTCGACAACGCCGGTGAGACACTGCCAAGCCTCGTCGGGCCGGGCGATATAGCCGTTACGAGAGTGAACGCCGATAGCGGCCCTCACGACATCCGCACCCCAAACATCGACCACCTCGGCCACAGCATCGGGATTATACCAACGTGGCCAGGATGAGTGCCAGCCCATACTTACGCCGTGAAGCGCGACGGTCTTGCCACTCTGGTTCGTCAGTTTCGTGCCCTCGACCTTGAGTGCTTCAGGGGAAGAGGCAAAAGCGGAAGTGGACGCTGCCAGCAAGACAAAGAGTGTAAAGATTTTTTTCATCACTTAAAATATTTCCATTTAAACACGATAAGGTATGCCACACCGAGGGAGATGTAAGAATCGGCAACATTAAAAACAGGAGGGAAAAACGACAGAGAGAACATATCGACAACACGACCATAAAGGAACGGAGCATAACCCCAGATGACGCCATAGAATGCGCTGTCGATGATGTTACCGAGTGCGCCGGCGAGAACCATAGAAACGCCGACAAGGACACCGATCGGAGCCTGCTTTTTGTACAAATAGTTGATATACCAACCGATGGCGGCTACGGCGATGATTCGGAAAAGGCTGAGGATGAGTTTGCCATAAGTGCCGCCAAGCGACATACCGAATGCAGCACCCTCGTTCTCGATGAAATGTATCTGGAACCAGTTACCGAAAACAGGAATAGACTCGCCAAGGGACATATTGCACTTGACAAGGAACTTGACGGCCTGATCGAGAGCAAGAAGGCCGATAATCAAAAGGGTTATGTATTTTCTTTTCATAGTGCAGCGCGAACTTTTTTATACATTGCCGCCGTGCGCTCGTGCTCGGTGCCGGCCCCAAGGATCTCTATGGGGGTGAAGCCGCGGTAACCGTGGCTTTTTATGATGTTCATAAGGCGTGGAATGTCTACGGGAGTCTCTGTACCGTGGATGAAAACATTCTCCTTGATCTGCCAGGTGATCGCCAAGTGGATAGTCCGTTCGATCTGTTCGTAAGGATCGGCGGTGCGGTAACACCCAACATCGAGCATCAAGCCGACGTTGGAAGAGGTGAGCATAGAGAAAATTTTGAGCACATCGTCGGCAGTCTTCAGGAAGTCGTCGTGGTTCTGGAGAGCGACAACAACCCCGTAATCCTTAGCGAATTCGGCACACTCATCGACAGCAGCAGCAAGCCAAACGGCAACCTCGTCCCAGGTGTAACCATCGGGAATCTTAGGTCCGGCGAAGACCCGAATAGTGGAAGCGCCCAGTTTGGAAGCGACAACGATCCAGTCTTTTACCAATTGGATTTCCTTGGCGCGGGCGGCAGGGTCGGCAAGGGTGAAGTCGTTACGAACGCCGGTGCCGCAAATGGTCATACCTTGATGGAACGCGTGGTTCTTGACAGAAAAAATATATTCGTCCGAAGGAATAGCAGGATAACCGGGGAAATAATAACCGGTAATGTCCACCCCGTCGAAACCCTGCTCGGAAGCAAAGTCGATGACAGAATGGATAGTCTCGGTGCCCTGAGTGAGGGGGGTGTTGAACGAATAATAATTAAGGCCAATCTTGATGCGGGGCGAAGAGTGGAGATTGCCACGGGTCTGAGTCTGAGCCGAAACTGTGGTCGCCGCGAAGGCGAGAAAAAGGATCAGGATACGTTTCATAAATGCAAAGATAGTGAATTTGTCGAAAGGAGACCGCACGCGGCCTCTATATCTTCACCACGAGAAGCACGAATGGTGGCGCGAAGACCCTTGGCATTAAGAGCATCGCGGAACTGTTCGACCCTGGCGAGAGAAGGACTGAAAAAAGGAGAATCCGGAATACGATGGAAACGGATGAGGTTGATACGACACGAAAGGCCGTTTAGAAGTTTGGCGAGACCGATCACGTGGCGCGGGGAATCGTTGAGGCCTTCCAGAACGATATACTCGAAGCTGACACGACGCTGAGACGAGCCGCCATGATGGCTGTGGTCGCGCATAAAGTGACCGCGGATGATCTGGACTATATGTTCTATCGGATAAGCGCGCTCGATGGGCATAATCATAGCGCGCTCGTCGGGAAACGGGTTGTGAAGGCTAACGGCGAGGTGGACACGACTCTCGGCGAGAAACCGTTCGAGTGCGGGAGCAACACCCGCAGTGGAAACAGTAATGCGAGTGGGACTCCAGGCGTAACCCCAAGATGAAGTGAGAATCTCAAGCGAAGAAAGCACGGCATCCAGATTGTCCAAAGGCTCGCCCATACCCATATAAACGATGTTGGTGAGGCAATCTCTTTGGGGCAAAGAGGCGAACTGATTGAGGATTTCGCCCGCCGAAAGGTCTTGAGTGAGACCACCACGACCCGTGGCGCAAAACGCACAACCCATACGGCATCCGGCTTGTGAAGATAAACACAGGGTGGCGCGATCTCCGTCGGGAATAAAAACAGACTCTACCCCAGGGGAGAAAAGATATTTGCGAGTACCGTCAGCAGAAACAGACTCTGCAAGAGGCGTCGAAAGGCCCACATCGAAATGTTCTGCCAAACGGGTACGAGCGGCAACGGAAATATCGGTCATCGAGCCTGTCTGCCGAACGTTCTTATGGTACAACCACGACGCCAACTGACCAGCCCCGAAACGAGGCAAACCCATCTCAGAGGCCACCTCAGCCAACCCGGAGAGCGTTTTACCAAAAAGTTTTTTGCGTTCCACGATGTAAAGTTAAAATTTATTTGGTTTTTCTACGAAAACATTGTACATTTGCGCTTGCCACTGAACAAACTTAAAAAACCTAAAATAAATCTAATGGAAGCCAAGAAAACAAAAAAGGCCGACCTGCAAAACAGACGGGTACTCTTTACCGAAATCGGTCTGATAATAGCGCTCGCCGCTGTGGTGGGCGCATTTATGTGGGGCCAAACCGAAAAATCGGTCACTGCGATGGTCGATGTCGTTGCTCCGGTCGAACAAGAGGTGATCGTGAACACCGAACAGGAACAAAAACCACCCGAAGCACGACCACAGGCAAATCAAGTCTTCTCCGACTTCCTCGATGTGGTGAAAAACGAAACCCAGATCACAACCGATTATAGTTTTGACGAATTCGACGAAGACTTCTCTGTAGAAATACCCCAAGTGGTCGAAGAAGCAGTGGACGAGATTCCCGTATACACAGCCGAAGAAATGCCTATGTTCCAAGGAGGCGACCTGATGAAGTTCCGTGCTTGGGTGATGGATAATGTAGAGTATCCCAGAGCTGCTCAGGAAAACAACATCCAAGGAAAAGTAACCCTGCGTTTCGTGATCGAAAGAGACGGCTCGCTTACAGGAATCGAAGTACTCGCCTCGCCCGACCGTTCGCTGACAGAAGCCGCGATGACAGTGTTACGCAAATCGCCTAAGTGGTCTCCGGGAAAGCAACGAGGACGACCGGTGCGTGTGTATTACATTCTGCCTCTCGATTTTATACTTCAGCAATAGCCTATGAGAGCTGTTTTAGCAGCAGTCATAACCGATAAAGAAACCGAAACGCAAGCCGCCGAGTATCTCGATGAGCTTGCGTTTTTGGCAGACACCGCCGGCATAGAAGCGGTGAGGAGGTTCACGCAAAAACTATCGACGCCCAGTTCGCGAATCTATATGGGACCGGGGAAACTGGATGAAGTCGCCAAATGGTGCGCAGATAATGAGATAGACGTGGTAATTTTCGACGACGAACTCTCGCCGTCACAGACTCGAAATATCGAGAAAATTCTGCCCTGCGCGGTACTCGACAGAACAAGGCTGATACTCGATATTTTTATGTCCCGCGCCGAAACCGCTTATGCGAAAACGCAGGTACAACTGGCGCAATTGGAATATATGCTACCGCGCCTGACGGGAATGTGGACCCACCTCGAACGGCAACGAGGCGGCACGGGAACAAGAGGTGGGGCCGGAGAGAGGGAGATAGAGACCGACCGACGAGTGGTACGGCGGCGGATAACACTGCTGAAAGAGGAGTTAAAGAAGATCGACCGCCAGATGGCAACGCAAAGGGGAAACCGAGGGTCGCTGGTTAGGGTGGCACTGGTGGGGTATACGAACGTGGGGAAGTCCACACTGATGAACCTGATAGCGAAAAGCGACGTGTTTGCCGAAAATAAACTCTTTGCAACGCTCGACACGACGGTGAGAAAAGTGGTGCTGGAAAACCTGCCGTTCCTGCTGAGTGACACGGTAGGCTTCATCCGCAAGCTACCTACACAGTTGGTGGAATCGTTCAAATCGACACTGGATGAAGTAAGAGAGGCCGATCTGTTGCTACACGTGGTCGATATTTCCCATCCGGGATTCGAGGATCAAATCGCAGTGGTAAAGCAGACGCTGGCAGATATAGGAGCAGGAGGGAAACCGGTGTTTATGATCTTCAACAAGATCGACGCCTACACCTATATTAAAAAAGACGAGGACGATCTGACCCCCGCAGGAAAGGAAAATCTGTCGCTGGAGGATCTGAAGCGAACGTGGATGAGCAAGGGAAATGCGCCGGCCATATTTATTTCGGCGAAAGAGCGAGTGGGGATCGACTCTCTGAGAGGCGACCTCTATCATATGGTGAGGGAGATACACAGCGGACGGTATCCGTTTAATAATTATCTGTATTGATGGAAACAGGACAATCCAAAAAGAAAAAATTCGGACAATACTTCACCCCTGAAGCCGTGGCCGAATTTATGATTGGATTGGCAGATGTTCCCAATGTGATCGGCTTTGAGGGAAGACAGGCCCTGTTTAAATCGAAACCATCTGATCTATACATCAATTGGGCTGCCGCAATGCAAATTCAATTTCACGTTTGCGATCTGGAGCAAGATTTCAATGGGAGTGTGGAGGATTGGGCAAAGGCCTATCTTAAACATTTTGTTGCCCAAGCTCGAAAAAGAGCAGACGATATGATCAGAAAATTTGTAGAACCTTTTGAAAAATACTTAAACTAATATGGTTCATATTCTTGACAAGCAAAACACTATTCTGGGCAGATTCATTGCCGAAATGAGAGACGTGAGGGTACAAGGGGACAGTATGCGATTTCGCAGAAACCTGGAACGAGCGGGCGAAATAACAGCCTACGAGCTAAGCAAAACGCTGAATTACGAAGAACAGACAGTGGAGACGCCATTAGGTGAAGCGCGGGTGTGGCTACCGACCAACGAGATCGTGATCGCAACAATCCTGCGAGCGGGAATACCTTATCATCAAGGCTTTTTGAACTACTTCGACGGCGCCTCGAACGCATTCGTATCGGCATTCAGAAAGTACAGCAAAGACGGGACGTTCAAAGTGAAAGTGGAGTACATCTCCTGTGGCGATCTGGAAGGCAAAACGTTGATTCTCGTCGATCCGATGCTGGCGACTGGAACATCTACAGTACTGACTTACAAGGCATTACTCGAAAAAGGAGGAATACCTAAGCACACACACATCTGTTCGATAATAGGTTCAGAGGAGGGAGTGGCTTATGTGAAACAACAGCTGCCGGAGCGCGAGATCACGATCTGGTGTGGTGCTGTGGATGAAGAACTCACAGTGAAATCTTACATCATACCAGGACTGGGAGACGCCGGCGATTTGGCTTATGGAGACAAACTATAAAGAATTGGCCGCAAGAGCCGTGCGAAACGAAACCCCGGAAGTGTGGCGCAAATGCCTGAGTTGCATTGATCTGACATCGCTAAGCAGTGCCGACTCGGACAAGTCGATTGCAGAATTCGTGGGGCGAGCGGCGCGATTTACGCTCGATCATCCGGGACTGCCGGCACCGGCAAGCGTATGTGTTTATCCTGTGTTTGTGGATGTTGCAGGACTTGCATTGGGTTCCTCGCCGATCGCGATCACGAGCGTTGCGGGAGGATTCCCATCGTCGCAAACCTTCATAGAAGTGAAGATGCTGGAAGCGGCAATGGCGGTGGAAAGCGGGGCAGACGAGATAGATGTGGTGATATCGATCGGTGAAATGATTGACGGTGAATACGACAAAGCTGCCAGCACGTTGGCCCTGCTACGAGAAGAAGTCGGCGAAGGGACGGTGCTGAAGGTGATCATAGAGTCGGGAGCGCTGAAAACCCCCGAACTGATTCGCGATGCCTCTATGGTGGCAATGGAGGCCGGTGCCGATTTTGTAAAGACCTCGACAGGCAAGACGGAGATCTCGGCAACCCCCGAAGCTGTGGCAGTGATGTGTCGGGCAATCAAAGACTTTTACGAAAAGACCGGTCGGCGAGTCGGCATCAAAGTAGCCGGAGGAGTGAGAACACCGGCCGAAGCTTCGCTTTACTATACGATCATTGAGGAAATACTTGGAGAAGAGTGGCTTACGCCGAAACTGTTCCGAATAGGAGCGAGCGGATTACTGGATAATCTCGTGGGAGCTCTGGAATAAGCCGGAACGCCGGCAGCGATTAAAATGAACTGGGTTCAAATATCCATTCTCGCAATTTATCTGTTGATGGTTTTTTCGACCATCGGTGTTATCATTGCCGAGAGGCGCGACCCTGCAAAATCATTAGCCTGGATAGCGTTCATAGCGTTTGTGCCGGTACTGGGGTTGTTGGTTTTCGGGCTGTTCGGGCGAAATTGGAGAAAACGCAAGATGTTCAGCCGCAAGGGGATACTGGATGAAAGTTATATCGAAGCAGTATCGCAACGGCAATTCTCTACCCTATCCAATCCGGCCTTAGTGGCAACCCCCGAAATCGATAATAACTCCGAAACGATCCGTCTGATGCTGCGAAACTCGCGGGCGCTGTTGGCTATCCATAACAGAGTACAGGTGCTGCAAAACGGAAAAGCGACATTTGCATCCTTGTTCGAGGCTCTGAAAGGAGCAAAACACTCCATACACCTTGAGTATTACATATTTGAAAACGACAGGATAGGGCGCCGGGTGGCAGGAATACTGGAGAAAAAGGCGAGAGAAGGGATCGAGGTGAGGCTGATATACGACGGAGTGGGCACCCTGTGGACTGAAAGCTGGATCTTCAGACGGATGAGGCACGCCGGAGTGCAGGTGGAGTGTTTTATGCCAGTGGCTTTCCCGTGGCTGAGCAGTCATCTTAACTATCGGAATCACCGCAAGATAGCAGTGATCGACGGAGAACTGGCCTACACGGGAGGGATCAATGTGGCAGAGCGCTATTTGGCCGGAACCAGACTTGGAAAGTGGCGCGACATACACCTGAAAATCGAGGGTGAGGCGGTGAATCTGTTGCAAGCGGTGTTCATAACGGACTGGCATTTTGTGCGGCGAAAAGAGTTGCTGAAAGCGGAAGATTACTTCCGAGACAGCGCCGTGGAGGAGATCTGCCCGATGCAAATTGCAGTGTCGGGGCCCGATTCGGACTGGTCGGCGATTATGCAGGCCTTCTTCTCGGCGATTATGAAGGCGCGGAAAAGGATCTATATCGCAACGCCATACTTCACACCCGACGCAGCCCTGCTGACAGCGATGAAAGTGGCGGCATTGAGTGGGATCGATGTGAGATTGTTGATTCCGGCGCGCTCAGATTCGCAGATAGTGTACTGGGCTACAAGATCTTACGTGGAAGAACTACTGGAGGCGGGAATCAAGGTATATATGTACACTGCCGGGTTCAACCACTCGAAGCTGGTGATCATAGACGGGGATTTCTGCTCCGTGGGGTCGGCAAATATGGACGTCCGCAGCTTCGAGGACAACTTCGAGGTGTCGGCTTTGATTTATGACCGGACGCTGGCCACGGAGCTCGAAGAATCTTTTATGAACGACCTCGCCCAATCGCGACTCATAACGTTGGAAGAATGGAACTTGCGCTCGAAGTGGGCCTCGGCAAGAGAGAGTTTGGCAAGATTGCTTAGTCCATTGCTATGATCACCACTCCGGAAGGAGGCCCAGATTGTACATCACGATGCACTGTTCGATGAGGCGGTCGCGCTCAAGTGCATCATACTCGTCTTTAAGATTGTGACCGAAAATACGAGCGACACCCTGCCAAAATCCGGCAACAAAACCACCCCGAAACTCCTTAATGATCTGGTGGGAAGTCATCTCGGTCTCACGGTCGATCAACCGAACAAGGATCTTACCCTGAGAAACCGTCATCCTGCGCATAGTGGGCTCGTACTCGGCGATAAGTGATTTTTCGGTACGTTTGGAAAACTCGCGCTGGGCCTTACGAGTGGGAAGAGCAAGGAGCTGCTCCTCGAACCCGGCCATCTTCTCGCGAGCAACGAGCGCAAGAGGATAGACCTTACGGAAATCACGAACGAGTTTACGATGCTTGGACATATCGACGGGCTTGGAAAAGCACGGAACGCGGTTCAGATAGATGTTGATGGCGGTGGTGTCGCCCGACGGAGCAATATCGACAGTGACGTGAGAGACATCGCGACGAGAGTACTGAGCGCGCTCCTTAGCCTTGTCGGCCTTGGAAGGACGCGCACCCTGAACGCTTGTCGCAAAAAGAACAGCCAATATGAAAAGAGACCACTTCACGAATGCAAAAATAACGAATTTGAGATAAAATTAGTACATTTGTCGTACCAAACAACTCTATTACTATTATGAAAGAAGCTATTGCAATATTAACGGGCGGCGGGCCTGCGCCGGGAATGAACACGGTGGTGGGAAGCGTCGCCAAAACTTTTTTACAGAAGGGTTACAGGGTGATCGGTCTGCACGGAGGCTACAGCGGACTGTTCACGACGGATGGACGAACCGTGGATATCGACTTCCCACTGGCAGACGACATTTTCAACAGAGGAGGATCGTTCCTGCAAATGAGCCGGTTCAAACCCTCGCAAAAGGATTTCGACGAAAACTTCAATCTCGAATTCTTCAAGAAAAACAACGTAAAACTGCTGGTAACAGTGGGTGGTGACGACACGGCATCTACAGCCAACAGAATTGCGGCTTTCCTGGAAGCAAAGAAATATCCAGTCTCTAATATTCACGTACCCAAGACGATAGACAATGACCTGCCATTACCGGACGGGATGCCGACCTTCGGCTACCAATCGGCTAAGGACAAGGGAGCGGTCATCGCGAGAACAGTCTATGTGGATGCAAGAACGAGCGGAAACTGGTTCGTGCTGGCGGCAATGGGACGAAGCGCGGGTCACCTCGCATTCGGGATCGGAAGCGCCTGCCACTACCCGATGATCGTGATTCCGGAGATGTTCAACAAGACCGAGATCACGGTGCAAAAGATTGTGGATCTGGTGGTTTCGGCTATCGTGAAGCGCAAAATAATGGGAATGGATTACGGCGCAGCTATAATCTCCGAGGGTGTGTTCCACGAACTGAGCGCAGAAGAGATCAAAAAGAGCGGTGTGAATTTCTCTTATGACGACCACGGCCACCCCGAATTGGGCAAAGTGAGCAAGGCGCACATCTTCAACGAGATGCTGGAAAACAGGCTCAAAGAACTGGGCATCAAGGTCAAGAGCCGTCCGGTGGAGATAGGTTACGAGGTTCGCTGCCAGACTCCGGTCGCCTACGACTTGGTTTACTGCTCACTGCTGGGGATGGGAGTGTACAAACTCTTCGAGCAGGGCAACACGGGCTGTATGGTCTATGTGAATCCGGAAGGTTTCGTGTGGCCGCTATATCTCAAAGATCTGGAGGATCCCGCAACGCACAAGATTCCGCCACGTTTGGTGAACCTGGGCTGCGATAAGGTGCAGGCTTTCATTGACAACGTGCTGGCATACATCACACCGGAAGATTACGAAGCCGCGAAAAAGTATGTAAAAAATCCTGAGGCTTTCGATTTCAGGAAGATACTGAACTGGTAAGCCGGAACGCCGGCCACGATTTATTGCTACGCGATATTCTGTAATTCGACAAGGCGGCTGTAGAGGCCGCCTTTTTTTATAAGCTCCTCGTGGGTACCCTGCTCGACAAGGCGGCCGGAGTCGATGACAACTATACGGTCGGCCGATTGTATTGTGCTGAGTCGATGGGCGATAACAAGCGAGGTGCGACCTTCGAGAAGAGTTTCCAATGCGGCCTGAACCAGTTTTTCACTCTCGGTGTCGAGCGCAGAAGTGGCCTCGTCGAGGATTAGGATGTCAGGGTTTTTGAGCACCGCGCGAGCAATGCTAAGTCGCTGGCGTTGGCCACCGGAAAGCTTTACACCGCGATCGCCGATGTTCGTGTCATAGCCGTCCTCCGTCTGAGAAATAAACTCGTGAGCATTAGCGATTTTGGCTGCGCGGATCACATCTTCGATAGACGCATCCGGCACGCCAAGGCGGATGTTATTGGCTATAGTGTCGTTGAACAGCACGGTTTCCTGAGCGACCATACCGAGGTGGGAGCGGATGCTGGCGGTGGTATAGTCGCGCGCGTCGTGGCCGTCGATGAAAACCGCCCCCTGCTGAGGATCGTAAAACCGGGGAACAAGGTCGGACAGAGTCGATTTGCCCCCACCCGACGGGCCGACAAGCGCGACAGTTTCGCCCTTTTTAACAGAAAAGCTAACGCCTTTTATGACCTCACGATCTTCGTAGCGGAAATGAACATCGCGAAACTCAATCCCACTGCGGAACTCGGTCAGAGGAGTTGCGTCGGGACGATCGGTGATGCCGGCAGGAGTGTCGAGCAACGCAAAAATCCGCTCGCCCGCTGCAATGCCCTGATTGATAGTGGCAAACGCATCGGCAAAAGCACGAACCGGACGAGTGATCTGAGAGAAAATGCCGACATAAACGATGAACTCCGCCCCACCCAACTCGCCACGGAAAACCAACGATGCGCCGAAAACGATGAGCACCGCAACTGCCGCAATGCCCAAAAATTCGCTAATAGGAGACGCAAGTTGCTGACGACGAGCCATCGAACGCATCAAACGGGAATAGATATCGTTCATAGAGCCATATTTGTGCCGCGAATAACCCTCGGCGTTGTAGCTCTTAATTATCTTGATGCCCGAAAGCGACTCGTCGAGCTGACTGGTCATAAGGCCCAGTTCCTCTTGTGCTGCTCTGGCTGGACGACGTAGTTGCCTGACAATCATACCTATAACAAAAGCAACGAGAGGCAGGAAGACAGCAGCGAAAAGAGTAAGCTTCCACGAAATTCCCAACATCACAACCAGATACGAGATAATGAGGAACGGCTCGCGGAAAATAACGTGGAGGGTGCTGGAAATGGTTGCCTGAACCATCGTAGCGTCGGCGGAAAACTTGGAAATAATGTCTCCCTTGCGCTCATTGGAAAAGTAGCCAACGTTGAGAGCCATCACCTTGTCATACATCGTGTTACGCATCCGCCGGACGGAATTTATTCGAAGGTTTTCGATCGTGTATTGACCAAGATAGCGGAACAGATTGGAAAGTAACGCACTGATCATCAAAAATATAGCGATGACGATCAGCACCGAAGAGGGATCAGGAGTTGCGCCGAAGTATTTGTAGATCAGAAAGCTAAGCAACTGCTCGAAGTACGACACCGAAAACTTGAATGCCGGTGCGGAAGTGACCAACGCGCCGTCAGAAAGGCCGAACAGAATGTTGAGAATGGGAATTATGAGGGTGAAATTCAACACGTTAAACACAGAATAGAGCAACGTGTAGAAAAAGTACGGAATCGCGTACTTTTCGAGCGGGCGGCCAAACTGCAACAGCTTCCAGTAAGTATTCATAAGGGCAAAGATACAAAAAAACACTATCTTTGCGCTATGGAAACTGTACTGAGCGGAATACGCCCCACCGGGCGACTACATTTGGGAAATTACTTCGGGGCGCTGAAAAATTTTGTGCGAATGCAACACGAAGCGCACTGCTTCTTTTTTATCGCCGATTATCATTCACTTACGACACATCCCGACCCTGCCGCGCTGCACGGGAATATTCGAGACGTGTTGGCTGAGTATCTGGCTGCAGGGCTCGATCCCGAAGTAGCAACGATCTACATACAAAGCGACGTACCGCAGGTGGCAGAGCTCTCGATGCTGCTGAGTATGCACGCACCGGTGGGAGAGCTGGAGAGAACGGCATCGTTCAAGGACAAGATAAGAAAGCACACGGACAACGTGAACGCAGGACTGCTGACATATCCGGTGCTGATGGCCGCAGATATTCTACAACACAGGGCCGACAAGGTGCCGGTGGGAAAGGATCAGGAGCAACATCTGGAGCTGACGAGGGTCTATGCACGGCGATTCAATTCGTTCTACGGAGTAGAATATTTCAAGGAACCAACCGCATATAATTTTGGTACCGAGCTGGTTAAAGTGCCGGGGCTCGATGGAAGCGGGAAGATGGGAAAAAGCGAAGGCAACGGGTTGTTCCTGAGCGACTCGGACGTAGACATTCGCAAAAAAGTGATGCGCGCAGTGAGCGATTCTGGACCTGCTCGACCGGAAATGCCGATGAGTGAGCCGGTTGCGAATCTTTTCACATTGCTCAGACTTGTTTCGACGCCGGATGTGGTAAAGCATTTTGAGGCTGCTTACAACGCCTGCGAAATTAGATACGGCGACCTGAAAAAGCAGTTGGCCGAGGATATTATCGCAGTGGTGGCGCCGATTCGTGAAAAGATCGAGGCTATAAAAGCCGATTCGGAATTTTTGCATCGCGTAACGAGCGAGGGAGCGGAAAAAGCTCGCGAAAGTTCGGCGGCGACCGTGGCTGACGTACGCAAAATAATGGGTATCAAGCAATTCTGAGAACATTTTTGAACGCATTTTGAGGCGTAGTGAGACCATATATCACAGATTCCTGCGACTGACGCGGAGCCTGACAGACCGCCAACTGATGATGGTGTTGGCGGTAGTAGTGGGGTTATTGGCGGGAGTGGGAACGTGGATCTTCGAGCGGCTACTGCACGGGATCAAGTGGGTGCTGACCAGCTGGGTCGGGGTCGAAAACGTGAGTTGGCTCTATTTGGTTTATCCGGCGGTAGGAATCATAATCGTCTCGCTGTTTGTGCGTTACGTAGTGAAAGACGATATCTCGGAGGGCGTGACCAGGGTGCTGCATTCGATGTCGAAAAAGAATTCGCGAATCAAACCGCACAATATGTGGACCTCGATTGTGGGCGGAGCAACTACAATTGGCTTTGGCGGCTCAGTGGGACCCGAAGCACCGATCGTACTGACCGGCGCGGCAATAGGCTCCAACGTGGGGCGAATGGCGAGACTAAACTACAAGCAATCAACACTTTTGCTCTGTTGCGGCGCGGGCGCAGCCGTAGCAGCGATCTTCAAGGCACCGATCGCCGGTCTGGTTTTCGTACTCGAAATTTTGATGCTCGAAATGACCGCAATGTCTATTGTACCTCTGCTACTTGCGACAATTGCAGGAACGACTTTGGCCTTTGCGCTGAGGGGATTCGACCCGATCATAGCAGTGAACGTTCCGGAGGTTTTCAAGATCGGAAACATACCTATGTATGCGGCGTTAGGCGTAGCTTGCGGGCTTGTGGCCTATTATTTTACGTCGGTCAATGGTGCTGTGGTGCGGGTGTTTCGAACAATGAAGCATAGCTGGCAAAAATGGCTCGTCGGTGGGGCAATACTGGGTGTGCTACTGTTCCTTTTTCCGCCTCTGTATGGAGAAGGCTACGAGGCGCTGGGCGAGCTGATGCACGGGAGAATGGACGGTCTTTTTCGAGGATCGCTATTCTGGGAGTATCGTGCAATTCCCTGGGTGATAATACTTTTCTTAGTTGCGACGTTGCTGCTGAAAGTTATCGCAATGGCCACCACCAACGCTGCCGGGGGAGTGGGTGGAACATTCGCCCCGTCACTTTTTGTGGGCGCTTTTACAGGTGCGGCGATGGCTTTTGTGTGCAATCAGTTCTTCGGAATGAACTTGCCACTGGTGTCGTTCACGCTGGTGGGAATGGCGGGAGTGATGGCCGGAGTGATGAAAGCACCCTTGACTTCGATATTTCTAATTGCCGAGCTATCAAATGGTTACGGACTATTTATTCCACTGATGGTGACAACGGCAATCTCGTTCGTGATAGATTACTATCTCGACCCCGACTCCATATATACCAAGCAACTGCGGCAAAAAGGCGAACTGCTGACCCACAACAAAGATGAGTCGGTGATGGTGTTTCTACACCTTAAAAGCCTGATGGAGACCGATTTCCTGAAAATCGACAGCAATTATACGTTGGGCGACCTGGTGAAGATCATCGAGAGTGCACGCCGAAACATCTTCCCGGTGGTAGATGGAAATGATAACCTGCTGGGTGTTGTACAGTTAGACGACCTGAGGCGCGATATGTTCGACCCTGAAAAATACACCACCCCCATAACACACTATATGATCCAACCGCCCGATCGGATATTGCCTAATGAGCAGGTGGCAAGCGTATTGGAGCGGTTCGACGAAGTAGGTACCTGGATGCTGCCGGTGGTCGATAAAGCTGGTCACTATATGGGCTTCATTTCCAAATCGAGAATTCTGGCCGCCTATCGCGAACAATTGGTGGCTATTTCGCAATAAGGTCCTCTGTTAAATCGCTGCCGGCGTTCCGGCCTTACGCATTAAGCGCAGAATCTTGCGCGTACGCTGAGCGAGGTAAATCCCCGGCACACGACTGTAACGCTCAAGGTACAGTTCGGTGTAGCCGCGAATCGTGAGCAGTTCCATATCCTCATCGCGAGTGACGAAAAATCCGTGACCTTCGAGCGCCCGTGTAAGCTCGTCGAGACGGCGCGTTTTGTCAATCGAAAGCGACATATTTACTGCTGAAGTCTGCACCAAATTGACCTTAACATTGTAAGTCTCAAAGATTTTGAAGATTTCACCCAATTTCTCCTCTAAAACGAATGAGTAGTCGCGCGGGCGAATCTGCATCAAAACCTGGCCGCGCTTAAGGATCAAAATCGGCACCTCTATCGGAGCAGCAATCTCACCCCGAATAACGCTACCAGAAGCCATCTTGTCGCCGAAAGGACGTACATAAAGCGGAATGTTTTTGTTCTGTAGCGGCTTAATCGTCTTAGGATGAATTATTTGTGCGCCACTGAAAGCCAACTCGATAGCGTCCAGATAAGTAAGCTCCGGAATAAATGTGCTTTCAGGAAAAATCTTGGGGTCGGCATTAAGCACCCCGATCACATCTTTCCATATCGCAACGCTGTCGGCATCGAGAATCGAAGCAACGACAGCCGCCGAATAGTCGGAACCCTCACGCCCAAGAGTGGTGGTCTCCCCCTTAGGAGTTGCGCCAATAAATCCCTGACCAATAAATATTTGTGGAGCAGGATCATTCGGGTTTTTCGAGTCGCCGGCCACTGCTTCGCGCAGCTTGACGGTCGAAGCATCCATATCGACGTTGGCGTATTTGAACTTCTCGTCAGTGACCAGCGCGCGACGCATATCGACCCAGCGATTGGGAACGCCGGCCGCATTGAGATACTCGGAAATGATTGACGTCGAGACCAATTCACCATAGCTCACGATCGCATCGTACCACTTTTCGAACTCGCTTTCAGTGGGTGTTTCATTAGTGAGGATCGCGCGAATATCGTCATAAAGTTTCTGCACGCAGGAAGGTGCGAGCTGCACGGGCGATTTTTCCCCCGCGGAAAGGCCCAAGCCTTCAAGAATGGTTGCGTGATAAGCCTCGACGGTGGCCCATTCCTTCAGTGCTTCTTGGCGTCGGCCGGCCATAAAATGATCGACCACAACCTCCAGGGCGTTAGTGGTTTTGCCCATCGCCGAAACGATGATGAAGAGCCCATTGCGCTCGTCCTCGACGATGTATTTCAGATTCTTGACACCCTCGGCACTGCGAACCGAAGCGCCACCGAATTTGTAAACTTTCATCAGAATTTAACTTTAGTATCAGTGTTTTGGAAGATAAACGAGTAGGTGTCAGCGGCCTCATCGATGCGTTTCGAGGTGGGTTTACCGGCTCCGTGGCCAGCGTTAGTCTCGATGCGGATGAGCGTTGGGTTGGCGCACGACTGAACGTGCTGCAACTCGGCGGCAAACTTGAACGAATGAGCCGGAACGACACGGTCGTCGTGGTCGGCAGTGGTGATCAAAGTCGCCGGATAGCAAGTGCCTGCGCGAAGATTGTGCAACGGAGAATACTTATAAATATAGTCGAACTGCTCGGCGTTATCGGCATTCCCATACTCGACGCTCCAACCCCAACCGACAGTAAACCGATGGTAACGAAGCATATCCATAACCCCAACTGCCGGCAGCGCAACGGCGAAAAGATCGGGTCGTTGAGTCATAGCAGCGCCAACGAGCAAACCGCCGTTCGACCCGCCAGCGATAGCAAGTTTCGCCGGTGAAGTGTATTTATTAGAAATGAGCCACTCGGCCGCACTTATGAAGTCATCGAAAACATTCTGCTTGTTAGAAAGCATTCCGCCCTCGTGCCACGCCTCGCCGAACTCACCGCCGCCGCGAAGATTGACTTCCACGGCAATGCCACCCTGCTCCATAAACATAATGCGAGCGGCCGAAAATCCGGGAGTAATGGAGATGTTAAAGCCACCGTAACCATATAAATATGTGGGGTTTGCGCCGTTAAGTTTGACACCTTTTTTGTGAACGATGAACATCGGAACCTGGGTACCGTCCTTGCTGGCGAAGAAAACCTGTTCAGTGGTGAAATCGTCGGGATCGAAAGCAACGGTGGGGCGGTCATAAAGTGTAGAAGTACCCGTCGCGAGGTCATAGCGATAAATAGTGGCAGGTGCAGTGTAGGTAGAAAGGGCATAGAAAGTCTCCGTGTCTTCGGGTTCGCCACCAAAACCGGAGGCCGTGGCCAACTCGCCGAGCTCGATCTCGCGAACTTCAATACCATTCATATCGTACTGCACGACCTTACTGGTAGCGTTTTCGAGATACTGTGCAATTAGGTAGCCACCTACTACAGAGATATTTTCGAGCTTCAATGAAGGATTTTCGGCGATCACGTCGATGAGGCCTTCCGCAGGGTTAGCGAGATTGATTTTTGCGATGCGGAAATTCGGCGCACCATCGTTTGTGTAGACCCACGCAGTGTCACCCTCGGCGTGAACAACTCCGTAATCGTACTTGAAACCGGGGAAAAGTGTTTTGAAAGCGGTCTGGTTGGTTGCTCGGTAGAGTAGTTCGGTGCCTGATGTACCTTCTGATCCGCTGACAAACAACCATTTACCATCGTGACTGGGATAGCCGTGGAAATATCTCAACGGATGCTCCGAATCGCGATAAATGCGGATGTCGGTACCTTGAGGGGTGCCAAGTGCGTGATAGTAAACCATTTGGTGCTGATTCTGAACAGAATAGATGTTCCCGTCCTTGGGCGCTTCATAACAGCTATAATAGAACCCCTTGGAGTCGGGAGCCCAAGTCGCACCGGAGAACTTAACCCACTCAATAACATCCTGAGTGTCAATACCTGTCTCAGTATCGCGAACGTGGATTTTCACCCAATCAGAGCCAGCCGAAGCAACTGCATAAGCCATCCAACGACCATCGCGCGAATACGAAACATCAGCCAAAGCAACGGTACCGTCGGCCGAAAGAGTGTTGGGATCGAGGAACAATTCCCCCTCACCCTCAAGACCCTTTTGACGATATATAACGCTTTGATTCTGAAGACCGTCGTTACGCGAAACGAAATACCAATCGCCCACCTTCCGAGGTGCACCCGTCTTGGGATAGTTCCACAGTTCGGCAAGTCGTGCACGCACGGCATCGCGATAAGGGATCTGAGACAGGTAGTTGAAAGTCACTTCGTTTTCGGCGGCTACCCAAGCGGCGGTCTCGGCCGAATCGGCATCCTCCAACCAACGATAGGGGTCGGCAACGGGCATTCCGTGGTAGTCATCGACCACATCGCCACGGAAAGTTTCGGGGTAAGGCAACATCGCAATAGTGTTTTTTGTGTTTCCGGCGCAGGCTGCCAAGCAAGCCGTGAGCGCGATAATGGTCAATTTCTTCATCGTTATGAGGGTTTATGCCGCAAAAATAGTTAATTTTGAGCAATGTTTTACTTTTTTGACGAACTGACCTCGACAATTGACGAAGCGAGGGACGAAAAATACGGACACGGAGACGTCGTGTTGGCCGAAATTCAGACGGCAGGGCGAGGACAACGTGGTAAAAAATGGAGCAGCCCTCCGGGTAAAAATCTGATGTTCAGTGCTGTTTTGGATACATCTTTTTTGCGCACGGAAGAGCAGTTTTTACTGTTGCAGACAGTGGCACTGGCGCTGGTGGATATGTTTACGTTTTGGGGTCTGGATGCGCGTGTCAAGTGGACTAACGATATCTATATAGGTGATTGCAAGATAGTTGGAGTGTTGATCGACCACTCGCTGACGGATGACGGAATGCTGCGTAGAAGCAGTGCGGGGATCGGCATTAACGTGAATCAGAAGGAGTTCGATCCCGTGCTGCCTAACCCGACTTCGATGGCTCTGGAGTTGGCACGCGAACTGGACAGGTGCGAGGTGTTGGAAAAATTCTACGAGTGCCTAATGTCGCGATTTGAGGAGCTTAAGGCGGGCGGGCGTGAAAAAATTCTCGCCGACTATCACTTGCGAATCTATCGTTTAGGAGTACCGGGGCGATTTGCCCTGCCAAACGGAGAAGAATTCACAGCCACGATCAGTGGCGTCGGGTCAGGAGGCGAATTACTGATGGAGGTCGGCGAAGAAGGCGAAGGCGGCGTTCGGCAGCGAAGTTTTTTGTTTCGCGAAATAACGTTTATAATATGAATATCAACGACATAGCGCTTACAATGGAAGCAGGCGTGGGTGTAAAAACCGCGGTCGCACTGCTGGAGGAATTCGGAACTGCGGATGCGATTTATGCTGCATCTGCTGCCGATTTGGTGCGTGCGGGGTTGCGGGAAACGCTCGCGATACAGCTTGTGCGCAAGGAGGCTCACAAGCAGGCTGAACGGGAACTTAAATACATTGAAAAACAAGGCATTACAGCCATAGCATCGACCGACGAAGCTTATCCGCCGTTACTGCGCGAAATCAACGACTATCCGCATATATTGTACGTTCAAGGTGATGTTAAGGCATTGAGGTTAAGATGTTTGTCGATGGTGGGGACGCGAAAATTCGACACCTACGGCCAAACGATCAGCGAACGTCTCGTGGGCCAACTTGCCGAACGCGTGCCAGGGCTGTGTATCGTAAGCGGGCTCGCGTTCGGAATCGACGCAGCCTGTCATCGTGCGGCGTTACGACATAATGTACCCACTATTGCGGTAGTACCCAATGCGTTACCAGAAATAATTCCTGCTTCCAATGCCGGTCTTGCACGCGATATTCTCGCCCACGGAGGTGCATTAGTGTCTGAATATCACTCTAATACGAAAGACAAAGGTGATTTTTACATCCCACGAAACCGAATCATAGCAGGGCTTAGCGAGGGCACAGTTGTTGTGCAGGGCGATTACAAGAGCGGGGCGATGGCCACAGCGGAGTTTGCGTTCGGCTACAATCGGATACTGATGGCGGTACCGGGACGGGCAACCGACCAAACGGCTAACGGGCCTAATTTACTGATCAAGAGCGAACGAGCGCAGATGGTTTGCAGTGGTGAGGACATAATACGAGCACAGATGTGGGACTTGAACGAACCCGAAGTTGGCCCGCGACCAACCCCCACTCAAGTACCGATTTCCGCCGATGCAGCCGGACTTTGGGGTTGTTTCAGGGGTGGAGATGCCGTTTCGGTAGATGCTCTGGCTGATCTCACAGCTCTGGACTACAGCACGTTGGCGCCATTGCTTTTGGAGCTCGAATTTGCCGGCAAAATCACACGCCTCCCCGGAGGCCTATATCAACGAATATGATCGATACTCATTCACATCTCTATTTGGAGGATTACGATATTGACCTACAGGAGGTTATGCAGCGTGCCGTCGAAGCCGGAGTGACCCGTGTGGTGTGTCCGGCAGTAAGTTCGACCAGTCACGAACGATTGATTCGCCTGTGCAATGAACATCCCCATTTTTGCCTGCCGATGATGGGTGTGCATCCGACCGAAATCAATGATAATGCACAGTGGGTTAGCGAATTGGATATTGTTGAAAAGTACCTTGAGGAGCCACCGGTGAGGCGATTTTGGGCTGTTGGCGAAATGGGACTCGACCTGCATTGGAGTCGCGATTATCTGGCCGAACAGACTGCTGCCTTTGAGCGCCAACTCGAACTGGCTCTGCGTTTTAACCTGCCCGTGGCTATCCATTCGCGTGATGCTTGGAGCGAGACACTTGAGGTGCTTGAAAAGTACACAGGAACAGGACTGCGAGGGGTAATGCACGCATTCAGCGGCGGGTTGGAAGAGTACCATCGAGTGAGAGCCGTGGGTGATTTCGCGTTGGGGATCGGAGGGCCGGTGACATACAAAAAGAACTTATGGCTTAGTGTGTTACCTCAAATAGATCCAACACATATTGTCCTTGAAACCGACGCTCCGTGGCTATCACCCGTATCTTTTCGCGGCCAGCGCAACGAGCCTGCATATCTTGTATATATTCGCGACGCCGTAGCAACCCTGCTCGATTTGACGCCGATGGAAGTAGACGCCATCACTACGACTAACGCGCGTAGAATCTTTGGGAATCTGTAACAACTAATTGATAATCACCATTAAAGTAACCAAGTACACCTTCGATGCGTCCCACATCTGCCGGTAACACCCACGAAGCAAAACGGGCATAGCGGCTTGTACGAACAGCAAGCGTATTCCCCTTTGAATCGATCAAATGACGATTGGTATCCGCATCTATTTTCGACCAACCCACACCTTGTTCGACAAAAGATACTCCCTCGAATGCAACGAAAGTAGAGACGTGTCGCAGTGATAACTCACTAAAAGTGAGCGTACGAGGAATTACCTCTCCATAAAAAGTATTGTCGCCGACAAGGTGTTCGGCAATTTGCGTCTCGGAGAGTGGTTCTGTCTCGTAATCCTCAAATGGCTGACTGCCAAGTTGTAAAGTGCCTCCATAAGATCCCAGCCACAGTCCGTTGCAGCGAATCTGGACAAGTGAGTGAAGGCGGAACAGCTTGAAAATCTGATCCATACCCAGTTTGACCTCAATACCACCCGTAGCGTCTTCAAGAACTAAAGTGTGGTAAAAATTGCCTTGGTCATCGCTCGAAATAACCGTTCCATCTATGTATAACTCACTGGTAATAAGCGTAGGGGCACCAGTATAGAGCGTCTTCAGATAAGCAACCGATACAACCCGCTCGTCCTCGCGACCGTGCCCTCCTCCAGGCCCTTTGCCAGACCCAGGAACAGTACTGGACGGACTACACGAGAAGAGAACTAACAAACTAAAAATCAATATCTTCTTCATAGCGCAATTTTAACAAATAGTGATCTTTTGAAGTACCGCCCTTGCCATAGAGCAAGATTCCGGTAAGAGAGCCGCGACCGCGGGGAACGGGAGCAGCGGCAAATGATGCGTAATTGCTCGTGATAACGGTAATTGAATCGGTCGCGACGCCTCGCATTTTTATATATCCGGTAGATTCTCGTGTGGCCCAAGTCGCAGCTGGCTTGTATGGTGAAAGGGAGCTGGAACTCGCCTCTTCGCTGAATTCTGCCGCGAGCCCCGAAAGACGCACCAATCGTCCGCAAAGTTCACGCCGAAGAGCCGGAATCGACGTATCAACAGGGGCTACGGGAATGACACTGCGTTCGGCGGCGACCCACCCTGCAATAATAGTCGGATGATAGAAATAGCCTGTGGGATAACGACTTCCGGCATCAGGAGGGAGACCCAATTGCATTATCCCGTCTCGCCAACCGACCGCCAGACCACGCGCCTTGACTGCTATCCGCTGACCCGGATGAAAAACAGCGTCAAGATCGGGCCAACCGGCCATAATTTCCACAGCACCAGTACCATCATCGATGAAAAACGTGTTATAAAAATTACCCGCGCGAGTACTCGACACAACCCTTCCAACGAACATAATGTTGTCAGCAATAACGATCTCTGAATCAGCAAAATAAGCCTGCATATCAGCTATCGTCACGTTCGCAGGAGTAGTGGCCTCATCCAACACGGGAGTACTCCAATCACCGTTGCAGGCGACTGCTGTGAAGACCGTAAATATAGCTATTAATTGCTTCATAATCTGTAGCTTATGGTCAAGTTCCACGTCATCGGATAGGCCCACATATATTTCGTCGGAAAGGGAACCATCGTGCGTTCGAGTCCGCTGCCAAGGCGACGGATACGCATTTGCTCATATCCGGAATATATAATATTGGAGGACAGGATGTTACGTACTGCTCCGGCAATCCGCAAATAACCCCGGCCTAAGGCCCACCCTTTGGAAATGGATGCGCCCAGAGTAAGTGCATCAGGCAGCTGCTCCTGACTCACGAAAGCGGTCATAATTTCGGGCGAGGGGCTGATACCTGCGATGCGTGACGAGTGATAAAGGGGGTTGATTTCGACGTGACGACTTGCCATCCATTCGCCGTAAAGTCCTATGCGCCAGTATCTCCGATCGGAATATTCGAGTTCGGCGCCTGCAACCATTTGAGGCAATCCAGTGCGAAGTCCACTGAGATAACAAACAATGTTGTCTGAGATCACGCGCCCCGTGGCGTCCTCGAAAATCGTAGCTACAGGTTCGGAATTGTAGCGAAAATCACCTACAGATCCACCTACAGAAAGGGTCAGAGGCCGTGCAAGGCGCACCTCGGCCCCAAGTTCGACCCCCATTGCGAGGCGATCGACCCCGCGAACCACCATATCGGCGAACGTTCCGGCAAGGTCATCATAGTAGCGACGAACCTGTGTTTCAGACGTTTGCGCGTTCACAAAGCCCGCCGTACGGAGAGTCAGAACCTCGCCGATGAAAGCCCACGAAAATTCGGCACCATAAAGTCCCGATGGCGTCAAGTCACTAATCATCAGAGAGTTTTGTTCTGGTGAGAGAAACATACTGCCAGCAAACGGAGGTTCTGTGGAAGCAACCGCCGAAAGCGACAATGAGTGGTGTGGCGCGGGATTCCAATAGGCTGACAATGAGGCTGAAAAGGTCGTGAATGCGGCAACTGCAGAGCGACCGAATGAAGCACCGAGCGTCCTGTCGCCAGAAGCCTTAGCACCCCAAATAGACCCACCACCAGCATCGCCGGGAAACAGCTCCTTTTCGTAAAATCCCTCGCGTTGTAGGCGGGAATGGGTCAGCGAAGCGGAAGTTGTGAGTCCGTAATTATCTCTATTCCAGTGTAATACAGCAAAAGCCGAGGATTGCAGGCGGGTAAACGAATAGTCGTACCCAAATCGCTGGCCCTGAAGTACTCGGCGGTCGGGATGGCGAAGATCATTTTTGTTAGGTGGTTCAGCGTGATATTCGCCATCGGTCTGATCATCAACGTATTGATCGACATTTGCAACCCAAGTGGCGCCCAACAAATCGCGTGCAATCTTAAAAAATCGTGAGTTCTCATAGCGAGCGCGAGCGCCATAGGAGAATTCGAGCCCCGTCTCAATCTGGCGGGTAACAACGAGCCGCAAGTTGGCATCGTCAGTCTGTTCCATCTGATCTTCAATAAGATATGTCGCCAGCCCATCCCCTGACAATGTATTGTTATAATAGAACGAATACCAATCGACCTGCGTCACGGCCGCGTCACCGACACGCCAGGCATCGGCAAGCTCGTCGGCAACCTGTCCATCAGGAAAAAAAGACGGCATCGAGCGATAATAATCCGGCAACGGCGAATGAGTGTCGAACCACGCAAGACGACTACGGCCACTCAAAGCGTGGCGATAAGCAGCTGTTATCGAGAACGTTCTATCGGCACCAACAGGAGTTTCGAACTGCACGGCGCCGAAAATCTGCCTGATACTATTAATGCGAGAATTACGAATCCGGCCCTCTTGAAAGCCCCAAACGGGGTTGTAAAACTTGTCGCCGATGAGCGAAAAGGCCTCTTCGGTGGCAGCGGTTCGGGCGCCACGCTCGGAAAAATTAGCAGCTGCGAAAAGGGTGAGGCGCGGAACCGATTGCCGGGCATCGGAGCGTGGACGCCACTCCTTGGAAAGCGATGTTACTGCACCTAATGCGTTTGTAAACACGCCGTTAATATGATTATCAGAACCGCCTTCTCCAGTTACTGCAAGCGTATGGGACCAACCGCGAGAAGAGGAGCCGGGACCTCCTGCAGAGGCGACGTGACTATGGCGAATGTCACCTCCACCACGCGAATAGCGGTCGCCAGCGCGCAAAAGGAGGTAAAATTCGCTGGCGGCGGGCGTCAGAGAGTAGTTTTCGAGACCGCCAAGAACCGCCGGCAAGCCCAAACCACTGCCCGCAACCATCGCAGGTACTCTTTCGATGGCTAAACCGCCGCGACGAACGAGCGTTATTAGCGAATAATCGGTATAGCCGGTGAGGTTGTCGGTGAGGTCGATGCCGCCGAGCGAAACCTTGAAATGGCGGTTATCAAGACCGCGTTCACGGTAACGGACGGAGTTGAATCGGTAGCGCGCGAACTCTTCGAACGGGCCCTGAATGCTCCACGCGGGAGTTTGGAAAACACTCTCGTCCAACTGAGGGGCAAATTCGGGTTCCGGGGCGAACTCGGTGTCGAAGGTCTGCGCCGATGCGCGGGTAGCAAAAAACGTCACGATCACAATAAAAACGACAATGATCGTGCACGATTTGAACATTTTTTGAGCTTTTTTTGTTGGGTCGCTGCAAAGGTCGGGAAAATCAGAGCCGGCTGGCGCGGGAAGTGTCCTACAATCAAGGCGAAATAAATACCTGACCTTTGTCGTATTAATACCACGGCAATGGCTTATAACGATGAGTGGAAATACGTCAGAAAAAGGATTCGGGAACTGAGAATTGCTCGCGGTATGTCTATTCAGGCGCTTGCCGACTATGCCAATATCGACCGATCGAACCTAAGCAACATCGAGAATGGTAAAGTTGTCAATATGTGGTTCACTACCCTATATAAGATCGCCGAAGCTCTGGAAGTGCCGCCCGGAGAGTTGGTTCGTAGGTAGGCGATCGTTTCTCGATCTTAACGAAGCCCCTCTTTCTCAAGCATTTCGCGAATATCTTTGTGGAGGCGCTTGTAGAGAAAACACGATTTGTAATCCTCGTTGTAAATAAGCGTATCGCGAACATTCAGCAGCGCGTTGCGGTAATTGCTGAGCTCGTTACCAAGAGCGACACCGCGTTGGGCAGAGCGGTTGATATTGTCGCTTGCACGTTGCTTAAGTTGATCACACACAGCGTTTAACATAGGCATCACGACGTTATCCAACAGCGTATGGCCGTGCATAAAAAGATAGGTGTTTTCGGGTTTCAAACCAAGTTCGGGGAGGCTTTTTTTGAACTCTTCCACCCCGTCGATGTGCCGAGGATGGTGCTGGGCAAGTGAATGAAGGCGCTTCTCCACAATACCCCGAAGCCAACGGATCGTTCCCGCGCCATTGTTGTCAATCTCCAGATAGTGGAGACGGACGGTGTTTTTGAAGTCTATGAGTTTGAAAATATGCTCGTCACCCAACATCGCCGAGTAGGCATACCACACGAAAACCGGAAAAATTACACGCGAATAGTCTGCCAGGAACTTCTCGAAATTGAAAATGTGGGCGTCGTTTTTGGTAGCCTTAGTGCACACGGTGTGCAGGGCGGGAGCGTAACAGAGGTAATTTTCGGTGGCGTAAGTGTAGGTATGGAAAAGATACGCAGCACCCAAAACACGCTTACTCTGAGCAGTTCGGCCATTGAAAAGATAGTCGAAATCGCTATCCACACAAAGCAGTCGGAAGGGAGAACTCGAAGGCAGCATTTCCATTACAACCCGCTTACCCTTGGCAAGATCGGGCCGAGGAGGTACGGCGATCTCGAATGTGACGCGATCGGACTCGAAATCGTCGAAAATGTCGCGCCAAAACGCCACATCGTCGTAACCCTCGACAAAAACTTCGACCTTCCTCATAGCTTAGGCGGAAACGGCGTGCATACCGATGGTGTGTTTGAGCCAGTTGCCCTGAGCGCGGAGAACCTGCTCGATGATGTCACGGACACAACCTCTCCCACCCTCATATTGAGACACATAAACTGAAATATCCACAACCTCGTGGCAGGCATCAGCGGGGCAGACGGGCAACCCGACCATCTTCATCACGCCGAGATCTGGAATGTCGTCGCCCATAAAAATAACGTTTTCAAGGTTCAGTCCGTCCCGCTCGGCGATCTGACGCAGCACGGCACACTTGTCGGCCACGTTGTGGTAAACCTCCTTGATCTTGAGTTTCTCAAAGCGCTTAAGTAAAAGTTCGCCCCGGCCACCAGTGATCACGTAAATTTTGTATCCCTCACTAATGGCGTAGCTAAGTGCATAACCATCTCTGGCATAGTATGTTCGCAGGAAGTCGTCGCCGGGGATCATCGTGATGCCTCCTTCAGTGAATACCCCATCGACGTCGAACACAAACGCCTCGACGCGTTTCAATTTTTCTTTGAAATTTTCCATATAAGTTCACTCACATATTCGTAAAGGGGGACAAATTCGGGATGGTCGGCGGCCAGCATTGCGAGGTGTTTGCGCTGGATCGACACATCGCCACGCTGAGCCGCGCCACTTTGCGCATCGCGCGGAGAGGGCATAGAAAGCGCCTTGGAGTAAGTCTCAGCTACAATTGGGCGCAGAGCATCGAACGTCTCTCCCGCATCGGCAGCAACGATCTCACCCAGCGAAAGCATAGCGTTCGAGAAATTATTTGCAAAGGCGCCGGCAAGATGGATGTGAGCGCGACGTTCGGATGACATTTCTGTAACCTTGTCCGAAAGCGCATCGGCTACCTCACGTACAACCTCCAACGCACGTGGCGTGGCGCCCTCGATAAAAAACGGAGTGTCGTGGAAATTCTCGATACGGTGACCCCAAGTAAAGGTCTGAAGGGGATAGAGCACTGCGCGGTCGGCGATCCTGTGCGAAATATCGTCGAGCGGAACACAGCCGGCAGTATGCGCAACAACGCTACCGGGCGCAAATGGCAACTGTGTGGAAACCTTGGCCACGGCGACATCGCTCACGGCAAGAATATAAAGATCGGCTGCGGGGAGTTGTTCTGGCGAATTGTGCTTGCGAGCCCAAACTCCGGCTAACCTTATGCCCTGAGCAGCAGCTATCTCACGCTCCAACCCTTCGGCGACATTACCGTCACCCACAACGACTACCTTAAGAGTTTCGCCGCCACGGCCGAACAAATGCTTCCGAACAGGGCGAGGCAAAGCGGCCTGACGACGCTCGAACTCGCCAACGTTTTGCATAGCGAAAGACAACTCGCCCCCGAAAAGCAGGATCTGCCAACTAATCTGCAACCACAACAGGAACAGCGGGATGGCGGCAAACGTACCGTAGATCGCGTTATATTGGCTCAGATTGCCCTGAATAAACACATAAATAACCTGAAAAAGCGAAAATCCGATACCGGCAACTATCCCTGCCTTGAGTGCGTTCTTATATTTGACCTCAGTGTTGGGCAGTACAAAATAGATGAGCGAGAACATCAAAATGACGATCGCAACGGTGAGAGCACCGAACAAAATCTCGGCCCCGATGCTCCCTGTGAAGAGCTCCACCCTCCGCCGCATAGCCAGATAGACACTATTTGCGATCAGCAGCAGGATCGGAACAAGGATCATAAGCGCCATATATGCCGAGAAGCGACGAGCGAATGAGCGGGAACGCTTGACCTCCCAAATGTTGTTGAACGCCCCTTCGACATTGCCGAATACCTGAATCACAGCCCAAATCAACACGAAGAACGCACCTACGGCCATAATCCCCCCCCGCGTACGCCCAAGAAGATTGTTGATGAACGTTACTATCTGATCGACCATTTCCGGATACTTCGGCATAAGGTCGTATAGATAACCGTTGAACGATTCCTCCATTCCGAAACCCTTGAATACCACGAATATAAGAGCGAGAATGGGTACCAGCGACATCACGGTAAAAAACGATAGTGCCGCCGAACGGATAGCTGTGTCGTGACGCCCGAACCCTTTGGCAGTGAGGATGATCACACGTAGTTGCCGCACGGCCCACCAACTCTTGCCCGAAATCCTCGTTGGATCCGTGAGCCACACCCCGTGGGTGAAAAAGTCGATTATCTTTTTTATCATCACCACAAAGATAGTACAATTTTCGTACCTTTGCGTACTATGCTTTATCCTTTGCAATTCAAGCCTCGCGAAAAAAAGCGCCTGTGGGGCAGCGAAAGTTGGGTGGTGTCGGGTTTGACAGGCGACGTTTCGCTTATCACCGGTGGTTTTATGAAAGGCAGCACGCTTAACGAAGCCGTGGAGGTCTATATGGGCGAGTTGGTGGGCGACGATATATACCTGAAATTCGGAGAGGAGTTTCCGCTGTTGGTCAAGTACATAACCGCTCACGAGAAGCTCTCGGTCCAGGTACATCCGGGCAACTCTCTTGCCGCCTCGCGTCATAACGCCTGGGGAAAAACCGAACTTTGGTATATCCTGTCGGCTGAAGCGGGAGCGGAACTGATGATAGGTTTCAAGAGCGGTGTAACGCGAGACATCTATTTAGAGGCGTTGGCGAGAGGAGAGGTGGAGACGCTACTCAACCACATTCCGGTGAAAGCGGGTGACGTTTTTTTTATACCTGCGGGTACCGTACACGCAATCGGAGGAGGGATCACGCTCGCCGAGATTCAACAAACCAGCGACATAAACTACCGAATTTTCGACTGGAATCGCTACGACGATAAGGGCCGCCCACGCGAACTGCATACCCAGCTGGCCTTGGATGCCATCGACTTCGCCGCACCGGTACGCAACGTAACCCAAAATCCACCGACAGGCGAAGCAGCATTGCTTATCGAGGCAGATGAATTCACAACGAATCTTGTGGATGTGGCGGGTCAAACAGACCGTGAATTGTCGAGCCGCGATTCGTTTACGATATATATTTGCACGGCAGGAGAGCTCGTTGCAAGGACTGCGGGAGGAACACTTACGCTGCGCGCGGACAATGTGTGTCTTATTCCGGCCGACCAAAATCAAATCACGTTCGAAGGCAATGGACGCCTTTTAGAAACATACATATAGAACTATGCCTGAAATCTCAAAACGTGGCCTTGAGCTGCCCGCATCGCCAATACGAAAACTATCGCCTCTGGCCGACGCTGCCAAAGCGCGAGGAGTTAAGGTCTATCATCTCAACATCGGCCAACCGGATATTCATACCCCGGCAGAAGGCCTCGCGGCGTTGAAAAATATCGACCGCCGGATACTCGAATATACCCCCAGTGACGGATTGAAAGAGGTGCGCGAGAAGTTTGCGGGATATTACAAGCGCGGCGGGATGGATGTCACTCCGGACGAGATAGTCGTCACCACCGGAGGCTCGGAAGCTATTCTATTTGCATTCCTGGCTTGCCTCGATCCGGACGACGAGGTGATGATGCCTGAACCTGGCTACGCAAATTATATCTCCTTCGCACAACAGGCGGGGGCCAAGGTTGTACCTATTCCGACCAGCATAGAGAACGGATTTGCCCTTCCACGCATTGCTGAGTTCGAGAAATATATCACCCCCCGAACGCGCGCCTTGATGCTGTGCAACCCCAACAATCCGACGGGCTATTTATACAGTCGCCAAGAGCTTGTGCAAATCGGCGAAATGGTGCGCAGGCACGATCTGTTCCTTATCTCAGACGAAGTTTACAGGGAATTTTGTTATTCGCCGGAGCCATACACCTCGGCATTGGAGCTGACTGGCTGCGAGCAGAACGTGGTGATGGTCGATTCGGTGTCGAAGCGTTATTCGGAATGCGGAATAAGAATCGGAATGCTGGTAACCCGAAACAAGGAGGTGCATTCGGCAGTTATGAAGATCGCTCAAGCCAGATTGTGTCCACCTCTCGTAGGCCAATTGGTTGCAGCCGCCTCTACCGATGCGCCGGAAAGTTATATGAAAGCTATTTACGACGAATATATAGCCCGACGCGACTTCCTCATCGAGGGGCTTAACAAAATTCCGGGCGTTTATTCCCCCACCCCACAGGGAGCTTTCTACACTATGGCGCGCCTGCCGGTGGACGATGCGGACAAGTTCTGCGCCTGGCTGCTGACCGACTTCCAACACAAAGGCGCCACCGTGATGATGGCGCCCGGTTCGGGTTTCTATGCCGACCCCGACAGGGGCCGCAATGAGGTGCGTATAGCTTATGTTTTAAACCGCCAAGACATTGCCGCAGCCCTCGACATATTGAGCCACGCCATAGAGAACTATCGGCCGTAAGTTATAGTGATGGGGATCATCTTGGTGGTCTCGCGGAAGCGGGTCACCACAGGATTTTTCCCTTCGGCATCGTAGCGGGTTACATCCCAGGTAGCACTCAAATTGCCATCGATAGCCTCGAAATTATCTCTCTCCTCGATGAGAATCCCGGTTTTGTCGTCGCCGCCCGAGTAAGTCTTGTAGCTCTCCAGAATTTTGTTGTCGGTGCCGTACATCGTGAATTCAAAGATATCATCTCCAATTTTGGTGGTGATGGTGTCGTAATAGGTTTTACCTGTATCCAAATATACTTCCGTCACGGTTTTTTCGACAATCGTGTTCGGATCTGCATCCGTAAACTCCTTCATCTTGTAGTTCACGGTCTTTCCCTCGTACGAATAGTCGTATTGAATTCGGTTCAATCCATCCTTGTGAGAAGTCACACCGGAAACACGACCCGCTCCACTCAAAGTCACCTCCCAGTTCTCCACGGGCTCCGTTTCGCTGCCACCCGCTCCTAATTGAAAGACCTCGAATTTACGTTCAAATTCCCAGCCCGCGGTGTAGGTCGAAACACGTTTTTGGTTGATTGCGCCATTAGAGGTATGAACTGTGCGGTATCTGGTGATTGTCCAGGTGGGGTTGTCGTACTCGTAGCCTGTCTCCTCATAAACGGGAGCTCCGTTAAGAGTTTCGGTTTCGCCGATCGGCTGGGCCATCTCGTTGTATTCGTAGTTGGTGATCCTGGTCTGAGAGCCGGTTGTCTCTTCAAATCTGGTACGCCTTTGCACTTCGGATGCGATCGTGCCACCGCTTTCATACTTGCAGCCCGTCATAGTCAATGCCCCGACTGCCAACAATAAAATTAGATTTTTCATATCGCAGTAGTTTTTAATGGTGCAAAGATAATAAAATTTTTTATATAAATTATTTTGCGAAAAATAGATGTATGTATTGCATAGTATTATTTTTTATTTTACCTTTGCCTCATCAATAATGAAGGTATGATCAAAATTCGCAACCTCAACAAGACCTATAATCTGGGTAGCCCAAACGCTCTGCACGTACTCAAGGGAATAGATATGGATGTCAAGGGAGGTGAGTTCCTCTCTATTATGGGCGCTTCGGGGTCGGGAAAATCGACGCTGCTGAACGTCATCGGTATACTGGACAATTACGATACGGGTGAATATATACTGGACGGAACCTTGGTGAAGGGCCTGAGTGAGACGAGGGCGGCAGAGCTGCGAAATCGTAAAGTGGGATTCATTTTCCAGTCCTTCAACCTGATCTCGTTCAAAAACGCGATGGAAAACGTCGCTCTTCCGCTATATTATAACGGTGTGCCGCGCAAAAAGCGCAACGCTCTGGCTATGGAATATCTCGAAAAACTGGGGCTGGGCGAACACGCCGACCATCTGCCCAACGAACTTTCGGGCGGTCAAAAACAGAGGGTTGCAATCGCACGAGCGCTGATCTCACGACCCAGCATTATCCTTGCCGACGAACCGACCGGCGCATTGGACACGACAACTTCGCGTGAAGTGATAGAGATTATGCGCGACGTGAACCTCAAGGAGGGAATAACAATGCTGATCGTAACTCACGAAGCGGCAGTCGCCAAAGCCACGGATAGAGTAATCTATCTGCGCGACGGCAAAATCGAGTCGGACAAGCACAACCCCAATCCCGTAATCGAGTTCTAAGATTATGTTCGATCTGCTGGGTGAAATAATAGCAACGATGCGCAAGAACAAATTGCGCACATTCCTCACGGGATTCGCCGTGGCGTGGGGAATATTTATGCTCATTGTGCTGCTTGGAGCGGGCAACGGACTACAAAACGGCGTGCAGAGCAATATGACCGGACTGGCCACGAACTATGAGAATTTGTGGCCCGGTTGGACCTCGATGCCTTATAAGGGGCTTCGAGCCGACCGAAGGATTCGCTTCGATGAGCGTACAGTGGAGTTCGTTCGCAGGAGTTTTCCCGAAATAGAGTATCTTACCGGAATTCTTTTCCACACCACTCAGAGTGTGAGTTACGGTGAGGAGTACGGTACCTGGCGAGTTTTGGGTGCATCGGCGGAGGCGACTCATATCCACAATATGATTATCCGCAAAGGGAGATTCATCAATGAGATCGACGATCTGCATAAGCGCAAGGTGATCTTCATTCCGAGGCTTGTCGAGGAGATTCTATTCAAGAATGGAGAAGAATCTCTCGGTAAATATGTCCTTGTGGACGGCATTGCTTTTCAGGTAATCGGAACCTATGATTGGGTGGATGGTTCGACCGATACATCCATATTTACCCCTCTTTCTACCTCGACAATGCTCTATGACCGTGGTCGGGGAATAAACCGCATCGACTTTACGGTTAAGGGAATGGCCTCAATAGAAGAAGCCGACGATTTTGATTTGCGCCTTCGCCAGGCGATGGGAGCATACCTTGGGTTCGATCCTACGGACACTTCGGCGATGTACATTTGGAACAATGCCAAAAATTCTCTCCAAATACAGAATGTATTCCGTTTTATAAATATCTTTTTGTGGGTCATCGGGTTTGCATCCCTGATGGCGGGTATCGTGGGCGTGGCCAACATTATGCTGGTGACCGTGAAAGAGCGCACACGGGAGATCGGAATCCGAAAAGCCCTGGGAGCAACTCCCTGGTCTATTATAAAAAGTGTGATAATCGAGGCGGTATTCATAACGACTGTGGCCGGATACATAGGGATTATGCTGGGCGTCGGCCTTATGGAATTAGTGAACAAGGCCATAGGTTCCGGAGCAGGTGAAGGCGGAATAACAGCTTTCAAAGATCCTACGGTGGGCCTTGGGATTGTCTTCTCGGCATTGGCTGTGCTGGTCATCTGCGGAGTAGTTGCGGGATTGATCCCCTCGCTGAGAGCAACAAAAATTCGTCCAATTGAAGCGATGAGGGCAGATTAGTATGAAAGTTTTTGACACAGATAGTCTTCAAGAGATTTGGGCGACCATAACGCGCAACAAATTCCGCAGTGTGGCTACAGGCTTCGGCGTATTTTGGGGTCTGTTTATGCTGATCGTCCTGCTGGCAATAGGGAACAAACTCACCCAAAGCATACTTGCACAGGTGGACGGTTTCGCCACAAACGCGGTCTTCATTTGGACGGAGCGCACCAGCGAACCCTACAAAGGCTACAGAAAAGGACGATGGTTCTCATTCGAGAATAGCGACATCGCGCTGTTGAAGCAAAGAGCACAGACGGTCGATATAATTTCACCGGTGCTGATGGGCCGTGGAGGTGATAAAAACGTCGTACACGGAATGAAGAGCGGTTCGTGGGGCTTTCACGGAATCTATCCCAATTTTTACGACATAAATACGGTGAATCAGGATTCCGGACGCCTGATCAACGAAATCGATATCGCCCAGAAGCGAAAGGTGTGTGTGATAGGAAACGTAATCTATGAGACGCTTTTCGGGCCGGGTGAAGTTGCCGACGGGAAGTTTATCCGAATCAACGGAATTTATTTTCAGGTCGTGGGAGTAATCTCGCCACACTCTAACGCCAGCATCTTCGGCCCAGTGGATGAAGCGATCCACTTGCCATTTTCCACTCAACAGATGCTCTTCGAGCGGGGAGACAGCTTTTACTTCTTCGGTTTCACGGCCAAACCGGGCCATTCGGCAACAGAAGTAGAAGAGGAGGCGAAAACCATCCTGAGAGCCGCACACGACATAGCACCGACAGACACGAAGGCGATCGGAGGCGTAAATATCGAGCATCAATTCAAGATCTTTAATATGCTCTTCACAGGGGTCAATGTGCTGATGTGGCTTGTGGGGCTGGGAGCCTTGTTGAGCGGGATTATCGGAATCAGCAACATTATGCTTGTGACGGTGCGCGAAAGGATGCGAGAGATAGGAGTAAGGCGGGCTCTGGGAGCAAAACCGTGGAACATCATAGTACAGATTATGAGCGAAAGTTTCCTGCTGACGGCAATTGCAGGTATGCTGGGATTCTTGTGCGGGGTGGCAGTGTCGCTGGGGATCGACAGGATAAACTTCAATGGAGACGGCCCGGTAGTCATTATACACGAGCCCATAGTGTCGTTCGGTCTGGCGATGACGGCGATGCTGGTGTTGGTTTTGAGCGGGGTCGCCGCAGGGCTGCTACCGGCTTGGAGGGCCCTTAAAATAAAAGCAATAGACGCAATACGTGATGAGTAAGCCGGAACGCCGGCGGCGATCAAAAAGAAAACAATATTAAAATAGATCAAGATGAAGAAGTTTTTTAGAATTTTTTGGTTTGTAGTTCTGGGTCTCGTTGTGCTCGGCACATTCTACTTCCTGTGGAAAAAGTCGCGTCCGGTAGAGATCGTCTACGAAATTGTTGAAGCCAAGGTAGAGACTATCCAGAACACATCTGTTGCGACAGGTAAGGTCGAACCGAGAGACGAAATTATGATCAAACCTCAAATCCAGGGTATTATCTCCGAGCTGAGAAAGGAGGCCGGCGACTTCGTGCAACAGGGTGAAGTGATCGCCGTGGTGAAAGTGGTGCCCGATATGAACCAGCTGAACAGCGCCGAAAGCCGTGTACGTATAGCCGAAATCGGAATGGAGACGGCCAAGGCCCTGTACGATCGGCAAAAAGCGCTCTTTGCCGAAGGCATAATCTCCAATGAAGAGATGGAAGGCAGCGAGGCCGATTACAAACGAGCTGTGGAAGAGTTACAAAACTCACGTGACAACCTCGACATCGTACGTGACGGAGCATCAAAAAGCACGTCGGACATAGCTAATACCCAGGTACGCTCGACTATATCAGGGATGATTCTCGATATACCGGTCAAAGTGGGGACTTCCGTAATCAATGCAAATACATTTAACGAAGGGACGACTATCGCAACCGTAGCCGATATGAGCGATTTGATATTTATCGGTGATGTGGATGAGACCGAGGTTGGTCGTGTGCACACCGGAATGTCTGTGAAGCTGACTGTGGGTGCGGTGGAAAACCGGACGTTCGACGCCAACCTGGAATACATCTCGCCATTGGGAGTGGAAGAGAACGGTGCGATCCTTTTCGAGATCAAGGCCGCAGCAACCATACCCGACAGCGTGACGATCCGCGCCGGCTATAGCGCCAATGCCGAGATCGTGTTGGGCAGAGTGGAGAATGTGGTGACGGTTCCGGAGAGCTCGGTGACTTTTTCGGGTGACTCGATCTTTGTCTATCTGCTGACCGATACACTCTCCAAGAAGCAAAACTTCGTACGCCAAGACATCAAAACAGGCCTCTCCAATGGGATGAGCATCGAAGTTATCGAAGGCTTGGTAGCAGGACAAAAAGTCAGGGGTAATCAAGTAACCAAGTGAGTCGGAACGCCGACAGCGATTAATATGAGACGAATAGCATTAATTATCGTAATGGCGTTTGCAGCAGTTTCGGCTGCAAGCGCGCAAGATAAATGGTCGTTGCGGGAGTGTATCGACTATGCCGTGGAACACAATATAGAGATCCAGCAGACAGCTTTGCAGGTAGAAAACGCAGAACTGGATCTGAATACCACGCAAAACAGCCGCCTGCCGAGCCTGAACGCCGGCATAAACCAGAACTTCAGTTTCGGGCGAACGGCTTCCGAAATCGACAACAACTATGTAAACACTCAGGCCAGCAACTCTTCGGTCTCGGTGTCAGCCAATATGGATCTGTTTCAAGGCTTCCGCATCAACAATCAGGCGAAAATGAACAAGCTCGACCTGAAAGCCGCCATTGCCGGATTAGAAAGAGCCAAAGAGAATCTGGAACTCAACATCACGGGGTTGTATTTGGACGTGCTGTTCAAAAAGGAGATCCTGGAGGTTTACAAAAAACAGGTAGCTCTGTCCGGAGCGCAGGTGGAAAATACGCGAACAATGGTCGAAGAGGGCAAGGTTGCCCTATCGCAACTATATGATATAGAGGCTCAATTAGCTCAAGACGAGGTTAGCGAGGTGACTGCTGCCAGCGATCTCGTATTGTCGCTCCTGAATCTGGAGCAGGCTCTGAATCTGGAGCATTCGGAGGGGTTCGATATCGTTGTGCCCACTACGGAGGAGCTCCTCGCCACAACGCCACTCTTGTCGCCCGACACAATCTACGAAACGGCTTTGGGCATCAAACCGGTAGTCCGCGAGGCCGAGTTGCGCTTGGAAAGCAGCCGTCGTCAGGTCAAAGTCGCTCAAAGCGGATATTATCCCCAGCTGAGCCTCGGAGGATCGTTCGGCGATGGATACTACTATATGTTCGGACAGGATTTCGAGCAGGAGAGTTTCTCCGACCAGATTCGTAACAAGCACTCCGAAAGCGTAGGCTTGAATCTGAGCATCCCGATCTTTAACCAAAACAGAACTCGCAACAGTGTCCGCGCAGCACGGCTGGGTGTAACAAATAGCACACTGGAATTGAGCAACGTACGTTTGGCTCTATACAAAGAGATCCATCAAGCTTATCAGGGTGCAGTAGCAGCTCAGAGTCGTTATACCGCGACATCTAAGGCACTTGTTGCAGCCGAGGAGTCGTTCCGTGCTATGGAGATTCGCTATAACAACGGCAAGGCAACGGTCACAGAGTATGACGAAGCAGGCACGAGATTAGTTTCTTCGCAGTCGGAGCAGGCCCAAGCAAAATACGACCACCTGTTCAGTTCCAAGATTTTGGACTTCTATCGCGGGGAGAGAATCGATCTATAGACCCGACCCGACTCTGAACCGAAATACAGCACTCCGTCGAAAACTACCGGAGAAGAAAGCACTCCATCGCTCAACTGTTTGTGATGGAGTGCTTTGTTGTTCGTAGTGTCGAACTCGACGATATCAGCACGCGCATCAGGCGTTCCGAGAGTGTAAACATCCGTCGCCACGACAATGACCCTATTGCCGTGTTTTACCGGCTGGGTGTAGCCATTTGTGTGGATCGGCAGCAAATCTTTGAACGCGCCGGTGTTTTTGTCGAGCAGCAGTATCGTATGTTCGTCCGAAGTGCAGGCCCACAGCGTATCGCCGACAACAACCGAACCGCCCGAAAACCAAGTCGTGGGATCCTGAGAGAACGACGACCACAAAATTTCACCCATTTCGCAATCCACGCAGTACATTTTACAACTCCTGCCGGCAAGATATATTTTGTTGTCATTAATGCACATCGGCGCAAAAATACGATCGTCGAGCGAAGTACGGAATCCCTCCTGCCAATCTTCGATATCGAGTGCCACAAGTTCGCCTGCGTGATCAACCCACAACAACCGACCATCGAGGTAATCGACCCCAGAAGCCACCTCACCGTAGTTGCGGGCCGGATGAGTGCGCAGAATCGTACCTCCGGTCAAATCTACCTCAACGATATCACCGCTAAGCAACGCAAACCAAGCCATATCGTCGTGAACCGCAACCGAAGAGTCGTTCCAGGCCCACGGATCGTCGCTAACACGCAAAGTGTCGGCTACAGGATAGGAAACTTTGCCCAACTCTTTGCCGTCCGCCGCACCTAAAACATATAACGTATTGGCGGCATTAAAAACAACCCGCCCCTGCGAAATCACCGGCCTACACTCCACTGCATCATCCGCAACGTAGTTCCACAGCAAATCGCCCGTCTCGCCGTCCACCGCATAGAACCGACAGTTTTCGTCACCGAAATAGAGTACCCCTTCCTGCGCTATTATCGCACTACGGATAGGCGCCTGAACCTCGAAAATAACTTCGGGGGACAACATAAGAGAAAGAAACAAAGAGATCATAAGGCTTGGTCATTTAAAAAGGGGCTCGGCTTTCTGCCGGCCCCTGTGCCCAAGACAGGAGTCGAACCTGCACTTCCTTGCGAAAACTCGCCCCTGAAACGAGCGCGTCTACCAATTCCGCCACTTGGGCTTTTTGTGGGTGCAAAGATAGTTAAATTTTTGTGCGGGCCAAAAAATTTTTCTACCTTTGCGCCTCGTAACAAAGATTTTTCGGGGTGTAGCACAGTCCGGTTAGCGCGCCAGCTTCGGGAGTTGGAGGTCGAAGGTTCGAATCCTTTCACCCCGACCAAGGGATTACGAACATTCGCAGAATGCGAGTAATCCTTGTGAAACCAACAAAAAGAGATCCATCTGAGAATTCAGATGGATTTTTATTTTGTTTTGGGCACGAATTTTGATGCAGACGAGATTATGAAACATACTGAAGAACATTACCCCGGCACAGACAGACTTACAGCCGAAGGGCGACACGAACTGAGAGACAGCGATTTCGGGCTACCGCGCGAGCGAAAATTCCCGATGCCGGATGCAGCCCACGTCAGAGCGGCAGAATCCTATTTCCATTACGCTCCCGATGACGAAAAGAGAGAACTGGCTCGTCGCATATTACAGAAAGCTGGCGAGTTTGGCGTGGAAGTACACAGCGAAAATGTCCTTCATTGGGCCAAATAATCTAAGAAATTATGAAAAACAACAACTCTCTTATCACCACGCTGGCCAATTGCGTGAGCCAGTGTAACGAGTGTCACGACGCATGTTTGCACGAAAAAATGGTCGATATGATGGTCGATTGTATCCGGCTGGACAAAGATTGCTCGGTTGTTTGCGCCGCTGCTCTACAGTTGGTTCACACCGGCAACCACCTCATTAAAGAAGTGTTGGCTCTTTGCGCTCATTCGTGCGAGATGTGCGCCACCGAATGCGCCAAGCACAAGTATGAGCACTGTCAGGAGTGCGCCCGCGTTTGCCGCGAGTGCGCTGCCGCCTGCCGCGCCGCAATGGACTGAGTTATTTGCCGATGCAGAATTTTGAGAAGATCGTGCCGAGGATTTCGTCGGAGGTGACCTCGCCGGTGATCGTGCCGAGATGGAAGAGCACCTGACGAACATCTTCGGCCAAAAGTTCCGCGTAGCACAATCCACAGTCAGCGTTCCGGCCAGCGGCCTTTACGGCTTCTTGCGCACGAACGAGAGCATCGAAATGGCGTGAATTAGAGATCACTGTCGAGTCGAAATCAGGATTTTCAAGAGCAACGGTACTCAAGAGCCAATCGGTCAGGGCCGAGAAGTTCTCGCCGGTCTTGGCGGATATGGCAATATGACTGCAGTTGGGAGGTACCGGCTGCCGATCAATTTTATTGAGTATCACGCATAGCTTTTGGTCATCTCTCAGGTCGAGTTCAGTGATTTGGGTTTCGATATCGTTGCCGCTCTCCACCACCAAAAGCACTATGCGGGCGCGGCGTACGGCGTCGAGGGTGCGCTCGATGCCCATCTGCTCCAACTCGTCCTCCGTCGCGCGAAGACCGGCCGTGTCAATGAATCGAAACCCTACCCCACCGAGATTAACGCGCTCCTCGATGCGGTCGCGAGTCGTTCCGGCAATCGCCGAAACCATAGCCCTATCGTCGCCCGCAAGAGCATTCAACAGAGTCGATTTTCCGGCATTGGGCCGCCCGACTATAGCAACGGGGATTCCCTCTTTTATCGCGTTTCCGAGCGAGAATGAGTTCGTAAGTGACTCTAATTCTGTAGATATTTTTTGTATTAGCACAGCAAGGCGTGTACGGTCGGCAAATTGAACATCCTCTTCCGAAAAATCGAGTTCCAATTCCAACAGCGCCGCCAGTTCGACCAGTTCTGCACGTAATGCCGCCAATGCCGCCGACACCCCGCCCCGCATTTGATCCATCGCAAGTTGGTGTCCGGAACGCTCAGATGATGCAATGAGATCGGCAACTCCTTCGGCTTGGGCAAGATCCATCTTACCGGCCAGAAAGGCGCGCAATGTGAATTCGCCTGCCGAAGCCGAGCGTGCTCCCGCCGCCAAGAGCAGTTGCAGTATGCGGTTTTCGATATAGGAGGATGCGTGGCACGAAATCTCGACCGAGTCTTCACCGGTATAAGAGTGTGGTGCACGGAAAACGCTCACAAGCACTTCATCAACTACCTCTGCACCATCTTGGATTTCGCCAAAGTGGATCGTATAGCCTGCAACCTCGGAAAGTGGTCGGCCATTGCGGGCTACGAAAATCTTATCGACCGTGGCAATGGCATCCGGACCGCTCACCCTGATTATGGCGATCGCCCCGCCCCGCCCGGTTGAGAGGGCCGCTATTGTATCTTTGGCATACAAAATAATCGCTGCCGGCGTTCCGGCTCATTTCTGTATTTCGAGACGTTGTCCGACAGAGAGTCGGTTAGCATTTTTGAGGTTGTTCCAGCGGACGATTTGCGACACCGTGACGCCATATTTACGCGCGATCGAGCCGAGGTTTTCGCCGCTCTTTACACGGTGAACAGTGGAAGTAGCGGTGAGAATAGCGCGCGTCCGATCCATATTCGCAGGATTCAGATATTGGGCAAGATAGATAGAATCCTTACCGTGAATCTCATTGGCACGACCAACGAAAGTCGTCGAATGGGTCTGAGGCAGAATAACGGCATAGGTCTTGTCCAGCGCGGGCACTATGTCTTTGATATATTGAGGGTTGAGTGCCTGAAGGGTTGCCAGCGGAATGTCGAGCGTAGTTGCCACCTGATCAAGGTGCATCAGGCGCCGAACCTGGATCGTATCCGTGGCAAGAGGTAACTGACTGGCAGGAAATTCGATGCCGTGCTGCTTATGGAAGTTGTAGGCGTACGTAGCAGCAATGAATGACGGGATGTAGCCGCGCGTCTCTGCGGGCAGGTAGGGATAAATGTCCCAATAGGTTTTCACATTGCCGCCGGCCCTGCGAATAGCTTTGTTCACATTACCGGGACCGCAATTATACGCCGCCAAAACAATCCCCCAGTCGCCATAAACGCGATAGAGATTAGCCAGATAGCGGCAAGCGGCGCGGGTCGAGGCAACGGGGTCTTGCCTTTGATCGAGAAAAGTAGTGATCTCCAATCCATATTCGCGAGCGGTAGGAAGCATAAACTGCCAAAGACCCGTTGCTCCGACCCGCGAACGAGCTCCCGGAATAAGCGCCGATTCGATCGCCGGTAACATTCTGAGTTCCAACGGTAAGCCGGCAGCAGCAAGTTCGGTCTCGATAATGGGAAAGTAGAACTGTGAGCGCATAAGGATATTGGACATAGTGGAGCGACGGGTGGTGGTATAGGCGACAATGAAGCGCTTCACCACATCGTTCCACGGTAAACCAATCGGAGAAAGGATACTCTTCAGGCGCCTCTCATAAACCGAATCTGGCGTGGAAGAGGAAGATTTTTCGTTCTCGTCGATACGGATGAATTCGTCGAAAAACCTCTCGAACGCAGCCACGCTACCGTCACCCCTCATAGTGTGGAGCAAAGAGTCAAGCTGGCCGGGAGAGTAGGTCACAGTGGTCTCGTCGGAAAAAATCGGAGTCAGGCGCACGGCCTCCTGAGCCGAAATTACTCCCACAAAAAGGAGCGCGCAAAAAAATAGTATGAGCTTTTTCATAGTAGTCAGAATCTTACATTTAGCGAAAATCCGAAAGTGTCCACCGCACCGCCAACGCGATGGGAGTAAAACCTGTCCATTGCGGGCTCGAACGTCACCTTGGCCAAGTCACTGGACACGTCGTAAGTCTTCATATGAGCCGTTGCGTGGGCGTCGATAATCTGAATAACATAAAACAACCCCGTAAGAATGATACAAAGGTCGCGATTACGCCTGAAATTGTTCTTAAGATTCAACAACCGTTCGGCGCTTGCAGCTCCCGCAAACTCGTCTATAGTAGTGTCGTCACCGTCGGTGAGCAGGTTGTAGGCTCTCAAATAGCGCTGATAGCCACGATTATTCCAGTTTATAACATAGATCAGCGTTCCGGCGCCCCCGATCACAATCGGCAATTTCCAATAATTACCGTTATAAACCTGTCCAGCCCCCGGAAATACCGTCGAAAGTGTCGTAGCCTTCTTTACGTGATCCACCGTGCCGGGAAAGTTCATCGTGCCGTCCACCAGCGCATACATATATGAGGCGATCGCAAACCCCATCCCCAACTGGCGGTAGGTGTTGTGGCGAATCATTTTGTCCTGCACTCCGATAACGCTCGCCTTGTATTCGTCATAACCCGTTTCATCCGAACTCACCGGATGCGCTACCAAATCGTCGTACTCGCGCCGCAGAGGTTTGTATGTTTTGTTCTGCCACGCCCAAATACCCACCCCACCAGCCATTCCGGCATAGATCAGAGGGATTTTCCAGTAATCCTCGTTATAGAGTTGCGAAAAACCGGGTACGACGAGCGACAGAGCGATGGTGGGCGAGAGTTTCATCGAGTCGCGGAACACCGCACTATAGCGATAGGCATTGGGATCGTTGCGAACCAACCGGCGTTTTTCGCGCTTGGAGAGAGTATCGGTCGGAGTAAGTTTTGTCAAAAGCGTATCCACTCCGCCATCGATATAGCGCGAAGTGAACGCCGTATCATTCATCATCCGACGAACGGTAGCAGGGTTGAGAGGCAGAAGTTTACGCTCCGTCACAAGGCCTGCCTCCTCTTCAGGGCTGAGGCTATCGCCGGAAGGCGAGGTACGATCGATCAGCGAAGTAATCATCTCGTCGGTGGCAACACGATCGAACTGTATGCCATCATTACGCAGCGAGTCGAGCGCCCGCATATATTTATATAGTGAATCGGGGGTCATTTTGGCAAGATCGACACCGGCCTTGTTTTCGACCCCCACCTCGGCCAACCCACCACGAACAAAGATGCGCTCGCCAGAATGCGGAGTAACGGTCTGCGCTCCGGCAGGAACGAGTGCGAAAATGAAAAAAATATAAAATATTTTTTTCATTTCGTGAGGCGTTCTATAAATCGTTCCACGTCTCCTTCGCCGTCGAACTCGATGATGATCTTTTTACCCTTGATACCGATGTTGCTGGAAAATATCTTTTCGAGCAATTCCACAAGGCGAGAGTAGCTTTCCGGATACTCGTCGTTCTGCGCGATCTTAGAGGCTGTGTTCTGCGTGGCACGTCCCGCCGAGGCCGTTGCCGCTTCTTCCGTCTGGCGCACGGAGAGACCCTTTTTAATAGTCTTTTTAAGCAGCGCGAGCTGGGTGTTTTCGGGCGCAGAGGCTATTGCTTTGGCGTGGCCCATCGAGATGTAACCCTCTTTGACGGCGAGCTGCACCTCGTCGGGAAGTTTAAGCAGACGAAGATAGTTGGCAATCGTGGAGCGCTTCTTGCCCACCCTTTCAGAGAGTTTGTCCTGCGTGAGAGCACACTCTTCCATCAACCTCTGCAACGAAAAAGCTACTTCCATAGCATTAAGATCCTGGCGCTGGATATTCTCCACAAGGGCCATCTCGTGCAGCATTTGGTCGTCAGCCTGACGGACGTAAACAGGAATTGTCTCAAGGCCTGCCATCTGGGCTGCTCGCCAACGCCTCTCGCCACTAATGATCGTATAACGACCGTCCGCTTCGGGTTTGATAGTAACGGGTTGGATCACGCCTAACACACGGATCGAGTCGGCCAACTCTTCCAACGCTTCCTCGTCGAAGTGGCGGCGTGGCTGCTTGGGGTTAGGAGCTATCAGGCCCACAGCCACTTCTCCCGCGGCTTCCATCGCCCGACCAACACGGGCAACACCCGCCAGTCCCCCTGTTGTTTGGGACCCTTCGCTTTCAAAAATGGCGTCTAACCCTCTGCCTAATCCTTTTTGTTTCATAGATTTCTGTGCTAAAATAAAATCGCTGCAGTCGTTACTGCCGTTTTACAAATTCTTTTGCAAGGTTGAGATAGTTAGTGCTGCCTGTTGCGGAGGCATCGTATAGCATCACCGGCATTCCGAAGCCGGGCGCTTCGCTCAGACGGATGTTTCGCGTAATTATTGTGTCGAACACCAACCCCTCGAAATGTTTTTTCACCTCGCCTACGACTTGATTCGACAGCTTGTTGTGGCCGTACATCGTCAGCACAAAGCCCTCTATGCCCAATTCGGGGTTGAGTTTCTCGCGCGTCTTTTTTATCGTAGCCAACAGTTTTCCCAGCCCTTCGAGTGCAAAATATTCGCACTGAACGGGTATCAGCACGCTATCCGAAACCACCAACACATTTAGAGTGGTGTAACCCAGCGACGGCGAACAATCGACAAAAATATAGTCATAATCGCCTTTGACTGGTTCCAGTACTCGCTTTATAACGTGATGACCTTCATCCATTTGGGCAAGTTCAGCATCGGCTCCGACAAGGTCGATACTGGAGGGCAACACCCAAAGGTTTTTCACCTGCTCACTCTTACGAATAACCTCGGCAGCCGGTTTGCGCCCTGCAATGCAATCATATATTCCTGAGCCGTGGATATCCATCCCAAGACCCGATGTGGCATTGGCCTGCGGGTCGGCATCCACGAGTAGCACTTTCTTTCCAAGAATGGCACACGACGCAGCCAGATTTATCGCGGTCGTCGTCTTTCCCACCCCTCCCTTTTGATTTGCCAGAGCAACTATCTTTCCCATAGGGGGCAAAGATAGTGATTTTTTTGTAACTTTGCACGGATTATGAGATGGTATTCGGCGCCGATGACGCTCCTCGGCATTGTGTTGGTCTCGGCAACGAGCGTCGTCATAGAGCCTCTGTTGAACTTGTTCCCTGCGCGGTATTTCGACGATATTGCGCGTGCAGTAGGTAGCGGGGGGTGGGCGATTGTTGTGTCTGTAATAGTAGCGCCTGTGCTGGAGGAATTGATTTTCAGAGGGTTGATTCTGCGTTGGTTGTCGCGTCGGTGGAGACCGTTTTGGGCGGTATTGGTGTCTGCGTTGGCGTTCGGGTTAGTTCATTTGCCCAACCTGCCGCAAGTGGTGAACGCAACGGTAATGGGAGTTGTACTGGGATATATCTATGTGTTGTGCCGCTCCGTTTGGCCGGTGATCATCATCCACGCAGTGAACAACGCCTTGGCCTATCTGCTATTGCAGGTGTTGGGCGTGGGAGCGACAGACCTGCAAGAGATTGTAGCAAACAACACCATTTATTGGGTGATATATGGGGTGAATGCTGCGATTTTCGTTTTCTCGATGACATTAATAATAAAACGGGCAAAAATACGTTCCCTCGAAATATGAGAAAGGCTATATTTATATGCGTGCTACTGGTTCTGGCGATGGGATGTAAGCGTTTCCCCAACCCGTTCGAGGGCGAAAGGGTGCTGGCGAAGGCGGGAAAAGAAAATCTTCGCGTGATGGATTTGGAGGCGGTTTTTCCGGGAGGCATCACAGGCGCCGACAGCATTGCGTGGGTCGAAAGCTACGTGGATCGCTGGGTGCGCGACCAACTAAAACTCGAAGAAGCACAACGTCTTTTCGGCCGTGACGACGCCGATCAGGAATTAATCGAAGCCTACCGCAACAGCCTGATCACTCGCCGATTGGAGCAACATCTCATCGATCGTGCCACTGGTGATTCGCTCTATACCGAAGCTCAACTGCGCAACTATTACGACGAACACCGCAGCGATTTTGTGCTCGACCGAACCATTGTCAAAGGGCGCGTGGTTGCTCTGCCGACTGACTTCAGACAACGAACCCGTCTGCGCGAACTTTTTGCCAGCTATAGCGACGATGCCCATCAGGAGGTACACGCCTTAGTCAATAAAAATGGCTTTGTACTGCGCGAGTTCGATCAATGGACCGAATATCCGCAGATGCTGGCCGTGTTGCCCACAAGACGTAATGAATCGTATGATAACTTACTAACTCGCAGCGGAATACAGGAGATGGTAGATGGTGGTACAACTTACTATTTCGTGATTACCGAAGCTCGCACCGCCGGCCAAACAACTCCTTATGAGATGGTAAGTGAAATTGTGCGGGGAGCAGTTTCAAACCGCCGCAGAACTGAAATCCTCAAAGCCGCCGAAGACAGCATCTATCGCATAGCACTGCTCGAAAAGAAAGCCGTAATACATTTATGACTATGAAGAGATTGATCATATTTTTCACACTATTGGCAGCCACTCCGGCGCTTGCTCAACAGCAATATATCGCCGACAAAGTGGTTGCGGTCGTCGGCAACGAACCCATACTCTACTCCGACGTGGTGAGGCAATCCAAGGCGATGGCCGAACAGTATCGCGCCCAAAACTACACCTCGGAACGCGATCCGATGGCAGAAGCACTGGAGATGCTACTGGAGCAAAAGTTGCTCTACGTTCGCGCGCAGCTCGACTCGATAGGGCTGGAAAATTTAGCCGCCCGCATCGCCACAATGGCCGAACAGACCGTACAAGGCGAAGTGGATGCCGCCGGCTCGATCAGAGCGCTCGAACAGGAGCGGCACAAACCTCTATATGAGATCAAGGAGGACGTCCGCGCCGAAATCGAAGAGTACTATGGCGCCGACCAGATGAGGGCGCACCTCAGGGATCAGGTGAAAGTGACTCCCGGCGAAGTGGACAGGTTCTACCGCCGAATCGACCGCGACTCACTACCCATCGTCGCAGAACAATATGTCTATGCCCAGATAACAAAACTGCCCGAAAACACCGAGCTGGCTAAACAGCGTGCCAGAGACCGTCTTCTGGAACTCCGTCAAAGGGTGATCGACGGCGAGAGGTTCGACCGACTGGCTATGATGTATTCGGTGGATGGCGGCTCGGCAATGCGCGGCGGAGAAATGGATCCATCGCCCAAGGAGCAGTTCGTCGGGCCCTTTGCCGAGGCTCTGGTCAAATTACAGCCCGGTCAGGTTTCGGGAGTGGTCGAAACGGAATATGGATTTCACCTGATTCAACTCCTCGATAAGCCCGCGGACAACCTTTACCACCTGCGTCACATACTTGTGAAACCCTCCTATACTGTTGAAGAGCAAGCGAAAACGATCGACTTTTTGGATTCCCTTGCCGGAGTGGTTCGGGCCGGCGAAATGACTTTTGCTGCTGCAGCCCTGGCTCATTCCGACGACGCCAACTCGAAGCAAAACGGCGGTGTGGTAACAAATCAGCAGGCTCTGTTCCGCTATACGGGCAACAGCGACCCCAGCCAAACCCGCACACGTTTTGTGCGCGACGCTCTGGAAGCTGCCGACGCACAGCAATTAGTACGCCTTAAAGAGAGCGAGATCTCACGAGCATTCCTGGGGCGTGACTTCAATATGGACGAGATGGCCAAGATTCTGCAACTCGTGGAGATTGTGCCGGCCCACACCGCCGACCTCTCTCAAGACTGGCTCGACATAGAGCAGATGGCCCTGCGGCGCAAGCAGCAGACACATTACAAGGAATGGCTGGACCAGAAGATTGCCGAGATGTATATCCGGATCGATCCGATGTTCAGGCCCCAAGATTTCCAAAACAAAAACTGGTTCAAATAGCCGGAACGCTGGCGGCAGTGGCAACGGCCACTGCGATTAGATTGTTATGATAAAATGTCGTTGAGGGGTTATCTATTATTGACTTTTGGTCTCGTCTTTGGCGGGACACTGCTTGCGCAAGTGGTTCAGAATCGTGACTTCCAATCCCCCGGACAGCAATCGGGGGAAGCGCCTAAGCAGGTCGATGTCAAAGCCGAAAAATCGTACTTCGATGGCGACCTCAACCGCCGTCTGGGCATCGACGAGAGGGCAATGATCCTCGTGGGCGAAGTGGTCTTCCACCATAACGGAGCCATAATCTCGTGCGACAGCGCGGTGCGCTACTCCGATCGCCGGATCGACTGTTTCAACAACGTGATAATCAACAAAGATTCGACCTTCGTATATGGCGACCGGGCCGAATATAACGGCGACGAGAACCTCGCCAGAGTGTATTCGCCAATCATCAAGGTGATCGACGGAAGCGCCACACTTTACACTTATAACTTCAGTTTCAATACACTGGATAATATCGGTACTTGGTTCGGCGGTGGGGTCTTGTATCAGGACGACGCCACAATGGAGTCCGAAAAGGGTTACTTCTACAGCGACCTGCACGAATTGGTAGCTGTACGACAGGTGCAGATGAAAAACGACAGTCACGAGGTAATTTCCGATTCGGTGCGTTACAACACCGAGACCAAGGTGGCCAGCTTTTACACCCGAACGATTATCTGGACGCGAGAAGGCGAGATGATCCGTGCCCAGAGGGGACGTTACAACACCGCGGACAGCACTTATTTCTTCTACGACAGGGCCTATCTGCTTACCGAGTTTCGCGAAACGTGGGCCGACAGCATAGATTTCAACGCCAGAAGCGAGGATGCACTACTGCAAGGCAATGTTCAAATAGATGATAACGAGCACGACAGTTCGGCTTTCGGCGATTGGGCGCAGTACTGGGGTGAGCGAGGAGAGACTCTGCTAACTCTCACGCCGTCGCTACTGAACTACAACGCCGATCAGGGCAATGCCGATACGATGTATATGCGCGCCGACACGATATTTATGTTTGTGCACTATCCGTCGGATGGCCGCAGGCGCGACTCTCTTGCCGCGACTTTCGATGAACCGACGCCTAAAGTTTCGGACTCGCTGGCCGGTTTGGTTGGCTCGCGCGACAGTCTGCCTGCGTTTACTGACAGTCTGCCTGCAACCAATGACACTCTTTCCACTTTCGACTCGTTGCCTGCTGTCGATAGCCTCTCTGTCCTACCAAAAATTGACTCAAAAGCAGAAAAAACGCGCCTGAAACAAGAGCGAAGAGCTGCAAAAATTGCCGCACGCGACGCAAAGCGGGCAGCGAGGGACGCTCGAAGAGCTGAAAAAGATGCTGCTCGCCGAGCACGAGCCGCCGCCGTTGCTGCCAAACGAGGCTGGGTGACCGAAACCATATATTCCGATTCGCTGGCCCACCGCGCAGACTCCTTGGCTATGCGCGACTCTCTGCGAATTTACGACTCTCTGCTAACTCACGGGCTGCTCGACTCTTTAGAAAAAATCACACCAGATAAGTCTGAAAGTAAGCCGGACACGACAATGAGAATATTCCGCGGCTGGTACAATGTGAAGATCTGGCGCACGGATATGCAGGGCGTGGCCGACTCTATGGTCGGATTCTCCGCCGACTCCACGATACATATGTACATCGACCCTGTGCTATGGAACGGTGACAGTCAAGTTGTTGCGGACTCTATAACTATGTTCACAGCTGGCGGAGAAGTCGAACGGGCCGAATTTTATGGCGACCCGATTATGGGCTCCGTGCTGGGCGAAGTCGCTGACCGTCAGTTTAATCAGGTGAAAGGCAAGTCGATGAGATCGTGGTTCCGCGACGGAAACCTCTATCGCCACGATACAGACGGCAACGCTCAAGCGCTATATTATGTATTGGAGGATAACGATCCTGAACCTGTTGCATTTATGGTGATGTCAGCAGCAAATATGAGTTTCTTCTTTGCGGCAGACTCACTCAGATATATAACCCCGCGTCAGACGGTCGAATGGACAGTCTATCCTATAGATCAAATTCCGCCTTCGCAATCGACTCGTCTACAGGGATTTGAATGGAAGGGAGAACGCCAGCCCGTGTTGAGCGACGTCTTCACGCGGCAGGTTCGACTAACAGAACGTGCCGAACACGAGGCGTTAGCCAGGCCGGATTTCCCGATCGCCGCACGAATTGACCGTCGGCGTGAATACCTCATAGCCAATAGAATGTGGGGCGACCGAACAGACCCTCTGCCTGCCCACGCGGTAGAATTCCGAAACCAAAGACAATGAAACTAAAATTTTTTACAGCAGCCTTAGCTTCAATAGCAGTTCTTGGTGTGGGTATCATTGCTGCGGAGGTGGCACCGCCACCACAAACTCGCACGGCATTTATCGGCACATTTACCAACGATCCCGGCGCAGGCATCTATTCGTGCCTCTACAATCCCGCCACGGGCGAACTTTCTGATATTCGGCTTGAATTGGAAGCAGTGCAATCTTCGTTTCTGACCCTCTCGGCCAATAGGAAGATTCTCTACACTTTCCGCACAAACGAGGACGGACTCACCAGCTTCCTTAGCTTCCGCATCGGAAAAGATAAGCGAACCTTGATTCCTATTGACAGCATCGCAATGGGCACCAAAGATCCTTGTCATATAAAGTTACTCGACGGTGGACGAATTCTCGCTGCCGCGTGTTATGGCGACGGTAAGGTGGCTTGGTGCAACGTCGATCGACGCGGGAAATTTATCGGCGGTGTGAAATTAATCGACCACGGTAAGGGCTCGCGTGCGCATCAGGTAAATAGCCACGGACGCTATGTTTACGTTCCTGACCTTGGGCTCGACCGTGTCGTGGTTTACCGAATAGAGAACTCCGGGCTCGTTTATGACTCCCATATTCCGGTTCCCGCGGGCTCAGGCCCACGCCACTGTACGTTCGCTCCCGCGGGTGAGAGGATGGCTCTGGTGTGCGAAGTGAGCAGCACTGCAATGATCTTCGGCCCGGACGAAAGAGGCATTTTTTCCCGCCAGTTGCAAACGATTTCGACACTTCCTCCCGTGAATAACCCCGCCGAAAGAGATTACCGCCACGCCGCCGCTGACATTCATTATTTGCCCGACGGCAGCCTTCTGTGGGCCTCGGAGCGTGGATTTCCCTCTCTGGTTTGTTACAACGTTGATCCGATTACGGGCCTCGTTTCGCTTGCAGGTAGCATTACTGAAGGGATCGATTGGCCACGAGGCTTCGATGTGGACGGTAAATGGTTGCTCGTATGCAATCAGGAGGGCAATAACGTTGCCACCTACCACGCAGGCGCTCCTGCTTCCGATAAAAAAACGGCGCCCGTTTCCACAGTCGCCGCCTTTAAACCTTCCTGCGTGGTAGTGCTTACCAGATAATTACACGTTCTTCAGGAGCAAGATACATCGCGCCCGAAGTGATATCAAACGCGGTAAAAAACGTGTCGATATTGCGCAAAGCGCCATCCACTCTCCATTTACCGAGTGAGTGTTCATCTATCTTGGTGAGACGTGCCTCTTCTTCGGGACGAATATTTTGTGCCCACAAGCCCGCATAAGCAAGGTAGAAACGCTGATCGGCCGTGAATCCATCAATGGGAGGAAGCACCTCGCCGCCATTCTCTGTGGCCGTTGCCGCCTTCATAGCAGTATAAGCAACACGCAGACCTCCCTGATCGGCAATATTTTCGCCGAGAGTAAAGCGACCATTGGCTTTCAGACCCGGCTGAACTTCGATCGCATCGAACTGAGCCACAAGCACATCGGCCAGAGCATTGAATTTAGCCGCATCCTCCTCTGTCCACCAATCCGCCAGATTACCATCCTTATCGAACTGGCGACCCTGATCGTCAAAACCGTGGGTCATCTCGTGCCCGATCACCACTCCGATCGCGCCGTAATTTACCGCATCATCGGCATCGGCATTAAAGAACGGAGGTTGCAGAATCGCCGCCGGAAAGCAAATTTCGTTACTCGATGGGTTGTAATATGCGTTCACGGTCTGAGGACTCATATGCCATTTCTCCTTATCTACCGGCTTGCCAACTTCGGCCATCTGATCGTCACTGTGCCAAGCATTTGCGCGCTTGATATTTTCCCAGTAACTCAGCGCCGGATCGATCGTTAGGGTCGTATAATCCTTCCATTTGTCGGGGTAACCGATCTTAACGTGGAACGTAGCCAGCTTTTCAAGCGCTTTTTCTTTCGTGCCGTCCGACATCCATTCAAGCGCCTTAATATGCTCGCCCAGAGCCGTTTGCAGGTCGCCCACAAGTTTCAACATCCGATCCTTGCTTGCCGGCGGGAAGTACTTCGCAACGTACATTTCGCCGACGGCTTCCGAAAGCTTGCTGTTAGGCACACTCAAAGCGCGTTTCCAGCGCTGACGGGGCTGCTCTTGACCTGACATCGTGCGGCCATAGAACTCGAAACTGGCCATCTGCGTATCGTCGTCCAACACACTTGCCGCACTATTCAACACATTGAAAGCAAAATAATAACCCAACTTTTCGCGGTCGCCACCGATGATGTCGTTCGCAACTTTCATCACTTTGGGATGCGAGACGCAAATTTCGGTTATGCCACTAATTCCCAGTACCTTGAGATATGCGTCCCAATCCACTGCGGGGTAATCCGCGCGAACCGACTCCAGAGATACCTTATTATAAGAGTTGTAAGGATTGCGCAACTCGATGTTCGAGAGCGACGCCTGAGCAATTGCTGTTTCGATCTCCATCACAGTTGCCACAGCCGACTGCGGATCTCCGTAATCGGCTGAGGAAAACAGGATTGCGATATACTTTTTGTATGCCTCACGGATAGCTTCGTTCTCCGCGTCGAGATAATAGTCGCGGTTACCCATCCCCAACCCCGATTGATAAAGATAGGCGATATTGGTATCGGAGTCCATCATATCTGCGTCTATGAACGGCTCAAAGAACGGATTGCCGATCGAGCGATGCATAGAGGCGAGCAGTTGGCTGATCTCGGTGCGCGACGTCGCTTTATTTATGGCATCCAAATCGCCCTGTACAGGCAGCAACTTTTCACTGTTCAGGCGCACCGAATCCATTCCGAGACGATACAGGTCGCCGATTTTTTGCTTGACGCTACCAGCCATTGCGTGCGTTTTTTCCATCTCCGCAAACAGGTCGCGGATACGAATTTCATTGTTTTCACGCAATACATCGAACGAGCCATAACGCGAAAATTCGGGTTTTAGTGGGTGGGCTTTCTGCCAGCCGCCGGTGGCATATTCGTAAAAATCCTGACTCGGCGCCACCGCTGTATCGAGATTCGCAAGGTCGATGCCCGGTACTTTTTCGTTCTTTTTTCCGCCGACACAACTTGCCATAACTGCCACTAATCCAATTAAAAGTATTCTTCTCATCTCATTTTCTTATTGCGGCTACGCCGGGTAATTCTTTTCCTTCGATATATTCGAGCAGTGCGCCGCCACCGGTCGAATTGTAACTCACCTTGTCCGCAAGGCCGAATTTGTTGATCGCCGCCACGCTGTCACCACCGCCTATGAGCGAGAAAGCGCCCGCCTTGGTAGCATCCACAATCGCATCGGCAACAGCCCGCGTTCCCGCAGCAAACTTGTCGAACTCGAAAACACCGACCGGGCCGTTCCAAAGGATCGTCTTCTGGCCCTTTATCGCGTCGATGAACTTGCGCTTGCCTTGTTCGCCGATGTCCATACCTTCCCAGCCGGCGGGAATATCGAAAACATCGCACTCCTTAGTGTTCGCGTCGGGCGAGAAGCTGTCGCCGCACAGTGCGTCGGGCGAAAAGTAGAGTTCGATGCCCTTTTCTTTAGCCTTCTTGAGGATATTGAGCGCCAATTCGTGCATATCTTTTTCGTCCTTAGAGTCGCCAACATTACCACCCTGAGCCGCCGCGAAGGTGTAGGTCATACCGCCTGCAAGAATCAAGCTATCAACCTTCTCCATCAATTTTTCGATAATCACGATCTTGGTCGAAACCTTCGCACCGCCAAGAATCGCCATAAACGGACGCTGAGGATTTCCCATCACATCGTCGATCGCGCGGAGTTCATTCTCCATCACATAGCCGAACATCTTGTCGTCAGGGAAGTGATCGGCAATCAGAGCCGTAGATGCGTGAGCGCGGTGTGCGGTGCCGAAAGCATCGTTAATATAAACATCGGCATAGCTCGCCAAGCGCTTTGTAAATTCCTTTTGCGAAGCCTTGACCTCTTTTTTCGCCGCAGCTTTCTGCTCGTCGCTCGCATCTTCGGCCAGCCCGCGCGGTTTGCCCTCTTCCTCGGCATAGAAACGCAGGTTTTCGAGCATCATAACCTGACCGGGTTTCAGCGCCGCAGCCATCTGTGCTGCCTTCTCGCCCCACGAATCACCGGCAAATTCCACCTTTGTACCAAGCAGTTTTTCTACCGTCGGAACGATATGTGAGAGCGAATATTTTTCCTCGTTATTCTTCTTTGGGCGCCCCAGATGCGACATCAGGATCACCGAACCACCGCCTGCCAACACTTTTTTGATGGTCGGGATGGCCGCACGGATACGTGTATCGTCCGTGACGTTAAAATTTTCGTCCAACGGAACGTTGAAATCAACGCGAATGATTGCGCGTTTACCCTTAAAGTCGTAAGTGTCAATGGATTTCATATCAAAATGTTTGAGTTTGGTTTGCAAGTTACAAAAATATTAACTAACTTTGTTCTATTATGTACACAAAATTGCAACAACACCTGCAGGCCGAGCTTCAAAGCATTCGGGAAGCGGGTTTGTGGAAGGAAGAGCGGATTATCGAAAGTCCGCAAGCGTCTGAAATTGAGGTCAATGGTCGGCGAGTACTCAATTTTTGCGCCAATAACTACCTTGGCCTGTCCGACCATCCCGGATTGATTGAGGCTGCGCGGCGGGCGATGGATTCCAGAGGCTATGGGATGTCGTCGGTTCGCTTTATTTGTGGCACGCAGGATATTCACAAGCAACTGGAACGCGCTGTAAGTGGATACTTTGGCACCGAGGACACGATCCTTTATGCCGCCTGTTTCGACGCCAACGGCGGGGTTTTCGAACCACTGCTTGGCGAGCAGGATGCGATCATCTCCGATGCACTGAATCACGCCTCTATCATCGATGGAGTAAGACTCTGTAAAGCAGCGCGTTACCGCTATGCCAACGCCGATATGGCCGACCTTGAGGCACAGCTGCAAGCAGCTTCGGAAGCGCGTTTCCGGTTGATCGTCACGGACGGGGTTTTCTCGATGGATGGCAATGTTGCGCCGCTCGACCGAATAGTCTCGCTTGCAGAGCGTTACGATGCCCTTGTGATGGTGGACGAGTGCCATTCTGCAGGGGTTGTCGGGGCAACTGGAAGAGGAGTCACGGAGCTGTATGATCTTCGTGGTCAAATAGATATAATCACCGGCACACTTGGTAAGGCGTTCGGCGGTGCGATCGGCGGTTTTACCACGGGTCGGCGTGAAATCATTGACTTGCTACGCCAGCGTTCACGACCATACTTGTTCTCTAATTCGCTGCCGCCGGCTGTGGTAGGCGCTGGCATTGAGTGCTTTAAGATGCTTGCCGAATCGGATGAACTGCACTCGCGACTTGCGTCTAACGTCGAATATTTTCGCTCGGCGATGATTGCCGCCGGATTCGATATAAAACCTACACAATCAGCTATTTGCGCCATAATGCTATACGACGCACCTCTATCACAGCGTTTCGCCGCGCGATTGCTGGACGAAGGGATCTACGTCACCGGATTTTACTACCCCGTCGTGCCAGCCGGCCAAGCAAGGATTCGCGTGCAAGTGTCTGCCGGCCACACGGTTGAACAACTCGATCGCTGCATAACTGCATTCGTAAAAGTAAAAAAAGAACTACTATGATCAAACTCGAAATGGACAACACAGACCAAACCATTTTGCGGCTGTTGATGAAAAATGCACGTATGCCGTATCTCGAAATCGCACGCGAATGCGGTATTTCCGGTGCAGCGATCCATCAGAGAGTCAAGAAGTTATCCGATGTCGGTGTGATCCAGGGTACGCGCCTAATTGTCGATCCCAAGGCGTTGGGATTCGACGTATGTGCATTAATCGGCATCCAACTCCGCGAAGTAGCGCTACACGGCACCGCTGTAGAGGCGCTTAGAGGGGTTCCGGAGGTGGTCGAATGTGTGTTTTTGACGGGCCGATGGAACCTGCTAATAAAGGTGTATTGTCGTGATAATGAACATCTTATGCACACTATTTTCGAGCGCATACTTCCAGTCCAGGGCATCACGACCACCGAAACTTTCATTTCTCTTAGCGAGGCTTTTTCAAGACAGGTTTCGGTTGCATTATGACACTGATTACCAAAGAGTTCTCTTTTGAGATGGCACACGCTCTGGAGGGTCACGACGGGGCTTGTCGGCGCATACACGGCCATTCGTATCGCCTGTGGATCGGGGTCAATGGCGAGCCGTGTGGCGACGATGAGTCGCCCAAACAGGGTATGGTGATGGATTTCAATGAATTGAAACGCATTGTCAATGAGGAGATTATATCGCGTTTCGACCACGCTTTTGTCATCCGCCGTACCACCGAAAACTCCGCATTGATCGAGGCACTTTCCACTCATTTCGAAGGAGTGCAAGTGGTTGATTGGCAGCCCACAAGCGAAAATCTTGTGGCCCATTTTGCCACCCTTTTGGGCCCTCGCTTGCCTTCCGGTGTCCGTCTCCATTCTTTACGCCTCTCAGAAACCGCCACGTCATATGCAGAGGCTATTTTTACTTGACGCTTATGCGCTGATTTTCAGGGCATATTACGCTTTTATCGGGCGTCCTATGCGTAATGCTGCAGGGCTGAACACGTCGGCGATTTTCGGTTTCACAAAATTCCTGCGTGATATAATAGTCCGCGAACATCCTCGCTATCTGGGAGTTGCATTCGACCCTCGCGGTGGCAACTTTCGCCACGAACTTTACCCCCTCTATAAGGCCAATCGCAGCGCTACGCCGGAGGACATAATTGCCTCTGTTCCATATATTAAGCGCATTCTCGAAGCAATGTGCATTCCAATTTTGGAGGTAGCCGGCTGGGAGGCTGATGACGTTATTGGCACCCTCTCCGTAAAGGCTGCAGGCGCTGATTTTCAGACATTTATGGTCACACCAGACAAGGATTACGGCCAATTGGTCGCCGACCATACTTATATATATAAACAACGTAAAGGTGGAGAAGGAGTAGAAATCATTGATCGTGAGGCGATCAAGGCCCAGTATGGAGTCGATGATCCGCAACTTGTGATCGACATTTTGGCGCTGTGGGGAGATGCTTCCGACAATGTTCCGGGCGTTCCGGGCATTGGCGAAAAAGGAGCCATAAAGCTTGTAAATCAGTATGGTACGGTCGAAAATATTCTTGCGGTTGCGGATGATGCAATCGGCGGTCGCATCGGCGAAAATTTACTCGCTTCGCGTGACCAACTTCTTCTGAGTAAACGGCTTGTGACCATAGATACCGATGCGCCTATTGATTTTACCCCCGAAGCACTCGAAATGTGCGATCCCGATTGCGACGCCTTACGTGATATCTATAAAGAGCTTGATTTCAATGCTTTTTTACGCGAAATGCAAACCAACAGTAGTTCGCCCTTTGCATCGGCCATCTTGTGTAAAGGTCGGAACGCCGATGGTGATTTCAATTCGCACAAACAGCCCGAAATCGTGTCGCCGCGGAAACCGGCATTCCAACCACCGGCTACGCTGCCGCCTGCCCCTCCGATTCAGGCCTCGCTATTCGATTCGCTACCTCCCCCTGCTCCAGTTAATAACTTGCATACGAATAGCGAATTGCGCGACGCAATAGAGGAATTAAGTAACGCAAATGAAGTCGCCTATAGCATCGAAACTTCCAAACGCGACTACTTCACCGGGCAAATAACCTCGGTTTCATTTGCGACCGATTCAACAAAGATTTACCGTTTTGAGAGCGAAGCGCTCTCGGACGGTGGAGCATTGGAGCTAATGAAGCCCCTTTTTGAAAATCCAGACATCATAAAGATCGGCCACGACATCAAGTCTTCAGCCCATTTTCTGCATAAAGCAGGAATCGAGTTACAGGGCACACGATATGATACTCTGATTATTAGCTACTTAATTGACCCTGAAGGAGCTCGCCAAACCCCACAAACCCCAAGCGAGATAATGGGCCTCTATGGTGCTCTGCGAGAAAGGATTACGGGCGATCTTGAAGATCTGTACCTTAACATCGAAGAGCCACTGATCGAGGTGCTGGGTGCAATGGAAGAAGAGGGAGTTCGCATTGATACTCAAATACTTGCCGACTATGGGTTCGAGCTAACTCAAAAACTTGCGGGACTTGAAGAGCAGATTCGTGAGATGACCGGCGAGCCGGCTCTTAATGTTAATTCGCCTTCGCAATTCGGCGAGGTGCTCTTCAACAAAATGCAACTTGTAGAGAAGCCTAAAATGACTAAGACTCAAAAGTTTAGCACCGGAGAAGAGCAGCTTACTGCCATTGCGCACAAGCATCCGGTAGTGGGTCTCGTTCTCGAATACCGAGGGTTGAAAAAGCTACTTTCGACTTATGTCGAAGCATTGCCGGCGCTTGTAAATCCAAATACTGGACGGATACATACTTCTTATAATCAAGCTGTTACCGCAACAGGGCGACTCTCTTCCACCAATCCTAATTTGCAGAACATCCCCATCCGCGAGGAGCAAGGGCGTAAGATTCGCCGTGCGTTCATTCCCTCGGACAATGACCATCTGTTACTATCGGCAGATTATTCGCAAGTTGAGCTGCGATTGATGGCGCATCTGAGTGGTGATAAGGCACTTATCGGTGCTTTTTTGGCAGGTGAAGATATTCACCGCGCCACCGCTGCAAGGATTTTCAACGTACCGCTTGACGATGTTACCCCTGAAATGCGCCGCCGCGCCAAGACTGCAAACTTTGGGATAATCTACGGAATTTCGGCATTCGGTCTCTCGCAACGGCTTGGTATTCCGCGCTTTGAAGCACGCGAAATCATCGAAGGCTATTTTCGCTCTTACCCCGGCGTGAAAGAGTATATGGATTGGGTGATCGCCGAAACACGCACAAAAGGCTACGTATCAACGATTTTCGGACGGCGGCGCTATCTTCCCGACATCAATTCGCGAAACGCCATCGCGCGAGCATTCGCCGAGCGAAACGCGGTCAATGCTCCGATTCAGGGCAGTGCCGCCGACATTATGAAGCTGGCGATGATCCGAATTTTCAACGGACTCAAGGCGAAGGGTTTACGATCAAAAATGATTTTGCAAGTACACGACGAAGTGGTTATCAACGTATTACGCGAAGAACAGGAGGAGGTCGCACAGCTTGTTGTGGAAGCGATGGGACACGCTGCCGACCTGATTGTCGAGCTTGTAGCCGACTACGGAATCGGAGAAAACTGGCTCGACGCGCATTAGCCTGCAACAGTCGGGGCAATTTATTTTCAATTATCGATTATTTTTTTTAACTTTGCAGCAAGGCATAAATTATAGAAAAATGGATGACCCGTCCGGTGATAAGTGTTGCAGCGGTCTCGTACCTGAATACCATACCTTTTCTGTATGGTATCCGCCACTCGGATGAACTGAGTGCCAGACTGTTATTGTCTCCACCCAGCGGTTGCACCGAAGCATTTAACTCCCATCAGGCCGATATCGCGCTCATTCCCGTGGGTGGCCTCGAAAAAATCACAGACAAAGATTTTGACATCGTAACTTCTTGGTGTATAGGCGCCCAGGGGTCAGTACGGACGGTCGTGATGATGAGCGATTCCCCTCTCAAACAAATTAAACGAGTGTGGCTCGACCCTCATTCGATGACTTCGGTGAGATTGGCGCGTATACTGGCTGCGCAATTCTGGAAAATCACGCCTCAATGGACTGACATACAGGACTATGCCGAACTCGATAAGCCGGCCGAGGGCGATGCTTTTGTTCTTATCGGAGACAAGGTTTTCGAACAGGAAGGCCGATTCACCCATACTTGGGACTTAGCCGAAGAGTGGGAAAAGCACACTGAACTGCCATTTGTTTTTGCTGTGTGGGCAGCGCGAAAAAATGTTCCGGAAGAAATTATCGATGCACTCGAAGGCGCTTTGACTCAAGGAGTCGAACGAATTTATGAGGCGATTTTGGAGAGCGATTTTGCAGACCGCCCCTATGCCTACGAATATTTGACACGAAATATCGACTATTTTCTGGATGAGAAGAAGCGAAAGGCTCTCGATAAATTTTTAAGATGATTACGATCTATCTGAAACAACACGGAAAGGTGATCCGCAACGCCGAGCTCGAACTGTTAGAAGAGCTTGGCTATGACGATGTTTTGTGGATCGACCTGCAGACGCCGACGATGAAGGAGAAGAAGGCGGTGGAGGATTATCTTGATATCGACTTACTGTCGCGTCAGCAGGTGGAGGAGATAGAAAGTTCGTCGAAATACGCTGAGGCCGAAAACAGTATCATAGCCAATTCCAACTTTTTCACTCCCCACGACGATGGATTTGTGCTCGAACCCGTGTCATTCATAATCTCGGAGGGGCTGCTGGTGACCACACGTGACGGCGATTCACGCACGTTCAATGAAATGGCTAAACGCCTGCAGGTCAATCCTAAAGCTTATACGACCGGATACCACCTCTTTGTGTCGATCTTGGAAATTCGCATTGACCTCGACGCCGATATAGTGGAGGCTGAGGCTCGAAGAATCTCTGGTCTGAGTACCCAAATGGGTGACGAAGTACGTAGTAATGAGCAGTTAATCAAGCATATAAACGCTGGGCAGGAAAATATGATGACTATCCGCGAGGGAATCTTCGATCGGCAGAGGGTACTGTCTGGAATCTTGCGTAGCGAACACTTCCCGAACGACGTTTATCCGCGCCTGCAACTTATGATGAGGGACGTGAGCTCGCTGATCTCGCATACCGATTTCAGCTTTGAACGACTTGACTATCTGAAAGATACTGTAATGGGTCTTATCAACATCGAACAGAACAAAATCACGAAGATCTTCACCGTCGCATCGGTATTTTTTATGCCGGCCACACTTATCGCCAGTGTCTACGGGATGAACGTTGCACTGCCGTGGCAACATCTGAGCGCAGACGGTACGAGTGGCGGCTTGATGTCTTTTTGGATCACCATCATCGCAATGGTCGTTGCCTCCGGCGCCACTATCGGATTCTTCCGTTACAAAAAATGGCTGTAAATATGAAAGTTCTAAAGTTTTTTGCGACTCTTTTGCTTGTCGTAGCAAGCGTTTCGTGCGCAACTATCGTGACTCGAAGTATCTATCCTGTCGATTTCAATTCTAATCCACAGGGTGCTCGCCTGACGATCGAAAATAGAGACGGGCGTATCGTGTTTTCCGGCCACACACCAACCACTGTCCATCTGGATGCCTCCGCTGGATATATGCGTCCGGAGCTCTACAAAGTAACGTATCAACAGCCTGATAGCGAACCCATAATCACGCATATCGAAGCCGTGCTGGATGGCTGGTTTTTCGGGAATTTACTGTTCGGTGGCTTGATCGGAATGTTAATAGTCGATCCGTTCTCTGGAGCTATGTATAAAATTCCACCCTATACTAATATCATTAACGTGACGAACGAAGAGTCCACCTTCTACTCTTCGCCGAGTCCTCTTGCTCCAGATTGGCTACCGCTCGGAGAATAATCACAACGCCGAATCAGTCCTCCTTGTCCTCTTTGTTGGTGAGCAGATAAATGATTGGCAGTATGCCAATTGTGTTGAAGACAGCAATACACACAAACCATATAAGCTGTCCTTTTCGTGCCGAGCGCCACAACGCAAATGCTTTCCACACCAACTCCCAGGCGATCAAAAAAGAGATTAGCCACACCATCCAAATCTGACCTGCAGCGATACAATTTCCCATAATTCAAAAAGTTAGTCGGTTCAAATGTAGTGATTTTTTTAATAATAAAAAAGGTCACTCATTTCTGAGTGACCTTAAGGAGGCGGCGACCTACTCTCCCACATTTTACTGCAGTACCATCGGCGCGATTGGGCTTAACTTCTCTGTTCGGAATGGGAAGAGGTGATCCC